>Ga0233430_1000183_pt1 | contig 131600 bp, 125 predicted proteins | sample SI_118_April2016_2_FD_179883 | JGI IMG/M metagenome (GOLD analysis project Ga0233430, IMG submission 179883) | Seawater microbial communities from Saanich Inlet, British Columbia, Canada - SI_118_April2016_150_MG | ecosystem: Environmental > Aquatic > Marine > Inlet | place: Canada: British... | reverse complement strand
GAAGTGTCTAAAGTACGCTACACCTGAAGAAAAACTAAAAAAATATCGTGAGAGAAAAGTAAGATACAAAAAAACAGCGTAGTTACGCTGTGAAGTAGAGTGTTCGGCTTGACTAGCGTCGGTAGGGTTTTATAATAACGCTAAACCTTACCATATTTTGCTTTGTTTTGTCAACCCCTGTGAATTAATGGTAAAATTAGACATATAGAACAAAAGCGGTTATAATAGTTATTATGCTAATAGTGCGATTACAAGAACTAATCACTAGAAGTTTAGGGCGCAAGGATAAGGTTATTTTGTCTGGTTTGATTTTTTCAGTTGTGTTAAACTTAATTTCTTGGTCGGCCCTACTGTTCTATTTTTGGGGCTTTACCGGCTATGCCATTATCGGTTACAATATCTATTTTGGTATTAGTTCTTTCGGTCCTTGGCAAATGGTGTTACTCTTACCTTTAACTGGTAGTTTAGTAATACTAGTTAACTTTTTGTTAGCGCTGGTGTTATATTTGAACTATCGGGTATTAAGTTACATTTTGACCGTTACTACTGGACTTGTGAATGTAATCATTGTGTTTGTGGGAGCGATGTTAATTTATATAAATTTTTAAGTTATACCTATGTCAATTGAGTTTTACATTATCAAAATATTTTTTTTGGCTTGCCTTTCGTTTGTTGTGGCAATTAGTTGGACGCCATTGCTTACCCATTTTTTGTACAAATATAAGTTAGGCAAACAAATTAGAACATCAGAAAAAGCACCGATCTTTTCTAAGATGCATCAGAAGAAGTCGGGAACACCGGCAATGGGCGGAATATTAATTTGGGTGACGACATTAGTAATTGCTTTTGTCTTTTTTTATTTAGACGCTTGGTTTAATGGAGTATTTGGGGATTTAAACTTTCTTAGCCGATCTCAAACTTGGTTGCCAATGGGAGCATTAGTTGCCACTGCCTTAGTGGGACTAGTGGACGATTATTTAAATGTTCGAAAGATTGGTCCATATGGCGGCGGACTTTCCATGAAACATCGGCTTATTGTTTATACGTTGATTGCTATTGCTGTTGCTGTTTGGTTTTATTTTAAATTAGATTGGGATTTTGTTCGGATTCCATTTGTTGGTAATTTTAATATTGGTTGGTGGTACATTCCTCTAGTGATCTTTGTGGTAGTGGCTACTTCTTTTTCGGTTAACGAGACCGATGGGCTAGATGGTTTGGCAGGTGGAACACTCTTAGCTGCCTTTATGTCGTTTGGAACAATTGCATTTATTCAAGGACGATATGACTTAGCTACTTTATGTGGAGTGATCATCGGAGCACTTTTGGCTTTCTTGTGGTTTAATATTGCACCGGCCAGATTTTTTATGGGAGATACTGGAGCAATGGCCTTAGGGGTGGTACTGGCAATTATGGCACTACTTACTAATTCGGTAGTTCTTTTGCCGATTATTGGCCTTTTGTTTGTAATTGAATCACTATCAGTAATTATTCAAATAACATCGAAAAAATTCAGAAATGGGAAGAAAGTGTTTATTTCGGCGCCGATTCACCATCATTTTGAGGCTAAGGGTTGGCCGGAGACAAAGGTGGTAATGCGATTTTGGGTAATTTCGGCAATGACTTCAGTAATTGGATTAGTAATATTTTTAATGGATCGGGGAGCGTGGACATTGTAAAAATATGAAAGAAACAACAATTTTAGTAGATAATCAAAAGTATCAGAGGCTACATATCAAAACTCATGTAGTAATGAAGGATGATGATATTAATGATTTAGTAGAAAAATATGCTAGTGAGCATTTAAAGGGTGCTGACTGGCTTTTTATATCTGAGCGAGTAGTAGCGATTACTCAAGGACGAGCGTATAAGATTAGTGATATTAAGGTTGGTGGATTAGCAAGGTTTTTAGTAAAGTTTGTATATAAGTCTCCTTATGGAATTGGTTTAGCGAAACCAGAAACAATGCAGTTGGCTATTGACGAGGCTGGAGGAGTAAGGATTGTATTGGCAGCAGTCATTGGTGGAGTTTTTAAGATTTTTGGTAAACGGGGAGTGTTTTATAAAATAGCTGGTCATAATGTGAACGGGATTGATGGACCATGCGATTATACTCTTCCGCCATATAATAATTACGCGGTGTTAGCACCCAGTGATCCAAACAAGGTGGCTCAGAGACTATCTGATAAGTTTAAAGTAAAGGTTGTGATTATTGATGCTAATGATCTCGGGGTTGATGTGTTGGGGGTTAGTGATGGAGTAGATAATAAATTAGCAATTAAAATATTTGCGGATAATCCATTGGGACAAAGCGATGAACAAACTCCAATGGCGGTAGTGATTGAAAAGTAATAATGATTGATTTCAAATATCAAAAACAGCGTAGCGGTGCATCTGAGCTTTATCATAAGATAAGATCAGTTAGATCTCCAGTTTTAAATAATGATCAGGTTCATTTTACTGCCGAGGGATTTAATCATATAATTTATAAGAGCGATAGAACCGAGAGGAATAGAAATGTTCAAATGATGAGATTTAAATTGTTGTCTCGGGCTGCCGAACTTATTGGAATTTCAACAACTTACCAAGAATATGATGAAGCAATAAAGACTGTTAGAAAAAAGAAACGAAAAAAGATTGTTAATGAGCCTGCTACAGTTAAATATTGGGGGTTAGTGGCAATAATTAAAACAATTAGAGTAAAGGTTATAATTAGACAGATTGGTAATGGTCAAAAACATTTTTGGAGTCTGATTCCCGCATGGAAAAAGTGTCATTATAAAGAATCAAGTTTTATTTCTAATGCTTTTGGAGATTTAGAAAACGATTAATGGTTATTTAGACAACTAAAAAAGCCACCATTTGGTGACTTCGTTAGCTGTACCTGCCTTCAGCTTATGTTTTAGCCGAATAGGGCTGACGCCCCACAAGTACGATTAAATTATATTATAACATAAAATAATTGTCAAGTGATTGATTTTAAAAACAAAAAAGTGACAATAATGGGCTTAGGCCAATATGAAAGTGGTAGTGGTATTTCTGCTACCAAGTTTTTAGTTGGGGCTGGTGCTAAGGTGTTGGTGACTGATTTGCAATCGGAAGAGAAATTAAAAGATCAGATAAAAAGATTGGGAGGGCTTACTAGAAAGATTGAGTTTGTTTTAGGTCGTCACCGAATGGGGGATTTTAAAAATATTGATTTGGTGGTTCGAAATCCTGGAGTACCAAAGAGCTCAAAGTATTTGAAAGAGGCAAAAAAAAATAATATTCCAATCGTTAATGATATTTCGATATTTTTTGACTTGGTAGATCGTAAGCGAGTAATTGGAGTGACTGGAACTAGGGGCAAGAGCACTACGGTGAGCCTGATTAATGAAATCCTTAAGCTAGAGGATAAAAATACGGTATTAGGCGGTAATATTACTAAGTCACCATTGGCTCAATTGGATAAAGTTAAGCGTGGTGGCCCGGTTGTGTTGGAGTTATCATCATGGCTCTTAGAAGATGTGAGTGTTAGTTCATATATTTCGGTTGTTACCAATATTTATCCGGATCACTTAAATACCTATAATGGAATGGGCGATTATGTGAAAGCTAAAGAGCGGATATGGAACTTTCAAAATGCTCAAGATGCTGCTGTATTAAATTATGATAATAAATATACCAAGAGTATGGGCCAGCGAGTGCCGAGCAGACGCTATTGGTTCTCGTTAAAAGAATTTAAAAATGAAAACGGTTGTTTTGTGCGAGGGGGTAAAATATGGTTTAGAGAGGGTGGCAGGGAACAACAAGTTTTAGGTGTTTCAGATATCAAAGTGCCGGGAGAACATAATCTAGCCAATGTATTGGCTGCCGTGACAGTGGCAATGGTTTATGGGGTTGGTGTTACAAAAATCAAAAAAGCCATTAAAGGTTTTAATGGGATTGAAAATAGATTAGAGCTAATTAGGACAATCTCAGGAATAAAATATTATAATGATACTACTTCGACCACTCCAGAGGCGACGATAGCGGCGCTAACCTCTTTTTCTAATAAGAAAAATATTGTTTTAATAATGGGCGGGTCAGATAAGAAGTTAAAAATGAATAAATTATTTGTGGAGATAAAAAAACACTGCCAGGCAGTGGTGTTACTTCCGGGATCCGGAACGGATAGATTGGGATCTAAAATTATAGATCTGCGAGTTAATGTCGCCAATGTTGATTCAATGATAAATGCCGTTGGTGTAGCTAAGAGCCTAGCTAGAAGAGGGGATGTAATACTCCTTTCTCCCGCTTTTGCCAGTTTTGGACTATTTAAAAACGAGTTTGATCGTGGGGATCAGTTTACGAGTATTGTTAAAAAACTTTAAACGAGCCTTTGGGTAAATAATCACCTTTCTTTTTATTAAAAGTGGTGGTTATTTTTTGAGTAAAAAAAAGAGGGGCGCGAGTTGCTGGTGCAACTGCGCCCCAGGGGTAAGTTGCCGCTTACAACTGTTGCCCCTACGAGTGACTCGGAAGTCATACGTTTACGATACCGTCATCGTAGTCCCACTTTTTCAGAGAGCTGCCTGCCCAAGACAACTAACTGCGCCAAGATGGTGGCGTTGGTCGTTTAGGTGACCAACCTTCGGTCAATGTTGTCCCTATAGGCGTTAGGGCTCTCCGCTTGTGTACATCATTTGGTACACTTCTCCTTTTTTCCGATGGTTCTTGGCGATGTGCTTCTTAGCGGCCTCCGCGGCGACCATGCCGGTGACGTCCAACTTTCGTGGGCGCGCCGATGATCTTAATCAGTCGCTTGCGGTGGCCATATCGGTGGTGCCCAATCTTTGTGGGCCTGTCAACATCTCATCAGTCGCTGGCGGTCATGCCGGTGACACCCAACCTTCGTGGGTGCGCCGACGATCTCGCCAGTTCAGTCGCTCGCGGCGGCCATGTCGCTGGCGGGCGTGCCGGCGGTCAGGGCGTCCAGGTCATCCAGGGAAATAGAGTGCTTCGGAAAGATGCTGTGCTGATGCGGGCTTGCTCGGGACATGAGGAGGATCCTCCAGTTTGTTCATTGAAGCGATAACCCCCGCTTCATTGGGATGGTTCGCTAAAAGCGAATCGATGAAAGAATTATATCATACATTGAATTATTTGTCAAGAGGCTGTTTATATGTTATAATAGAAATATCTAAATTTAGCTTAAAAGTGTGAAAAATAAGGGGATATTTAAAAAACTATTTAGTTTTTTTAGTTATTACTCATCAGACAATATTGACTGGTATCTTTTTGGTAGTATAGCCTTTTTGGTGATATTCGGATTAGTAATGCTGTCTTCTGCTGGTGCCCCTGATGGTTTTCGTAATTTTGGGGATAGCTATTGGCATGTTAAACATCAATTGATATTTGGTTTTTTGCCGGGACTAGTGTGTTTTTTCTTCTTTTCGCGGTTTGATCATCGGAAACTAAAAAAATTAGCTCTACCTCTTTTAATTTTTTCCATAGTTTTATTAGTCTTAGTGTTTGTTCCAGGGATCGGATCAAGTAATGACACCATTGCTAGGAGTTGGTTAAATATATTTGGCTTTTCGATTCAGCCCGCTGAAATAGTAAAATTAACTTATTTACTATTTTTAGTTGCTTGGCTAGTCGGTAAGGGGGAGAAAAAGATTCAAGACTTGCACTATGGCTTCTTGCCATTCATCTTCATCTTATTAGTGGTGGTTGGCCTTTTAATGTTACAGCCGGATTTTGGCACAATGTCCATTATATTGTTTACGTCTTTAGCAGTTTACTTTGTAGCGGGCGGAAGATTTCTGCATATGCTGTGGCTATCTCTGGTCGGAGTGGGTGGGCTGGCAGTGATGGTCAAGATTTCGCCATATCGATTGGCTCGACTGACAACATTTTTACATCCCGAACTTGATCCCAATGGTATTGGATATCATATTAATCAGGCATTACTCGCAGTGGGCTCTGGTAGTTGGCTCGGGCGGGGCTTTGGTCATTCTCGGCAAAAATTTGCCTATCTTCCTGAGGTAGCCGGCGATTCTATTTTTGCGGTGGTAGCGGAAGAGCTAGGTTTTGTAATTTCCGCTATTGTGGTTTTAGTTTTTATGTTTGTGGCCATAAGGGGGTTTAAGTTAGCTAATCAGTGCAAGGATCAGTTTAGTAGATTGTTAGCCATTGGTATTATTACTTGGTTTTTATTTCAAGCATTTCTAAATATTGGAGCAATTATTGGAATCTTGCCACTTACTGGCGTGCCACTTCCATTTATATCGTTTGGTGGGACTTCACTGACAATGTGTTTGGCAGCAACTGGGATCCTTGCTAATATATCTTACCAGAATAGAAAAGGATAGCTTTATTTTAGTTTTTTTGTTATTCTAATCATTAGTTAACTATTAATTACTACTTATTAAGATATGAAAATATTGTTATCTGGCGGAGGAACAATGGGATCGGTTAGTCCACTTATTGCAGTTTACGAAAGAATTTCTAAAAAGCTTCCTCAGACAGAATTCTTATTTTTAGGTACTTATTCTGGTCCGGAAAAGAAGGCGGTTGAAGGATATAATATAGATTTTAAGGCAATTAGCTCTGGCCGATTGAGAAGATTCTTTTCTTTTCGCAATCTGGTTGATCCATTTAAAGTATTTTGGGGGTTTTGGCAATCCCTATTTTTAATTATTAGATTTAAGCCTAACGCGGTAATTATCGCTGGAGCCTTTGTTGGTGTGCCAGTAGCTTGGGCGGCTAGAATTATGGGAGTGCCAATTTTGATTCATCAGCAAGATATTATTCCTGGATTAGCTAATAAGTTGATGGCTAATATAGCAACCAGGATCACGGTTTCATTTGAAGTGTCTTTGGGAGACTTTTTTGAGAATAAGACAGTGTTGACTGGTAATCCAGTAAGAGAAGAATTCTTTTCTTGTAAGCGGGAAGATAGTTTGAAGATTTTTGACTTAAAAAATGATTTACCTGTCCTGTTAGTTTTGGGTGGCGGTACCGGGGCGACAGCAATTAATGAGTTGGTGCGAACATCACTGGCTGGACTTACTCAGTTTTGTCAGGTTATTCATATAGCTGGTAGGGGCAAGGGTTTTGATTTACAAGCTGATGGTTATCATCAATATGAGTTTTTGGCTAATGAAATGCAAGAAGCACTTTGTGCGGCAGATCTGGTGGTCTCTCGATCGGGACTTTCTATTTTATCTGAATTAGTAGTTTTAGCTAAACCAACAATCTTAATTCCGATTCCCCAAAGTCACCAGGAGGCAAATGCACAATACTTTCAAAAAAATAATGCAGTGATGACCTTGTCACAAGATACTTTGACTAACGAGATGTTTGTTGATATTGTTAAAGAAGTTTTCGGCAGTGCTAATAAGCGATCGAATTTATCTAGAAATATTTTTAAGATGATGGGTAGTGATGGTGCAGAAAAAGTAGCAAATGAATTATTAGAAATAGCTAAATAAAACCTTGATTATGGATTTAGGTAAGATCAAAAAAATATATTTTATTGGAATTGGCGGCATTGGTATTTCAGCAGTGGCGCGTATTTTGAAATCCGAGGGTTATAATATTTCTGGTAGCAATAATGTAGGTAATGAAATTACTGAGCAGTTGAAATCAGAAGCTATTTCAGTGGCGATGCCTCAAGTGGCAGATAATGTACCAATTGATGCTGATCTTATTGTTTATACTGTGGCAGTACCAGATGATAATCTAGAAAGAGTTAAAGTTAAAGAGTTGGGGATTGAAGAAGTAACTTATCCGCAGTTATTGGGAGCTATGATGGTCAGTAAATATGGTATTGGGGTTTCTGGTACCAATGGTAAAACATCAACTACGGCAATGTTGGGTTTGATCTTTATGAAAGCCCAGAAGGATCCTACTATTGTAGTCGGTAGTAAAGTGAATTATTTGAAAGGTAATTCAAGAGTGGGCAAAGGAGAACATTTTATCTTTGAGAGTGATGAATATCGTCGGGCGTTTGTAAATTATAATCCTAAGATTGCTATTGTAACTTATATCACAGCAGATCATTTCGATTATTATAAAGACTTAGACGACATTAAAGAGGCGTTTAATACTTATCTAAAACGAGTACCAAAGGATGGTACTTTGGTGATTAATGCTGATGATAGTAATTCTCTTGAAGTGACCAAGGGCTGTGAGGCTGGGGTGGTTACTTATGGAATTAAAAATCCTGCAGACGTTGAAGCAAAAAACATCAAAGTATCTAGCGGTAGACAAAGTTTTGACTTATATTACAATCAAGAGAATTTAGGGGAGATAATTTTAAGCGTGCCAGCGGAGTATAACGTATATAACGCTCTAGCAGCAGCTAGTGGGGCACTGGTGAGTAAAATTAGCTTTGATGCGATCAAGATGGCCCTGGAGGAGTTTAAGGGTACTTGGCGACGATTTGAAAGCTTGGGATATTCTGACGGTACAGAAATTATTACCGATTATGCCCACACACCTGATGCGGTGGAAAAAACCATTGAAGCGGCAAATGAATTTTATCCAGATAAAAAGATACTAGCAGTTTTTCAACCTCATCAATATAGTCGAACTAAAAACTTTTTTGATCAATTTGTAAAATCATTTGATAAAGCAGACAAGGCAGTTATTTTTGATATCTTTTATGTAGAGGGCAGAGAAGATCCAAAGGATTTTGATGTCAGTAGTCAAAAACTGGTGGAAGAAATAAAAAGGCGAGATGTTGACGTAATACTTGGTACTAAAGAAAATATTAGGGAATTAGCTAGTGAATATGATGTAGCTTTAATTATGGGGGCAGGGGATATTTATAATGTTGCTAAGGACTTAATTAATGAAGACGATGATTCTTCTGATGATTTTAATGATGACTTTGACGACAGGACAATGTCTGGAAAAAATAAGTCAATGCAGGGTGGTGGGTTTAGTCAACAGAAAAAAGTGGTTGAAGATAACAATTATTATAATAAAGCTTCTGGATCAGGAAAGAAGATTGTCGATAGGACAAAATAACTTGAATAATGAATATGTCAATTAATATAGAAGAAAATAAAAACTTAGCAGAGCTGACCACCATTGAAATAGGTGGCATTTCTAAATATTTTGTAAAAGTTGAAAAGTCTGCTGATTTAGTTGAGGTAATTAAATATTGTAAAGATAACAGTATTAAATATTATATTTTAGGTGGGGGCAGTAATGTGTTGTTTATTGGTGATAGATTTGATGGCATGGTAATAAATATAAGTATAAAAGACTTGGTTGTTGATGGCGATCAAATTACTTGTGGAGCGGGATGTGTGTTAGATGATGTAGTTTTAAACAGTGTCGAAGCTGGACTCTCTGGATTGGAGTGGGCAACGCTTATTCCCGGCACTTCAGGCGGCGCAATTTACGGTAATGCCGGAGCATATGGTGGTAGTATTTCAGATAATTTAGAAATGGTTGAAGTTTATGATGATGGTGAGGTTAAAAGATGGACTAAGGAAGATTGCGATTTGGGGTATCGGAAAAGTATTTTTAAGACAGGCGGATCTAAGGCAATTATTCTTTCTGCTATTTTTAAATTAGAACCAACATCTAAAACTGAATTAGCATCAAAAAGAAATGAAATTAAGAGCACTAGAGACAAAAAGTTTGGGGATATTAAATCGGCAGGTAGTGTATTTAAGGGAATTAAGCTGGGCAGTGAGGGAGTAAAAGAATTTCAGATTAGATTTCCAGAACTGCCGGATGAGTTTATTGAATTTGATGAGATTCCAGCCGGCTGGCTTATTGATCAATGTGGCTTGAAGGGCCATAAAATTGGTGGGGCACAGATTTATGACAAGCATGCGGGGATTATTATAAATATAGGTGGAGCAACAGCAGAAAATGTGTTAGAATTGATTAAGTTTGCTAAAGAGAAGGTAAAACAAAAATTTAATTTATTATTAGAGGAGGAAATCGAAATAATTAATTAAGAAAAAAGGTTTATGCAAATTAACATCAAGGCGAAGAACGCGAAGTTGACTGCAGAGGCTCATGAGATTATTGAAGAGAGCGTTAGGGGTTTAGGAAAGTATTTTGATAACATTATTAATGCTGATGTGGAGGTGGGGCTATCCTCATTTCATCATCAGAGTGGGGATATATATTGCGTGGAAGTAAATTTACAGGTACCAAAGAAAGTAATTAGCGCTAGCGCTAAAACTGATACGGTTAGTAAATCGATGACTAAGGTAAAGAATATTTTGAAACAAAAGCTGGTACAGTACAAAGAAACACATCATAAGGATAATTAAACCGTATTTAATCGGGATAAAAAAGCCGTGAGCTATAAGCGCTTGCGGCTTTTTGTGTATTTTTTAACTATACTCAAGAATAAAGTCGAACCTCGAAAAATTTTAGGAAAAGAAAAGCCCGCACCGTAGAGAGATTCGGACTCTTCCATTGGTGCGGGTGATGTTGGAGGGACTTAAGCGACCTCCTTGAGAGTTTCATTCGGTGTATTTGGCTTAGGCCGACTGAAGTTTGTTGCGTTGCCCAAATCAATTCTCCCATCAACGATCGGGAAGAAGTCGATATAGGAACTTCCTTCAAAACTCCCGTCGAGCCTATTAAGGTCACACCTCACTCCCGCCTCAGTTCTTCCTTTGATTGTAATTCTGACTCTGTCCCCATGTCTGTCTGTCATGGTGCTATAGCTTTTGAGATCATCAACTAGCATGTCAATTTCCTTTCGCTATTCTTGTGTAAGATCCTGTTGTTGAGATAACTTTGCATCCTATCATATTACAACTATTCTGTCAACCTTAACTCTCTAAATAACCCTATATTAATGCTTAATATCTTGGAATAAGGGGTTTGAATACTCAATACAGTAGTCTACTTGAAAAATAACCCTGTTTCTGTTACTATATAGCAAACTAACCTAAACATATTATGAAAATAATTTCTAAAATATTTGGTGATCCGGTTTTAAAAGAAATGAAGCAACTTGATTTAATAGTTGAACAGGTCAATGCTTTAGAGGCCGGTATGGAAAAACTATCGGATAAAGAGTTGAAAGCCCAAACAAATAAACTTAAACAGGAGTTAAAAGGTGGAAAAGCCTTAGACGATATTTTGCCCGAGGCCTTTGCTACTGTGCGAGAAGCTGCTAAAAGAGTAATTGGTCAGCGTCATTATGATGTTCAAATTTTGGCTGGAATAGTGATGCATCAAGGTACGATCGTTGAAATGAAAACTGGTGAAGGTAAAACTTTGGCTGCTACTTGCCCAGTTTACTTGAATTCCTTAAGTGGCAAGGGAGTGCACGTTGTAACAGTTAATGATTATTTGGCCATGCATCATGCTAATTGGATGGGGCAGATTTACGACTTCTTAGGATTAACTATTGGTTATATTGGTCAACAGGGGACTTCGAGTCTTTTTAATGGAGACAAGAAGACTGAAGAGGGTGAAGATGCCCAGTATTTAGAAGAGTGTAATCGTAAAGATTCTTACCAGTGTGACGTATTGTATGGTACTAATAATGAATTCGGTTTTGATTACCTTCGGGACAATATGGTGCAGTCCATAGATGATATGGTTCAGAGGGAATTGAATTTTGGAATCGTTGATGAGGTTGATTCTATTTTAGTTGATGAGGCACGAACTCCTTTGATTATTTCAGCCCCAGATACAGAGTCAACAGATAAATATCGTCAGTTTGCAAAGATCGTTACTGGACTCTCTGAAAATGAAGATTATAATATTGACGAAAAAATGAAAGCAGCGACTTTAACCGAAGAGGGAATCGAAAAGGTGGAAAAGTCGTTGGGAGTAGAAAATATTTATGCTGAGGGCGGTATTTCAGATGTCCATCATATTGAACAGGCCCTAAAGGCTCAGGTGTTGTTTAAAAGAGAAAAGGATTATGTAATTAAAGATGGTGAAGTAGTTATTGTTGATGAATTTACTGGCCGATTGATGTTTGGCAGACGGTATAGCGAGGGGCTTCATCAGGCGATTGAGGCTAAAGAGAATGTAACTATTCAAAGAGAAAGCAAAACTCTGGCAACAATATCATTCCAGAATTATTTTAGGTTGTATGAAAAGCTATCTGGAATGACAGGAACTGCGGTTACTGAAGCCGAGGAGTTTTCTAAGATATATAATCTGGACGTTTTAGCGATCCCGACCAACAAGCCACTAATTAGAAAAGATTTAAATGATAAGATATATAAGAATGAATCTGGAAAGTTTCAAGCGTTAGTTAAAGAAGTTAAGGAACGAAGTAAGACTGGCCAGCCAATTTTAATTGGTACTGTTTCAATTGAAAAGAATGAATTGGTGGCCGATCTTTTAGCTCAAGAAGGTGTGGAGTGTCAGGTGTTAAACGCTAAAGCTCATGAAAAAGAGGCTAATATTATCGCTCAGGCTGGTAAATTTGGATCAGTGACAGTAGCGACTAATATGGCCGGTCGTGGAGTAGATATTATTTTGGGTGGTCATCCGTATGACGAAAAAGAATACCAAAAGGTGCTTGATATTGGCGGACTTTTCGTTTTAGGCACTGAACGACATGAATCACGAAGAATAGATAATCAGCTTCGTGGTCGAGCTGGTCGTCAAGGTGATCCTGGTGGTAGTCAATTTTATCTGTCACTTGATGATGATGTGATGAGAATCTTTGGTTCAGAGCGAATGAAATCAGTAATGAATACTTTGAAGGTGCCAGATGATATGCCGATTGAAAATGGTTTAATTTCTAAGTCAATTGAACAAGCTCAGAAAAAGGTTGAGGGTCATAACTTTGACATTCGAAAGCATTTGGTAGATTATGATGATGTGATGAACAAGCAAAGGATGACTGTTTATCGTAAGCGTCAAGAAATATTGGCTGGTAAAAATATCAAGCAAAATGCACTTGACACAATTTTTGAGGAGATTGGTAGTATCGTGAAGTTTCATACTCAGGCAGAGGAAGAGTCTAGGTGGAACATGGAAGAAATTTATGAGGCGGTGGGTACAATTTATCCATTAGAACAAAAGGATAGAATTGCTTTAGATAAAATTGATGATACTGCAGGTGATGAACAAGAAGATAATATGGCCCGAAGAAGAATCTTAGGGTATTTGAAAAAAGGAGCAGTTGAGGCATATAACGAACTGGAAGAGAAGATTAACATGATGCCGATTGTAGAGGGTAGTGACTTGAAGCCGATGGACTATGTGGCCAAGGGAATGATCTTAAGAGCAATTGATACATTGTGGGTGGAACATCTGGAGTCGGTTCAATATATGCGAACAGGGATTGGTCTTCGTGGCTATGGTCAGAGAGATCCATTAGTTGAGTATAAGCGGGAGGGAATGAAAATGTTTAAAGACCTTTTAGAATCGATTAATAAGCAGTTTTCATATAGTATTTATAAAATAGGGATGATTGACCCTGCTCAGGTTCAGGGACAACAAGTTAATCCTGCTAATATAAACTTATCTGCACCAAGTAAGGAGTCATCTCAAGGATCACCATTTGAGGCAGATTCTGGGATAGAAGAAAGAAAATCAGATAAGATCATCAAAGATGCCAGTCATTATGATGGTGAGAAGGTTGGTCGAAACGATCCTTGTCCGTGTGGGTCAGGAGAGAAGTATAAGAAATGTCATGGAAAATAAATTAAACTAATAAAAATAAACGGCTCAATGGAATGAGCCATTTATTTTGATCTATTTTTATGCCTGAATTACCAGAAGTAGAAACCCTTAAAAGACAATTGAAGGTTTTAAGGGGTAAAAAGATTAAATCAGTTAAGATTGGTTGGCCGAAGATGGTTCAGCCGTTTTCAGTGCGTCAATTTCAATCACGAGTTAGTGGTCGGAGTATAGATTCTATAAAGCGTCGAGCTAAAACGTTGATTTTTGGGTTAGATAATAAAAGTTATCTAGCGGTTCACTTGCGACTGACTGGTCAATTGATCTTTCAGCCTTCAGGCGATAAATTATTGATCGCCGGTGGGCATCCACAGGAGGGCGGCACAGATAATTTACCAAATAAGTTTACTCATATTATTATAACCTTCAGTGATAATTCGGTGTTGTATTTTAATGATATGCGTAAGTTTGGTTGGATGAAGTTGATGAGTCAGATCGAATTAGATGAATATTCAAGTCGTCACGGTTATGAAGCGGTATCAGCTAGCTTTACCTTAGATAAGTTTAAGGGATTGATTAATAGATATCCTAATCGAAAGATTAAGCAATTACTGTTAGATCAAAAATTAATTGCTGGTATTGGTAACATTTATGCTGATGAGTCTTGTTTTTATGCTAAAGTGTTGCCTTGGCGGGTAGTTGACACATTATCTGATTCCGAGATTAAGAAGCTTTTTGAGGGTATTAAAAATATTTTAAAATTATCAATTGCGAAGAAGGGGACATCATTTAAGGACTATGTTCATGTCGATGGCAATAAGGGTGGCTTTGTGCCGTATTTGAATGTTTATGGCAGGCAGGGGGAAAAATGTAAAAGAGGAAAGTGTTGTGGGGTGATACAAAAAACCCGGCTGGCTGGCCGGGGGACTCGTTTTTGTGCTTGTTGTCAGAAATAGTTATAAGCCTAGATCATTAGGCACCAATTAATACAACATAAATTATAATAGAAAGTAGGACACCAGAGATAAACCCAACGAGGACTTGGGGAATGGTGTGTCCCATTTTTTCATTTAATAGTTCTTTTCGTTCTTTTTTAGATAAAACCTTTTTAGCAATAGTATTTGTGAATATAGCATTTTTGCCAATCTCTCTTCTGAAGCCAATTGCGTCTCTTACTACTACAATCATTAAAACAAATGAAATTGCAAAGGCTGATGAATTGAATCCTGAATGTAATCCAACCACGGTTGCCAGTGAGGCAACAAAGGCAGTATGAGATGATGGCATGCCACCGTAGTCACTAATAATATGTCGAAAGGTTAAGTTATCTGGAATACCGTCAGTGATTAACTTGAGGCCTTGAGTAATTACTGCTACAATTAGAGGGATGATAATGAGGTAGAACATCTTTAAAGTTAAATTTATTTATCTATGTCTTATATTTTATCAATTTTAGCGGGAATTGTCCAAGGACTAACTGAGTTTTGGCCGGTATCGAGCTCTGGTCATTTGATTATCTTTCATGACATTTTTAATTTTAACCTGCCCAATGAACTGTTGTTTGATGTCATGCTCCATTGGGGGACGCTACTGGCTTTGATAATCTTTTTCTATCGTGAAGTTTGGCAGATTATTTGTGGGTTCTTTTCTAGCTTGACTAATTGGAATCTGAAAAACAATTCGAGTCAGCGACTTGCCTGGTTGGTGATTGTTGCTACCATACCAGCAGTATTAGTTGGGTATTTTTTAAGTGATGTTATTGAATTGTATTTCAGATCAACCTATGTGGTAGTGGTAATGTTAGTGGTGGTAGCTATTTTATTTTTCATTGTTGAAAAATATACTTCTAAAATTCGAACTGTGGGCGATTTAAAGTTCAGGCACGCACTATATATTGGAATTGCTCAGATATTAGCATTTATCCCCGGCACTTCTAGATCTGGTATTACGATGGTGGTTGGATTATCTAGTGGCCTAAAACGGTCTCAGGCAGCTAGATTTTCTTTCATAATGGCAATCCCAGTGATTTTCGGTGCAGGGGTTAAGAGTCTATTTTCTATTGGTGAAGCATCTGGGTCAATTGGCCTAATGATTGTTGGACTAATTACTTCAGCGATTGTTGGATATTTTGCAATTAAATTTTTGTTGAAGTTTTTGGATAATCATTCCTTGAAGGTGTTTGCTTATTATCGTCTGGTAATTGCTGCTTTCATATTTCTGTGGCTTCTTTTTCTATAGGGCTTGTAAGTAATTATGATTAGGGTAAATAGAGTAAGTAATAAATAAGTATTAATCTGGTTTAATTCTTCAAGTGACTTAAGCGATGTCAATTTTTCCCACAAACTTTTTGGATAAAAATAATTATTAATCAGATCTGGGGCGGAGGTATTGGCTGTAGTTGTACTGTCAGCAGATAAAACCCGTGAACCAAATAGCTGAACCACCACAATTGTTGAGTGGTTTTTAAATTTGCCCTCAAGAGCGGCTACGCCGATTTCTTGATATTGGGGCTTTTCAATGTTGTCTTTGTGGCTAGTGCTCTCTAGCCAGGCAGCAAACAGGTCTTGATTGTTATCAAAGTCAATGGCTAGGTTTTCACCGACATAAAGATATTGATAATCTACATCCTTAATCCACTGAGAAAATCTTTGACCGTCAACTGAGCTATGGTCAAAGTGTTGGTTGGTAATTATATCTCGGGCCTTATTAACCGCTGCTTGAGTGAGCCGAGGATTGATTCGTAGCGATAAAAGATTATTGTCTTGACGATATTCGTTGGTCATATTAATTAGCTCTTGTGCTGTTGCACTTAAGCTAATGTCGTTATATAGCTTGGGGTAGGCAAAAAGGGCAATAACAATAACAACCTTAGTCAAAACAAAAAACAAGGCCAGAGCAAATAAAATTTTTCTTGTTCTGGTTAATGTAACCATAGACATATTATACCATAAACATAGACAATTGAGATAATATCTATAAACATAGACAATTGAGATAATATCTATTAGCTGTTATAATTAGAAGTAAGATATCTATAAAACGATTGATTTAAAATGAAAAAAGTATTAAAAAGAATTATTATTTTAGCAATTATTATTGCTGTATTTTTTTTGATTTATTTTTATCGAGCCATTTCCAACCCTACCGGGCAATCGGATGAGATAGTTTACTTTACAATTGAAATTGGTGAGGGGGTAAATCAGATTTCCAATGCTTTAGCCGAAGATAACTTAATCGATGATCAATTTGCTTTTGAAACCTATATTTGGCTTCAAAAGTCTGAAGGCAGTTTAATGGCCGGTGAACATAAATTAGATCGGGGGATGAATATTAAGGAGATCATGGTGGTGTTAAAGCGAGGAGATAGTGTAGATAAGGAAAGAACAATTACAGTGATTGAGGGTTGGACAGCAAAAGAGATTGCCGAATACTTAGCTGGACAGGGATTTTTTACGGCTGAAGATTTTTTGGGTAGCTTAGATATTAAAAAATGGCGTAAAGATTATAGCTTTCTTAGTGAGGTGAATACTAAAAACATTGAAGGATTTCTTTTCCCAGATACCTATCGGGTATTTGCTACCGCGAGTTCTGATGATATTATTAAGAAAATGTTAGATAATTTCGATCGGAAACTGATAGAGACGGCAGAAATGGAAATTGAGTTGCAGGGCAAGAGTGTTTTTGAAGTGGTAACTCTGGCATCAATAGTTGAGCGTGAAGCATTGACTGTGGCTGACAAGAAGATGGTCGCTGGAATATTTCTGAATCGATTGGATATTGGTATGGCCCTCCAGTCTGATGCAACTGTAAACTATATTACTGGTGCTGGTCGGCGTCGACCAACTTTTGACGATTTGGAAGTTGATTCGCGCTATAATACATATAAATACGCTGGGCTTACTCCAGGACCGATCTCTAATCCAGGGATTGATGCAATAATGGCAGTAATATATCCGACCAACAGTGATTATTTGTATTTTTTAATGGATGAAGCTGGGACAGCATATTATGCCGAAACTTTTTCAGGACATCAGGCAAATGTTCGTAATTATTTGAATTAAACTATGGATAGTTATTATACAAAAGGGGAGCGGGAATATTTACTTCGAATTGCTCGAGAGACTTTGGATATGATATTACTTAGTGGTGAAAAATATGAACCACAAACATTGAATCAGAAATTGTGGGAGAAGGGTGGGGTAATCGTCAAGCTTTTTGTTGGGAAAGAGCTAAGGAGTGAGGCTAAGATAGATAGAAAAGACGAGGCAATTATTGTGGCAATTAGAGACGCTGTTCTTTTGGCGTGTAATAATGATCAATTCCCAAGAGTTGATGAGTTGGAATTGGATAAATTAAAGATAGAAATAACATTGTTGGCTCATGATGAATTATCTGAGAGTGTTTTTAAGGAGCTGGCAAGGTGAGTAAAACTATTTAGATAGAGATTGAATAAATTAATATAGGATCTAGGCTTATTTTGAGGGTTTATAACCCTCTTTTTTTTCTTTAATTTGACAATATTAACAATTTAGTATACAATTACAGCATCAAAACTAAATAGTCCACAGACAGTAGGTGCCATTTTTGGCTTAAACATAGTTGCCTACCGAGGAAAGAACTGCTAATTTTAGCGATTTATATCTGTGGAAACACAGATTTTATTTTTTTAATATAATTTCTAAAAATATGCCAAAAACTAAAATTCAAAAAGAAGCGTTATTAAACTCTTTGAAAGAAAAGTTACAAAACATGAAAGCATCTGTTTTTGTTAACTTTATGGGCCTTGATGTTAAAAGTACAGAAGAGCTACGTGGTAAGTGTCGAGAAAATGATGCAGAGTATCTAGTTGCTAAAAAGACTATTTTAAAGAGAGCATTGGTTGAAAGTGGTTACAAAGAATTTGAAGAGAAGAACTTCGAAGGTGAAACTGCAGTTGTTTTTGGTAATGGTGATGAGGTTAGCCCCGCTAGAACAGTGGTAGAGTTTTCTAAAGATCATGAACAGATTAAGGTTTTAGCCGGTATATTAGAAGGTAAGGTAATTGAGGATACTCAAATTATTGCACTTTCTAAGCTTCCTAGTCGAGACGAGCTTTTGGCTAAGGCGGTTGGATCTATTGCTGCACCACTATCTGGATTAGTTAATGTGTTACACGGCAATCTTAAAGGGCTGGTGTATGCTTTGAGTGCGATTAGAGATAAAAAGGCTTAAGTTTAAATAAAAAATAATAAAATAAAATTATGACTGATGAAAAAAAGCCAGTTGAGGAAGTAAAAGAAGAAGTTGCTCCTAAAACTGATGAGGCTACTACTGACGAAAAGAAGGAAGTAGAAGTTCCAAAAAAGTTTGAAGCATTGATTGAACAAATCGAACAATTGAGTGTTATCGATTTGGCTGAGCTAGTAAAGGTTTTGGAAGAGAAGTTTGGCGTTTCTGCTGCTGCTCCTGTAGCTGTTGTAGCTTCTGGTGGTGCTGAAGGTGCTCTCGAAGCAGAAGAGAAGTCTAACTACGATGTAGAGTTGACTGCTGCTGGTGATCAGAAGATCGCTGTAATTAAGGCAGTAAGGTCTGCTACTGAGCTTGGACTTAAAGAAGCAAAGGATTTGGTTGATGCTGCTCCTGCTATGGTTAGAGAAGCTGCTCCAAAAGAAGATGCTGAAAAGATCAAAGCTGATCTAGAAGCAGCCGGCGCTACTGTTACTTTGAAGTAAAAAATTACTTTCAATATAAAAACAACCCTCACATTTATGAGGGTTGTTTTTTGGATATCAAGGCTTGTATATTAAAAATCTATATCAATTTGGTAGATCTTATTTCCAGCCAGTAAATAAATTAGTTTTTTCTCCTCGTTCACTTCAATACTCTTAATGTCACCAAATTGTTTGGAGGTATATTGAGTTTGGAGTTCACCCTCCTTGCTAAATACAACTACTCTTTGATTGGCTGAGTCTAGAACATAGATATAATCAGAGTCTATGCCAGCAACAATCTGATCAATAGCGCCCAGTGGGGGATCAATTACTACAATATTGGTGGCCTCTTCTTGACCCTTAAGAAAGTACTTAATTGAGCCGTCATTTTGGCCAACAAAAATTCCACCGTCAATGGACATGGACTGTCCGCCAGTAATTTCACCAACCGTTATCCAAGCAGATCCATCACTAAAGCCAACGGAATTTTTTGTATGCTTAAATACTTGATTTTTATCTGATTGAAGACTATATATCTTACTGGCATAGATACCAAAATCAGCGATGGTTGTGTCAGAGACCAATACCTTTTCTAGCACATTTTCGGCCAGCTGATATCTATAAAAATCATTACTGTTACTTAAAATAATTAAGTTATTGTCATCTAACGGTGCGATTCTTTTAATGTTGCCAATTTCTTCGTTAAGCGATAGAGAAATTGTTTGTTTTTGAATTAAATCTATTTTATACAGTGTGTGATTTTGATTATCAAAAGTAAAGATATTTTCACCGATTTTAGCAAGTCCGTTGGTGTTGGCCTCGTTGTTTTTTTCTGATAAGTTGGCAATTGTGGCTGGATTTTCTAAGTAGGATATTTTTTGTAATAGTCGGTTTAATTTTGCAATTTTATCTTCAATTATTGTTTTAGCTTCAGCATATTTTTTATTGTCTGGAATCTGGGAAACATATTCTCGAGCCTCTTTAATTGATTCTTGAGCACCCTTTTCGTCATTAAAAATATTTTTTGCTTCAGCTGCATTGATTGATTCTCTGGCATCGTCGATGATGCTTTGAATATCTATAGTTTCAGTGACTGATCCTTTTTTGCCAATAATGACAACGCTCTGGCTAAATAAAAATATAGCGATGAAAAATACGATCAACATTATTTGTTGAAGTCTTTTTAGTTCAAAGAACTTCCTTAGTTGATTATTAAGCCACTTGTTGATTACAGCGAAGATCCCTTTTTCTGGTGGGGCTGGTGTGTTTGTTTCTGAGGTGGTGACATCAGTAGGAGTTGGCTCATCAATACTTGTAATCTCATCATCATTCACTAGTTCTGTAATCTCTGGTTCCTCGGGTGTCTCAGGTGCCTCAGGGGTCTCGGGCACATTATCAACCGTTTTGACTTCTTTCTTTTTTAGGCCCTTGCTCATATTCATCAATTTAACAATGGCTTTTTTGGTGGACAAATAGGTAATAACGATGCCTTTTTTTATACCAACCAGTAATAAAATGATTGCCTTTTGCCAATTTGGCATTAATGATGGGGTAAGATACTCCTCGGTTTCCTTTTGGGTTTTAATTAATTTTTTAATTGAGTTGTCGGGATCGTCTTCGTCTTCTGTCTCATCTTCAATACCGTCGGGCCCATCTTTCTTTTCCTGGTCGGCCTCCACTATAGCATTTCCTCTCTTTGTCTCTTCTGCTCCTGGTTTGATAATAATGGAATAGAATGTTTCTTGATTGTCATTTTCGGTTAGGTCGGCCTCAATCTGCTTGTGGGCTTCAATTGGATCATAGCTCGTTACTATTTCAGATAATTCACTAGCGGCAATATGAGTCAAAATATTATCGCTTGAAAAAAACATTTGATCAAGGTGGCTGACTTCACCGCTAACGACATTGGAAAACATCTTTTCTCCATCAATTTTTTGTCTTTTGGTGCCGGACTGATCAAAGATATCTATAATTGAATAATGATAACCACTTTTGAAATGAAACAAAAATGCATTGGTACGACCAATCTGACTAAGGTAGAGTTGGTCACGGTGCAATAATCCAACTAGGGTGTTAATATTTGTTAGATCTATCTCGTCAACTGAATTCTGAATTAATCGTCCAATACGACGATTAGCTCGTTGAAGTGCTTCCTCAAATCTTCCCTCCACCCCATTTTCTGTTTCTAAAGGCGGTAAATAGTATTCAGTTTGTAAATCCTCAATAATTTCTAAAAAGCTATCTGCGAGGTCGGGTGCTATGTTTTCTAGTGAAACTAAGCCAAATAGGACACCAAGCTTGGTACCAGCCTTTTTATTTGGACTAGCAATAAAAACATTACCCAGTGTGGGGCTGTTTTTTGGCTCAATTGCCAACTGATCTGTTTTAATGTTAAAGGCTTCCATTACGAAGTTGAAATATACCCAAAATATTGCTGTAAAGCTTCTATTGGGTTTACAGTTTATGTTTAATATTATACTATAAATAGAGTTATTAAGCCAAGTGCTAATATTTAAATATTTTATAATGCTGGAACACATATTTGGGTCAAACGCTCGAGTAGCTCTACTGAGGATATTTTTGAATAATCCTGACAAGTTTTTTTTCGTCAGACAACTTACCAGAACATTAAAGATGCACTTGAATTCTATTAGGCGAGAACTAACCAATTTAGAACAAATTGGTATTATTAGATTGCATACTAAAGAAGATCTGGAAAAAGAGGCGGGAAAGAAGCTAAAGGATAATAAAAAGTATTATAAACTAAACAATAGTTTTATTTTTACCGATGAGCTTCGATCGATTCTAATTAAGGCTCATATTATCTTAGAGCAGGATTTGGCGACTAAGGTAGAAAAGTTGGGTGGGGTAAAGCTATTTTTGCTTTCGGGGGTGTTTGTGGGTAGAAAGGATGCACCCGCAGATCTATTGATTGTTGGAAAGGTTGGTAAGATAAAATTAGCTAAGTTAATCAGTAGCTTTGAAAGTGAATTAGATTGTGAGATAAACTACACTATAATTACTTTGGATGACTTTAATTACCGATTAGATGTGGCTGACAAGTTTATTTATGATTTACTAGAAAATAAGAATTTTATTGTTTGTGATAAAATATTGAATAAGAAAGTTTAAAGATGATTTTAATAATTAATACAACCGATCACGATAACTTAAAAATCCATCTTGTAAAAGATGGAAATAGTTTTTGGACCAAACAGGTCTCTGCTAAATTTAAGCAAGCTGAAAAACTTCTAAAAACCATTGAGGTGATGCTTGAAAAACGAGGATTGGACAAAAACGATCTTACTGGCATCGGGGTGGTGTCGGGTCCGGGGGGATTTACTGCCATTCGGATTGGCGTGGTAACATCTAATACTTTTTCATACGCCTTAAAAATTCCAATTGTGGAGCTGAAACAGATTGAATTTGACGGTGATCAGGAGTTGGTAAATAAGATAATTACTAAACTAAAAAAGAAAAAAGGTAAGTTTAATATCTCTAAAAACATTGTTTTGCCATTTTATGATAGGGAACCGAATATTGGGTAGTAGAGGGGGGGTAATTTAATAGTTTATTATAAAATAAGTATATGAATAAAAAATCTTTATCGAAGAATAAGAAAGAAATAGATGTGATTGATATTTTTATGAAGGTATTTTTATTTACAATACTTACTTTTTTCATACTAGATGCTTTTCTTATTATCAGTACTCTAATTCTCGATTGTGTTTTTTCTGCAGTGCCTGAACCGGATGGCTGTTTTATGCGAACAATGAATGCTAATGGCTACAATCTCGGTGGCATTATTAATAGGGTAGTAGGGATGGTGATAATTGCTCTCTTATTTTCAATGACCGTTTCTTATGTGATTAAGTGGTATCGGGAATATAAAATTAAAAAGTAAAATTATATTACAACATAAAATGGCTAAAAAAATAGTCCCTGGGGCTATTTTCTCTGTATATCTCTAAAAACATTGTTTTGCCGTTTTATGATAGGGAGCCAAATATTGGTCCTAATTAAAGGTGGTTGTTTTTTAAATTTTCATTGTGAGTTGCTGTCATCCTGAACTTGATTCAGGATCTTTTTTATTTTATTCTAGCCTCATTTATGTAATTATTCACAAAACGTAACTAGAGTTCTGTAACAGTAATTTTACTTGACATAACTCATAATATATTATAATAATACTGTGTTAGTTAGTAGTATCGCTCTTTTTAGCTTTAGCTAAGACAGGCTTAGATAATAGATATTAAGTTGTTGGTCAAATAATAACAACAAACATAAAACAGGAGATCTTGTTATGCCCGACGATCCAGTAACCAAATTTGTGGCCCTGTTTCAGGGGCGAGGGTTGACAAACGTTCAATCGGCGGTCGCAGAAGCCATGAGACAGGCGTATCCTGAAACTGTGACTGACCCACTCAGTAAATTGTTCGACGCGCAAATGGAAACGCTTTTGGCATGTGATTGTCCGCAGAGTATCATTGCTGTGTTTCGGGCCATGAAGCCGAAGGTCATCGCCAAGGCGATGGAAATCGGCACGACTGATGGCAATATCCCGTTTGTCCCAGTCATTTCACGAACGGAAGTCGATCTCAAAGGTCTGATGGAGATGGTTCGCTATCGGGATCAAAAGGGGTATAGCTTCTTCAATCGGTCCAACGTCATCGATGTCGTTGATGTTCCTAAGGGGCACCACTTCATGTTTGACGTCGAGAATGGCAGAAGAATGCTTGGCAAGACGCCCAAGGAGGCAGAACATCTCATCAATGGGCAGGACCGTTCTCCTATGATACTCGACGAAGGTATTGCCCTTTGTGTCCACTCGAATGTGCTTCTTGAGCACTTCGTGGACTGCACCGGTTCTCGCGGCAAGCATGTCGAGAATGACGTGCCGTTTGTTTATCTCAGTGACGGCTGTCCGGGGCGCCACTGCGACGGCCGGCCGGTGCTTCATTGGAGCTGCCTCGTCTGCGCGCGTGACGGGCAGGGTTCAGCTTCCTGTCGTAGCCGGCTCCTAGCTTCTTGATTTCTTGGGTTTCCCCCCAGTTCAGCATCACGCTGAGCTGGGGGTCTTTTTTTAATAATGTTTTACCTATTTTTAGGTCAAAAAGCGATGAGAGGATTGTTTTATCCACACCCCTTGAAAATATATTCATAAAATGCTGTAAAATAAGGTTTTTTGGGTGTGTGACTAAAGTGTTGACTCGTCCCTAAAAGTGGCGTATAATTACTATCAAGTGGGGAGAGGTGGGGATAAGTGGAGAATATCGATATTTATCCACAGATAATTTAATCTAAGATTTACTATGTTTGTTGGGCAATACACACACAATATTGATTCCAAAGGGAGACTTGCTGTGCCAGCAAAGTTTCGTGCTCAACTTAAGAAAGCAGTTGTTACCAAGGGTTTGGATAACTGTCTTTTTTTATATCCTAAAAAAGAGTGGGATGAACTAGCAACAAAGTTAGCAGCGTTACCAATTAGTCGCGCGAACACTAGAGCTTTTTCTCGCCTGATGTTAGCTGGTGCTTGGTCAGTTGAATTTGACAGCCAGGGAAGAATAATCTTGCCTGACTATCTAAGACAATTTGCTGGGTTGAATAAAAAAACAGTTATTGCCGGACTTTATAATCGATTAGAAATTTGGAATGAATCTACTTGGAATAAGTATAAAGCAGAGACTGAAAAGAACTCTGGTGATATTGCTGAAGCACTTGATGATTTAGGAGTGTAAGAAATGGTTACAAAATTATGATAAAAGACACCATTCACATTCCAGTGTTGTTAGAAGAAGTTCTAGAACACTTAAATCCCCAAGCTGGCCAAAACTTTATTGACTGTACTTTTGGCGGCGGCGGACATTCCTTGAGAATATTAGAAGCAATTAAGCCTGCTGGGAAATTGATTGGTATTGATTGGGATCCTGAGGCAGTTACTGAAAGTCATGGTCAGAATCTAATCATTGTTAATGACAATTATAAAAATTTAGAAAAGATTGTTAAAAAAATAAGGAAGGATGACAATACAAATTATCCAATTAATGGAGTCCTATTGGACCTTGGCTTATCTTCAGATCAGCTCGATGGGGCAGATCGGGGATTTAGTTTCAACAGTAAAAAGTCTTTGGACTTAAGGTTTGATCAGAAATCTGAAAATGTGACCGGTACTGAGATACTGGCAAACTATAATGAACACGAACTGTTTAAAATATTTAAAGAATATGGTGAAGAGCCTTTGGCAAAACAAATTGCTAAGGCAATTGTCGACAAAAGAATGGAAGGTGAGCCAGTAGAGACGGCTGAAATGCTTGTCCAGCTGATCTCTGCGGTTTACCAGCGTTATTTCAAGGATCGTTCTAGAAGGAATCCGGCTACTAGAGTGCTACAGGCACTTAGAATTGCCGTCAATGATGAATTTGGAAATATTGCTACCGTTTTGCCTCAGGCGATTAGTTTATTGGAGTCAGGTGGTAAATTAGCAGTTATTTCATTTCATTCCGGAGAGGATAGAATAGTAAAGAAGTATTTTAAAGAAATGGCAGGGGCAGATTATCCACTCATTAAAATTATTACTAAAAAACCAATTATTGCTAGTGATCAAGAGGTGGAGGATAATCCACGTAGTCGTAGTGCAAAGATGCGAGTTATAGAAAAATTATAATAATCTCTAATATTAAACCTTATGTGTAGATTTTGGCGACGAGAACGATGTAATCATCACTTTCCAGAGTTGAATAAAAAGACCTCCATGTTTAGGGGGGTGAAGAAGCTTTTTACAACAATGCGAGTGGCATCGATTCTGACAGTGGTCATTGTTGGTATTGGGTTTGTTTACTTAACTCAAACTAATGTTTCAGCTACCCAGGGGTATCAGATTAGAGAATTGGAAGATCATATCGAAAATTTACAAAAGCAAAATAAGAGATTAAATTTAGAATATATTGAGCTACAATCAATGGCTAATATAATTGAGCGAGCGGAAGGATTGGATTTGGTGGCAATTGATGATGTTGAGGTGATTAGTTCTGTTGGATCATCCGTGGCCTTAAGATAGTTCGGTTACAAAACAATTAAAAGCATTTTTAAATAGCTCATGAATTCCTATGTAAGAAGAGGAGGAATAAATCAATCTCGAGCTAAAGCTTCGTCTCGAGGCTTCAGTGAACAAGGCAGGGTTAAGATTTTGGCGCTGTTTTTTGTTATTTTCTCCTTAGTAGTAGTTGGTCGGTTATTTGATCTACAAATCCTACGGGGGCATTTTTATAGTGCTCTAGCTTTTGGTCAGCATGAATTATATCAGAAACTGTTTCCAGAGCGTGGATCAATTTATGTGGTAGAAGAAAGTGGTACCAATCAAACACTTTTCCCATTAGTGGCTAATCAAGATTTAAATATGCTTTACGCTGTACCGGCTTTGGTTGAAAAACCGGCTGAGTTAGCCGAAGCATTGTATAAGATACTGGGATTGCCGTTTGAACCTGATCTAGAAGAAGTAGAAAAAGAAATATTTGCTGACATATCGCCGGATTTAGAATTTCAAATGGCATTTGAAATTAAAGAAGCGCGAATGGAAGAGTGGTGGGAAACTCAGGAAGAAGAAGAGATCAAGCGCCTGACAACAATATTATCCAAAAAAAATGACCCCTATGAACCGATTCGTCATCGATTGAGTGACGAAACTGTTAGGGAGATAGAGGCCTTAGAATACGAAGGCCTGGGTTTTAGTAAGGAGACTTGGCGCTATTACCCAGAAAAAGGAGTTGGGGGTCATATTTTTGGATTTTGGGGCTTTGACAATAGCACTAGACGCGGTAAGTATGGTCTAGAAGGTCGTTTTGAAGTAGAATTGGCTGGTCGACCGGGCGAAATTAGTTCAGAGCGTGATGTTTGGGGTAATTTAATTTCTGCTGGTGTAAAGTCCATTAAAGAAAAGGTGGATGGATCTGATTTAGTTTTAACCATTAATCGAGCAATTCAATACAAAACTTGTCAGGCACTTTATTCGGCAATTGAACGATTTGAGGCCGAAAGTGGATCGGTGATTGTGATGGAGCCCAAGACTGGAGCGATTTTAGCAATGTGTGGTTTTCCCGATTACGATTTAGATGAATATAATAAGGTAGAAAATATTGATGTGTATAATAATCCAGCAATCTTCAATGCTTATGAGCCAGGATCAATTTTTAAGCCGATTACTATTGCAGCAGCGTTAGATGCTGGTAAAATTACTCCTCAAACTACTTATGAGGATTATGGTAGTGTAACTATTGGCAAAGATACGATTAGAAACTACGAACAAAAGGTACATGGTGTATCGACAATGACCGATGTTTTGGAGAAGTCAATTAATACTGGAACTGTTTGGGCAATGAAGCGGGTGACATCTAAGGTGTTTATAAAGTATGTTAAAGACTTCGGCTTTGGTCAGAAAACTGGAATTGAGTTAGATATGGAAGCAGGTGGTGATATAACAAACTTAAATCGTCGAAGCGAGATTTATGCTGCCACAGCATCATATGGCCATGGTATTACTGTGACACCGATTCAGATGACTGCAGCGGTTTCGGCAATTGCTAACGGCGGAAAGTTAATGAAACCATATATTGTGTCACAGAAAATTACTGAAATAAAAAATGAGAAGAAGGTTGAGACTTATGATCCTCAGGTTGTTCGTCAGGTGATATCATCTGAAAGTGCCAGAACCCTTTCGGCGATGATGGTTAATGTAGTGGAGAGTAGTCACGGCTCAGCTGCCAAGGTTCCAGGTTATCGGGTGGCCGGTAAAACTGGGACGGCACTTGTTGCCAGTGAGACTGGTGGCTATAGTGGTGATGTAATTACTTCTTTTGTTGGATTTGCTCCTTTTGCCAATCCTAGGTTCACTATTCTAGTTAGAATAGATAAACCGCAGAAAGGAAAGTTGGGTGCCACTGTTGCTGCACCGGTTTTTAATGAGATTGCAAAATTTGTCCTTCAGTACTATAATGTACCAACTGATGAATAATACTAATTTTAGGTAAAAATATGATAAAAAAGAACACAAAAGTTGTTTTTGAGGGTGAAAATAACGATAAAACTAAAGAAATGCCTGGTGGAATGCCCCTATCTAAGGGCGAAATTGTTCATTTTAATGATGGTTTCAAAATGACTGATTTTGAGGTAATAAATAAAAATATCGAATATATCGTGGATGGCGATGATGATATCGTCAATATTACTTACACTTTAAAAAAATCTTCTTAATTTTAAATAATGAAAGAGCTTTGTAAGAAAATAGTAAGAAAGATACTTAAATCATTGGCTCGATCAATACTTTTAAAGTATCAGCCAGATATTATTGGCGTTACTGGTAGTGTGGGAAAAACCTCTACTAAAGAGGCTGTTTATTCTGTTTTGTCTAATAAATTTCGGGTTAAAAGAAATATTAAGAACTATAATAATGAAATCGGCTTGCCTCTGACTATTATTGGCGCTGATTCTGGTGGTCGATCAATCTGGAGCTGGGTTGGTGTTTTTGTTCGTGCATTACAGCTTCTAACTTGGCATGATAAGGATTATCCAAACATTTTGATTCTAGAAATGGCAGTTGACCGACCAGGGGATATGAAATATTTGACTGATTTGGCGCCTTGTAAAATTGGGGCGGTTACTAATGTTGGGCCAGTTCATTTGGAATTTTTTAAAAGTTTGGAAAGAATCGCTAAAGAAAAATCTGTTTTGGTTACTCATATCGATAAAAATGGTTGGGCAATTTTAAATTGTGATGATGAATTAGTTTGTCAGATGAGGGATGGGGTAAAAGGTAGGGTATTGACCTATGGCATCTCAAATGAAGCAGATGTTCAAGCATCTGATATTGGAATTTCTCGGGTGGAGACTAACGGCGAAGCATTGGATGATTTATCTGGTCTTCATTTTAAGCTAAGTTATGATGGTAGTATTGTGCCAGTGCTCTTGCCAAATATTTTAGGGGAACATTTGGTTTATGCCGCCTTGGTTGGGGCAACAGTTGGTATTGCCTATGGTATGAATTTAGTTGAAATTTCACAGAGCTTGGGTAAATTTGTGGCACCAAAAGGTAGAATGAATATAATTTATGGCATTAAAGACACTTATATAATTGATGACACCTACAATGCTGGTCCAGTTTCTACTGTGGCTGGATTAAAAGTATTAAAAAAGATTGATGCTTTTGATAGAAAAGTAGCGGTTTTGGGAGATATGCTTGAGCTGGGCACTTATACTGAAGAGGGTCATCGATTGGTTGGTAAGGCGGTTTATGATTGTGGAGTTGATTTATTAATCACGGTAGGGGAGAGAGCTAAGGATATTGCCGATGAGGCCAAGCGTCAAGGAATGGATGAAGATAATATATTTTCTTTTTCAGATAACGGACGAGCGGGAAGGTTTGTTCAAGATCGTATTAAACAAGGTGATGTGATCTTAGTTAAGGGCTCTCAAGGAATGCGAATGGAGAAGGTGGTTAAAGAAATTATGGCAGAACCGCTTAGCGCTAATGATTTGTTAGTTAGGCAGGGTGCTGCGTGGAAGAATTAATTTAATTATTCTAAGTTAGTAAGATCGATTTTAGGATCTAAAAAAGCAGCTCATTTCTGAGCTGCTTTTGAACTTATCTAAGGTTTTTAGTTAGATTCCTGCTGTGGCCTCTATTCCACTGCTAATAACGAATTCGGCGATTGCGTAAGCCGATAGAATGATAACGATACCAACTATACCCGCGATAATTAATTTTTTAGCCTTCTCCACTTTTGTGTCATCGCCCATGGCAGTCATCCAGATGAATCCACCCCAAAGGATAATGATTACAGCTAAGATTCCTAAAAATGACAAAATGATTCGAATAATCGAATTAATTGTTGTCATAATGTCTTCTGTGCCTAGGCCAATATCACCAGCGCCCTCTCCGTTGCCTGTTCCTGTTCCTAGCCCCAGATCTTCGCCGGTTAATGGTGCGGCGCTTGTTACTAACGGCAACGCCAATAGAGATAGCATTACCACGGCAACAATGACTTTTCTCATTTTCATTTGTTTTTTATTTTATTTTTTTATTTTTTAATACACTTATTATACTACATAAATTATACAATAGATAGTATGTTCTGTCAGTAATGAAAAAAGGGCAGAAAACTTGCGTTGGTTGTTCCATTTTTACTCACTGATGTGTGTAAACAGTGTTTTTGAGTCGGAACTTCAGCGAGTTTTTTCTTCTTAAATTGATGTGATTTTTGTTTATTGAACTTATTAAACAATTTTAAAAAAGTTAAAACCTTGTGATTATTTGACTTTTTTATTGTATTTTGTATAATTAAGCCATACTAATATTATGAAAACTTTCACTCAAAACTTAGCTTTGTTGTTACTCAACTCTTTTGAGAGTGGAAGTTTAGTTAGTGTTTAGTTAAAAAAACAAGTAGATACTAATCAGACCTTCACTCTAGGGTCTGTTTTTATTTAATCTTCATTGGAGTTAGACAAAACTAGTACATTTTATTATAGCGGTAAGTAAAAAGTCTTAATTGGTAAAAAGTAAGGAATTCTATGATTAGTCTTAGTGATTTGGAATGGGAACAGTTTATGCTTGATCAGTATTGTACTAATTCCGGGATTCTTAAAGTTGTAGTAAGCACAGTAAGAAGAAGGAGACGGGACAATGAAAAAAAAGGTGGGGATGAATTCAGTTCGGAGGCTCAAAACAGCTAAGGAAAAAGAGGAGCAGAGGAAATTTGAAGCTCAGGCTCGGGTGGCAGCAAGGTTTGGAGAAAACATTGTTGAGGTTCAAGCGAGGTGGCTTGCCGCGTTAAGGGGTTTTGACTAGTTGTTTGCTAGATTAGGTGGTCTTGTGTCGTTATGATATAAGACCACTTTTTATTTGACAAAGTCATTGAATAAATATTTAAGATAGTGTTATAATTTATGAGAATAATAGTTAAATTTATGAAAGTAGTTTTATTAAAAGATGTCAAGGGTCTGGGGCAAATTGGTGACATTAAAAATGTTGCCGCTGGTTATGCTGGTAATTTTTTATTACCTCAAAAACTGGTTCGTTTAGCGACTGATGATAGCGTAAAAGAGGTAGAACAAGATCGGGTACGTCAAGCTAAGGTTGCTGAGAAAGAATTAGTTGATACCGAAAAGCTGGCAAGCTCATTAAACAGCCAGGTAGTAAAAATCGTTGGCAAAGTTAACGAATCCGGCACGCTTTATGCGGCAGTAACTTCTGCTAAGATTGCTAGTGAATTGAAGCAACGGGGGTTTGATGTAAAAAAGAATCAGGTTATGTTACCAGAGCCGATTAAAGAGGAAGGTGAATATCCAGTAACAATTAGTTTGGATCACGGTCTGGAAGCAGAAATTACAGTAATAATCAATGAATAAATGTTAAAAGTATATAATACTCTTTCGCGAAAGAAAGAGGAGTTTAATTCGTTGGTAAAAGATGAGGTCACATTTTATCATTGTGGTCCTACTGTTTATTGGACTCAACATATTGGCAATATGCGAGCAATGGTTTTGGCTGATTTAGTGAGAAGATCATTAGATTATCTTGGTTATGAGGTGAAGATGGTAAGAAATTATACCGATGTTGGGCACTTGACTAGTGATGGTGATACGGGTGATGATAAAATGGAAAAAACAGCTAAAGCAGAAAAGGCTAGTCCTAAGGAAGTTGCTAATAAATATATTAAGTCTTTTGATAATGATGTAGCTGATTTAAATGTTATTACTCCTGAAGAGACGCCAAAAGCAACTGATAATGTTGGGGAAATGAAAAAGATGATCAAAAAGCTTTTAGATAATGGCTATGCTTACGAAACTGAATTAGCGATTTACTTTGATACTTCCAAATTTGAAAAATATGGTGAACTGTCTGGTCAAAAACCAGAAGATAAACTGGCAGATACTGGTAAGGGTGAAATAAGTGACGAAACTAAAAAGAATCCAGCAGATTTTGCTGTTTGGTTTTTCAAGGCTGGAGTTCACGAGAATGCCCTGCAAACTTGGTCAAATACACCAATTAAAGAAGAAGGTGAAGGATTTCCTGGTTGGCACATAGAGTGTTCAGCAATGAGTCAAAAATATTTGGGAGTTACTCAGGATTTGCATATGGGCGGTATTGAACATATGCCGGTACATCATGAAAACGAAATTGCTCAGTCTGAGGCGGCAACTGGCAAAAAATATGTTAACTATTGGCTTCATAATGAACATTTAACTGTTGATGGTAGTAAAATGTCAAAGTCTGAGGGCACTGCTTATTCATTGGATGAAATTAAGGAAAAGGGTTACGATCCTTTAGTACTTCGATATTTCTTTCTTGGAGCACACTATAGGAGTAAACAGAATTTTACTTGGGAGGCGTTAGATGGGGTGAAGGTTGCCTTAGATAAATTGCGAGCTCGGGTGACAGAGTTAAAAAAGAATAAGCCTGGTCGAATAAGTCATGAATACCAAGAACAGTTTACTGAGGTTATTTCTGATGATTTTAATAGTCCTCAGGCCTTGGCAATTATTTGGGATATGTTAAAGTCAGGTATTGGTGAAAATGATAAGTTAGCTACTATAATGGATTTTGATAAGGTTCTTGGACTGAATTTAGATAAGCAAAACAAAATTCCTCAAGAGGTAACTAAATTAGCCAACGAGCGAGAAAAAGCTCGAGCAGAGAAGAATTGGGAAGAATCAGACAGATTGAGAGATGAAATTGTTAAACTTGGTTACCAGATTGATGATGGTGAGGGTGGTTATAAAATTAAACAAGGCTAGGTGAAAAACTTTTGGCAAAAATTAAAAAAACCAATTCTGGCGCTCGCCCCAATGGCGGGCGTAACTGATTCGGCTTTTCGGCAGATGTGTAAGGGCTATGGTGCTGATGTCGTCTATACTGAAATGGTGTCCGCCGATGGATTGTATTATGACTCCAAGAAAACTTTGGAGCTCTTAAGGTTTAGTAAAAATGAAAAACCAGTGGTGGTGCAGTTATTTGGCAAACATCCTGAAAAGTTCACTAAGGCAGCTGGAGTGTGTGAAAAGGCTGGTTTTGATGGAATAGATATTAATTTTGGTTGTCCAGCGAAAAAAGTTGCTGGTCACGGCGGGGGAGTAACTTTAATGCGAGATTTGAACAAATGTCGTGAAATTGTCGAGGCAGTGCTTGCTGGCACAAAGTTACCAGTATCAGTAAAACTAAGAAGTTCAATTAATAAATTAGATGGCAAGGGCAAGGTAACTGCACTAAACTTTATTAAAAAGATGAAAGACTTATCCATTACTGCTATTATGATTCATGGTCGAACTTACGAACAGCCATTTGCTGGTGAGCCAGATTTCAAGATGATAAAAAAAGCCAAAACTTTGTTTGGCGGAGTGGTCTTAGGTAATGGGGGAATAGATAATCCAGAAAAAACTAAGGAGATGATGGATAAGGCTGGTTGTGATGGATTAGGCCTAGCTCGGGGGCTTTATGGTAAGCCATGGTTATTTAGGCAGTGTAAAGATTATTTAAAAAATGGTAAATATAATGAGCTGGAATTTGAAGATGTCAAAAAAACGATGATCGATCATGCTAAGTTGGCTCTAAAGTCTAAAGGAGATCATGGAATCGTGGAGCTAAGAAAGCATCTATGTTGGTATATTAGCGGTTTTTCTGGTGCAAAAGAACTAAGAAGCAAATTAGTAAGGGTAGAAAATGTAAAAGACATTAAAGATATTTTGAAGTAAAAATATTTTTTAGAAAATAAAACCCCTCAATTCCACATTGTGGGGTAATTGAGAGGTGTTTTGATAGGCTGGAAATCGTTTCCTATTTCACAATTGGAGGAAGCCACAGATGATATCTGCCGAAATCACTACCACTTGGAAAAGTAAATCCAGGATTATCTGTCTTAGCTTTTTCGCTGGCTTTGAAATTCCAGCAGGAATTGCAAGACGGGGAGTCCTCTTTTCCCCCACATTCGTCACTATTTTCATGGGCACAGTATATACATACATTCATTTTTCCTCCACTCATTTTTCCTTCATTCATTTTTCCTTCATTCATTTTTCCTTCCTCTTTGTTTGGTTGAGCGGTAACCTTATTTGCCTTAGCCATTTGTCTTAAGAAAGATCATATCGCCATAATAACACGTTATATGAATTAGGTCAAATAAAGGAGAGATTTTGAAGTAAAAAAGATAAAATAAGTAGAAAAATAAACGCCTCACTAGATGAGGCGTTTATTTTATGTAAATTAAGCCGATATTGTAGTTATTCACATAAAAATACTTGACAATATTTAGCATATATGATACAATAGCATTACTTCCTGGTAGAGGTACCGGAAAGTCAAAGTGAGTGCGGAGCAGTATATTTCGCCAACCCAATGGTCCTTATGAGGTGATTGCGTCACCACAAAGGATCAGGAAACATTGGGATGGTCCGAGCGAAAGTACTGTGCGCGAAAGAACATTGGTCAAACAAACTACAACTGATCCGAGTGCCGGGAGAATCCCGACCCTAGGGTCCGCCCCCTCCAGGGGCAGTGTCTTCTGCAGTGTCTTCCTTAGCCCCAAAGTTTCTGACTGGGGGTCATCATGGAAGACGGGACAGACTACAGTCCTTAAGGTGTGGTTACCAATCTTTTTTTCGGCTCGCGGATGATTTCCGAAGGCTTCTCAGGGTTCCGTATAGTGGAGTTCGCATTTGGCGGGCTACGCAACCACCTTGCGGAAAATTTCACTAAAGATTCCGCGCAACTTGTTTCTGGGTCCGGTCGGCTTCACGCTGACCGGACCCCCTATCTTTTACTAGAAAAGTAAAACCCGCCCTCAGGCGGATTTTTTTATTTTTAAATTTTCAACTTAATTTACAACCACTTTTTGTATTTAAAATAGAAAAACATACAGATTGTCCCAATACCCATCACACCAATGATTAGCCAAAATCCTTGGGGATGATTAATCAGGGGCATGCTAGCCATAGTGTTCATGCCGAAGATGGCAGCTGCTAAAGTTAATGGAAATACAATTACCGAAAAGATAGTCAAAGTCTTCATGATTCGGTTTAACTTTGATGATACTAGTGTAATGTTTGTTTCTTCGAGAGATTCAACCAATTCTTTTTGGCCTTGTAATACTTCCCAAATATTCTGAGTGTGTTCCAGTATGTCCTTATAATACATTTCAATATTTTTGACTGACAAGAAGTTGGTTTTTTCTTTGACAACCTTCTGAATGATATTACGATGCGGTTCTAGAATCTTACAGGTGTTAAAAATATTTCTTTTAATAGACAGTGTTTCTCTAATCATTTGATCTTCCTTACCATCAAAGATATTATTTTCCATTTGGCCGATATTCAAACTGATGTGGTCTAAAAGCGGATAGCAGTATTCTTGATGTTTTAAAACAATTTTATAAAATAGATAGCCATTGCTATCTGACATGCTCTGTTCTCGATAAAATTTATCCTTTTGACACACTCTAAACAGTTCTTTCATTGGTGGAAGCTTGTTGGTATGTAGAGTAATTAGATGATTCTTTGTAATAAAAAAATCAATTTCCTCAGTACTTACCGTCTTAGTTTGACGATTGTATATTGGAAATTGAAGGATAATAAAGCAATAATTGTTTCGAACATGAAACTTAAGTCTTTGGGCGTGTTTTCGACCATAAGAATCTTCTAAATCAAAATCATTAAATTTAAACTTTCTTCTAAGATATTCAATTTCTTTCTTTTGAGCATTGACGATGTTAATCCAAGTAATGTCGCCACCGCCAGACTTTAAAGATTCTATTTTATTTCTCATGACAAGCGTTTAATATTTTCATCTTTATTATATCATAAAAGAAAGGATTGTGGTATAATATTATCAAAACAGTAATAGTTTTGTAGTTATCTTAATAAATCTATAATGCCAGAAGGAAAAAATATAGAAAAATTGAGAGTGGTTGAATCTAGTCCAGCAGAACAGATTGATCTTGATCAATCGGTTGAGGGGGCGGCTATTGAAAGTGGTCAAGATTTAGCTTCCAGTGAAGCTGAGCTAGTTGTTTCTGAGAGCGTTCCTGGTTCCGTGGCGCCAGCGGCGCCTGGTCAAACTGAATATAAAAATGTTGAAGGCGTGCTAGAGGAAGACTTGGGCGATATCTTTTTTACCATGCCACCTGAAAAACAACAAGAATTTAAGACTGAAGGCGAGAAGGTTACTCGTAATATTATGGTGATTTTGCAAAAGCCAAAAATTAAGGTGAAAAGTATTATTAAGTTGATTATTGATTGGCTTAAAATGCTACCAGGAGTAAATCAATTTTTCTTAGAACAAACTGCTAAAATTAAAGCTGATAAGATTTTAGATACAGTAGGGGGGCAGGATAAAAAGGTTATTCGTTAAATTATGCTTGATGTCGGGATCGAACAAAATCCGGGACTAGGCTTTTCTTTAGATAGCCTAGAAGTTTTAATCATCCCAATTATTATTATAATTGTGGTGATTTTTGGTATTTACCTTATTTTATTGTTAGTTAGAAGGATTCTAATTTCAGGGCGTATTTTGCCGGGAGTGTATCAGCAAAAAGTTTTTATGTTGACGGTACCACCACGATCTTCAGATGAAGAAGATAAAAAAAAGAATACTAAAGAGCTTTTGTCGAGTATTGAAAATCTTTATGCTAATTTGGGTGGAATGCGAGCTGACCGTGGCTTTCGCTCATGGATGTTTGGTCGGAAAGATAGTTGGTCATTTGAGATGGTAATTGGTAGTGATAAATTAATCACTTTCTATATTGCCATACCTCAGTATCTCCAAGATCATTTTCACCAGCAGATTTTGGCACACTATCCAGCTTGTCAGATCGAAGAGATAACAGATTATAATATCTTCAGTAAGCAGGGTGCAGTTACTGGCGCTTATTTAAAGCTACTAAAGGATAAGATGTTTCCTATCTTAACTTATAAAAGTATGGAAATTGATCCGATGGTTGCGGTTTTGGGCGCAATGGCTAAGTTGCCAGAAGGTCATTCGGTGGCGGTTCAATTTGTAATGAGGTCCGCTAAAGGAGAATGGCGTAAACGTGGAGTAAAAGTTGTTTCCGAAATGTTACAAGGTAAAAATTTGAGTCAAGCTGGTGGATCGGCAGTCAGTGGCGGCGGAGTAATTGGTGCTCTGGGTCGATCATCATATAAATATTGGTTTGATCGAGATAAGGACAAAGCTAGTCCTGTTGAACCTCAGCAGAATTATCGTTTGTCGCCGATGGAAGAACAGATGGCGAAGTCGATTGAAGAAAAGGCGTCTAGGGCTGGAATGGATGTGAATATCCGCGTTGTGGCTTCAGCTCCGACAGAAGTACAAGCTAAGGAAGTGTTAAGACAGGTGACTCAATCATTTGCTCAGTATTCTAATTATGAATACGCCAATGGATTTAAAGCAGTCTTAAAAGGTAATGGAACGAGAATTATTAACGATTTTATTTATCGTAATTTTAATGAAAGTATTAGTTGTGTTTTAAATACCGAAGAGATGGTCTCCTTGTGGCATTTGCCGTTACCTCATACTGATGTGCCAAACATTAAATGGTTACAGTCAATTCAAGCGTCTCCGCCGGTAAATATGCCAACTGAGGGGCTGCTTTTGGGTGAAAATTTATATCGAGGCGAACAAACTCTAGTTAAAATTAAAGATGGTGATCGGCGGCGTCATACTTATGTTGTGGGCATGACTGGTACTGGTAAGAGTTGGTTTATGGCTAATCTTGTTGTTCAAGATATCCGAGCCGGCAAAGGCGTAGCGGTGGTTGATCCGCATGGGTCTCTAGTTGAGGATATTATGCCATATATTCCAAAGGAACGGTTGAAGGATGTAGTTTATTTCAACCCAGCGGATGTAGATAAGCCAATTGGTTTAAATATGCTTGAGGCTACTAATCAGCAGGAGATGGACTTTGCTGCATCTGAAATGATTGCTATTTTTTATAAACTTTTGCCAGATCCGTCAATGGCGGGTCCAATGTTTGAGCATTACATGAGAAATGCGTTACTTTTGTTGATGGCCGACTATGACAATCCAGGAACGATGGTAGAGTTAGCTCGAGTATTTACCGATACTGACTTTAGAAATAAAAAATTGATCCATGTTAAAGATATTTTAGTGAAAGACTTTTGGGAAAGAGAATATCCGGCTTCACAGAAGGGGTCAACTGGGGCAGATATGCTTTCTTATGTGATTTCTAAAACTGGTAAGTTTATTGAAAATGAAATGATGCGAAACATTATCGGCCAAGCTAAAAGTGGTATTAATTTTAGGCAGGTGATGGATGAGGGTAAGATACTATTAATGAATCTATCTAAGGGTAAGGTGGGGGAGATGAATAGTAATCTTTTGGGCTTGATCACGGTTTCTAAGCTTCAAATGGCGGCGATGGCTCGAGCCGATACAGAAGAGAGCCAAAGAAAAGACTTTTATCTATATATTGATGAGTTTCAAAATTTCTTGACTGACAGTATCTCAATTATCTTAGCTGAGGCCAGAAAATATAAGTTAAATCTAATTATGGCCCATCAGTATATCGCTCAATTGACCCAAAAGGGTGATTCTAGTATTCGTGATGCTATTTTTGGTAATGTGGGCAATTTGGTTAGTTTTAGGATTGGGGTTGATGATTCTGAGATAATTTCTAAGCAGATGGGGCCAGAAGTTACCGAGTATGATTTGTTAAATATTGAAAAATACAATGCCTATGTTAGGATGCTGGTGGATAATACCGCAACTGATGCTTTCAATATGCATGCGTTTCCTCTTCCAGATGACAAGGACAATAACGCAGTTACAGTGATTAAAGAATATTCTCGAAATAAATATGGTAAAGGGAGAGATATTGTAATGTCAGAAATAATCACCAGATCGAAAATTGGCCAATTAGGAGACAAATTAAAAACTGAAAGACCAGCAAGCCGTTTTGGTAGTCGTTTCCGTCGTCCAGCTAGCGCCAGTCAACCCACCTCAATGCCGATTGTAGATACATCTAAGACTACTAGACCGACTTCGGCATTTGGGGCGTCTAAGCCGGTGGTTAAGAAGCCAATAGTTTCATCGAGGGGTGATGATAAGTAGTCGTTTGCTTATTAGTTAAATTTAGATTATACTGAAAATATTAATTGGGTCATGTGGATAAAATAAAGCATAAATTTAGAATAAAAAAGTATCAATAACTAAAAAATATGACTGAACGTTATCAAAATGTCGACACTCAGGAACCTGAAGATGATGGGGGTGTTGCTGTTTTAGAAAGAGAAAGAGAGGGAGGGGAGGGCACTGATTGGTCTCCTTTTTTTGCAAATACTGGGGAGGTATATCGAGACATTAACGAATCATTTGTTGCGTTAAGGGGTGCTATTTCTGAGGTGGAGGATGGTGATGTGAGAAGTAGGTTGATGACAGCGGCAGTTGAAATTGAAGCTAAAGCGGTTGTTTCATTTGACACCACGACAAGTGATGTCCAGACAGTTAGTTTCGAAGCGATTAATGAAAGTCTTGCAGATTCTGGTTTAGAAACACCGTCGAATGATGATGCCTTGGAGGCCGGTCGGAAAGCAGCAAATGCGATGATGCAACACTGGCTGCCAATGGAAGGCGATGATGCCGTGCCAGTGGAGTCTACAGATGAATCAGTTGCAAGCGGGAAGCTTGAAACTCAAAAAGAGATTATAGTGCGGCATTTCAAGGAGCGTAAGTCTAAAGAAGCAAGTTCTCAAGAGTCTGAGGAGCGTAAGCCTAAAAAAATGAGTCTTAAAGAATTTGAGAAAAGAGCTCAGGCAAACGTTACTGCCACTATTGATAGTTATCGAGGCAAGTCTAAGAAGGAAAAAGAGGCTGTTTCGTATATTGAATCAGATCCTGGAGTTGATTGGAAAAGTTTAGTGGAGCAATATAAGGCAGAGCAAGGAGGAGATCCAGCTGAGGAACCAGTTGAAGCTCCAAAGCCTCCTAGAGAGAAAATAAGCCTTGCAGAATTTGAGAGAAGGGCTCAAGAGAGCGTTACTGCTATTATAAAAAGCTATAGTGGAAAATCGGGGAAGACTAAAGAAGAAGTAGCTGATCCAGAGGAAAATGTTGAAGATATTGAAGTCATTGATGATTTTAATGAGTTATTGGCGTTAGATTCCGAACTTGGCAATACTAATAACGAGGGGACTAAGTTGATTATTAAAGCATTTGAAGATGCTGATGTCAGTTCTTCTGATCGTCGTAAGATTTTATTACAACTTAAGGATGTTGCATCTTTGGTAAAAAGGAGAGCCAAAAAACGTAGAAAGCTATATGAAGTCCAAGATAAAATGCAAGGGGAGGTTGATGTTCTTGCTTTAGGAATAGCTAAACGTGAGAGAGAGTTAGCAAAAGATACTGAGTTTCAAACTCGAAGAAAGGCGGGGAAAGTGACAATGAAAGAGTTAAGGCTAATAAAAGAAGAGTTTGAAGAGGATGATCGCGAATTAGCTCGAAAAAGAAAGCCAATATTAAAGGCGGAGGAGGCTGTTGACAGGGAAGAAGCTAAATTGGCTGAACTGCAGATATCTCTTTATGAGATGGCATCAACTAATGGTGTAGATATTTCAGTAATGAAAGGTGGCCTTCGTGAGGTGCGAGAACGAGGTGATGAGATAATAGATATATGGAGAGAAGATCGTAATCTTTTATACATAGATACTATGGATCACCTTGATGAGCTTAGCGCTGAAGAAATCAGAGAAAGAGAATCCCAACATAAACAAGTATCAGGATTAATGGTGAAGATTGATAATAGTGATGTCTTGGCAATAGCCCGAGTTATGGAGAATCTTTGGGAGGCACCCGCTGCATAGAGCCGAAGAATAATTAGTAAGGTGACAGGGCAATTTAGAATATTTTAAAATTATCATAAAGGTAATGGCGACTTTATATCGTAAGTATCGACCGCAGAAGTTTGATGATGTGGTCGGTCAAAATCATATAAAAATTACATTGCAAAATGAATTAGAGCGAGGCGAAATTGGCCACGCCTATCTTTTTTGTGGGCCAAGAGGATTAGGTAAGACAACCTTAGCTCGACTCTTTGCTAAAGCGGTTAATTGTCAAAATAGAAAAGATGGAGAAAGTGAACCGTGTAATAAATGTGATTCTTGCTTGGGAGTAATTTCTAGTAGTAATATAGATGTTATTGAAATTGATGCTGCTTCTCATACAGGTGTAGATAATGTTCGTGAAAATATTATTGAAAACGCGCGATTTACGCCTAGTGCCGTTAAATATAAGGTATTTATTATTGATGAGGTGCATATGCTCTCGATCTCAGCGTTTAACGCGCTGTTAAAGACGCTAGAAGAGCCACCAGAGCATGCTATCTTCATTTTATGTACTACTGAGACCCATAAGCTTCCTCAGACTATTATTTCGCGTTGCCAAAGATTTGATCTTAGAAAGATTCCAGCTGATGATATGGTGTTGCGACTTAAGATATTGGTGAAGGGTGAGGGCAAGAAAGTTCCGGATGATGTTTTAAAAAATGTAGTGATGTATTCTGAGGGGTGTGTTCGTGATGCCGAGAGCTTGCTAGGCAAGGTGTTGACCTTGGGTGATGATATCACCAGTGAACAGGCTGAATTAGTTTTGCCCCGATCGGATTTTCAATTAGTGGCGTCATTTGTTCAGTTTTTGACGGAGAAAAATTGTGTGGCTGGAGTTGAACTGATAAACAAATTGGTTGAGGATGGAGTGGATCTAAGAATATTTACAGGAAGCTTGTTAGAATTTTTGCGAAAACTACTTTTGATTAAGGTTGGGGGCGATTTGTCAGGTTTGGGAGTTGAATTAGATGATGAGTCTTTAAAGGCAGCCAAATCACTCGCTGAGAAGTTGAATTATGAAAGCTTGCTTTCAATGATTGAGTTATTTAATGAAAAACGGGATGAAATTACTAAAACTAGCATCCCTCAGTTGCCACTTGAGGTGGCAGTAGTTCAGATCTGTGAAGAGGTAATTTGTCAAAAAGATAAAGATAATGATTTTCCTGGTTCTAGTGGAGTAGGTCAGGGTGAGGAGGGTAACACTGGAGTGAGTGGTAAAATTAAACAGGGGCTGTCTAAGATGCATATCAAAAAAGAAAAAAAAGTAAAAGTGGCCCTGGCTCATGTTAAAATAGAAAAAACTAAGATAAATAAGAAAGTGGTTAAGGTAGACATGGCATCAAAATCGGATAAGTTAAAGCCCAGTGCTTTTGTAGATATTAAAAAGGTGGAAGAGGCATGGCCAAAGATTGTTGAGGCGTTACTTGAAAAAAATTATACTCTAGCATCACTTCTAAAGATGAGTCGGCCGCTTAAGACTAAAAAAGGTGTGTTGGAAGTTGCAGTGAGAAATAACTTTTTTAAGAGCCAATTAGATGAGACCAAAAATGGTCAAATAGTAGAGGATATTATTGCTGAGATTATACAGGCCAATGTGAAGGTTATTGGCGTAATTACTGATGGGTTTGAGCCAATTAGTTTGGAATCAGAAGGCTCATTATCTACGCCGGTGGAACCAAAAAAGATAGAAAAGCCCCAAGATATAGTGCAGGATGTTGTAGGAATGTTTTAAAAACAATACGGATGTGAGTTTTAAAGTGCCCCTTGAAAAAGGGCAGTTTTTTTGTTATCATGTTTAACATATTCGGGGATCGTCTAATGGTAGGACACATGGTTCTGGTCCATGGAATCGGAGTTCAAATCTCTGTCCCCGAGCATCGTTAAAAACACCTTATTTTACAGGTGTTTTTATATATATTTTAGTTTAAATCTTTATTGGGGTATCAATAAGATTGTGATATAATTTAATTATGAAAAATATTTTAATAACAGGGGCACCTGGATCTGGTAAATCCTATCTCGCAAAAAAATGGTCTAAAAAAGGAATAAACGCCGTTGACGGAGATTCTATGATTCAAGTTGTTCAGTGGATTAATAAAGTTAGTAAAAAGATTGAGCCATTTCCAGAAAAAATTGAATTAGCGGATGTTGATTGGCTTGATAACCATAAGTTTATTTGGAATCCTGATAAATTGAGCAAATTTATTCAGAAGAATAAGCCAGTTATAATACTGGGTCTATGTGATAATTTAGAGGAAATAATTAAATATTTTGATAGTGTATATTATTTAAAAATTTCAACCGATTTAATAAAGAAACGTTTACTTCATCCAGACAGACAAAAAAGTAATGCTTTTGGAAGGCATAAAGAACAGCTTGATAAACTAAACAATATTATAATTCAATTAGATGAAAAGGCATCAAAATTAGATTTTCAAATAATAGATGCAACTAAAAGCGAAAATGAAATATTAGACTTTTTGGAATTATAAAGATATAATATCAAGCTCGCTAGGGGAGGCCTAATAACACTGGCTCTAAAAGACACTTTAACTTATCTAGTTGTGCAAAATAATAATCCCCACCTACGAGCCGTAGGTGGGGATTTTTGGTAGTCATTGAGACTCCTTGGTTGTCCGATTCTTTGAGATGCCCATATCCTTGACGGCCTTAGCCCACTCTGGACTGGAGGTGTTGCCGTTTAGCTTGACGTAAACCTTGTACAGTTTGAATTCAGTGGTGCCCGGTATCAGGGTTCCTCTTCCGTGCTCTTTCATCACGGCGATAACATCGTGACAGGTGTACGCCCAGCATTCTATCTCAGCTGCTAGGACCATGGCTTTGTCTTTTTCTGGGGTGCTTGTCTTACGTCCCCATGCACCACAGTGCTTGATGGCGTGGAATTTCTCATGTAGAGAAACCGCCATCAGTGTGTCGACGATGCTACGACGAGCTTGGGCTGGCTTAAGGCGTCTCTGAGCTTTAAACGCCTGTCGTCGAATACTTCTAGCGTCGAGCAGGATGATTGTCTGTCCAGGAACCTTAGCCGAAGGCTCAGCCGCTCCAAGTTGCGCATCCGCATCGTTTGCATCTGGATCAAACCAGATTAGGATCTTCATCTTGGGGTTGGTCCACAATTTAGCGAATTCACGGCGGAGGGACGGGATCGGATAATGGTAAAAGATCTCCTGAATCATCGGATAAATCATGTCCTCAATCATGTTTTGTGATAGCTCGATGGTCAAACTATCGGCAGTAATCCATCTTGCCAGGGCACCATCTTTGACGTACTGACCTAAAAACCCGTCGCCTTCGTGAATTACTAATCTTACAATTGTCTCTTCGCTGGTCGGCGTTGTGCTTTTGGGCTCATCGTTTTCGGTGTTACCCATAAGCCGAAAACAAGGCCCAACAACGGAGACGATGACCATCGCTAACAACAACATCCAGACCCATCGCCTGGAAGGTGTTTTGCTGCAAATACAGTATTTCACCTTTTTGCCACAGCCACCAGGGCACGGACTGTTGCGTCTATTTTTCTTGTCCATGTTTCTCTCCTGTGTTTGATTGCCATAATAATGTCAAAAAGCGTTTAAACCAAATTAACATATTTAGCATTAGCTGTCAAGCGTCACGTAATGGTTTACCACCTTAAGTATTCAGACATATTGGATGGTGCAACGATAGTGAAATTTGTGATTATAGAGGATATTTAGTATGATAAATGTAATAATTAATTTTTAAAAGAATGGCTAAATCTTTAGAGAATCAGGATGATAGAAAAGTTTTTACTCGTGAGATTGCTCGTGAAATGAACAAGTCTTGTATTATTGGAACAAAGATTGCTACTAATATTCTTAAAAATGGCGATGAAATAGAAGTGGATGCTGATAATGGAATTGTAAAGATTTTAAACAAATGAATAATCAAATAGATTCAGGAATATAAATATTCTCACTTAACTCCATAAAAATAGTTCGAACATCGTCTACTGTGCGGAGCCAGTTAAAGTGGGGGGATATCTCTAAATCAATAATAAAATCAGATGAAAGGAAAAAGATCTTTATGGATAGCTGGTATTATAATCTTGGTGTACTTAGTTGCTTTATTTTCGTCATTTAATGATGATCCTCCAAAAGAAGAAGAACTTAATGATGGGGAGGTTATAGAATCTGTTAGTGATAATTCTTATAATCTAGATTTATTGCAGGGAGAGTGGTGGTCTCTCGATGACACCAATTCCACAATTGTATTTGACGGCAATAAGAAGATCGATTACTACTTTGCTACCAAAATGTCTGAGGGAGATTTTGAGGTTGTGGATGATCATTTGACTGTTGGAGCTGGAGATGATGTTTTTGAGTATCAGATAGTTTCTCTATCGGATAATCTTTTAACCTTAACCTATCTTCCTAGGGGGAATACGTTAAAGTATCAGCGAAAGCTTTAATTTGACTTTTATGTTGCAAAATGTGAAGATTAAAGACATAAAAGATATATGAAAATAGAATATAGAAAAGCAACGGATAGAGACTTAGAGTCTATTTCAAAAATGAGCTCTATTTTACATGAATCAGAATGTAATAAGGATGAATGGAAAGAATTAATTGATACTGGTATGGTGGTTGTGGCTGAGTGTCAAGAAAATACCATTGGCTATGTATCAGTAGAACTATTTAATGAGAATCATAATAATTTTCCTAACTCAGCCTTTGTATCAGAACTGTTTGTGGATGATAACTATAGAAAACAAGGGATTGGATCTCAGCTGATACGGTTAGCCTTAGAATTTAAATTACCAGCTCAGTACAAATATTTTTCTATTACTCATGCTCCGGAGAAACAATATTTAACGGATTTTTATAAAAAGGTAGGTTTTAAGGAAGATCGAGTACTTAAATCGGGAAACATTGCTTTAATAAAAGATATAAAATAATTAACCAAGGAACTATGGATGTAGTAGACCAAAAAATGGAGGAAGTAAAAGCTAGCTTTAAAAAAGGAGGTAGGACTGTCTCATACGTTGTAATCGCTATTGTTGTCCTAATTGTTCTATTTAATGGTGTTGGAACTATTGGTGCCGGTGAACGAGGAGTGTTGCTTCAGTTTAGTGCGGTACAAGATAAAATCTTTAATGAAGGACTTTATTTTAAAATTCCTTTTATTCAACAGGTAGAAACCATTGATGTTAAAATTCAAAAAGATGAGGTATCGGCCAGCGCTTCTTCTAAGGATTTGCAAGTAGTTACTTCTCAAATTGCTTTAAATTATCATTTAGATCCAGAGAATGTAAACAAGATTTGGCAAGAGATTGGTAAAAACTATAACAAGAGAATCATTGCCCCATCAATTCAGGAAGCGGTTAAGTCGGTTACCGCTAAATTTACTGCCGAAGAATTGGTAACTAAACGAGAAGATGTAAAAGATCAAATTAAAGCTAATTTGACTGAAAGACTATCCAGTCGATCTATTTTAATTGATGAGTTTAATATTATCAATTTTAATTTTTCTCCAGCGTTTAACGAGGCCATTGAAGCTAAGGTGACTGCTGAGCAGTTAAAGCTAAAGGCAGATCGAGATTTGGAACGAATTAAGATTGAAGCTGATCAAACATTAGCAGCGGCAGAGGGTAAGGCTAAGTCAATTAAGATTGAAGCCGAAGCGTTAAGGTTCAATCCTCAAGTTGTAGAGCTCCGTTGGATTGAAAAATGGGATGGTAAGACTCCGCTTTATTGGGGAGAGGCTAATCCGTTTATTGGAATTAAGTAAAAGAGATAACAACAAAACTTTTGTGCCCATGCAAGGTCAAATACAAGTTAAGGATAAAAAGATAAACTATCAGATAAAAAATAGCAGCCGAGCGAAGAAGATACGCTTGGCTGTTTATTTAGATGGTTCAGTTGTAGCTACCAAGCCTAGAGGGGTAAGTATCTTTTTTGTGGAAAGGTTTATTAAACAAAAAGTAAATTGGATTTTGAACAAAATTAACGCTTTCGATGATTTAAATATTACTTTGCCCAAAGCAACAAAAGAAGATTACCTGGCGAATAAGTCAAGGGCGGTTGAGTTAGTAAACACGAAGATTTCAGAGTTAAATAGGATATATAACTTTCAAGTTAATAAGGTTAATGTTAGAAACCAAAGAACTAGATGGGGGAGCTGTTCTAGCAAATATAATTTAAGTTTTAATTATCGGGTTATTTATCTTTCGGACAGGTTGGTTAAATATATTGTGGTTCATGAATTATGTCATCTAAAAGAGTTAAATCACTCAAAAAGCTTTTGGAAATTGGTAGAAAAAGCTGTGCCAGATTATATAAGCATCAGAAAAGAGCTAAAAGATACAAAATAGATAAAATTGTTTAAAAAATACATGGATAATATCCAAGTTTTTTTATTGACAAGAACGCTAGTCTATGCTATTTTTTCATTAGTACTTAAACTAGTCAAAAGGGGATCTCTAATGAAACTGCTAAGATTGTTTGTCTGCAGTGTATTACTGACAGTTGCTAGCGGTTGCGTGATACGGCGAGAGATCGAGCCGGTTATCCAGAGTCGAAGGGTGATCTTTTCTGAGACCGAATTTGCAACTCGGGTCGACGGGTCTGACCACTTATTACAAGTGGGATTGGTCAGCCAACCAGTCTTTGATTTGGTTTGTAAAGACTGGTCAAATCGAACTACCTACCTGGATGTGAGTAATGACGGTAAGATTGACGCCTTTATTTTGGCGAGAATTTCGCACTTTCTGTTAATGACACAGAAGCTGTTTGATCAGCTTTCGTTGGAGGAGGGAAGGATGATCAATATTCCACAGCAAAAGAGGGATGTTCCGAAGCAAAAGAGGGATGTTCCGAAGCAAAAGAGGGATGTTCCGAAGCAAAAGAGGGATGTTCCGATCAGGGAGGAGTTTCGGGAAACCATACTGTGTGGGTCAGGCGATTGGTCCAGATCTTTAGCACAATTACCATGATCGGTCAATCAAAGGAAAATTTACGCAACCGCACGAGCGGTTGCTTTTCTTTTGTTAGATTTAACCAAAAACTTGACAAAGAATAAAAAATATGCGATAATTACGGCTCAATTAAAGATAATAACTTAATGACAGAATTTAAAAAACTTGGCTTAAACGCCGATATAATGAAGAGTTTAGACGATTTGGGATTTGTTGAGCCAACTCCGGTTCAGGAAAAGACAATCCCATTTATTTTAAATTCAGAACAAGACTTAACTGCCTTAGCTCAGACTGGAACTGGTAAGACAGCTGCTTTTAGTTTGCCAATTTTACATAAGATGAAGCCCGATGGTAAGACTTTGCAGGCAATTGTATTATGCCCTACTCGAGAATTATGTATTCAAAGTGCTCAGGGTATCAAAGAATTTGCTAAACATTCAAAGGGCGTTGTTGTTACTCCAGTATATGGTGGTGAAAGAATAGATATTCAGATTAGATCATTAAGACGAGGAACAAATGTTGTTGTTGGTACTCCAGGACGAGTATGTGATTTAATTCGAAGGGGTATTTTAAAACTACAAACTATTAAGTGGGTAGTATTAGATGAAGCCGATGAAATGCTAGATATGGGATTTAAAGAAGATTTAGATTCCATTTTAGAACAAACCCCTAAAGAAAGACAAACTTTGCTTTTTTCTGCGACTATGTCAAAGAGTGTTAGTTCGATTGCTAAACGATATATGCAAGACGCTAAGGAGATTAGTGTTGGTGATAAAAATACTGGAGCCGATACAGTTAGTCATGAGTATTATGTGGTTAATGCTCGTGATAAGTTTGAGGCCCTAAAGAGAATTTTAGATTGTTTACCAAATGTATACGGCATTCTATTTTGTAGAACAAAGAGAGAAACTCAAGAGATTGCAGATAAATTAAGACAAGCTAACTATGATGTGGAAGCAATTCATGGTGATGTATCACAAAATATTCGAACTAAGATTATGGATCGGTTTAAGAAAAAGCAGATTCGAGTGTTGGTAGCGACTGATGTAGCAGCACGGGGTATTGATGTTAAAGACCTAACTCATGTTATTAACTATAATCTTCCTGATCAAAACACTTCATATACTCATCGAAGTGGTCGAACTGGTAGAGCACACCAAAACGGAGTTTCAGTGGCAATTATTACTTCTCGTGATGTAAGGACTATTAAAGAACTAGAAAGAATGATTGGTAAACCATTTGAATTGAAACCAGTGCCAAAGGGTGAAGATGTTTATGAAAAACAAATTGAGAACTTTATTGATACAATTAAAAACCCTGATACTGAAATGAATATTGATGAAAAATATGTTGATGATGTAATCAAAAGATTAAAAGCAGTTAAAAAGGAAGAGTTGATTAAGCATTTTGTAACCAAGGAGTTGACTCATTTAATGGATGGAAATAAAAATATTAGAGACTTAAATGCTCCAGTTAAGCCAATTAGAGAGAAAAAGCTAAATGTTAGCGATAGTGTTAATTTAAAGATTAATATTGGTCGAAAACAAAGATTAGATATTAAGGGTATATTTGCATTGTTTAATACAAACAACAAATTAAGAGGAATTGAAATTGGTAAGATAGATCTAATGCCCGGCAATGCAATCTTTGCGGTAGATAAAAAACGAGCTGATGAAGTAGTTAGGGTCCTTACTGGAACTAGTTTCAGAGGCACTAAAATTGTAGTAACTAAAAGTGATAGATATTCAAAGCCAAATAATTTTAGAAATGATCGAGGTGGTCGAAAAAACTCTAGTAGAGACTATCGAGGAAATAAAGGTGGGTATCGAGGAAATAAACGAGGGAGATAATTTTAAATATATTAAGATAAAAAAATATTCTCCAAGTGGGGGATGTTTTTAATAAGATATACTCATATGAGTGAACAAGTAGTACTAAGATTTGATGAAGTATCATTTGAATACTTACATAAAAAGCCTATTTTCAAAGAGGCTAGTTTTAGTATTCGTAAAGGAGCAAAGATTACCCTAATGGGTCAAAACGGTGCTGGTAAAAGTACTTTGTTTAAGTTGATCAAAGGAGAATTAAAAAACAATAAGGGGCAGATAAGCGTGGATAATGATATGACTGTTGGTACAGCGATGCAAAATATTGATCGAGCAGACTTTGATTTAACTGTTTCAGAATATTTTGAGAAAGCGTTTGAAATAGTGCCAAAGAAGATTAATAGTGAAATCCATAAGGTGATGGAAGCAGTTAACTTAACTGCACCCACTGATCGACCAATTGGTCAACTATCTGGTGGTCAGCAAGTTAGATTGCTTTTGGCATTTGCTTTGATTCAAAGTCCAGACATTTTACTCTTGGACGAGCCAACAAATAACTTAGATCAAGAGGGAATTGATCATTTGTTAGAGTTTTTGATTATGTATGAAAAAACGGTGATTGTAATCTCTCATGATGCTGACTTTTTGAATTGTTTTACTGAAGGGGTGTTGTACTTAAATATTCACACTAAGCAATTGGAATTATATGTTGGGGATTATTACAGTGTAGTTGAGGAAATTAATAGTCAGGTAGAAAGAGAACGAAAGAAAAATGCTCAGTTAGAGAAACAAATTCAAGATCGTAAGGACAAAGTTAACTTTTTTGCTAATAAGGGTGGTAAGATGAGAAAGTTAGCACAGAAGTTACGAGAGGAAACCACTGAAATGGAAGAAAATAAGGTGGAAGTAAGAAGGGATGATCGAGTAATTAGAAACTTTACTATTCCTATTCAAGAAGATACTGGTGGAAACATAGTAACTATTAGCTCAGTTGAAATATTTTTAGATAATCAGCCGGCAGACTTTCCAATAGAGAAAGTATTGAATAAAAAGTCTCGAATGTTGATTTCTGGCCCCAACGGCGTTGGTAAAACAACCTTACTTCGAAAAATGGTTAGTGGCGAATGTGAAGGGGTGAAAATAGCTGATGATATTAAAATAGGTTACTATAGTCAGGATTTTTCATCTCTAAACCACAATGACACTGTTTTTGAATCATTGCAAGGTGCGATGAAGGAAGATCTGGATGTTCAACATATGAGATCGGTGGCGGCTGGCTTTTTAATCACTGGGGATTTAATGGATCATAAGGTGGCCTGCTTATCTGAAGGACAAAAGGGACTGCTTTCCTTTGCTAGACTTGTTTTAATGGAACCAGGACTATTAGTTTTAGATGAGCCTACAAATCATATAAATTTTAGACATATTCCAATTATTACTGAGGCGATTAACAGTTATAATGGTCCAATAATCTTAATTAGTCATATGCCTGACTTTGTTGAAAAGATTAAGGTTAATGACTATCTTGATTTGGGCAGTTTTGTTAGTTTTTAAATTTATCATTTATTGAGTAGAAGGTGCTCCCAACTGGGTTTTTTTGTTTGACTTTTATCTATCTGATTGTTATTATCAGGCTAGTCTAGTGGGCCTAAAAAGGAGATATTGTCATGGCTTTAGCTAAACCGCCGGAAGCAGCATCGCACGAGTTCAAAGATGTGATCTCTTATGATCTTCAGGCACATTTATCAAAAAAGGGGTCAGGCTGTAATCTTCTGAGAACTGAACTGGTTGCTCAACCACGAACATTGCGTCCGGGGGACATTCTGGCAACTGGTGATCGTGTGCTGGCTCTGCCGAGAGATGGTGGTAATGGTAGGGTGTGGGTACTACTTTCCGGTGGCCTTTTGGGCAATTGGGTTGATATGGCATCCCGTCTTCCTCTTGCCTTGCTTAGCGTAGCTGATCAGGCTATAGATGGTCTTGTCGCTGAGATGAGATCATAGGGGCAAGATGCCTCTCTCTGAAAGTGAAAATGGTGAGTAATTGTATGGGTCCGCTGAACGTCGAGTTCGGCGGGCCTATTTCTTTTGTTTTTAGATTAAGGACGCCCTTAAACTGGGGGGGTGTTTTTTTATTGCTTGATATTTTTATTTCTTCATGTTAAGTTATTTAAAGAACATTAGCTCTTGATCGAGAATTTCTAACAACGATATGGGGAGCAAATGACGTGAGTACTGTTACACAATGGCAAGTAGATCCCAGAACGACATGGCTGGCTCGTTGGATTCCGTTTGTTGTAGGTCTTTTGCAGGATCGCGGAAAAATATTGGGGGGATATCCAAGATTTGGCTGTACCAGAACGGTGTGCGAGCTACGAGATTTTGCCAATTTTGCTTTTCGTGCAACATTTGGGATGAATGGTGACGGCAATACCATGGAGGTTTATTTGGTTGATCGTCCCATATCTGTTCTCGATGTTTATTGGCAGGATGGGGATAGGCCCACAGTTAATTTCTTTTATCTGGAGTCTGGTTGGCCAAAGGCTCTCGATGACGCCATTGCCAGAAAAAATGAGATTCTGGCAGCAATGGATCGAAGTGCGGCAGCACAAGAAGAGGAAAAGGCCAGAAGGCAGCAGGCGCAAGCGATGAGAGCTTTGGCCAAAGGATCTGGTCAATTTGGTTTCGTATAGGTCCCAGTTCCTTCAACTTCTGACCCGTCTCCAACAACATGTTTGGAGATGGGTCTATTTTATTTATTCTCTCTATGATAAACTACTAATATGGAAATAAAAGAAATACAATGTAAAAGTTGCATGACTAAATCCAAACTTACGGACTATGTCATTAACCCATACACTGGTTGTCAGCATGGGTGCATTTATTGTTACGCGGATTTTATGAGGAGATTTCAGAATATTAAAGAGTTGTGGGGCGAGTTTATCTTTCCTAAAGTAAATTGTCCAGAATTGTTAGCCAGGGAGTTAGAGAAGAATAAACCAGGCAATATCTTTATGGCTAGCGTTTGTGATTGTTATACTCCAATTGAGGAAAAGTACAAGTTAACCAGACAGATTCTAGATATCTTTGTTGCTTCAGAATTTAAGGATAAGTATACTATGGAGATTTTGACCAAGTCCACATTAGTTGAAAGGGACTTTGATTTAATCAAACAACCTAATATTGAGTTGGGGATGTCAGTTAATGGGCTGGATGATAAATTCTCTCGGGTAGTTGAGCCAATAGCGTCCTTACCAAAGGATAGAATCAAGACATTAAAGAAGGCTAGTGAATATGGAATCCAAACTTATGGGTTTATTTCTCCAGTAACAGTGTTTACTGATTTAGAAGGTGTATTTAAGGAACTCAAAGACGCGAGGTGTCAGTATGTTTGGGTGGAGATATTAAATGTTAAGGGGTCAGCCCAGAAGAGATTCTTTAATGTAATCAAAAATAATTTTCCAGACCGGCTAGCTGAATTCCAAGACATGATTAACAACTATGAAGATTTTTGTAAAAAGATTGAAAAACAAGCCAGAGAATTAGAAAAGAAATATAAACTGAAAATTAGAGAAGTGGTGGTGCATTAATTTACATCAAAAAAATAAACGCCTCACTTAGTGAGGCGTTTATTTTAGTTATATTACTTTGATCTTTTTTCTTTTACTCGATCAGTTTCTTTAAGTAATTTCTTTCTTAATCTAACATACTTTGGAGTGATTTCGAGGAATTCATCCTCATGCATCATGCTCATTCCGTGTTCTAGGGTTACATCTACTGGTGGAGTTAGATTAATCGCTTCATCGGCACCGGATGATCGCATATTAGTAAGCTGTTTTCCTTTGATTGGGTTAACGGTCATATCGTTCCCCTTGGTAACGTTACCAATCACCATGCCTTCATATACTTCAGTATTGGCATTAATATATAATTCGCCTCTGTTTTGTAAATTAAATAATGAAAATCCTAGAGCCTTACCGGCAACGGCAGAAATCATTGATCCTAGTTCAGTCTTTTGAATCTCGCCAGCGTAAGGTTTAAATCCAATAACTTGAGTGTATAGGATTCCTTCACCGCGAGTATCGACCACAAAGTCGTTTTTGTATCCTAGTAACCCTCTAGTTGGTATTTCAAAGATAATCTTAGTATTACCATGCTCTGGACCCATTTCTAGTAAATTTCCTTTTCTTTGAGATAGTTTTTCAATTACTGTTCCGGTCATTTCATCTGGTACGTTAATTGTTACTTCTTCAAAAGGTTCGGATTCGACACCATTAACATCTTTAATAATTACATGAGGCTGTGAAATTTGAATTTCATAACCCTCTCGTCGCATATTTTCCAAGAGTATTGCAATATGCATTTCACCACGACCATAAACCTTATAATATTCAGCGGTTTCAAAATCTATTCTTAACCCCACATTTACTTCTAGTTCTTTTTCTAGTCGTTCTTTGATTTGAGTGTTAGTTACTAAACTGCCATCTTGACCGGCAAAAGGGGAGCTGTTTACATAAAAGTTCAATGAAATGGTTGGTTCATCAATACTAATAGCTGGTAGGGTTTCTTGATCTTCAGATTCACAAATTGTTTCACCAATAAAAATATCAGGGAGACCAGCGATCATTACAATGTCGCCAGCGCTAGCTTCTTTAACTTCTTCTCGTTCTACTCCCTTGAAAGTAAATAGTTTGGTGATTTTACCAGCCCTGGTAGTGCCATCAACATTTTTAATAACAATACTATCGGCAGTCTTAAGTGTTCCCTCATAGATTCGACCAATAGCTAGTCGGCCCAAGAAATTATCATAGCCTAGATTAAACGGTTGAACACTAAGTGGCTTGTTTATTGATTCTTCTTTCGATGCTATTGGTACTATTTCTAAAATTGTGTCTAGTAGTGGTGTTAGGTCATCACCTTCGCCATCGTAATCTGTTTTAACAATTCCATCTCGGGCAATAGCATATAAGGTGGTGAAGTCTAATTGTTCATCGGTAGCTCCTAGATCTAAAAATAATTCATAAACTAATTCTTGAACAATATCTGGTCGAGCAGCTGGTTTATCTATCTTATTAATCACTACAATTGGTTTTAGGCCTAATTCTAAAGATTTCTTTAAGACAAACTTAGTTTGAGGCATTGGACCTTCTTGAGCATCAACTACTAAGATTACACTATCGATTGATCGAAGTACTCGTTCAACCTCAGATCCAAAATCTGCATGACCCGGGGTGTCAACAATGTTGATTTTAGTATCTTTATAATATACAGAAGTATTTTTAGAGTAAATAGTAATACCCCGCTCTTGTTCGAGAGCGTCGTTATCCATACTAGTATCACTTGTGGACATGCCAGTCTGTTGCATTAGAGCATCAGTTAAGACAGTTTTGCCATGATCCACATGGGCGATAATTGCTAGATTTCTAATAACCATATATCCGGTAAGATTAAATTAAAACAGTCCCTAGGGGACTCGTTTAATAATCTATCAATAATACTACAAATAAAGGTAAATGTCAAGGGTTAGGAGTGAACTTTATAAATATGCTATAATCTTCATATGATAAATGATCAAATAAAACAAAAGATTAAAGAAGAGGCTAGGGTCTATTTTGAAGGCGCTAGTGGATGTCATGATTGGAGTCATGTTGAAAGGGTGACCGATCTTGCCCTGCACATTGGAAAGTTAGAAAATGCCGACTTAGATGTTCTAGAAATATCAGGATATTTACATGACATTGGTCGAAAAGAAGAGATGACTAAAAAAGGTGGTTTTTGTCATGCGGAAAAAAGTGCAGAGTTGTCAAAAGATATCTTAGAGAAGTATGATATTGACCAAAAGGATAGGGATAATATTTTACATTGTATTATTACTCATCGATTTAGGAATGCTCATATCCCAGAAACAATAGAGGCGAAGATAATATTTGATTCAGATAAGTTAGATTCTATTGGGGCAATTGGTATTGCTAGGGCCTTTTTGTTTTCGGGTGGGGCTGGATCAAATAACCTATATACCGGTAACGAAAAGAAATTAGCTGAGGATGGTGGAAATTATTCCTATACCAAAGAAGATTCGGCAGTGTTAGAATATGAAATAAAAATGAAGAAGATAAAAGATAAAGTATTAACAGAAACTGGTAAAAAAGTGGCTCAAGCACGGCATAATTTTATGGAAAGATATTTTAATCAGTTTTGGCAAGAAGTTAAAGGAGAATTATAAAATATATGTCAGAGCTACCAGAGTTAAAGATTATCAGACGGAGCATTGCCCGACACGCTACTTATAAAAAAATAGTTGGTTTCTCTGTATTTAAATTAAAGTTGAAAGGGGGTAGTTTAAAAGATCTTAATAAAAAAGTTTTAAAGAGTAGCTTTAAAGAAGCTGATCTGTGGGGTAAATCAATAGTGCTTAGATTAATGTCCGGTTATTATGTTTGGGTAAATATGCAAACAACCGGATTTTTTGTTTATCAAAATAAGAGACAACTTGAAAAACTGAAGTACATTAGAGCGGAGTTTAATTTCGCAAATGGATCAAGATTATTATTTATTGATCCACGGGGTCACAGTTATTTTAAACTGTTAAATGATAAACAGCTCAAACAGTCTTTTTTGAAAGTAGGTGTTGATCCCTTAGGTAAAAAGTTCAATTACCAGGCGTTATTAGATTTAATTCGGGGGAGAAGGACAAGTGTAAAAAACTTTTTGACCAATGATCGAGTGTTTTTGGGGATTGGTAGTATTTATGCCGACGAAATTTGTTTTGCGGCTCGGATCAGGCCAGACAAGAGTGTTAAGTTACTTAAAAAAAACGAAATAAGGCGACTTTACTCATCAATAGGAATAATACTAAAAAAATCTATCGAATATGGTGGATTAACTAAATATTTACTGATTAATCCTGGAAAACTTAGATTTGACCGGTTTTTAAGGATTTATAATCGAGCAGGGGAGAAGTGTTATCGTTGTGGTAGTAAGAGGATTATAAAGAAGAAGATTGGGGGAGTTAATTCGTTTTATTGTTCTGGGTGTCAGAATTAGTTTTATAACTATTTTAGTTTAAACTGCAAGTGATATATTGTTCTTCCTGCTTTAAGGTGTTTACCTTCAAAGTAGGTTTTTATTTTTAATTCCTGACTAAGCTTGTCGGGATTTTTATAAATATCCTCAGTGGCTTGAGTTATCTCACCACCAAATTCTGTGATAGATTCTTTAGAATAATTATATAGATCGTAATTATCCGTCTTTAGGTTGATTAGTCCATCACGCTTTAAAATCTTTTTGTATATCTTTAAAAATACCGGAGAAGTTAATCTTTTTTTGGCTTGGCGCTTTTTTGGGAATGGGTCGGGAAAAGTAATCCATATTTCATTGATAGATTTTCTTTTGAAGTGCTTATTAATATTATTAACATAATCACGGATAAATAAAGCATTATCTAGACTATGTTTTTCAATGTCCTTCATTCCATACCATAATCGTTCGCCTTGGATGTCTATGCCGATTATTTGTTTGTCTGGGTAGGCTTTAGCTAAACCAATGGTATACTCACCACCACCACAGCCAAGCTCTAAAATAAGTGGTTTGTCTTTTTGAACAAACTTTTTGACCAGTTTTTTAATTTTATCTTTGTCGTGTTCTAAAACATTTGGTGAATTAGAAACCTCGGCAAATCTTTTTAATTTTGAAATCATATATTTTTTAAATGTTTTAGGGCCACCTACGATAGGTGGCCCTTGGTCTTTCCGACCGTGTCAGGGTCGTCATGGTGTTTGTGTACTCTTGGTCGCCGTTGCTGAAGGTGATCCTCCACTTTCTTTGCCGCCGCTATAGGTGGCCCCATGCTTTCGTTTTGGCAGGATCATTACAGCAACCAAAACAAATGTCACTGCCAGTAGTCCAATCGCAGTAGAAGCAATCACGATGGTAACCATGTCCTGATCTCCTTATGACGGTTTGGAAACTATTTTAAGCTTAGCAAATTATAATAAAAGGTGCAAACTGATTATTTAATGGTGATATAAGAGAAAAGCTGCCAGTGACTGGCAGCTTAAGGTGCGACGGAGACGGAGATGATGAACTTTTTTGGGTTTTTCTTTGATCTTGCGACGGTGTAGCCTCTACTTAAGATGAAGTTGATAACTTCACTTTCTAGATCTCTTCCCCCCACATAACCCTCATCGCTTCTTACCCATGAAATTAGTTCTTTATGCGTTTTTTCAAAAAGCGTTTTTTCAGATTCCATTTTTTAAGTTCTCCCAATCTGGTTTAAACGATTGATATTAACTTAACAGATTATAATAAAAAGTGCAAATGATGTATAATATAGAAGAATTAACCTATCTATATTATGAATGTATCATTTCATGGGGCTTGTCGAGAGGTGACGGGGTCTTGTATTTTAATTGAATCTGATGGAGTCAGATTTTTAGTGGATTGTGGTGTTTTTCAAGGGCGAAAGTTCGCCTTAGATCGTAACGCCAAACCATTTGATTTTGATCCTCGATCAATTGATTTTGTGATACTAACTCATGCTCATTTGGATCATTGTGGTAGATTACCTAAGTTATATCGAGAAGGGTTCAGGGGGCAAGTATTTTCAACTGCTCCAACGCGAGATTTTGCAGAAATAATTTTACTGGATTCGGCTAGGATAATTTACGCCGAGGCAATGCTCCATAAGAAGAAACCGCTTTATTATGACTATGATGTGATTGGCTTAATGAATCTTTTTGAGCCGCTACAGTACGGGAAGGAAAAGAAGGTAAGTCCGAGAGTAAGAATAAGGCTTCAGGATGCTGGACATATTTTAGGGTCAGCTATTTCTGAAGTGTGGATTAAAAATGATGAGCAGGAAGAAAAATTAGTTTTCTCTGGAGACTTGGGTAATCCGCCAGTACCGCTACTTAAAGATACAGCAATCATAAAAGACGCAGACTATCTATTTGTGGAGTCTACTTATGGTGATCGGGTTCATGAATCTAAGGGTGAAAGAAGAAAGTTATTAAAAGAAGCAATTTTAGGATCAGTTGGTCGAAGTGGCACATTGATGATTCCAGCTTTTGCCTTAGAACGAACTCAGGAAGTATTATATGAGTTGAATCATTTAGTGGAAACCGGTAAAGTGCCCGCTATTCCAATTTTTGTAGATAGTCCCTTAGCAATTAAGGCTACTGAGATTTATAAGAAATACTCTAGGATGTATGACAAGGAATCTCGAGCTTTAATAGAATCTGGTGATGATTTGTTTAATTTTCCTGGACTTGAATATACCAGAGCCGTTCAACAGTCTAAAAAGATTAATCGCATTCGGCCGCCAAAGGTTATTTTAGCGGGCAGTGGGATGTGTATTGGCGGCAGAATTCCTCATCACTTGAAGTTTAATCTGGGTGATCCAAATAGTCATCTTTTGATTATTTCATATCAGGTGGCTGGGTCGTTAGGTAGAAGATTATTTGAGGGCGCAAAACAAGTTACTATTATGGGCCAAAGGGTAAATGTAAAAGCTAAAGTTTCGGCTATTGGGTCATATTCTTCTCATGCCGATCAATTTAAATTGCTTAAATGGATAAAACACTTCAATAAAAGTAAATTAAAAAAAGTTTTTATAATTCATGGTGAGGAAAAGGCTGGATTAGCGCTGGCAACTGAAATTAGAAAGGGGATCAAAGCCAACACGACTGTGCCAGAATACACTAAAAAGTATAATTTGAGCCAATAGATATTAAAATATAAAGAAAACTGGACGCACGTAGAAGTGCGCCCAGTATGAAACGACGGAGCTCAGCGCTCAATCTTGCCGACAGCAGCGATGATGCTCAATTTTTTGTAGCGACCATCTAGCTCAACCTCTTCCTTTAGCGCTGGTGCGCCGCTGAGGATCAGACCAAAGTCATGCATGGTGAGCCCCTTTCGGCGGAGCATTGTTCGGCCGAGCTGATTGGCCTGCCCTAGTGGTAGGTTTCCAACATTGAGAATGGTTCTCAGTTGTTCGATGCCGATATTTCCCCCATTGATCAGTTGATCAGCAGCCTCGTTGTGCTCCTCCGCAGGTTCTCTTCTGCGGTTGATAATCAGACCGGTTAAGATTCCTGCTCTTTTCTCCGGACACTCAGCCATTATTCGTGTCCGAGCTCTGTCTTGTAGTGCACCATGGAAGGAGCGGGCATAGACAACTTCGACGTCGCCAATGGTGGCCTGAGGGTGATCAAACAGCGCTTGGAGAAGGTTGCCTATGGGGTATAGACGGGCCGCATGTCGAAGGCTACAAATTGTCAGATCTGGGTTAGCCAGGATTATCTCGCCGATAAACCCATAACGGGTGCTGCCGCTAGTCCGATTGGCAGTATCCACTATCTGCTGGATCGAATATGACCCGGCCTTGATTTTGGCAACTGCCCTCTCGCGTAGACTCTCCCAGTAGTAGGCGATGTGGATCAGTCCATCCAGGTCCGGGTGTTCCGCAGTCAATACCTCTTCTGTTATTTGCTCAGACACTCCCGAGTTAGCTCTCATAAGCAGAGTGAGGTTTCTGGCCTTGAGTTCTGAATCGGCCATAACCGTAGCGATTGCCCGAGCCTTGGCCGGCGATTCTTTCGCCGGACCATAGGTCTGCTGGATCACCATTATGACGTGGTGATCGTCATGATCGGGGTGACATAAGATGGCTAGGTGGGCAGCATCCTGAGCTGCACGATGATTACAGGCGTTTCGGAATGTGATGATGTCACCGATAGTTGGGTCCAGCTCTGCGAATCGATCCCACATCGCAAGTTCCTTAGCTTCGATCTGGTCATTGTCTTTCATTGCTCTACTCCCGTTTTTCTGGTTACTACTAATTACCTTAGAATGTAAAACGAACGATACAGGTTGTAAAAACTCTATAGTATTATTATCATATAAGTTGTAAAATAACAAGAAGGGATATAATTTAAATTAAACATGAGAAATAGAAATAATTTATCTAATAATCGTCCAGGGCTTAAGTTGCTTTTGGTGCTTGGGGTTTTAATAGTTATTGCTCTAGTTATTTTTTCGATGACTACTGGTTGGTGGAGGGGCGATGGCAATAGTGATGGCAATAGAATCTCTGGTTTTGCATCCACACTTCCTATTTGGATAGCAGTATTAATACCAGTGTTCGCGACCAAGAAGAAAAAGGAGGAAGCACAAAAAAAGCAGGCCGAAAGACCTGCGGTTACTGGAGAGACAGTAAAGGGAGATGTAAATGTGTTACAAGATAAAGAGTTGAGAAAAAAGTTTTTATTTATTTGGGCAGTATTGGTTGGAGTCATTATTTTTGGAATTGCTCTATATTTTAACTTGTCGCCTTCTTTCTAGATTTTCTTAAATAAAAAAAGCGCGACAGGGAGCGCTTTTGAGGGCTTTATAATTAAGCCCGACATTGGGCAAAGGGCCGGGTCCACTCCAGTGGATTTGGACTCTCGTGGTCTCTTGTTCTCTCTCCGAGCATGGCCCGCTTCTCGCCGAAGACAACTCCCTGTCGCATCATTATTGTATTTTATCGCCAACTGATTGTTAAATGTTGACTTATTGTCTAACTAAAGTTATCATACCCATAAGTACTGCCGAAGGCGGGGCTTTTTGTGTATATACATCACTAAATACTATACATAGTAAGGTGAAAAAATGAAAAAACTATTTAATCTAAAAAGTAATTACTCTCCGGCGGGAGATCAGCCTCAAGCAATTGAGGGTCTTTTAGGTGGTTTAAATCGAGGTGATAAGTACCAGACACTAAAGGGGATTACTGGTTCTGGTAAAACCTTTACGGTGGCGAGTGTGATCGAAAAGTTTAATAAGCCAACATTGGTGATTGCGCCAAATAAGGCGTTAGCCGCTCAGCTTTATCGTGAATACAAAAATTTCTTTCCAGACAACTCGGTAAGTTACTTTGTATCTTATTATGATTACTACCAGCCGGAAGCATATATGCCGATCACTGACACCTATATAGATAAGGAGGCAATGATTAATGACGAGATTGATCGAATGCGACATGAAGCGACTAGTAGGTTACTTGGTCGTAGGGATGTAATTGTGGTTGCCTCGGTATCTTGTATTTATGGTTTGGGAGTGCCAATGAGTTATAGTGAGTCGAGTTTGCATTTGGAGGTTGGTAATCCAATTGTTAGGAGCGACTTGATCAAGCAACTGGTGAAGATTCAATTTGAAAGAACCCCCGGAGTAGTCACTCGAGGGAAATTTAGGGTGCGGGGCGATGTATTTGAAATTATGCCCGCCCATGAAAATATGATTTATCGCATTGAACTAAAAGATCAGAAAGTTCAATATATCGGCATTGTAGATCCAACTACTCGTAAAATAGATAAGGAGCTTAATGAGATTGTTATCTTCCCTCCAAAACACTTTATTTCCAAAGAACCAGAGATAAAAGAAGCAATTAAAAACATTAAAATAGAATTAAAAGATCGACTGAAATATTTTAGAGAGCAGGGATTATATTTAGAAGAGGAGCGCTTGAGTCGAAGAACTAAGTATGATACTGAAATGTTAGCTTCGATTGGTTATTGTCATGGTATTGAAAACTATTCACGCCATTTAACTGGTAAGCTTCCGGGCGAGGCACCAGATACATTACTATCGTACTTTCCAAAAGATAAGGATGGTAATGCAGATTTTTTAACGATTATTGATGAATCACACATTGGAGTGCCCCAAATTGGTGGAATGTACGCTGGTGATCGGAGCAGAAAAGAAACTTTAATTAAGTATGGTTGGCGTTTACCGTCAGCTTTGGATAACCGGCCACTTAAATTTGATGAATATGAAAAACGAGTGGGGCAGGTTCTTTTTACTACCGCTACTCCTGGGAAGTTTGAATTAAAGAATTCTAAAAATACTGTGGAGCAAGTAATTAGACCGACCGGACTTGTGGATCCGCCGATTGAGGTGCGACCAGTATTTAATAAATTAGAAAACTATAGTCAAATCGATGATGTGATGAGTGAAGCTGAAGCAATTGTTAAAGCGGGGGAGAGAATAATTGTTAATACCCTAACGAAAAAGCAAGCTGAAGACTTGGATGCATATTTAAGAAGTAAAGACTTTAAAACTAATTATATTCATTCTGATATTAAAACCTTTGAGCGAACTGAAATACTAAAAAAGTTTAGAGAAGGTGAGTTTGATATCCTAATTGGAGTTAACTTATTGCGAGAGGGATTAGATTTGCCAGAAGTGAGCCTAGTAGCGATATTAGACGCTGATCGTGAAGGATTTTTGCGTAGCGATACGTCATTAATTCAAACTATGGGTCGAGCTGCTAGAAATGTAAAGGGTAAGGTTATTTTGTATGCAGATAGGATTACCGGTTCGATGAGACGAGCGATTGATGAGGTGGAAAAAAGAAGAGCGGTGCAGTTGAAATACAATCAAAAGAATAACATCAAACCACAAACAATTGAAAAAGAGATTGAAGATTTCCTTGATGTCGATAGCTCATTAAAAGAAGAATAATCCAGTCGTTTTTAAGTAAAAAGGATTGGTTAAAATTTTATAGTCAAATTAAAAGTTTGAATAAAATTTAAAGCCCCCCACTTTCTTTACTGGTGTAAAGATAGTGGGGGGGGGGGTGATGATGAAGTGGAGACTAGGCACTGATGGCGAGAGCAAGGTCTTGGCCATTGGATACGGTCGTCCAACCATCAGGAGTTCGTTCCTCGATGCGGTAGTAGCCGCAAGCGAGTTCGAGTTCCATGTCGTTGTTGATCTCGCCGTTATTTGCCCTGTCGATGAAATCAGTGGCCTCACTGAGACTGGCGGATGCTCGAACGACCACATCGGACTCTGTCAGGATGATGCGAAAATTCTTCTCATCATCTTCGATCTGCTCATCTTCGATCTGCTCCTTGGGGCGTTTGAAGTCGTCCCCGCAGAGGTTCTCGGGGAAATCCTCGAGCAAGCACCATTTCCGGGCACCGATTTCGCCAGTCTCTTCATATTCGCCGGTCTCCTGATTACGGCGGGTGAGGTTTCTGGTTTGCAGGATGACTACGCTCTCACCGATCTCCGGCAGACAGCCGAGAGTAGTGCGACTGTAGTTGTCGCCGTCGAACTGGCAATAGCCTTGGACATGACAACCCAGCGGGGCAGTCTCGCCAACGGGCAGGATGCCAAAGTCTCTGGTGATGACCCCGTGCATGTGCCAGATCCCTCTCTTGGTAACGACCGGTGACACAGCCTGCTTGGCGACGACGACGACGGGCGCTTCTCTCAGAAGATTCCACTTCCAGGCAGTGGGGCAAGGGTAACCCTTGGTTGGTTGCTCCTCGATGATATCAATCATTCGACCTTTTGCCATATTTCCAGTGAAATGGCCATTGACATACCCGGGCACGGTGAAGTAGAAAGTCCGCCCGTTTGTTGCCCTGGCAAAGCCGAAGCCTTGGGGGTCCCAGTGTTCTACAGTGGCGGTCAGCATGATATAATTCTCCTAATTTTGCTGAACCTCTACTTGCCCGCGCTTGGGTGCACCCCAAACTTGAAATGAGCTTGTCAACTATTTGACATTGCATTATATCATCTATATAGTATAATGTCAAGTACTTGACCATAAAAATAGCTTAATTTAAACAATAATATAATATAAATATGAAAAATAAGGAAAATATAACAATAAAAGGTGCTCGAGTGCATAATTTGAAGAATATTGATTTAGAAATACCCCATAACCAATTGGTGGTATTTACTGGGGTGTCAGGAAGTGGAAAGTCTTCTTTGGCTTTTGATACTATTTTTGCTGAGGGGCAAAGAAGATATATTGAATCATTATCTCCATACGCTCGGCAGTTTTTGGGTCAAATGAAGCCTGCTGATGTGGATGAGATTATTGGTTTGGCTCCATCTATTTCAATTGGCCAAAAGGCGCTTAGTCATAATCCACGATCCACTGTGGGAACCTTGACTGAGCTTTATGATTATCTTAGGGTATTGTATGCTCGAATTGGTGAGGTGTATTGTCCAAAATGTAATCGTAAGATTCAAAAACTTTCTTTAGATGAAATTTTAGATATTGTAATTGATCGAGCGAAAGATATAGGTGAGGAGTATGTCACTATTTTGTCGCCAGTTGTTTTTGATCGAAAGGGGGAGTATTATCAGCTTTTATATGATTATCTGTCATTGGGTTACAGTGAAGTGCGAATTGATGGTCAGTTCTATTCATTGCACGATAAAGTTAAGCTAGCTAAGGGCAAAAAACACACTATTGAAATTGTGATTGATAAAATAATGCTTACTGATCGCCCACGACTATCTGAAGCGATTGAAAATTCCTTAAACTATAGTGAGGGGTTAGTGACTGCAATGTTTAAAGAAGCTGAAAAACGAAAATCGGCTAAGCCATCTCCTGCTGTTAGAGGAACTAAGGCCAAAAAAGATAAAAACAGTAATGAAGTATTACTATCTAGTAATTGGACCTGTCCTTATGATGACTTTACTTTTCCGGAGGTGGAGCCAAGACTTTTTTCTTTCAATAGTCCTCATGGAGCTTGTGAAACTTGTCACGGTATTGGTCGGCATGAAAATTGGGTTAAAACATCGGTCAAAGATAAAAGAACTGGTAAGGTTAAGAAAAAGTGGCATAGAGAAAGTAAGGAATGTGAAACTTGCGAAGGTAAGCGACTAAAAGATGAGGTATTATCAGTGAGAGTAGGAAAATTGAATATATTTGAGGTGACTAATCTGCCAATAGATAAGACTTATGAATTCTTTTTCAATTATCAGGATAAGATGACTAAAAGACAAAAAACAATTGCCAGTGGGGCAATTGATGAGATTTTGAATCGATTAGACTTCTTACTTCAAGTGGGCTTAAGCTATTTTACTCTTGGTCGAGAATCAGGGACGCTTTCTGGTGGCGAAGCTCAACGAATTAGATTATCTTCACAAATTGGATCTCATTTGTCTCATACTCTATATGTCTTAGATGAACCAACAATCGGCTTGCACGAACGAGACACTGAGAGATTGATAAAGACTCTAAAAGCCTTGAGAGATCAAAATAATAGTGTGATTGTGGTAGAGCATGACGAAAAGACTATTGAAGAGTCAGATTACCTGGTAGATTTAGGACCACTTGCCGGTGTTCATGGTGGAGAGGTGGTGGCCAGTGGTGTTACTCAAAAGTTACTTAAGGGCACGGATAATGGTGAATCATTAACTTTAGATTATTTGCAAGGTAAAAGAAAAATTGAAGTACCAAAAAAACGACGTGATGGTGATACTGAAAAGCTGCAAGTAATTGGAGCGAGAGCAAATAACTTGAAAAACTTGCAAGTAGATATTCCGCTTAGAAAATTAGTGGGGATTACCGGAGTTTCTGGAAGTGGTAAGTCATCTTTTTTGTACAATTCGCTTTATAAAAATATGCAGGAGATTAAGAGCAGTCGTGGTAATCCAAAATTAGAAAATATTAGTAAAATTAGGGGTAGCGAGTATGTTACTAAGGTGGTGATGATTAATCAGTCACCAATTGGTCGAACGCCTCGATCTAATCCAGCGACCTATACTGGAATCTTAACGCCAATTAGAAATTTCTTTTCAATGCTTCCTGAGGCTCGAGAACGAGGGTTTACCTTGTCGCGTTTTTCATTTAATCGACCAGGAGGAAGGTGCGAGTCTTGTCAGGGGGCTGGATTTAATACAGTGGAGATGCACTTTTTGCCAACAGTAGAGGTGGAGTGTGATGTTTGTCATGGTAAACGGTTTAATAAGGAAACCTTAGAGGTAGAATTTAAAGGTAAAAATATTGCTGACGTTTTAGCCTTGACAGTAAATCAGGCGGCAGAGTTTTTTAAAGATATTTGGCAGATTGCCGATAAGTTGAAAGTTTTACAAGAAGTGGGCTTAGGGTATTTGCAGTTAGGACAAAGTGCGACTACACTCTCGGGTGGTGAAGCTCAAAGAATTAAGCTGGCTAAAGAGCTCACCCATGTATTGGGTAAAAAGACTCTTTACTTGTTAGACGAGCCAACAGTAGGATTACATTATAAAGATATTGAGATGTTACTTGAAGTGTTAAATAAGTTGGTGGAAAGACAAAATACAGTATTGGTGATTGAACATAATCTACATATGATTAAATCTTTTGATTATGTAATTGATCTTGGTCCGGAAGGTGGAGATCTCGGTGGTAAGGTAGTTGCTAAGGGGACACCAGAGGAGATTGCAAATAACAGTAAGAGTGTAACGGGGAAATATTTAAGAGACTATTTATAGAAGTTGTATGATTCTAAAAGATAAAATCAAAAAGATTCCTGATTTGCCCGGTGTTTATCGGTTTATTGATAAATATGGCAACATTCTTTATATTGGCAGGGCAACTAGCCTAAAAAAGCGAGTTAGTCAGTATTTTCGTAAAAATATTGACCCGCGTATTGGCGAAATGGTTGGATTAGCAAAAGATATTAAGTTTCAAAAGACGGATAATGTGCTCGATGCCATTGTTTTGGAGGCTAATTTAATTAAAAAGCATTGGCCGAAATATAATATTGTTGATCGTGATGATCGGTCTTTTGTATATATTGTAATAAATAAATCAGATTACCCTAAACCGATTATTATTCGGGGTAAGGATTTAAAGAAAATTAGTCAGAAACGAGCTAAGGTCTTTGGTCCATACTTTAATGCGACAATGATTAAGCGAGCCCTAAGAGTTATTAGGAGAATATTTCCATATAGTACTTGTAAGGCCTCACAGGGTAAGCCCTGTTTTGATCGACAAGTTGGATTGTGCCCAGGAATTTGTGTGGACGAAATATCTAAAGTAAATTATAATAATAATATTAAAAATATTATTTTGCTCTTGGGTGGTAATAAAAAAAGATTGATTGAAAAGTTGAAGAAAGAAAATCCAGAGCAGGTGAGCGCATTAAAACACTTACAGGACGCAACTTTGATTACTAATGACGAAATAGAGTTTAGTGGTGCAGTTAGTCGTATTGAAGGGTATGATATTTCTCATCTTTCTGGTTTAGAAACTTATGGATCGATGGTTGTTTTTTCAAATGGGCAGCCAGATAACAGTCAATATCGATTGTTCCAAATTAAAACAGCTGAGCGCGGTGATGATATGAGGGCACTTGCCGAGATGATTGAAAGAAGATTTAATCATCCAGAGTGGCCCTGGCCAGACTTAATAATGATTGATGGTGGTACGCCTCAGATTAGTACTGTAATTAAAGTTTTAAATACAATGAATATTGCGGTACCACTGGTGGGTATCTCAAAGTATGGTAATGACCGGTTGGTGTTTTCTAAGGGCACACCAAAGGCAATTAGAGATTTAGCTAAAAATATTAAAGGAGAATTACTCAAGGTGAGAGAAGAGGCCCATCGGTTTGGATTAAGGGCGAGTAGAAATAAAAGAAGAAAAAGAAAATAAATAATAAAATAAATATGAGCTTTATAAATATCTTGAAGGATGGCGGAATTGGAATTTTACCAACCGATACCTTGTATGGTCTGGTTGGTCAAGCGTTAAATCCTGATACGGTAGAGCGGATTTATCAGGTGCGCAAGAGACGACCAGACAAGCCATTTATTGTATTAATTTCAGACATTAGTGATTTGGATAAATTAGAGATCAAGTTAGACGATAAATCTAAAAAAGTTTTAGAAAAAGTATGGCCCGGACAGGTAAGTGTAATCCTGCCATGTAGTAATAAAAAGTTAGAATATCTACATCGAGGCATGAATTTGGCAATTAGACTGCCAGATCAGCAAAGATTGAAAGATATTATTAAAAGCACTGGACCGCTGGTGGCACCAAGTGCTAATTTTGAGGGTGAAAATCCAGCCTATACAATAGCTGAGGCTAAAGACTATTTTGGTGATCGGGTTGATTTTTATGAAGATGTTGGCAAATTAGAATCGGAGCCATCCACTCTAATTAGATTAAAAGACGGTGAAATTGAAGTTTTACGACAGGGAGCAGTAGTTGTGGTATAATAAAGATAACCTTAAATAATCATATAGACGCTAACATGGATTTTAAATCACCAACAGATGCGCCAGGTGGACAGGTGCCTCAACCAGAGGGACTAAAATCAAGCAAACCATCGAACTCAAATCATGAGGCGCCAGTAGATGAAAAACCAAAGTTTGCTTATAATCCCGTGGTGCCGGTTAAACCATTAACTGTTGGTGGTGGAGCTAAAAATGGAAAAAAGTGGATAATTATTGCAGTAAGTGTTCTAGTAATCGTCCTCGCGATAGCAGCAGGGGCTTTTGGTTATTTTTATTATACTAGTGAGGCTCCAGAGGCGATTATCGGTCAGGCTTTTATTAATATGTCAGAGCTTAACTCGGTGGCCTATGAAGCCAGCGTAGATATTTCAGTAACAGTAATTGAGACCGATCTACCTTTTGTAGAAATTGGTCAAAAGCAAAAAATTAATTTGTCGACCGCTGGTGAATTTGATAATGCTAGTGTTCCTAAATCTCAGGGAACATTAGGCTTGACATTTAATGGCGCTGTAGCTAGTTTGGCTAGCGGTGAATATGGAGCGGAGTTTGGTTTTGTCAGTGTTGATAAAGATGTGTATCTGCAATTGGTGGATTTAGTATTTCCAAGTTTAATAGCTCAAATGTTACCAATCGATCTAGATATGATTAAAGGACAGTGGATTGGGGTAAATGCTAGTGATAGCCCAGTGAATGTGCCAGTGTCTGATTTAAACAATTTAACAGATGATGACCAAACCGCTTTAATGGAAATTTATAAAGAATATCAGGTTTTAAATATTGTGGAGGTTACTGACGGCGAAGATATGAAACGATTTAAGATAAAAATTGATGGTCCAAAGCTATCAGCAGCAATAGAAAGGGTTAAGGAAGTAGTTTTGGAGGACCAGACCATTGATTTTCCGCCTGAGGCAATGAGTTATATCGAAAAGATCGATATCTCGCTGTGGGTGGGTAATAGTGATAAAATGATTCATCAAGCTCAGGTTTTGTTTAATGATCGGATTGATGAAAATGATGTCGTTCTTGATCTAAATATTAATGCTTTAATTAAGTACAGTAGATTTGGAGAGAGCTTTAATATAGTTGCTCCTACTAATGTGATTACCGCAGAGCAGTTGGTTGAGATGGTTACTACTAGTATGATGTCGGATGTTGAGTCGACTGATTCTCTAGAAGATAGGGACACAGATAATGATGGAATTAGCGATTGGTTAGAGCTTTCATTGGGAATGGATCCGATGGAGTTAGATAGTGATGGTGACGGTTTTACCGATAAAGACGAATTTGCTCTTGGATATAATCCCATTGGGGAAGGTAGATTGTGGGAGGTTGGCTGGAGCGCTGATAAAAAACGAAATATTCTATTTGAGATTAATCAATATTCTGTAGTTACATTAAATGAAATGACTGATGAAGAGGTTGAAGATTTATATACTACTGTTTTACAAGAAATTTTTGGTGCAGACATGTTGGAGGATTAATAAAAGATTATCAGAAAACAATATCTATATGGCAAAAAGACCTAAAAAATTTGATGTAATTACTGTTGGCGGGGCTACTCGGGATATGATGTTTTATTCCAAAGAGGGTGAGTTAGTTTCCACTGGTAATTTAACTAAGCAAAAACTTTTAGCTTTTGAATATGGCGCTAAAATTGTAGCTGACAATCTTTATTTTAGTTTTGGTGGTGGCGCTGCAAATACGGCAGTATCTTTTTCAAAGTTGGGATTAAAGGTAGCAGCAGTATGTCGAGTAGGTAATGGGGATAATGGACGCTTAGTAGTTAAAAACTTTCGTAATAATAATGTAGATGCTTCTTTTGTTACTTTAGATAGTCGAGGTCAAACTGGTTTTTCAGTTGTCTTAACTGTGGACAATTCAAATAAAGAGCATGTATTATTTGGTTATCGGGGGGCAAATGAATTTTTGCGAGAAAAAGATTTGCCAGCTAACCGAGCCAATTGTGATTGGTATTATGTTACTTCTCTTCCTAAGTTGTGTTGGGCTGGGATAATGCAAAAGCTTTGTCGAAGTGGTAAGAACATTGCTTGGAATCCGGGTGGTCGACAATTGCTTCAAATGAGTCGAGTTAAAAAGTATTTACCAAAAGTTCGGGTTTTAATTCTAAATAAAGATGAGGCTTACGAATTTAAGAAGTTGAAAAACACTAAAGGACTTTTGAAACATTTGTTTGATTTAGGACCAGAGATTGTAGTGATTACCGATGGTGCTCTTGGCGCGTATGCCTATGATGGCTGTAAATATTACTACCATAAAGCCAAGAAGGCAAAGAGTTTAGACACGGTAGGAGTGGGTGATGCGTTTGGCTCAGCATTTGTGGCTGCGGTGATTGGTGGTAAAGATGTGAAGACTGCTCTACGGTGGGGAATTAACAATTCTGCTTCAGTGATTTCTAAAATTGGTGCTCAAAACGGTCAACTAAATAGAAGGGGAGTAAATAAGTAGTTGACAACGCCGCCATAAGAGGATAAAATTAAGTTTTAAATATAGACCATTACTGATGGCCTTTTAATTTATTTTAAAATTATTAATCAAAGCTTTATGAGTGAAAAGAAGTATGTATATTCCTTCAAGGAAGGAAAAGGAGTTGGTGTTCCAATTTTAGGTGGTAAGGGTTCAAACATGTCAGACATGGTGACTAGTGGCTTGCCAGTGCCTCCAGGGTTTACACTTACTACTGAGGTGTGTAAAGCATATCATGATGCTGGTAAAAAATATCCAGAAGAGTTACAAGGTCAAACTGAAGATAAGATTAAAGAGTTAGAGGAAGAATTTGGTAAGAAGCTTGGTGACGCTAATGATCCACTTTTGGTATCAGTAAGAAGCGGTGCTGCTGTTTCTATGCCCGGAATGATGGATACTATTTTAAATTTAGGTCTTAATGACGAATCAGTTGAAGGACTATCTAAAAAGTCAGATAATCCACGATTTGCCTGGGATTCATATAGAAGACTTATTCAAATGTTTGGTAACGTTGTATTAGAGATGGGAGGGCATGAATTTGAAGAAATTTTAGAGAATGTAAAAGATACTAAGGGAATTGAATTTGATACTGATTTGACCACTGATGATTTAAAAGAAATTGTTAAAAGATATAGAGAAAAGATTAAGGAGGTAAAGGGAATTGATTTCCCACAGGATCCTAAAGAACAGTTGAAGATGGCAATTGACGCTGTGTTTAATTCTTGGGATAACGCTCGAGCAATTAAATATCGAGAACTTAATAATATTAGGGGAGCTATTGGTACAGCAGTTAATATACAAGCAATGGTGTTTGGAAACTTAGGGGATAGTTCTGGAACGGGTGTTTGTTTTACCCGGAATCCATCTACTGGTGAAAATAAGTTCTATGGTGAGTATTTGATGAACGCTCAAGGTGAAGATGTGGTTGCAGGAATCCGAACTCCAAAGAAGGTTTCTGAACTAAAAGACCAAAATCCAGAGATTTATGAAGAGTTAGTCAATATCTGTCAAAAACTAGAGGATCACTATAAGGATATGCAAGATATTGAGTTTACTATCCAAGATGGTCAATTATTTATCTTACAAACTCGAAAAGGTAAGCGTACAGGTGCCGCAGCTGTGAAGATTGCAGTTGATTTAGTAGCTGAAGAAAAGATTACTAAAAAAGAAGCGTTACTTAAGGTTGACGCTGAACAATTAGATCAATTACTTCACAAAACATTAGATCCCGTAGCTAAAACTAATGCAACTGTAGTAGCTCAAGGCTTGCCAGCATCTCCAGGCGCTGCTGTTGGTCAGGTGGTGTTTAATGCTAAGGATGCTTATGAAAAGACCCAAGAAGGATTAAATGTAATTTTAGTTAGAACAGAAACATCTCCAGAAGACATTGAAGGTATGCACGCCGCTAAAGGTATTTTGACAGCTCGTGGTGGTATGACTTCTCACGCTGCGGTAGTAGCTAGAGGAATGGGTACTTGCTGTGTGGCAGGATGTTCAGATATCTCAGTAGATGAAGTTGCTAAGACCCTTACCATCGCAGGAAGTGAAACTGTTGTTCGAGAGGGTGAAGATGTTACTTTAGACGGATCAACCGGTGAGGTTTACTTGGGCAAAATCACTACTAAAGATCCAGAAATGAGCAGTAACTTTGAAAAGCTTATGACTTGGGCTGATGAAGTTCGAAAGTTAAAAGTAAAGGCTAACGCAGATACTCCTCACGATGCTCAAGTAGCACGAGACTTTGGAGCTGAAGGTATTGGTCTATGTCGAACAGAACATATGTTTTTTGAAGGAGATCGAATTAAAGCAGTTCGAGAAATGATCTTGGCTAATGATCTTGACGGTCGTAAAAATGCTTTAGCAAAGTTAAAGCCAATGCAAAAAGAAGATTTTAAGGGATTATATAAGGTGATGAATGACTCTCCAGTTATTGTTCGTTTACTTGATCCACCCCTTCATGAGTTTTTGCCAAAAGAAGATAAAGATATTGCAGCGATGGCATCAGAGATGGGAGTTGGTGAAGACAAGATTAGAGGAAAGATTAGTGATCTTCATGAATTTAATCCGATGCTTGGGTTTAGGGGATGTCGACTTGGTGTGAAGTATCCAGAAATTAGTGAAATGCAAATTGAAGCTATTTTGGAAGCAGCAGTTGAAAGTAAAAGTGATGGCGTGAAAGCTTTGCCATGGATTGAAGTTCCATTAGTTGGTAACATTAAAGAATTTATGGCAATTAAGAAATTGGCTGATGCTGTTGGTGAAAAACTTGGATTAAAACAAGGTGAAGATTATTGGATTGGAACAATGATTGAAGTTCCTAGAGCAGCGATTACTGCTGACGAGATTGCACCAGAGGTAGACTTTATGTCATTTGGTACAAATGATTTAACTCAAATGGGATGTGGGTTTAGTCGTGATGATGCTGGTAGTTTCTTGAAGGATTATGTATTAGCTGGTATTTACGACAAGGATCCGTTCCAAAGTATCGATCAGGCAGGAGTTGGTCAGTTAATGGAAATTTGCGTAGAAAAGGCTCGAAAAGTTAATCCAGATATTGAATTTGGTATTTGTGGTGAACATGGCGGTGATCCAGAATCAGTTAAGTTCTGTCATAGAATAGGCTTAAATGATGTATCTTGTTCTCCATTTAGAGTGCCAATTGCTCGATTAGCAGCAGCTCAGGCAGTATTAGAAGAAGAAAAGTAAAGTAGACTTTCGGGGTAATTCCTGAGGTATTAGTAAGATAGAATAAACGCCTCACTCAGTGAGGCGTTTATCTTTTTGACAAAATAAACAATATATGGTAAGAAGATAGTGGTTTAGTGACGGTTCATTGACACTTTAGCATACGCTGATTGTCAGAGTCTAATAGTAACAAGCAGGGAGTTTGAGTAATGAAGAAGTCAAAGAGTTTCATGGTTCTGGTACTGGTTCTGGTGTGCGGGATTCTTCGGGCAGGTGACGGGCCAGCGTATAACCCGTTTCATTCCCCGTCGATCGTCTTCAGTTATCCGGACGGTGACGGGAAGATGGCTGTGAGCGTGATCATTCCGGATGGTAAAGAGCTGTGCGATTACCTGGTCGACAAGTCCGTCGGCGTGATCGCCCAGATGGGAATGGCTGGTCCCAATGGCTGGGGTGCTGATTCCACTGACGTCCAGAGTATCACCGGTTGGAGCGGTTACAGCGACTACCGACTGATTACCAGCCTTGAGGGCTGGGCTCCAGATCATTTCCGGGGCACACCGTTTGTCATCGACGTCGATGGCAACGTCTCCTATCTTTCACTCTCGTTGTTCACTGGTTGGTTCGGTGGAAACAACACAATTGTGCGGAAAGAGGGCGCCGGTCACATCATCGACTTCTATAAGGGTGATTACGTTGCCGCAGAGGCGCCGGTGATCACCGAGACACAGCAGACTGATTCTGTTTCCATTGAGATTGGTACTGGTCTGACCTTGTCGGTGACCGTTCGGGGCACCTTGCCGATTTACTCGGCCTGGTTGCATGATGGAGTGGTGGTTTCTGATCGAGCGGTGCATCCGGGCGTCGGTGTTGCCGAGGCTACGCTTACCTTCGACATCCCATCAGTGAGTGAGGATGACGAGGGGGAATGGGTGTGTTCCTTTATTAACTTGCATGGTCGGACGATCAGCGAAGCGGTCACTCTGATCGCAATTGTTGACAGTGATGGTGATGGCCTCAGCGATGAAGATGAGGCGGTGCTTGGCACTGATCCCAACAACCCCCACTCTGACGATGATGGGTTGAATGACGGTGATGAAGTCGACTTGGGTACCGATCCTCTCGACGATGATTCAGACGATGATGGGTTGAAGGACGGCGATGAAGTCGACTTGGGTACCGATCCTCTCGACGATGATTCAGACGATGATGGCGTGAAGGACGGCGATGAGTTCATTACCTTTGAGGTCGGTTGGAATAACTTCGCTGTGCCGTTTGAAGTGGATGTGGCGACTTTATTTGCTGATTCCAAGGTACAGTCGTCAATTTGGCGATGGGAGGGTATCAGATATAGCTTGGTCACGACGCTAGAGCCCCTTAAGGGCTATTGGGGCTATGCCACAGAGAGGTGCCACATTCTCTGGATTCGGACTGAATAGTCCACCGCCTTCGACGAGAAGGCGATTGATCTCAACCCTACGTGCTATGGAGCACGTAGGGTTCTTTTTTTGTCCAAAATATAATAGGTTGACAGAAGCTGCTAAATATGATAAAAATGAGTGTTTGGACCTTACAATTATAACAAAAAGGATGATTTTACCTGAAAAGCACCGTTATTATTAGCAGAACGAAAAAGGAGGAAGTGGTATGAGGACGACGATTTTTTGTGTTTTGTGTATTGCTTTGACTGTTTTGGTTATGGGTACTTGGAAACGGGGCCAAACTGGACCGGTCGAGCCGACAGTTGTCAATGCGGCGACTAAGAACGTGATTTCGGAAGAATCCCGGGTTCTTGTCCCGTTTGGGACGTACCTAGTTCGACCTATCGTCAAGAAAAGCGATGGGTCTGGTGGTTCTATCAGTCAACGGGTGTTTCTGTCTCGTGGTTCGAAAGAAAAAGACCAAGGAGAAGCAAGATGATGACAAGAAGAATCAGATGGGCGGTAGTATTGATGGTGTTGGGGCTTTGGGCCACAACGTCGGATGTCATGGCAGAGCCACGGCCTCTTACCATCACCGAAGACGCGGCGCTTAAGAGAGTGCTTATTGGCGACTTGGGTCAGGTGAATTTCCAGATCTACACGGCTAGCCCCTGGGGTTGGTACAATGACTACAAGTTCCCGGTCGTGACCGATCCAGATACTGGCGATGTCTATTTTGACCTCGCGGTGCCGTATTTGCCCGCTGGTGACTATGTTGCCTATGCCAACGCGATCAACAAGGATGGCACAATTTCATTTGTTGCCCACGAGGTACCGTTTCAGATTGAGGCCGGTACCAGAACCAAGGTCAAGTTGGGCTTTAAGCTCTGTGACTGGATAGTGGTGCCGATCACGGTTGATGTTGATGTATCTGGCGGTGGTTGGACAAAAGGTAGCCAACATGAAGTCTTAGTGAATTGGTCGAATGCCTTTAGTCCTTTGGATCAGATGGCGACCTACAGTGATGGACAGTTTCACTTCCGTGTATTCCAGAGCACCGCCACCGTCAACGATGTTCTGTCGTTAACGGTGGCTGGCATTAGAATGGCATTCCCAGTCAACTTCCTGGACTACTATCTGGATGGTGATCCAGTATCGATTGACACTGGTGAGGCAGTCTTTGTGGCTAGCTTCGGGATGGAACACTTCGTTAGGATCGGCGACGTGTACTATGACAATATCCAGCAAGCTGTAGATAGTATTGGCGATGATGACGTTCACATTGATGATGACGTTTACATCAATCTGGGGTCTGGCGTTTATGCTGGGTTTACGATGTCTGACCATCGTGTGGTTTGTGTTGAGGGTCAAGGAGCAGCTGAGACGATAATCATCAATCGCTACGACAGTCCTTATACTGTCTATGTCTCGCCTTGGGATCGTGGCACAAAGGGGGTGATTGAAAAGCAAGGCAATGCTTCCAACCTCGCTGAGGAGCAAGTTCAGCGAGGTGGCGGGCCAATTAAGCCACGCCCAGGAGTGAGTCTTCGAAATCTCAGTGTCTTCAATGACAGCTCACAGGATCATGCAGTAGCGGTTTATTGTGAAATGCGGTGGTTCGCTTTGAGCAACTGTGTGATCACAAGCTCTGCTACGGCAATCCGGACGAGTTATGCCGATTGGGTTGTGGTTGATCATTGTGTAGTTTCCGGTAGCGGAACCGGCATGGAGACTTTCTATGACCAGGATGTCGGTGTATCCAATTCGATCTGGATTGGCTTTGATACTGTCTGGTACTCAACCAATCAGGCTGTGACCATCCAGAGATGTTGCGCCTACAAACTGACATACCCCTATTACGACTCGCCCTATGGGCCGGTCGATGTCGATCCGGATCAGCTGATTATCAGTGACCCCTTGTGGTATCCGGAAATCCTTAGGTTGGGCTCTGCTTCGCCTTGCATCGGGACGGGGACGGGTGGAGGCAATATCGGGTTGAGAGATGCCAGGGTGTTGATTCTGGAGAAAGAAGATCTGGTCGAGATTGCCCCGGTCCAGTAAAGGGCTCATCAGAGTCTAGTAGAGTCTGAACCCTGCACACGCCACGCGTGCAGGGTTCTTTTTTTGTCCAAAAAATGTTAAAATAAGTGTAATTAATAATACATTTTGTATGGCTAGTTTTTTAGTTGAAGTTTCTGGGCGGCATTGCCACTTAGCTCAAGAACATTTAGAAAAATTATTTGGTCGGGGGTATAAACTTAAGGTTGCCAGAAAGTTGTCTCAGCTTGGAGAGTTCGCCTCTAAAGAGTCGGTCACTTTACTAACTAAAAAAAAAGAAACTTGTAAATTGAGGATTATTGGTCCGGTTCGAGATCATACTCAAGTAGAAATATCGATGACAGATTCTTACAAATTAAAGATTAAAGCGCCAGTTAGAATTTCTGGTGATATTAAAAAGTCTGTCGGTGGGATGTTAATTGGTCCCAAGGGATCAGTAAAACTTAAAGAGGGAATTATAATTGCTAAGCGACATTTTCATTGTGATTTACCTACGGCTAAGAAGTTAGGTTTGAGAAACAATCAGAAAGTTTCAATCATGACCTCTGGTGATCGGTCGACTATATTTAATGAGGTGGTAGTGCGAGTAAAAAATGGTGCTAATGCCCTCCATATTGATACTGACGAAGGCAACGCTGCTTTAGCTGGTGGGGTTTGTAGTAAGGCAAGATTAATCAAAAGCACTGCTTGTTTGACTAAAAAGAAAAAATAATATGAATAAGGTTTTAGTGATCAATTCGGGTAGTTCTAGTATTAAGTTTAAGATTTTTGTTAATGAGCACGAAAGGGTTAGTGGTATTGTAGAGAGAATCGGAATCCCCGGTTCTTTTATTGATTATAAAATTGGTCGAAAAGAATTTAATTATAAGTTTAATGGACGAGTTAAAAACCATACTACTGCTTTAGTAAAAGTATTTAATCAACTGGGTGATGAAATTGATGGAGTGACCAAGGTCGGTCATCGGGTGGTTCATGGGGGTCAAGATTATATAAAAACGACATTGGTTAAAAAGAGTGATCTAAAAAGCTTGCATAAATATGATAGTATCGCTCCTTTGCATAATCCAGTGAATTTAAAGTGTGTGGAAGCGGCAATGAATATTTTGCCATCGGCGAAACATTATTGTGTATTTGATACTGCTTATTACAATACCTTGCCCGAAGAAGCTTTTATGTATGCCCTCCCTTATGAGCTCTATGAAAAGCACAATATTAGACGATATGGTTTTCATGGAGTGAGTCATAAGTATGCAGCAATTGAGGCAGCTAAAAAGATTGGTAAACCAATTAGTAAATTGAAAATTATAAGTTGTCATTTAGGAAGCGGCTGCAGCATGACCGCAACCAATAATGGTAAGGCGGTAGCAACTACTATGGGGTTTACTCCGCTTGAGGGACTAATGATGTCTACTCGAAGCGGAGATATTGATCCGGCAATTGTTACTTATTTAATCAACGGATTAAAATATAATGCTCGACAGGTTGATGAAATATTGAATAAAAAGTCGGGACTTTTGGGAATTGCTGGTACAATGGATATGCGAGAAATTCTAGCTGGAGCAGGGGAGAGAGTGGTTGGCTATAAGGTTAAGGGTAAGTTTAGTAGTGATGATAAAAAACGAGCTAAGTTGGCTTTGGATATGTTTATATATAGTATTGTTAGATATATTGGTCAGTTTTATGTCACTATGGGCGGAGCGGATGTGATTGTATTTACCGGTGGAGTAGGAGAAAGGAGCCCAGTAGTCAGACAAAAAGTATTGAAGGGAATCAAGTCGCTTAGTCAAATGAAATCATTAGTAGTTTCGGCCGATGAAGAATTAATGATTGCTAGGGAAATATTAAAATAAATTATTGTGTTAAAGAAGCTAATTAACGCTCAATCTAAAACTATTACTTCCGCCGCGATTGTTATCGGGGCGCTGTCTTTGGTTAGTAGAATTTTAGGAATATTTCGTGATCGTATTTTGGCATCTGAATTTGGAGCGGGGGATGTGCTAGATGTTTATTATGCTGCTTTCAGATTACCCGATCTGATTTTTAATTTAATAGTACTGGGAGCAATTTCAGCTGGGCTAATCCCAGTTTTCACTGGATTGCTCGGCCAATTTCGTAAGAAGAAAGCGTGGAAGGTGGTTAATAGTCTTTTAAATATTTTAGTTTTAAGCTTGATAATAGTTTCAATACTTCTATTTATCTTTACTCCCTGGGTGATGCGAGCGATGACTCCAGGATTTACTGGTGAGAAGTTTGATCTGGTAGTAGCCCTGACTCGGATAATGTATCTGAGTCCGATCTTTTTGGCAGTTTCAGCAATTTTAGGCTCAGTTTTACAATCCTTTAAGAAGTTTTTTGCTTATGCGCTTGCTCCAATATTCTATAATATTGGAATTATTATCGGTGCACTTTATTTCGTAAAGATTTGGGGTATATATGGATTAGCCTATGGAGTAGTCTTAGGGGCAATACTACATATGTTAGTTCAGATTTGGCCAGTAAGAGCTTTGGGCTTTCGGTATAAGTTTGGTTTAAACCTGAAAGATAAGTATGTTAGGGAGATTGGTGGACTGATGATACCCAGAACCCTAACCCTGGTGATGAATCAGATCAATATTTTAATTGTGACAGTGGTTGCCTCAACCTTGGCAGCAGGGAGTTTAGCTATTTTTAATTTATCTAATAATCTTCAGGGGTTTCCTTTGGGGATATTTGGTTTTTCATTTGCTATTGCTGCTCTTCCAACCTTGTCTATCTTGGCAGTTAAAAAGAAGATGGGTAAGTTCGTTGAAACAATTTCCATGACTTTCCGACAGGTTCTGTTTTTTATGGTTCCGGCATCGGTGTTGATATATGTGCTTCGGGCCCAAATTGTAAGAATTATATTAGGTAGTGGTAAATTTGATTGGCTAGACACCAGGCTAACAGCGGCATCACTCGCAATTTTTGCATTCTCATTATTTGCTCAAGCGTTAATTCCACTATTGGTGCGCGGATTTTATGCCCTGCACAATAGTAAGACTCCATTTTATATGGGGTTAGCTAGTTTAGTGGTGAATATCGTTTCACTATTGTTTTTCAGATGGATATTTGGTTTTGTAAATGACTTTTCATTTACAATGGCAGCATTACTCAAGGTGTCAGATCTGGTTGGTGTTGCTGATTTAAGAATTCTTGCGCTGCCATTTGCGATTACTGTCTCGTCAATATTTAATTTGGTGGTTTTACTGGTGGCATTGAGAAAGCATATTGGTAATTTAGATGGCTACCGGATTATGAGGTCAACCATTAGAATTGTATTTGCTGGGTTAGGGGCAGGATTATTTAGTTATGGTATCTTGAGATTAATTCACTTATATGTAGAAACAGAAACATTTTTAGGGATTACAATTCAAGGCGCTTTAGCTGGTATTGTGGGGCTGCTTGGTTATTGGTTTTTGGGGTATTTGTTAAATATGGAAGAGATGGGTGTGTTTGTAGCCTCGATGCGGAAAAAAGCATTTAAATTATTTAGGATAAAAGAAGCAGGGATTGGTGAAGATGTCATGAGTTAAATTGGGGGTTTATTATTTGAGTTGTTATTGGTGTTGACATCTCTCTTTTTTTATGCTAAAAAGTGGTGAGCCGTTTCAGTGTATTAAGTCAGATGATAACATTGGAGGATATGGATGATGGACAAGGATCAGGCATACAGGGTTTTGTGTGAGCAAGAAGACAATGGTCGCCTTCTTGGTAATCAGTTTGCTCAGTTGTCGGCGTGGCTTGACAGTTGTGGTATCAGCGATACCACCATTGCTGATGTGGAGGAGTGTCTGGAGGATATCGATGACGGCATCAAGCCAAATCCGGTTGCTCGTTCATTGAGAATGGAATTGACTGAAGAGGAGCTTATTCTCTTTGCTCAGTACCTCCAGAACAACTAGACTATCTGGGCTTAAGTCGCTCAGTGAGGTCTCGGTTTCCACAAGCGCAGAGGTTCGACATGAGTCGGCCTCTTTTTTTGTATAAAATAAAACCCCCTCAAGTGAGGAGGTGAGTGTAGTCTCGTGGTGAGACTAACTGGGCATGACTTGGCGATATCTGCCTTGCGCTCCAGTTATTGTTGGGACTCTTTCTCGTAGGGCTTGGAGATATTTGCCATTACGTTCCGATTCTTGATGTTCCAATTCTTGTTGGGCCTCTTCCTTAGTTGAAAAGATTGCGTCGCGCGCAACCTCAATGAAGACTTTCTGGTCCAGGTCTAGGACCTTGGCGTTTCCATCATTAGTGTATTCGACAAATCTGGCCCCAATGGCCCCACGAAAATCAGTTACCAGAAATACCTCTTGATCTTTTTGAAATGTCATTTCAAATAACCCCTTCCTGGTTGATTTATGGGCCTTAACTTGCTATACTAGTTTAATATATATTATTTGAAAAGGCAAGTAAATATGGAAAATATAAGAAATTTTTGTATAATCGCCCACATCGATCATGGTAAATCTACCTTGGCCGATAGATTAATCGAAAAAACAGATATTGTTAGTCGGAGGGGTATGAAAGATCAACTTTTAGATCAAATGGACATTGAAAGAGAGCGGGGGATTACTATTAAGCTTCAACCAGTACGGATGAAGTATAAAGATTATGAATTTAATTTGATTGATACTCCGGGGCATGTAGATTTTACTTATGAAGTTTCCAGGTCACTGGCAGCGGTTGAGGGCGCGTTACTCTTGGTTGATGCTACTCAGGGAGTTCAGGCTCAAACTTTGGCTAATCTTTATTTGGCCATGGAACAAGATTTAACAATTATTCCAATAATTAACAAAATCGATTTACCAAATTCACAGGTGGATAAGGTTTCAAAAGAAATTGTTGATTTACTAGGTTGTGTCAAAGAAGATATTATTAATGTATCGGCTAAGACTGGCGAAGGGGTGGAAGATGTGTTGGCGATGATAGCTGATAAGATCCCGGCACCAAAAGTAGATACTAAGGCAGATACTAGGGCGTTGATCTTTGATTCGATCTATGATGAATATAAAGGAGTAATTGCCTATATTCGAGTTTTTGATGGTGAAATTAAGGCAGGGGATGAAATTCGTTTTGTTTCTAATGGTCAAATGGCCGACTCATTGGAAGTGGGCTTTTTATCACCTCAATTTAATAAAACTCCAACCATTTCATCTGGTGAAGTTGGTTATATTATTACTGGCCTTAGAGATGTTAGTCAGTGTCAGGTGGGTGATACAATTACAATCGGTAAAAGTAAGGTTGAGCCATTAATGGGCTACCAGGATGTTAAGCCTATGGTTTATGCTGGTATTTATTGTAAGGAAGGTAGTGAATTTGAAAGACTTAGAGAAGCGATTGAAAAATTAAAGCTTAATGATGCTGCCTTAGATTATGAACCAGAAAACTCTCAAGTTTTAGGTTTCGGGTTTCGATGTGGGTTTTTAGGCCTGCTTCACCTGGAAGTATTTCAAGAACGATTAAAAAGAGAATTTAATCTTGAGTTAGTGGTTACCATTCCCAGTGTTGCTTTTCAAGTTTATTTCAATGATGGTAAAGTTAAAACAATCTATAATCCAGTCGAATATCCAGATCCAACTTTCATAGACCATGTAGAAGAGCCAATAATGAAATTAGATATTTTTACACCTCAAGAGTATTTGGGGGCAGTGATGCAATTAGCAACCGAAAAACGAGGAGAATATATTAATACTGAATACTTGGACAAGGACACAGCGATACTTCACTATACAATTCCGTTAACTCAGTTGATTGTTGATTTTTATGACAAATTAAAGTCAGTTTCTTCTGGCTATGCCTCACTTAGTTATGATTTTGATAGTTATCGTAAGGCTGATGTGGTGAAGATGGATATCTTAGTGGCAGAAGAAAAAGTTGAAGCACTTTCACTTATTACATATAAAGATTCAGTTTTTTCAGTTGGGAAGGGAATTGTGAACACTCTAAAAGAGAGTTTGCCGCGTCAACAGTTTGTAATTAAGCTTCAGGCGGCAGTTGGTGGGAAGGTGATTGCTGGTGGAAGGATTTCAGCATTAAGAAAGGATGTTACGGCTAAACTTTATGGTGGTGATTATTCTAGAAGACAGAAACTCTTGGAAAAACAGAAAAAAGGTAAAAAGAAAATGATGGCAATGGGTAAGGTGGATATCCCCACAGATGTATTTTTGAAAGTATTAAAAAAATAACCCAACCTAGAACACAGTGTTCAGGGTTGGGTTGAGTGCCTTGCTTGATCAAGATGATCTGGGCGTGTGGTGGTCAAGCTCATCATCCAAGAACTCTAATCCTTTGAGGACGAGAAGAACACAGAACATGTATGCCAGAAGAAGCTCAATTACCAGATCAAGTTTCGGTTCTTTTTGAATAGGAATATCCATGATCTACCCCCTTCTTTGTGGTTGATCTAGTAGAATGCTGGTGCAATCGTGAAAAGAACCATAGACAGTACCATAACGGCAACTATCACGCTCCAAACTATTCTAATTTTTTGTCGTTTACTCATACACTAATAATAGCTATTTATAGTCTACTTGTCAAAAAGAATATGGAAAAAAAGTGGAAAATATTAGATAAAATAGACGAGAGTCTAAGGGTTCAGTTTCCGGAGATTAATGATGTTGTATTACAACTTCTATATAATCGAGGGTTAACCGATCAAGCAGAGATCGATGATTTTTTGAGTCCAAATTATGACGAACAGATTTTGGATCCATATTTGTTTAAGGATATGGGTAAATCTGTAGAACGAATATTCCAAGCAGTAGAAAAGAAGGAAAAAGTAGTTATCTATGGTGATTATGACGCCGATGGAGTTTGTTCAACTGCTGTTTTGTACTATACTCTTAAAAAAATAGGGTTAGATGTAGAGATTAGAATTCCGTATCGGGATGTGGAAGGCTATGGGTTGAATGAAGAGGCGGTAATAGGAATAGTGCATTATGAGTTTGATTTGGTAATTACTGTAGATTGCGGAATTAGCAATAAATATGAAATAGATATTTTAAATAAAGGTGGAGTAGATATAATTATTACGGATCATCATCAGGAACCAGTAGAAAGACCAAAGGCTTATGCAATTTTAAATTCAACGCTTGATGATTCGGGCTATCCATTTAAGAAGCTTGCTGGAGCGGGCGTTGCCTTTAAGTTGGCTCAAGCTTTAATCTTTGAGGCCAATAAGAAGGGAATAGGGGATAATCTTTGTGTTGGTTGGGAAAAGTGGCTACTTGATCTTGTTGCTATTGCGACCGTGGGAGATATGGTGCCGTTAATTGGTGAAAACAGAATATTAGTTAAGTATGGATTGTCGGTGTTAGAGAAAACAAACAAGCCTGGATTAAAACTACTAGTTGAAATGGCCAAGAGTAGTTTTATGAATACAGTAGATACTCAACTGATTGGTTGGCGGATAGCGCCACGCTTGAATGCGGCAGGGAGAATAAAAGATGCCACCGTTGCCTATGATATCTTAACAACCGAAGATCAAAGTAAAATTAACGAATTAGCAGACTTTTTGGAAGATAATAATAAACAAAGGCAAGCGATAACAGATAAGATGCTTAAGGAGGCTCTTGGTCAGATTGATGAGAATAATAAGGATAAGGTTATTTGGGCAGTTGGCGACCAATGGGCAGAAGGAGTTGTGGGGTTAGTTGCTGGAAGACTTTGTGATCGCTATCATCGGCCAACTTTAGTAGTTTCTAAGCGAGGTGATATATATGGTGGATCTTGTCGTAGTGTAATTGAATTTAATATTACCGAAGCAATGAAAAATTGCGGGGATGTCTTTGTAAGATTTGGTGGTCACGCTCAGGCTGGTGGTTTTCAGGTAAAAGGTAAGAAGAATTTTGATAAATTCGTCAAAGAGATGACAAAACTAGCCAATGACCAGCTCAAAGATACTGATTTAAGGCCTGAAATAGCCATTGACGCAGAGATTAGACTAATAGATGTTAATTGGGAACTGTGGGATGAATTAGAGCGCTTTGAGCCGTTTGGTGAAGGAAATGAGAAGCCCCTATTTACTATTTCAAAGATGAAGATTGAACAGTCTCAATTGGTGGGTAAAGATGGTAAGCATTTAAGACTGATGACCACTCAGACTGGTAATGCTAAAATATATAAGTTAATTGGTTTTGGATTTGGCGATTGGAATGACAAGATTAAGCAGGGTAGCTATATTGATGTGGTTTGTGAAATTGATGTTAATGAATGGAATGGTAATAGGGAACTACAGCTTAAGATTGTAGATTTGAGGCTACATGAGAAATAATATGTTATAATCTTATCAACAGTTGAGTAATAATTATTAACAATGTCAAAAGCTATATTACACACCGATGGAGGGTCAAGAGGAAACCCTGGACCATCCGGGATTGGAGCTACGGTTGAAATCAAAGGAAAGACACATGAATTTAAGAAATATATTGGAAAGGCAACTAATAACCAAGCTGAATATCAGGCGATTATTTTAGGATTAGAAAAAGCAGTAGAGTTAAATGTTTCTGAAGCGGAGTGTTTATTAGATTCAGAATTGGTGGTTAAGCAGTTGAATCAGGAATACAAAGTAAAAAACAAAGATTTAGCGCCGCTTTTTGTAAGAGTGTGGAATTTGAAGCTTAAATTTAAAAAAGTTACTTTTAAGCATATATATAGAGAGGAAAATAAAGATGCAGATAGATTGGTTAATGAAGCAATTGATGAAGGGTTGACATAAAACAGTTATCTTGCTATAATTCTATTGCTTGAATAAGTTGAGTGATTGCTTCTTATCTTCGGATAAGGAGAGGAAAGTCCGAACATTCTTTGGCTTCGGCCAATGTCATGGTAATGGGTAACACCCACCCGTCTTACTGTAAGGTAAGATGAGGACCAGTGCCACAGAGACTATACTAGTTCGCCTTCGGGTGGATGAAACGTGAAAAGTGTTGTGATGTATTAGGTTAAGAAAGAGATATCTCCTTAAACTAATGCTACGCAACTCGGTCGTTAGTGATAACGACTTGTGGTAAACTCTACCTAATGCAAGTCATTAAGACGCATGAGGCGGTTGGCAACAATCGTCCCAGATAGATAATCACACTCACTTCGGTGAGAACAGAATTCGGCTTATGATACTTGTTCAAGCAACAGAAAACATCTCCTTTGGGAGGTGTTTTTTAGTATTATTGACTTTTATCTCCATCTTATTGTATTATTTATTCATTGGGTTGGTTTGCCTAGGCCAATTAGCTTTTGCACCAGCAGAGGCCCAATGCATAGGCATTGTTAGTTGTGTGGGACAAGTACTGCAAGGGAAATGTCCAACGTTCTTAGCTAAGATACATTGCTAGCAATATTACCCCTGACCGAACACCATCGGTTAGGGGCCTTTTTTTAACCGTTGACTTTTAGTTGTTGGAGATATATACTAACCATATCCTGAATCGGCTAGTATGTCCGCAGCCGATTTTCTCTGAAAGTACGTATATGGCACAAGTCATGATGGTACTCCCTCTGAGCAGGGTCAGTCAGGACAGCCAGCTTTTTCACAAAATCATTGCCCACGAAGCATCACAAAGCCTAGGCTGGTAAGTTTTTGCCACAGACCACGACGGTCTGTGGCATCTTTTTTTAACCATTGAAATTTATGCTATAATTTGCTATAGTATGAAGTTAATAAATGATAATAGATGAAAAGATCTGAGATAGCAATTTCTGCTAGTTTAGTGCCCATTGACTACTTAATGGTCATCTTGGCTGGGATATCTGCTTTTTATATTAGATATTGGCAACCGGTTCAGGATATTAGACCGGTAGTTTTTGATTTGTCATTTGAATACTATTTTGGGATGTTACTTTTGGTGGCCCTGGTTTGGGTGGGTAGCTTTATGATTGCTGGACTTTATTCGATGAAAGGAACTAGACGCTTAATTGATGAGTTATCTAGTATTCTCTTGGCTAGCTCTACTGCGGTAATGGTGATGATGTTTGTCTTTTTCTTCAGTCGTAGCTTGTTTGATTCTCGGTTTATTATTTTAGCAGGTTGGTTTTTTAGTATTGTTCTTATAGTCGTTGGTCGAGGGTTGGTGAGACTTTTTCAGCATTTTTTATATAATTATGGTATTGGGGTTCATCGGGTGGTTGTGATTGGTGATACTGAAGTGGCTAAGGAATCTATTGAAAAGTTTAGTAAAGATATTAAGTCTGGTTTTAGGGTAGTAAAACATTTTGGTAACTTAGATAAACAGACATTTATTGATCTAACTAAGATGGCCACGGAAGACAAGTTTGATGAAATTTTGGTAGCGACTCCCGATCTAACATCTAAAGAAAGAAATGAACTTAATGATTTTTCTTATGTTAATCATATTGTCTTAAAATATGTGGCGGACATCTTTGAATTTCCTGTTAATAACTTTGAAATCAATACAATATCTGGTTTGCCAATTATTGAAGTAAAGAAAACTAGATTGGATGGTTGGGGGAGAGTAACTAAGCGTATTTTTGATATTGTTGTCTCAGCCATTTTAATTATTATTCTCTCACCAGTAATGCTACTGGTGGTTTTAGCAATTAAAATAGATTCTCGGGGGACAATATTATTTAAGTATAAGAGAATTGGTCGACTTGGTAAGCCTTTCACTTACTTTAAGTTTAGGTCAATGATCAAAGATGCTCATAAGTATCGGTTTGATAAAAAGTTTTTAAAAGAGCATAAAAATGAAAGAGAAGGGACGCCGATGATTAAGTTTGTTGATGATCCTCGGATTACCAAGGTTGGACGAGTGATACGAAAGTTTAGTCTTGATGAACTACCAGAACTATTTAATGTATTTATTGGCAGGATGAGCTTGGTGGGTCCAAGACCACACGAAGTTGAAGAGGTCAGAAAATATGCTACGCATCATAAAAAAGTGCTAACAATATCTCCGGGAATGACTGGTATGGCTCAGGTATCAGGTAGAAGTGACCTTGACTTTGAAGAAGAAATAAGGTTAGATATATGGTACATGGAAAACTGGAGATTAAAGTTGGATTTGATGATTCTCCTTAAGACACCACTGGCGGTGTTGAAAAAAAGAAAAACAGAGTAGTACTTTACAAAAAGGGAGTGAGAACATGTGGACATTAGCGCTTTTTGTAGAAACAGTATCGGGCATGTCAGTGTGGTATAGAGTGCGGGGCGAGAGTATACTGCATGGGCTCTTAGCTGCTAGAATTCCAGCTGAGGTGTCAGGAGTCACAATTTCGATAGGAGATTCCAATCCTCAAGATGGTGATTCTATACGGCGGGTGAGATTGACAGATGATGATGCTGATTGTGTTTTGTCTGATGGTCCCACAGAGTTTTTGCGAGTTGAAGATCAGTTCAACTATCGGGAAGATGAGATTGTTGCTCTGGTCATCGGCGCTTTGGTCCAATTAGGGTTTGGAGAATCGAAGAGGTGTTCAAGAGAGGATGGAATAGGAGGAGAATTCATTTGGTTCGAGAGAGTCGCCTAGTCATTGGCTCAATAGAACCCAACCATTCACGGGCGGTGTTGAAAAAAAGAAAAACAGAGTAGTACCTTAAAGAATGGGGTGAGAATATGTCGACGATGTCATCATGGTTTCCTGTGGGCACGAGTAGAAAGACAGGCCAATCAACGAGGAGTGAACCAACGAGGCAGCCAGAAGTAAAGAGTGCGCGGCAACTGGCAGCCATGGAAGACGTTCTCAAACACATTTCATGGTATGGACCGTGTGCCTCGGGTAAGCCGGGGTGCGAATCTCACTGATGAAATCTCAGTCACTGACTCAAGAGAGTTTAACCACCCACGAGAGGGGGTGGTTTTTTAATTCAAATTTTATAGCACGGTGTCTCTATTCTGTCAATTGTCAAAAGTGGTCAAATTAGATAAGATATGTTCATGAAAAGGAAGGTAAAAATTGCATTGGTTCATGATCATTTGGCTCAGGATGGGGGAGCTGAGAAAGTTTTGGAGGTGTTGAAGGGAATGTACCCTGATGCGCCTATTTTTACTTTGATTTTTGACAAGCATCGTACTAATAAAAATTTTATTGGTTCAGATATTAGAACATCTTTCCTGCAAAAGGTGCCACTGGGGGTATCTCGTTATCAGTGGTGGGTTGGTTTTATGCCCCTAGCTACTGAAAACCATGATTTAATGGACTATGATATTGTGATATCTAGTGCTTCAGCTTTTGCCAAGGGAGTGATTACTAGTCCTAATGCTGTTCATATTTGTTATTGTCATACTCCTACGCGATATTTATGGGCAAATCCACATTCATATATTAAAGAGTTACGAGCCAATCCAATTATTAAGAGTATATTACCGTTAACTTTAAATCGGTTAAGGCTTTGGGATATTATTGCTGTAAACCGGGTAGATCACTTTATTGCTAATTCTCAAACTGTTAAACAGAGGATTAAAAAGTATTATGGTCGGGATAGTCAGGTGGTTTATCCACCAGTTGAGATAGATAAGTTTTTTGTGAGCTCACATCCTAAAAAGTTTTATCTAGCGGGCGGGCGGTTGGTGCCATATAAGAAGATTGATTTAGTAGTCCGAGCTTTTTCTCGCTTGGGAGTGCCTTTGAAGGTTTTTGGTACTGGACCTGAGGAAAAGTATTTAAAAAAGATTGCCAAGGGAAATGTAGAGTTTTTAGGTAAGGTGAGCGATCGGCAAAAAAGATGGCTATTTGCTAATTGTATTGCTTATTTGAATCCACAAGAGGAAGACTTTGGCATTACAGCGATCGAGGCAATGGCCTCTGGCCGTCCGGTGATTGCTTATCGGGGTGGGGGGGCAACTGAAACGGTTGAGGAGGGGGTAACTGGTGAGTTTTTTGATTATCAGTGGTGGGAAGAGATTGCTGATTCGGTGATCCGATTTAAGGAAGATAAATATAATAGTGCTGAAATAAAGAAGCATGCTGAGAAATTTAGGGTGGAGCGATTTAAAAACTTAATCAAGGAGGTTATTAGTAAATATGAAGATCGGAATTGATGTAAGATGTTTAATGGGCGGGGAATACTCTGGGGTAGCTTTTTATACTCTAAATCTTTTAAAAAACCTATTTGAGTTAGATTCCACCAATGAGTATTTGCTTTTTTATAACTCATCAAGGAGAAAAGATTTACCAGATTTTAATTATAAGAATGTTAAATATGTTGGCTTTCGTTGTCCCAATAAGTTACTTAATTTATCTTTGATGCTGTTTAAGTGGCCGAAATTGGATAAGTTAATTGGTGGGGTGGATATATTTTTTATTCCTAATTTAAATTTTTGTGCTTTAAGTGATCAGACTAAGAAAGTAGTGACTATTCATGATTTATCGTTTGCTCATTTTCCTGATTTTTTTAGCCTAAAGATGCGAGCCTGGCACCTGGCCATTAATTGGCGCCGGCTTATTGAAAATGCTAATAAATTAATTGCTGTTTCAAATAGCACTAAGGAGGATATTATTAAATTAAATAATGTTAGTTCTGATAAAATTCAAGTGGTTTATGAAGGGGTGGATGATAAATTTAAGGTAATTGATGATTTAGAGGCGCTAGAGCGGGTAAGGAAGAAGTATAATTTGCCGAATAAATTTATATTATCCTTAGGAACGATTGAACCTCGGAAAAATATTGAAGGAGTGATTAATGCTTATAATTTAGGCGATTGTGGTTGTGAATTGGTAATTAGTGGGGGAGGGGGCTGGAAAAATGATATAATATATAAGCAGGTTAGAAAAAATGATAAAATCATGATGATCGGCTATGTCGATGAGGAAGATAAAGTGGCCTTATATAATCTAGCTGAGCTCTTGGTTTATCCATCATATTATGAGGGATTTGGCTTACCGATTGTCGAAGCGATGGCTTGTGGTACTCCAACAGTAGTTGGAGCAAATTCATCGATGTTGGAGATTGCTAAAAATGCAGCAGTGCTAGTTAATTCAAGTGATGAAGTAGAAATATCTTTAGGAATAAGGGCAATCTTAGAAGATGAAGAATTTAAAGATCAATTAATTCAAAGGGGGTTAGAATTAACTAAAGGGTTTACTTGGAATAAAGTAGCAGAAGAAACATTACAATTATTTAATAATCTAAACTAATGAGAATCGGTATTGACGCTCGACTATATGGCACCAAGCACGCCGGTCTCGGGCGGTATATTCAAAAACTAATTGAACGACTGGAAAAGATTGATTTAGAAAATGAATATGTCATTTTTTTAAGTCAGGATAATTTCGATGATTACCAAACTCAAAGCAGTAACTTTCATAAGGTTCTAGCTAATTTTAAGGCATATAGTTGGGGTGAGCAAATTCTTTTTCCGGGAGTAATTAAAAAACAAAAGCTAGACTTGATGCATTTTACCCATTTCAATGTACCACGATTCTATTGGGGTAGATATTTTGTGACTATTCATGATTTGATTATCTCTCATTACCCAGACAGTCGGGCGACCACTCTTAATCCAATTTTATATAAGTTAAAGCTGATGCTTTATAATCGGGTAGTTAAGCGCGCTGCTAGGCGTGCTGAAAAGGTGATTGCTATTTCAAAATTTACTAAAAGTGATATTATAAAATTATTAGGTGTTGACGGAAAAGATATTGAGGTGGTTTATGAGGGATCAGAAAGCGACAGTGTAAAGGTGAAAGACCAAAAGGAAGTTGACTGCGATAGTGTTTTAAGCGAACTGGGAATCAAGGGTGATTACTTGCTTTATGTTGGTTCAGCTTATCCCCACAAAAATTTGGAAGGCTTGATTAAAGCTTTTAGTGAGATAGTAAGTAAATTTCCTAATTTAAAATTAGTTTTAGTTGGTAAGCGTAACTTTTTTTATGAAAGACTTGAAAAGTTTATTAGTGAGTTTGATTTAGCTGGTCGAGTGGTTCTAACCGATTATGTACCTGATGAAAACTTAAATTGTTTGTACTTGGGGGCTAGCTTATATGTTTTTCCTAGTTTCATAGAGGGATTTGGCTTACCACCACTTGAGGCTCAGAGGCACGGATTGGCGGTAGTTAGTTCAAATATGACTTGTCTACCAGAGATACTTGATGATAGTGCAGAATATTTTGATCCACAAAATATAATGGACATGGCTAACAAAATTTCTGGGCTACTTTTGAATAATTCAAAAAGAGATGCTTTAATCGAAAAGGGGAATGTGAATTACCAAAAGTATTCTTGGCAAACAATGGCAGGGAAGATTTTAAAACTATATCTAATTGAGAAAAAATAAAATATTTATAGGTAGTAGTGAGTACATATTTTGGACTCATTTTTTTAGTTGTGTTGGATGTTTGTTTTGTGTTATAATATTATTGATTTAATAAAAAAGAAACTGGTTTAGCTGCGCGGAAGCTTAAGCCGGTATTTTATCTTTTAGAAAGGTGCCAGTTAAGAAAAAAACAACTAAAAAGACTGTTAAAAAAGCTCCAGTTAAGAAGCTTACCAAAGCTAAGTCTCCGGTGAGAAAAAAACGAGCAGCAGTTAAAAAGAAACGCGAGAAAATCGTTAAGGTTAATATTGCTCAAACGCTTCTAGATACCTACCGATCACCTCACCAATTAGATTTATCGAAGCGGAGGCGGATTGAACAGGTTGAGCCACAAATTAAGGATTTACAGTCTATTTACAAGTGCTTGCCCGCAGGTGATCTCTTAGCTAAATTCCATATTCTGGAATTCTTTTCACTTCAAAACAGTGAGGTGCTTAACTTTATTCGAATTGCTTATCGACAGTTTACTCGTATTTTTATTTTGCCGTTTAAGAGAGTGGACATGTCTCCGAGACTACCTCTGATGCCGAAAAAGTTTTCGGCTCAAAAACACTTACTAATTTGGCAAGATGTCTCTTTAGTGAACTTAGTCAGCTTTCTTGGTGAGGCACTTACTGGAACCGCTAAGCAGATAGATAATGTCTTGATTGCGTCTGGACGGAAGGTTCATAAAAAGTTTAAAAATTTACAGCTTCAATATGAGAAAAACAGAGACGAAATTATTGAGTTTGGAGGTGATACTAAATCTGCGGTTGTTAAATACAATAAGAAACAAAAGCCAATTAAGATAGAAACAAGTAAGAGCCGAACTAAATCCAAAAAAATTAAGAAAATAGAAATAGATTTCGGTTATTTTTCCGGCTTATTACGGATACTTAGTAAGATAAAGCTTCCAAAAATCAAATTACCTCAAGTATCGTGGCCAGAAAGACTTTCCATTAAGGGGATGTCCTTCGGTGGGGCGGTAATTATAATTATTGCTATGATGCTTATCGCTGTGCCTGATTATTTAAATAAAATTCAGCAAACTCGAGGTTTGGTTTTGGGTGAGGCAGAGGATGGGATTGCCAATTTAGATCTGGCCCAGGGTCAGTTACTCGCTTTAGAGTTCGATGGAGCTCAAGAATATATTGTTAATGCTCAAACACATTTTATTTCAGCTCAAAATCAATTAGATGAGATAAAATCATTTCTAACTATTTTGGCTGGAAATTCACCGTTTGGTAACACTTATAAGAGTGGTAAGAACTTATTAGAGTTGGGTGAACACTTATCAGTAGCTGGACAATATTTAGTTAGTGGTTTAAGTGAGATGAGTGATGAATCGTCATTGTCGATGACCAGTAGGGTTAAAAACTTCCAAGTAGAAGTTAAATCTGCACTATCTGAGTTGAAGTTGGCTCAGGCTAATCTAGATAATGTAAAATCGCGTCACTTGCCGAAAGAAAATCGAGAAGAGTTTGAAAAACTAAGACAAACACTGCCATTATTTGTTGATGGCTTAAGTGAACTGGATAAAACAGCTGAGTTTGTAATTAGCTTTCTTGGTGATAACGACCTAAGACGATATTTATTAGTATTCCAAAATGATAATGAATTAAGGGCAACTGGTGGATTCATGGGTAGTTATGCCTTATTAGATATTAAATCTGGTCAAATTGAGAACATTGAGATTCCTGGTGGCGGTACTTACGATGTTCGAGCTGGAGCTAATCATTTAATTAAGTCGCCTAAGCCAATGCAATTGGTGAATCCAAGATGGGAGTTTCAAGATGCTAATTGGTGGCCAAGTTGGCCGAAGTCGGCTGAAAATATTTCTTGGTTTTATCAAAAGAGTGGCGGGCCAACTGTTGACGGTGTAATTGCGATTAATTCAGACTGGCTAGGAAGTTTACTTAGGGTAATCGGCCCAATTGATTTACCAGACTATGCCAAAACAATCACAATGGCCAACTTTGAATCTGAATTACAAAAAGAGGTAGAAATCGATTCTGGCGATACTCGGGTACCAAAAAAGATTTTAGGTGACATTGCGCCGGAAATAGTTGATCGGGTTTTAAACATTAAGCCTGCTAGTATTTTAGATCTTTTAGCTGCGATTAAAGATGGTTTGGGCCAAAGAGATCTCTTGATGTATTTTGATGATGAAAACTTGGAAAGTTTTGTTGAATCTCGAGGCTGGTCTGGTGAAATGAAAGAAACAAAATCGGACTTCTTATCGGTGGTGGCAACCAATATTGCTGGTGGTAAAACAGATAATGTAGTCATCCAGGATATTGGTCATCAGGCTGAAATTTTGAGTGATGGTACGGTTATTGATACCTTAGTAGTTAAACGATATCATTACGGCCCAGTAGAAGGGGACTTTACTGACTTCCCAAACAGAAGTTATTTACGTCTGTATGTGCCACTTGGCAGTGAATTGATTGATGCCCATGGGTTTATTGCTCCACTTGATGGGGAATTTAGACAAGTCGATGATTATTTGGAGGAAGATGCGCGACTAGCTATTGAAAATAATGCTAAGATTGATGAGGATTCTAAAACTCATATTTATACTGAGGATGGTAAAACAGTATTTGCTAATTGGTTGGTAACCATTCCTGGGCAAACAAATGAGATTATAGTAAAATATAAATTGCCGTTTAAGCTGGATTTGAGTAGTCATGATCCAGTGGGTATGATTGATAAGATAAAAGACTCAATTTGGCCAAGTCAAAATAATGCTTCATATAGCTTGTTGATTCAGAAGCAATCTGGTAGTGATACAGATAGTGTGGTTTCTCATTTGGTTTATCCAAGCGAGTTGAGTTACAACTTATCTTATCCGGAAGCAGTTAACTATAATAGCAATGAAATAATATACAAAGGTGAATTAAAACAGGACCTGTTCTATTTCACAAACTTTACTTATTAAAAATAAATTAAACATACATAAAATGGCTACTCGAACCCCAAGATTTACTAGTAAAAAGATTTTCATTCGCAGTGGAAGCGGGCGAAAAAATAAAAAGTCTTCACTGACAAAAAAACGACAGGACATTAATAAAAAACTGAAAGAAGTCTATACCGACGGTAGTGGTAAGGTGCCAGATATGAGTCGGTTAGATAAAACTAATCGATCTTTGTGGAAAACTACTATCTATGCCCTGATCGCCTTTGTGTTTGTATTACTGGTTGTCACCGCTTTTGGCTTTTACATCTTTGGTGGGGTAGATAACGATAGCTTTACTAATGAAAAGATTACTTTGACCATTGAAGCACCGATCACTCTGATATCTGGTCAGGATACTGTTTATACAATACTTTTAACTAACAAGGAAAAGGTAAATTTATATAATGCTGAACTGGAACTGTTTTATCCAGACAATTTTGAATATGTTGAGTCAGAGCCAGTGGCTAGTGGTGAAAAAGACAATCAGTGGAGTTTTAATATTCTTAGAACTGGTGAAACTCAAAAGATTGAGTTGAGTGGTAAAATGGTAGCCGCTTTAAATTCAGTTCAAACCTTTAGAGGAGTTTTGAGTTTTAAGCCATCTGGATTTAATGCTGTGTATAAACAAGAAACAATAATTGATGTTGCTGTTGGCTCGTCAGTAGTGACTTTAGATATTTCTGGGCCCGATAAGAGTTTGGCTAATGCTGTTTTAGAGTATGTAATTGATTATTCTAATTTTGGAGAGGAGAATTTAATAGATCTACAAACTATTTTGGAGTATCCGGAAGGATGTGTGTTAGAATCAGCGGAACCAGAAACTGATGATGGCGCTAATAATCTATGGAGTATGGATAGTTTAGCGGCCGGTGAAGAGGGACAGATTAAAATATCAATAGATTGTTCGGCAATTGCCTCTGGAGGAAATTATGAACTTAATGCTCAGGTTCTATTAAATCGTGATGGTGACTATTACCCTCAAGATAAGGAAGTTCATGTTATTAATATTATCCGAGATCAATTAAGTTTGGGGTTGATTATCAATGGATCTGCTGAAGATCAGGCAATTGATTTTGGTGAACTTTTGGTTTATTCAATTAATTACAAAAACACTGGCCAAGAAGACTTAGAAAATATTGAAATTGTGGCTAATTTAGATTCACAGATTGTTGATTGGCAAACCCTTAGTGATGACACCAATGGTAAATGGCAAGGAAATACAATTACTTGGACTGGGCGGGAAATACCACAACTTCTAAAATTGGGTCCCGATGAAGATGGGCAGATATCTTGGACGGTGCGGGCTAAAGATGTTTCAGTAATTGGGGATTCCGATATTGATAAATTTAATGTTGAAAGTTATATTGAGGCAACAGCCGATCAGAGTGGTGAAATTGATGGGCAGTCTACTGTAGAGAGCAAGACAATTATTAGTTCAATTAACTCAGACTTGGGTCTAATTGCTGAGGTGATGTACTATAATGAATATAATATTCCGTTGGGCTTGGGGCCAATTGAGCCGCAGGTAGGACAAGAATCCAGCTATAGTGTTCGATTAAAATTAGCAAATAATTTGCACGATATTAATGATCTGCTAATTACTACTACTTTGCCAGAAAATATTGGCTGGGCTAATCGAGAACAACATACTGTTGGTGATGTAATTTACAATAGTCAGTCAAATAAAATAACTTGGAGTGTCAATAAGTTACCAAAGGCAATTGACGGGGCAGAGTTATCATTTAACGTGACGGTAAAACCCACAGAAGCTGATCTGGGACGAGTATTGGCATTGGTTGCTAGTATTCAGCTTTCTGCTAAAGATGGTGAAACTGGAGCAGATATCACTAAAACACAAACCGCACTGACCACATCATTTGTTGATCCGATATTAGGAAGAACAACTGGAATTGTAAATTAAAATGTTTAAACTACTTAGGACTTCAAATAAATCTCAAGCTCGCTTGGGAAAGTTAAAAACGGCACATGGTACTATCGATACGCCGTTTTTTATGCCGATTGCAACTAAGGGGGCGGTCAAGAATCTGACAGTAGATGAAATGAGTGATTTGGAGTCTCAAATAATTCTTTCTAATACTTATCATTTGTATTTGCGTCCAGGATTGGATATTTTAAAAAAGGCTGGGGGATTACATAAACTGATGAATTGGACTGGACCAATCTTAACAGATAGTGGTGGGTTTCAAGTTTTTTCACTTTCAAATATTAGAAAGATATTAAAAGGTGGCGTAGAGTTTAGATCACACATTGATGGTAGTAAACACCTACTTACTCCAAAGAAGGTTTTAAAAATACAAAAGGTAATTGGTTCAGACATTGCAATGATTTTAGATGTTTGTCCAAGCTCAAAAGCGAGTCGAAAAGAAGTTGAGGCAGCGGTAGAGACTACTACTAACTGGGCAATGCTAGCTAAGGATGAAATTAAACGTAAAAAGTTTAAAAAACAATTACATTTTGGAATTGTTCAGGGCGGATTGCATCAAGATTTAAGGCTTAGAAGTTTAAAAGAGCTTGAGGAATTAAATTTCGATGGTTATGCTGTAGGTGGATTAGCAGTGGGGGAGAGTAGTACGGAAATGTATAAAGTATTGGATTATTTGGTAGATGAGATGCCGGATGATAAGCCAAGATATTTGATGGGAGTAGGAACACCAGACAATATTGTTGAGGCTGTTAAACGCGGTGTAGATATGTTTGATTGTGTTATCCCAACCCGGGAGGCTAGACATGGCAGATTGTATCTCAGAAAGAAAAAAGGATTTGGTAAAGGCTTTTATGAAACGATTAATATTACCAATGCTAAGTTTAAAAAAGATTTTAAATCAATCAATAATACAAATTTAAAGCAATACACCAAAGCATACTTGCATCATTTGTTTAAAACCAAAGAATCATTAGCTCTTCGACTGGCAACTTTAAATAACTTAGAGTTTTATCTAACGATGATGAAAGATTTAAGGAGTGAAATAAAAAGAGGAAGACTATGAATAAGGCACTTAAAATTCTACTTTTTACCAATGGATTGGTTTTAGTTGCTGGAGCAATGCTTGGTCCGATTTATGCTCTATTTGTAGATAGAATCGGCGGTAGCTTGCTTGATGCCAGCTTTGCTGGTGGAATATTTGCTCTCAGTGCTGGAATAATGAGTATTATATCTGGTAAGTTTTCTGACTCTATTAAAGAGAGTGAATTAGTCGTTGTTTTGGGGTATATGTTAATGGGTATTGGATTTATCTCCTATATCTTTGTTGGTTCGATTTGGACGCTATTTGCGGTTGAGATTTTATTTGGTCTTAGCGTAGCAATATATGCCCCGGCTTTTGATGCGGCCTATTCAAAACACTTAAATAAAAAAAAGGCGGGCAGCCAGTGGGGCGCCTGGGAATCAATGAATTATTTTACTGCAGCTGTTGGGGCGCTAATTGGTGGATTTGTAGTTACTTATTTAGGGTTTAATGTTTTATTTGTAATAATGGCAATACTATGCTGGTTCTCTGGTATATATATTTATTTTTTGCCAAGAAAGGTTTTATAATTTATGAATTATATAGAGATACTATACATTTTATCAATCACTTTCAATTTCCTTTTAGCATTAGGATTGGTGGCTATAATTAAAAAACTAGCTTTGAAATCTAATATAGTCGACAAGCCAGACCTCAAAAGAAAGATTCATGAGTCTGCCATTCCACTTTTAGGTGGACTGGGGGTATATATTGCCACGTCGATTACAATCTTTTTCTTATACTACTTAAAGTTGGCTGATTTTAGTTTAATTCCACTTAGATATGTTGTTGGCATCTTTCTAGCCGGCTTAGTTATTATGGTTATTGGGTTTTTAGATGACAAATATAGATTGAAACCGTATTACCAGGTTTTGGGGCCGATTGTGGCAGCGATAATTGTGATTAGTGTGGGAATTAGGATTGGCTATGTGACTAACCCCCTTGGTGACGTTAGCAATGCTTTGATTTATCTGGGCGAAGCAATAGCGGTAATTATCACCTTTGTGTGGTTAATGGGGATGATGTATACTACTAAATTTTTAGATGGTTTAGATGGTTTAGCTGGTGGAATAGCAACCATAGCGGGACTGATAATATTTTTTGTTAGTTTAGATTGGGACATTCCATTTTCAGCTACTGGTATTTGGGCATTGATCTTTTCAGCTGGGATGATGGCCTTTTTGCTTTTTAATTGGCATCCGGCAAAGATGTTTTTAGGTGAAGGAGGAAGTGTTTGGATTGGTTTTATGATTGGGGTGCTTTCAATAATATCTGGGTCAAAGATTGCTACCACACTTTTGGTAATGGGGATCCCAGCGCTTGATGTTCTGTGGGTGATTACCCAAAGGATAATAAAGAAACAATCACCGTTTAGTCACGCTGATGGAAAACATTTACATTTTCAGTTGATGAAGATTGGATTTAGTCATCGGGGCACTGTTCTATTTTTGTGGCTAATTGCCTTAGGATTTGGATTTATTTCCTTGTTTTTTGGTGGAACTGGCAAGTTTGTGGGATTAATAATCTTGTGTCTGGTAATGATATCCTTAGCAGCATTAACCTATCTTCAATATGGAAGGGGGGCAAACTAAATTAAATAATGGATTAGTTATTGGGGTTTTTATCTCAATAGTTGTTTTAGTGCTTTTTGCTGGTTTATTTTTTAAAGGAGTATCTAAGGATAGTGACCAGCCTCAGGCTATATTAGCTGGGCAAATTGTTAATATTGAGATTGTTGAAGGTGAGGAAGACTTAGCTAGGGGCTTATCTGATCATAATGTCTTGGGAGAGAACAACGGAATGCTGTTTTTGCTTGATGGATATTATCTACCTGGCATTTGGATGAAGGATATGGACTTTGCAATAGATATTATCTTTATTAGGGATGATGTGGTAGTCTCATATGATAAGAATGCTCAACCGGAAACGGGAGATAATCTAACTGTGTATAAGCCAAAAACATTCGTAAATCGGGTTTTAGAGGTAAATAGTGGGTTTATTGATAAATACAACTTAAAAATAGGGGACAAGGTAAAATTTAAGAATATTGACAAAAACAACAATAAGGTGCTAGAATACTAGAGTTATTAGAGGGTAAACATATATAAAAACTAAATATAAATACATGAAAATTGCAATAATCAAAACCGGTGGAAAACAATATCTTATTGAAGAGGGTAAGATTCTTAAGGTTGAAAAACTGGATATCGAAGAAGGAAAAGTAATCAAGCTAGATACTTTGCTTATTGCTGATGATAAAGATGTGGAAATCGGAACTCCGCTAGTAAAATCTAAGGTGGAAGCTAAAGTTATAAGACACGCTAGAAGCAGAAAAGTGACTGGTGTTAAATACAAGCCAAAGACCAGACAGTCAACAAGCTATGGTCATAGACAGCATTTTACAGAAATCGAGATTGTGAAAATCTAAAGGAGGATTAGCTGTGAACGAAGAAAGCCAAGTTGAATGGCTGGAGTTGATGGACGGATTTATTAGCTACGTTGGGAACCTGTCAGTTCTCGATGTCGTCGGCCTTACCCGGGCCGTAGAACAACTTCAGAAGGAGCGTGCTCGAGAAGTGAAAATGTCGGAGTGATTGCTTCTCTATGGTATTAGTCGATCTTTATGAGACATTCAACAACGACCAGGTTGATTCCTGGTCGTCTTTTTTTTGTTTAATATTTTGAGTGTTTCAAGTTAAATAACTTCCTGTCTACTGTTAATTGCACTTTCAAGTGTAGCATCATCAGCATACTCTAAGTCGGCTCCCACAGGAAGTCCGCGAGCTAGTCGTGATGTTTTAATATTTGGAAACTTTTGTAATATTTTTTGAATATAAGCGGTAGTGGTTTCACCGGGGACATCAGGATTAAGGGCGATGAGTACTTCAGAAATATCTTCTTTGGTTAGTCGGTCAATTAACTCCTGTAATTTTAAACTTTTTGGTTGGATATTTTCTATGGGGCTGATATTTCCACCTAGAATATGATAAAGGCCATTAAATGACTTCACCTTTTCAATGGCGGCCATATCTTGGGGCTTAGCGACTACACAAAGCAGACTAGTATCCCTTCTACTATCCTCACAAATATAACAAGGATTGGTTTCAGCAAAATTAAAACATTTAGAACATATTTTAATGTTTTCTTTTAGATGTTCTATTGCTTCGCCAAAGTCATGTAAGTCTTTTTGTGGTTGATACAATAAATAAAAAACCAGTCGTTCGGCAGTCTTAGGGCCAATACTGGGTAATTTGGCAAATTGATTAATTAAATTTTGAATTAATTTTGGATAACTCATTATTTCAACCATTTATACATTAATATACTATCCACATATTTATTTTTAACTCGGTATGCATTATTTTTTTTACCTTCAGTTTTAAATCCTAACTTTTTATATAATCTAATGGCTGGAGTATTGTTACTCCAAACCTCTAGTTCAATTCTTTTAATTTTTAAAATCTTGGCTTTTTTGAGTCCAGCCTTAAGTAGTTTGGTGGCAACTCCCATTTTCCTAAACTCTGGTAGGATGTATATTTCTAGATTTGCCGAATGATTATTTTTGGTAAACTTCCCTCGAGTAATTTTTAGAAAGCCAATAATTTGTGAACCATCTTTAGCTTTTAGGTAAACGTCAATGTGTTTAATTGTGTATTTTTCATCTAAAATAGAATAATTATCATTAGGGTCTTCTAATATATTGTCAGCTTCCCAAAAAGATGTTAAATACAGATTATGTAATTCTGTAGCGTCTTTTGCTGTATTTTTAGCTATTTTTATCATATATAGTTGACAAGTTATTCTTTTGATGCTATCATTATGTTCTAACGTTCCTTAAGACATAATGTCCACCGCAGGAGATACGAGACAAGCACGAGGGAATCACCCACAAATGATTAAGGGGATGGATAAGTTAATCCCATATTCCCTTACGTTGGGGCCACCATCCCGAAGGTCCTCATGCACTCGTCTCTCCTTCTTCCGGCCCCCCATTCCATTTCGCTACCGTGGATTGTGGGGGCCCCTTTTTTTTACCTATTTTTTTATAAACCGCTCTTAGCTAGGCATATTAAATCCACCCATTTCTTGCATCTTTTGAGCCATCAATCGTTGCACTTTTTTAATTGCATCGTTGGTTGCCCTTTTGATATCCTCTTGCATTTTTTCTCGAATAACTTCTTGTAGAATCTCTACGTCAATAACTTCTTGGTTACCGTTCATGGTTATCTTAACTGACTCACTAAGCCCTTCAGCTTTTTCATCTGCTAGGGCTGTTTTTAATTGACTAGCTTGAGATTTTAAGTCTTTAATTTGTTTTAGCTTATTGAACATAATGTACTATTGCTATTTGTTAAATTGTTTATTTAATATTACCTATATTATACCTCAGTTGGCGGAGGTGGAACAAATCTCTTGTCTAAGTTTCTGAAGCTGGCTAGGTTGCCGTCGAAGAATAATGGCACAACACCAGTCGGACCATTACGATGTTTAGCGATATGGATTTCAGCTAAGTTCTTTTCTTCGTCGGTTAATGAGTTGATATCAAAACCACGATCAACCGCTTTACGGTAAATAAACATCACTACATCAGCATCTTGCTCAATAGACCCAGAATCTCTCAAATGAGATAGTTTTGGTACTGCGGGGTGAGTTTGCTCAACAGCACGAGAAAGCTGTGAGAGAGCCAAAACTGGTATATCAAGCTCCTTGGCAATACCCTTTAGGGCTCGAGATATCTGAGCTACTTCCTGAACACGATTATCTGTACTAGTTCCACCACCAACACCTTCCATTAATTGCAAATAGTCCAATATAATCATATCTAATCCATGTTCCATTTGTAGTCTTCTAGCCTTGGTTCTAAGTTCAATGACATTAGTATTGGCAAAATCATCAATAAATATCTGACTTTCAGATAATTGACTCATGGCTTCACCAATTCGTGGAAAATCTTCACCACCTTCGGACAACTTACCAGTTCTCATTTTCCACAGACTAACTCCCGCTTGGGCACAAACCAATTTATCTACTAGTTGTTCTTTACTCATTTCTAGTGAAAAGATACCAACTGCCTTTTTACCATTGATTGCAGCAGATCTGGCAATATCTAGGGCCATAGATGTTTTACCAACCGATGGTCTAGCAGCTAAGATTACTAAATCTGACTTTTGTAGTCCAGACAAAAGAGAATCAAGATCAGTAAAGCCAGTAGGAAGACCACGAAGCTTTCCTTTTTCACGATGCAATTGATCGATCCGATCAAAGGCACCGGATAGTATTTCTTGGATTGGGACAAACTTTTCCTTTAAATGCTTTTGCGATACAGAAAAAATAGATTGTTCGGCGCTATCTAATATTTCAGTAATTTCTTTTTCTTCATGATAGCTACTTTCTAGAATTGTGCTAGCAGCATGGATTAGTTTTCTCAAGGTAGCCTTTTTTTGAACAATCTTGGCATAGGAATTAACATGCGCAGCTGATGGTGTGAGATTGGTTAGCTCAACTAGATAAGTTCGCCCTTTGGCGCGTTCTAATTGATTTTTTTCTTGAAGTCGACTAGTCAAGCTCAGAATATCTATTGATTCTTTAGCTTCAAATAGCTCCATAATGGCCCCATAGATTAGGGAGTGGGCGTCAGAATAAAAATCGTCGGAACTGATTAAATCGGCTATCTTAATAATTGCGTCTTTATCAATTAAAATAGCGCCCAACAAAGATTGCTCTGCTTCCAGATTTTGTGGTGGCAGTTTGCCTAATTTGTTTGTTTGGTTATCTGGCATAAAATTACTTAAGTATTTTAACTAAAAAGATGACCTAAAGCAAATGAAAGATGTTAACTGGTTTTAAACAGGTTTAGATAACCACCTTATCATTGACTTTTTCGTTTTTATACCGTATACTATAGTTTGTCTGGAATATAACATTAAAACGAAATATTTTTATGCGCCTATAGCTCAGCCTGGTAGAGCAACAGCCTTTTAAGCTGATGGTCGTAGGTTCAAATCCTACTGGGCGCACCATCAATAAAACAACTTGCTTATGCAGGTTGTTTTTGTTTATAATTAGAATATGAAAAATAAAGAGAACAATTTTGCTTTTATTGATTCTCAAAACTTAAATATGGGGGTTAAAAGTATGGGATGGAATTTAGATTTCAAAAAATTTAGAATTTATCTCAAGGAAAAATATGAGGTTATCACCGCATATTTGTTTATCGGTTATATCCCAGAAAATCAAGACCTGTATTCAGCATTACAGAAGCAGGGCTATACTTTAATCTTTAAACCGGTAATTCCAGATGGTGAAGGTAAGCCGAAAGGAAATGTTGATGCAGATTTAGTATTACAGGCCATGATTGATTATGATGAATATGACAATGCCGTAATAGTTACTAGCGATGGGGATTTTTATTGTTTAGTTAAATATCTTTATAAAAACAATAAATTAAAGAAGGTAATAAGCCCATATATCAAAACTTGTTCAATATTACTAAAGAAAACGGCCAAAGAAAAGATAGTATTTATGGCTAATTTAAAGAAAAAGCTAGAGTATAAAAAGAAAAACACCGCTTAGGGACAGAACCCGTAAGAGGTGCGTTTCGTATATATTCTGTATTCATTATATTATAACATACTAAGATTGTCAATAGTATGTGTTGGTTAACAAAAACACTTACGAATACTGGCGTATAGCCCGCACTAATAAGAAAACAGCTTGCTTCGGCAAGTTGTTTTGTTTATAATTAGAACATGAATAAAAAAGTTTTAAAACATTATTTAGAATTTGGCCCGTTTACTAATCCCGGTTGTTACAAGGGCTTTTTGTCTAAGCTTCCTACCGATGTCAGAAAGCTTGGAGAATTAGTAACTCACCAGATTGTTCATCGAGTTACATTAAAAGAGGGGAATACTAACGCCAATCATGACAAGCGCTATGGTGATATGAATAAATTCCCCTGGCACAGATTAAGATGTGAAGATGATATCTTTACAACAGTTATTTCTACAATTGGTGAATTGTTAAGACTAGATAAGAAGGGATTTTTCAAAAACAGAAAAATGGAAGATAAAGTTATTCTTACCTGTCGTAATGTAGCTATCTTAATGGCGGCAATACTCAAGGTAAAAGGAATTCCTTGTAGAGTTCGATCTGGTTTTGGACTTTATTTTAAAGAACATAGTGGTGATCATTGGATTAATCAGTATTGGAGCAAAAAAGAAAAAAGATGGATCACCTTTGATTCTGATGGTTTTTTTGATGATGTGTTAGACTTTGATCAATACAATATTCCAGATGGTAAGTTTGGTTGGGCAGCAGACTCCTGGTTAGGACTTAGAAGTGGTAAGTTAAAATCTAAAGAGATTACCAGTGCTTCTGGCTTTAAGGGACGAGGCCCAGCTCTTTGGGCAATTTTTCAGGACTTTCATTGTTTAATGAATAATGAAATACTCTATACTCAAAGTCCATCTTATATTTATGGCAAGTTTCATAAATTAACTGAAAAAGATTTTAAAGAAATAGACAGATTAGCTAAGTTAATGTTAGATCCAGATAAAAACTTTGATGCTTTAGTAAGAATTTGGAACAATAAAAAGAAGTTTAGAATACTTAATGGTCCTTTAATTGGAGATGGTGATCATGTTAAGTATAAATAACTCTATTTAATCGTTTTTTCTCTAAATAGAATTAATAAAAAAAGTTAAGTTTAGCACCTAAATAGGCCATTATAGTGGATTACGGTACTAACTAAATTTAGACATTTTTATTGCTCGCTCGTTAGCTATAATGCTTGGGTGAGTTTTTTTACTTGACATTTATATGAATATGTGTTAATATATTAATTCAGTGTTCTGTGTTTGGTAAAAAAACAAAGCAAGGGTGTTGATATCATGAAAACTTCAGTATTTAAGATTGTTTTGATCGATGGCAGGGAATTTACCGCCAGGAAGATTGAAGTGGATGAGGTGGTCAGTCAGGCCGTAAAAGGTGAAAGAGATGGTTTGTTGGTGGTATTTGATGACAGTCTTGCCAGAGCAATGGTCGGGCTTGTCAATATCGCCACGGTAGTCTTGGCCGATGGACGGCGTGTCTACATCCGGAAAGGCACAGATAGGAAGAGTCCTGACGGGTTTGTCGTTGGGTATCGGGGGAGGCCTTTTGCGGTCTTCGGCGTCATTCTACCGCTTTTCGTTAAGGCGAAAGCGACTCCTGAGGATGCGGAAACGGCCTCTGAGGATTCGGTGCCAATTTTTATCACCGACCTCTGTGATGGGAGCCAGCAAGTGGTTCCTTTCAAAGAGTTGACACTACTGAGCATTCCGGCTAAGTAGCCGGTCAAATTGGTAGTTCTAGAGCTGTTCGGGTCACCCGGGCAGCTCTCTTTTTTTATCTTTAATTTGACTATTGTTAGTCGTTTTGATAATCTTTATTTGTTATTATAAACAAATAAACATAAGGATATGAAGATTGGTTTTATTGGACAGGGCTGGATTGGTAAAAATTACGCTGAAAACTTCTATGAAAGAGGTTATGAAGTGGTGAGATATTCCCAAGAGGATCCTCATATTCACAATAAGGAAGAAATTAAACATTGCGATATTGTTTTTGTTGCAGTACCAACCCCATCAACCACAGATGGATTTGATGACTCAATTTTACAAAGTGTTTTGCCATATGTTGGTCCAAACAAGATTGCAGTAATTAAGTCTACTATTTTACCTGGTACAACTGAAAAAATGCAGAAACTCTTTCCAGAGATAACTATTCTGCATTCTCCAGAGTTTTTGACTGAGGCGACTGCTAAGTATGATGCTAGTAATCCAGATAGAAACATTATTGGTTATGTTGATGGGCGTGGAGAGGAAGCTGCTAAGAAGGTAATGGATGTTTTGCCTAACTCAGCATATAAAGCGATTATTCCAGTTAACGAGGCAGAACTGATTAAATATGCTGGCAACTGTTGGTTTTACTTCAAGGTTGTCTATATTAATATGATTTATGATTTAGCGACCAAGATGGGAATGAATTATGAAACCATAAAAAAAGCATTAGGATTTGATCCACGAATTGGTTTTACTCATCTTGAGCCAGTGCATAAATCTGGTCGAGGAGCGGGTGGTCATTGCTTTATTAAAGATTTTGCGGCTCTATCTAGAATGTATCGTGAACATTTTGAAGGTGATGATCCAACTGGATCAGCACTACTTAAGATGATGGAAAAGAAAAATATAGAATTATTACGCCAAAGTGGTAAGGATCTAGATTTGCTTAGTGGTGTTTACGGAAAGAATATTTAAAATATTTTTAATTGTTATAAAAAGTTCCTTATCTTTTTAAGATAGGGGATTTTTTATTTTTGCTGTGGCATAGGATATTTTTGTGTTATAATATATTCAAATAGACCATTACTTTATGACCACAAAAGAACAGTGTTGGCACAATTTTAAATTGTCAAAGATTTTTGCTAACTTGAAGTCTTCTAAAAAAGGTTTAACCTCTAAAGAAGTTAAGCAGATTAGAAAGCGGGTGGGGCTAAATACGTTACCCGCTGAAAAGCCTTTAAGGAAGCTTCGAATATTATTGATGCAGCTTAAATCACCCTTGGTTTACATTTTGTTGATTGCCAGTTTAATCTCCTTGTTTTTGGGGCACATAACCGATGCGGTGGTTATCTTTTTTGTAGTAGTTATTAATACTATTTTTGGTTTTTGGCAGGAATATCAGGCGGGGCAGACAATGGATAAATTAAAAAAAGTAGTTACTCAGGATGCTAAAGTATTAAGGAATGGTCGAGAGGTATGTATTGGTGCGGAAAAGTTGGTTCCTGGAGATATTATCTTTTTAGAATCCGGTGATAAGGTCCCAGCTGATGCTAGACTAATTACATCTAATGACCTAGAAGTGATTGAAGCATCGTTAACTGGTGAATCGGCTCCAGTCACTAAAGGGACTAATATTTTAGATAAGGGTGTTCCATTGGCTGAGCGAGTCAATATGGTATATATGGGTACTAATATTTCTTTGGGCAAAGGAACGGCAATGGTTTGTTGTACCGGGATCAATACTGAAATTGGTGAAATTAGTAAATTACTTAAAGAAACTAAAGAGGATCTAACTCCACTTCAATATAAATTAGCTAAGTTTACTAAATGGCTGACGATAATTATTTTAATTATCTCGGCTTTAATTTTTGTCGAAGGAATAATTACTGGCAAGGAAATTACAGAAATGTTTTTGGTTGTAGTAGCAATTGCTGTTGCTGCTATTCCTGAAGGGCTCTTGGTGGCTGTAACAATTGTCTTGACTGTGGGAATGCAATATATCCTAAAGCGCAAGGCGCTAGTTAAACGTTTGGTGGCTGCTGAGACATTGGGTAGTGTGTCAATTATATGTACGGATAAAACCGGAACGCTGACCGAGGGTGAGATGCGAGTGTCAAAAATTATTACAGCCGATCGTGATTATGAAATATCTAAAGTAGATGATTCTACTAAATTAGAGAAGGTTCAAGATTTGATTTCTAAAGTATCGATGCTTTGTACTAGTGCGGTGATAGAAAATCCTGATGATGAACTTAAAAATATAAAAGTTATTGGTTCGCCAACTGAAAGGGCGTTGCTTTTGGCAGCAATCCAATCTGGTTTTGATAAGGATCAATTAGATCGTGAATATAAAAAACAAGATGAGATACCGTTTGATTCTGAGAGAAAGTACATGGCCACCTTACACAGTCAAAAAGAGCATCAGCATATCTTTGTTAAGGGAGCACCAGAAAAAGTATTCGATTTTTGTGATCGAGTAATGATTAAGGGAAAAAAGGAAAAGATGACTAAGCAGCACTTGGCTTATTTAAATCGTGAATATGAAAAATTAACTAGTAAGGGGTTGAGGCTTTTGGGTTTTGCTTACAAAACCGGTAAGTTTGATAAAATAGATGAGGATATCAGTAAAATGGTATTTTTGGGCTTTATTGCCGTAAAGGATCCACTAAGGGCAGAAAGTAAAGCAACTATTCGGCTTTGTAGACGTGCCGGTATTAGACCAATTATTATTACTGGTGATCATCGATTGACTGCCAAGGCAATTTTTGATGAATTGGGCCTAAAAACTAAGGGTAAGATAGCTGAGGGTAAAGATTTAGATAAGTGGAGTGATGAAGAATTAAAGAAAAGAGTTACTGGGATAGATATTTATGCTCGAGTAGAACCCCGTCATAAGTTGAGGGTGGTTGATGCTTGGCAGGCTAGGGGAGAAGTGGTAGCGATGACCGGTGATGGCATTAATGATGCTCCAGCGTTGAAGTCAGCAGATATTGGTGTGGCTTTTGGTAGTGGATCTGATGTGACCAAAGAAACTGCTGATATAATACTATTAGATAATAACTTTAAGGTTATTATCGATGCAGTGAAGCGCGGTCGGATTATTTTTGATAATATTAGAAAAATAATAGTTTATTTGCTCTCAGATAGTTTTTCTGAAATGATTTTAATTGCCGGAGCCTTGATTCTTGGTGCGCCGATTCCAATATTAGCTACTCAGATATTATGGATCAATCTGGTTGCAGATGGACTTCCCAATATTGCATTAACAATGGAACCAGGAGAAGATGAAGTAATGACTGATAAGCCACGATCTAAAAATGAACCACTTTTAAATCGAGAAATGAAAATCCTTATCTTTGTTATTGGTATAGTGACCGATGTTCTGCTCTTGGGAGTATTTTTCTGGTTGATGACCATTAGTAGTGATATGGATTATATTCGAACAATCATCTTTATGGCTCTGGGGATTGATTCACTGTTATATGTCTTTAGTGTTAGAAGTTTTAGAAAGTCTCTCTTTACGAAGAACTTCTTTTCAAATAAGTACTTGGTTGGAGCGGTAGCGATTGGTTTTTTGGTGATGCTTGCTTCAGTTTACATTCCGTTTATGCGAGGAGTATTTCACACAGTAGTACTGGGGCCAAAAGAATGGGCCTTGATCTTAGGGTTAGGAATTTTACAAATAATCTTGATTGAAGCAGTGAAACATTATTTTATCGTTAGACATCAAAATAATAAAAAAGATAATAAAAATAAGTTAAAGTTAGTTAATGGATAAAAAGTTAGTTTATAAGTATATTAAGCCATTAGATGGTGAAGATATCATCTCAATCACTCGTAAATCGTATTGGGCTTATAAGTGGATGATATTTGTGGCAATATTTTTAGTGTTTTTACCGTTCTTTTTGGTGTACCCATTATTCCAATGGAGTTGGTACGGTCTCTTGGTGTTTGCCGTGCTTTTGATCATAGCAATTATTATTGCTTATCGGGCTTATCGAGTGATCAATTACACCTTTTTAGTAATTACCAATAAACGTATTGTAGATATCACCCAAGGTGGACTGTTAAAAAAGGAGGTTTGCCAGAGCCTGTATCGATCGATTGCTAATGTATCATATCGTCAGGGGGGAATATCTGGAGCTTTAGCTCAAATGGGGGAGGTTATAATTTATTTTTCTGAAGCGGATCGGGGCAATATTAAAATGAGAATTGGAGGAATTAAAAATCCTGCCAAATTAGCTGATGTGATTATTGGTGCTCAAGAAGAATATCAAAAAAACAAATAACTTTTGTGATATAATGAGAAGAGGAAGAAAAAGAAAACTATTTTCGGAAATGAGGTTCGTTTTGATCTTCTTAATTGTCTTGTTGGTGTTATTAGTGTTTAGTCTGAGTCGAGAAATTGTTAACCGTCAACAGGTAAGTGAGAAGATTCGGAACATGAAAAGTACCATCACTGGCCTAGAACAAGAGAATGGTGAAATTGAAGACTATATCACAAGGTGGAAAGATGGTAATCAGATTGAAAAAGCAGCGCGAGTAAAGTTGGGATTAAAAAAGCCAGGCGAACATGTTGTTATAATTACCAGGCCATCAGGTGATGAATCTACTTTTACCATAGATAATAATGATGAAATAATTGGTCATCTAATTAAGGTTAACAATCAAGAAGAGCCAAAGTCTAATTTTGCGGCTTGGTGGCAATATTTTTTCAAAAAATGAAACTAGACAAACTAAACAAAAAAAGATTACGGCGGAACATCTTAGAAGAACTAGACAAAAGAGGTAGCCTTAATTCTAAGGCGGCCAAAGCTTTGGTTAAAAAGACAAAGTCCTTCAGACTAACTAGGAAGCCAGTTAAACCAGCTAAGCCAGTTAAGCCAGCTAAGTTGGTCAGGCCAGTTAAGTTAGTTAAGTCCCATTTGAAAATGATTAAGCCTATTTTGCGTCTACCGCTAAAAGGTTCTGTTAGTAAAATCATGGCGAACAAGATCGAGAACAAGATCGAGAGCAAGATCGGTCGACCAGTAGTTAAAAAACTTGTTGTCCTAGTGCTTATTGTTTTAGTTGTTATATTAGTCTTAGGTATAGATGTTTTGGCTATTTATAATTTAAATTGGCAAGACCGGTTTAGTATGCAAGTGGCAAAGTTATTTCAATTACCAGCGGGAGAAGTAAATGGTCAAAAGATAATGATTAGTGAGTTCATTTATAGTAATCGTACCTTGGGAGAAGTGATTAACAAGCAAAGAGAGGGCGAAAAGAATATCTGGATCGGTGATGATTATCGGGAGAGAATATTTAGCACTCTAGTAGTTGAAAAGTTAATTGATAACAAATTAGCCGAATACGGTGTCAGGGATGTAGATTTGTTAGTTGATCAAGAACTAACATCTTTAGCTGATCAGGCTGGAGATTTAAAAAGTTTAAAAGAAAGGGTGCGTAGTGTTTATAATATGAATATTAATGAGTTTTTAGATCAGATAGTGCAACCACTTAAAAAACGACAGCTTTTAAGTAAGGCGGTTTTAGATAGTGATTCCAATGAACTAAAAGAAAGAGCAGAAGATATTTTGGCTCAAATCAAGGCTGGTCAAATTAGTTTTAAGAACGCAGCAAGGGAATATTCAGATGACGAAGTGGGTGTAAATACCGGTGGAGATATGGGTTGGTTTGTAAGAGGTGAGTTGCCAGATGAATTAGTAGAAATACTATTTGGTCTGGGTGACGGCGAGCTTTATCCTGAGGTGGTTAAAAACGATCGGGGGTATCATATATTTAAGGTTAGTAGTAAACTAGTAAACTACGATGATGGCAGTGAAAGCATTCGACTGAGTCATATATTTTTAGAGTTTGACTTAAATAGATATATTAAAGAATTGTTTGATCGGGCAAAGATTATGAGGTATATTGAATAAAGAAAAGAGGCATCGATGATTAGCGCTTTCGTCAAGATATTGTGCCGATGTAGCTCAATGGTAGAGCAACGGTATCGTAAACCGTAGGTTGTGGGTTCGATTCCCACTTTCGGCTTAAAATTATTATTAACAAGTTAATTTAAAATGAAACGATTTAAAATTCTGTTTTTGGGGTTAATCATCGGAGGATGTTTTTTTGTTTCAACCGGCGTTAATGCGCAAGACTTCTTCTATTTGAAGTCAGTTAAGTATCCACTGAACTTAGACTATTCAATCTCATCACCAGACGATAAGGTGAAAGTAAATATTACAGAGGGTTCAACATCTCAAAATACATTAGTTAAGATGATGAATATTGTAAAAAGTAAGCGGATTAAAAACTTTTTTACCTATAGCAGTGGTTTAACACCAGCAACCGATCTATACTTTCTAAAATTCTCTAATCCAGATAATTTTAATGTTCAACCTCAAATAACTATCAATTACGATCTAGATGATAGTTATAAGGAAGTATATTACTATAGTTGGATGGATTTGAGGTTTGTAAAAATAGAAACAACAAGAGATCCCCTAAGGGGCACTCTAACGTTTGACTATCCAGAAGGTAAAAGGTCTTTAATGTTTGCAGCTTTCAATGAACCAGAGATAGTGGGGAAGGCTTCATGGTATGTATATCCAAAATACCGCGGTGAAATGATTACCGCTAGTCGTGATTTTGCTAAGGGTAGTCAGTTATTAGTTACTAACCTACATAACGATAACCAGGTAGTGGTAACGGTGAGAGATTATGGCCCTAAATTATGTGCAGATTGGACTGAAGAAGAACAAAGATTAATGGGTCCCTGTCAGGAAAGAGTGTTGGATTTATCTAAAACTGCTTTCATAGAGTTGGCGGGAGGGCCAAAACAAGGTATAATTAACCAAGTAAAGGTCACACCGCTTGGTGAGGACCAAATAACTATTGCTAATGATTAAGCTTGTCAAAGTAACAAAAGAATTTGGTTCAGATACTATTGCCCTAAAGGACACAACTCTTCATATTGAACCAGGGGAGTTTGTTTCAATTGTTGGACAATCTGGTTGTGGAAAAACTACCATTGTCCGACTTTTAATTTCTGAAATTAAACCCACTTCTGGTCGAGTAGTAGTTGGTGGTTGGGACATTACTAATATCAAGCGTAATCAAGTGCCGCTCCTTCGTAAACAAATCGGAGTAGTATTTCAAGACTTTAAATTGTTGAATAAAAAGACCGTTTTTGAAAACGTTGCCTTTGCTTTACAAGTTTCTGGATCAACTAAAAAGCGAATAGACAAGATAGTGCCTCAAGTTTTAAATATTGTAGATTTAAAAGATAAGGAAGATAGATACCCTAAGCAATTATCTGGTGGTGAAAGACAAAGGGTAGCCATAGCTCGAGCTTTGGTGCATAGACCAAAGATGCTTTTAGCCGATGAGCCTACTGGTAATCTTGATGCCCTAAACTCTAAAGACATTATTGATTTACTATTAAAGATTAATGAGTTTGGTACTACAGTGGTTTTAGTGACTCATGATATAAATATTGTAAACTCTTTGAAGAAAAGAGTAATTACTCTAGAGTGTGGAGTAGTTTCTCAGGATCAGAAGGTTGGTAAATACGTTATATAATAAATTATGTTTCTAATAACCCTAAGAAGAAGTTTTATCTTTGGTCTCCAAACGTTTTGGAGAAATATTTGGTTGTCACTTGCTACAATCTTTATTATCTTTTTAACTTTGATTTCCATTAACTTTCTTGTAATGATTGGCGGAGTTAGTGATGCTACTACTGAAATTATTAAAGATAAGATTGATGTTTCATTGCATTTCCACCAAGAAGTTAAAGATGAAAAAATAGCCGAAATTAAGTCTCATTTGGAAACAATGCCCCAGATTAAGAAGATCAGTTATCGGAGCGCTCAGAGCAATTTAGACGCCTTTAAGGAGCGTCACAAAGATGATGTGGCAATTCAAGAGACCTTAGCGGAGCTTGAAGGCAATCCACTTGGTGCAACCCTGGTAATTAAAGCTAAAGACCTAGATGATTACCCTGAAGTATTAGAAGCAATAGATAATCCAGCCTATGCTAATCTAATTGAAGAGAAGAGTTATGATGATCATCAGGTAGTAATTGAACGAGTAAATAACATCGCCGCTAGTGTAAAGAAGGGTGGATTTATCGTTAGTTTGGTGTTTGTGCTCATTGCTGTTTTGATAATCTTCAACACTGTTAGAATCGCTATCTTTACTCATCAGGATGAAATTAACATTATGAAGCTGGTTGGTGCCAATAACTGGTTTATTCGTGCACCGTTTATCTTTGAAAGTGTTATTACTGGTATAATTGCAGTAGTGATTACCACGGTTGTTGTTTATCCAATGATGTCTGCCATTCAACCATTCTTGTTAGATTTCTTTGATAGTAATAGCTTTAGTATTGTGGGATACTTTAATGATAACTTTATTACAATATTTGGTGGTCAACTTCTAGGAATTATTCTATTAAACATCATTGGTAGTATTTTAGCTATTAGAAAGTATTTAAATGTGTAAAATTAAACGGCTCACTCATTGAGGCGTTTAGATACTTGATAAAATAACATTTCTGTGTTACAATATTTTCGTTAAATCTAAATATAACTATGGCAAAAAACAGAAGAGATCCAAAGAGAAAAGTACCTATTTTGAAGCATACTATTCGAAGGGCAAAGGTAAAGAATAGAAAGAAGAAATAAATAAGTTAATTGTCATCCTGATTTAATATGCTCATTTTTAGTTGAGTTTCAGGATGGCGTTTTTAAATGATCGGGGATCGTCTAATGGTAGGACACCTGGTTTTGGTCCAGGCAACCAAGGTTCGACTCCTTGTCCCCGAGTAACTGATAAAGTGTAGCATTCGTGCTATGCTTTTTTGTTCTAAAATAAAGACAAGCTTTACATGAATGTGAAGTTCACGGTTTAATTTATATTGTTTTTTGTGTTATTTTGTCATATAATAAATCTAGATGGGGAAAGAGAGAAAAACAAATCTTTTTTATAAAAAGGAGTGCTTATGAAAAAGACTAGAAGCTGTTAAATGCCGGTATTCCAGAAAAAGTCCATACGCGAGGCCCACAGCTGATAAAAAAAGGGATAACCTCGTGCGTGTATGTGGATACTGTTCTTTGAAAGCATATTGGGTTACGTAAGTGTTCGTATACTGGCTGAACCAGCCCAATAAGATATGCTTTTCTGGGAATTGCTGTTGTCCCCCCAAAGGACAGGAATAAGATCACCCTTCGCAAGAAGGGAAACAACAGGTGACTATCGGTCACGGGCAAGCTGGTTGTCCCTGCGGAAGGAGTGAAACATCTCCAACCAGCATGGCGCATGTTTCTCAACAGTAGAAATATGCGTCTTTTATTTTTAGATAAAAAACCTCAAAGTTTGTTTGCTTTAAGTATTTCAGTTTGTTATTCTTAAGGAGAAGTTTTAAATTAACACACATATAATAACTAATATTAATACTATGGATATTAAAGAGTTATTAGAATTTATTGATTTTTTAGACCAAAAAATTATTGAGCGTTTTGGTAAAAACTCTGCTACGCAACAAGAAAGAATTTTGGCGCGAACTGTTAAGTTGACTGAAGAACTTGGTGAGTTATGCAATGAAGTTTTAGCTTTCAATGGAGATCAAAGGAAAGAAAAATTAGATAATCACGATAAAAACAATCTTCCAAATGAATTTGCCGATGTTATAATAACCACATTGCTTCTTGCTAAATCAATGGATGTTGATATTAAAGAGGCATTAAAAAATAAGATCAAGAAGATTAATAAAAGATATGAGTAAATTTAACTCTTCTAATTTTCTATGAAAAAAATCAAAATAATACTTCTTATTCTCTTAATACCGATTGGTTTGTTAATGTTTGTATACGCTGGAATTGACGATAGTCCAGGAGGACAATTAATAGGAATGATAGTGATTATTATTAGTATTTATTTCTTGATAAAAAACAAGATAAAAACTTCTTTCTAAAACATTGTCAGTAAAATAACACTTTTAATTATATTTTAAGTGTTTTTTACTTAAAAGAAAACACACCGCTACCAAGGAAAGCATCGTTGCTTTCACTCAGTTGCGGCGCGTATTGGCCCGTGTCAGGCTTAGCTACGGGGTGGGTAGTACGTGGTACCCTTACCGTTCTGTACTCGGAACTCCAAATGTGGTCCAAACACATCGCCTCCAATTGGAGAGAATATGATGTAATCCAGACCGGGTCCAACGACCAGGAACATCTGATCCCATATTTTCTGAAACAGTCCTCGGTGGGCCTCTACCGTCCTCAGAGCCCCAATGGCTTCTGGGCCACTTTTTGCATTCGGAGTTGCCCAGATCTGAAGCTGGTCACCCAACGGTTCGTTTCGACCTCCTGGGTTGATCCCTCGGATACAAATTGTCTCGAGATCCGCTCCCATATGGTCACGGATGGCTGCCAAGGCAGTGGCACTCTTGGTCCAGGTTTGCGACATGATCCTTCGTTGTTTTTCTCTTGAGGCCATCTCAGAATCTCCTTATTTCTGCATTGCGATTGATCACCCAAACAACTGTATATATTATCATATATCTGTGAATTTGTCAATATCTTATGATAATAAGCAGAATAAATTGAGAGGTGATTTTTTATTGTATGTGATAATTTATTTTAGAAAATGAAAAAGCTCGACTTCGATTCGTCGAGCTTCCTGTTCTGGTAACAGGTGGTGGTCTGGGTGGGTGCGTTATTCTTGTTCGCGAGATCGACGGACGATAGTCGCAAGCCCCAGTTCGCGTGTTGATTCACTTTCTTCTTCCGAGCGGAAGACAACCCAGCCGTGAGTATGGGGAACGCGCTGACCCGCCCATTTCCCGCTGTTGTAGTTGAGGTTCCAATCGGTGCGACCTTCAGCGACCTCGGGGATTGCTCGCAGAAGTATGTAGACTGATCCTTGCCAACATATCGGCAGATCGATGACGGATTCGGTGTGAATCTTCGGTATGAGTAGATAGCACCCGGGCATAGGGGAGCCGGCGGAATCCAGTGCTGCTACTAAGTAGCCATCTGGAGCTTCTGCGATCACTTCTATCTTTCCGTTTTCAAAGCAGAATGGACACCCTTCTACTGGTATGTTTTTTGTACTCAAAACAATCTCCTTGTGTCTGATTTATCTCATTATCAATGCGACAATACGACTTAATATATTAACATGCAGTACTGTTTTTGTCAATACTTTAAGACAATAATGGGACAGCTATGACGTGGAGTTGTAGCTGTTGTTTTATATACGGTTTCTGAAAATATCGAAATAATATGGTATAATCTAAGCATTAGACTATGTCTTATAAAAATCAACTAAGCGTACTTAAAAGATTTGAGAAAAAGTTTAAATAACATATGAATTATAAAAAAACAACAGCTATTGTCGTAGTACTCATCTGTATTTTTGCAGTAATGTTGTTTTGGCGTCTAGAAGGGGAGGATCCGGGAGATTTTAATCCGCCGATAGGACAGGGCGAAGAAATTAAAAACTTTGAAGATTGTATTAATGCTGGATTTCCATCAATGGAAAGTTGGCCTCGGCAATGCAGAGATAATAGTGACAATACTTTTGTCGAAATAATAGCAGATATAATATTAGATTATCCTAAGGCTGGTCAAAAAATTACTAGTCCGATTCAAATTAGCGGTTCAGCCCGAGGTAGTTGGTTTTTTGAGGGGGACTTTCCAGTTGTTTTAACTAATTGGGATGGATTAATCATTGCTGAAACTTTTGCTACAGCTCAGGGTGAGTGGATGACTGAAGATTTTGTACCATTTACAGCAACAATTGAATTTGAAAGTAACGATAGTATCAGTAGTCGGGGGAGTTTAATTTTAATGAAAGATAATCCATCTGGATTACCAGAGAATGACGATGTTTTGGAAGTTAATATACTATTTTAAATATAAAATTAATTTAAATAAATTTAAATATTAAATTAATTAAACAAAAGAATATGAAAAAAGTAATTGCTTTATTTATTTTAACAGTATTATGTATCCCGGTATTGGTCAGTGCTCGACTTAATTCAGATGCAACTCCAGAGTTATTTAGAGTGGGGAACGAGACGCCTCAAGGCAGTGGCCCAGGAGCCACAATTCAGGGTGATAATGAAGATAGTGGCCAAAAAGACGAAGATGGAGGTAATGCGACTGCAGATACCAAAATTAGAAATTTAGAAAACGGAGATGATGAAGGGCCAGAATTAGAAATTAACAGGATTGAAGCAAGAGTTAGATCTGGAGAGAATCAAAACGATAATTCGGTAGGGGGAACCGATGTAGGGGGGCTAAAAGAAAATGCACCAGGAACCTTTTCAAATAGACGAAGCCGGGTTGCTATTGCAGTTAGCGAGCTGCTTAAAGTCGCTGATAGAACTGGAGGAATAGGAGAAAAGATTAGAGTTATTGCTCAAAACCAAAATGAGATTCAAGAAAAAGCAGAGAATTCATTAAGTGAAGTAAAAAAACGAAGTGGTTTCACAAAGTTCTTTATTGGACCAAACTATAAGAAAATTAATGAAGTTAAAGCTCAGTTAGAAATACATAAGAAAAGAATTAAAGAATTGAAAGAGATTAAAGAGCAAGTTCAACATATGGATGGTGAATTAATCCAAGAGCAGATAAAAATTATGGAAGGAGTAACTACTGAATTAGAAGAAAGTATTTCAAGTGAAAAGAAAGGTTTTAGTTTGTTCGGGTGGTTGAATAGGATTATCTCAAAGTAAAATAGTATTGACTATTAAACCTCGCCCTTTTGTCTCAAAAGTGGCGGGGTTTGTCGTAAGTGACAAAAAGAGATTTGCTGTCAATAAAAATTACTTGGTACCTAAACACATTTTGTGTTATAATATACCTAACATAAAAAAAGAAAAATTAATTTCCATGCAATTATTAATTCTCACGGGACTTGCAGTCGCCCTAGTGGCTGGTTTTTTATTGGGCGGAATTTTTAGTGACTGTAAATATAATCATATTAGTGAATCACTGTCTTCATCGAAAGTAAAAAACAAGAAAAAAGTAGTTGATTTGTTATCCAAGCAAACTAAGATTACTAACGATAACATTGAAAAATTGCTAAAAGTATCCGATGCTACTGCCACTAGATATTTATCTGAATTAGAAAAAGAGGGGATTATTAAACAATATGGCAAAACTGGACGCCATGTGTATTATAAAAAGGTGTAATTTTAACGGCTCACCGGTTGAGGCGTTTATTTTAAAGATGTTTTTTGTTCAATAATATGATAAAATAACCTTAATTTATATTAATCAACACCAAATGAATACAGAAACAATAACTAGTCGTGATAATACTCAGATTAAACATTTAAAGAAGTTAAAACTTAAAAAATATCGTAAAGAATACAACGAATTCTTTATTGAAAATCTTGTTATAATCTCAGATGCATTAGAATATGGGGTAAAGCCAAAAGCTCTCTTTGTATCTACTGACCTTTTAAAGAAGCATCAAGAAGAATTTGACGTACTCTTAGAAAAAACGGGACTGGAAACATACACTGAGATAAATGCTAGTGTTAATTCTGCCTTTTCAAATCTAAAAACACCATCAGGTATTTGTGCAATCTATAACTTACCAAATAATGATCAAGAAATAGATACCACTAATACTGTGATTTATTTAAACGACATTAATAACCCTGGAAATCTAGGAACAATACTTAGATCAGCCTTAGCGTTTGGACTAAAGAATATTGTTATTGATGAAAAATGCGCAGATCTATATAATCCCAAGACAATTAACGCTGGAAAAGAGGCAATCTTTAAATTAAATATCATTAAAGATAATAATCTAGAAAAACTAAAAGAAATAAAGAAATCATTACCAATAGTTTCTAGTCGCCTAGAAGATTCTAAGGGTGTTGATATTTTAAAATCCAAAATTTGTTTGGTGATTGGAAATGAAAGTAGGGGAGTGGATAAAGAAATTCAAGATCTATCTGATGATTTTGTAAAAATAGAAATGACAGATAATATCGAGTCCTTGAATGTATCAGCGGCTGCCGCTATACTTTTCTATAATCTCTTCAAAAGTTAAACCTATTTAACATAATTGACAAAAGTTCTAGTCTTTGTTACTATTTTTGTTGTTGCCTTGATTGTCTGAACGATAAAGAAGGAGTGCAAATCGTGCTAAACAATCAGTTTTTTCTCAGAGTGGGACAGGTCGTTACTGTCCCTGATGACGCCGTAATCCGACATAGCAAAAATCGGGACAAGTTTCCGGATACTCCAAACTTTGTCCAACTCTTCCCGGTCGACAGCGGTAACCATCAGTTCCGACGTCATGGAGTTGAGGTCCAAGGGGAGCCTGTACTGATGTTTGTACCCAGGAATTGTCATGGCAAGCAGGTTCTCATTGACTGGACCGAAGGCGCCTGCGCATGTGCCAGTCATGCTCCTGCGGCGGGATAGGCCAGAACTTCACAAGTGCTTAAATGTACGGACGCCCTCCATGGGCGTCCTTTTCCTTTGTCTTACTTTTCTGTTACAATAGTTTTATGACAGACCAAATGAAACTCAATTCAGCGCAAACAGAGGCGGTAACCCATGATCGGGGACCGCTTTTAATTATTGCTGGAGCAGGTACTGGTAAAACAACGGTAATCACCGAAAGAATAAGTTACTTGATCCAAAACCAATATTGTCAGCCGAATGAAATACTAGCCCTAACCTTTACCGATAAAGCAGCTGAGGAAATGGAAGAACGGGTAGATATGTCTCTACCTTACGGATATGTGGATTTATGGATTTCTACTTTTCACTCTTTTGGTGAAAAGATATTAAAAGCCCATGGTATTGAAATTGGATTGCCTAATGACTTTAAGCTACTAAACGAGACCGGGCAGTGGCTCCTGATGCGCCAGAACTTGGCCAAATTCGAATTAGATTACTATAAGCCGGCCGGAAACCCAACAAAGTTCATTCACGCTCTAATAAAGCATTTTTCTCGGGCCAAAGACGAAAACATTACTCCACTTGAGTATCAAAAATTTGTTGACAACTTGAAAGCTGAACCCAAAAAAACGATTAATACATTGATTGATGAGAAGGCTCAAAAACAATTATCTAAGTCAGAATTAGATGAAGTTATTGAATTAGAGATTAAGAAATATCAAGAGATTGCTACTGCCTATAAAGTCTACCAACAGCTTCTACTAGATAGCGAAGCAATGGACTTTGGTGATTTAATAAATTATTGCCTAAAACTTTTTAAAGAACGAAAAAATATACTAGCCAAATACCGTGAGCAATTTAAATATGTGTTAGTGGATGAATTTCAAGATACTAACTACGCTCAATTTGAATTGATTAAGCTCTTAAGTGAACCAAAAAGAAATATTACTGTAGTAGGGGACGATGACCAATCTATTTATAAATTTCGCGGGGCATCAGTGTCTAATATCATGCAGTTTAAGGACGAATTCCCGAATACTAAAGAAGTATTTTTAAATCAAAACTATAGAAGCAAACAGAATATTCTGGATTTATCATATAAATTTATTCAACAAAATAATCCCAATAGATTAGAGATAAAACTAGCCAAGGATGGAATGACCAAGAAACTCATTAGTCCTCAAAAGGGTCAAGCAGAAATAAAACATTTACACGGCGAGGATATTAACCAGGAGGTAGCAAACACCATTAATAAGATTATTGAAATCAAAAACAATAATCCAGAGTTGGGATGGTCAGATTTTGCTATTTTATCTAGATCCAACTCAGCGGTCAAAGATTTTACTTATGAATTAGAACACCGAGAGATACCACATACCTTTCTAGCATCGCGTGGATTATATGGTAAGGCAATTGTTTTAGACATTATTGCTTATTTAAAACTCTTAGATAATTACCATGAAAGCTCCGCTACTTACCGCGTGCTATCTATGCCCACTTGGAATATTAATATTGAGGACCTGATCAACTTAAACTATTGGTCTAGAAGAAAATCATTGTCACTTTATGAAGTAATTAATAGATGTGATGACTGGAGCAATATTTCGAATTCGGCTAAGGAACAAATTGCTGTTATATTGAAAATGATTGAAACTCATAGTCAATTAGTTAAAGAAAAAAAGAATATTACTGAAATAATCCAAGTTTTTTTAGAAGATAGTGGATATTTAAAATATCTAACTAGTAATGAGACAATTAAAAAGAGAGAAGAATTAAATTATCTTAATCAATTTTATAAAAAGATTCAGGACTTAGAAAGAGATTCTAATAGTCCAACGGCTTCAGAAATATTAAATCTTCTTGAGTTAGAGATAGAAGCAGGGGATGAAGGGTCACTGAGCGTGAATATGGAAGAAACCGGGCCAGATACCGTAAAAGTAATGACTATTCATACCTCTAAGGGGTTAGAGTTTAAATATGTATTTGTAGTTAACATGGTAGCTCAACGCTTTCCAACCAATAATCGTCGTGATCCAATAGAACTCCCAGAACCATTAATAAAAGAAATTATTCCCGAAGGAGATATCCACATTCAAGAAGAAAGAAGATTATTCTATGTGGCAATGACCAGGGCTAAAGAAGGATTGTATTTAACCTCAGCAGATAACTACGGTGGGACACGAAAAAAGAAATTATCTCAATTCCTAATAGAATTAGATGATAAGTTATTTGAAATACAACAATCTGAGAAGATTGAAAAAGCTGAAAGTAAAAATAAGGTAGTTAAGGAAGAGGATATTGACGAAAGCTACCAGCCTCCCAAAAAGTTTTCTTTTACTCAACTTCAAGATTATAACGATTGTCCATATAAATATAGATTCAAGTATGTATTAAAGGTTCCAACAAAGGGAAGTAAAAATTTTTCCTATGGTAATACTATCCATAATACTCTTCAGAAGTTCTTTCAATTAACTACCGAAAGCGGAAAGCCCACCCTTGATGATTTACTTGGTATTTATCAGGACTCGTTTATAGACGACTGGTACCCGGATAAAGAAACAAAATCCACTTATTACCAAAAGGGGTTAGAATCACTTGAAACATTTTATAAGTTATATAAAGAAAAACCGCCAGAAGTTAAATTCATTGAATATCCTTTTACCCTAAAGATAAAAGACGGCAAGGACATTATTAGTATCTCTGGTAAAATAGATCGAGTAGACCAAACTGGTAAATCAGTAAGAATTGTGGATTATAAAACTGGCAAGGCAAAAGATCAATTACAAGCTGAAGACAAAGAACAATTATTGATTTACCAAATGGCCACCGAAGATATATTAAAGGAAGTTGTGGGGGAGTTAATCTTCTATTACTTAGACAACAACCAAAAGATTTCATTTTTAGGCACAGAAAAAGATACTAGTAAGGTAAGAGAAAAGATTATTAATAGCGTCAGACAAATCAAATCCCGTAGCTTTAGTGCTAAACCAAAGATGGGGGCTAGAAGTTGTCAGTGGTGTGACTTCAATAGTATTTGTGACTTTAGAGAATATTAAAACCCCCCAGCAAGCTGATGCCTGCCGAGGGGGTAGGTTCGCCCAGTGCCAAAATCGCGCTGGCCTTACTAAGTCGAGCGAACAAACCAAAGAAACAACACCAAGCACTCACTGGCATAGAACGCGATCGAACATATCCAATATATCGCAATTTTGGCGAGTGGGAAGGCGAAAACGCAGGCTATAGCGGAGGCTAATGCGCAGACTAAAGCGTAGGCTAATGCGACGGTTAAATCGCCGAGAACGATGGAAATGATGTTAGTCCCGCAATTGCCGAGAACCGCAAGGATGGCAAAAACGATGACAATACGCCACTTGTTCATTTTGGTGGCCACGTTAGAGACGGCCATAAACAACATTGCCAAGAGGAGAACAACGACATGAATGGCAAATTGTTTTTCACCACGTTTTTTGACCACTTTCTGGATCGTTTTTAAATGATCCCCTTCAAACAGTACCACCTCACTATATTCCCGGACTAGGACATAGTGGAAGAAGCCTGTTTTTTGAAACCTCACCTGAAAGGTGCCAATTGGCACTTCGGTGCCCGGATCGTTATAGGCGGCCTGTTTTTCTTCGGTGTCATCGGAGAGCAGATGTCTATCCACAACCCAGACAGCACCATCCTGATCGGTCTCCACTTCTTGTTGCGCCCTGACCAATGAAGCCATCGAAAGCATCGCCATACTCGCCAGTAGCCGAGTTAACTGTTTCATGATCTGTCCTTATCTATCCTTTTAATGTACGTTTGTTGCAAATTACCCTCACAACTTAGGTTATTGATACGATACATTGATATACACCATTTGTCAAGTCCCTTGAAAGGAGTAATAATTCATTATTACCACAGATGGGAGGCTAGAAGTTGTCAGTGGTGTGACTTTAGAGAATATTAAATAGGAAAGATAATACATATTGAATAAAACAGGAGATAATACCCCCTTTTTCTTGACATATTAGTTTAAACATGTAATATTAGCACCAAGGCCCAATTCACAAAATGTGAATGCCTCAACTGCCATTTGTTAAATGGAGAATCGATCATGAGCACATTACAAGAGTACAGGAAAAAATGTCACCCCACGGTACAGCCTCAAGAGGACGGGCCGTTTATCTATGAAAGAGATCGAAACGCCCCGCCTTTGAGTGCCCCACTAGTACTTTGTGGTCGTAGCATGTTGGATGGAGGACACATCCAGTGTCATCAGAGCTACTCATTTCTAATCAGGGCAACCGACTTATTTATTTCATCCACGACCATGGGAATGGGAGCTGGACCGGTAGATAGCAGATTTCAAATGCTTCACAATCCCAAAGGTCATCGCAAACAAAGACTTAACCTATTGGATGAGATAAGCCAGAAACTATCTCGGCTGCTCGGAATCGATCGCGATCGACTGATTGTCAGTAGAGGAAGTTACAAGTGCCCCTTTCTCGGGACAACTGTAAGTTGGGAAGCGATCATTGTCAGCCAAAGGCACATTAATAGCCGAAAGATCATACTGGTTGCTGATTTTCAGGATGAATCCACTGATATCTATCGGATCACGGCTCCAATAGGCCGCTTTCGCAATACGGCGTCGCTGCTTGCTGAATTGCCAGACCCGACGACAATGGACTACTGTCGCTTTGTGAAGGTTCACCCACATAGCGTTGAGTACAGATCCAGTTGGGGATATCCTGTTTTTGACAATCGTGACCATCGGTTAAGGTTTTTGCGCGTAGCCCAGACCTATGAAGAAATTCCCTGGGCTAGAATTCGTGGAGAGACCATCAGGTGGCAAGTTCGGATCAATGGAGGATCTTCCGTCAATCACCTAGGAGAGACCCCATACTATCTGACGATTGCCTAATCCAAGCAATCGTGATCACCAAAAATAATCACCAGACCCCAAAAATGCATCGTGCTGAGGGGTCTTCAAAATGTCCAAAATATATCCAGATATTGTTATATTTAAGCCATTTTAGTGTATTTTATACTTTATACACTTGACAAATAATAGATTGTATGATATAATGACATTGTTTAGTAAGAACATTAAATATGGTTCTAGTCAAGTTATCGAGAACCTCTGATACAGGCGATGCCTTGGTAATCCATGTGTACCGCCTGTTACCAAAGATTCTTAATAGATTGAGCTAAGATTCAAGAGGAGGGGGATGCGTTATCATATTAGTCTTGCTGCTGTAGGGTAATAACCCAATGGTGGAAAGACAACGATATGAATAATGTATAGGTAGTAATTTCTCAGGCTACAATTAAAACTGAGCCGCTAGAGATTTTTCTAACAGCCGTCCTCTTTAATCTTAATTCAATAGAAACTTTATCATAAACAAAAAACTTCGTTTCGACGAGGTTTTTTGTTTGCCTGTTTTTATGTTATAATTTAAATAATTGCAAAATTATGACACTAAAACAACTCATTTATACAATGGCTACTGCCACTCTAGTTTGTTGGCTGGCCTGGATAGTAATCGTTACTCAAATTAACCCAACCGCAGATGGTGCTGGTGGACTCTTGATGTTTTATGCTGTTCTATTTTTTGCTATTTTAGGTAGCTTATTTTTAATTAGCTTCAAGCTAAGAAAGATACTAACCAAGGAAAAGGATGTTTTAGAGTATAGGTTGGTGGCTGTTTCTTTTAGACAATCAATATTTTTAACCATTTTAATAATCGGCATTTTAATCCTGCAAAGTCAAAGCTTTCTTAATTGGTGGAATTTGATCTTAATTATTCTGGCCCTGACTATTATTGAAGGATTCATGCTTAGTGTTAAAAGAACGATTTAGTAGACATTTTGGACGTAATCCGTTACAATACTTTCATTATGAAAAAGGATTTGGAACAACTTAAAAAAGAATTCATCAGTGATTTAGACGAGATTAAATCAGCTGATGATTTAGAAACTCTAGAAAATAGCTACTTGGGACGAAAAAGTGGTAAGTTAACCGACGTTTTAAAGGGTTTAAAAGATATTCCTAAAAAAGATATCGCTGAAGTTGGAAAACTAGCAAATATCACTAAGGTGTTTATTGCAGATGAAATCAACAAGAAAAAGGGGAGTCTGGGTGGCCAAACTACTGAAGATACCAGTTTCGATATCACCTTACCAGGATCACCTCAAGCCGTTGGGCATTTACATCCAGCTACTAAAGCAATTAGAGAAATTTCTACTATATTTAAGCAAATTGGCTTCAAACGAGTCTGGGCACCTGATGTAGAATGGGATTATTATGCTTTTGAATCTTTGAATATGCCAAAAGATCATCCAGCTCGAGATGAATGGGAAACCTTTTTTATTGATAAAACCCCAATAGACAAAAAATTTGGTAAAAGAGTTTTAACCCCTCATACATCTTCTGCTCAAGTGAGAGAAATGGAAAGGGGAAGACTGCCAATTCGAATAATGAATATTTCCAAATCTTACAGAAGACAAATTGACGCTTCTCATACGCCAATGTTTCATCAGTTTGAAGGTCTAATAGTCGACGAAGGAATTAATATTACCCACCTGAAGGGAACAATAGATTACTTTGTAAAAAGCTTTTTTGGAGCAGACAGAGAGATTAGGCTCAGACCCCATCACTTTCAATTTACTGAACCAAGTTTTGAAGTAGACATCAGTTGCGGAGTATGCCTAGGTAAGGGTTGCAAGTTTTGTAAAGGTGGCTGGGTAGAGCTAGCGGGGACAGGTATGATTCACCCCAATGTACTCAAAGCTGGTAACATCGACCCAAAGAAATACAGTGGATTTGCTTTCGGCTGGGGAGTAGAAAGATGCTATTCAATGAAAGCTGATTTGAATGTAGACGATATTAGATTGCCATACAAAAACGATTTAAGATTTTTAAAACAATTTTAAGATGAATTTGAATATTTCCTACAACTGGCTAAAAGAATATGTAAAAACTAGAAAAAAAGCTAATGAATTTGCTAATTTAATTAGTTTAGCTGGGCCATCAGTGGATAAAATCACTAAATCTAACGAAGGTTTGGATGGTGTTGTGGTTGGAAAAATAACTAAAAAAGAAAAACATCCCAATGCAGATAAGCTTTTTGTTGGTACAGTTGATATTGGTGACAAAACAATTCAAATTATCTTTGGTCAAATGGCCGTAGTTAATGTGGGAGATCAGTTGCCGGTTGCCGTTGCTCCGACTACTATGCCAGGTGGAGAAAAAATTATCAAAAGCAAGTTACGAGGAATATATTCGGAAGGAATGCTTTGTTTAGATAGTGAGTTAGAAATTTCCCAAGATGATAAGGTAACCTTCTTTGACAGTAAGATTAAACCAGGAACTCCAATCATTAAGGCCTTAAAATTATTAGATGATACTATTTTTGACATAGAAGTTACTTCCAATCGACCTGACGCCATGTCAATTGTTGGAATTGCTAGGGAAGCAGCAGCAATACTAAATGAAAAGCTCTTATATACTGACCCAAAACCAAATACTACTATCCGAAAGAAAATTAAGTTAAATGTTAGTGTCAAAGAACCAAAGCTTTGTCAAAGATATCAGGCAATTGTAATGACCGATGTGAAAGTTGAACCTTCACCATTGTGGATGCAACAAAGATTAATGTCTGCAGGATTAAGACCAATAAACAATCTAGTAGATATCACTAACTATGTTTTATTAGAACTTGGCAGACCAATGCATGTATTTGACTATGATAAGTTAGTTGATAACGAAATTATTGTAAGATTGGCCAAAAAAGGAGAAAAGATATTAGCCTTAGACGAAAAAGAATATGAACTTGCTTCTAATGACCTAATTATTGCTGATGGCAAAAACCCAGTAGCAGTAGCGGGAATTATGGGTGGAGAATTAAGCTCGGCTACTTCTAAAACCAAAACCATTGTACTAGAGTCTGCTAACTTTGATTCAACATTAGTTAGGCGAACTAGTAGATCATTAAACCTTCGTTCAGACAGCTCTAACTTGTATGAAAAGAATCTTAGTCCTGAAGGTACTGAAGCAGCGATTTCAAGAGCCATTGAACTAGTAAGAGAGCTAGCTGGTGGAAAAGTAGCTTCTGAATTATTTGATAAAAAAGATTATAAATACAAAGCCAAAGAGGTTATATTGCCAGAGGGGAGTGTAGAAAAGCTTCTAGGAGTTAAAATAGATAACAAAATAATTGAAAACAACTTAATTAGCCTTGGTTTTAAAGTTGTCAAGAAAAGTCCACTAACTGTAAGAGTGCCATGGTGGAGAGATAATGACATAGAAGGAGCGCATGATTTAATTGAAGAAGTTGCTAGAATATACGGTTATCATAATTTGCCAATGGAATTGCCTCAAGGTCAAATTCCAATCGATTTTACTAATTCTATTGATGCTTTTTTCTGGGGTGATCGGGCCAAAGATATGTTGGCAGGGCTAGGACTAACTGAAGCATATAACTACTCATTTATTTCAGAGAAATTAATCAAAAACTACTTATTAGAAGTGGAAGATCATATTAAAATAGATAACCCGTTAAGTAGTGATTATGAGTATATGCGAACCTCATTAGTACCAGGAATGCTGCAAACAGTTAGCGAAAACAATAACAATTTTGATAACGTGAATCTATTTGAATTGAGTAGGATATATTTGAAAAATGAAGGGGGACTACCCAACGAAAACAATAGCTTAACAATTGCCATCTCACAAAAAGAAGATGAACGAGCCTTCTTTGAACTTAAGGGAATGATAGAGGTTCTAATGACCAAGCTCAATATCGAAAATTGGAATTTAATGCCAAGTGATGTTTCTGGCACCTGGCAAGCAGGACAGGTAATGCAAATTGAAACTGATAATGAAATTATTGGTCATCTAGGGATGATTAATCAAAATGTTTTAAGATCGTTTGGTATTAAACGGCCAGTTGCAATAGCAGAAATTCAATTTAGTGAACTAGAAAAATTAGCAAAACCTGAATCAAGCTATCAACCACTTTCTAAATTTCCAAAAATCGAACTAGACTTATCAATGGAAATAGATAGCAGTTTAACCTATCGAGAAGTAGTTGATCTTATTTCTAATTATGATAACCTAATAGAATCAGTGTCATTTCTGTCAGAATACCACAGTAAACAAATGGAATCAGGCAAAAAATCATTGGCAGTTCGAATTGCCTATCGAGACAACAATAAAACATTAACATTAGAAGATACGCAAAAAGTACACACTAGTATTGTAAATGCTCTAACAAAGAAGTATAATATAAGTATCAGATAGAGATTGTTAGATTTTAACTTTTCAGCTTGTCACTTAAACCGAAAAACTAAAATCTAATAACCTAATAAATTCTTATGCTTGAAACATCTCAAGATATTTGGTGGTTGGTCTTTGCTTTCGTGACCCTTTGGGTTGGAGTATTCATTGGTTGGTCTATTTTCTATCTGACTATGATTCTCAGAGATATGAAAAAGATCACTGGGAATGTAAAACAAAAGTTAGATACTATTGATCAAATCTTAAAGATTTTTAAAGGTAAGGCTGAAAAGGGAGCTAACTATCTACCGATACTCTTATCTGGAGTAGGAAAGGTTTATGACCACCTTTCAAAGAAAAAAGTAAAAAAAGCCGCTAAAAAAACTAAGGTAAAATCAAAAAAGTAGTAACTATAAGTAGAATAAAAATCACGTCCATCTAAAAAATAATGGGCGTGATTTTGTTATTTAGTATATTATGTCAAATATTTTTGTGCTGTAAAAAAATATCTAGTTTTAGTTAAAATATTTCATGAAATATGTACCTGTGGATAACTTTGCAATCATTAGTTTACATAATATAATCTTTATGGTATAAATAATAGTAAGAAATTCCCTACCGACGCTAGTCAAGCCGAACACTCTACTTCACAGCGTAACTACGCTGTTTTTTTGTATCTTACTTTTCTCTCACGATATTTTTTTAGTTTTTCTTCAGGTGTAGCGTACTTTAGACA
>Ga0233430_1000178_pt1 | contig 133253 bp, 118 predicted proteins | sample SI_118_April2016_2_FD_179883 | JGI IMG/M metagenome (GOLD analysis project Ga0233430, IMG submission 179883) | Seawater microbial communities from Saanich Inlet, British Columbia, Canada - SI_118_April2016_150_MG | ecosystem: Environmental > Aquatic > Marine > Inlet | place: Canada: British... | reverse complement strand
TACTGTTCTGGGACTTAACGATGCCAGAGAGTTGGATGGTCTACTGGAAGCTATCATCGAGAAAGATGTGGCACAGGTAATATCACTGTTTCAAAATCTGGTTGCAAAAGGGAGATCCATTGCACGTATCGTGATTGATCTAATGGGCGTTGTAAAAGATTTGAGTCTCGTAAAAAGTGTTCCCGAAGATGATTTAAACTGGCACGATTTTTTGCCGGACCAGCTGGACTTATACAAGCGACTTTCCGCGAAGGTTGGTATCGGAACGTTACAGCAATATTTTCAAATTATACTGGATATAGAGGGTCAGATAAAACGCAGTACTCAGGCTAAAATATGCGTTGAAATGGGATTGATGAGAATGTGTTCTGTCGAATCCTTAGTGGGAGTTGCAGAAATCATCACGGCACTCAGGAGTGCGGGTAAAAAAAAAATTCCCGCTATCAACTGACCCATATTGAAAACGAAAGACCCGATTCCGTGCAGGAACCCGATAATGCCGGCTCATCGGAAAAAAGGGCTCAGCAAACACAATCGGCGGGGAAACCTGCCGTGGAAGCGCCGCTGCCTGTCATTGACCCCGTCAACCTGACCAGCACAACAAATCATCCCACGCCAGTCGGTGAGCTCCCGGAACGGCAAAAATCTGATAATTCAGACAATTCGAGGGAAAATGTCAAAAAACCACCTCCTGTTGTTTTAAAAGATAAAACAGAGGTTATTAGCCCGAAAGAATCCAAAACATCAGAAAGATGGCGCAATTTCGTTGATGAAGTCGCCAATCATGCCAGTGTTTCACTGGTATCTCTGCTGCGGAATTCTGTTGTTCTGGAATTGACAGACAAGGAGTTGGTCATTGGTTACCAGAACATTCAAGTTTATACTGAGACCAAGCGCACAAAGGTTGAAGAGATTGCCAGAGATTTTTTTAACGACTCAATCAGGGTTATATTTAAGGAAAGTGATGATGGATTAGACGACTCTCTGCAAGTCAAACATGATAATGCAAAAGCAAAAGAGATCGAAGAGATTAAAGCAGTTGCTAAAGATGATATCTATGCTCAGGAGATATTGAAGATATTTCCTGATGCAGAGATCCAAGAAATAACCATATTAGATGACACAGAAGAAGGAAAAAGGTGATGGAAGGAATCAATATGAAGGATCTTCTTGATAAAGCCAAGGAGATGCAGAAAAGTCTGGCTAAAAAGAAAGAAGAAGCCGCAACGAAAACCGTTGAAATTGCTGTAGGGGGTGGGATGGTGACCATTATGATGAATGGAAACCTGGAAACACTGTCAATTAAAATCGATCCGGAAATTGTTGATAAGAATGATATTGATACGCTGGAGGATCTGGTGCGTGCGGCTAACAACGAAGCGGTTCGCCAGGCGAAACAACTGGTTTCTGATGGTTTGTCAGATCTCATGACGGATATGAAAATTCCTGATCTTGGCGATTTGATAAAAAAATGAATCTTCCCATCCCATTAATCCAACTGATTGACGAATTGGCAAAATTACCGGGTATCGGAAAAAAGACCGCGAAACGATTGGCTTTTTCTTTACTGCTGCGCCCCGAACAAGACGCATCAGCTCTTGCGGCCTCAATCCTGAAAGCCAGAGAGGCGATTCGCAGCTGCTCATGCTGCTTTGGATTTACCGATATGGAAATCTGCGATATATGTGCTGATCCCCGCCGAAATCATGAAATGATCTGTGTGATTGAGGATCCCCGAAATATCTTTACGATTGAAAAAAGTAACGTATTCACAGGGGTTTATCATGTACTTCAAGGCGCTATTTCACCACTACAGGGCATTACTCCGGAGAATCTAAGAATCGCAGAGCTGCAGGATCGTATCCAACGTAATCCAATTCAGGAATTAGTGATATCGACAAATCCAACACTGGAAGGAGAAGCAACCGCTCATTATCTGATGGATCTGTTTAAGGATAAGGTCCCTGTTATTACACGAATCGCTCGGGGCATGCCGGCCGGGGGTGACTTGGAATTCGCCGATTCAAATACTCTGGCAACAGCATTTGAGGGACGAACTCCATTTGCCGGGAGTTCTGAGGATTAAGCTTGTAGCTGTTTGAGGCAAGATTCCAGGGCAGAAATGAATCGCTCATAGGTTTTAAGGCTGTACTCTCCCATATTAAAGATCCTAAAAACAACTCCGGACAATTCTCCCTGCGCCGAATAGATCTCAAAGCACTCTTCACTTCCGTCATCCCATTGAGCCAGAGCCGTGGCCAGATCATCATAATTAACACCTTCGGGCAGAAATAGTGCAGTACCAATATTCTGTTGCGCCATGCCTTCTTTCAAAAAGGCTTTAAGACCTAATCTCTGATAACCATCTCTCAGAATCTTCAAGCGATCCTGATACATTCCAATTCTCGCACTTAGTCCACCCCTTTCTATAAAGTCGTCAAGCGCTGCTTCGAATTCAAGTAAAGCTCTGATATTGATTGTATAGGGATGACCGCCACTTTTTTGGGCCAGCCAGGTTTTCCCTATATCGAGATAAGGAATACGTCCCTGCCTGTTTGATATCTCTTCCAGAAGTCCCTTTTCCACGACACAGAAACAGAGGTCTGGATTGGAATGGAGACCCTTGTTTGTGGAACAGATAAGCGTATCGATATGCCAGTTGTTAAGCTCGATCTCCTCTACAAAAACAGACGCAATGGCATCAACCATGAGTCGAATATTTAATTTCTGGGTAAGCTCTCCGATTTCCTTAACCGGGTTGAGGAGGCCAACACTCGTACAGCCGTGTACCATGCCAACCGTTCCGGGCTGATGTTCCCTCAGTAGCGCTTCAATCTCGCTGATGTCAGGTTTGACTCCGGGATTCAATGTGTAGCGGATAGTACGAATGCCGAGTTGCTCACAAAAATCGGCCTGCCGATGTCCGTATACATCATTGGCAATAATCAAAATACCCCGCTCGTCAATACAGGATCCGACAGCTGCAGCAATCGCTCCAGATCCAGCTGCAGTAAAAACAACCGTTTCATGAGTGTCTGAAACATCTAACTGATCAGACACTTTTTTTCGTAGGCGATCCAAAATCGGCTTTAGGGCCGGTCCCCGAGGGACTATAGGCTGTTTCCCATATGTTTCTGAAATTTTATTTACACGTTCCGGAAGATGAAACACCGCCGGTGTCAGGGATACTCTTTTCACGTTTTCTTATGGTTGAAAGTTTAAGTCTGGATTGTCGTCTGCTCTAAAGATATTCATTGGCAGTCAGTGAACAAAAAAATGGTCAAATTGGTTACCGCTACAATAAATCAAATCGTGATTTGTGTTTTATAACCTTACTGTAATGTTGCTAAAATGTCCATAAAGAGACGACAGTAACGTTTTCGTCACAATTTGCAATTAACTTTATTTATCGAAAATAACCCGAAACAGCCAACTAACGAGCTTCAGGTTACTGTTCATTTCCATTAAAATGAAAGAGCCTTGCCTATCTTGAATTGGATTGAACTTGAAGCCTGATTGTAGGTGAGATAAATAGGTTGACAGAAATATTTAGTCGATAGAAGATGAATCGCATAGTAAAAAGTAGTAATAACCCGTTAGTTATTCCAAGAATATATAAAAAGAGTTTGTAACAATGGCTAAAGGCACAGTAAAATGGTTTAGCGATAAAAAAGGTTTTGGATTTATTGAACAAGAAGATGGCCCTGATGTATTCGTTCATCATTCAAATATCAACGCCAGTGGATTTAAAACGCTGGCTGAAGGCGCTCAAGTTACCTTTGAGATAGAAGAAGGGCAAAAAGGACCTACTGCTGTAAATGTGACTGCGGTTTAGCACATTTGGTTTGTGAGCTCATAGCCCCTTTTCATCCAAATCTCGTTACCTGCTGCAGAGCAGAATCTTAAAAGCCCCGGTTAGTTGATAGTTACTTAACCTATTCAGGGGCTACGGCAAAATGCATTGCAGGAATTTGTGATAAAGGGGGGGACTCATGGATACCGTTGTATATAACAGATTTGCTGACAAACGAGATAGTGGTCCCCTGATTCTCCGACAAGAAGATATCGTTAATCGCGTCTACTCATCTGTAGACGAAGCGGTTGATTGCGAGCTTAAACGACTGTACGTCGAAGAGGGTATTGTTCCAACCTGTAAATCGGGATGTTTTCAGTGCTGTGGACAACACATCTTAATGAACATTGCAGAAGCCCAAGCTCTAACACAATATATTCAGCACGAATTTTCATCAGACCAAATCGAGGACCTGAGGCTTCGCACACATCAGTGGCATAAATGGGATGAGACCAGACCCGTGCGGCCACATGCTACCGGGGAAAACGAACAAAATTCTTTATACACCCACCATTACTGCCCCATGTTGGTAGAAGGCGAATGCAGTGCCTATCCCATGAGGCCTCTCATATGCCGAAGACATTTTGTTAGTTCGGATCCACCAGCTTGTCGCCCCTTCTACGATCCGGAATCAAATGAAGATGATCCAGTGCCTCTTGCGACTATTATTACAGTAACCAATCAATTTTCGCCACGAATAAAAGATCTAATCGAAAACGCAGGACTGAGTTTTTACGGTTCTATTATGCTTCTTCCTCACTGGTTGGCCATTGAGATGAATTGGGAGTTTGCCATAGCACCATAAATTGGATAGTGCCACAGAGCGGTTCTCACTCTAGTAGTGAGTTAATCGCAACCCTTACAACAAACATCATTAAAACGAAATAAAAAATGAATGACCCTGTTTATACAATCATTAACCTCATCGACGGCGTTCTGACTTTTTTGACCTACGCGATTATCATTCGAGCCGTATTATCCTGGATTCGGCCAAATCCGAATAACCCATTGGTCCTTTTACTGAGGCGGATAACAGACCCGATTTTAGGTCCCCTAGAGCGAAATGTCCCACCGATTGCCGGGATGGACTTTACACCCGTAATTGCCATTGTTTTGATCCAGGTGGTTCAAGGATTAATTCCCAGATTAGTTGGAGCTATGTAAGTTTGCTACATCACATGGTTGTTGGAGATGTGCTACCTGTATCGTTCTAACTTTAACGACAATGCTAAGATAGAGACGATCAGGCCCAGGCCTGTCAGGAAGAGAGCTCCGACAAAGAATGCTCCGGTCAGATCCACCAGAGCACCCATGAAAAAAGGCCCCAATACACCTCCGATTTCCGCAACACAAATAAACATACCTCCAACAGCTCCCATGTATTTAGAACCGATTTCAGGTGTGTCCATCAACATGAGAAGTATGATAGGCAGAAATCCAGCATGGCAATGTCCGGTTAGGTTTTTGCAGACTAATAACTAAATGACACATCCTGGATCGAGCTTATAAGAGCAACAACCCGTTTTTGGTTAATAATTTCCAGAGATCGGTTTTTAAAAAAGCGCTAAAATTCCCTTTCACACTGGTTTCATAACTATTTTTCCAATCACTGAGAGTGATGAGATCCTGATGATTAGGAGACGTCGCTTTCAATTGCTTGATCAGCCATGCGCCTGTTTTTTCAGAGACACTGACTGTTCTTTGTTCTGCACGATTGTTTAATATCAGTACATATTTTTTAGAAACTTTTCCTTTTTTTTCTTTTGTCTGAATAGACAGTTCGGGTAGTGATCCGAGCCACAACAGCCGATGGCGTTCTTTCTCTTTTTTTTCTGTGGATTGAATATAATTTTCTATGGTCGCAGGTTCAACGGTTGTTGCAGGTGCGTCAAAATCGAACCAGAAGTCCATAGGATAGTCTAAGCCGATGCCATGCATATAATTATATACAGCCTTGTTTAACCCGTTTGAAAAGAGGCTATGTTCTGCACCCAACGGGTCTTTAAACTGCAGATCATTTAAGGCGAAATCACCGGGTTCAGGATCTGTAACCTGAATCTCATATTTTTCAGGCTGATTCCCAATCGGACTGTGCTGGGTGAGGGCGAATCTGTGCCAGAACGCGGATTGAATCAGGCCACTGTGAAAAAACTGTCGAATGACCTCCAGCGCATTGATGGTTTCCTGATTTGTTTGCGTCGGAAACCCATACATTAGATAGGCGTGCACCATAATTCCTGCGTTTTGCAAATTATTGGCGACACGGGCTGCTTGTGCAACAGAGACCCCTTTCTTCATTTTCTGCAGCAATCGGTCAGAAGCAGTCTCAAGTCCGCCTGAAACAGCAATACATCCGGATGCTGCTAACAGTTCGCAAAGTCCTTTTGAAAAGCGATTTTCAAAGCGAATGTTTGTCCACCATGTGATGACAGTGCCTCTTTTTAAGATTTCAATCGCAAGTTCCAGTAAAATGTGTGGCGGCGCGGCTTCATCCACAAAATGAAATCCGGATTGGCCGGTCTGATCGATTATTTTTTCGATACGATCTACCAATTGTTTTGCTGGAATGGCTTCGAAACGGGAGATGTAGTCCAGATTGAGATCACAAAATGCGCATTTTTTCCAGTAACAGCCGTGGGCCAGAGTCAATTTATTCCAACGACCATCACTCCAGAGTCGATGCATCGGATTGGCAATCTCTAAAATCGACAGGTATTGACCAAGCGGCAGGTCTCGATAATCAGGGACCCCCGAGTTTGAAAAAGGAATGTCCGACAGTTCCTGGTTGTCAGAGAACCTGACATTTCCTTCTTTGATGAAGAAAGTTCGTTTAAGTTCGGACTGATCAACTTCTCCGTTTAAGTATTTGGCAATTTGCAGAGACGGAAGTTCCCCGTCATCCAGGGAGACGAAATCGGTATATTTGAACATCAAGGGGGTCTTCAAATCTCTCAGTTCTGTACTAATATATCCTCCGCCCATCATAATAGACATGGAAGGGTAGTTGGCTTTGATAAACTGTCCACACTTTAAGGCACTGTATAGACACCCCGGAAACGGGATCGTGAATCCGACTAGATCAGGTTTTTGGGTTTTCAGGTAGTGATCAAGCCGTTCCAACATTAATCGCTCAAGCAAAGTATCTGGTCCCTGCAGTGCGTCTTCGATCGGTTTAAACCAGGTTGCCGACAGCGCCAGTCTTTCGGCATAGCGACTGAATCCGAACCTCTCAGAAATAAAATTTTTAACAAGATCAGCAATGTCTTCAAGATAAAGAGTTGCTGTGAACCGGGCTCTGTCTTGAATTCCGAGGGTACCAAACGCCCAATCCATTTCTTCAAGCGTATCGAAACGTGGACCCTCTGGTAGAAAACCTTCGCAGACAATTCTATGTGCTAGTGTCGGGTCTCTGTTCTGCAAGAAACGAATGACAGGCAAAACGGTGTTCAAGTACACCTTTTCCAGCTTCAGAGTGCGAAGAACTGCGGGTGTGTGGTCGGAGGGTTGTTCCCTGACGATTTTAAAAAGCGCTTTTAGATTTTCGGGTGTCAGCAGGTGCAGGAAAAGTTCAAGCCCTAAATCGATTTGAAAGACGTTCAGGTTACGCTGACTCAAAAAACCTTTTAATACCTGAGTTGCCGGATAAGGGGTGTTGACTTGTGTTAAGGGTGGGGTGACCAGCAAGATATCTGGGGAACTACCTATTTTCATAGCCAAGCGCTTTAGTTAACTGGAACCGAGTGTGTTTCGATATCCAAAAATGTTACTGGTGGTAGCCATCCAGAAACTGGCCAATTTTTTCTATGGCCACTTCAATTTTATCCAGATGGGGTAGGAATACGATGCGAAAATGATCGGTTGTAGGTAAGTTAAAAGCGCTTCCATGCACAAGGAGGATCTTTTTATCCAATAAAAGATCTAAAACAAACTTTTCATCATCGAAAATAGGGATTTTTCGAATATCAATTTTGGGAAATAGATATAGTGCTCCCTTGGGTTTAACACAGGATACTCCAGGTATACTGCAAATCAAATCATAGGCCAGGTCTCTCTGCTTTAACAATCTTCCGCCCGGTTCTATCAGATCCTTTATCGTTTGATATCCCCCTAAAGCAGTCTGAATAGCATGCTGAGCTGGAACATTCGCACATAAGCGCATGTTGGCCAGGATATCCAAGCCCTCAATAAAATCTGATGCATACCGTTTTGCACCGCTGATGATCATCCAGCCCGACCTGAATCCCGCTACACGATAGGTTTTTGATAAACCGTTGAATGTAACAAACAGGAGGTCGTCAGCCAGCGACGCTATGGAGATATGGTCCGCTTCATCATAAAGTATCTTGTCATATATTTCGTCTGAAAAGATAATTAAATTATGCTTTCTGGCCAGGTGAATAATTTTGTCCAAGATTTCTAAAGGATAAACAGATCCGGTTGGATTATTGGGGTTTATGATAACGATACCCCTGGTTTTTCTTGTAATTTTTTCTTCAATATCTGCCAAGTCCGGATACCACTCAGATTCTTCGTCGCAGTGGTAGTGGACTGTTTTGCCACCGCAGAGACTGATCGCAGCAGACCAAAGTGGATAATCTGGAGATGGAACCAGTATTTCATCACCATCATTCAGAAGCGCCTGTACTGCCATGACAATGAGCTCACTGACACCATTCCCCAGGTAAATATCTTCAATCGTGACACCATCGATCTCTTTTTCCTGACAATAGTGCATGACCGCCTTCCTGGCTGGATAGAGACCCTTGGAATCCGAATATCCCTGGGACGCCGGGAGATTGATTATCATGTCATGGATAATTTCATCCGGGGCCTCAAACCCAAAAGGCGCAGGATTACCAATGTTCAGTTTAATGATCTTATGGCCTTCTTCTTCCAGCCTTTTTGCCTCAATCAGAACAGGACCACGGATATCATAACAGACATTGTGCAATTTATTTGATTTCAGGATAGAGTTCATCATATTGAATAGTTAAAGGGGTACTTTCATGAGATTGACAATTAATCAACTATTTCTAAAAACGAAATTATGTCTGATTTATTCATCAGCATCACGCGTAAGATCTGAGAGACCGTTATTTTCCAGCTGTGTTTGAATCCAAACCTGCTGCATGCGACTGATATGACTGTAGTTAAACTGACGGGCTGCTTCAGCAGAAGCTTTTTTCCCGCCAAAATACCAGCTGATTTCAAAAAACATCAGCAGACCGGAAATACCGTACTGTTGTTGTGTGAAAGCATGATAACTGCCTGCAATAAAGATTAGATTCAGCACTAAAGAAACGGCTGCTTTTCCATACTCCTGACTAAACAGAAAGCCGGATCCCGGCAGAATACCGGAGTAGAACGAAGCACGATTTGGGTCGGTCAGATTTGGAAACGTATTGGAAGATGGAAAAACAGCTGCTGTATCCTCTTTTACATATTTCTCCCAGATATGTTGTGCCCGCTTTTCACGCCCCTGGTGTAAAAGCGATGTCATCATGATGAGAGTGGGTTGCCTCCGGGTTTGCTTGTCGAAAAAATTTTCGTTCTCCGAAAGCATCTCAGAAGCGGTCGTATCAACCAATTTATACTTTTTCAGCTGGTAATAATTCTTTAAAAGATAAAGATCCAGCATTCTCTTTTCTGATGTTTCGGGGTACTGAAATTTTATCTTGAGAATCTCACTGATGGAACGGTGGTATTCATTGTGTTCATATAGCTTTTTAACATAGTCAAGTTGACTGGTATCGGGATCACGGTTGACTTGAGACTGGCTGATTGCTGCTGTGGGGGAAACCAGGAACAGAAGTACAGATAAAAACAGAGTCGGACACCATACACCTGACAACCAGAATTTTAGCTTCTCTCTTAACTGACGGTTTTCTTTCAAGACCATTCGTTATCTCAATCATAATTGACCCGCTACGATTCATTTAAATGTCGAGGATTTTTCACAAAGGGGCAAGCCCGGAATAAGAAAATCAGTTTCAATTGCTGATTAACGAACGGTCTTGAATCAAATGTGGGTATATTCAACCAATTTCGGTTACAAATTTTAGCTCATCGATACCAAGCGATTGGGTCAACTCCCTAAGTTTTTCGAGATTGTCCGGAAGGTGGTTTTCAAGTGCCAGCTTTTTCAAAAGTGACCAGTTTGATAGTGCCATTTCATGATTGTTGTCCTTCCAAAATGCTTTGCCCATACTCAGCAAAGCATCACATGCATCTTCGTATGCCTGGTTTTCCTGCATGATTTGCAGGGAGAGTTGAAAAAATTCGTCGCAACGTTCCAGATCACCAAGCTCCTCATAAACCTGTGATATGTTAATCAGGGTCTTTGCTTCTCCACTGCTATTACCAATCTTTCTCATTATTGATAATGATTGCTCCAGGCAATTGATGGCTGTTAAAAATTCGCCTCGAACTTTATAGATAAATGAGATATTGCTCAACGTAATCGCTTTGAGTGGAAAATCACTGGTATGTTGCACGATAGATAAAGTTTGTTCAAAGTATTCCAGGGCTTTTTCATAATAGCCCTGAGTATAATAGACTGTGGCAATGTTATTCAGTGTTGTCGATTGTCCATCAAAATCATTGATTCTTTTCAAAATCTCCAGCGCTTTTTCCAGATAATCGAGAGCAGCGCTGTAGTTCTCCTGATCTTGAAAAATCTGTGAAATATTATTCAGTGTTGTTCCTTTGGATTTAAGATCGCCTGTCTCGTCTGTTATCTTCAGTACCTTATTCCATGTAGCAATTGCATCATTCAACAGCTCTTCTTTTTCTTGACTTCCAGCTATTCTGACATATAACAGCAGACGATGAGAAACGTTTTTCAACAGCTTAATGGTGTCTTCCAGAAAGGCAATGTTAAGTTGATGATAGCCATTTTCTTCAAAGCGTGTTGTGACTTTAATCGCTTGAGGTACCAATTGATCGAATGTTTCTGTTCGCTGAAGTTTCCAGCAATCGAAAAGATCGCTCAATAGCTCTTTATGATCTTTTATTAGCCCATCTTTTCGGATTTGCTCAATATTGCTTGAAACCCATTCATAAGTAGAGCTTTCAGGCATTATTGCTCTGACGGATTTCAACATATTTTTGACAGTCTGGGCTTTCCCGATAGAAGCATAATGATAGCAGAGCTCAAGTTGATTCTGACACTGTTCTTCTTCACTTCCGATATTGGCCAGATAGTTCAACATGCTCTCTACATTATCGATATGACTTGTATTTCCATTTGCTTCTGATATTTGCAACGAATGCCAAAGCTGCTGACGTTTTTTTTCTCTGCCCGTTTTGCTGGAATACCATTTTTTCAGAAATTCCCCCAGAAATGGCAGAAATCGTTTAGGGTCCTCAAGTTGTCCAATGGCCAGCCAGAGGTCGAAAAATCCTTCTTTAATATGAAATATTTTTGAGCGCCTGTTTTTGGGATGAATTGATGTGGTCAAATGTCCATGGTCAAGGAGCCGACTGGTGCTTAAGTGACATTGCTTTGCCGAAATTCTAAGTTCCCTGGTTAGACTTGTATTTGTATTGTATCTGGTTTCAAGAGATGCAAGGGTCGCAAGAAGCGAGCGGTCAATTGCCGATAAGGAAAGCATCCTCTCTTGATAAAAAGGTGTCACTCTGTCCAATAGTTCTTCAAACAATGATTTGATACCTTGTGAATCTTCATCCGTCAGCAGTTTATAAAGCAGCAAAATTAATCTGGGATTTCCACCTGTGAATTGATGAAGTGCTTGTATCTTTGAAGCAAGGTTGCCAAATCCTTGTAAAAGATCCGTTTGCTGATCATACTTTAGATGCTTGAAAATCAATTCTTGGGTCTGCTCTAAGTTCAGTTCAAACAATGGATGAACGTTAAATAGATTGAAAGGTGGGATCTTGTAAGAAGTGTTGTTCCCATTTGCCATTGCTGCTGTGCCGATAAACGTTGCCGTATCGCATTGAGAAAGAAATCCAGCAAACCCATCGATAATTTCTTTGTTCTTTTTCTGGTCGACAAAAAATGCGTCAAAATTTTCGAAAAGGATCAGAAAACGTCGGCCTTTATCCTGATAATATTCCTTCAGAGATTTAGTCACGCGTTGTTGAATCGTATCATCATTTGACTTCTGACATACAACCAGTAGTTTTTCCCAGTGCTTGTCGTTAGTTGATTCCTTGAGCTGTTTTATAATTTTCAGCAGTAGTAATGGCAAAGAGGTGATTCCATGATTATCAACTGGAAAAGTAATGAGCACATATTGGTTCATCAAGGACCGGGATCTAGCTATTTTATCTGCCAGTAATTTTAACAGGTGCGTTTTACCAATTCCACGCGGTCCGACAAACAGCGTATTATCTGGAGAGTATTTATCGGCAGACTCTTCCAGTACAGTTAAAATCCCGGCAATAATCTCTTGCTGGCCAACGACCGTTTTTTTCAACCGATCTATTGAAGATAGCCCGGGTCGATATACACTTTTCAATGGCTTGTAACCGACACCACTGGATTCCATTCGACTCCTTTTTGAAAATTATATCAGTATTCTAGGCTTACTTAACGAGAATATTAGCGGAAGAATTCATGTGTTTCCTCATCGAGTTGTAACCTAACGACTGGTCTTAGATAGAGTAAACGATTGATAAAATGCCTATTTTTCAGGTGAAAGCATTTCAAAAAGCATTCCTATTTTAAATCCTCAGAAAAAGTATACTTGTGCTTATAGCCTAATGCTATGAACTTGGACCTGATATTTGAAATAGAGTATCAAAAGCTGCCTTCCAGTTTAGCCCATTTCTATGCAGATGACCATCAAAGGAAATGTAAAAATGAACAACTATTTTTCAAAAAAGTTAATTATGTTAAAAATGGGCTTGTTGGGTAATGTCTCGTCCTATTGATCACGGTGAGGCTGGCCGGATCTTAAACAGGAATCGTTAACCCACGAATAGTCGAGATAACGATCCTTAACATTGATTACCAGGTGTTTTTTCCAGACGGCTATCCCATATGGAAGACATCTTTTTACGACTAACGGTTTCGGTAGAGCTTGATCTTGTAAATATAGGCTCAGTCTAATATGCTTAAAAATATTCAGACTAGCTACACTGGGCAGGTTGATTTTTATAACCATCTTATGGATTCATTACCAAATGGAGAGCAATGAAGACCAAAAACCTTCTTGAAAAACTTTTAGACAGGGAAGATCTGACTTTCGATGAGGCAAGTTGGATGATGAACCGGATTATGGAAGGGGAAGTTACAGTCGGTCTAACAGCAGCAATGCTTGTTGCATTACGAATGAAAGGAGAAACAGTTGAAGAAGTGACTGCCTGTGCGATGGTGATGCGTGAAAAATCGACGAAAATACCGGTCAGATACGACCTCCTGATAGATACCTGCGGTACGGGAGGTGATAACTCCGGATCGTTTAATATTTCAACGACAGTCGCCCTCTTACTGGCAGGAGCTGGGTACAAAATTGCAAAGCACGGAAATCGCTCGATGACGTCTAAAAGCGGCAGTGCTGATCTACTCGAAGCCCTGGGGGTTAATATCAATTTGAATCCGGGTCAGGTAGCACATTGCATCGCTGAAGTGGGAATAGGATTTCTATTTGCACCTGCTCTGCACTCGTCCATGCGGAATGTGGGGCCGATACGCAAGGAACTCGCTGTCAGAACAATATTTAATATGCTGGGTCCTTTGACCAATCCAGCGGGTGCGAATATTCAAATTATCGGCCTATATTCACACCAGTTGGTCTCCAAAGTAATTCGTGTCCTGAAGGATCTGGGGAGTGAATCTGCATTTGTTTTTTCAGGGCTCAGCGGCCTGGACGAAGTTTGTATTGCTGGTGACACAAAAGCTGCCCGGCTCAAGCGTGATGGCACCATCAGTGAGTTTATTTTTGATCCGGAGACATATGGTTATCAGAAGGCGGGGCTAACAGCCATTTGTGGCGGGAGTGCATCTGAAAATGCAAAAATCACCAGAGATATCCTCTCCGGTGATACAAAGGGTCCAAAAAGAGATATTGTTGCAATCAATGCCGGTTTTGCGATAGCAGCAGCAGATGACTGCTCTCTCGAAGCAGGGATAACGAAAGCGGAGCAACTTATCTCCGACGGTGTCGGTACCCGGGTCATTGACCATCTGGCAAGTGTTACCCAGTCATTTTAAGAATAAATCGATTTTCACTTGAAACAGACGGTGGCATCTGACCAGCATAGCCGCTTTAAAAAGTCATGGTTCAAGAGCTAACATAAAACAGATATCATGAGTATTCTCAATCAGATCGTAAAAGATAAGAAAAAGGAGATTGCCAATAAACTTATTGGAATCAGAAAGGACCAGCTTAAGAAATCCGAAGCGGATCATCGCATCCCTTTGGATTTCATCAAATCTTTAAAAGATGAATCCCTCGCGATTATTGCTGAAATTAAAAAAGCCTCTCCTTCAAAAGGGGTAATTCGCCAGGATTTTGATCCACTTCAGATAGCGAAATCTTACTCAAGATCAGGGGCAAATTGTCTCAGTGTCCTGACAGAGGAAATGTATTTTCAAGGACACCCGGATTATTTGAAGGCAATTCGGCAGGAAGTGGATATTCCCCTATTGAGAAAAGATTTTATTGTTGATGAACGGCAGATCAGAGAATCCTATGATCTGGGAGCTGATGCCATCCTTCTGATTGTTTCAATCCTGTCCGAGAAACAGTTGGCAGACTTTAAAAAATCAGCTGCAGCATTCGGGCTGACAACACTTGTCGAAGTACACACAAAGAAGGAGCTGGATGTCGCACTGAAACTGAATTGTCATCTCATTGGAATTAATAACAGAAATCTAGCTACTTTTGAAACAGATATTCAGCAGTCGATCAATCTTAAAAAGCTGATTCCGTCACATGTCACTTGCGTCAGCGAAAGCGGAATTCACTCTACAGCGGATTGCCGAATCCTGCATGAAAATGGATTTGATGCGGTTTTAGTGGGGGAAACGCTCATGCGTCAACCGGATCCAGGGGCTTATATTGCAACCTTACTCGGGAAAATGTCATGAAACGGGTCAGGGTCAAAATATGCGGCATCACGATAAAAGAACAGGCACTGGCGATCGCCGCTCTTAATGTCGATGCCCTGGGCTTCATTCTCTACCAGAAATCCCCAAGATATATTAAGCCAAATAAAATACGTTCAATCATCAACGTTCTGCCACCATTTGTGAAAACCGTTGGTGTATTTGTTAATGAGTCGATTGCAGACCTGACTGAAATAATGTTGCAATCCGGACTGGACCTGGCACAACTGTCTGGGGATGAATCTCCGGATTACTGCCGACAACTGACTGAAAATGGGATTAGCTGGATCCGCTCATTCCGGATCAGGGATCCCGCAGATTTAGATCAAACCGCCCTGTTTCCAGCCAATTATATTCTGCTGGACGCTTGGTCGGACAAGGATTTTGGCGGAACTGGCAAGACGTTTGATTGGCATATAATTGATCAGTTGCCTGACCGTTATGAGATCATCCTGGCTGGGGGTATCAATCTTGAAAATGTCGAAAAAGCCATAAAATCTGTCCAGCCTTACGGAATAGATGTATCTTCAGGAGTTGAGGAATCGCCGGGAGTTAAGTCCATTGAAAAGGTCAAAGCGCTGCTTAAAAGAATCCGGATGTCAGAAGAACAGAAATGAAGACTGAATTCAAATTAGCCGATTCTATTGCCCAAATCGAAAATGGGCAGATAAATGGAGAGCAGCAATGTTAATGTCACCGCCCCCAGGATCAACATCAGCAGAGGCTCAATAAATCGACTCCATTTTTCGAACTGGGCTTCGCGCTTGCGGTCTATATATGTATAAATCTGTTCAAATCCCAACTTCAGCAAACCGGTTTTTTCCGCTGGGACTATAAAGCGCTGAAATGAACGGGGAAACCACCGCGAACTCTGAAAAGCTTCAGAAAATGCGAGGCCGGAATTGAGTCTTTGGGTTAAGAGATGGCCATGTTTGCGGTTTTTTTCCGACATACACTCTGTGGCCTGCTTTGTAGCCTGATTTACCGACTGCCCACTTTCCAAGAGCAGCGACATGGCGTGGGCGTATAAAAATGGATCCTCTTTCGACTGCAGCACTCTTTGCAGTTGTTGTGATAAAAGGATCCAGGGATGAAAAAATCGAATTACAGGCAGGTACCCCCAGACCGCAATTCCCATAAAGACCGCAATGATCATCAAACTGTTTTGATGGAAAAAACCAGATAGATTGACCATCATCTGAGTCAAAATTGGCAGTTCGTCTTTGAAAAGCGCATAGACATTGCTGAACATTGGAACAACGAAAACAATCACTCCCAGACTCATCAGAATTATCATGCTGAATATTATTTTTGGGTATCGAAAAATTCGTACAAGCTCCTGATACCTGTTTTCTTGATGTTGATAGAAAGCTTGTAAATCGTGTAATCCCTGACTTAGTTTGCCGCTTTTTTCACATAAACGAATCATGGCAATGAAAAAATTTGAAAAAAGAGGCGAAAGTTCCGAAAAACCTTCTTCAAGAGATTTTCCCTGATGCAGGTCCGACTTAAGTTTCAGAAAAACATAGCGCACAATTATTGATCTGCGATCATCAACCATCATCTCCAGTGCTTCAACAATTGAAATGCCGGCATCCAAAATGGATGTAAATGAATCCAAAATGTAGATGAGATCACCGGTCTTCAGAGCAATTCTCAGTTGATCCCTCAGAACTGTATCCAGCGATATCTGATAATATCCTTGCTGATTTAGAAGTTTCCAAACACTCTTTTTGGCATATCCGGTTGCGATTCCGTGACCGGATGTACCTTCTAACGTGATTGCCTTCCAAAGATAAACCGATTCCATGGTATTTTATGGTTTAGAATGAGATCTTACAAAACTGATTAATGTGAGAGAACCTAACCAGCAGGACAAATTGAATCCAGTTCAATGGCGCTAATTGTGTTTTCTGCAACCAGTTTTGTACCAAAATCCCGCATGGAGACAAACCCCTCTGAAAAAGAAATTTTTTCAATATCTGATAATGCTTCTTCATATGATAGCATTTTTTTAATAACGGGAGAGATCTGTAGTGTTTCTAAAATCGGGATTCGTCCTGAAACACCTTTGCCCGAACACAACTGACAGTCAGGGCTCATATTGCAGTTGCAACTTCGTGGAACTAACCGTTGCGATACCAACAGTTTCAATGATGTCGCGATATCGTCCCCTTTGACGCCCAGATTTTTCAAACGATGAATAGCCTCAAACACATTATTACTATGCAGTGTCGAAAGAACGAGGTGACCGGTTTGCGCAGCTCTAGCCGCAATTTGGGCTGTTTCGGTATCTCGAATTTCACCCACAAGTATCACATCCGGGTCCTGCCGCAGAAAGGAACGTAAGGCAGACGCAAAACTGATACCGGCTAGATTATTGACTTCCACCTGGGTTATGCCGTTCAATCTGTATTCGACTGGATCTTCGATCGTAAGAATATTCAGGGCTTCTGATTGCAACTCCTTTAAAATTGAATACAAAGACGTTGTTTTACCTGATCCGGTGGGGCCTGTGAACAGAATCATGCCTGTTTTTACACGGATACATTTTTTAATTATGGCGATATGGCGACTGGAAAATCCCATTTCCTCCATAGAAAACTGAACGGATGTGGCCGGCAGCAGCCGCAGGACAATTTTTTCACCGTTAATTCCAGGTACAGTGGACACGCGTAGATCAAAATGCTTCCCATAACTGCTGATAAAAGGAAAGTGTCCATCCTGAGGTGCCCTTTTTTGTGCAATGTCCATTCTTGAGTGAAGTTTGATCTTTATGAAAAGTCGTTCATCAATCTGTTCTGGCAGTGAAACTTTTTTAAGTTTCCCGTCGATCCGCATCCGTACCTGTTTTGTGCCTGACAGACTCTCGATATGGATATCAGATGCATTATCCTGCGCGGCTTTTTCCAACAAATAGCTAAGGTTTTTTTTAGCCTGATTGTCCTCTTGCAACATCTCATCGTGAGAAAAGGCGAGGATCCTCTGTTGAATGAGATTATCGGCACACAGAAAAATCTGATATCTTTTGAATAAAAATGGGAGATATTTACAAAGAGAAATCAGATTCGTTTTTTCTGAAACGAATATCTGTGCCTTGAGGCCGTCCCGTTCGGCACTCTGTACAACAAAAGTAAACTGTATTGAGCGTTCCAGATTTATCAAAGCGGGAGTGTGATTATCGTCGCTCTCTGGCAATGACAGAAGATTCTTCCAGATCGAAATTCCTAATTGTTGTGACAAATGCCAGATTTCATCTGATTTTGAGTGAGTTTCTTTACTGGATGAATTCATATTGTTAAACTGAATGTCGTTTAACAGCAATAAACCCGCTTTTTATGCACAAATCTAATATCACATTCAGGGGTTTTGTGTTTTATGCTAAAATATCTGATTTACTTAACAGCCGGGTATTTAATTTTTAAGGTTGTCAAAAATGGCGTCTATTTGGCACTTGAAAGCTTTCAGAAGCCGAGTATACTGGATGGGACGACGGAATTGATAAAATGTGATCAGTGCGGTGGTTTTTTTAAAGAGACCACCCTCATCAATCACAAAGAGAATAATTTTTGTAGTGAAATATGCAAACAGGACTACATCAATGAGCTGCAGTAGCAACTCTTGATTCTGGCAGTGCTTTTTCCGGTTTGGATTTTCACAACAGAATTCATCGCCCCAGGGAGCAACCATACAAACGGAAAAAATCGCTTTAATCCTAGTTAAAGTATTAAAAAATTGCAACTATTCTCCGGTTTAAAGAATCATCATTCTGTTTACTCTGAATGAACCATCCTCAAAGTTGAAATCCCTGAACCATTCCAAATTGAATCGAGAAGAATATGATAAGAAATGCTATTCGTTTTTTAGGTGGTACCTTTGGATGCTTGATTCTTTTAGCCATGATGGTTTGGGTCATGGTGTATTTCAATTATTTTCCGATCGATTCAAAGATTAATGCTTTGGGATTTTTCCCCCCTTACGGGTTTGTCTTTTTTGTTTTACCGCTGGTACTGCTGTTTTGGATGATCGGTGCCAGAAAGAGTTCCACCATTTTACTGCTTGTTTTTCTGCTGTTTTTTATCTCATTTGGTGATTTTTCATTCAACAGCGCTGAGACATCAAAACAACCAGAGTTGCAGAAAGGTCACAAATTGTCTGTTATCGCTTTGAATGTTCGTTACTACTCATACGATCTAAAAAAGGTCATAACAGCAATCAAGGATATGGATGCAGACCTTTACCTGCTATCCGAGAACATTTTATCAATCCAGGAACGCCATATTCTGGAAAAGGAACTCCAACCCTGGACCTTTCATATGGGACGACAGGAAGGAACCGCCCTAATTTCCCGCCTGCCTGTCCTCGATTTTAAAGAAGTGGTTCTGCCGTCAAAACAAGCATCACTGAGTGAGCCGAATAAAATCAGTAACCAACATCTGAATCCCAATCGTTCTTTCGTACATGCCAGAATTGATGTGGGTGGGACGCCGGTTCATGCCATATCGATTCGATTTCTCGCTGGACGACCCGCTGACCGGACGCTGTCAGAAGCATTCAAATGGGGAATTTATGTTTTTGGCGTGCAGCTGAAAGAAATCGATTTTTTTCTTGATTATTTGAAAAATCTAAGGGGACCGATTGTTTTTGGCGGTGACCTGAACGCCACCCCATCGTCCCTCGTTGTGCAGAAGTTATCTAAAATTGCTGTTGATAGTTATCTCGAAAAGCACATCTGGGGCGGATTTACTTTCTGGACTCAGTTTCCATCCTATGCTCGGTTGGATTATATATTCAGCATGAACGGCGTTCGTGTACTCAGTTCTGAAATATTGGATGTGGTGGTGTCAGATCATTTTCCAGTGTATAGCGAGTTCATGATCCCCTCGCCTCAGGTAATGTGATGAATAGTTACAATCTGTGCTATGATGCAGGAGGCAGGCCTGTGCTCTAATAGCGACATTCATTGAAGGAGTGAAATGTCCGTTGCTTCAATGATATAATCTACAGCCTGGGTAAATGACGGAAAAATAGGAATAGACGGATAATCTTGAGCCACTGACTGAGAAGCTGAGGCTCCCTGTCCTGTTGTCAGAAGGATGCCCTTAATATCTGCATTGATAGCCAACTCTACATCGCTTCGTTTATCACCAATCATAACCGAGGCTTGCAGGCAGAGATTCAATTCCTTTTCAGCCTGCTGAATCATTGCCGGAGCGGGTTTTCGACAATCACACTTTAGGTTATACGGTGGAAGACCGCTGACGTGGTGAGGGCAGTAATAGAGATGGTCAAGCTGAACCTGATGGACTTCAAGCAGCTGATTTATTCTGTCATGACACTCCCTGACAAATTTTTGAGGGAAATACCCTCTGGCAACTCCAGATTGATTTGTGACAACAACGAGAAGATAACCAAAATCCTGTAAACGTCTCAATCCTTTTGGAACATCCGGATAAATCTGTATGTCTTCAAGTTTGGAAAGATAGTGAACATCGTGTATCAGAACACCGTCTCTATCCAGGAAAATCGCTTTTCGTTGATCAGACATGATTTTTTATTTGCAATTGAGGTTTTTGTGGTTGAATGTCAGTGTCATCAAAAGCAACCATTCGTCCAGGTTTCGTGCTTTCACAACGTTTTTTCGGGATGACACGTCGCGAAAAATCGAGCTATCCTTAGGGAATGCGACACAAGTCTATTGTTGATAACAAATTTTTCGCGATTGCACTAGCTGGTTTCTAACCGATTTGATAAAAATAGGTAACAGGTAAAAACAAGGGATCGTTCTCCGGAAAAGTCCAAATCATTTTCACCTCCCCCGGCGCACCCTCGGAAAGACGGTGTAAGTAGAAAAACCGTTTATCAATTACCAGACTAAATACGGGTGTATCCCAATATCGCGTGTTCATATATTTGTCGTAAGAATCAGTAAATAATACTATTTGGAGTACTTAATGGGCATGACAGGCAATGAAATTCGCCAATCTTTTATCCAGTTTTTCAAATCCAAAGGACATAAACACGTCCGCAGTTCTTCTCTGGTGCCGCATAACGACCCTACGATCCTGTTCACGAATGCTGGCATGAATCAGTTTAAAGATTACTTTCTAGGGAATCAAAAACCTGAGTTCAATCGGGCAGTTACTTCACAGAAAGTCATGCGAGCCGGAGGAAAACATAATGATCTTGAGAATGTCGGGCGAACCGATCGTCACCATACATTTTTTGAAATGCTGGGGAATTTCTCGTTTGGAGATTATTTTAAAAAAGAAGCGATTGCCTTTGCCTGGGAGTATCTGACTGACGTTCTTGGACTGCAGCAGGATAAGCTTGTTGTCTCGGTTTTTGACGAGGATCAGGAATCTTTTGATATCTGGCATGAGGAAATTGGCATTCCAAAGGAGAGAATCGGTCGACTGGGGGAAAAAGAAAACTTCTGGTCTATGGGAGATACCGGACCCTGCGGACCCTGTTCTGAAATCCACTATCAGCTGGAGCCAATGGCGGATGGTTATACCGTACAAAAATCACTTGAAGAAGACAACGGAACCTTCCTGGAAATTTGGAATCTGGTCTTTATGCAATTCAACAGGGAAAATAATGGTTCAATGACGCCGCTTCCGAAACCCAGCATAGACACAGGTATGGGTATTGAACGGATTGCGTCTGTGGTACAGTTTTTTAAGTCCAACTACGAATCAGACTTGCTCAGTGGGCTCGTCAACAAAGTATTGCAGGAGGCACCCCATCCAAGTGGTTCAAAACAAGAGAGCATCGTTTCAGCACGTGTGATCGCAGACCATATCAGAGCAACTGTTTTTCTAATCGCAGACGGTGTTATACCAGCCAATGAAGGCCGAGGATATGTATTAAAAAGAATTATCCGGAGAGCTGCAAGACATGGGAAGGAATTGGGATATTTACCTGGCTTTTTCGCCGGATTGGTTGATGATCTCGTTTTGTCGATGTCAGATGCCTACCCTGAGATTAAAGAGTCACAAGGATATATCAAAATTCTGACTGAGCAGGAGGAGCGGCGGTTCAGTTCGACACTGAATCAGGGGATGAAGATTCTCGGCGATCTGCTGGATGAGCATAAGAAAAGAAATGCGACTGAAATCGGAGGTCAAGAGATATTCAAACTCTACGACACTTACGGATTTCCAGTTGATCTGGCAGAAGATATTCTTCAGGACCAAGGCTTCACATATAACCGGGTGGACTTTGAAACGGCGATGGCCGAACAGAGAAAGCGGGCCAAAACCGCTCAGGACAGCAAAAAAATCGACTTGAAAGTCAGTGCTGTTTACCTCGATCTGATGGAAAATAATCTGGGGAACCGCTTTCAGGGCGATCGAAAAACAGAAATTCAAACAAAGATTTCAGCAATTATCAAAAATGGCCAACCATCCGATACCTTGTCCAAAGATGACAAGCTTGAAATTGTGCTGGCAGAAACACCATTTTACGCCGAATCCGGAGGTCAGGTAGGAGATAAGGGGGAAATCTTTCACAATGAATTTCGAATCCTTGTCTATGATACACAAAGTCCCATGGCAGGATTAAATATTGCTTTCGGGAAAGTGGTCAGCACAACTGCCCCGGAAATCAATATTAAAACAAATCGAGCTGTGACAGCTAAAGTTTCGCTGAGCCGGCGCCGTGAAATTGAATGCAATCACACCGCAACACACCTGTTACAAGCCGCGTTGAGAGCGGTTTTAGGAGATCATGTCAAACAAGCAGGCTCTCTGGTCAACGACGAAAAACTCAGATTTGACTTTAGTCATTACACACCGGTTTCCAAAGAACAGCTTTTGGATGTGGAAAACTTTGTCAATCAGCGGGTTCTCGAAAACATTGACGTCGAAGTTCAGGAAATGTCTTTTGATGAAGCGATGAAAACTGGCGCTATGGCAATATTTGGTGAGAAATACGGTGACGAAGTCAGAGTCGTCTCAGCAGGTTCCGCAAGCAAAGAGTTGTGTGGTGGTACTCATACTTCTCGTCTGGGTAATATCGGATTCGTTAAAATTTTTACCGAGGAAAGTATCGCGGCTGGTATCAGGCGAATTGAAGCTCTGACGGGTAAAAAAGCCCTTGAGTATGTTCAGCAGAATGTCCGCATACTGGATGATATCGCGCAAAAATTTAAGGTCCCACAGGTAGATGTTGTAGATCGGATCGATCAACTGCTTTCCCAATCGAAAGAGAGAGAAAAATTGATTGATCAACTACAAAAAGAGATGCAGGCTACGGCTGCGTCTGAATCGCTTTCCCAGGTGAAAACCATCGGAAACATCCAGACTTTGATCATGAAAGTAGCAGAAGATGTGGAGCTGAAATCACAAGCCGTTGCCCTTCAGAAGACGATGGGTTCTGGTTTGATTATGCTTGCAAAAATGGCTGAAGCTGACAAAATTTCAGTGGTTATTGCGACCTCAAAGGATTTAAACCCTGGATTGCAGGCGGGTCAATTGGTGAAAGAACTGGCACCCATCATATCTGCCAAGGGAGGCGGTAGCCCGACAATCGCGCAGTGTGGCGGAAATAATCCGTCGGCCTGGCCTGAACTGGTTGCTGAGTTAGAAAAACGCCTGGAGGTTTAATTCTGACAATTCCAATGACAGCGTTAGCAGAAGTATCATCTGCTAACGGCTGTTCTATGAAGCCTTGGAACTGGGAACACTGTCAGATTTTGAGGATGTTGCTTGTGACGATTTCGGCGGCGATGATTCGGTTTTTGCTGCCGGTGTCGGTGCTGGTGTAGTTCCAGCTGCTGGTGTGGTGGCTGCCGGTTTTTTCGAGTCGTTGTTTGCATTCACGTTCGTGTTACCGTAACCATCTTTGTACCAACCACCTCCTTTTAAGTGAAATGCAGACATGGATGCTTTGCGCTTTAATGAAGGTTCATGGCATTGTGGACAATCTTTTAATTGCGCTTCGGAGATTTTTTGAATCACTTCCAGTTCATTATGACAACTTTCGCAAATATATTCGTAAATAGGCATGTTCTTTTTCCTCTTTCTCTACTGTCAATGATGCAGCTTTCAACAATTTGACCGTAATACGATTAAACAATCCTTTAAGATTATACGCTCCCTTTGTATCAGTCAACGCTTTGTATGATCTTTGCGACTATTTTTTAACAACGGTCAATTAATCATGAGAAAAAAAGAGGCAAAGCACCTAACATCGGACAGTAAAAGAGACAACATTCCTATGGAAGTTGAGGTAGATCAGCCCTACCGAAAATCCAGGCTGGCGGCATTCTTCAAATTGTCAAGATTTTCTCTGTGCCTGAGCCTTGCGATTTTACTATTTTGGGGGGCGGCGCCACTGCTTCATGCCTATGATAAAAACCAGTATGCCCGGGCATTACGATTTAAGATCTGCATCAAATGCGATCTTTACAAGGCAAACTTTTCGGGTGTCGACCTGTCCTATGCTGACTTTACAGGATCCAATCTGATTTTGGCCTCTTTTCAGAAAGCAACTCTTTATCAGGCGAATTTTGAAAATGCGAACCTTTCTGGTGCGAATTTTGAGGGGGCTATGTGGATTAATGGGGTGATTTGTCAGGGAAATTCTTATGGAAAATGTAACTTCCCAGAACAGAAATAGATTTCAGTTTTTTTCGGTCAGCAGCGCCGATAATGTATGTGTGTCTGCCGACTATTTTTTAGGGATCGTTCAAAAATAACTTCACATAATCTATCTAAAAAATTCCTAAAATAACTGGACATTTTGCACATAGAATGTGAACTAATTTTTGAGCCGACCCTTAGCAATACTTCAAACCATTTATTGAAAGGCATTCATGTCAAACGAAAACATTGTGTACGTTTCTGATGAAGATTTTGAGGAAAAAGTTTTAAAAAGTGAAAAACCGGTCCTGGTTGATTTCTGGGCCGAATGGTGCGGCCCCTGCAAAATGATTGCCCCTTTCCTGGAAGAGTTGGCAGATGAACATCAAGGGAAATTAACGATCGCTAAAATGGATATTGACAAGTATCCGGATAACGCTTCCAAATATGGGGTCCGAAGCATTCCAACCCTGATTCTTTTTCAAAACGGTGAACAAGCGGATATGACTGTTGGCGCTGACCCCGGCCAAATCAGGAAGATGGTGGACAAAATCTAAATGGTTTTCCCGGTTTGATAATTTTCCAACCTAGGTCGTCTCTTTTTAATAAGCTTTCCTTTTCAGATAGTTTGGCTGTCATTTGCTTTTCAATGTCGTAACGGTTTGAAGAATATACTGTTTAAAATTGAATACGAAGGAACCCATTATAAAGGGTGGCAAATACAGCCGAACGTGGTCACTGTAGAAGAGACCATGAAAAAGGTTTTGCGGCGGATTTGCCAATGTGAAATTCGGCTTAAATCAAGCAGTCGAACCGATGCAGGGGTTCATGCGCGCGGACAGGTTGCCACCGTGCAAATCCCTGAACATGTCCCATTAAAAAAGCTTTTTTTTAGTGTCAATGCCTTGTTACCCCATGATATTTCAGTTATTGATATCGTTCAAGTAGACGCTGGTTTCAATGCCCGCATGAACAATCATGGTAAACAGTATACCTACCAGATTATCAGCTCCCCCGTATCAAAAGCTTTACACTACCACTATTGCCACTGGGTAAAGGCGCCGCTGGATATTGAACTGATTCGGCAGGCCTGCTGCTGTTTTGAAGGAACCCACGATTTTGTAGCATTCAGAGGAAAGGGGTGTCAACAAACCAGAACAGAAAAAAGGATTCGTCAGATAAAGGTTGTTAGTGATCGGATGTCAGATTATTCTACTCTGAGGATCCGTTTCGTAGGGAACGGTTTTTTAAAGAACATGGTTCGAATTATCGTGGGAAGTGTAATCGACATTGGGCGGGGACGACTTGACATAGGTATGATAGAAAGAGCATTTTCTACTGGAAAACGTGAGGAGGCCGGTTTAACTGCACCGGCCAAAGGTTTGACACTGGACAAGGTTTTTTTTGACCCCGATCCCTTTGTCAAAAGCGAGCGAGAAAGCTGGCTCTGAAAACAGGCTGTCATTTCAAGATGGCTCTTTATTGAGTAGACAGTTTTTCGTCAATGATCCCTTTTATTTGTATCAGGTCCTGGCTGGAAACCTGACATCGTGAACGCTTTGTCAGTATGCCATCAAGTAAAGCCGGCATATCAGGTTCCTCGCCTGTTGCTTTGATCACAGCATCACCGAATTTTGCAGGGTGTGCCGTTGCCAGGCAGATAGCACTGTTGAAAGGGGATTGCTCTGCTGCCGCCACACCGACCGCGGTATGGGGATCGATGGTATAGCCATTTTTATGGTATTTGGCGATCGTCGCCAATGTCTGTTCCGTATTGACTCTGACTGGATGAAAGATCTTTCTGGCATCATCTGCCTGTCCAGGTGATAGTTTGAATTCTCCCTTCGAACCCAACTCGCCCATCATAGAACGTATTTCTTTCGCATCATTCCCGACAAGATCAAACAAAAATCGTTCAAAATTGCTTGAGATCTGAATATCCATCGAGGGACTGATAGTAGAACACACTTGCTGAATCTTATATTGACCGGTTGTGATAACACGGTAGAGTATATCGTTTTCATTTGTGGCAAGTATCAGTTTTTCAATAGGCAGACCCATTTTTCGAGCCAGATAACCGGCGTAGATATCACCAAAATTTCCTGTAGGAACAGAAAAGACGAGCGGTAGATCAGGGGAGTGTTCCCTGAACCGAAAGGCAGCATAGAAATAATAAACAATCTGTGCCATTACCCGGACCCAGTTGATTGAATTGACTGCCCCTAACGAATGCTGATCCTTGTATTCCAGATCGTTAAACAGGTCTTTGACAATTCGCTGCGCGTCATCAAAGGTTCCATCTATAGCAATATTGACCACATTTTCATCCAGAACCGTTGTCATCTGTTTTTCCTGAATGGGGCTAATTTTGCCCTTTGGATGCAGCATGAAAATCGTAATTCCCTTTTTACCTCTCACTCCATGAATCGCCGCACTGCCGGTATCACCGGAAGTCGCTCCGACAATATTGAGAGCAGCACCACTGCTGCTGAGGAGGTTTTCAAACAAGTTACCCAGAAATTGAAGTGCGATGTCCTTAAATGCCAGAGTAGGCCCGTGAAACAGTTCCAGAATGGCAACGGATTCTGTAAACCGTAGCGGTGTGATGTTTTTGTGGTTAAATGTTTGATAACTTGCATTGATCAATTGCTTCAGCGTTTTTTCGTCCAATTCCCCATCTACAAAAGGTATAAATATTTGATGTGCCAGATCCTGGTAAGAAAGATCCTTCAATCTTTCCAACTGACTGGAAAAATCGGGCACGCTTTCTGGCACCAGCAAGCCGCCATCTCTAGCCAGACCTTCAATCACGGCTTCTTTAAAACTTCTCGGTTCACTGAGTCCGCGTGTACTTATGTATTTCATGATCGATATCCTACGTGACTAATTTTTTGAAACATTGTTTTTTGTATCTATTCACCACTTTTTTTGGAGTCGAGGGGATTATGATTCAAAATGCTCGAAAACAGGACGTTTTCGCCAATGCGTTTCTGACGAAACACTTGGCTCCAGGGATGGATTCATGCGTGTTTTGAATCCTGATCCCCCTCGACGGAGCCATGCTGAACAGTTACGCTTTTTTATTGTTATTGGTTACAGCCAGACTCAGAAGCATTGTCACTTCAGAGTCCCTGATATTCAAGACTCCTTTACAAAAATAACTGGCAGGCTTTACCCCAGGTTCTGAGATTTCCTTCCGTCCAGGTCAAAAAACCAGCAATTTCTTCCGGACACCAAACAGGCAGCTCTGGGATAGCTACGTTCTGAAGAAAATCAGCTAACTCTTGAACTCGATCGATTATCAAAGGAGAGTTCGGGGAGAAACGGGTCTTTAACAATTCCAGCAACCAGTCAGTCAGAATCATTCCCCAATATTCATATCGCAGATCATTGATATAATCATGCGGATTTCGACGATGTTCAACAATAGGGTTACCAAAAGCGGCCAAAAAAGTCGTTTTCTGCATTAACGATTGGAGAAAATACCCTCCCCAAATATCTCCATACCGCTGTATACTCCCGCCGGGAACCGGCCATGCCATTGGAATGCATAAGAAGGCTGGTATTAATTCTCTGACAATACTGGTGTTTTGAGTATTAATCGGGGTCCAGGTACTTTGGGTCAAGACTTGAACAGTATCGCCGTGATAACCAATCCCGGAAACGGGACCATTCAGCCAAGTCGTTGCATCAATGTCCGGATCCAGCAACCATAATCCGGCCGTAACTCCTATCCGCATTCCTGAATCCGAAGAGATAAATTGCGATTGGTTTTTTTTGCCTCTCAGTCGAAATGGATATCCACGGGGATAAATGGCACGAGACGGCTGAAATTCAAGATATTCACAGACATTGTGAAATCCTGTTTCTTCGCTAATAGTCGTGTTCTCCCAGATTTGACCGGTTATGCTGTGCGAGCCGATAAAATCACAATCATCGACAGGGAAATTATCATCATCAATACTGATCAGGATTTCGCACTTGTCTTCCAGAGCGCACAAATAACCGATATTCCTTCGCGTTTCGTTATTATAAGGAATCCGACTGTAGAAATCATGGCATCGCTGTCCCCATTCATCCTGCTCTTCAATACCTAAATATACGGTTTCCAATCCTTTTTGGGTTGTCGCTTCAGCAAGTTGTCTACATTCAGAAGGGGTTTTGCGATCTCCGATGACCCAAAGCTTCACCTCATGCAAATGGTTGAAGCGCTGAATGTTGTCATACAAATCGTTGATGACTGTTGGATAATTAATGGTTGTAAATACAATATGATATGGTTTCATGTGATCATTTAAAAAATGTAGCAACTTTGCAGGGTTTGAGTTTTATTGGATTATGGGCTTTGTCGATCCAGAAAACACAGGCGAAGAAAGACCCTTTTGTAGAGGGCTATATCCTGGAAAGCCAATCTTCATAGACAGCCTGAAGCGTCTGGTCAATAGTGTATTTTTGCTCCCAGCCTATTGTTTTAAGCTTGATATTGTCACCGAGCAGCAAGGGTTCATCTGACGGTCTGAACAGGGTTTCTTCTGTTTCAACTTTGATATCAAGACCTGAAATGCGAATCAATCGTTCCAGGATATCAGAAATTTTGTATGCTGTCCCTGTGCAGATGTTAATCGGTTCGCCAGGTTTTCCCTTTTCCAGTAACATCATCATGGCTGCAACACCATCTCTGACATCGATAAAGTCTCTGGCTGATTCAAGATTACCCACCCGTACAACAGGTTCAAGCCTTCCTTTTGCTATTAGAGCCAACTGTCTGGCAAAATTTTGAATGGCCGTTGCAGGTGGATGGCCGGTGCCAACATGAATAAACAGGCGGGGCAGGAAAACGTTGAGCCCGAAGTTGATGAAGTATTGATACCCCAGACATTCAGTTGCCGCTTTAGAAACACCGTAAGGTGTTATGGGCTGTAAAAACCGTTCCTCTTGCAGCGGACAGTCTGCCGGTTTGATATTTCCATATTCGGCACTGCTACAGGCAATGATCACCTTGGCATCAGGAGCGAACCGTTGTGAAGCTCTCAGAACATTAACAGTCCCCTGATAATTATTCAGGTGTGTGGAATCTTCAGTTTTCCAGGAAATACTGTTAAAAGCCTGAGCCGCCATGTGAACGACAAAGTCAGGCTTAACCTCAGCGAAAACGCTTTCCAGCGCATCCCTGTCCAGAATATCCACACGAAAGATATCAGGATCAGGGCTCGCGGCAATTCTACTGGATGCACTGTTACGGGCGATTCCAAATGTAGGCCAGCCCTTTTCTCTGGTAGTGTGCGCAAAATGGGATCCGATCATGCCGGTTATCCCGGTTATCAGTGTTTTCAATGATTCTCCAATAAAAAGTCAAATTGGTGCAAAAAATGGGCGTACAAATACCGTGTGGCACTGTTTGTTAATTGTTATTCACATACCAGCCATAAACCCTGGCGATTCCTTCAGCAAGTTGTGTCCTGGCTGACCAGCCGAGACTGTTAATACGACTGACATCCAATACTTTGCGAGGAGTTCCATCCGGTTGGCTGGGATCAAAAACCAATTCAACAGGGTGCCCTACAACATCTTTGATGATCTGTGCGAGGTCTTTTATCGTAATATCTTTCCCAACACCGACATTGATCAGTTCAGAATCACTATATTGGTCCATCAGGAAATGACAGGCTTCCGCCAGATCATCAACATATAAAAATTCTCGCAGTGCATTCCCGGACCCCCAAACGGTTACCTGTTCCTTTCCAGCCTGCTTGGCTTCATGGAATCTTTGTATCAGGCCGGGTATAACATGGGAGTTCTGTGGATGAAAATTATCATGAATGCCATAAAGATTTGTCGGCATGACAGAGATAAACTGGGTCCCGTACTGTCGGTTATACGCCTGGCACATTTTTATTCCCGCTATCTTCGCAATAGCATACGGCTCATTAGTTGGTTCCAGGTAGTCCGATAATAGATATGATTCCTTTATCGGCTGCCGACTCAATTTGGGATAGATACAGGAACTGCCAAGAAATAGAAGTTTCCTGGCCTGATGCAGATAGGATTGATGAATAATATTTGACTGAATCGTAAGGTTTTCGAAAATAAATTCTGCGGGATAGGTGCTGTTAGCGTGGATACCCCCTACCTTGGCTGCCGCTAGAAAAACATATTCCGGTTTTTCAGAGCCAAAAAAAGCCGCTACATCTGTGGCATTCAGCAAATTTAACTCTGATCGGGATTTAATAATCAGGTTGGTGAAACCCTCTTTTTTCAAGTACCGCCTGATCGCTGATCCAACCAGCCCATTGTGCCCTGCAATATAAATTTTCGATGTCTTTTTCATTGCGTATTCACTGACAAGAATATAGATTTAAATTCAGGTACCGATGCAAGCGGTATTGATACGGACATTCCCCTTTTAGCGCGGATATTTGTTCCTGGTTATCAACTAATCCCGAATCTTAATAATTATCTAAATAGGGTATTTACATCAAGCGGTTTATACGTTTTTCCTGCTCATTTTGTCTGCAACTCCTTGAAGGCGCTTGAACCGGTCCTTACTCTAAAAAAGAGATAGGATCCAACATGCGGCCATTGATTCTGTTTGTCAATTACGATAAACAAGTGCCCCAATTTACTGAATCACCATAACCGTATTCAATGGAAACAAAAGAACAAAGCAGTATTCGCCTTTCTGTCGTTGTCACCGTCTACTCCGAAACCTTTTCGCTGAATGAGTCGATTGAGCGGTTGATTAAGCTGGATCGTGGATATATTAGTGAAATTATCCTTGTTATTTCACCAAAGTCCTCTGCTGAATGCATTGATATCTGCCAGCAATTAGATCAGAAACATGACTTTCTCAGATTGCATATGCAACAGCAAAATCCCGGCGTTGGTTGGGCGATTAGAGAAGGTATGGAGATGGCCACCGGTAACTATGTGGCGCTGCTCTCAGCCGATCTTGAAACAGAGCCGGAGGCCGTGGATCGTATGGTACGCAAAATCGAAGAGACTGGTTGCGATGGCGTGATTGGTAATCGATGGTTAAAAGGGGGTGGATTTCAAAATTATGACCCTACCAAGTTAATTCTTAATTGGGGATTCCAATATATATTCCGGTTGCTATATTTAACCAGGCTGGGAGATCTGACGTACGGATTTAAAGTATTGCGGAAAGACATGGTCAGCCGCATCAACTGGGAAGGTGTGCTGCATGAGATCTACATCGAAACAACCGTAAAGCCCTTAAAACTTGGATTTAAAATGGAACAGGTCCCAACCGTCTGGATAGGACGCAGAGAGGGAGAAAGCAAAAATACCTTCTTGCGAAACTTCAGATACGTCAGGTTGGCGCTGGACGTTTTAATCGCAGCTAAACAGAGACTGCTCATAACCGAATGAACGATACAGCTGACAATTATCCAATAAATGAGGAATTCCTGACACAGATTTAACTTTATTTTGATATTCAGCCATATTAGCTCCATATATTATTGACACGACAGCGCTACAGTGAATATAATAGATCTTTTAACGAAAAAAAATGTAGAACAGATCATATATTTGGGTAAGACCTATGCTAAACGGTTTATTTGGTAAAAAAGTAGGAATGACACAGTTTTTCACAGAAGACGGCGATCGTGTGCCTGTAACGGTTGTTAAGACGGATCCTGTCAAAGTGATCCAGAAAAAAACTGTGGAAAAAGACGGATACAAAGCAGTACAGGTTGGTATTGAAGAACTGACAGAGGCAAAGCGGAGAAATGTGACTAAACCTTTAAAGGGACATTTCAAGGATCAGACGCCAACTCGTTATTTAAGAGAGCTTGCCGCTGGGAATGATGAAGAAATCGAGGTCGGTCAAACCATCGATCTTAGCATGTTTACAGTAGGTGATCTGGTTGACGTAACCGGAACCTCGAAAGGTCACGGTTTTTCAGGTGTTATGAAACGACATAATTTCTCGGGGGGTCCTGCGGCACACGGCCATCGGTTCAACAGAGGTACTGGGTCCATTGGTCAGAGTGCTACACCTGCCAAGATCTTTAAAAATAAAAAAATGGCTGGCCAATACGGAAACGCCCAGGTGACAGTTCAACGGCTTGAGATTGTAGAAATAAAAGAGGATCTGAACGTTATCCTGATCAAAGGAGCGATTCCCGGCCCCAATGGACGGTTGGTAGAAGTCAAGAAGACTGCTAAACCAAAAAAATAAAGATCACCAAACCCAAATATGATCTGTGTTTATTCCCAAACACAGATCAACACCAAAGTCTGCATCCCGCCTTTTATCTCATTTGCTTCATTGATCCTGCTTGACGGACAAGGTAAATTGTATTCTGAGCGAGTTCCCATCTCAAACAAAATGGTGATACAGGGTCGCATTATCCGAAAGTTCTGTCTTATCATAACTTGAGAGTTGAGCCGGATTAGCGTGTCCGGTGATCTTCATAATATCTGAATCCTGCACTTTCAACTCTTTCAACCGGGTCACCAGTGTGACACGTAATACATGAGGGGTAACTCGAAAAGGAATCTGGGCCCGCTTGCCAGCTTTCAAGAAATTGCGATCGATTTGAAATGGCGAGATCTTACGGCCGTTTTGGGTTATAAAGACCAGACCGGATCGCTGACCGATATACGCCTTTAATTCCGACATGATATGAGGCGGATAGTTGATAACGGTTACTTTCTCCATGCCGCGGGTTTTTGTCTGTATAAATGTGATCGTCTGTGAGACAAAATTAATCTGCTCCGTATTTAAGGCCAGTACCTCAGCCTTACGTTTCCCCCCCTGCAACAATAGTTTCGCCATCAGTGCATCCCTTGAATTTATTTTTTCAATCTCCTGGAAAAAATAACGGGTCTCGATCTGCGATAAGGCATTTGTTTTCACTTTTTCCCTGACTTTGAAAAACGTCTTATTGGCACCCTCTTTATTTGAAACTGCTTTGTGAATAATTCCCTGAGTGCGTCGCTGCAAAAATCCAGTGAAGGAAATGTATGCTGCAGCTCTTGCCTGTCGAGTTGCTTCACTCCAGTGGTGAATTAATTTTACTTCATCAATAACGGTTTCATGATTAATTAGGCTGAATTGCTGCAGTGTTAAATCTAAATTCACGAGATTAAGCTGAGCAAGTCGTTTGAATCCCGCATGATAGTTCCCACGAGTCGGCCGACGCAATGTCTCAAGCCAGAGATGTAAAGCATCTCCCACAGATACGTTACCCAGTTGTCTCCAGATCTCTTCGTTTTTTGTTGATTTCGATCCTTCATAAGAATCCAGTAGATTCTCACGTAATAAAGGTGAGAGAACAATTTCGGATTTCATAGCGTGTGTGATAACTGTTTGAGTTTGTGCCTTTTTCCAAATACAGAAAAATTGGGCTAAATAGAAAATTTAATATGTGGTTATAATTGAGGTTATAACCACACTTAGATCTTTTTGCAATCAATTTTATGATTTTTTTGTTTTTTCAGAAAAAAATCTAAAATTATCGAAATATGACCTCAAAACGATATTTTAATGCAAACATAGACTGGAGCACTAATTTGATACTAAAAATCGAATGTAATGCGAAATATAAACGATATTTTTTGGGGACCCGCTTTACAACAAGAAGATATTTGATAATATCTAAGGACATAGCAATCGTTTTGGTATAATTTTAGAATGAAAAACAGGAGATAATAACCATATGAGGTTCTGTTTTTCATTTAGGGATCAGAACCATTTTGCCTAATATTTCAAGCCCGACGCCATGTCTTTTTTTAAAGAGATATATAAATTCATTGAATTATCCAATTTCATCCAGTATATTATTGGAGCACTGTTTTTTTTATGTCTGTTGCTTGGATGGTTAGTTGTCAGAAAGTTTTACAGCATCTGGCAGGCAGAAGTTGAAAAGAGAAAAATTTATAAAGAATTAATCAGACGCTACGAGAATGATCCTGAGCCCGAGAATATGGAAAATGGATCTCAAGTGACAAGTGACTGACTCTCCCAACTCTTATCGTGTTTAAAGGGAGTAAGATACATTGTGCCGAATCACAGAAGTCACATAATTCTGTTTAAAAAAATTGATTTTATTGGATCCTTTCTCGTATTGTGTTTTTAGACAGTAAAGGCAGCAGTAACTTTTCAGGCCTGTCAGAAGTCGTAATTACGAGTTCAATAACTTCCCTGGGCGGAATAAAGGACGAATATCAGAAAATTTTCAACCGGTCGAAGTTGATGACACATCAAGATGAGGTGAAGATCTAGAAATGTTCAAAGACAGTGAATTAGCCAGCTCGACGTTCGAACACTTGTTTGAGAAGACCAATCGTTATTTTGACCAACATCCAGTTATTTCGAAGGAATTGATATCAGCCAAAGAGGAATATTTTACAATCACCGGCAAAATTGGTGAAAGCGACAATGAATTTGGCAATCGAATGAACGCCTTTCTACTGTGGTTCCTATTCGATTTTCGGTTAGCATCAACGCAGACGACACCGATTGACCACTACCTGGCACATCTGAAGGACACAAAAACTGGAGGGGACCTGACGATTCTTCGGTCTCAGAAGGACCATGTTCATTCACTCTTCTTTTTTGTAAAAGAGAAGCAGGACATGGTTATTATCAAAGATATCTTTACAGGACTGAAATACAATATATCAGATAGCAGGATACTAATCGGTCATGATAAAAATGCATTGTTCGAAACGCGGCTTTTTGAAATCGATGGGACCCACTATTTCGCTAACTTTTTTATCCATCATCCGATCAATGTCAGAAAAGGCATTAAAAGACGATTAAAGCAGATCAAAAAAAATAAAGAGTCACTCAAGCCCTTTTTGATGAAGCTTCATGCCTACCAAACTAAGTGGCGACGATACCGGAATATCGATATCAAGAGCATCTATCACTTTGATAAATCGTTGCCCGAAGCTAAATAAAATCTAAGGATTCACTGTCAGCATTTGAGAGATCCGACAACAGCGTCTCCAGAATCAGAAATTGAGAATCAATATTTCGAAAGGGAATTTATTCAAGGAATTTCTTTGAGTCGAAGCAGGTTTCAATATAAAAGTCACCCCCGTCTGTCTGAAAAGGAATAATAATGACTCTTTCCTGTACGAAGTGTTTTATCTGATGATTGAGGCCCTTTGACATGACAGGAATACCGGCAGTAAAGTTAAAACCAAGCTTTACCAGCTCGCGTCTGGCATCGCCGCTTATCATATTGACAAGTTCTCCAACCATATCGGCAATATCATCCGTAATTTTATCGAACTCCTCTCCCAGCATTTGAAGTGCAATTTTCAGAATGCAGTCCTCTGAAAAATTGATGCCGATACTGCCTCTGGATTCTCCGTTCAACTCAATCACACCCGAAATTTCACCATAAGCTTCAAATTTCTCTTCAGATTTAAGATAAGGCTTTTTGGGTTTAGATTCCATGAAAGCCATTGTACTCAGTACTTTGCGCGTTGCCAGTATAAATGGCTGAATGTATTCTACTTTCATATATTCACAGAATGGTATAGAAGTGAGCGGCCTGAGCTGTATAAGAAACTTACTCCTGTAATTTTTTAATTCCGTTTTAGTATAGATAACTATCACGAAAATTTCCACCTTCAAAATGGCGGGCTTCAACAGAAATTTTAATTTCCAATCATGAAGTTTAAATCCATTTTCAGGCCCATCATATATTACAGATTAATTATGTATCGACTACACAGATAGAATGGAAACATTTACTTTAAGTCCGACAGTTTGTTTTGCTTATAGGAGCTTATCATATCCATCAGAACCGCTTCATCATCTCCTAGATTTTTAAAAAATCTATCAAATATTTTTATCTTATTTTGGATCGTCTCAATTTCAATGTCATGTTTGAGAGATTCGAGTTGAGAATAGAGGTCATCAATTGTAATGGTTGTGTTAGCCGATTCTATTAATTCATCAGAGAGAGTTTTTTGGTCGGTCTTCGGTACTTTGGATGTTTCGCTGTTTTTTATTTTATTTTTCATCACTCTGCTCCATTTTGCTGTGCCACCCCGCTGTTATTCATGTTATAATTACTGATAACATCGACGGAGTTTTTGCTTTATGATATGATTGAACTCGGAATAATCTCTGTGGCTATTATCATTTTGACCAGGTAACGAATGAAAATGACCTTCAAGGAAGTTTTCATCTAGGCTATTATACAAGATTGATGACAGTTTGGAACTGAATCCGGCAAATGATAATGAATAACCCATTATTACAACGTACTAAGTTTTTTATAAAACCGAGATTACTATTTCCGCAAGATTTGTGAAAACTAAAGAGAATTATTAGTACTTCAAATAATAACAGCCAGAAAGAAAGAAAGAAAGAAAACGCCACTTACAACGAAATATTGAAGACGCAATGACGAATAAAAACAACCCGCACTGGATTGATCTTCACCTGCATACCAACAACTCGGACGGCACGTTGTCTTCGTTTGAACTGGTCAATCTCGCTGCTACTCAGAATATCAAGACAATTGCGATTACAGATCATGATACGATAGACGGCGTGAAAAGCGCGATCAAAGAGGGGAAAAAGAGGAATTTGGATGTAATTCCAGGAATTGAGATAAGTTCAAAATATACGGGAGGAACGCTGCATATAATTGGCTTTGGTATTGATATTGGCGCCCCTGAACTTCTCAAAAATCTGAGTCAATTTCAGAATATTCGGAAGCATAGAAATGACAAGATAATTTCAAGACTTCACTCACTCGGCATTGGGATTTCTGTTGATGAAATTATGCACGCAAACCCAATGATTAAAAGCCTCGGACGGCCGCATATCGCATCGCTTCTGGTAAAAAAAGGTGTTGTTAAGAATATGAATCAGGCTTTTACCCAATATCTGGGTAAAAATGGTACCGCTTTCGTCGAAAAAGATGTAATCGCTTCAGACATAACCATCCGCATGATCCACGATGCGGGTGGAATGGCTATTTTGGCTCATCCCGCCACTCTTAACCTGACGGGTCATTCCTTTACCGATTACGTTAAAAAACTGATGAGAGTGGGTTTAGACGGAATGGAGGTTTACTCCTCATCTCATACAGCAGATCAGATCCAGTTTTATAAAGATGTATGTCTAAAAAATGGTTTGCTGATTTCAGCAGGATCCGATTTTCATGGCAGTATTAAAAAAAATGTCTCCCTTGGTATCTGTAACAACGGCAGCAGAATCTCTATGGGGATGGTTTCTAACGAACTGATCGCCTTAGCAGTTGGTTGAAATATGAGTAGAGGGAGAGCAGACAAATGGATAATAACTCACACAAATTGAATATACGATGAGCTCAATTATAAAAACCGTCTCATACGAATCAAATGATGCAAAAATATTTCGTCAAAAACTGGGCGAGCATTTAGGCATTCATCTTCTGACAATCATTCTCACAGACGGAGAACAGATCGATGGCATTTTGTCTGAAGTAGGTAACGATTATTTAAATCTTGTTGTCGATGATCATGACGTTGTCATCCCCATTAAAAATGTCCTATATTTCAAATATTCCCATTAGCTTGACTTTACAAAATCTAGGCAACATATTCCATATTGTGCCTCAAAAAGACAGGGTTAATATTTGAAAGATGAATTAGCCAGAAAACAGACATATAAGTAATTGATTGCTTAAGTGAAGAGACCGCCTTAGGGATCGTTCATAAATAACTTGACATAATCAATTTGCAAAAGCCCCCAAAATACTGGACATTTTGCGAACAGAATGTGAAGTAATTTATGAGCCGACCCTTACCTTTGAAAGTCCTATTGAAATCAGGAATGACAGTAAGGGAATATTCTGAAGAAGATGCGGTTGCTCCAGGAATTTTGCCTGGCTACGGGCCTCCTTCTGACGACTGTCATTTGTCAAAAACGATTTTTTTTGCAGCCAAGTATAGTTTTAGAATCGTCTAGACTATTTGAAATACGAGAATAGTCCCTCCGATATCAAACCGCTCAAATTGATACTCACAGGTTTCCATAAGTCGAAATTGCTCCCGCAGAACCGCAGGAACACAATTTAACTCATTTTTCCATTCTTTTCCTTTCCAAAGAATCAGATGGGCATTGGGTTTCAGAAAAAAGCGACTGTATTCAAATAAATCCTTTATTTGATCAAATGCTCTTGATACAATACAGTCCAGCGAGTTTTTATAATCCTGGCGAGCCATTATGGCTTCCAATCGCTCAGATATCGGATGCAGATTCATCAACATCAGCTTAGACTTGATGAACTCCTGAAAGCCAATTTTCTTACTGGATTTGTCAACCGAAACCAAATGTAGTGAAGGGTTACTGATCAGGAGTAAAATCCCCGGAATTCCGGCACCTGATCCCATATCAAGCAAAGAGCCGGAAAACGGATATTGCAGAGCAGCACCGATTGATGTTTTAAAAATTGCGAGCGAGTCATAAAGGTGTTTGACAATCATTTGTTCGGGATCACGAATAGCTGTTAAATTAATTTTTTTATTCCATTGAAAAAGAATTTCAAAATATTGTTCAAAACAAGCAATATTTTTTTTTGAAAAAAAGACTTTTGGAAACTCTTTTTTGAGCTCTGTAGATATTTGGACTGTTTTTCGCATAAACGTCGCTTGACAATAAATAATTTAATTTGTTTTTCCATCTGTAGAGAATATTGTTACTGATTTTTAATCTTTTTTCAATTGCGCGCTCAAAACGTAAGATATTGTACTGGATATGTTCTGTTGAAGCAGAATAATCAAAACACCGCCTTACGCAAGTAGAGAAGTGGCATTTAGCATCTGAAAATGTGGCAAACAGGATGGGGGTTTGATATTCGAAACCTCTTATCAGTTTCGAATATATTGAATTAGAGAAGTTTTAGCTTAGTTATTCCCGCTATTTTCCAATACAAAACGGAGCCAGTGATGGCAAAAGAAACAACTGAAGAATTAGATTTGGACGATTTTGACGATCTGGATCTGGATGATGACGATTTCGATCTTGATGACACGAGTGCAGATGGTGACCTGTCTGATGACTTTCAGGATTCAGATTTAGACGGGGATTTGGATCTGGATAGTGACATGGATCTGGGGGATGATATGGACATGGATGCCGAGATGGATCTGGGCGATGATATGGACATGGATGCCGAGATGGATCTGGGCGATGATATGGACATGGATGCCGAGATGGATCTGGGGGATGATATGGACATGGATGCCGAGATGGATCTGGGTGATGATATGGACATGGATGCCGAGATGGATCTGGGCGAGGATATGGACATAGATGCCGAGATGGATCTGGACGATGATATGGACATGGATGCCGAGATGGATCTGGGCGATGATGTGGGCATCGATGCCGAGATGGATCTGGGCGATGATATGGACTTGGATACCGAGATAGATTTGGACGACGATATGGATGCCGAATTGGATCTAGACAATTCAGCCGCAGAGAACGTCAGTGTAGATGAATCATCATCTTCCGAAAGTGATGATCTTGACCTCTCTTCCCTGGAAGATGAATTAGGATTAGAAGAATCAGACCGGATCGAAACACCTGATTTTGAAGAAATCAGGGATGTCGAATCGGAAGATGAACTGGAAAAAGAACTGGCCAGCTTGGGAAGTAATATCGACTCCCCCCCTGATGAGGTTGAAAATGCCGCTGTTTCCGATGAGGACGAAGACGAATTTGATCTCCTGGACGATGATACGTCAGAAGACGGATTAGATACAGAATTGGACGAGGATTTAGAGCTGGATGACGAATTTCTTGAAGATGGGATCGAAGAAGATCTATCTTTAGAAAATGAAATCCTCGGCGATACGGTTGATGATGATATTTCGCTTGATGATGATGACATGGATTTTGGGGATGATATTGAAGGCGATGGGACCGATCTCCTGGATGATGAAGAGCTGGATGATGAAGAGCTGGATGATGAACTATCTATGGACGATGATGACGAATTCTTAGCGGACGATCTTTCGTTGGATGAGAGTGATGATGGAATGATGATAGACGAGGATGGATTTTCTGATGAAGAGCCGTTGGATGACGATCTGGAAGAAGCAGAGCAGAGTATTATTCTGGATGAATCCATGGAAGTCAAAGAACTCGAACCAGATGAAATGAATGAGGTTGAAGATGAGGATAGCCTTTTGCCTGACCTGGACGACGGATTATCTGACTTAGATTCCATGGAAGGGATGGGTTTAGATGCAGACGAAACTGAGACAGGAGACTTAGCATTTTCAAATCATCAGGAAGTTGAGGAGCCTGTGATTGAGCTCTCTGAGGTTCCATTTGAGGAGGATATGGATCTGGGTGCAGATATGTTTTCAGACGATACCATAGATGATGATATTGAGCTCAGTGAATTAGAAGAAATGGATGACGAGGAGTTTTTGGACGATTCAGATATGGATCTTTCAGAACCGCTAGATGAAGATCAATCACCTATTGTGAGTATTCAGGAAAATAGCCAAGTTGATCTTTATAATGAATCCAAAGAGATAGAGACCGGAAAAAAATCTGATGCAGTCATCGACAAGGAGATTCTTTTCAAATTACCCCACCTGTTAACGGTGGAAATAGGAAAAGCAAATTTGAAAGGGGAAGATATCACTAACTTAACATATGGTTCTGTCATCGAACTCGACCGAAAAAAAGGTGAACCAGTCGATATCATTTTGGGCAGTAAAATTATTGCCAATGGTGAAGTTGTTCAAATTAATGAGGAGCAGCTGGGAGTTCGAATTACACGTATCAATTACTAAACCTTTTTTCGTCCAAATAAACCAGAATTCTGTTATTGCTTGACCGGTAAGTTCCGCTTTGGACGGTCGATAAACAAATTCATATGAAAGCAAATTAATATGGTCACTCCAGCCGAATTTAAAGCGTATGATATCACTTGTGGTGAGACCGTGCATTATGGATATTACGCTGCTTTAGAAGTTGTTTTTAATCAATATTTAAACGAGCTGGAATCCTACTTTTTTGATGAATTCAACACGTCCCTAGACTTCAGCTATGAAATTATCACGGGGATGAAGTTTAATAAGTATCTGGATTCCTTTCAAAAACCACAGCCCATTTTTCTGTTTAATCTATTTCCTTTGATCGGGGATTGTCTGCTGGTCATGGAGAATCGAGCAGTCAATCTGCTACTGGCCAAACAGAAGCTGAAAAAAAGCCGAAAGACCGGCGTTAATAATCATTTCTCATTAAACGGGGAAAATTCACAACAAATACAGATAACGATTGAGCATTTGTTGAGCCTATTTTCCGGCTGTTGGGAAAAAATACTTCCTGTAAAGAGTAAGCTGAAAAAGCTGGTTTCAAACAAAATTAAAGCCCGGATCATGTCTCCGGCAGAAGCCAGTGTCATTGTGAGAGTCAATTTGAACCAAAACCAGTTTTCAACATACTGGGAATTTTGTTTTTCAGACTATCAACTGGATCAAGTTATCAAAAAATATGGATCCAAACTTCTGCTGGCCGGCAACGGAGAAACCAGAGAAAATTGCCTGACGAATAGATACTTTTCAGAACTATTGCTCAAAGAATCTAATTACCATCTGACAGGTGTTTTAGGTGAATTACACATCTCTGAAAAAGAGTTACTGGATAGTTATCACAGTCAGACTGTAATCCCAATTAACAATGATATCAGTAAAAACGTAATCGTGACAGTGAACGAAAAGCCGCTATTATCAGCCAGCGCGGGTGTTACAAATGATCAAATTGCTCTTCAGATCAATGGAAAATACGAAAAGAAGAAAGTCGAAGAAAGGATTAAACAGAAGCCTTTTCTTAAAATAGAATTCCCTAATGCTTAAATCCCACAGCCTACCAGAAACTGACCGGATTTCCGAATATCAGTATCTCCGCAGTTCCGATTAATATTTATTCCGGCCCCTTACTCCTGATCAACGAATCAGCAACGAACAGATATGATGGATATTGACACCTTGCCCGCATAACTGTAACGATAAGTGACTTAAAGAAGATGGGTTTCAAACCCGTTGTCATCTCATTGATCGACTTAAACTGAACGATCAATTAGAAATAACAACACCCCTCCATTGGTGATCTCATAACCAGGAAGCAGCCTCGACAACCCGTCCACAGCCTTCCTATATTTTTCGGATAACACAAGATGCGCTTTTTATTGATCAATCCCTTCTGCCCGATATCAGAAGGACCGACCCCACCCTTGGGCATTGCGTTTTTGGCTGCTGTGCTTGAAAAAGCGGGGATTAACGTCAGGGTTTTGGATCTAGCCATAACGCCTTATAGTGAAGAGCGATTGGCATCTATTCTGTACGAATTTAAACCTGAAATCGTCGGAATCACTGCGGTGACCATGACTTTTCTAGATGCGATCCGTGTGATTAAAGACATTAAAAAGGTCGACCCTTCCCTATTGACCGTTATGGGAGGTCCCCATGTCAGCTTTTGTGCAACGGAAACCCTCAATCAATACCCTGAACTTGATTTGATAGTCATTGGGGAAGGGGAAGTAACTATTGTCGAACTAGCTGAAGAAGCACAGCAGTCACGCGACTGGTCAAAGGTCAAAGGACTTGCCTTTCGCCAAGAGGCTGAGGTTTGTATATCGCCAGCTAGAGAACTGCTGGACGTAAACACCCTCCCGTTTCCCGCCCGGCATTTGCTGCCCATCGGCAGATATCGCGCGCTAAATACTGCAATCAGTATGACAACAAGCCGGGGGTGTCCCTGCCGCTGCATATTTTGTGTCGGTCGAAAAATGGTCGGCTCAAAAGTCCGCTACAGAAACCCGCAGGATGTTGTGGATGAACTGGCCTATTTATCCACATTGGGATTTCCGCAGATCAATCTTGCCGATGATCTATTTACTGCCAAAAGAAGTCATTGTATCACCATCTGTGACGAGATTATTCGTCGCAAGCTGAACATACGTTGGACTTCGTTTGCCAGGGTGGACACGGTTTCTCTTGAGGTGTTGCAAAAAATGAAAGCAGCCGGTTGTACAACGATAAGTTTTGGTGTCGAATCAGCGAATGCAGAGATTTTGAAACTCGTAAAAAAAGGGATCACGATCCCCAAGGTTATTAAAGCGATCGAGATGTGCAAAGAAGTTGGTATAGACCCGCATGTCTCTTTTATTCTTGGTCTTCCCGGCGAAACGCCCGAGACGCTGGAAGAGACCCAGGCTTTTGGTGATGTCCTGGATAAGATGGGTGGAGCCTATGGTTTCCACCTGCTGGCGCCGTTTCCGGGAACCGCTATCTGTGACGAGAATGATAAATATGACCTAACCATTCTCACAAAAGACTGGCCTCAATATCATGCAAACAGGGCTATTGTGGAAACCACTGCCGTGAAAAAAGAGATGCTGAATAAAATTGCCGAGCAATGGGACTCGGAAGTGGTCGTCAATCTCGAGCGTATCAAGCAGGAAATGCTAACAGGAGAAGCCACGGAATTCGATGCCTGGCAAATCTACAACCTGGAAAGATTTACGTTTTTGTACGATCTGATGATGGCCGGGTTGATTGAGAAAAACGGTTCCTGGCTTAATGGCCAAGAGCCTGTTGATAAAGTAAGTGCTTTACAGACCCTGGCAGAAAGAATTTACCAGGATGCCGGTAAGTCCCTTGATGAAACTCTTGATTTTCTGAAAGATCTCGTTCTTAGAAATGGATTGAATTATGCTCAGGAGGAGGGAACAATCAAATGGGAATGGAATGAGTATCTATCCTGATGATTTATACTTCAGCCTGCACGGTTGAACGATAAGCTTTGACCGAAGTGATCGCATTGAGCTTGTTGAGGATTTTATCCAACTGTTCAATGTTATCGACTTTGATGGTGAGATCCTGCTCAGTTGTTTTGTCAATTAATTGCAGATCGTTTTTGACCAGAACAACCTTTGAACCCGCCAGTATTTTCATGATCTGAAGATTGGTTTTAATCAGATTGTCAAACCTCAGGCGAATCCGGACAGGCAGTTTTTCAGAGCCGGATTTGATCCACTCAACATCAACAAGCCTTTCAGGATTAAACCCCCGCGCACGTACGTTTTCGCAATCAGCCAGGTGAATTGAAACCCCCTGGCCTTGCGTAACGATACCAACAATAACATCGCCTTTAACCGGATTGCAGCATTGAGCGTATTTTACCAGCATGTTTTCAATGCCTGCTATGCGGACACCTTCCCGTCTTCCTGCTGAAGTCAGAGTTGTTTTTTGTGGGGATTTTACTACTTGACGGTTTTTTAGGGGTGCTGGTTCAAAAAATCGGACTATGTTACTGATATTCGCTTTTCCATAGCCTAGAAGTGCATAATAGGCATTCAGGTCATTCTGGCCAGATTTTTCAAGAAATTTTTTCAGTTCCGGCGATTTAAGTACATCTTTCAGGCGTTTTCCCAGTTTGGCAATCTGTTCTGCAAACAACTCCCGACCCAGTTTTTCAGCTTCCTGACGCTCCTCTTTGCGCAAATGATTGCGAATATTGGACAACGCCCGGGAGGTGACGGCATACTTCAGCCAGTCTTTGGACGGACTTTGATTAGAAGAGGTATGCACCTCGACCTTATCTCCATGCTTCAGTTTTGTCTTAATCGAGACGTTGCGGCCATTGATTTTTGCACCGACACACATGTGACCCAATTCAGTGTGAATGGCAAAAGCAAAATCGATCACACCGGCTCCGGACTGTAGCTTAATAATCTTGCCTTTTGGCGTAAAGACATAGACAAAGTCTGAATACAGTTCCCGAGTAAATATTTCCAATGACTCCCGCGAATCACTGGCAAAATCAAGACTGTTTGAAAGATCATGCAGCCAAGAGGTATTTTCGTGGCTATCGGCTGGGACGTTACTATTTTCTTTATAAGCCCAATGTGCTGCCACACCTCTTTTCGCCACTATATTCATCTCTTCTGTGCGAATCTGGACATCGAATCCGATCCCATTCCTGTTATAGACATCAATATGAAGAGATTGATAGCCATTAGGCTTGGGGAATGAAATATAGTCCTTGAAACTCTCGGTTACCGGTCGATAATCATTACTGATCAGACCTAGCACCTTGTAACAGGCGTCTTTATTTTTTACAATTATTCTCACACCCAATAAATCATGGAGTTGATCGTATTCTATACCCATCCTTTGGGCTTTCAAATATATGGAATAGTAGTGTTTGATACGGACTTTTACGCTGGCCTCGATCTGGTTGGCCGGTAGCAGCTCTACCAGTTCATCATGTAGCCGGTTTAAAAATGATTGGTGGACCAGGTTGTTCTGGTTGCAAAAATCATCAATTTCTTTGAAAGCCTTGGGATTTAGATAGGAAAAACACAAATCCTCCAACTCGGTTTTGATGTGTGAAAGTCCTAATCGCTCGGCGATTGGAGCGTAGGTTTGGAGGGTTTCATTGGCGATTTCTCTGATTTTGGCGTTTGAAAAACGTTTACCAAGACGAATTCTCACCAAGCGGGCCGCAAGATTAACAAAAATAATCCGAATATCTTTGGATGAGGCGAAAATCATCTGACGCATCTTCTCCGCGATCCGTTCCTTTTCGTCTGGAATATCAGAAACCTGTAAAATATTGTGCATCCCTTCGACAATATTTGCGGTTTCAACCCCCATCAGATCTCTGATCTCATCCAGGCTGATTTTACCGTTCAGCAGTACATTGTGAAGCAGACCTGATACAATACTTTGAATATCAAGCTTTAAATCAACAAGGATTTTGGCAACTTCCAGAGAGTTCTGAAGATCGGTGTTAGGAAAGAGTTTGAGATATGGCTGTGATTTGGCTACTAAAACATAGGCCTTTTGGATCGGGCTGCAATCGACCTGGTTGTCTGTATAAGCTTGAAAATCAGCGATAATGTTTTCGATCCGGATCATTTTGCCAATAACCTGTTTAATCGATTCTGATGCTCTCGCAAATATGCTTTACCAATGTAGCGAGCCATTAAAGGTCTGACTTTTTGAGCTGCGTGATGAGACGATCAACATCAAGTTCCTTACCCCCTTTTAGATCATAACACTCATTTATGACAACCTTCAAAAAAGCATCCACCGCGTGATCAAGGTTATCATTGACAACCTGGTAATCATAATGGTCCTTGAAGGTCATTTCATACTCTGCGTTGTCCATTCTCTTCCGAATGGATGACTCATCTTCAGTCCCTCGGTTAATCAATCGGTCTGATAGATCTTCAAGAGAAGGCGGCATTATAAATACGAAAACGGCGTTCAGATCTGAAATTTTTTTCACCTGCAGCATCCCCTGCACATCGATATCTAACACGACAATCTTGCCATCCAGTTGAGAACGACGAATGAAATCTTTTGTAGTACCGTAAAAGTTGCCGTATACTTCAGCCCATTCCAGAAATTGATCCTCTTTAATCATCTGACGAAATTGATGCTCATCTATAAAAAGGTAATCTACTCCATCAATTTCCCCTTCTCGGGGCTGCCGCGTTGTATAAGATATGGAAAAAACCAGATTGGGCAGAACTGCCCGGGCTTTTTTGAAGATAGACGTCTTACCAGAACCGCTAGGTGCTGATATCACGATGAGTTTAGGATTCAGAAACTCCATCAAATGTGGTTTCCAAGCAACGATTGGGGCGGGATATCACAGTAAGAAGAGCTTTCAAGTTTTTAGGCTTGAAAGCTATGCACGGGAATTCTAAGCTGAAATAACTTCTATTTCGTGATTCAGAGTTGTGCTGAGCGTATTCCGAATAAAATTCAACGTCCCAGTTGCGGCACTGGCACATCCCTGACAAGCCCCTTCATAATTGATGAAAACCTTATCTTCTTCTATTTTGAGGACCGATAAACCACCTCCGTCCGCTGCAAGCTTGGGGCGAACCTTTTCGTTTAAAACGCTTTCGATTTTCTCAGGCCACTCTGTCTTTGGCAGGCTGTCCAGGATTACTTCGTCTGCAGAGGCATCCAAGGCTGCCAGCAATTTTTCGTTGCCACCGTTTACACAGGAGACATCGGAAAACCCATTATCCACCAGAAGTTTGACAAGGCTCAGGGTCTGCTCATTGTCATTATCACCACACAGAATTACCTGCGCATAAGGTGGTATTTGAGTAAGATTATCCTTTAAATATTCAGCGGGAAAAGAATATGCGCCTACAAGATGGCTCGCTTTGTAGTCATCTTGAGATCTGATATCCAGAATAATCGGAGGCATGTTTTTTTGTCTCTCTTTCAGACATACTTCAGGTTCTATGGTGTGTTTGGATGCTTCGAACACATTTTTGTTGGTGAATTTCATTTTTTCCCCCTCATATTTATAAATCAGGTAGCAACTGCTACTTTACCTGAACGTATACAACTTGTGCACACCTTCATGCTGACGTTATTTCCGTTACTCTTTTTAACATGAACTTTCTGAAGATTTGGCAACCATCTCTTCCGTGTCTTGTTATGAGCATGACTGACGTTGTTTCCAGTGGCGGGACCTTTGCCACAGATTTCACACTTATTTGCCATGATTCGTTTACATTGCTGAAGTCAAGAAAACAGTGTTACCAAAATCCTCAGAGATACAGCATCGATATTCGTTAAAATATCGGTGCTATCGGATCAGAACTCAGTAACTGAATAGTCAATCATTTATAATAGCAAGAATGGAATACTAAAGCAACGGATAAATGGGTGTTTGAGCATCTTTTATCAGTCCTTTGCTGCTTCATAGGAGTTCGCGTGAAACAGATCATGCTATCAAAACATCGCGATATAAAACCCATCTTGTGTCAATTAAGCTTCTCTCTAAGGAGTTTACTCTAGCCCAGGGGAAGTCCTGACTTCCTCAGACAGTCGTTTTGCACCTGTTGCTCCTCATATTATCCCAAAAACATGCTGAACACCAGTGGCTATTCCTTTTTTCGACGACAGGTTGTGGATTCGGGACTTCAAACAGATTAGATTTCGAGGTGGATATCTGCTGTCTGGATATCGTCGACCAGTTCAATTTTTAGTTTCAATTGGCTGGCAATTTCCTTAGCTTCAATGATTTGACGAATTGGATCCACGGCGATACCGATTTCAACAGTCAGCGTTTCGTTAAGATAGTGGCAGAGGACATGGGTGAGAGCCTCAATCTCCTGGAAAGTATTGACGATAACCTGAATCTCCGCTTCGATCTCCTTCTGCGGTCTCATCAGTTTTACGGGATTTTCTTCCGGATGATTTTCGGCATCGACGTGAACAAGAACTTCATTAACACTCGGGATTTGGTTTACGATGGAAAAACGTACCCTTTCAGCAATCTGATGGGAAACGGAAACGCTGATCGTTTGTGCGACCTCAATATGCAAATCTACCAACATGTAAGGACCCATTCTTCGAGCGCGAACTTTATGAAAATGTTCAACACCCTTAATTTCGGTGAGAACTTCATTAATAGATTTAAGAATATCCTGTTCAACGCCTTTATCAGTCAGTTCCATAAGGCTTTCATATCCGATGGCCAGGCCCGTTTTAATGATCCAGCCAGAAACGACGATTGCAGCGATTGGGTCGAGTAGTGGATAACCAAGAACAGCACCCACAATACCGGCTAGAGCAACCAGTGATGAGATGGCGTCTGTCCTGTGATGCCAGGCGTTCGCCAGTAGAATACGACTTTGATGTTTATGACCGACATACGAAGCATATCGATAGAGCAGTTCTTTTGAGACGATGGAAAAGGCAGCTATCCAGACCGCCAGTATACCTGGTACAACCGGTTCGTTCAGTTGATTGATGCTGTGGGTAGCGATGCCAAAGCCGGCCAGAATCAACATTAGAGAGATGAAGAATGTACCGACCGCCTCAAATTTCCCATGTCCATATGGATGACTGTTATCAATCGGTTTGCGGGAGATGTAAATTGCCCAGAGTGTGACCGCATCTGACAATAAATCGGAAAGAGAGTGGATGGCGTCAGCGATCAGAGCGGATGAGAGGGAAATAAATCCCACCACCCCTTTCAGAAGCGACAAGGCGAGATTTGCGACGACACCGACAACAGTGACCTGAACTGATTCTTTCCCGCTTTGGTCAAGAGGCGCTAACATGAGAATGTTTGCATGAGATTCAGAAATGGTTCTGCTCAGGAGCGAGACAGGTTTTCAAGAGTTGTAACCAATTGCAGACTCGATTCTTTGATAATATCGACCTGGCTACTCCCTTGGGTAGTGCTGATATCAGCGTTTGATTGCTGATCATACAGCTGACTTAAAGTTTCCTTGTGTCCTTTGATCTCTTGGATGAGTATTTCAGTATTGCTGGTAAAGACCTGGACAATTTTTTCAAAAAGCTGGATAACCGCAAAACTATTGGCGTGTCTATCTGGATGTAGAACCGCCAGCAGGTTCAAACTCGGGGTTCCACTGGTGATAGGATTTCTTTTCTCCCAGGTATCTTTCATCAGAGGAGAAAGAAGTGGTGTCAGCTGTTTAGCCAGAATATTAAGAGCCGGCCGAGACGCTCTTCCTGGAACCTTTTTGACAATTTTATTCAATGCCGGTATTTGGCCAACAACGTCGTACAACAAATTTCGCCACTTCGTATAAGCCTGATTACCGCATTGTTCGATCGAAAGTTCAGGATTTTCAGTTTTTGTTGAACGCAAAAAAGTGTTGTATATTTTTTTTGAAAGCTGACTGGATAGGATTTCTTCTGATGGGTTGAGTGATATGTTCAACGTTCGGTTCAGCCAGGAGACTATCCGCTGCAAATCATCTTTGGGAAGCTTTAGAGGCTTTTTTTCAAACAGCTCTATTTTATTTGAGCGGATCAGGCTATTGCGAATTTCAGTCCATTCATTTACGACCCGATCTCGGCATCCGACAAGAAATGAAAACTGTTCCAGGCATTTATCCGTAAACCACTGCATTAATGGTAAATATTCATCAATGAGAACCTCAGGTTCTGGCTTTTTTTGAGCAAACCATGGAATTTTGTCTGGAGGAAGGACAAAAAACAGGGTCTGTTTTTCAGAGGAGATAGTATATTTTTCATCACTTGCTTTCCTTTCCTCCTTGCTGGCGCCCATCAAAAATTGTTTACCAATCAGCATGCAGGACTTCAGATTTGCCAGTTGGAACCCGCTTACATTCAAACTGACTTTGTCCGATAATGGAAACCAGAAGTTGTTCAAAATTTCATCTTCAGGAATAATATCCCCCCGGTCCATGGCACAGAGGTGAAAGGATCGATGTAGGATTTCGGTTGTCAGGTACTCAGATTGGAATTCAAGGCTGTTCACAAGACTATTATAAGTCTGATTTATCTGATCTCGGGTAAATTTAACCTTGTGAGATTTGAGCAATGCATTGAAATTCGGAACGGTTTTGGGATTAAAATTAATCACGCCCAGTGCCTGTCCCTGAATCGTATTGGTTGTATTTTGAAAATGTTGTATCCCACGAGCCAGAGTTGCTATCCAAGTCTGCACAATTGCCGGATCAATCTCGGATTCTGCTGTAGTTTCATCCAAAGATAGATTTCTGGTTTTGACCTGCTCGATAAAATTTTGCATTTTTACCACCGAAGCATTGAAACTGTTTTCACACTCCGCTGCTATCAATGCGCATTTTTGAGCAACCTGCGCCATTAGTCGCTTTGAGTTCTTCAACTGATAATATGTTTCAAAATAACCCAGATATTTTGAGAGGTTGAATTCGTTGGAGCGGTCCCCTTTTCCAAAAAAGGCTTCAGCCGGTTTTTTCAGTCCCTCTTCTTGTTCGGTTTTTTTCTTTTCATAACGATTTTGAAGTTGATTCAGTAATCCTGTGATCCGCATACGATAGATGTTCGGATTAAATAATTCGAGGTCAAGCGGTGGGATAGGCTTCGCCTTATCAGGCAGGCTTTTCAGGACACGGCTGCTGATATTAGATAGGATACTCCGCCACTCAGTGGTTTTTTTTGTGATGGCATCGGGTTTCGATGTATCTGGGTATTTTCGATCCAGGATTCTCCTGAGAAACGCATAAAGTGTTTTTTCGTTTATAGGTATATTGGTTGGCCAGGAGATGTTGTATTTAACTTTAAGATGGTTCTGTACAACCTGCCAGACCTCATCGCCCCAGCCCGGATTTTTTTGGTTATCCAGCTGTTTCGCCAAAATCTGTTCATTCAACTGCCGGGACATGTTGGTAACCTTTTCCCACAATGACTTTTGCAAATAGATGAATTCAAACAGACGCTGTTGTACAGCTTCGAAAACACTCTCAAATATTCCTTGTTCTTGGGAAAAGCTGACATCGGGAATCTTTTTGTTCTTAAAGTCCCTAATGAAACTTTCCATGGGGATCTTGATAACCAGAGCCGGACCAGTACCTGAAATACGGATGGTTGCAGCACGTTGTGAATTCAGAGAGACAATCCCCTTGTCACCCACTAGTGTTGGTGACGGCATTTCTACCACTACCTGATTATCAACGAGGACATCGATCTGCCCGCTACACAACATAAACACATCACGGCCAGATTCCCCTTGTAGAATAATATCAGATCCAACGTCAAAAAAACCGAATGCCAACTGATCCTGCAACTTCTTGCCCAGTATCCTCAAACATCCCCCTGTCAGGGAGTAAGACTCAAGTAAACTGGTCGCTAACTGCACACATGCATCATTCGTATGTTTAAAAGAGTAATTGTGATTTGGGATCCACTGGGCCATGACTGATATCTTTAATCCTTCTTTTTGTGTTATGTCCGTTTAATTGTCTCAAAGCATAAAAACAGACCTATACAATGAATTCGGAATACCGACTCCAGCTATCATCATTGTTTGTGTTGATCAGAATGAGTTTCGAATTTGGATTGATTCGATAATCATGAGTCGGTGAAATGACCACATGATTCGGTATGAGACTCTTCACTTTTATCAATTCCTCAACCTGTCCCTTAATATTGGATTGTATTTGTGCTTGATATATCTTTTCCGATTTGCGCGCATAATAATTTCCAGTATCTTCCAATAACCCGATAGGCATTTTTCCAGGTTGATTATACCCTTTATAGAGCTCGATAAAATTATGATTGATGTACTTGGCCTCAATGTCCCTGATATCGATCAGAGTGTGGTTCAGATTTATCAGTTCACTTAGAATTTTTGTAATCCCCAAGCCATGAGAACTATTGGCAAGCATGATTCTGATAAATTCATCTTCTAGAAATATTTCCTCCACATTTGCCTGAATAAGAGACTCTTCATAGCGTTGGTCAAGAATTTCAGCAGCCTTGTATACCTGTTTATTCATACTTCCAATAAGCATAGCCGCCAGCACTGTTTGAGCATCAATCTCTTCAAACGTTTTCCCCGAGTCCGTTTCTGCCAGGATAATAACCTTTTTGGCATGCAGAAGGCCCGCTTGCTTCAGGGTTTGGCGATCAGCAAAATCGCCATTGAACAGCTCTACGAACGGAACATCGCGAAAGTGAGAATTGAAATTTTCAGCGGTCGCTGCGTCTATATTAGCCACAACCGAAATTTTATTCCAGTCAACTTTGTGAAATTGATGCTGATTAATAATAAAATCCAGCATCTCAATCAGCTGTGGTTTCCAACCACAAATGATAAGTACACCGCTTTCAGACTCAGATTTAGAGCTTATTAACTGTTTTTTACCCCGAAATTCACTCATAAAATCGAAGAGCGTCAAGTAACTACTTTCCCTTTCCGGGATGGTTTCCCCCTTTTTTGAGACTGGAATGAAATTTTTATGTCTAGCGAGTTGTTCGATCAATTCGCTGTTCAGCCCCAGGCTTTTGTGACTGTATCGTTTTCCATTGTATAAAAATCCAAAAGGTCTGTTTCGATAGAGATAAATCTCCAGCCCGTCCAATTGTAAAAATTTATAAAAATCGGACCAGTTTTCTGATTTCCTCAATGCTGTTTCAATTTTCAGTGCAATGGACGCCTCAATTTTGATTTTCTTGTTCTTCAGGGCCTGAATCTTATCCAGCAGTCTTTTTGAAACAGCCAACTCGGAGAAGGGGTACCTAGTTTCCTTAAAGATGAAACCATTAAGCTCGTTTTCATAGTAGTCAGGTTCCAGACCAATTTTTTCCAGACCGTCGATAAATTCATCCCAGGTTGTCGATTTTCCGGAAAATTTGTCAAGTTGATGGAGAATCATTTCTTTAGTTGACTTCTGGTGGATTTTTTCCTCATTGATTAGTTCCTGCGGGTGTTTCTGGTTCAATTGATGCGGTGAAACTTTCAAAACGATCAACGAACTGTTCTCGGAAAGTAGATAGTCCGGCGCTGGATGGAAGACCGGGCGGTTGCTCTCCATTTTCTTAATCTCAGTGAGCCCTAGAATCGCATCTTTGATTGTAACAGATTTTTGAATCTGACCCATTTTTTCATCTTTGCGAATGCGCAGATTCCCAGTGTTCTCCAAAATTCCGATAACAACAGCATCCTCGACTCGTTGTCTGATCTCTTCATAGGTATCGCCTACCCATTTTGCATCTACGGAAAGAATCCGCAAAATGCCGGACTCCATGGAGAAGAATTTTTTAAAAATACTGTTAACCCCTGAAGATAAGACAATATTGCAGACCAAAGCCCTGGCAATAAAACGGTTAAAGATAATTTCTTCCGCCTCAACATTTTCCAGATAAAGCCGAAACTTCGCATGAATGATCTCAACAATAGTATATATGTGGGGATATAACCTTTTAATGGCGATGGTTGCTAATACCGATTTGAAATCGATCTCATCTGCTGTTTTCCCTGACAGTTCATCCGCCAGAATCAATGCTTTTTCCGCTTTGCCTACACCCGCATTAATTAGCACTTCCGTATTTGTATAATCTCCGCTGAAATAGTGAAAATCCCTTAATTTAGGATCTTGACGCAGTTCATTGACTTCATGTGGATCTGCATCATTCACAAGTACCATTTGACTGGAATCTTTTTTATGCAGGGCTAGAATCTCTTTCACCAAATCTCCCATTCCCTTTTTCCAACCACAGATCATTATCGGGGAACCGACCTCTTTTACTGGAACCAGTCCCAGAGTCCTTTTTCGGTTACGTTCTACCAACCAGCTGGTGATATTACCCGTCAGTACCGCGACGTAAAAAATTCCTATAAACATAATCGCGATTGCGGCCAGTTTCCCTATAGCAGAAACAGGTGACATATCGCCATAACCAACCGTCGTTACAGTAACAATTGAAAACCATAACGAATGAAAAAAGCTGTTGATGCCGGATTCACTCTCTGTCGACTCTAAAACCAACATGATAATTGCAGCCAAAATCATAAAACTTAAAAAGCTCACGGCATTTTGAAATACCGTGTCTTTTTTCAATCTAGATAGAAGTTTCAAGAATTTTTTCATATAATTGAATCCAAACGATTGCGCTAATGTCTGTCGGATACCAGGATGCTCTCCTGTTTTTAACTAAGTTGGACTAATCCATTTTCATCGAAGAGATATTCATTATTAATGCCTTTTTGTGCACCACCATCCGAAATGCGAGTACCTTATTCGCAGCAGAGGCTACAGGGTGATTAAAAACCAATACCAGCAGATATCTGGATCAACCAGTGATCGAAATAAAACTGTTTTCCCCCAGTCCGATTTGAATTGGCTTCACCCCTGAAATAGATCAGCTTGCCATCGATAACAATAAATCGTTCACCTCCATAAAACCCCATCACAAGGAACGTTGTCGGGACATTAATATTTTTTTTGGTTACGCTTTGTATCAGCTCGCTAGAGTTGATGGTGTATTCTTCCTCAGTCAACTCAGCAGTGATGTCATTATAACCGAACCCGGTATATGCCGTCAGAAAATCGAAAGGAATTGCACTCTGCTCTTTAAAAGATCTATAGTCAATGGTTCGCAATAAAATCGGGAACTCCAGATTTCCTTTTAATTTGTATGCAGAAACAGAATCAGAATTTTCCTGTATTTCAGTGTCTTCACTGATTTTCACCCCTGGAATGGTGGTATAGCGGATCCCCCAGCCGTTATTATAAAGGAGAGTAAAATCATATCCAGGCGCATACCCTTGTGTTATTTCATATCCGGTTGTCACTGAGAAATGAAATCGAGATTGGGCAATCAGAACAAATGGGTGAAACAGACAGAAAAAAAGAAATCCATACAACGCCAACCGAGGCAGTTTGTGTTTTGCTTTATTCATGCCTCTACCGACTGATATAGTGATCCGGGTTTGCTGATAATCAGACCTTTTAGTTCCAGCTCTGTTAAAATACCCAGCAACTGATGAACTGGGATGTCTGTTATATTTGTCAAGCTGTTTTGATGCAGTGCTCCCTTTTTCAATGCTTCAATTATTTTTTCCTCCTGTATAGTCAACTGAACCGTATTTTTGACTTCCAAACCATCCGACGAAGTCTGCTGTTGAGAGTGGTAAAAATCTGTGACGGTCTCTTCCAGAATATCTTCAGGTTGTATGACAAGCTTTGCCTGCCCTTTTTGAATCATCCGATTGGATCCTAAAGAGAATTTTGAATCCGCTGGACCGGGAAGTGCAAACAGCTCCCTGTTTTGTTCCAATGCATATCCGGCTGTGATGGAAGCCCCGCTCCTCTCTCCAGCTTCAACAATTGTCACACCTTTCGATAAACCACTGATAATTCGATTTCGTAATGGAAAATTCCTCGCAGTCGGCCGCGTTGTGGCGGGAAACTCAGTGACCAGCGCTCCATTTTCGATGATTTTATCACTCAAAGCCCTGTTCTGGGCGGGATATATGCTGGAAAGGCCACCCGCTAGGACAGCGATCGTTTTTAACCCATTTTCAAGTGCTGCTTTGTGGGCTGCACTGTCAATTCCAAGCGCTAGACCACTAACGATGATTGTGTCGGGTCTAAGTTCCGACAGTCTTCGAATCAACCTTTGACATATACTTTTTCCTGCAAAAGATGCTTTACGGGAACCCACAAAAGCCAATGGGAGCCCGGCGTTAAAATCAATATCACCCCTGGTATACAGAATCGGTGGTGCATTATATATTTCGCGCAGCAGGTTTGGGTAGGTAGCTTGTGTATAATCCAATACTTGCAACTGATATTTTTCAATAAATGACAACTCTTGGTGCAATGCTTTTGAATTTAGCCCTTCAGAAATGCTTTTGACGATATCTGGTTTCAATCCAGTAATTCTGGCCAATTCAGCCGCAGAAGTGCTGAAAATGGCATCCAGGCTTCCCAGTTGCTGAAGTAACGTTTCGATACGGCGGGGCCCTAAACCAGGAATCAGCCATAGAGCGAGCAGCCCCTTTGTCGTTTTTGATTCTATCATATGTTTAGAAGGAATCCATTGCCTGAATTTCCTTTTTCGCTTTCACAGCTGAACGCGAATCCGGATATTGCTGCACAACCCGGTTAAAATAGCTCCTTGCTTTGATCGGTTTTTTTCTGATCAAATATATCCTCCCCAACATCAGCATTGCATCCGGGGTCTTATACCCTTTGCGGGTTGATCCGTGAGTATAGTTTTTGAGCACTTTTCTGAAGGCGCGTTCTGCCTGAAGGTAGTTCCCCAACTGAAAATGAGATTGGCCGATCCAGAATTGGGAATTGTCGGCATCCTGATCGCTTGAAAAATCAGCCACAAAACGATTGAACTGTTTGATGCTTTCAGCGTAGTTTCTGCTTGAATATATTTTAAAAGCCTGCTGATAACGTCTTTTTGCGCCAGAAACAACTTTTAATTGAATGGGTGAAAGAGGTTCATTAAGGTCTGGATCTTCCCAAACCGGGCGGGTCGTTGTAGATCCGTTCTTCTTATCTTTTGTGTCAATACCAACAATCTGAAATTTTTTGTTTTTAGAATTGTCTGATTTGCGAGAAGATTTTTTATTTGCACGCGCAGGATTTAAAAGAGAGACAGTTTCAATTGCCTTGGATGTTTCTGGTGTACGTATCTCTCCAACCGTACCGGAATTTTTTTTTGGAGAAGGCAAGGGAGGGGAAGAAGGCGAAATCGCAGTCGGTTTTTTCACTGACTGATCCCGCACTTTTTTAGGTTCTCCTTTCTTCTTATCCACCTTTTTCCGACTAATCTCACGGACCGAGCCCTTTATTTCAAGAATATTTTTTTCCAATAGCAGAATGGTTCGATCCATATCCTTGAGCCGGCCTTCATGTTCGATTTGATTCTGTTGCAACTGTTTTTCAACCAGCTCCACACGCTCCAGTAACTGTTTCCTCTCAGCCTGTATAGCCTTCAGTTGAGGTTCAGAAATCGGTGCTATTTTCTTTTCGGGAAGAGATTTTTTTTTCACTGGCGCAGTGCCCATCAAACTACAGCCGTAAACAGATAAAAGTGACAGGCTGGCAATTGCGGCAATCAACAGCCAAAACCTGGGACTTTGGCTTCTAATAGATCGAGATTTTAAGCAGGATGTCTTTGGCGGGATTATCATAGCATTTTCGATTTTTCAACGTTAACCAGAAGGCAACGATCCGATTTGTTCAATAACAAAACAGACTGTAAAAAACGTAAGCAACGCCCGTTATTTCTGACGATTAAGTTCCTGAAGCTGTTTTACTCAAGTTGAAGATACTTTGCAGTTCATTCGCCAATTCGGGTTGCTGATTTTTTCTATATGCATCAATGAGCATTTCTACGACAGTTTCCCTTTTCAAGTAGTTTGGGTAATTATTTAATATGTACCGAAAGCGTGAAATGGCAGCAGTAAACAGCGATTGATGATAATACCATTGACCGATTCTGGATTCATGTTCAGCAAGGGCATCAACGGATTTACCCAGATATTCGCCGGCATCTTTAAGATAAAGACTGTCGGGATAAAGGAAGTAAAAACGCTGATACTCGTTGATAATTTTCTTAAAATGCTCAGAATCACGGGTGAACGCATAGGAATCTCCGAATATCAGACTCGTATTGCGTTTATAGTTGAGCTCTATCAACCTGGAGAGTACATATGGGACAAGGTGACTGTATGAATTATAATTTAGAAAAATCCGATAATTAGTTTCTGCTTCAGTGAAGTTTCTGCTCTCACCTGACAATAAATAGGCGTCGGCAACTTTTAAGTAGGCATATGCGGCAAACCGGGTTCCCGGGTTTTCTTCGATAAGCTCCTTAAACAGGGGAATGGCAAGTGAATAATCTTCCTTATCCATGTGTTTGATGGCTGAATCGTATTTATCTTCCATCAATACAGGTTCAGCACTGCTGCAACCAATAATCAGCATAACAACACACATATTAAAGAATAGGCGCAGAAACCTACTGAGATCGTTTTTTAAAATTATTACAGGCATTTGTTGCTTCCTTTTAATATATTGATGAAACAGGTATTCCTTTTTCGGCTTATCTTAAACAAAAATGTCTTGATATTCAATGGGATACTTCAAGTTTTTAATGATGATGACATATATCAACAGGGATTGACGGTCTCTGCGAATCATAATACGGAAAGCATCTCTCAAATCAAAAAGAAAAGGAGATCGTTTTTTCCGGTTCAAACAGGCTGGGTTTGTCGTTTTTAACGATCTTCATAACCCTTTTATAGCCTTTGCTCTCTTCGTTTGTGAAGCGGATAATTAAAATCTTAGGACCCTTTCCTTTTTTAGCCAGGATTGATAATAGTATAGGACAGACTAAAATGAAATAAATTCTTATAAATTAACAAAGAGAATATTGGAGAACTGATCCCGAGTTCCAGTCGCACTTTTAACTCGCTGTATTACTCAGTTAGAATTGGATTTCTTCATCACAATTCAAGCGGTCATTTCACCTGCAGAATTGTTTCGGTGTAACAGCTTCATTTAAAAATATTCATGAATTATATGCCAAGGATAAAATGCCGGATTTAGAGACCATTCCTCCTGTTATTTATCAATCTATATTACCCATCATGCTGCTGTTTGCAGTTGAGCGTATCAGCCTTTTCAGCCTTGCCAGAATCCCTGGCGGCAAAGACTGGGTTCGTTCAAAATTCTGGCTTCACCCAAACTTTATCAGCCGCTGTCGCTATCCTATGGGCGTCATCAGCGTTTTGCTTTATCACACTGGAACATGGCTTTACCCCACCGATCCCTCAAATGGATGGCACCATGCCGGTGTGCTCTGTTTTGCGTTCTGGATGATATCAGACATTACCGACGGTACAATTGCCAGGCTATTTCAGCTGGGTTCGGAGGAGGGAGAAAGCATTGACCCACTTTCGGATAAACTGCTGTTATTCCCGCCATTGTTATATTTTGCGTATTTCAATTTAGTCCCCATGTATCTGGTACTGATCTTCCTGCTTTTTGACATTATAGGCACCTTTTCCCGTTACTTTATCGTCAACAAAGCCGCCAATCTTTTTGGAAAAGCAAAGATGTTTCTGGGAACGCTGACACTGGTGCTGATTGCTCTTCAACAGATTTATTATGCTGGAGAGATATGGAATATCACTATAGCGATGCTGGCTTGTTCGGTCTTTCTCTCTTTTTGCAGCATGTTTTTGAAGGTGATTCCCAACTATTGGTATGCAAATCTGCTGAGTATCATGAATCTCATTTGTGGACTGATAGGAATCGCACTTGTCATACTGTTCAATCAGATCGGCTTTGCTTTTGCTCTGGTTTTCCTGGGACAATTTCTGGATCTTTTTGATGGCCGTGCTGCCGATCGATGGGGGAGTACGCCCAGAGGTGAACTACTAGATGATCTGGCTGATGGGACAAATTTCGGTGGGACCATTTCCCTGATCATCATGGCGGCCTTTCATTATTCAACAACCGGCATCATTTTAGGCTTGTTACATCTTGTCTGCACAATCTACCGGCTTTACCGTTTTATTCAAAACAAAAGGAAAGAGGGTGTAGAGGGCGGTGTGAAGATCTTTTCAGGATTGCCGTCTCCAGCCGCAGCACTGATATCGGGCTCCGTCTCATTAATTCACACCAACAACATATTGAAATCAGCTTGCATTATTTTAGTTTCGTTATTAATGGTCTCCAGGTTACCCTATATACACTTTGGCAGGGTAGTACTGCCAGCGATTCCAAAACTGATACAGGTTATTTTACTGACATTGATCATGTTAGCCGTCTGGGTCGGTTTTAGACCCGGAAACATCCAAATACTGTTTTGGACTTTCTTTTTGGTTTCATTCTCATATCTGGTTCTGGGATATAACTGGAAAAGATATCAAGGAGCACAGGAAAACAGCAAGTAACGACCAACACTGGAACACCTGGTACATTAACGCATTGTATACACACTTTAAGAGACCGAAAGGTCAATAAACCGATAAAAAGGAGAAATTTTATGGATATCTATGTTGACACAGCCAACCTGGCTGAGATAGAACAAGCCAACCGCTTGGGATTGGCAGACGGTGTCACCACCAACCCGACCTTAATTGCAAAAGAAAACGGTGAATTTAAAGAAATACTAAAAGGGATCTGCCAGGAAATAACGGGTCCTGTACATGCAGAGGTTCTTTCTCTTGATTATGAAAATATGGTTAAGGAAAGCAAAGAATTAGCAAAAGTAGCAGACAATATCGTCATTAAGATCCCTATGATCCATGATGGTTTAAAAGCTGTTAAAGCGCTCAAGTCTGAAGGAATTCCAACAAATGTGACACTGATATTCTCAGCTGGACAAGCGATACTTGCTGCAAAAGCCGGTGCAACCTATCTTTGCCCTTTTCTGGGGCGGTTGGATGATATTTCATCCAATGGTCTTGAATTACTCAGTACTATTCGTACCATCCTGATTAACAATCCGGATCTTGATGCAAAAATCATTGCGGCCTCAATTCGCACACCGATTCATGTTGTTGAACTGGCCAGCATGGGTGTAGATATCCTTACAATTCCATCCAAAGTATTAAAGCAGCTTGAAAATCACCCATTAACCGATATAGGGATCGAGCAGTTTACAAAGGATGCCGAAAAGTTCATGTAGCAGGTGAGCACCCGGGCCTTTGGCGAAATATACTTCAGAGCAGCAGACCAATGATGTGACGAAAGAAACTGATATTCCGATATCGTTGGCTTTTATATGAATACGTGAAATTAACATCTAATGGCCATTTTAGCAGACATTAAAGCTGTCATTGAACTGGAAATCAAAACGCTGGAAGACTTGGTCGAATCCATCGACTCTGCTTTTGAAGAAGCGATTCAACTGATACTGGAGTCTCCGGGAAAAATTATTTTCAGCGGTATGGGAAAGTCAGGACTTGTGGGTAGGAAGATTGCTGCTACATTTTCTTCAACAGGAACCACAGCCGTTTTTCTGCATCCATCAGAAGCATTGCACGGGGATCTTGGCATGGTTGAGCCCGGTGACACCATGGTTCTACTTGGAAAATCGGGTGAAAGTGATGAAATGGTCGGTATGCTGCCGATTCTTAAGAAACTAAACTGTAAAATAATCTCCATTACGGCAAATAAAACCTCCACGCTGGCAAAACACTCCCATGTTGTCCTCTATACCCCGGTTGAAAAAGAGGCCTGTGCATTGAATCTCGCACCCACGTGCTCGACAACAACTGCTCTGGTCGTCGGAGATGCGCTGGCAATTGCTCTCATGAAAATTAAAAACTTTAGCAGAAACGATTTTGCACTGTTCCATCCGGCAGGAAGGCTTGGCAAACGATTGCTTTATAAAGTCGAGGACTTGATGAAATCAGGTGAGGAAAACCCGATTGTCAGACTTGGAACACCATTTGACGAAGTTCTTTCAGCAATTTCAGAGGGTCAAGTCAATGCCGTCTCGGTCATAGATGAACAAGGAAATTTAAAAGGCTTGATCACAGGCTACGACCTGAGAAAAGCCATGCAGTTATATGATGATCTTAAAGCGTTAAAGGCAGACGACATCATGTTTAATGATCCCATTACTATCAGTCAAGGGGCTTACGCTATTGAGGCTCATGAGATCATGAAACACAGTAACAAACCGCTACAACTGCTTCCTGTCCTGGACGGGACGCAGGTTGTGGGGCTTATCACGATGCATGACATGATTCGGGCAGGTCTGTAACCTTCAACGCTTGACTCTTAACGTTACTTCTAATTACAAAAGTGAAAGATCGATTTGAGTATCTGCTATTCCATTTAATGGCACTCCTGGTCAGGCTGATTCCGAGAAAACTGCTTCCGAAAATTGGAAAAGGTTTAGGGACCGTACTATTTCATCTGAATATAAGAAAGAAGGTGGTTCAGCGAAATCTGGAAATCGCCTTTGGTAGTGAATTAAATACAGAAGAAAGGAGCCGGCTGAGTAAGAAGACATACCAGAATATTGGGATCATTCTGTTTGAGTTTCTACTGCTTAAACACATCTTGCCTGAGAAACTATCTGAGTACATTGAAATTGAGGGGCTTGACATCTTGAAATCAGCCATCGCTGAGGGAAAAGGCGTTGTGCTGGCTGGTAATCATTTTGGCAACTGGGAGCTTATTTCAGCTGCTATTTCGACCCAGGGGGCCCCCATACACATCTACGCAGGTAAACAGAGAAACAGTCTGTTTGATAATGCCTTGAACGGCATTCGTCAAAGATTTGGAACCGTTACTATTTCCAAATCTAAAACAGCAACCATTGAGATGATGAAGGTCTTAAAGAACAATGAAGTGTTGGGCATGGCAGGTGATTTAAACGTGCCCAACAATAAGCTTTTTATAGATTTTTTCGGTAAAAAAGCAGCCGTTGGCAGAGGACTGGCGTCGTTTGCTCTGAGTCGAGGCACCCCTCTCATTTTTATCTGGTGTGTTCGCACGGGACCGTTGCAGCACGTAGGCCGTTTATGTAGAGTGCAGTACGACCCGAGCGGAGACAAGCCGACGGACTTACTGATGATTTCCCAGAGTCTGACCCGGATACTTGAGCAGAAAATCCGCGAGCATCCGGATCAGTATTTCTGGTTTAACAAACGTTGGAAAACACGCCCTGCAGAAGAAAATGGTTCCGATATTTACTAATCAGCTGATCACAATGCTTGAATAGTGAACGATCTAACGGTGTCCTTTCTACTTGTTGACAATATCTCTCAATTCTCTTCCTGGACGAAAAACGGGGAGTTTTTTGGGCTTAACTTTTACTCTCTCACCTGTTTTCGGATTCCGGCCTGTGTACTCGCCATACTGTTTGGTGCTGAATGACCCGAACCCACGTATTTCAACCCTATCACCGCCTTTAAGAGCATCTTTGATAGAGTTAAAAAATAGATTAACAGTCTCTCTTGCAATTTCTGTTTTCTGTTTGCTGCTCGCTTCTTCTGCAAAATCCTCCATCTCGAGAACCAGTTTTTCAATGAGCTGCGATTTTTTCATCTTCATATGGAAAATTCCTCCGTTTTAAAATATCAATCCGTTAGATTGTTATTGGAAATGTAATGCTGATTACAGTACAAAGCCTATTGAATACCCATTTTGGCCTTCAAAGCAGCTAATTCGGCGGTTTGTGACGTTTCAGATCCGGAGTTGTCACTGATCAGCGCCTGATTAATTTCATCTTCAATGTTCGTGCTCATACTGGACATATCGCCATACGCCAATGCCAGATTTTCTTCGGCTTCGACTTTCTCTTTCATCCGTTCCAGTAAGGCGACGGTACCGGTGGAATCAAAACTGGCAAGCTGCTTATTAATCTTAGATGTCGCCATGGCCGTTTTGGCGCGTGCTTTTAAAGTGACCAGTTCATTTTCGTACTGTTGGATATTTGATTTTAAAGCCTCAATGTTTTTTTGAAGCGTCTGAACCGCTTGATTTTGACTTTCATTGGCTTGTTTGGCAATAAGATATTGTTTATTGCATTCCTCTTTTCGGGCAAGTGCTTCGGATGCCAACCGCTCCGCTTTTTCTTTATCGAGCTTTCCAGACTGTCCCTGCTGTAATAAGCTCATCGCCTTACGCTCCCAGTCCAGGTTACCGTTCTTGCTCTTTTCCATATCACGTTCAGCTTTTATTGCAACCGCTTTGACTTCCGCAAAGTTGTGCATTGCTTCATCCAGATCTTTTTTTAGATCTCTGATCCCCTGTTCAGTCATTTTTACAGGATCTTCAAGTTTATCAATAATTGAATGAGCTTCAGCGCTTCCCAAGCTGAACAGACGCCGCAAAAAACCAGCCATTTTGACTCCTTACCCGATTTTATTGTTGATTTAATTTTAATAGTGTACCGGCATACTCTGCCAAACCCAGGGTTAGTGCGTTAATAGTCCCTTCTAATTCGTTAAAATCCAGGTTTTCCAACTGGAGTGTGTCTCTGAAAATAACCTGGGTCTCTTCATCATTTATCACAAATGCGCCATGAATCAGATTGCGATTCATTTTCAGCAAATGCAAGAAGTGATCGCTTGACCTGTTTTCAATTTTATAAATGAGTTGTTCAATGATCAGAATCGGATATTCACAATCTATGACCATTTGATAGATGCCTTTATCTTCATTGCTGACGACAATCAGTTCCTCTGTGTCGTCTTGATGCACAATGTCCAGTGCCAGCCTCAACGTGTAGTCTAGTACCTTTTTAAAGTATTCATTCATTTAAGGTCCCCATTTTTTACTGATCTCTTTATTAAGTTGTCTTCTTCATCTTAATATATTGCTATTTAACTCAAAATGTAAAGATTGTTTTGCTGTAACCTATTTTATTTAAACACGATTGTTGCGATTTATCAAACTTAATTGTTGAGATCGAACCGCAAGCAAGAAGGATTCAAAGCCTAAACAGTGAGTTGAAACAGACGTTTTTCTGCCGACCTTTGTTTTTAAAGACAAACTTTACTTCGGTGGTTTCAGGAATATTTTGATGTTGAACACGTTTTTATTTCCAACGGACTATGATAACGGGATCTTGCAGGCACATTATATGTTTTTCTGCATGTTAATACAATTTTTTTCTTTTATTTGAAGGCAAAATGTTCATTGCTTCTCGATACTTTGCAACTGTTCTGCGCGCAACTTTGATTCCAGCATCTTCCAGAAGTTTGTTTTTGATCTGCAGGTCAGTGAAGGGCTTTTTCTTATTCTCCGTATCGATCAGCTTACTGATGTAATCCTTGATTTTTTTGGATGAGATAATATCGCCATCACCCTGATCGATGCCGCTGGTGAAGAAATATTTCAGTTCGAAAATTCCCTGCGGCGTATAGACGTATTTATTCGTCGTGATCCGGCTCACAGTAGACTCATGAACATCAATGTCTTCTGCGACATCTTTGAGAACCAGCGGTCTCAGATAGTCGATCCCACTTTCGAAAAACTCATACTGAAACTTTAATATGCTTTTAGCTACCCTAAATATGGTCTTTTGACGTTGTTCGATGCTCTTCATCAACCAGTCGCCGGATTTGACCTTTTCCAGTATGTACTGATACGTCATGTCCTGTTTTTCATCAGTACCATTTTTTTTGTTTTGAGTATTATCGTCCTTTTGAGTCTTGAGCATGCTCTGGTAATAAGGGTTAATCCGCAGCTTGGGTATGCTCTCCTGATTCATATTGACGACATATTCGCTACCCCTTTTATAGATAAAAACATCCGGAATCACATATTGTGTAATCTCTCCACCGAAGGGGCGTCCAGGCTTGGGTTCAAGCTCTGTAATGATTTGATATGACTTTACAACTTCCTTGATATCAGCTTTTTGTAGTCTCGCTATCCGTTTCAGATCTTTCTGTTCAAGGAGTAGCATGTTCTCTCTTAGAATCCTCATTGCCAGGGAGTCTTCGAGTTTCAGCATGATCAGCTGATTCGCAAGGCATTCTTGGAGGTTGCGGGCCCCGACACCCGGGGGATCGAATTTCTGGATTCTTCTAAGAACTGACTCCAGCACACCACATGCATCATCGCTGATCATGGAAATATCAGCTGGTTCCTCAGGGTTTTCCTCTTCATCCAGAACAGGGGCTGGTTTTTTTCGACCTTTCTTCTTAATTTCTACAGCTGAGCGAGATTCATGAGCTGTATCGAATAGAAAAACGACCTCTGCCCCGGCGACGGGCAAGATATTCTTGTTTTCAAGACATTCGTTTACTATTTTCAGCAGTTTAGGTGTTGTGGCAAGTAGTTCTCTTAAGGAGATAGCAAGGTAGCCCTCCGTTTCAATATTGCCGATGAGGTACTCTGCAATTTTATTTTCAACAGGGCTAAAATTAGACATATCCATTTGCCAATGGAGATGATCCGCCAGAGATTTCGTTTTGGAGATGGTTGCTTCCAGCGGATTTGATCCTTCATCTGAATCATTGAGACGGCTACGGACCTCGTGCATGACACCAGCACCTGATTCAATGTAATTTTGCCATTCGTCATCTACAGATAGTTGCGATTGCTCGTCCAGCAGGCTTTTTGCCTCTTGAGGCTGCTCATTTTTCTCTTCAGAATTATCATCATCGTCTTCATTCGCAGAGATCTCCAGTGTGGGATTTTCAACCAGGTTCTGATCGATTAATTCTTCCAGTTCAATTCTGGATAACTGCAGAAGTTTTATAGCCTGTTGAAGCTGAGGGGTCATGATGAGCTGTTGACTCATCCTCATCTCTAACCCCATGCGCATTGTCGCCATAGCTGGATTATCGCTAACAGAAATTATTTATTGCCCTTGGAGAATATCACCGCAACAGTTCCTCCTACCAAGGTCCGTAGTAAGCCTGGCTTATGAATTTTTTAGAGAAGATCCAATTCAAAACCAGAGTCTAAATTAGTTTAGGTAGTTTTAAAAATACGGATATAATTGGGATGATGCGATTCCGTTTTCAGCGCACCTCTCAATGTTTTCTTAGATCTTTAACTAATAATGAGTGTGTTGTCAAAAATCGTGCCGTGTTCCGATAACTTTTTGTGCCTCATCATAGCCCATCAATCATCAAAAGAAAATCTTTAAAACATTGAATTTGATATTTTATCAAAAATTAGCTGCCAAGCCCCCTGTTCGGATTAGAAAAAACCCTTCTTTTCGCTCTGTGTTTTTTAATTAACACTATCCAATCCGTAAAATATAACGTAAATCAGAATGTTTTTCCAAAAACCTGACTGAACTATCCAAAAACAAACCAATGAAACCAATGGCGATGACCAGAGCCAGAAGACGATCATATTCCAGTGTGTCTCTGGCATCATTGATACTGTATCCAAGACCGCTGGAAATCCCAAGAAATTCTGCCGGAACAAGTATAATCCAGGAGATACCTAGTGCCATCCGTAAACCAACAATGATTGAGGGAACCGCTGTCGGCAGAACCACCTTGAACACTAGTTGGGTATCCTTTGCCCCCTGGTTTCTGGCCATGGCCAATATTTGTGGATTTATGCGATTGACTCCTTGCGCAGTGCTGAGAATTATCGGCCAGATACAGGCCATTGTAATCAGAAAATAGATCGCTTTTTCAAAACTGGGCAGAATCAGGATCGCAATCGGCATCCAGGATAATGGGCTGATCATTCTCAGAAATTGAATCGGGACATTTGTCATCATCCAAATACGATCGTAATACCCAATCAGAATACCCACCGGGACACCCAGGATAAAGGCAACACTCAAACCAATCAATACTCGCCTGAGGCTTGCGCTAACGCCATGCCAGAAGTGATCACTGTATAAAAGGTGATAAAACGCCTTTATTGTTGCCAATGGATGAAACCCATAAAATTGGCTATAGTCTGGATATTTGAGTAGCAGGTGCCCCAACAAAACCCATATCACCAGAAATATCAGGCATCCGAAGGTACCAAAAGTCAGTTTTTGTTGAAAGCTGATTTTTTTTTGATTCATATTTTTCCAGTTAGTCACAAGAAGCAATTCTTAAATGGCAAAATCGATGATCTCTTCACGTTCCCAGGGACTTGTAAGATCCATATGGGGGAACTTTGACATTCCTCCCAGATTGCTAATCGCTTCTTTGACAAATTTTTTCTCGATTAGATCTTTCTCAATAAAGGTAGGATCCAGCTGATTTAAAAATCGGGAATTACCTTCAACCAGGGTTTTTTTCATCTCACTCAATATTACATGGGTAGCAGATGGGTAGGGGTATGGTTGGAAATCAACCCGATTTATCTTCCATTCAGGATGCCTGATGGCATGAATAGGACTGTCACTACCATACATGTCCATCGAATACTCGTTCAGCGCATGATTTAGAATTCGGTAGCTTTGGGGTAAAAGACGGGTCTCTTCCCTTGAAAGAATCTTTGCCGTCTTTTCGCGATTTTGATTGATCCAGAGCTGAGCCCTTGCCACAGCGTGAACGACCTTTGCGGTGAACACCGGGCTGTTTTTCACCAAGGCCTCTTTCATAACCACAACGCAGCACGGGTGATTTTTCCATATATCACCCACAAATCTCATGATTCGTGCTTTTATTTTTAACTCTGCCAGGGCGTTGAATGGTTCAGCAACAATATACCCGTCGATTTTTCCACCCAGTAGGGCAGGTGCCATTTGGGGTGGTGAAAGGACAAAGAGATTAACTTGATTTTTTTCCAACCTCTTGTTTTGTGGTTGGATGACTGGTGTCAAGCCGGCCTTGCGGAGACCCATCTGTATGATCATGTTGTGCATGGAGTACCAGTATGGCACCGCTATCTGTTTGCCACCAAGATCCGAAAAACTAAGTATCCCTGAATCGGCTCTGACGGTAATTGCACTGCCGTTAGTATGATCCCAGGCGAGAATCTTGACCGGAATACGATTCTGATAACGCATCCACAAGGGAATTGGAAACAGTAAATGAACCAGATTAAACTTATTCGCCATAAAAGATTCAGAGAGCGTTGACCAGCTTCGAATCATTCTGGGTCTGGCCAGCTTCAACCCCTCATCCTTGAAATAACCATTGGCATATGCAATCAGCAAAGGTGCGGAATCGATGATGGGTAAATATCCAATCCTGAGAGTCCGCTGTTCGGCTGATAGCAACTCTGGTATGTAAAAGGCCGAGTGCGCACCAGCCACCCCGACTATCTTTGAGGCCGTTTTAATGAAATCACGACGGGAGAAATTATTCATTATTTATGCTCGTCAATGAGTTGGATATCAGACTGAATTCATCCAGTAGCTCTTTTTTTAACCTTATGAAATCCTGGTCAGTGATTATTCTGGGATATGGTAATGGAACCTCCATTTGAAAGGCAATAGATCCGGGATCATTGTTCATGATCAGTATTCTCTGGCCCAATTGTAATGCTTCTTCTATATCATGAGTGACATACACACAAGTCATCTGAACCTCATTCCAGATCGACAGCAGTTCATGCAGAAGCCGTTTCTTGGTGTAATAGTCCAATGGCGCAAATGGTTCGTCCAATAACAATGCTTTGGGATTACCGATTAAAGCCCTGGCAAGATCTACTCTTTTTGAAAGACCGACAGATAGCTCCTGAGGATAAAAGGAACGATATTGTTCCAGTTTCATCATTCGCAGATACCGATCGACTCTATCAGGTAAATCTCTTAAATCTTTACGTATACGACAGCCAAATTGTATGTTGTCTGAGACGTTCAACCAGGGTAGAAGCGTCGACCCTTGAAAAAGAAGCGAGATTGCCGGATCGGGTCTGGTTAGTGGATGACCGTTGACAATAATTTCTCCAGCAGTAGGGAAAATAAGGCCGGATAACAGTTGCAGAATGGTTGACTTTCCACACCCCGACTCTCCCAGGATAACAATGAATTCACCTTTTCGGACGTTGAATGACAGGTCCTGGATCACGTTGATCGGTGTACCGTTGTTTTGAATGAAAGCACAATCAAGATTACGTACTTCGATATCGATCATATCCTGCCACGATTTGTTATTAAGATGAGGCGCATTCGATCAGGTATAAAACAGTGATAAGCCAAATGCGGCCAGGAAATTAGTTGAAATAGAGCTTAAATACTTCAGCTACCGCATGTTGAATCTGAGCGGTTTTGTCCTCTTTATCCAGTAAATAGGTTGAAAGGAATATCTGCTTAACCTGTTGGTCCAGATTTTTTGAGGTTTCATCCAAAGCCATGTCTATTCCAGCTAGAATTTTCAAGCGCAATTTCCATTTCTCTTTATCGGCCTTCAGACGATCCGCTTCGATTTTCTTACGCATCGCCTTAAAAAATCCATTTTTCTCAAATGCCTCGTATATTTGACGAAAGTCGTTCAAAACCAAATTAACATTTTCTTCGCCATATAGGTCGATTATGCGGATTTTTTCTGCGTAATTTATTACCAGGTGCGAAACGACCAGGTCCATCTTTACATCATCCAGGTTGATTTTCCCAAGGCTGATCATGCCAACACCCGGAATGGCTATGTACGCTTCTTTGCGCACGACAGAACCGAGCAGGTCTTGAAAGGCCTCGCTATCATCTTCTACATCGGTTTGATAAAGACCATCCAAAATACCAGAGTCTAATGGAATATGCTCCTGGTTATTCTCCCAGTCTTCAAGTGATCGGAGAATGCTAGCACTGACTTTAAACAAAGCATTAGCGCTGGCAATCTGCCTGCCGTAAATAGCCGACATAATATTCAAACGGTTCCCTATCTTTACCAGGGTTTTCCCCATGTTCACCAGACTCACCAACAGACCGGTGCCTGGTATATTAGTCGCTACAACTGCCCCCAGACCAACATTGACAGATAGATCGAACCGCTTCAAATACTTTTGGAAAACAGGGCTATCATAAGGATAAAACTCCTTAATCAATTTTTCATGATCGCTGTTAGAGAGCTGAACGATCTGATCCAAACTATCGATATCTGATCGATGCAGACAGCTGTTGGCACGTTTGAGTATCCAACTGGCGGCATCTTCATAAAGCAGCAACTCCAGGCCTTTTTCTATAAAAGTGAATGTTAACCGCTTGGTTTTTTCTTCTAGACCGGTGTACCCTTTTTTGGCCATTTTTTGAAAATCTTCCGTTGCGTGATTAAGTTTTTCAAAAAAACCTGTGATGGACTCAGATGACTGTTTTTCTTTTATTTCCTGAACAAATCTGGAAACTCTTTTTTGGGACTGATCCGCCAGCTTTGTTTTTGAAATCCAATCTCCTGCTTTGGAACTGGCGCTTTTGAGCTTCGTGAACCCTTTCTCTACACCACTTCTCGTTTTTTGAATGGTTTCAAGGCTCTTTTTACCAGCAAACGGCTCAATAACATGATCACGCGCAATCTGCTGTAGAATATTCAAATCATCTGTCTCGATTCCACCGGGTAGTGGCGCTTGATTGATCAAAGACTGTGTCTTATCTTCCATTGTTATTGAACTTTTCCGTTACTTTCGTTAATCATCCTCAATTTACATCAAAATGAATTCCAAAATCTAATTTTTAGTACCTTACACAGGTTTTTGTCTTGCTCATATTATAAAACAACTGAAAGATTGATAGAACCGCTAAAAAACTAAATTCCCAAAAGAAACGTTGATCGACTCAATTTCAAAATGGTATAAACACGGATGTATCAGGGATATAAGAATCATTATACCGGTGTCTTATGCAAAAAGTAATTGGAAATCTGCCGGGAAAGTTCACAGTTAACTCTACTGACTGAAATCTGTTTCTCATCCAGCCGTAAACAGAACCTAATCAGGAACCAGTCACACCTTCAGTCAATCATCTCCTTGAGTACTGGAAAACTGTATTCATTTATAGACACAACCAAAAGCAAAAAGAACAGATGTCATTAATTGAAATTGTTCATCACCGAGATTGTCCGCTCGATGATCTGATCAAAGCGCCAGTCGACCAAACCTTAACCCAGCTAGTGTCAAAAATTATCAAGAGGGTTATCGAGTTTGGAGATCAAGCGCTCCTTGATTATACAAAACAATTTGATGGGGTTCAAATAAATTCAGTCACTGTACCCATCGAAAAACTGCGCGATGCGGAGAAACGCATCACATCTGAAACACGCCAGATCATTGAACAAGCGGTACAGAATATTCGCCGTTTCCACCAGTTACAATTATCAAAGTCCTGGGAAAAAAAAGAAGATGATGGAACTGTCCTGGGGGAAATTGTGCGGCCGTTGGATCGGGTTGGAATTTACATTCCTGGTGGAAAGGCGTTTTACCCCTCTTCATTAATCATGAATGCTGTACCGGCTCAAATTGCAGAAGTGCCGTCCATCATGATTGTCTCACCACCGGGTGAGGACGGGTTTCCCCACCATCTGGTTCTGGGGATCTGCAGCATGTTGGGAATTGAGGAAGTTCATGGCGTGGGAGGTGCTCAGGCTATCGCAGCGATGGCATACGGTACTGAAACTATTGCTCCTGCTTTTAAAATTACCGGCCCGGGAAATCGGTTTGTCGCTGAAGCCAAACGACAGGTTTTTGGCAAAGTTGGAATAGATTCCGTTGCTGGACCCAGTGAGATTTTAATTCTACATGATGATCAGTCTGTCCCGTCTGAATTTATTGTCAGGGATCTTTTAACCCAGGCTGAACACGATGAAGAAGCACGTTCACTGCTAATCACGACACAAAAACAGACCGCATTGGAAGTTCAGAAGAGAATCGATGAACTGGTACCTTCCCTCCCTAGAAATGAGATAATCAGAAAATCATTTCAGGGAAAAGGGAAAATAATCCTGGTTGATACGATTGATGATGGAATCGATATTGTCAACACTATCGCCCCTGAACATCTGGAAGTGCTGATTAGCGACGAATCAAAACTCGAACGGATTAGAAATGCGGGTGCTATTTTCGTCGGTAAATGGTCAACCGAAACCGTTGGTGACTATTTTGCGGGGCCGAATCATACCATCCCAACAGGCGGCGCTGCAAAGTACGGCTCTCCACTTTCAGTACGGGATTTTCAAAAACATTCGTCTCTGATAAAGTACTCAGAAAACAGACTCTCCCTTGAGGGAGAAACAATTGCACGATTCGCTGAACTCGAAGATCTCCATGCACACGCAGCGGCGGTAAGAGCGCGGCTAAAAAAGGATTGAGCTATGAATAGAAAGACAAATTTTCATCGAAAAACAAATGAGACAGACATCCGTGGCCAACTGAATCTGGCTGGTAAAGGAGTCAGCGAAGTTCAGACTGGAATTGGATTCCTGGATCACATGCTGGATCTCTGGGCTTTTCATTCGGGATTCGACTTAACCCTCAGTTGTCAAGGTGATCTCCACGTCTGCGCACACCATTCCATCGAAGACATCGCCATCGTACTTGGAAACAGTTTTTTCGAAGCGCTTGGGGACCGCAAAGGGATTGCAAGATACGCAACCGTTTTTCTGCCAATGGATGAAACCCTTACGCGAACTGTCATTGATATTTCCGGTCGCCCATGCCATATCTTTCACGGCGATTTTGGGACGGAAGAAATTGGAAGTTTTCCGGTTGAAATGACACAACATTTTTTTAACAGCTTTGCCACAAGTGCAAAACTGACCCTTCATCAAGAAATCGTCTATGGCAGCAACGATCATCATAGGGTAGAGTCGCTGTTTAAAGGATTCGGAAAAGCACTGGCTCAGGCAATCACTGTCACGACCGATAAAATACCGTCTTCCAAAGGTGTTCTTTAATAAATAGAAACGTTGGAAAGGTTCGAAGCGTTATATTTGGGGAATTTCGAAGACTCAGGGGCGTTCGTATTGAATCATCAGCCCCTGATTTGTTGAATTGAAGTGTGAAGTTGCCTGTCAATCGGATTCATAGCTCTGCACAAGCTTATCGTCGACACAGTTGATCGTGACCTTCCCGCCTTTGATTAGTTCTCCAAAGAGGATGGCATCTGAGAGCTGGTCTTTGATCTCTGTCTGGATAACACGAGCAAGTGGACGTGCACCGTAATCAACACTGTATCCTTTTTTCCCCAGCCATTCCTTGGCACTTTTAGAGAGTTCCAAAACCACTTTTTTGACTCTGAGCTGATCCTGCAATTCATCGATAAACTTATCAACAACATACAGCATCACCTTAGCTGTCAATGAATTAAATGTGACAATTGCATCAAGTCGATTGCGAAATTCTGGAGGAAACAGTCTTTCAACTGCTTCCATCTCTTTTTGCTCGTTGGTAGAAGCGAAACCAATGGTTTTTGCCCCTCTATCCTGGGAACCTGCATTTGACGTCAAGATTAAGATAACGTTCCTGAAATCTGCTTCCTGCCCGCTGTTATCGGTCAGCGTTGCATGATCCATAATCTGCAATAAAATATTGAAAATATCTGGGTGTGCTTTTTCAATTTCATCTAAAAGCAGTACCGTATGCGGGTGTTTTCGGATTGCCTCGGTCATTAAGCCACCCTGTTCAAATCCAACATATCCGGGTGGTGAACCAATCAGGCGCGATACAGAGTGTTTCTCCATATATTCACTCATATCGTAACGTTCAAAATTAATATTCAGGATGTTGGCAATTTGTCGACTTACTTCTGTTTTGCCAACCCCCGTCGGACCGGTAAATAAAAAAGAACCGATAGGTCGTTCCGGATGTCCCAGCCCGGCTTTGTTTCTCTTAATGCTGGTTGTGATATGCGTAATAGCTTCATCTTGTCCAAAGACTCGCTGCTGAAGTTTTGTCTGTAGCAGTTTAAGCGATTCAATATCCGATTTAACAGTTTGTCTGACCGGTACTCTGGCAATTTGCGAAACCACCTTTTCAATATCAGGAACACCGATGGTATTACGTTTCTTGGAAGGAGAAAGCAACATACAAGCGGCTCCAGCTTCATCGATCACATCAATGGCCTTATCAGGCAAAAAACGGTCGTTGATATATTTTGAAGACAGTTCTGCAGCCTGTTTGATGGATGTCGAAGAATACTTGATGCGATAATGCTCTTCATACTTCGGTTTGAGCCCATTTAAAATTTTTACTGTTTCATCAACGGTCGGCTCCGGAATATCTATTTTTTGAAAACGCCTGGACAGCGCGCGATCTTTTTCAAAAAAATTCCGGTATTCAGGATAGGTTGTCGCCCCCATACAACTAATGTTCTTGGAAACCAGAGCCGGTTTGAGAATATTGGATGCATCCATAGAACTACCACTGGTGGAGCCGGCCCCAACGATGGTATGGATTTCGTCAATAAACAGAATCGCCTTGGGACGTTTTTCAATTTCGACAATAACAGATTTCAGCCGCTGTTCGAAGTCTCCCCTGAATTTTGTCCCCGCCAGTAAAGCCCCCATATCCAAACTGAATATCTCTCCCTCTTTCAGTATTTCCGGGATTTTTCCAGAGGCGATTTTCAGAGCAAGCCCTTCTGAGATGGCTGTCTTTCCAACACCTGGATCACCGACGAAAATCGGATTGTTTTTCCTGCGACGACACAGCACCTGCATAGTTCTTTCCAGGATCTCGCTACGTCCAATCACCGGATCGATTTTATCTTCTGCAGCCATCTGAGTCAGGTTGACCGTATATGCTTCCAGAGCACTTTTTTTGGACCCCTTCTCACGAGTCGCCGTTTTTTGCTTATCCTCTTCTTGAAAAGAGGGATCTTTCAGACCAGAATGGGATATGGAACGTAACACATCCAGACGTGTAATCCCCTGCGATTTCAGAAAAAAGACAGTGTGGGAATCCTCCTCTTTGAAAAATGCGACCAAAACATCTCCGCCGTCTGCCGCTTTTTTGCCCGAACTTTGGATGTGGTTCATGACCCGCTGCATCAAACGCTGAAAAGAAAGTGTCTGTACAGGATCCTGCGTGACTTCGTCAGGAAGTGGTTCTATTTTTGTCGTCAGATACTGATCGACAAGATATTTCAATTCAGAAATGTTTCCACCGCAGTCCTCAATGACTTGAGCGGATTTTGGATCGAAAAGAATCGCGTAAAAAACATGCTCTAGAGTTACATATTCATGTCTTCTTTTTTGAGCATCCCGTACAGCTGCAATCAATGATATTTCTAATTCTCGGCTGATTATCCGATCCTCTCGATATTTTTCTCCCATAAGTCTTATTCCGCCTCCATACTGGCCTTTAAAGGATATTCGTACTGCTGAGCAAGATCATGAACCCGGGCAACCTTGGTCTCAGCTATTTCATAGGAATAAATTCCGCAAACGCCCTGACCGAGATTGTGAACATTCAACATAATATTCGTAGCCGCAAGCTCATCTTTTTTAAATACTTCAATGAGGACTTCCACGACAAATTCCATGGGAGTGTAATCGTCGTTGTGCAAAATCACTTTATACTGTTTCGGCAGTTCAATTCTCTGCTTATCTTCGGTATCAATCTGATTGGAGCTTCCCCGCTCGTAATCTTCAGACATGGTACAAATTATTTTGGGAATGAATTAATACGAACCTGGGTAAAAAAAACGATCTTTCTTCAATCGGTCATCATCCGCTTTTTCTCATCACCCTGTTCTCAGGGTCGGCTCAAAAATTAGTCAAGTGTTTCCTATTAATGAAAAGGAAACACGTTGCTGTCACATTCTATGTGCAAAATGTCCAGTAATTTTAGGACTTTTGTAGATAGATTATGTGAAGTTATTTTTGAAAGCTCCCTTAACCAGCGGCGAACAGAATTCTAATCATTGGATGTAGTCAAAAAATCACTTTTCTATTTATATAATAGCCCAGATTTTTCTCAAGGAAAAGAGCCAAAATGGATAATAATCGATCGATCTTGTTCAGGAAGGGTTCTTGAATCTCTTTTTTGCAGCGTTTAACGTCACACGAGGCTCAGCTTTCCTGGTATTATTGAGTTTATTTTTTGGAGGATAAACTTTAACTTTTTTTGCCACTTTAAAAATCGTGTCGACATATATCTGGCTATGATTATACTTCCAGACAACAGTCTGGTTTGATTTGTGATGAAGCCCCTTTTGCCAACCGTGAGCTTTCAAGTAGTTCGCAGTTGAATATATAGCATCCGGAAACAGAAACAAATTAACCGAGCCGTTCTTATCGCTATCATATCCCCATTTCAGATAGCTACTTGGAAGGAACTGGGGAATCCCAAAAGCACCGGCATAACTTCCTTTAAATCGAAACAGACTGCGCTTTGAATTTATAGCAATCTCAACCAGCGCTTTGAGCTCTTTTTCAGCCCATTTCGCTTTTTTTTGCAGCCGGTGTGAGGCGGTCGAATCCAAACAACCAGTCATATTGCGAAGTGCACACTGTTTTTGTTGCCTCAGGTGCTCGATAATAATCGATGAATAAACCGATACAATGGAGTATCGCCCCAACACGTTTCCAAACCCGGTTTCAACCAGAAGTACAGCTACCAATACCTCACTATCTACACCAAATTTTCTACTAGCCCGGGCAAGCATTGTCCGCCATTTTTTGGCGAATTGATTCGCCAGATATATGGAATATTTACTGAGAAAATCAGCGTAATTGGCTTTAATTTCCTTGTTTTTCACATTCCGATTAACGATTATCGGCATTTTTTTCAACCTGGAATCGAAAAATAATTCCTGAATGACCCTCTTTTTAAAGGTGGTGTTTTCAAATAATCGAACCAGATTCTGTCTCTCTTCTTTATTGAAAGTTTGGGAAGTGTCATACTGTGCGGCCAGACATCTTTCTGCTACAAAAACAAATGGAACGAATATAAAGATATATATCAATAGTTTATCTATATTCCATTTCATAATTCCCCCCATTTTTTCTAATCCAACTGTGAACAGATCTAGTATTAAAAACAGCCCGCTTGATTACGGTTCAAGAGGGTGATAATCGTTGAGCTTTTTTTTGACTTAGAACTATTCACATCCCATTCCATATTCCTAAATCTGTTAATTTTTCTCCTTTAAAATGAAGTATTTGATTTCATAAGCGACGCTGGCACAACATATTTGATCCACGGTAGTCGGTAGAACCCCTCGTCAATTTTACCCTGATGTAAAATTCCCTTTAGATCGTACAGTTTTGTGATTTCAAATCTTACTTTTTTTCTTTCAGGGGTCACAAACACAACCTGTTGAGGTAAAACCAGATTCTGGCTTAAATGAAGTAAAGTATGGACATTTTTTAAGGACTCCAAGACGGATCCGAGTTGATACTGTTTTTCATCTTTTAAATAAGCATTTGTGAGTCGGGTAAGTAACGCATCTGTCTTATTTTGTATGAAAAAACCACTGGTCAATGGACTTTTCCAAAACGTTTTAACTTCGTCGACCCAGCCCGGCCTGCCAAAACACTCTTCGATTAACTGGTACTGCTCAGTTGTGTACAGTTCCATCCCAAGATAGTCGACCCCTATTTCCTGGATCTCCTGAAGTTCATCCAGGAGGTAAAGATCTTTATCATTAAAAATGGCAGTTCCCTGCCGGGTTTCTTTCACCGAAAAAAACTGGGACGGACGATCGTTACTTGCTGTGGTGATGTCGGGATGTCCATCCAGCTTTTGAGGAAGATTATTGTGCAGTAGTTTCCGGGGAGAGTAAAACAACTGCATTCGGCCTAAGCCTTTTATTTCAATTGGTATTTTAGTATCCTGCCTCAGTTTTTCAATCATTCGCTTAGGAATCTGGTTTGATAAGATGACACGCTGCAGATTGGGTTGGAAAATCTGAATCCATTCTGAAATTCCAGTCCTGTTTTGATGACCATCCCACATTAGAAACTGCAGCTGGTGGTCTGGAAACCGCCTTTTCAGATATGCGCCAACACCAGGATCCACGAAGCGGATGGCAGGGATATTTTTTGAATAGTCAGCAAACAGGTTCGCCAGGCTTTCAATTTCCCCATCTTGACAGAGCGTATCCCATTGCAGAGTGATCCGTTTACCATGTAATTTCAATATATTTAGCGTATCGTGCAGATCAATATCCGAAATACTGCCATAAAGAGAAAAACTTCTGGCTTGAATTACCACTTCCTTGACAGGAATTCGTGTAACCATCTCCAAATGTTCTTTATTCCCCAGATTCAGCACATAATCCATACAGCCGCTCACGAAGTAAAATCAACCAATTTTGTAACTATTCACCACATTACCAGAGCCGAGGGGATCACAATCCCCTTGGCGGGACGCGAATAGTTACACAATTTTAAACCCAAATTTACATTTCATATCATTTCGGCAAGACAAAATCAGAAATATGGGTTTTAAAGCGATATGATGTCTAGTTTAAAAGTTATTCCCAACTGGCTTCCGTTAAGGATTCATTATAGCTTTCCCTTTTCCGGGTTTACAAGTCGCAAGCGGATTTTGTTTTTTTATGCCTTCACGACCATTTGCCAATGCGACATTTTCAGTTTATGAATACATATGCCATCTAAAATCTTAGATGTCATTCGGCAACTGTCAGCTGTTGGAACAAACACGATTGAACTATCAATGAATAACAGGCCTAGCTCCCCATCGATAAAAAAACGGATTTTTTTTTAACTGACACAATTAAAGTGGTCGCTGGAGATATAATGAACTTTACAACGAAAACAAACAAACAGATCGATGCGTTATTTCATCCGGATAGCATTGCCATCGTCGGCCTTCCCAGAGAAATGAAGACAGGTAAGCTCTATCTTATCGCTCTACAGGATCAAGGTTTTAGCGGCAAAATAGTCGGTGTAAATCCCAAAGCGGATGTAATAGACGGTATAAAATGCTATCCATCTGTGGCATCGATTCCAGGAAAAGTTGATCTTGCGATTGTATTGACCCCTTATAACCACACTCTGCCAGTTATAGAAGAGTGCGCGCAAAAAGGTGTGAAAGGTGTTGTCTTATTTACAGCCGGCTATAAAGAAACGGGCACAGTGGAAGGTGCTCAACGCCAGGCAAAAATTGTGGATGTAGCAAAAAAAGCCGGTATGCGACTGATTGGGCCGAATGGCATGGGTCTATACGCACCTGAAAGCGGACTCTCTTTTTTCCCTAAATTGTCCCGTCAATCCGGTCCTATTTCACTGATTTCCCACAGCGGGTCCCTTGCCAATATTATATGCGCAGTAGGTGCCGCAAAAGGTTTGTTTTTTAACAAAGCAGTCAGTCTTGGCAATGAATGTGATCTAACGAGCGTCGATTTTTTTAACTTCTATGCCGAGGATCCGAATACGAGCATCATTAGCGCTTATATCGAAGGTATTGCAGATGGTGTCAGCTTTATCAAAGCAATCAGAAATGCAGCTTTGAAAAAACCGGTAATTATCTGGAAAGTCGGCTTGAACCCAGAAGGTCTTTCTGCCGCTAACTCGCACACAGGTGCGCTCTCTAGTCCCAATGAAATTTGGGATGGTGTCGCGGCTCAGAGTGGTATTACGACAGTTAGTGGTTTTGAGATGTGGATGGACACAATGATGGGTTTTTCATTATTGCCCAAACCAAAAGGAAATCGGGTGGCCATTATTTCAGGCCCTGGTGGATTTGGTGTTGGCGCTGCAGAAGCGTGCGGAAAAGAAAAACTAAAGCTCGCTCAAATTTCCAGTGAAACACACACTTTGCTGGAAAAAGTGGTGCCTCCAACGGGGACAAGTCTGCGAAATCCCATTGACGTGGGGATGACAGCTTCTCTGACAATTAATATCTATATCGAAAGCATTAAGGCCGTTGCTGCAGACCCTGGAGTAGATGTCGCATTGATCATCGGTATCGGAATGTCGGTTGAATCCAATGAGAAATTCGCCGAAGCAGTTATCAACATACAGAAAAAATCAGGTAAACCATTCTTAGTCGTCGAGGTCCCCAATATTGAACACGATTTTTCTGATGTTTTTTCACGGGCCGGAATTCCGTTTTTTAAATCATCAGAAAGAGCACTTAGCACTTACACCCGTGTTTTGGATTACTATACAAGCCTTTGAAACTGGTTCATCCAATAAAAAACCGCTTTTTTTAATTTGAATAAGGGAACATAAATGGAACAGCAGATTTCGTTTGCATCAGCCGACATTATCATCGAAGGGCTTTACGAACATAAGACGGATTCCAAAGCAGTAATCATTACACACCCGCATTCACTTTACGGCGGAGACATGCACAACACTGTCGTTTCGATCATTCAGCAGGCATATTCGAAAATGGGCTATTCAACTCTTCGGTTTAATTTCAGAGGTGTGGGGCGAAGCGGAGGCGAATTCGACGATGGTATCGGTGAGCAGAACGATCTACAGGCAGCGCACAATTACCTGCTCTCAAAAGATTTACAATCAATAGATCTGGCTGGATACTCCTTCGGTTCGTGGGTCGGGGCTTCCCTCGCCTGCAGGTCTGATCTCTTCAAGAATGTCATACTGGTATCACCTCCTGTCAGTTTCATGGATTTTAATGGTATTTCGCCTATCCCCGCTCTGAGATTGACAATTATAGGAGATAATGACGATTTTGGCGAACTGGGCACTCTCAAAGCCAGACTTTCGGTCATGAACTCTGAAGCACCGCTGGAAATCATTTCAAATAGCGACCATTTTTACACGGGATGCCTCGACCAGCTTTCTACCGTTATTGAAGCCGGTGTCTTTTAGCACAAGAACAAACACTGAACAACCATTTTGAAAACCTTAAAAGAGCCCCTATTTTTAGTTACCTCTACCCCCTATAGAGATTCTGATATCATTGTGAATCTCCTGTCATCCCGGAATGGAAAATTATCAGCGATTGTGTACAATGGACGAAAATTAGGCAAAACAAGTAGTTTTTTGTATCAACCTGGTGACTTGCTGGATGTAGAATACAGGATCAAGGAGTCTGATGATTTTATCAGAATTTTAAACATCGCCGGAAAAAGCATCCTCAATGCCAGAGATTTTTCGTATAAACGATTTCTCTTCCACAGTTATCTGCTTGAGATAATTTCTAAAATATCGCAACCCGGTAACCCATCTGGCGAGCTTTTCGAAATACTAGCCGACAACAACAGGTGTTCCTGGGCAGCCAAGCAAATCCTGTATTTTATAGGTCGATTTATCTGGCAATTGATTCAACATAGCGGCTTCGGTGTCGATTACCACACCTGCAAAAACTGTCAGCGGCAAACCTGGCAGGTCGACGAAAACAGGGGACCTGTCTTTCGAAAGGAACAATACCGCTTTCATCACGATAGTGGCGCTATGGTCTGCAGCAGTTGCAGTCCTATTACAGATATCAAAGAAACCCTCACACCTGCCATGCTCAAGGTAATCTGGATTCTAGATAACACAGCAAGGGATGAAGCACCCCCAGCGGGTATTCCGGACGCCATCATGGTCGATGTGATCAAATGTCTCAATCAATACCTCCTGCAACGATATGGAATTCGCCCGAAATCTCTGCCGCTTTTCTTTGATTCACTTAAACCACTGCCGTGACAAGGAAGGTGGTCAGAGAATCATCGATTTGTCTGTCAGCCATTTAGCAGAAATCGAACACCCGCGACCAGGACCATGCCGGTAATGACAGTGCCAAAAAGACTCTTACTTTTCCAAGCCAGTAAAAAGGTCGGGATAGCTGCCATTAAATACAGGTTGTCAAAGGACAGGAAAAGCTGTTTATTCTTCACAAAAAGAGAAGGGAACAACATTGCAGCCAGGACAGCAGATGGCACATAACCCAGCCAGCGGTGTACGACATTGGGCAACGAACGATTCGCCAGGAAAAAAAGTGGCAGGAAACGTGGTACATAGGTAACCAGCAGCATACCTACCAGTGTAAAAAAAATCAGTTTTTGATCCATCTTGTCAATAAGACGCCCGAAGTCGCCCCAATAAGAGTTGCAATTATAACGTTCCATTGCTCCAGATGAAGCTGGGAGAATAAAACAGAGAGTGATCCGGCCAGTATAGCAACCAGAGCTTTTGTGCGGTCATTTGTCGCCATTACCAGCAAACCGATAAACATTGCGGGCAGTGCGAAATCCAAGGCCAACATCTCAATGTCGGTGATCATCTGACTGGCAACGATACCAATCCAGGTCCCGGTTAGCCATGAAATCTGAGCTGCTATATTTACGGTAAAGGCCGATTCTTTTAAATAGTTATCAGAAGAAAACATCGCGGCATGGATGCCAAATGTTTCATCTGTCACTTCGAAGGCAAACGCGGCAAGTTCTCGTTTACGCCACAACTTCAAAAATGGAGATAGAGCCGCAGTCATCAGAAAATGCCGCAGATTGACAATAAAAGTGGTCATAATGATTGAAATCGCAGATGCGCCAGCCAGGAACAGTCCAACAGCTATTAACTGAGATGAACCGGCAAAAACAATCAATGACATCATCATCGTATTGAAAGCCGAGACCCCCACTTTGCGTGATAATACGCCAAAAGCCATACCAATGGGGATATATCCAATGATGATTGGAAAAGCCAGCTTCAGACCTGCAATAATACCGGGTGAAATCCAGCTGTTTTTTTGCAGAAATCTGGAAACTAATTTGTTGACCATTGTCTTAAAATATCCAGTTAGAGAATAAAATAATGCGATAATCTTTGTATTTTTTATGGCCAAGAGGTTGAGCAATGGCCACTGTTCCTTTTCCCTCAAAACGGTCAATAAATTCCCCAAAGACATCGAGACTGATTTCGACATCCGTAAAGTCTTCAGTAATCCCATTTTCAGTTATCCCCTGGCCGAAGTGGACGTTCACAGAGGATACAATGCGATGCAACCACATGAGTCTGATCAGATTGATATTGGTATGAGTGAAAACTCCGGGCAGAGACGCACCAATTTCAAAAATTCTGTTTTCATAAAACAGAAGCTCAGTTGTTCTGGGAAATCCAGACATCCCCTCGGTTCCTCCGATGGGGTAGCGTTTCTGGAGCGGCACTCTTCCGGATGAAATGCCCTGATTGTAACCCAGATGAATATTCGAGTCACTCAGGTCAAAACGAACAGTTTGTTCCACCTTTAATTGATGATATTCGGTTTCCGGCTCAAACAGGCTTCTACCTGTCACGCCCTGTAAGTCAATTTTCCAGGCTCCCAGCGCACGCTGCATAATCGGAAATCCGAATGACAGTTTCAACCCCGCCCATTCCCGTTCATTTTTTGAGAAGATAGAGTCTTCGAGGATATCCAATCTCTCTTTCCAAATTGAAAAATCGACTCCCAGTTCCGGATAGGACGTGAAAGTCTCCTGCTTCATACCAATGGCGACTGAGTTGACCGCTCCAAGGTAACCGGCTTCCAGATAAAGTCTGGAGCCTAGGGCCGGAAATCCTGTCTGGACAATCTCGCCGACCCAAAGCAGATCATCTGAGCTACCTTTCCAGATATTAAACTGCAGTTGCGACTGGTTCAGATATTCATAGTTCAGGTTTAAACCCAGGATATTCTTATCGAAAGTGTTTCCATCACCCACAAGTGGTGAAAACGTCAACAACCAGTTATCTGCGGATTGAAAATCCCAAATCAAGCGCGTCTTGACAGGAAACTGCAGCGTGTTATTCAGAAGATCATCATCCAATATATTAAACGACGGGTCCAGGACAATTTCGATTGGTTGTCTCACAAAATCAAACTGGTAATGACCAGCACCAGTCTTTACTGTTTTTTTAATGCTCGACCCATCATTAAATGCAAATTTTATTTCCAATATTGGAGACAATGTACCTGAATTTTCAATCTCCATCTGGATTTGATATCCATTTTGCTGCTCTGACACATCGACTTGTCCTAACGCGTAGTCAACATGCCCATTGGTTGAAAGCCATTTCTCCGCAATCTTCCTGTTTTCAACTGTCACAGCAAAATAGTCAAAAAAATCCTGTTTGGACAATGGCTCAGGCTTTACGGCATCCCTTCGTAGAAAATGACTGATTCTTCCAAGTAAACGTTCCCGATAATCTTTCCGGCCATCGTTCAACATCCAAAGCAGATGAAATCCTTTTTCATGTCCAGGGTGATAAATATGAGCATAATATGCAATATCTTGTGAAATATCCGCGGCAACCACCTCTTTCTCATGTTTGTTCTCTAGCCATTTTCTGTTGCTATGGTCAGAGAAGTACTCGGGATTGATCCAATTTAACCAGGGAAAAATATGTGTATTACCCTTAAATCGCTGTTGAAAATAGAGCCGCAGCACTTCCGACTGGATAGCAGGCAGCATCCACGGATTCTGGTGACTATCAATTAAAAATTCTCTGTTGAGAAGAGCAGCTACAATACCGTTCAATATACTGATTTCAAATTGCTTATAAAATTCGTTGGGGTATCTGAACAGCTGTCGGGGTAAAAAAACGGTTAATCCGCTGACTTTCAGTTGGCCATCCCAAAGGATGAAACGCAAATCTTCCAAATCATGACGAAGCAATTGATTCTTCTTCAAAAACACAACCACGTGCTTAATCCGGTTCAATAGATCCGCTTCTGAATCTCGAAAATACGAATCGTAAGAAAGCTTCAGTTGATCCATATGAACATTCCAATTATCCAGGAGCAGGTATGGAATGGGCGATTCATATTCGCTCTGGATCGTCCTGACCTTTTTACCGGATTCATCGAGCATATCTACTTGCGCTCGCTGTCGAAAACTGGGGGATATGTTGTTTTTTCGATCCCATTTTCCCTCGTAAAACCCAACGAGTCTGGGAATAAAGTCCCAAAGAAGATTCTGAAAACCTGATGGTAGATGGTTGAAGCGGGTTTGAAAATTAATTCGAATTCTGACCGCTTCTTTGATTGATGATCGTCCAATCGAAACCGCAAGTAAGGTTTTTTTATTATATTTCAGCGGTGAAAGCCTCAGATTCTCAATTATTTTAAAAGAAGTTGGGCTTTTATTAACGGTCACAGAGTTTACATGGATTCCTTGAGGAAGGTAGATATTTTCATGATTTGATCTTTTCAGCGTCAGCAAATCACTACGTTGGATTGTTTTGTGTTTGTCCCCATCGATTTGTAACTCGTATTCATTTCTGTCATCGTTTTCAATATACCAATTGGGCGGTAGATGGAACAGCAGTTCATCATCTGGAAAATCTGTAACTTCGTATGTGACCGTGCCCCTGAACAGAGCGGCAGTCGATTGATACGATCCACTTATTTTAACCGTCGGCATAGATGCCACGGCGGTGCTGACATCTAAAAAAACAACAATAATAATTGCTGTTAATGACGGGAATTTCAGAATTCGCATTTGGAATCTGCCTATCCACAAGAGGTTAAATACGAATCTGTTCATTCTCATTAGAATAAGCACGTTGAATGTTTGGAGATGTTTGTATGTTGAGTGAATTTCGTCACAGGTAGGCCGAACCGTATGCTTAGATGCACAAAAAAAGCGAATGACGATCAATCTTAAGCAATGCTTCTATCAGTTTGCATACGATGCATGTGTGAATTTAATCTTTCAGATTTTCCGGGGCTAAGACGGTCAACTTTTCAAGTTTTCTCTCATTGCTCTCCTGAATCGTAAATTCTATATCCCCTAACTTGAGCTTTTCCCCTTTCTCGGGGATTTTTCCAGCATTATGGCAAATGTATCCGCCGATGGTTTCAATTCCCTCTTTTTGATAGTCCGTTTGAAACAGTTCGTTAAATTGTCCCAGAGGGAAATTGGCATCAACTGAAAGAAGATTTTTCCCAAGGTGCGAATAGGAAGGATCGTTATCCTTATCGAACTCATCCGGGATTTCACCCACCAGCTCCTCAATGACATCCTCAATTGTGACAAGTCCATCCACTCCCCCATGCTCATCAATCACAATGGCCATGTGAGTTCGATTTTTTTTAAAATTGGATAGCAGATGGTGTATTTGCTGACTATAAGAGGCAAAAAACGGTTTGCGCATGATTTGAGAGATCGGGGGAATATTTTCTGAAACACCAAAATATTTGAAAAGATCAATTGCATACAGGACTCCTACGATATTGTCGGGATTCTGGTCTTCAATTGGAATTCGTGTATGGCTGGTAGTATGGATCAAATCTATGGCGTCCGCTACATTTTGAGTCCGATCGACAGTGATCATATCGGTTCTGGGGACCATTACTTCACGGATAGTTTTGGTGAAATAATCATCGAGATTATTAATCAGATCGAACTCTTCCGAAAATTTCTTGATTTTTTCTGTTTTACGAAACGTGTTTGAGAGGGATTTTTTCAAATAAGCGTATATTGAACCGTTTGAAGGAACTTCCAATCTGGCACCTGTTTGTTGTTTACAGAAGATCTATCGCAATTATTTTTCAAAAACGAAACAAATAGATCATGTGGGGAAAAAGCGTTTCATCAAGACCGGAACTCCGCTAAATTCTGTGCCCAGAATAAGCTATTCTCAAAGAAAAAAAAAGAAGATAATTATTTAATCTAATGAATTTTTTGCTTTATTTATTCCTTGATTTCAAAGGCTGCTTCTCAGGACTAGAACCGGCTGGTATGAATTTTGGAGCTAGACGGTGTCAATCAAATCATTTAAATAAACATGGTGATTTATTAATCCAATCTTTATAAAATAAGGCTTTGCGTTTGCATAGCTATATAGGATCGTTTATTTTCATCCGGTTTCCCAATCAAAGGATCGATAAAAGTCCGAACAATTTTCAATGACATCACTATCAAAATATCAGGATGATATCAATTCACTGGCTTCTCAACTGCATAAACTGCTGAAGGTCATTCGTCACTCAGATCCCTCTGCCAATGAACTTAAACATCTGCTTTATGATAAATATCAAAAACATCTGATATCCATCGCCCGACAGGTTAAAGAATATTATCTATGGGATGATTTTCGTGACTATCTACTCTCGCAGACCGATCTGAACGGTTCGTATACCTATGATGATAGTCAGCAGGTTATCAAAAACAAATTGATCAATGATTTTGAAAAAGAGTTTATCGCAAAGCAAGTTCTTGCCGAATTCTCTTCTCCCGACCCTGAAGAAATCAGACGACAACGAGAAATCAGAAAAAGAAAAAAAGCAATCAAAGCGAATCGAGCACAAGCTCAAGAGCAGTATTCAAAAGAAAAAATTATGGAAATGGTGCAAGCCACTCAAAAACAAAGGCAGGGGCGCTCAGATCTCCAGATTCTGATTGAAGCCATCAGGAAGATCAATCCTCAGGAAATAGAAAACAAAATCAGCCAGTCTTTAGAGACCAAACACAATTCATGAAGATTTTAATCGCTTCCTCGGAAGCCGTGCCATATGTCAAAACCGGCGGCCTGGGTGATGTTGTGGGGATTCTGCCCCATGAATTGTCGATCAGAGATCATACCGTTAAACTGGTTCTACCACTCTACAGTTCAATCGAACGGTCGAAGTTTCAACTGAAAGAGCTGATACCGTTGATGAACGTGACCATGGGAAACACCACCCTTAGCAGTCGGGTCTGGCAGCTTGAAACATCAGAACCCTATGATGTTTATTTTATTGAATTCAATCATTATTTCTCCCGCAGTTCGATCTATGGAGATAACAATTCGGCCTATCTCGACAACGGGAAACGGTTTGCCTTTTTTTCCAAGGCAGCTCTTGAACTGACAAAGCAACTTGATTTCAGACCAGACGTTGTGCATGCCAACGATTGGCAGACAGCCATGGTCTGCTACTATTTGAAAACCTGGTGGGGAAATTCATTTTTTAAAAACACGGCCTCGGTTTTGACCATTCATAATCTTGGATACCAGGGTCAGACCGATCTCTCATTCAGCAGTTTTATTGGACTAAACTGGATGCAGGTTAGAGAAGAAGAATTCGAATCCATGGGGGGCCTCAATCTACTCAAAGGGGGTATTTTTTATGCAGATCAGATTACAACCGTTAGTCCTTCCTACGCCCATGAGATCTTGAGTGAACCTGGAGGAAGCGGGCTTAGTAAATACCTGAAGAGAAGAAAAAAGGATATTACCGGAATTCTAAATGGCATTGATCTATTAGAATGGGATCCTGAAATCGATACTATCATTCCTGAAAATTTTAGTAAAAATGAATTAAGCGGTAAAAAAGTTTGTAAATCGAAACTGCAAGAAAAATTTTCGTTACCGGTTGATGAAACAATACCTTTATTTGCCTTCATTGGACGATTGGTGGACCAAAAAGGCGTGTCATTATTGAGGGATTGCCTCGATACGGTCCTTGAATGGGAATTGCAATTGGTTGTTCTAGGGAATGGAGATCCGTATTACGCTGAACTGTTTGGTAATTTACCAAAATTACATCAAAATAAGGTTGGTACATATATTGGTTTTAATCCCGATTTAGCGCATTTAATCGAAGCTGGAGCCGATTTTTTTATCATGCCGTCTCTTTATGAACCTTGCGGGCTAAACCAGATGTATAGTATGCGCTACGGAACACTACCAATTGTGAGAGCGGTAGGTGGTCTGATCGATACTGTAGAAAACCTCAGCCTAAAAAGAGGTACCGGAACAGGTTTCGTATTCAATGATATCAGTGGCAAAGCTCTTGAAAATACAATCGGTTGGGCACTGAATACGTGGTATAACGACAAAGAGCTTTATTCAACTATGCAGGCCCAGGCAATGGGTAAGGATTTTTCCTGGGGAAAGGCAATCATTGAATATGAAATGGTCTATGAAAAGGCGCGAGAACGCAGGACACACTGGGGCTAATGGTCATATATCATAGCGTCTCATACGGACATTGAGGATCAGACCGATTCCGATCATTTGCGAAAGCAGCGCAGATCCACCGTAACTCATAAATGGTAACGGCATACCCATTATCGGTAATAGACCGAGCACCATCCCAATATTAATTACAATCTGGAATGCCAGGATTGACGTAATTCCCAGTGTCAGGATTGTTCCTGATCTATCCTTTGTTTTACCAATGTGACGCAAGCACCATAAGATCAAAAAGAGGTATAAACCCACCAGTACCACACCCCCGAAAAAACCCCACTCTTCTGTAAATACTGAAAAAATAAAGTCTGTATGCCGAGCAGGCAAAAAGTTGAGGCGCGCCTGGGTACCATTCAGATACCCTTTTCCCCAAAATTGGCCACTCCCAACAGATATTTTTGATTGAATGATCTGGTACCCTTTTCCCAGCGGGTCCAGTTCAGGATTAAAAAAAATCTGAATACGGTCCCTGTGATATTGTTTTAAAAAAAATATCCAGGCAAAGGGCACAGAAATAAATCCAAGAATTGTCGTAAAAAGAATGATTTTTAAGCGAATTCCCGCGAGAAAAATGATCGTAATAAACATAAATATAAGTAAAATAGCCGTTCCGTAAGCAGGTTGCTTTAGAATCAACGCAAAGGGAACCAGTGTGGCCACCAGCGGCCAGATCAGTTCTTTAACACCCAGATTCCCAATCCGCCTGGACTCATTAAAATAATAAGCGAAAAATAGAACCAGTGTATATTTTACAAATTCAGAGGGTTGAAAAAAAAGAGGACCTAACTTGATCCATCTGTTCACACGACTTCCAGGGCCTCCGATTCCGTACATCAACACAACGAGTAGCAAGATGATCATGAACAGATGTAGCAGGGGCGAAAGCCTTTCCAGAAACCGGTAATCGATCATGGTAACTATCGCCATAGTCACCAGACTGACACAAAACCAGATGATCTGCTTTTGAAAATACGGCGTTTCAGTGCCATAGCTATACGACGCAGAGTAAATGGATATTAATCCGATTATGGAGATAGTAACGACGGTCAGCAAGAGTATCCAATCGAAGTCTTCAAGTAGTCTTCTATCAAACATTTTTAGGTTGTTGTCGGTTTATATAGATCAATAATTCTATTAATTATTCCCGTCGTTGACTGTCCGGGAATTTCAGGTATTGTAAACACGGATCCACCATCCGTTTCAATAATATCCTTACCGATAATATCGTCTACCGTCCAATCTCCTCCTTTCACCAGTGTGGATGGACGTAGAATTTTAATGAGATTGTAAGGATCCATTTCATTGAAAGAAATGAGATAATCAACAAAATAGAGACCAGCCAGCACTTCCATCCTCTCTTCCAGAGTGACAATGGGTCGTTTGTCTCCCTTGAGCCTGCTGACCGATTCATCGCTGTTGACACCGATAATAAGGCAATCTCCTGCAACTCGTGCTTGTTCGAGATAGCGTGTATGTCCAGTGTGAATCAGATCAAAACATCCGTTAGTGAACACGACTTTGTGTCCTTGTGCTTTTCGTTGTTGGACTATCGTAGCCAGAGCAAGAGCATTGTTAAAGATTTTGTTTCTGACATTTTCCATGCTGTTTGCTGTCTGAATTTATGAAATTGTTGAGAGGGCAAAAAGTCGAACTTAAGATCCATTTTAAATTTAGATAATCCACCAATGAAAGCCAACTGGATACTAAAAAAGTTCTTCAGTTTTTTGCTTTTACCTGTTAGAAATAAGTGACTATTTTACTTTAATTGGTATCAAGATCTATAAGCGATATGCGTATTCTATCTCCTTCTAACTCCCGTTGTATCTATCAGCATCAGGCGGGGGGTGCAATGCTGTCTGAAGATCTGGTCAACATCAGTCAGTTGTTTCTTTTCAGCGCGATTACCACTGTTTCTTGAAGTTCTTCACGATTTCTATCAATGACCGATTGATAAACCTCCCTGTATGTAATGTTTATGACAACATTTTTAGACTTAACTGTAAATCCAAATCACTTATAAGATCACCATGGTTTTACAAAATATCCAGGAATGATTCTTAAAATCCTATGCCAACTCATTTAAAATCCTACCATCCATCTGAAAAAGGGAAAGAACTTATTGCCTTATTGTTTCCACTTTCTCACGCAGACCGTGAAAAAAGCATGGTGGACTACTCGAAGCAATATGCTAAAGAAACAACTGCAATTCTGGACGGCTTTCATTTCATTGTGCTTGAACTCATTGATGAACGGAATACCAGCGAGTCAAAGGAAATTTTCGATTTGCCCGAAGATTTGTTACAGGTTATCTTCGCAAATATGCAGAAACAGAAGAATTTTTTCTCTTATAAGACTGGAAAAGATTTTTTAAACGCATTAGACGAACTTGAACCGCCTATTTTTCAAGAACCTGAAAAGATAGAGCAAATTTTCAATAATTCCATTGTTCCAAAAAGTCCAGTTTATGTTTCCAAGTTCAACCTCCCCCAGCAATTTGATGAAACGGTGTTGAATAAAGTTACTGAAATATGCCAGTCTGCTGAAAATTGGTATGATAACGCATTGAAAACAATGCCTTCGATACAAAATGCTCAGAAGGTCATTGCAAAATTTCAGAATGTCAATAACCCGATCACTTTGATGGATGTGAAGCTGGCCAACGAAACACTGAAAGAATCGAAAAAAAACTTTACTGAAAATGCCCGTGAGATTGCCAAAACCTGGCCGTATATTTATGATGTTTATTGCAGTTACCCTGACGAAATTGTCATCACGCAGATATATCGCACATACCTGGCCAAGCTACTGGCGACACGGGAGGCACGGTATTCTGTCGAAAACTACGTTTTGAGTATAGGAAAAGGGAGTTTCAATTTTACAACACCCGACTTTGACCCCACGGAAACGCAGCTGCATCATGGTAAGACCAAAGTGGTCCTGCGTGAGGCTTACTTGAAGCTAATAAAGATTGATATCAACCGACTGGAGTGCCGATACAGAAAACGAAAGTTGATGGTTAAGCTTAAAGATAAAACACCCAAAATTGAAATCATCAGAGAATTGTTGGAAATTACGCATATCGATCCATTAGACATTAAAACCCACATCCTTCTTGCACGGCTGTTTGGCGAACACTCTTTAGTTGTTAAAAGCCACAAGAAACGAACGAGTATGCGGGAACACGCTCTCAGGTTCTGCAGCCTGGCGTTCTCAAGAATAGATGACTATCTGAATTTGCAGAATATCCTGATTTTGAAAGAACGAGATTTTCAACGTGCCGGGTTTATAAAAACTATTTCCGCCATTCGTATACCACTTATTCGGAAAAAATAGCAGGCTCAAAATGAAAAGTTATCGTAAAGAATTGTGGTTCAACATCCCGGACCGCAGAGCATTTATCAACATCACGCCGGAAATTTCAGATTGTCTTCAGCAAAGTGGCATAAACGAGGGATTGCTATTAGTCAACGCCATGCATATTACCGCCTCGGTCTTTATCAATGATGATGAATACGGCTTGCATCAGGACTATGAAAAATGGCTTGAACGCCTGGCACCCCATGCACCTATCTCTCAATACCGTCATAATGATACCGGGGAGGATAATGGAGACGCCCACCTCAAGAGGCAGGTGATGGGCCGTGAGGTAGTGGTCGCGATAACTGATGGAATACTGGATTTTGGGACCTGGGAACAGATATTTTATGGAGAGTTTGATGGTCGCAGAAAAAAACGGGTCTTAGTCAAAATAATTGGTGAATAAAGGCTCATCACCTGGTCAACTCTCCTATAAGTGAGTGTGTTTTTCGTCCGCACGTTTTCACTGATACCATATCTCCAATTTCCAGATCGCAATCGGGGATCATATAAGGCGTGTTCCCACCGCTACGGCCAGTCATTGCCCGCCTTTCTCTGGGATGAGCCCCATCAATAAGAATTTCCTGAGAAGACCCTACCAGATCGTCAAGCAGCTCGGATTGAATCGAATTCTGAACCTTCAGCAACTGTTGCAGCCTTTCATCCTTGACCTGTTGTGGGATATCATCGTCCAGTGCGGCGGCACGGGTACCTGGTCTTTCGGAGTACACAAATGCATAGACAGGATTGAACCGAACCGTCTCAATAACCTTCAACGTTTCTTCGAATTCTGCTTCGGTCTCACCCGGAAAACCCACAATGACGTCAGTACTGATAGCGATATCTGGAACAACCTGTCTTAGATATTGAATTTTTTCAAGATATTCCCCGGCAGTGTGTCCCCTTCTCATCAGCGACAGAATTCTATCAGAGCCTACTTGAAAAGGCAGGTGGATTTGATTGCAGATGACCCGCTGACTGCTCATCAAATCAGACAAGCGATTATTCCAGTCATTCGGATGCGGTGAGATAAATCGCAGACGTCGGAGATCTTTCAGTTCAGACATTGCTTTTAAAAGCTCATAAAACCCTGTATCTCCAGCTTTATAAGCGTTGACGTTCTGCCCCAGCAACTGAATTTCCTTAGCTCCCTTATTAATCAGATCTTTCGCCTCGCTGAGTATATTCTCTTTTTCCCTGCTGACAAGGCGTCCTCTGGTTGTGGGAACAATACAGAACGAACAGTAATTATTACAACCCTTAGTGATGGCGATCATGGCTTTGGCGCAATCTACTTGCCCGGTTTCAATCTCCTCATGTGGTATAAAGTTCTGTATTTTTTTTTCACGGGGCATCCAATCGGTATTGACCACCCGACGTCCAGCCTCTACTTCTGCCAACATTTTGGGGAGTAAGAAAATGCTGTCTGGCCCAAAAATCAGATCAACCGTCTTTTCCCGTTTGAGAATTTTTTCTCCCTCCTGTTGAGCGACACACCCCGCAACCCCAATAATTAATCCTTCTTTCCTTTTTTTAATCCGGGACAATCTCCCCAATAGGCTGTACACTTTGTTCTCCGGATTTTTTCTCACAGAACAGGTGTTAATCAAAATCAGGTCGGCATGCCGCATTTCATTTGATATGACATAGCCTTCTCGGATCAAGATAGTTTCCATTCTGCGACTGTCATGCTCGTTCATCTGGCAGCCGTATGTTTGTATAAACGCCTTTTTCATAGGTGTGCTTTACTCTCGAAACTTTCCAGGTGCTGATATGCTTTTTGGGTAACGACCCGGCCTCTCGGGGTTCTGCGGATCATGCCGCTTTTCAGTAGATAAGGTTCAACTACCTCTTCGATGGTATCAATCTCTTCTGAGACAGTTGCTGCAATCGTATTGATACCAACCGGACCACCGTCATGAATTTCGATAATCTGCTTCAACAGCTTTCGATCCAGCCTGTCTAATCCATAGACATCGATTCCTAACCGGAACAGTGTTTCACCGACAATTTCAGTCGTGATCACCCCTTCTGTTTTCATGTCAGCAAAATCTCTGGCACGTTTCAACAATCTATTAGCGATACGGGGCGTACCTCTGGATCTTTTCCCGATTTCCAAAGCTGCTTCGTCAAATATTTGTACGTCCAAAATGACCGCTGATCGAATGATGATCTCCTTTAACTCTTGAGGCTCATAAAAATTAAAATGAAGTGGAATGCCGAACCGTTCTCTAAGGGGTGTTGAAAGTAGCCCACTGCGGGTCGTAGCCCCGATCAGTGTGAAACGGGGCAAATCCAGCTTAATTGTTCTGGCGCTCGGACCCTGTCCGATCATAATATCCAGAGAATAATCTTCCATTGCAGAATAGAGCACCTCTTCAATCACGCGATTCATACGATGAATCTCATCGATAAACAGCACATGATTCGGCTCCAGAGAAGTTAGGATCGCCGCCAGATCACCTTGCTTTTCGATGACGGGGCCGGAGGTGGAACGGATTGAACAAGCCATTTCTCTGGCAATGATGTTTGCCATGGTGGTCTTTCCCAGACCCGGGGGACCAAAAAGAAGAACATGGTCCAGTGACTCCTTGCGCTTTTTTGCAGACGCAATAAAGACTGTCAGATTGTCTTTCATCTCATTCTGCCCGACGTATGTGCTGAAAGACTGTGGCCTCAGAGAGTATTCATTCCTATCTTCTTCCTGTTGATCGCAGGATACCGGGTTATTCGCGTTTTCCATTTTACAAGGGGTAGATGTGTTTCAGAATATCTGTTTAGTATGGGCAACCCAAAAAACTGCGTCAATCCAATTTATTCGGTGGCTGAACCGTTGCGGAGAATCGTACGGGCATTGCGGCGAATACCATCTATCTTTATCCGTTTCAATGGACTTTTGATCTTCAATTCATCAAAACGCGATTCAGGCAAATGGGCTAGATCATCTAAACTGAGATTCAGCCATTTGGGATCGCAGGCAAAAGGAGAGTTTTCCAGCGCTTTGAGTTTTTTATTCCAGGGACACACAAGTTGGCAGGAATCGCAACCGAAAAGATGGTAATGAATCTGTCTCTCCTCTGCCGGGCTGAATTCTCCGTGTTTTTCAATCGTCAGATAACTGGCGCATTTTGTTGCCATAACTGTTTTGTGATCGGCTATAGCTCTGTTCGGACAGGCGTTAACACACAACTCACATTCGCCACAGCGGTCGGGCAGAGATGGGGTTGAATCAATATCGAGATTGCAGACGATCTCCGCCAGAAATATATAACTCCCCCATTCAGGAGAGATCAAGAGACTATTTTTTCCGATCCAACCGATTCCGCAAGCCGCTGCGATGATTTTTTCCGGCAGCGGCGCTGAATCCGTAAACGCACGTCCTTTGAAATCTGGAACTGTTTCAGTGATCTGCCGGATCGCTTTTTTCAGCCGTTTTTTAACAACAACATGATAATCTTCACCCCATGCATAGTTACTGATTAAATGTTGATCTTTCCACTGTCCTGGCGTTTGTGTGTAATATGGAAAAGCAATGGAAATAATGCTTTTTCCATCGTCCAGAATTGAACAGGGATCGCTTCGAATGGCAGCGTTTCGTCTCATCCACGCCATATCGCCGTTATATTCATTTTTCAACCATGGCTGAATCCAATTCCCAAATAGTGCTTCCCGCCGGTTTAAGAATCCAACTTGAACTGCACCGATTGATTTCAGGATTGAGACGATGTGCTTTTCCATTGATAGATTCTGATTATCCCCATAAAATAAAAAAACGGTGTTATAAATCTTATGCTTAGACTGCTTTTTCGCTCAGTCTATCATAACCCGAAATATCTGGAAATGGCTCAAAGCACGGCACCTGTCGAACCGTCTGTTTCTGACAATCTGGATGCAGGGGCTGACGTAGAATTAGCCGACCTAAACCTGAAAAAAACCGAGAAGTGATATGAAAGATTTTTTGGTATTCGACTTGGAAACCCAACGTTCAGCACAGGATGTAGGCGGTTGGGGCAACATCGCTGAAATGAAAATGTCGGTCGGGGTTGTGTGGGATTCAAAACAGCAGAAATTTTGTGTCTATTATGAGGCGCAGGTCATGAACCTCATCGATCACTTGCTTTCAGGACCTGTTGTCATTGGATACAACCATCTGGGCTTCGATTATACGGTTCTGAGCGGTTACTTTTCCACTGAAAAAGAACGAAAAAGTATGCTCAACAAATTGAAAAACGCAGAAAACCACGATTTGCTGACTGACATTAAAGAACGGATTGGAAAACGAGTACGTCTGGACGCAGTTGCACGACCTACTTTAAAGGTTGGAAAATCAGCTGATGGCTTGATGGCGTTAAAGTGGTATAAGGAATATCTGAACGGAGAACCCGAGAAACTGCAATTGATAACAGACTACTGCAAACAGGACGTGGAAGTGACCCGGGATGTGTTTCTTTTTGGTGTGCATCACAAACAGATCTACTATGAGGACCGGATCGAGGGGATTAAACCCATTGTCGTAGACTGGGGAGATAAAACCGTCAGTGAGCCGCCCCAGGATTCTGTGCAACTCTCATTTTAACACCCAACTCCGTCTCATCAGAGAAGGTTGGAATACCCCCACTCTCTCAGGATATTAAGCAGAAGATTCCCTGGCAGGCCAACAATTGTAGTGGGATCCTTAACGGATACTTCCTCAAAAAGGGAAGACCCTAATGATTCATTTTTATAGGAGCCGGCACAATCCCAAGGTTGATCCTGGTCGACATAATTCTGGATCTCGGTTTCTGTCAATTGCCGCATTTTTAGGGATGCTGATTCATATTGGACTGAGTTTTTTTGTTTGAACAGCACAGCCACTGCACAAATTAGCTGATGGGTCTGACCATTTAGCTTTTGTAATTGTTCGATCGCTTTTTCTCTGGTCCCTGACTTATAAAATACTTCACTATCTAAGCAGATCAGTTGATCAGCAGATATAATTATGGCGGATTGGTTTTCACTCTGGATGGAGCGCGCTTTTTCAAGGGCGGTCTGTTTTACGAAATCAATTAACGAACCACCAGAATACCTGGGTTCATTGTATTTATGGGCAAGACAGCGGTGCACTATTCCCAGTTGGTTCAGGATATCGCTTCGCCAACTCGCTTCTGACGCCAGAACAAGCTCTTCCTGTTTAAGCGAGACTAGCATCCGCTGCCTCCTCTGGAAGGCTTGGGGGAAACACGCTTTGATCCGGTAATATTCATCTCGCCACACGCTTTACGAGCAGCTTGCTTTTCCGAGTCGGCGACCAAATCACCTGAATAACCAATGGAAAAAACCCGGTATCGATTTCTATCGGTTTTTTTAACGCGCACCCGTCCACATGAGCTGTCACACACAAAATGGAGTGTTCCATCTTCTGCTGTGCTTTTATATGTTACGGCGAACAATACGCCTTGAGGCCAAAACAACACGGATATCAGGATCAGCGCCCCGACGAAGCGGTGGTGGCTAAAACGGGAATTTGCTTCCATAAAATCCTATATTAGTCAGTAATCTCTTCCAGATATTGGTCTTTCAGTTGTTGTACGTATTGATTGCTCTCTTCAAACGAATGCTTGTTCATAAATTGAAAAGCGATTTTCTTACACGTTGCGGTATCAACCTTTTTCAGGATCTTCTTTGTCTGTAAAATATGGTTGGGGCTCATTGAGAATGTCACTTCACCTACTCCAATTAGAAACATTTGCATGACAGGATCTGCAGCCAGTTCTCCACAGATTGAAACGTCTTTATTCATGCGGTTGGCGCTGATGACAACTTTTTCCAACATTGACAAAATAGCCGGATGGAACGGATTGAAAAGATCCGCCACATGCTCATTCATACGATCAACAGCCAGGGCATATTGAATCAGATCATTGGACCCAATACTGACGAAATCCAACTGATCCAGCAGTTCATCGATAATAAAGATCGATGCGGGTGTTTCAATCATACACCCGATCTGCAGATTATCCGCCTTCACATTAAGTTTCTGCAGTTCCTCAACGATGATTTTTTTCGTCTTTAGTACTTCATCAATCCGGGTCACCATCGGTATCATCAAATTGATCTGAGAGTTTTCCGAAGCGCGTAAAATGGCGCGAATTTGTATTCTGAACAGATCATCATATTTCAGGCAGACACGAATCGCTCGCAATCCCAGTGCCGGGTTTGCTTCATCCATATACTCCTTTATGACTTTGCTCGGTTTGTCACCACCAATATCCCAGGTCCGGATCGTAACCGGTTTATAATCGATCGCCTCGATGATCTGTTTATACAGCGCCAGCTGCTCCTCTTCATCGGGAAAAGACTCATCCATCAAAAATAGAAACTCGGTTCGTATCAGACCAACTGAAGGTATTTTGAGGTCCCCGATCTGTTTCAGTTCTGTTAAAAAATCGATATTTGCGGCGAGATCGATCTTACGACCGTCAGACAGCTCACAATCCACTTCAGCCAGTTTCTGCAACTGGTTTTGATAAAAACTGATTCGCTCCAATTTGTTGAGTTTTTCATTTATGGCCTCATCGCTGGGATGGTCGATCACCTCCCCGGAATTACCATCCAGAATGATAAGATCGTCATCTATCAATCGCAAAGTTGCGTCCTGCAGACCTACAACAGCCGGTATGTTCATGGCTCTTGCCAAAATTGACGTATGGGAGGCCATCCCGCCCAATTCGGTAATAATACCGAGAATGTTAGCCTTGGCTAAATGGAAAGAGTCTGCAGGAGATATGTCGTGACAGACGATAATTACCTGGTGTTTTAGCTGTGTCAGGTCTAAAAAAGGTTTCTGCAACAGGCTGTTCATTAACCGTTCGCCCAATTGACGAATATCGTTAAATCGGGAACGGATATAGGGGTCCTGGATTTGCTTAAACTGTTTCTCTAAATCAGCCATGACATGGATCAACGCCCATTCAGCGTTTATTTTATCCCTGGTAATCCGCTTTTCGATGGCAGGTACAAACCGTTTATCACGTATGAACAGTTTGTAGCTAACGAAGACTGAACGCATCTCTTCCGGCAATATGTCAGTTGATTGCGCCATTGTCTGATCCAACTGCTCTTCGATTGACAGCTGTGCCTGCCGTATCCGATCGATTTCGATTGGAACCTTGCTGTCGTCATCCAATTCGATTCTCGGATACTGCATAAAGGCCGAATTAATCATCAACACTTTGCCAATGGCCACACCATCAGATACGCCAATCCCACGATAGATATTCATTTCAACTCAATTCCTATTTACGTTTCAACTGACTGATATCCCGCACAGCGCCACGTGCGGCACTTGTGACCATCATACTATATGCCTCCAGTGCTTTTGAAACAGATCGTTTACGCCCAACTGGAACCCAGGCCTTATCACCTTTTGCAGACATTTTTTGTCGCCGTTTTTTTAATTCCGCCTGATTAAGTTTAACCCGGATGATTCTTTTCGGAATATCGATCAATATGGTGTCACCCTCCTCCACCAGCCCAATATTACCACCTTCAGCTGCTTCGGGGGAGACATGACCAATACTCAAACCGGATGTTCCACCACTGAAACGGCCATCGGTGATCAGCGCACAAACCTTGCCCAGGCGTTTAGATTTTAAGTATGATGTGGGATAGAGCATCTCCTGCATTCCCGGTCCACCTTTGGGGCCCTCATATCTGATGATGACGACGTCGCCCTCTTTTATGTCATCGTTTAGAATCGCATCACAGGAATCTTCCTGGGAATGAAATATCCGAGCCGGACCCTCAAATTTCCAGATACTTTCATCGACACCTGCTGTTTTCACGATGCAACCATCTTCGGCTATGTTGCCGTACAAAATACACAATCCACCATCTTTGCTATAGCCATTTTTTACAGATCGAATGCATCCTTTTTCCCGGTCCAAGTCCAGAGATTCGTTCATACTATTCTGCACAAATGCGGTGCGGATCCTCTGACCACTTGGTGCGGAAAGGAAGAACTGCTTTGCACCACCCTTTTTGTCTTTTTTAATGCTGTATGTTTGCACCTGTTTTTTCATAGTCAGGCCAGACACGGTTCGTGTTCCCTCATTCAGTAATTTTGCTGACATCAACTCTTCTAAGATACCCATGATACCACCGGCGCGATGCACATCTTCAACATGATATTGGGAAGAGGGAGCAACCTTGCATATCGTGGGGATCATTCTTGAGATGCGATCGATATCCGCCATGGTGAAATCCACTTCCGCCTCTGCAGCGATGGCCAGCAAATGAAGCACAGTGTTGGTCGACCCGCCCATGGCAATATCCAGAATGATCGCATTTTCAAACGCTTTTTTATTGCAGATGGAACGTGGCAGTAACTTTTTGTCGCCTTTGAAATAGTGGTCTTCAGCCATCTCAACAATTCTTCTGGCAGCTCTTTCAAAAAGTTCTATCCGATTTTGATGAGTCGCTACTAACGTACCGTTTCCGGGAAATGCCAGTCCAAGTGCTTCATTGAGGCAGTTCATGCTATTTGCTGTAAACATACCAGAACAGGATCCACAGGTCGGACAGGCAGCCCGCTCCAACTCTGCCAATTCATTTTCGCTGACAGACTCATCTCCTGCTGCAATCATGGCGTCAATCAAGTCCACTTTTTTACCACCCACAACTCCCGCTTCCATGGGGCCACCTGAAACAAAAATGACGGGTATATTGAGGCGCATTGCAGCCATCATCATTCCTGGTGTTATTTTATCACAGTTGCTGATACAAACCAAGGCATCAGCCATGTGGGCATTGACCATATATTCTATGGAATCCGCAATTAAATCACGGCTCGGTAATGAGTAGAGCATCCCCGCATGCCCCATGGCAATCCCATCATCTATTGCGATTGTGTTAAATTCAACTCCGAACCCACCACTCTTATCAATGGTTTTTTTAACCATTTGTCCAATCTTGTGAAGATGAACATGCCCTGGTACAAACTGCGTAAATGAGTTCGCAATGGCAATCACCGGCTTTTGAAAGTCACCATCCTGCATGCCATTTGCTCTCCATAATGCACGAGCACCTGCCATTCTTCTACCTTCTTTGGTAATACTACTCCTTAGTTTCCCCAAAATGTTTCTCCTTAAGATCAATTGAACAATTGGTTACTTTGATATTCCAGCAGCTGGTTACCTATTTGTTTTCCATCACCAGTTGATAAAACTCATGGACGGCTTTTTGCACTTCCGGAAGTTTGAAATCGAATATTTTAAATTCTACTCCTCGGGCATTGCGAGTATCAACGACATCGCCCATACCCGGCTGATCCCGATCACAGCCGTATACAAAAAAGCAGGAATAATTAAACGCGCTTTGACCTGTTTTTGCACCATAGGCCATTCCCAGCTGTTTTGATTTAACTTCAGCCCCCAGAATCAGTAGATGATTTGTGACAGTCTCCCCGCGGGTCTCTTTGATCAGGTTAGGATAAGTGACTTCGTGCTTGGGGGTTCGCCTGCGGATGTACGTCGATTCGCTGACATTAGCGAAAAAACGGCTCATCGTTTTTGTAAAATCGGTGAAATTAACACCCATCTTTATCCGCAGCAAAGACATTTTCTGTTTGTAGGCTGCTGTCTCCTTCTGGAAATAGGGGAAATCGATCTGATTTTTTTTGATTTTAATAACCTCAAGAGACACTTTTTCCTCCTCCGGAGGAGGTGGTTCTTCCGGTGGAAGGGGGACTTCCTCTTCTTCCTGTTCTACAGATTCTTTTTGGGGATTTATAACGAGTTCCTTGAGTTTCTTCAAAGAGAAACGCGCCATCTTCTGTGCTTTACTAAAATCTTCTGTAGCTTCAGCAAATTTGCCTTTGTTTTCAGAAAATGAGTCAACAGCTGTTTTCATATCTTCTGAGACAGCTTCATTGATTTCCGCAGTAATATCGTTGAAAACGTTAATGGGCAGTTGCTGCAGTATTTTAATCTCCTGGGACGGGTCTTCAGCAACAATTTGATCGATTGTTTTGCTGCCGATTGCATATTTCTTATAGATTTCCGTTTTTTGAGGATTATTCTGTAATTTCTGATTCATCCAGCCGATTAGAAAATCCTGCTTGATAATTTCAAAATCGAGATAATTGTAGCGGAACTGCTTCATCTTACCGCCAATTTTAGCCTTCATTCCCGGAAAGTAATAAACGTAGAAAAAGTGATTCCGATAATTGAAATTTTTTATCACATGTGGATAAACATAACTGAGGCCCTCTTCCCGTCTTTTCAGGATCGCTTTAGAATTCACCAATTCTGCAGAGAGACTTTTATAAAGCTCCTTTTGAAACTCTTTTTTAATACACATTTGAAAAAGAAGGTGAAAAACACTTTTTAAACCGTCTAGACATTGAATACGTTTTTCGACGCTGATGGAACTCTGGAAAGGGTCAGGATGGTCCAGTGAACGTCGGATGGTATTAATTGATTCTATGGTTTTTCTCAGTTTATAAATATCCCATAGAACAGCCACCTCTTTTTCAATATCATTCTTTTGTTGATAGAGCAGACTCTTCCCATTTTCTGATGCTTCCATCTGATAAAAATGAAGCAGCAACGTCTTGATACCCCCTTTTTGTTGAAAGGGAGGCAGCACGTTAAGGTATTTCCCTCTCAACACCTTATTTTCTACACGATTCACGATCCAATCCAATCTGTTTTGAAGAAATTTCCCCAAGAATTTCCTCATATTCAGAACTTCCAGCACATCAGGAGAAGCGGAATCGTAGTGTTGCTCAAAATACTGTTCCTGCAACAATTTCAAGTTTGTTTTCCAGAACTCTAAACTGAAATTATAGCTTTTAACTACAGTCGCTTCATCCTTTTGTGGTTCAATATAAATCAGATCAATTACTTTCTTCTTACTTTCCATAAAACGTAGCTACCGAGTTAGAATGTGTTAACGGTGATAAACCACTGATTCATCAAATGTATTTTCTATCTGCCTGCTTCTACATGCCATGGCGGTAAAACTCTAGTTCCTTAATATAATGGAAATATTTAAAGATAAGCTGTACGAAAAAGATATTTCAGTGTATCGATAAATCTAAGAGAAAACCCAGTATAGACCGGATAACGATGACTTCATTGGTTACTGCTACTAAATTTAGCTGAATAATTGCCTATCTGATTATATTCACAAACCGACGTACTTATCAACCAGCCAATTTCCGCTCTATCTAATATGTTTTCTCAGCTGATTAAGACAACCCTGCCTTTGTTGTTAATCGTTCTTTTCGGTATTATTGGCTATAACGCCATTGAAGGTTGGAACCTGTTCGATTCACTTTATATGACCGTTATTTCGCTTACAACCGTTGGTTTCGGTGAGATACATCCAATGACTTCAGCAGGGAAATCATTTACAATGCTGCTGATCGTCACAGGAGTCGGTAGTTTCGCATATATTATCAGGAATATCTCATTACAGTTTTTACAACCTTTTTTTGGTATCGCCATTAGGGAAAGGAAAATGGAACAAATGCTGAAAAAGATAAAAAATCACTATATCGTTTGCGGATACGGCAGAATCGGTCGAGATGTAACGCTCACACTGATCAAGCAGGGCATTCCCGTTGTCGTTATAGACAAATCGCACAACGAAGAACTTGAGGCCGGCCCAAACAAAATCCTGGTCGTATATGGGGATGCCAGCCATGAAGACGTTCTGATAAAAGCTGGCATCAAAGAGGCCAAAGGACTGGTCTCAGCAGTCACATCAGAGGCTGAGAACGTTTTCATAACCATGACTGCGAGAGATCTAAACCCGGCTCTGCTTATCATCTCCCGTTTTGAAGATAACGCAACCAAGAAGAAGCTACTTCGTGCAGGAGCAAATAAGGTCGTTAATCCCTATCAAATTGGTAGTGAGAAAATAACCCATATCATTCTAAAACCAACAATCAGCAAGATTCTCGATTTTGCTCATCAAAGGGGCCAGTTCGCGTTGAATATCGATGAACTTGAAGTCAAAGCAGATAACCCATTGATTGGCCAGTCCGTACGACAGTGTAGAATAAGAGACGATCACAATATTATTATCATTGCCATTGAAAAGTCTGACGGCCAGATCATAACGAATCCCGGCCCCAATTATGTCTTTGAAGTTGATGATCGTGTGGTCATGATTGCCAATGTTACAGAAATCAACGCGCTCTATGAAAAGTATCAAACACGGCGCTGACTTGCGCGCCAGATTTGTGCAAATCGCCGAAGATCCGATATAATAAAATTGTCGATGAAAAAAAGTTTGCTGATATTACTGTTTGCCGTTGTCTCTGTTAGCGGCTATGCCAAAGTTGAAGAATACCTCATTTACAGAACATATTATACATCCCCCGGTCAGGTTCTGGACGGTGGGATTTCAGCTGACAGCAGACTTGTAGTTGCAATTGACAAAAGACACACCATCCGCATCTGGCGCTATCAAAACGGACGCTTGATAAAAACAATCAAAACGGGCCCACATCGTGCCTCTATCGGAATTATTCATCCTGCCAAAGCGCACTTCTACACGGGCGGACGGAACAATGACATAAACATCTGGGATCTAAGAAAGGGTTCGTTAATCAGAACCCTGAGCGGACACAAGGGGGCAGTTAACAGCCTCGCAATAAGTAACGATGGTGAAACGCTTGTCTCCGGCGGCAAAGATGGTAATATATTTGTCTGGAAACTGGACCGGTACAAAATCAAGTATAAGATCGAAGAACCCACAAAGAAAATCATCAGCCTTGATTTTCATCCATCAAATCAACGGATTGGTTGGGCAAACGGAGCTAATGCCGTTCAGGTTTGGGACCTGGAGCGGAGTAAGGTTATCGATACGCACAATAGTCATTCATCAAAAGTTCTAAAGGTCAAATTCACACCGAACGGTCAGTATATTGCCTCAGCCGGAAATGATAAAAAAGTGATCATCCGGGATTGGAAAAAATCGAAGCGGTTTAGGTCACTTCCCGGCCACCGGCATGTTGTCACCTCTTTTGCGTTCCACCCCAATGGAAAAGAGATGATCAGTTGTTCTTTGGAGGGATCCATCCTGGTTTGGAATTACAAGCGAAAAAAACAGCTCTCCCAGCTTAAACTGGTGGAAAAACCCGTTCGAAGCTGTATGTATAGTTCAGATGGGAAAAAGATTCTGGGAGTCTTTCAAAAAAGCTATCTGAAAACATGGCAGCTAACAGACAGTGCGCTACTCGGTTCTTTCAAAGGACATAAAAAGGCTATTACCAGCCTTGACATTTCAAAAAACGGAAAACGGCTGATCTCTTTATCAAATGATAAAACTGTAAAAACATGGAGCATTCGCAGTAAATCCCTGGTAAAGAGCTATGACATTGAAAGCCCAAAGTTTGCGCAAGTTCGCATTTCTCCAAACGGTAAACAATTTGCGTTAGTAGGAGCAAACACCGATATCAATATTTACGATATCAAATCTGGAAAAATCGTAACCACACTGAAAGGACACAAAGGAAAAGTCAATTGTATCGACTTTCACCCGACACAAAATTTTCTTATTTCCGGTGGTGCAGACAAACAGATCATCTATTGGGATTTAGATCAAAAAAAATCAGTCTATAAAAAAGCGGTTCATAAAGGACAAATCAATGCCATTCGTTTTTCACCAGATGGACAAAGTTATGCCAGTGCTTCTGTGGATAAAACTGCGAAAATCTGGGCAACAAGGGGACACCGCTTAATATTTACCTTAAAAAAACATTCCAGGGGTCTGCGGGACGTCGCCTTTGATCCTACCCAAACAGTAATAGCGACGGCTGCCGATGATCGTAACATCTTAATCTGGGATTATAAAACGGGAAAACTGATCAAGGCGTTGCAGGGACACGATTTTGTGATTAGTGGCATCCGCTTTTCTCCCAATGGAAGAGCTCTGGTATCAGGATCCAGGGATAAAACCATTCGCCTTTGGAATGTTAGAAAAGGACAGTTTATACGAACCCTGGCAGGGGAAGCCGAACAGGTCACTGATATTGCTGTTACCCCCAATGGGAATATGATTGCTGTAGCCACTCTGGGCAAAGAAATCAGTCTTTTACGACTTCCGGCCAAGATTTTCAAATCAAGCAGAATCAAAAAAGCACCATCACAGACGTCGACCGATACCTTTGAAGAGGAACAAAAAACATTTGAAACTGACGAGGAAACACAAAAAAAATCTGCCTCCGGGCAACCCGGTTCCGAGCAGGATTTTGCTGAGGAAAAGGAGGATCAAAAACAGGACAGCATCTTTAACGTAATAGAAAAGGTCGTTGTCGATCGTACACTTGAATCGGACCAAAAGAAACTGAACGATCTTCTGAATCGAAATACAGTTTGTGAAGATGCTCCGGATATTATAGAGACCGCGAATAAAATTTTAAACAAAAGTCCCAAAGATCGTGCCGCCTATTATGGTTTGATAAAAGCCTATATCGTAAAAAAAGATCTGCAGATGATTTTTTTAATCTCCAAACTGGGTGAAAAGGCTGTTTATAACCCTCAATTATATGATTTTACGACTATCTCCGCCTTGAATGATTTCTTCCAGAGCTGGCTTAATATTATCTTTAATCAGTCAACTGTCGCAGATGAAAACAAAGTCAAACTCGAACTCATTGATTGCAATGCCCAGATAAAAACATTGTCGATGCCCAAGTATCTTCTTAATATCGATATTCCTCTTGAAACCACTCAGGCTATACTGGAAAATAAAGTCCAGATCGATCACACGATGTTCGAGAGCCTTATGGACGAACCAGAGATGTTTAGGAACGTTCTCTTTTCGGTAATTGAAGCAATCGATAGTGGCGAAAAGAAAATCAATCGGAAAACGTTGAAGGCATTTGCACCCGAAACAGTCGGTGCTATGTTCGGCTACTATACTGTCGATCTGTCTAATGTACAGCAATGGGGGCAGAAAGATGATCGAATTGCGTTCCAACTGAAAAGAAAGCGGGGGAACTGGCTGACCTATTTAACTGATACCGATAAATCGAAAACCCTTTTATTAAAAGAAGGAAACTACTATCTAAAAATAAACAAAAGGGTCAGAAAAGCATTTATCATCGATGAGAATAACAGTAACCTGCGTGCTGTAATCCGGTAACCCAACTCTCTTTTACCACCTGTTTTCCCCATATGAGCAACCTTCGATTTCTATTCCATTACCTGTCTAATTTCAAATTCTCCTATATTCTGGGAATCATATTCATCGTGCTGACCAACTGGATTGCAGTCACAATCCCGGGATATCTGAAACTCTGTATTGATTTGCTATCTGAGAGTTCCGGTGACCTGCGGTCAAACACGGATCAGCTTTTTGAATATCTTCTGATGATGTTTGGCCTTGCACTCAGCATTATTATTGTCAGGACTCTTTCAAGAGTATTTTTTTTCAACCCGGGCAGAGCCATTGAATTTCAGATTAAAAATGACCTGTTCAAAAAACTGACCTTACTACAAAAAAACTTTTACGAAAAAAATCCCACTGGAACCATTATTTCTAAAATACAGAATGATATCAATGGCGTTCGGATGATATGTGGTTTTGGAATGATGCAGGTCTTTAATATCATGACTGCACTCTCATTTGCGCCAATAAAAATGTGGCAGTTATCTGCCCCATTGACGCTTTATACGGTCCTGCCAATTATTGTGGTTTTTATCATTATCCGCTTCAGCATGCATTTTGTGATTCGCTATACACGGGCCAGAATGCTGACACTGGAAAAAATATCCAGTTTCATAATTTCCAGCCTTTCGGGGATTGACGTAATAAAAAGCTACGATATCAATAAGTTGAATATAGAAAACTTTGAAGAGACCAATAAAGAGATGATGAACCAATCACTGAAGATCTCTTTTATCCGCTCCTTTTTTATGCCTCTCCTGCAAAATCTTGAAAACATTCTTCGGGTTATCATCCTGCTGGTCGGGGGTAGTATGGTTATCAATGCGTCACTGACTATAGGAGAACTGACCGCATTTATCGCTTACCTGGCCCTTCTTACCATGCCAATTATGGGTTTGGGCTGGCTAACCACGATCTTTCAAACCGGAATTATCGGAGTAACCAGTTTGCTTACGATTTTAAACCAGGAGATCCCGGAAACAAAGATTGAACCCTTACCAAGAGCGGTCAGAAAACAGCTATTTGATCAAGGCTTAGATATAAAAAACCTCTCATATACGTATCCCGACCAGGATGAACCAGCACTGAAGAATATTTCATTTTCAATCCTGCCCAACCAGACAGTAGGGATTCTGGGAAAGATTGGATCAGGTAAAACGACACTTATTAATTGTCTCAACCGCTATCTACTCATCGATAATCACCAGGTTTTCATGGGCCACCATGATCTCAGCGACCTGTCTTTAGTCGACGTGCGTTCTGTCATTCATACGGTTAGTCAGGATGTTTTTCTGTTTTCAGATTCCATCAGAAACAACATTCTCTTCGGTACAAAACAGGCCGAAAACCTGGCTAATCCAGATTTAACTGACGTTATTTTAGAATCTGCTCTGCAAGAGGATATTTTCCGCTTTCAAGATGGCTTAGATACAATGGTTGGTGAAAAGGGGATTATGCTTTCAGGCGGTCAGAAACAGAGAATCAGCCTGGCACGTGCCTTGATGACACCTTGTGACCTGTTAATTTTAGATAATGTGCTCTCGGCTGTCGACCATGAAACAGAAAGATTTCTTCTTGAACACATTCATAAACGAAGGACTGCACGCAGCTTGCTGATCGTTTCCAATCGCGTTCAGGCATTAGAACAGGCAAATCTGATTCTTGTGTTGGATGAAGGACGGATAGTCGCACGGGGAACGCATCAATCACTGATTATTCAAGACGGATTATACCGAGAAACTTGGGAATTGCAGCAATCCGAATGACAATGACAAATAAAAACCAAATCAAAGATTGGAAGCTGCTGCTGCAATTTTCACAGTATGTGAAGCCACACAAAAGCTGGCTGTTTTTCAGTTTTTCAGCAATTCCGATCACAACAGCCTCGACAGTTTTAATCCCGTTGTTGATTGTTCGAATCATTGATGATTATATCATCCCGGGAGATTTAATCGGTCTCAGGAACATGGTTTCACTACTGAGTGGAGCCATCCTGGCCGGATACGCGGCTGACGGTATCTACAGCTATTGTCTGCAACGAGTTGGACAACTTGCCATCGCTCAGATGCGGCTTTCGCTGTATTCGCATACCCTGTCTCTACCCCGCAGATATTTTGATAAAACCCCTATCGGTCTCACATTAAGTCGCTTGACGAGCGACATGGAAGCCCTGGGTGAATCTATCACGATTGGCGTACTTTCGCTCCTGACAGATTTAATCAAGACCATTTCGCTGTTTGTGTTTCTTTTTTATTTAAACTGGAAACTGACGCTGCTGATTATTATCGTTTTGCCGGCAACCTATCTGATTGCAAGCTATCTCAGAAAAAAGCTTCGTTTTTACTACAATGCGGCCCGAGCAGCCCTCGCTGAAGCAACGGCTTTTCTGCAAGAGTGTCTTAATGGGATTAAAACCGTTCAACTATATGGTGCCGAAAAAAAAGTCTTACAGCAGTTCAAAGAGAAAAACAGACGTTTTCGAAAATCCCAGACCCGTTCCAATGCGTATGATGCTGCTCTGTTTTCTGTGATAGAGGGCCTGACATCGGTAACCTTGGTGATTATTATCTGGAATGGCTCAGGACAGATCCTGGCTAAATCAATCACAATCGGGGTCATGATAGGCTTTGTGAACACCCTTTCAAAAATCTTCATCCCCATACGAGAGTTTGCACAACAGTTGGCCATGATTCAAAGAGCACTTTCAGCTCTGGAGCATATTCATCAGCTGTTCTCCGAGAAGCCAGAGGAAAATGACAAACCGGTTCCGGACACATTAAAAAAGAAGCTGATCGAATTTGAGTCTCTTGAATTTGAAAACGTCTCGTTTCGTTATTCAGAAAAAGACCCGCCGGTTTTAAGAAATATTTCTTTTCAGCTCAAAAAAGGGGAAAAAATGGCTCTGGTGGGTGCCACTGGCGCCGGAAAAACCACCATTTTAAAGGTACTCACAAAAACATACCTTAATTATGAAGGATCGATTCGCCTGAATGGGATTGAACTCGTCGAAATACCAAAGAAAACGCTTATCGAAATGATTACGATGATGCAGCAGGATGTATTTCTTTTTAATGAAAGTCTGGCTTTCAATATTTCATTGAAAAGAGAAAAGGTCAGCGAAGAAAATATCAAGCAGGCAATTGAATATGTTTATGCAGATCGATTCATCGAACAGTTGCCTGAAAAATTAGACTACCAGATCGTTGATCATGGCTCCAATCTTTCGGCTGGTCAGGGACAGTTAATCTCTTTTGCCCGAGCACTGGCCGGTAATAGTGAATTGATCTTACTGGATGAAGCCACGAGTTCGGTGGATTCTATAACTGAAAGTTATATACAAAAAGCCATCGAAAACATTTTCGCTACAAAAACTGCCATTGCTATCGCTCACCGGCTCAGCACAATACAAAAATCCGATGAAATTCTGGTGATGAAAGATGGCAAAATAGAGGAAAGAGGTAGTCACGACACCTTGATCGCCTTGAATGGCTACTATGTACAACTATTGAATAAAATGCATGCAGAACATTAGTTCAGAGATTTTTTCACTGCCGTTGCGAGAGAAATTCCAATTTCTTGATGCAACACCAGATCCGCAATATCATCCAGCCCGGTCTCATCCCGATTGATAATGACCAGCTTGGAGCCATTCTGCTTGGCAAGGCGTGGAAATCCTGCCGCTGGATAGACAACCAGAGACGAACCAATCGCTAAAAACAGATCACAATTCAGTGTTTCTGATTCAGCTTCCTGCATTTCAAGAACCGGCATCGGCTGGCCAAATGATATGGTCGCTGTCTTAATAAACCCATTGCATACATTGCAAACCGGAGGTATTTCGTTTTGTAAAAACTGCCGTTTTATTTCTGCCAGTTCGTATCTCTTACCGCAATCCAAACATTTGGCGTAGGTCGCATTACCATGCAATTCAACAATTTTTGTTGCCGGTATGCCTGAAATCTGATGCAGCCCATCGATATTTTGAGTAATAACACGGGCAAGTTTACCCTGCTGATATAAATCGGCAACAGCCTGATGTCCCTTATTCGGTTTTGCATCGGCCAAAACACTCTCAGTGGCAAACTTCATTCTCCACGATTCTCTTCTCTTCTCTTCCGAAGCAATAAAATCCTGGAATTCAATGGGTTGGTATTTTGTCCAGAGCCCCCCCGGACTTCTGAAATCCGGGATACCGGATTCCGTACTAATGCCGGCCCCGGTAAATACAACAATGCGGCTGCTTTCATGAAGCATTACCGCCAACCTGTCAATGTCACCTGTATGCTCATTCATAGAATTTCTTAGGATGTAGAGAGACCTTCAATTAACTCAGTTATTTGAATAAAATTAGGCCAGCGGCAGCTGAGAATTGTGAGACAGCACATAAACTTTTTAATACGTCTTCAAACTAGCATCAGCGGTTAATTATCTCAAGACAATCTTTCCAGTTCACATTTTTCACGTGCATTTATACGGCCTGAAAATAGGTTGCTCAGAGTCTCTTCCTTTATTTGTTGATTTATCACACTTTTTCATCTATTTATGAATTCAAACAAGCTCTCAGGGTCGGTTCATAAATTGCTTCACATTCTGTTGGCAAAATATCCTGTGTTTTGGGAACTTTTGCAAATAGATTATGGGTCGGCTCAAAAATTACTTGGTATTTTGTCTGCAAAATATCCAGTCTTTATCAGCAATGTCCGGTTAGGTTTTTGCAGAAAGCTGAATGAAAAAACCTGGTTCGAGCTTATCAGGATTTATTAGATTTTCTTGGTTTAGCCTAGCGAAAATAAGCCATGTTTGAGCGAGGCAGGCGAGTTTGGCGGTTTTTCGTGAAGCAAACTTAGCAAATCTTTAAATTCTTATGCGCAGAGACTGATTTTATCATTCAGCTTTCGTTTTGCAAAAACCTAACCGGTCATTGCTGAGTTTTTATGGGACTTTTGCGGACAGATTATGCCAAGTTATTTTTGTACAATCCCTAAAGAAACGGGAAACAGTTCGTTTACAAACGATGGGACATTTCAAATATGAACAATGGAGGCAGTGATGAGTGGTTTTAAAGAATTTCTGGATTTCGACGGTTTGGGGTTGGCAGAGTTAATTCAAAAAAAAGAGATCTCAACAAATGAAATTTGTGAAGCAGCAATAAACCGCATTGAACAAGAAAATCCAAAACTGAATGCAGTTGTAACCCCCATTTTTGATCTTGCCAGAAAATCTATCGCTGATAAACTCCCACAGGGTCCCTTTTCCGGTGTTCCTTTTCTACTCAAAGATCTTTTGGCAGCCTATGCCGGAGTTCCTTTGACCAATGGCAGTAAGGCTTTTGAAAACTTTATTCCTGCCTATGACAGTGACCTGGTGAAGCGGTTTAAAATGGCTGGCCTCGTTATTCTCGGAAAGACCAACTGTCCTGAATTCGGCTTGTTGGGCTACACAGAACCAGAACTTCACGGGATCACTCGCAATCCTTGGCACCATGATCATACACCTGGCGGATCAAGCGGGGGGTCAGCCGCTGCAGTGGCCAGCGGGATGGTACCGGTTGCCTCTGGCGGCGACGGGGGTGGTTCTATCCGCATACCGGCATCATGCTGTGGTCTTTTTGGTTTAAAACCAACCCGAGGACGCAATCCAACCGGGCCTGATCATGGGCAGATCTGGCAGGGAGCAGTAGTCGAACACGTTCTCAGCCGTTCGGTCAGAGATAGTGCCGCTTTACTGGATGCAACCCAGGGTACAGACATCGGTGCACCTTACATTATCGCGCCACCTGAAAAACCCTATCTACAGATTATCGATCAAGATCCACTTCCCCTTAAAATCGCCTTTAACACACGTTCCCCGCTTAACACCGATGTAGATCAGGAATGCGTCACAGCAGTGGAAAAAACAGCAAAAATACTCGAAAGCCTCGGCCATCACGTTGAGGAAGCAGCACCGGAACTGGATGGTATCACTCTGGCAAAAAGCTATTTGACCCTTTATATTGGAGAAATTGCTTCTGATATCGATCAACTGGAAAATATTCTGGGGAGAAAACCGGTGAGATCTGATGTAGAAACATTGACCTGGACATTGGGACTATTGGGGCGCACCTTTTCAGCCGGCTATTTTGTTACCGCAATGCGTGAATGGGACAATGCCGCCAGAATCATGGGACAATTCCATGAAAAATATGATCTGTATCTGACGCCGACTTTGGCAGCACCCCCGGTCAAAATTGGAGAACTAAAGCCAAAACCGATTGAGCAGATAGCCCTGAATATTGTTAATATGTTTGGATTGGGTCGACTTCTTAAAGCATCCGGCATCACAGATCAGCTGGCCATTGAAAGCTTAGCCAAAACACCCTTTACCCAACTGGCCAATTTCACCGGTCAACCGGCAATGTCGGTACCGCTCCATTTAACAGAGAATGGTCTCCCTTGTGGAGTGCATTTCATGGGACGGTTTGGCGACGAGCAGACTCTGCTCCAGCTGGCGGCACAACTTGAAAGAGATCTTCCCTGGCAGGACAGATTGATCACCAATATGAAAAAGAGTTCCACTTAGATGGATTTTCCAGTCAAAAAGAAGCTTCTGCATCGCCTTAGAGCAAAACTTTTAAGAACCTAAAAAGAAGTGGCTGGCTGAATGAAACGATAAATAGGATTTACCAATTGAATTACTTCGGCCTGAATCCCACTGAAATGAGTATTTTAGGAGGGGAGATCTTTGTCTGATTTTTTGATGCCTAACGTTTCTTGTACTGTCGATGTTTGAGCGCCTTTTTTGAGGTTCCTACCTTTCGTTCTATTTTCTTCCGTTCAACGATGCGTCCCCTTTCCAGATCGTAAGGGGAAAGCTCGATCGTGACTTCATCTCCTTTCAGAACGCGGATGTAATACTTCTTCATTTTACCAGAAAGATGTCCGATAACGTTATGTCCGTTTTCCAACTGCACCTGGAATACCCCTTTGGATGAATCCAAAACAATTCCCTGCATAAGAATTTTTTCTTCTTTTTCGTCGCTCAAATGACTCCTTTTATTTGCTATTGATCACAGAACCCTGTCCTTATGAAGAACCTGTGCTTAATATATAATGTTCCACAAAGAGCGCAACGCGTATCGCACCCAATCCAGTTTATCTTGTTGTATCGCTCAGCATACTGCTTGATACCAATCTAGGTCAACCGGATTTGATAAAAAACATTGCGATGAATCTGTAATACAGGACGATTTCTAATCCTGTCAGGTAGGTTATATCGTCAATCCCGGGATAATAAACCGATAAGACCTTGAATAGATTGAAGATACTCCTGCAACCCCAGGGCGAAAATATTATTATGATTTGCCCCTCGAACCATTAACAGATTTTTGTCCTTTGCCGGACTGTTATCAAACAGGTATTTTCCATCACTAAAGGGAATGATGTGATCAAATTCAGCGTGAATAATCAATGTTGGTTTTTCAAAGCTCTTTATTTTATCAAAATTTGAAAAACCCTGTTCTTCAGTGATTCCAAGCCGAGTTGTATCTATTCCAATCAGCTGCAGTAGTGGTAGGGCAAAAGCAAAACCGCTTTCTATCACCAAACCATCAATCCGGTTTTGGTACATCGTCGCCAGCTCCAGTGCTGACGCACTGCCCAGAGATCGACCCATCACAATTAAAGGACCAGAGTACGCTTCACTTTTTAAAAAAGTTGTCACATATTCAAAGATTTCATGGCTATCTCTCATCATGGTTGACACTGACGGACGACCTGTTGACTTTCCATAACCCCGATAATCCACCGGCAGAAAATTGACATTCATCCGCCCATAAAAGCTCGCAAGATCATCATAATCTTCAACGATTTCACCATTGCCATGAAAGAACAGAATGACAGGGGCACTTTTATCAACCGCATAAAATCGGGATCCGATAATCACTCCTTCTCCGACTGGGATCAGAATTTCCTTGTAAGTAGCTGCTGTTGATGTTTCCCCCATCTCAGGTCGTGGATTAAACAAAAACTGCATTATGGATGGCTGATCAAATGCGGAATAGTCTTTATTTTTGCTGTTCATGACCTTTTCTCGTAATAATCTAGTTCTTTTTTGCTTTGTTTTCAGCCGCTTCTTTGATAATCCGGTCTCTGTCCTGTTTGGGTTTTGGTTTCAAAACAATCACCGGTACCAGTTCTTTACCTATTTGGTAAACAGTATCGACATCCTGCATTAAGTGCCTGTCTGGATTGTTCGGGTCCAACTCAGGGGCTTCTTTCAAAGTTCCATCTAAATATTTGATAATAAACAATTTACATCTCCTGGGAATTAATTTTACAATACGCCTGTCCATTAAGGGTGACACATTTAGCTCTTTAATCTGGTCACTCGTCAATTGGGAGCAGGAATAATACTCACACAGCGGACAGGCCATAAATGATACGTTCTGTCCTTTTTTGTTACAGAGAAAAACCCTGTTAACTCTCAAAAGATCTTCCGGGTTTTGTAATTTCAAACGCTTTCTTCAATTAATAACGATTTGTTGAAACAAAAACGAATTAACGAAACCGTCTCGAGTTTCATTAATTTTCGATCAATAATCCAATCTATGTTTTTAGAAACTTGACGCTATGTCAAGTTTCTAAAATCGTCCACTCACTTTTTCTGAAAGTTTCTGATTAAGGGGTTCACAATATGGTCAATAAATTGGATAATTGGACACACGACAAGCAATTCAATAGATCAATAAACCCAAACCTTTTTCATGAATCAAAAGGATGCTACCCGGAACGTTTACCAGCCCTATCGCAGCCCTGGCCCCGATGGACGGATACACAGATCCGGCGTACCGGCAGATCGTCCGTCAGTTGAATCCTGATGTGGTTCTCTATAGTGAATTTACCAATATTCATGGTATCGAACACAGTGAACAGGTTAGAAAACGCTTAGTTTTTGATGTCTCTGAACTACCCTATTTTATCCAGATTTTTGGAAATGATCCGGCTGGCTTTGGAAAAACAGTAGAATCACTTCAAGATACTGGTGTGACGGGCTTTGATATCAATATGGGCTGCCCGTCAAAAAAAATAGTCAAGGCCAATACCGGCGGTAGCCTCATGAAAGATAGGGATCTCGCCTGCAGGATTGTAGAAGCCTGTTGTAAGGCAACCAGATTACCGATTACAGTGAAAACACGTCTCGGCTGGTCAGATGCAGAACAATTGATCGATTTTGTAAAAGCCCTCATTGACGCAGGGACACAGATGGTAAGTATCCACGGACGGACCTATAGACAGAAGTACAAGGGTGAAGCGAACTGGGAACCGATCTATGAATTAAAGAGAGCGGTTGCAATACCGGTGATTGGCAACGGAGACATCAAAGGGCGAGATGACGGCCTGTCCCGTTTACGTAATCTTGACGGTTACATGATCGGACGAAACGCCATCGGAAATCCGTGGGTTTTCTGGTCCGATGAGAAACGTGCCGAAATTACGCTTAAAGATAAAATTGAGAAAATGTTGGCCCATTTCCAGCTTCTCAGGCGCTATAAGGACGAGCACATCGCACTAATCGAGTTTCGCAAACACCTTTCCGGTTATATCAATGGGTTCAACGGAGCAAAATCCTTGCGCGCTTTGTTGATGAAAAGCACGACCGATAAGGAGTTTACGCAAGTCGCTCGGTCATCCTGCTGACAGAACATCAGATCGTTTCCCACATCTTCTGGCAGTTTATTTTATAAAATTCCAATGGAATGAATATGGCGGAATCAGATATCTATCTGTCAAGAGGCGTCTCTTCAAGTAAAAATGAGATTCATGAAGCCATTAAAAACATCGACCCCGGTGTTTTTCCGGGCGCTTTTTGCAAAATTCTTCCCGATACACTTACCGGTGATCCAGACTATTGTTTGTTGATGCATGCAGACGGGGCTGGCACTAAATCCTCCCTGGCGTATCTGTACTGGAGAGAAACGGGTGACATATCCGCCTTTAAAGGGATAGCGATTGACTCCCTGGTGATGAATATGGACGATCTTGCCTGCGTTGGTGCCGTTGACCATTTTCTACTCTCCAACACCATCGGCCGCAATAAGTTTTTTGTTCCAGGAAAAGTCATTCAAACCATTATCGATGGATTTGCAGAGTCTATTCAAAATCTATCCGAACATGGTATCACAATTGAGATGTGTGGCGGGGAAACGGCAGACGTAGGAGACTTGGTTCGCACCTTGATCGTCGATAGCACCATTACAGCCCGTCTCAAAAGAAAACAGGTCCTTGATTTAAACAATACCACACCTGGAGATGTCATTGTCGGTTTCGCCAGTTTTGGAAAATCAAAATGGGAAAAAGAGTATAACAGTGGTATTGGTAGCAACGGTTTAACTGCTGCCCGGCACGACTGCTTTTCAGAAATTTATGCCAGTAAGTACCCTGAAAGCTTCTCACCTGAAATCCCACCAGATCTGGTTTATTGTGGAAAAGGCAGAATCGAGGATCCCCTCGCAGGAACGCCATTGACCCTTGGGCAGGCGGTACTGTCGCCGACCCGAACCTACACGCCGCTGATTCAAAAGATCCTGCAACACAACCCGGATGAAGTACACGGTCTGGTTCACTGCACCGGTGGTGGCCAGACTAAATGTCTCAAATTTGGTCACACAATCCATTACATCAAAGACAACCTTTTTCCCATTCCACCGGTATTTTCGTATATAATTGATACCAAGGGGTATAGCCTCCAGGAAATGTACCCGGTCTTTAATATGGGGCATCGTTTAGAACTATATACGCGTGAGTCGGCGGTGGATGATATCTTGACAATTGCCAAAGAATGTGAGATTGATGCGCGAATCATCGGGCACTGCGAGAGGAGTACATCCGCAGCAAACCAACTGACGATTCGACATAATAATGAGGAATTCACATACTAACCCGAAAGTTATGGAACCCCACCTCAAAAAAAAATTGTTGTCCTTAGCTAGAAAAGTGTTGGAAAATGAGCTGTACAACAGCCATAACGATCTGGAAAAATACAATATCGAAGCCCTACAGCAAAAAAACGGGGTCTTTGTTACACTCTTGAAAAACGAGAACCTGAGAGGGTGCATCGGCCGAATCGAATCCGATCTTTCCCTCTATCAGAACGTCATTCATCTGAGCAAGGCCGCCGCATTCAACGATCATCGCTTTGATAAGGTGACTGCTGAGGAATTGGAAAAGATTATCATTGAAATATCAATCCTGAGCATCCCTAAGACAGTTGAAGGCATTTCCAGTTTTGATAAGATCATGAAAATAAGACCCAGGAAAGATGGCGTCGTGTTATCTGCTGGCAGTAAAAGCGCAACCTTCTTACCACAGGTTTGGGATACCCTTGCCATTCGTGAGGATTTTATCAGCGACCTGTGTCGCAAAGCAGGCTTAAGTAAAGCTTATTGGAAAAATAACCCGATTGAAATTTCCACGTATCAAGTGGATTTTTTCAAAGAAGACTGAGGAAACATGAATAACAGTGATTCGTTATTAATCAGAGCGGCTTTCAAACAACCTGTTGAACGAACCCCCATCTGGGTAATGCGGCAAGCCGGTAGGTATTTACCAGAATATCTGGCAGTCAGAGCAAAGGCAGGGAGTTTTCTGGATTTGTGTATGAATCCGGAGCTGGCAGCAGAAGTATCCATCCAGCCCCTGGACTTGATGGAGGTCGATGCCGTTATCATGTTTTCAGATATTTTGACCCCCCTGATGGGTATGGGAATTGATCTCGATTTCAAACCGGGCCCCCAAATCCACAATCCGGTTCAATCACTTCAAGATATCGAAAAACTCATTATCCCGGATCCTTCTGTTTCCACCGCCTATGTTGGCGAAATCCTGGGCCGGATCAGAAAAAGGGTTGCAGGTAGAGCCCCGGTGATTGGATTTGCTGGAGCCCCATTTACGCTAGCTTGCTATCTTGTAAAAGATGAACAGTCAAAGCTTTTTGCCAACCTCACCACCTTGTTTTTTAATGATTCGCAAACGGCACGTCTGTTGATGAGCAAGCTAACCCGTATGACCATTGACTATCTCAATTATCAGATAGAAAACGGTGCGCAAATGGTGCAGCTTTTCGATACCTGGGCTGGAATATTGAACCCCTCTGATTACAAAGAATACATTTTTCCTTACGTATCAGAAATTTTTGCCAGTCTCAATAAGAGAGGCGAAGTTCCAGTGGTTTATTACATCAACGGAGGTAATCATCTTCTGGAACTGATGTCGCAAACAGGTGCCGATGTCATCAGCCTTGACTGGAAAACGGATATAGGTGAAGCCAAACGGTTGATCGGAAAAAAAGTGGCTCTGCAGGGTAACCTCAATCCCAGTATTCTTTTTTGCAGGCCTGACGTTATCAGTAAAAAAGCTGAAGAAATTATCCAAAGTTACAATGGAGATACCGGACATATCTTTAATCTGGGCCACGGGATTGACAAAGCTGTCAATCCACAGAATTTGCTGCATCTCGTAAGGACTGTTAAAGAATTGACAACACGCGACCCTTAAAGGCTTTTACTCGTTCTCCCACCAAACACATTGGACGAAAAACGTTTCTTCTCATACAATACCCCATAAAACAGGATGGAACAGCATGTTTGTTCCATCCCGTTCAGCAAACTTTTTAATCATCAGAAACCTATCAATCATGTTAAAACTCGGCGAACTACTATTTAAAAATCGAGACTATACCCCCATCCCATTTGTCATAGCCATGATAATATACGCTAACGTTGAAAGAAACAGCCTGATCATTGGGTTGCTACTCTCTTTGTCAGGCGAAATGGTTCGAATTTTTGGGGTAGCACATATCGGAGGCGTCAGTCGCACAAAAACATACAGCACCGGGCAGAAGCTTATCACCAGTGGATTATTTGCTCACGTCCGTAACCCTCTGTATATCGGTAACTTTTTTCTCAGTCTGGGGATGATTGTCGCCGCGAATGTGCATCTCTATTTTACACTTGGATTTATTGCATTTTTCTTTATCCAATATATTCCCATTATCCGTTGGGAAGAGCAAAACCTGCGCAACACTTTCGGAACTGAATTTGATAAGTATAGCGCACGGGTACCGCGCTGGATTCCAAAACTGGTTTCAACTGAGGTAAATCCCGAGCAGATCAGAGGTGAGTTTAAAAAGGCGATACTTTCGGAAAAGCATACATTGCTTGCCGTCGTCGTACTTTATTTACTGCTACTCTGGCGAAGTGGCTGGCTGGAAATGCTGGCGAATTTCTCTGCTTAAAAAATACACCTAAAAAGGCACACGTAACAGCTATGAAACTGATCGTCATTGTCCCTGCCCGCATTGGATCTGAGAGAATGCCCAATAAACCCCTGTTGAAATTTAATGGCAAGACCATGGTTCGGCATACAATTGACCGCATCATGGAAAGCGGTCTTCAGCCTGTTGCACTGGCCTCAGATTCCAGCCAGATTCTTGATGCGTGTTCTAATATAACAGGGCTTTATCCCGTTATGACATCCAGCGATCATAAATGCGGCACTGAAAGGGTCCTGGAGGCCTATGACATTCTAGCCCGTGAACTGGGAGAGTTTGATTTTATTATCAATGTTCAGGGAGATGAACCCTTTATCAGCCCGGAACTGTTGAGGCAACTCCCGGGAGAGTTGGAAAAACGCAAAAATCTTGCAGAATTCTGGACCACGGTTACTGAACTCCCGGAGGCGGAAAAAGGCGACCGCAATGTCGCAAAAGTAGTTCTGGACATGCAAGACAATGCCCTGGTGTTCACAAGGGACCCCATCGGATGCGCCCTGAAACACACATCAATTTATATATATACGCCTGGATTTCTAAGAAAATTCTGTAAAATGGAACAATCGCCTTTGGAGAAAGCCTACTCTCTAGAACAGATGCGGGCTCTGGACAACGGCCTCAAACTTAACTGTATCCCCTTGCCTTTTGACGCGATTTCTGTAAACACATATGAAGACCTGGAAAAAGCAGGAATTCAGAACTATGAGGTCTACCAGGGATAGGCCTGACTGTTTGAAATTTATACCCGGGGGGTTCGATTGTCTGTCTTTGATCTGTTTTACGCAATTGCTATTTTGTTTTTTTCTCCTATTCTATCTTTCAAAATTCTTTTTGATCGTGATTTCCGCAAAAATTTTACCATCAGACTGTTCCCTGACGTTTCAAATTACAAAGACGCGACCGCGTTGCCGGCAAATACGATATGGGTACACGCTGCCTCCATCGGAGAAATCCGGCTGGCAATCAAACTAATTCGTGCCTGGCTGCAGACTGATGAAAACAGGCAATTCTTCATCACGACCAATACCATTCAATCAAAAACACTGGGGGAAAAAGAGACCACTGTTCCCGTATTGGTGGCGCCCTTAGATCTGAGTTTTATTGTAAAAAAGTTCATTCGCCTGACTAATCCACAACATCTGGTTCTGATTGAGACAGAAATCTGGCCAAATATGGTCCGATTAATGGCAAAAACCGGGCAGATTACAATTGTTAATGCTCGCTTGAGTGACCGATATTACAATCGCTATCTTATCGGAAAACAACTATTTGCCAGAACGATCAGCCACCTCGATTGGATCCTTGCCCGTGATCAAGTTTCTGCCCAGCGATTTAAAAAGCTTGGTGTCCCCGAAAACCGTATTCTCAGCCAGGGGAACCTCAAGTACGAAATCCCCCATCCACCAGATAAAAATTCCCTTATTTCACTCAGAACAGACTTTTTATCCCTCAAGACTTCCTTTCTTTTTGTTGCAGGATCCCTGCAAGCAGATGAGCTGGAATATATCCTGCCAGCATGGAAAAAGCTTCAGAAAGAAGTCTCAGGTTTTCAGATGGTTCTAATCCCAAGGCATCCAGGTAAAAAAGACGATTTTGCGAGAGTATTAGTACAAAGCGGGATCAATTTTTCTTTTTCTTCTGAATTAGATTCTGCACATACAACAGAACAAAAAAACCATATTCTACTTATCGATCAAATGGGCGTTCTCAAATCATGGTATTTTCTGGCTGACGCCGTTTTCGTTGGCGGTTCCTTATGTAACCGAGGTGGACAGAACATGGTAGAGGCTGTGGGCTATCATAAACCGGTTTGCATTGGACCCTATGCAATTAATTTCAAAGATGAAGTTGACCTGCTTCTTGGCGTTGGTGGACTAGAGATTGTCCACGATTCTGAGGAACTGTACGCGTTCATCCAGATGTGTCACAATTCTCCTGAAGCAGCAGCTCAAATGGGTGACAGTGGCTACCAGGCAATTGCCGAACAGGCGCACGCACTGGATGCCAATATCAGTAAACTGTCTGAAATATATACCAGTTAATCACAGAAAAGACTAAAAAAAGCTTAGATCTTTTTAGGAAAAGAACGGTGTCGCACATTGAGATCAAAATTGAACATCTTCGGATAACCACTCGAGATTATCAAATTCAACGTTTTAAACATCATGAACCAATCTGAAATTATCAAACAGTGTAATGAACTGCTGAAAATTGAAAACGTCAAGGACTATTGTCCAAACGGTCTTCAAATTGAAGGGGATAACAGGCAAGTCAGAAAAGTAGCTATTGGTGTTTCTATTTCGCTGGAATTTATAGAAAAAGCTGTCAAGGCAGATGCAGATCTGATTATCACCCATCATGGTCTGATTTGGGACAAAGACAAACATATCATTCGGGGACCATTAAAACAGAAAATTCACCTTCTTCTGAATCAAGGTATTGCGGCAGCCGCGTATCATCTGCCACTTGATTTTCATCCGGAGTTGGGAAACAATATGCAATTGGCTATTAAAATTGGACTGAAAGATTTGCGCCCATTTGCTCAAACTCCCAAATACGCAGAAGGTGTTATGGGCACTACCAGTCTCAAAACAATCGACGCATTTACCCAGCACGTAGAGAAGGTCTTGAAAAGACCACCTCTGACCTTACCCTATGGACCTGAAAACATAAAACATGTCGCTATAGTGACCGGAGGTGCTCAGGGATATTTTCTTGAAGCCATTGAAGCGGGAGCTGACTGTTTTCTGACAGGGGAAATTAGTGAACAGAATTTTGCCATGAGTCGTGAATATGGCGTTCATTTCGTCAGTGCCGGGCATTATGCGACAGAAACATTTGGGATTCAAGCTTTGGGCAGGCACCTGGAGGAGCATTCCCAGCTTAATGTAGATTTCATTGACATCCCCAATCCCATATAGTCCTGTTGATCAATACTATTGGGAAAGGATTCCTCAGATTCAAGATTGCTAGAATTGCCTAAACTATGCTATAAAACAGGTAGAGATCGATGAGGAAACACGGATAACCACACCCATTTTTAACGTCTAATTGAACCCAGGAGAAAGAATTGCCATCTGATATTATTGAAGTAATCGCCGAAAACCGAAAACTTGAAAAATATAGCGATCCCAATCGCTTGACCAAAGAAGCGATTCCTTTTATCGGGCAGCCCAAACAACAAGAAAATCAGCCGGATAAAATTTATATCCGCCTAAATCCGCTGTCAAGCAACGGTGCATTTTTGGAGTTCAAAACCAAGGATGTGGTTTTTGCTGAGAATGTGAAAACAGTGACGCAAAATGATGGGACGGCCTTTAATATAGTCAAGATCTGGATCCGTAAGAGCAGCATCGGTATAAAGATGGAACCCTTCTCTGTCATGGATTTCTCGGAAGTGTTCGCCAACGATTTTACGGATTGAGCATCTCAGTCCAGAAAGGGCTGTCCCTGGAACAACCTCAAATATTGCTCCGGTAACAGATTTTCAGGACGCAGCCCCGTCAAATACTCTCGTTCAGGAAGTGGGAGAGCTTCATAAAGCGCTGAATGCTCCCTTTTCAAAAAGGAGACGAACAACTTCCGTCGATTGTTGAACGCCCGTCGTACAAATTCAAAAAATCGCCCTTCCTCTTTAATATCAACTCTTTTTGGCAACAACCGAATCACCATTGAATCTACTTTTGGCTGCGGCGAAAAGCAAGAAGCCGGCACGTCACACACCTTTTGAACTGTAAACGTATTGGCTGCAACAACCGATAAGATCCCATAATCCTTCAGCTTTGACCCTTCTCCAGTATGATAGAGTCGCTGGGCAAGTTCTTTTTGCACCATGATCACAATGGAGCCCAACTGATGGCGGTGGGTAACAAACTTGAAGAAAATGGGTGTGGAAATATTATACGGCAGATTTGCGACTATCTTACTTTTTTTCTGCGAGTGGATGATCGTACTCCAGTCTATCTTTAGAATATCCCCTTCCACGATCTGAATTCGGTCCTGTCCTTCAAACTTGGATTTAAGGCCTTCCACCAGATCCCAGTCCAGCTCCACGGCTGTCAATAAAGCCCCCTGCGCTAACAATGGCCGCGTCAAAGCGCCGCGACCCGGCCCGACTTCTATCACGTGGTCTTCAGCGGATACGCCAGCGCCGGTAACAATCTGATCGATAATTGATCTGTCGTTCAGAAAATGTTGACCAAATCTTTTTCTGGCAAAAGGTTGTTTTTTTTTATTCTTTGATCGATTCACTGGCAGATGGTTAAATTCGAGGTTTGCCTATCTATTTAGAAATGGTTTTTGCCATATAGCGCGAAAAGATTTTTTTAAGGCGTTGATCCTTAATTTGCAACGATGTTTTTTCAGCCCGAACACTGTCCGCTTTACTGAGTGTATTTTGCGCGCCTGTTTTTAAGTGTGGTGCCGAAGGGTTGTTCTGAGCGGTACGTTTCCGGGTCGTCCTGAAAACTATTTTTTTCACGGCCCCATCACCACATATTTCAGGAGAAGCGATCAATTCTAAAATATTGGGTTCGTAGAATCGCAAATGATGGGAATATGCTGAGTCTACGACACCGATGAAGAGAACTTTTTTCTGCAGCTTAAGTGGCACTGCCTTTTTTGAAAGCGGCTTTCCAATGATTAATTCCCAGTGTTTAAGGATTTTTGTGTAATAGAGCACCTCTTGCAGGTTGTTCTGCTTCAGAACTTTTTCAATAACCTTTTCCGCTTTGAAAAATCGATGTTCCGGATAATATTCCTGCATTTACGGTTCCTGCCTGGATAGATTGGCGAATTTCGTGTATTTGCCAATGAACGCAACCCGAATAACACCCGTCGGTCCGTTACGATGTTTGGAAATAATGATCTCAGCGATTCCCTTATCCGGTGAATCCTCATTATAAACTTCATCTCGGTAAATAAAAAGAATAATATCGGCATCCTGTTCAATAGATCCCGATTCCCTTAAATCGGATAATTGCGGATGTTTATCGCTTCGATTTTCCAGAGCCCGGTTCAGCTGAGACAGGGCAATAACTGGAATATCCAATTCCTTAGCCAGCCCTTTCAGTGAACGGGAGACTTCAGCAATTTCCTGTTCCCGGGGCATATTTGGGCGATTGCCTTTCATTAGCTGGAGGTAGTCGATGATAATCAGAGAGATGCCATTCGTGAACTCTTTATTCAACTGCTTGGCAATCGTTGTGAGTTCATAGGGAGACAGGTTTGTCGCATCATTGATAAAAAGAGGTACGACCGACAGCTTGTCAGTTGCCATGGCGAGCTTATCCCAATCTTCCTGCCCCAGGTTTCCGGCTCGTAGTTTCTTGCTGTCCACCTTGGATTCCGCTGTCAGCATCCTGATTGCCAGCTGCTCCTTTGACATCTCCATACTGAAAATCAAAATCGCACCTTTTTCTTCAGCCCGTGTTGCCACATAGGTGGCGATGTTCAATGCCAAAGCCGTCTTTCCCATTGAAGGACGGGCAGCAACGATAATTAAATCCGAATTTTGCAGACCGGATGTAAAGCGATCAAGATCAATAAAACCGGACGGGATTCCGGTGACTTCATCCGTCGTTTCAGATATTTTCTCCAGCCGTTTAAAGCTCGATGCCAGAATATCTTTGATATGATCATATTTCTTATCCGTCGACCGGGTTGCGATCTCACCGATCTGAATTTCGGCCTCGGACAGGAGTTCTGAAATATTCTGTTCTGGATCCCGGCTCTTGCGTCCGATGTCAGTGGTTGTCTGGATGAGATCCCGCAATAAAGCGTGTTCCTGAATAATTTTAGCATAGTAAACAACATTTCCAGAACTCGGCACGCATTCTACTAATTCTGCCAGATAAGCGTATCCACCTGCATCATTCAGTTGATTTAAAGAGCGAAGTTGATCACCCAGAATCACCTCGTCGATGGGTTGCTGAAGTTCAGCCAATTCCAGCATCGCCCGAAATATATGTTGATGGGATGGTTTGTAAAATGAATTCGGTTTCAAGATGCTTGCTATCTCATCCAATGCGTTATTATTTTCGAGAACTGCCCCAAGTAAGGCCTGTTCCGCTTCTATATCGTGTGGAATGGAAAGCGTCTGTTTTTTGTCCATATTTTACTTTCAGGGTGTCGCTATTACCGGGTCAAGAATTGAGCTCTATGCACCTGCTTTGATTTCTCACTATTTTATCAGTAACTTATTACAATTAGAGGCAGCGTATCCGTTAGGTTCCCGAAGTTTATTCCGGTTGCCCCAATCGAATTTTATAACCGAACTTCGTCTGCTATTTGATCCTATTATGACGAAAAAGTAAAAGTAATTATTCTTCAAAAAAAGAGGGACTTTTTCTATCAGAGTGTTTATTGTAAGGCATCACAAAAGACAATATCGTTGCGGAAATTTTTTCAATCAAAATTTCTGTTCGTTCGCGAAAGAAAAAAGATGGGTTGAAAAATTTACTCAATCTGATATTCTGGCTCAAAAGACTGGAATAATGAAGCTGATGAAAACAGTCAAAGACGGGCTGTGATTGTCTTTTCGCGAAAAAAGGAAACAAGCTACCTGTTCAATTTTCAGATACCAAGATTAAAACCGGCTAATTATGAAAAATAAGATCTATCTTATCAAATTCAGTCTCATTTCGTTTCTATTTTCTATTGTTGTCATTGTCACGCACCTGCTTCCCAACACCGATCTTCTTTTCATTAAAAGAGCCCATAATCCGGCCTCCGACAAACCTGTAGATAATGACTCAGAGAAACCCCATTCAAAACCTGGTGCTTAAATGATTTGATAGCTACATGAGTTCCCCCATTTCAACCCAAATCCTTTACTCAGGCAATATCCCAAAAATTGTCTGCATCCCGCCACGACTTTTTTCACAATTTTAACAAGATTATTTTCAATGTCGAAGAACCTATTATATATTTCTGCGGTTGAGCCTCAAAGCGGTTCAACGATTCAGGCACAGGCTGAAAAAGGACGCTCATGAAAATTCTTGTCATCAACACTGGCAGTTCTTCTATCAAGTACAAACTTTTTTCTATAGATAACAATACGGTCCTGGCCTATGGCAACCTCGAAAAAATCGGGGAATCTGACCGCGGCCGTCACACCCATGTCGTTCTCAGTGGCACGTCAGAAAACGAAAGCGTTCAATATAATCCAATCTTGAATCATACTGAAGGATTGAACACGATTGTTTCTCTGTTGACCGATCCGGAAACAGGTGTCATTAGAGATGTATCTGAAATCGATGCTGTCGGACACCGAGTGGTTCATGGAGCAGAAACCTTCTGGGAGCCAACAATTATCAATGATCAGGTGCTTGACGCGATCAGAGAAAACATTCCTTTGGCCCCTTTGCACAATCCTGCTAACATTCTTGGGATCGAGGTCGCCCGGAAAATTTTTCCGTCCGCAAGTCAGGTAGCAGTTTTCGATACCGCTTTTCACCACAGCATTCCTCCGAAAGCCTATCTTTACGCCTTGCCGTATGAGCTTTACTCCTCTCTGAAAATACGACGTTATGGGTTTCATGGCACATCTCATCACTTTGTGGCCGAAGAGACCGCCCGTTTACTGAATAAACCACTCTCTGATCTGAATCTCATCACGATTCATTTGGGAAACGGCGGCAGCATGACGGCAATCGAAAAAGGTAAAAGTGTCGACACATCGATGGGAATGACTCCACTGGAAGGGCTGATTATGGGAACTCGCAGCGGTGATATTGATCCCTCGATTCCGTACTTTCTGGTAGAAAACTCCAGTATGTCTATCGCAGAGATTAACACCCTGCTGAACAAACAAAGTGGATTGAAAGGGATCTGTGACTTGAACGATATGAGGGATATAATGACGGCTGCAAAAAAGGGAGATGAAAGGGCCCAAACAGCTTTGGAAATGTATACTTACCGCATCAAAAAATACATCGGGGCCTATTTGGCAGTCCTGGGGGAAGTTGATGCTATCATTTTCACTGCGGGAATCGGAGAGCATGCACCGGAGATCCGTGCACAGGTCTGTAAGGGACTGGAAAAGCTTGGAATCGTACTTGACAAGGCAAAAAACAAATCCGGGGCCAACAAATCCAGGGAAATTCAAACTGACGTCTCACCCATTCGCATTTTCATCATTCCAACCGATGAAGAGCTGAAAATCGCCAGGGAAACCCTTGGACTTATTCAATAATATCGTCAAACTATTATGGAATGGGTTGCTCCCCAAGGGAACTCTTCAGGGGTGTCGCCGTCAGACATCAAGCATTAAATTGAATACATAACTGTAAATGAGATCTCAATTGATTCTCAGATCTGTGCTGGCATTCAGTCTTATTTTGCTTACTACACCGTTATTCGGGGCAGAGGAAGCCTGTGACCATTATGAACGATTTCCCCTTGCAGGTCACCCGGTCGCTGTTATCGAACTGCACCCCGCCGACAAAAATTTTCAGTTCATACAAGAACTTGGACAGTTAAAACTGATCCTGCTTGAGCCTGGAATTTGCCAAGCCAAATTGCCGGAAAAAGGATGGTACCGGGGACGTGTGTTCGTTTTCAAAAGCCGCTCCACAAGCTTCAGCCACGGCAATATCATCGAGATCGATGCCGGCCGGTTCAAGTGATAAGACGAGCACTTACTCACTCAGTACTTCGATCAGAATTCGATTCACCTCTGCTGCTTTGGCATAAGTGACAGAATGTTCGGCACCTTCAACCGGAAATATTCTTACATGGGGAATCGCTTTTTTCACTCTTTCAACCCCATCAAAAGGGACCATAGAATCTTTAGTTCCCCAGATCGCAAATGTGGGGATACCCAGCCTGCCTACTTTTTCATAAGAATCTCCAAGATCATACATAGGGTAATGTCTCATAGTCGAAAGAATTGAAGGCAGGTAACCCCGATATTTAAATTGCGTCTCGAATTTTTCTACCATATTCGGCAGTGCAAATCCTGCATCAACCTCTTTCTTGATGGCATCAAGCATAGCGTCCTTTCCCATCATTGTCATGAGCCAGTCCCCGAGGCCGGGGATCAGCACCAAAGCTGCCAAGCCAGAATACTTGGGAACATAGCCTGCAGGTGCGATCAAGATCAGTTTTTTGACTCGGTCTGGATGACGGGCAGCAAATCCAATAACATTGCCTCCACCCATTGAATAACCCACCAGATTAACAGGAGTTTTAACTTCAAGAGCATCCAGGAGTCCAAGCAATTCGCGATCATAATGTTCAGCGTTGTAGATGATATCTGGTCGATCGGAAAACCCCCTGCCTAAATGATCAAAAGCCAGAACCCTGTTTCCGGCTGCCGTCAATGCATCAACATTTCCATCCCAGACGAATTTCGGTGTCGACAAACCATGAACCAGAACGACGATATTGCCGCCGACAGGGCCTTTCCAAAAATAACTAATCACGCCATCTTTTATTTTGATAAAATCTCCGGGTAAGCTTTTTCTGACTTCAGGGGTCAACTTTTCAAGTTTACCAACAGAGACCAAATAACTGGCAATCATGGCAACAAGTATCAGGATAATGATGCCTGCCAATACTTTAAGAAACTTTTTCATATTATCTCCGGGAGAAAAGCCAAATGAAAAGAAAATCGATTTTCAGTTTCCTGGATGTTAACCTTTGAACAAAAAAAATCAACCATTATATCATTCAACAGCAACACTCGTCTGATTATTTCAATTGCGCAGGGGTCTATTCACCAGGAAAATGCCGATCGCTACAAGTACAAGCGCCAGTAGCAAAGAACTTGTGATGGCTTCATTCAACAATAAACCCCCTGCAATCACGCCAAAAAGAGGGGTCAGAAAGGTAAATGACGTCAAGCGGGCAACAGGATAGTTGCGGATTAACCAAAACCAGAGAAGATAGGTTACAAACGCCACCCACACAATTTGGTAAACGAGACAAATGCCAATCAACGGTGTGATTTTAACAATACCGGGCTCGCCGATCGCCAGGGATCCGAAGGGCAGGATAACGGCAGAAATCCCTAATTGATAAAGAAGTGTTTTGCTGGGCGCGATCTGGGCAAGTGGACTTGCCTTGATCAGCACTGTAGTAGCTCCCCATAACACTGCAGCAATAACCAGCATACCGTCACCAATTAATACTTTATTGGTTGGCAGCGTTAAAGATTCACCAAAAGTGACCACAATACCTACAAATGCGCAACAAAGACCAATGACTTGTATTTTCCGTAGGCGCTCCCCGGGGATAAAGAGCTGCGATCCAATTGCGACCACAAAAGGAGACAAATACAGGAAGATAGCGGAGCGGGATGCATAGGTAAAATCAAGTCCCCAGTAAATCAGCAGGAATTCACCTGTAAACAGTAGACCTGCAGCAATTCCCCACCAAAGAGTGCCATCTTTCTCAAGAATCCGTTGCCGTCTTGCGATCATCCATATCCAAATCAGAATCGTTGCGAAAACTGATCGGAGACCCGATTGTAGAATCGGCGATATACCCTGGTTAGCGTACTTGATTGAGACCTGCTGTATGCCCCAGCTTGCACATAACACAACCAGCATTACCATGGCGGTTGCGTCCAAGACATGCTTCCTTTTTACCAGTTGTTTTTTCATGAACTTTAGCAATCCTCCTGGGATTACAAAAATAGAGATTAAAGCTGACTGCTATTTTATCAAAGAGTAAACCGAGCAAATGAGTACCAGTGCAGAAATTTCCGGGTCTGCAACAATTTCAGCATTGTCTCTATTCTCTGGCGACTTTGTCCAATTGTCCATATATGCCAACCACGTATTTCAACTCCCGTATCAGCATACCCAGATGGTGATGGCAATGCAGAAGGAATAGAGTATTCCCAAAATACTGGAAATTAGTAGCCCCAAAACGGTATCAGCAGTTATGGGTCGCTTTATAGTGCGGGACAGTCTATTGGTGTTGCCCTCAACATCGATGATCACGAAATTACACTTTATATCAATGGAATATCGCAAGGCGTTGCTTTCAATGATTTAACCAGCGAATGGTATCCAAGTTGGGGATTTTGATCAAGCGGTAGTTCAGGATCTGCGACTGTTAATTTTGGCAATTCAAGTTTTTCATACCCTGTTCCAGTCGGCTTTAACTCTGGGTTCTACTAACATTCGATGTCTCTTTCTCAACGTTTAGATTTGTAAGGGGCTGTACACCTTATTTTATCCCCTTGTTATTTGGGTTTCATATTTTTCTCAGGTAAAAAAATAGGACCGATCTTGCCGGAGCATTTACTTCTTCTTTTTTCATGCACTGAATTTATAGAGCGGAAAACGAGGTTAGAACTCGAGATCCCCAACCACGAAGCTTGATGTACGATCTGTTTTAAAATGATGTGCTTGAACTGTTGCTTGGACTTCATTCCCTCAGATTTAGAAGGGCCTGCAAAGTTCCTGAAGTACTGGAGCCGACAACCGGAGTCGAACCGGTCACCTGCACATTACGAATGCG
>Ga0233430_1000174_pt1 | contig 135037 bp, 101 predicted proteins | sample SI_118_April2016_2_FD_179883 | JGI IMG/M metagenome (GOLD analysis project Ga0233430, IMG submission 179883) | Seawater microbial communities from Saanich Inlet, British Columbia, Canada - SI_118_April2016_150_MG | ecosystem: Environmental > Aquatic > Marine > Inlet | place: Canada: British... | reverse complement strand
GCTAGCGCGTATCTTGTCGATCTCCTTGTCGGATTTAAGATGTATCATGTAGCCAGTTTTCCCGCTCTGAATAGGGATAGCAGATGGTCGAATCCGCAGCTTTTGCGCTGATGAAGATCGTCATTTAGATTCCAATCTGTCAAGGGATAACGTGCCACAGATCGCCAATTCCGCAAGCGACGGCCGCCAATGCCGAAGGGATTGAGCGGCAGGGATTGAGCGCCACGTCGGAGAAGGCAATGTCAGAACCACTCGTCTCCATTCTGATGCCGGTGTACAACGCCGCCGCCACCCTGGATGAGGCGTTCGAGAGTCTGCGCAATCAGAGCCTGAGAGATTTTGAGATCGTGGCGGTGGATGACGGTTCCGAGGATGGTAGCGGCGAGCTTCTCGAGCGCTGGCGGGAACGGGAACCCCGGCTGCGTCTGCTGCGCGCCGGACACGAAGGGTTGATTGGGGCGCTCAATCGGGGACTGTCGGCGTGCCGGGGGCGTTTGCTGGCGCGGATGGACGCGGATGACCGGTCCCATCCACAGCGGCTGGAGAAGCAGGTGGCTTTGCTGGAGCAGCATGCCGATGTCAGCGTGGCGAGTTGTCTGGTCGAACTCTTTCCCCGGCAACAGGTAGGGGAGGGGTTTCGCATCTACGTGGAGTGGTTGAACGGACTGGTCGGGCACGAAGAGATCGAGCGCGAGATTTTTATCGAGAGTCCGATCGTCCATCCTTCGGCGATGGTGTATCGGGAGGAGCTCGTGGAGTTGGGAGGGTATCAGGAGCGTGGTTGGGCCGAGGATTACGATCTGTGGCTGCGCTTTGCGGCGGCCGGTAAGCGGTTTGCCAAGGTGCCCGAGACGCTGTTTTTCTGGCGCGAGCACGCCGACCGCATGACCCACACGGACGGTCGCTATTCGGTCGAGAATTTCCTGCGTGCCAAGTCGCACTATCTCATCGGAGGGCCGCTTAGAGAGCGAAACGGATTGATCGTATGGGGAGCGGGAAAGACCGGACGGCGGCTTTCCAAGCATTTGATTCGGGGGGGCCACCGCCCGGATTTTTTCGTGGATATCGACGCGAAGAAGATCGGTGGCACGCTGCGCAACGTGCCGGTGATCGATGTGGATGAACTCGCCGATCGATGGGAGGAGTGGGAACATCCTATGCTGCTGGCGGCGGTCGGTTCGCGCGGGGCTAGGGGGTTGATTCGCGGCGAACTGGCGCGTCTGGAACTGCGGGAAGGAGTGGACTTTTTATGCGTCGCCTGAGGGAGGAGATCGAGGGATGATGGATTGCAGGAGAATCGAGAAAAGCGTGGAGGGGCTGCTGGAGAAGTGGCAGGAGAGACGAGAGGGACGGCGACACCTGATGATCGGTATCGGCGGAGGAACCGCCTCGGGCAAGAGCACGCTGGCGGCGGCGATCGCGCAGCGGCTGGAGTCGCTGAAGGTAGAGGTAATCGGGCAGGATCGGTTTTTCAAACCGGCTGCGGACCTGCCTCCCTATGTATTGCCGACGCGCCAGGAGCCATGGCCGGACTACAACCGTCCAGATTCGTTCCACGCCGAGGAGATGTTCGCCCACTGTCGCTCGCTCGGGGGGATGGATGTGGTGATTCTGGAGGGGATTCTGGTTCTCTATTATCCGGAGCTGCGAGAGCTGATGGATATCAAGTGCTATGTAGCTGCCGACGCCGACGAGCGGATCGTGCGGCGCATCCGGCGGAATCTGAAGGCGGGGATGGAACTGGATGAGATCTGCGACTACTATCTGGATTCGGTGCGCTTTCAACACGATCGCTTCAACGCGCCGACGGAGAAACAGGCGGATTTGGTGATCCCGGGCGGTGCGGCGGATACCGAGGTGCGCGAGGAGATGGTGGAGGTGCTCTGCGGCGCCATCGGAAGGCGTTTCTGAGAGATCTGGGGATGTCGAGGTATCCGGGGTCTATGGCAGGGGGGATCGGGTTACGTCGGGGCGTCGGAGAAGATGGAGCTTCTTCCGCCCTCTTTGCGGAAGGGGGAGGAGATTTTCGGACGGGATTCAGCCGTTCTTAGATTTCTGGCGGGATCGGTAGTTTTGGTACTGCTCCTCGGTGAGGGAGCCTCTGCCGCGACACAGAGCACAGCGGGGAAATAGATAGGTCGTGCCGTCCGCCGGAGCTCGGAGAGGTTCCGGGTCGCAGCCGGTGCCGTTGCACTCCGGGCACTTTTTTTCGCGCGGTGGCTTTGAAGGGGCCATAACGAGTGTACATAGACGGGGAAGACCATCCTGTCAAGCGCGGAGGTGAGGGCATGGATATGGATGCGCTGGCGAAGATCGAAATGATCCAGGGGGATATCACTCGCCTGCGGGTGGACGGCATCGTCAACGCGGCGAATTCCTCACTGCTGGGCGGTGGCGGCGTCGATGGCGCCATCCACCGGGCGGCCGGCCGACAGTTGCTGGAGGAATGCAGAACGCTGGGCGGCTGTGCCACCGGTCAGGCGAAAATCACAGGGGGATATCGGCTGCCCGCCCGCTACGTGGTCCACACGGTAGGGCCGATCTACAGCGGTGTGCAGGAGGATTCGGAACAGCTTGCCGGCTGTTATCGCAGCTGTCTGCAACTGGCGGTGGAAAACGGTCTGATGAGTATCGCCTTTCCGGCGATCAGCTGCGGGGTGTACGGATACCCGATCGAGGAGGCTGCCGGAGTGGCGCTGCGAACGACGCGCGATTTTTTGGCGGGACAAGCGGCTCCCGATCGCGTCGTTTTCGTCCTGTTTTCAGAGCGGGATCTACAGGTGTATCAGAGCGAATTCTCGAGATTGATACTACAAGAAAACTGAGCGATATCCATTGATTCACAGAAGGAAAGGGGCATGGCCAAGCGCAGGCCGTGCCCCTTTTTCTCACTCGGTCGTTTTTTTAGAGTCCGAGTATTTCCTTTGTCAATTTTGGTAGTTCGCGCCAATCTTCTATCAGGTAGCGGTTGCCGTGGACGTCTAGGATGATGGCGCGATTGCCGGAGAGTATGCGAACGTTTTTGCGCCAGCCGCGGATTTCGATCTGCCGAGGACCGCTGGTGGTCTCGATATCACCGCGCAGCATGCCGTGTTCTTCGGTGATCTTGCCGAAACTGGTGACTATGGGGCGGAAGTAGATCTTGTCGAGTTCGTTTTGCAGTTCCCGGCGGCTCTCCTCCTCGAGGTCGGCCATATCCTCGAGCATGCCCAACTCGAGGCCGTCGGGGAGGAAAAAGCCGATAAAGCGTTCGTCGGATTCCAGGGGAAAGGCGCGGCGGATGTTCAGATCCTGGTATTCCTCGCCGTCCAGATGCAGGATGAGGTTTCCACGCGCCGAGCGGGTGAACTTCATCTGGTTCGGATCGAGTCGGCGCTGCGGATCGCTGTTGCGTTCTTCTGTCATTTATACGGCCCTCACTTTCGCCATTTCCGTCTGCATATCGACCAACCGGCGATAGACGCCGTCCTCCTTGGACAGCAGTTCCTCGTGGGTACCCACCTCGACGATGCGGCCCTTTTCCAGCACCAGTAGGCGATCGGCGTTCTTGAGCGTCGATAGCCGATGGGCGATGGCAAAGGTGGTGCGACCGGACACCAGCCGATCCAGCGCCTCCTGGATCTCGTATTCGGTCTCGGTATCGACCGAACTGGTGGCTTCGTCGAGGATGAGGATGCGTGGATTGCCGATCAGAGCCCGGGCGATGGAGATGCGCTGGCGCTCGCCACCCGAGAGTCGCCCACCCCGCTCTCCCACCTGGGTGTCGAAGCCATCGGGAAAGTTCATGATGAATCTGTGGGCATTGGCCGCCCGGGCCGCGGCGATGATCTCTTCGCGAGTGGCCGTGGGATGACCGTAGGCGATGTTTTCGGCGATGCTCCCCTGAAAGAGGAGCGGTTCCTGCAGCACCACGCCGATCTGGGCGCGCAGGCTCTTCTGCTTGACTTTGCGGATCGGGTTGCCATCGATGAGAATTTCACCGTCGCTGGCGTCGTAGAAGCGGGAGATCAGGTTGACCAGGGTCGATTTGCCGGCGCCGCTGGGGCCGACGATGCCGATTACCTCCCCCGGTTCGATTTTGCAACTAACGCGGTCGAGGATACGGGCGAAGCCGTCGTAGGTGAAGCTGACGTCGCGGAACTCTACCTCTCCCTGCACCTCGCCCGGTTCAATGGCATCGGGATCGTCCTGCACTTCCGGTTCGATATCGAGGATCTCAAAGACGCGTTCGGCGGTGGTTGCCGCGCTCTCGAGCTGTTCGGAGAGGTTGCACAGGCTGCGCACCGGGGCGTAGAACATCATCATGTAGGAGATGAACGCCTGCAGGTCGCCCAGGGTCAGGGTGTTGCTGAGCACCCGATTGCCACCGAACCACCAGAGGATGATGGAGCCTATGGAGGTGATGAAGGCGATGGAGGGCATGAAGTAGGCGCGCATCTTGATGGCGTACATGTGCGACTCGCGCAGGTCGATGTTGCGCTTGTCGAAGCGCTCCATCTCGCGGTTTTCCTGGGCGAACGCCTTGACCACCTTGACGCCGGGGATCGTGTCGGCGAGCATGGAATTGAGGGCGGAAATGCGGCGCCAGATGCGGTGGAAGACCCAGTGGATGCGCCCCCGGTAGAAGAGGGTGCCGCCGATCATGAATGGAATCGGGATGATGGCCAGCAGGGCCAGCTCCCAGTTGATGTAGAAGAGACCCATGCAGATGCCGATCAGGGTCAGGATATCGATCACCATCTCCTGGAACCCCCGGGTAATGAACCCCTGCATGCGGCTGGTGTCGTTGGTGACCCGGGTCATGATGCGCCCGGTGCTGAGCATGTTGTAGAAGCTCAGTGATAGGAGCTGAAGATGCCGGAAGATCTCGATCTGCAAGTCGTAGATGATGCGCTGGCCCAGCCAACCGAGCACATAGGCGCGGAACCCGCCGACTACCGAGCGGGAGATGTAGAGACCGAGAAGCCCCAAAACTATCCAGGTTAGCCTGGTGACCGCATAGGCTGGAGGGGTTTGCGGCGTCTCTGAAAGCACCTGTTGCTGCACTCCATCGACCAGCTGGTAATATTCGGAGATGACGGGCAGGATGACATCGTCGATGAGATACTTATTGAGCAGCGGGGGCAGAAGGCCGATAGCGGTAAGGAGGATGGTCAGACCAAAGCCCAATAGGGCTATGCTCTTGTATGGTTTTATGTAGTCGAAGAGTCGCCAGAAGGTCTCGGTTTTGCGCAGGCAGTTGGGGCAGATTTTTGTGCCGGGGGTCAGGGCGCGACCACAGGTGGGGCAGTTGTCGACTACCTTGACCGGTGGGGGCGGAATTTCGTCGGTTTCTTCCTGTTCTTCGGGTTCCTCTATCCCGGCTGCTTCGATCGCCTGGGGGACGTTCGAGAATTTGTAGTAGGCGCTCTGAGAGAAGCGCAACAATTCGACGGTTTCATCTTCCAGATCGACGACGAGGGCGCCGCTGCCCACGTAGTTTTTGGTCTGGACCCGGTGGATCTGAGACAGCGGAATGCTCTTGATATCGGGCGCCGCCGCGCCGTTGGGGAAAAATACGATGAGCCGTTCATCGGTGAGTACAAACCACGAATCTCCGTACTGGCCGTCCGGCTGGATATCGGCGGACAGCAGGACCATCATCAACTCGCCGGGATTGAGTTCGGCGCGAATATGAGGTGCGAGTTCGTCTGGGATGGACTCTACTAGATCCACAGTTCTATCTCCTGTGGTATAATTGTATTATAAATAATAATTTATGAGATATTGACAGAGGGGCATATGAGTGGAAAAAACTTTGAAAATCACTTAAGTCCTTATTTTTTCTCTTTCTATAAAACTTAAGCTCCATTTTCGGCGATGGCAAATTGCCCCAGTGTTCTGGCAACATTGATTTGGGCAGAATAGCGATCCGAATTTTGCAGTAAATTCAGCTATTTAGGTAAATTCCAATGCTCAAAACCAGTCCTGACAGACTACCAGCCGCAAAGAAAAACGCCGGGGCGATCGAGCGCCGTCCCGGCGTATCTTTGTATTCGCGCATTCGCGTATTTCAGGCCAATGAGTTTACTCGTCTTTTCCCGGAGTGAATAGGGCCTGTTCGAAGTTCTCCTTGTGGATCATCTGCTCCAGCGCCTTGGCGCGATGCTCCTGGGCGACGACGGTGACGATCTTGCGGGCCGGCTCGCGCTCCATGCTGGGCACTTTCTTCAGGAAACGGTCGAGGGCAATTTCGATGGTCTCGTCCCAGCCGGCCTCGGGATTTTCCTCCTTGACCGCGTAAAAGATATTGTCGGCCAGGCGGATCAGGCTGTCGGAGTCCCTGTGATGTCCGTTGGTGGTCAGCGAGGTAGTGGGATCGGGATCGATCGCCTTTTCGCTCCGGCCCAGCGATTTGAGCAGGCTGCGGGCCGAGGTGGCGATATCGAAGAGGTGGGCTTCGATGATCTCGACATCCTTCTGAGTGCGTCTGACCTCGGTGGCCTTTTCGCGGACGTTGCGGCTCATGACGTAGAGAATCTCGGCGATTCTCAGGGCCGCCCGCATGATCAGATACTGATAAATATTGAGGATAGCGAGAATGATAGCCAGGATGCACAGGATAAAGATATATACGTTCATGGGGAGATCCCCTCCTTCAGACTTGGGGTCGCAGTTTGAACTCGGACACTATTGTGGGGAATGCTTCCAGAAGGGTTACGGGGAGACGCATCCGGATATCAGGCATTCCACCCCCATTCTCCAAGAGGTTAGATATTTATAAGGTACAGGGATGAATTATTCAATAGAAAAGTGGGTTTGGCCATTGGTGGCCGGGATAAGATAGGCACGGGACAAAGACAAAATTCTCCCATGAAATTCCCAGGATTAGAGCCCGGGAAGGGGACGGCACGGGCGTGTGAGGGCTGATTTTTGTAAGTTTGTTTCTATGTAGAGAAAGGATTTGCGGGATATCCGCAAACCGAAGTCGGCACAAGGAGAAGAGTGGAGTGCAATTCCTGCAGCAACCTTTGACCAAACGCGTGGAAGCCTGGATTCTGGTCGCCATTTTCGGGGTCGCGCTGGCGGTGCGTCTTCCAGGCATGGGGGGCGCTCTCAATCACGACGAGACGTACACCTGGGAGGTGTTCGCCGCCAAGCCGTATGCGGAGATAGTCACTTCTTACCCGGTGCCCAACAACCACATCCTACACTCCCTTCTGGTACGGCTGGCGGTCCAACTCTGCGGCGAGACCGAGTGGGTGATCCGTCTGCCCGCCCTGTTAGCGGGGCTGCTGGCGATTCCGGCCATGTTCTTTCTCTGTCGGATTCTCTTCGGGGAGGGGCGTGCAGGGCTGGTCGCCGCCGGTCTGCTGGCTCTGGTTCCCGTACACATCACCTATTCGCAGATGGCCCGGGGGTATTCCCTGCTGGTGCTGTTTTCGCTGCTGTCGCTGCTCTCCATCTGGATGGCGTTGGCGGGGAGAAGTGGGTGGTGGGTCGGTTTCGTCAGCAGCGGCTTTCTGGGAGCTTATGCCGTGCCGAGTGCGGTGTTCCACCTGGCAACCCTGCTCCTGTGGGGGGTGCTGATATCCATCCGGCGCAGAAATTGGCGGATGCTGGCTCGAGCTTTTTCCGCCGGGGGGGGCTCGCTCTGTGTCTGGGATTGGCTTACTGGCCGATCCGGGCGGAACTGCTGCGGGCGGGGAGCCGGTGGGGAGTGGATGTGTCGGGAGATCCGCTCCGCCTGCTGGAGGTGTTCGGCGAGGCGCTCGCTCTTTGCGCGGGTGGGAAGTGGGGTATTCTTCCCGGATTGATGGCGCTGCTCGGATTGGGGTGGGCCACGAGAAATCGCCATTTGCTGGCGGGATACGCAGTGCTGGCGTGGATCGTGCCTTTCTCCCTCGGCTGGAGTGCGGGGATCGCGGGCCAGTCGAGAACCTATCTGTTCCTGCTGGTGCCGTTTGCAGCGCTGGCGGCCTGTGGCGTGGTGGAGGGAGTGCGGCAGGTGCGGATACAGCTGCCGATCCTGTTGGCGATAGCGATCGGGTATGGATGGCCGGCTATCCAGCCGAGAGGAGGAACGGGAGACCGGGGATTCAAGGAGGTGGGCGGCTACCTGATGGAGAACATCCTTCCCGGGGATCTGATGGTGGTGCCGTTCATCATGGACATGCAGATATCGCACTACGCCAGTCAGGCGATCCACCGGGGGATGACCGGTTTTTTTCGCAAGGGGTCGGTCGACAGGCTGCTATTCATCACCAAGCAGGGTGATCCCCGCTTTCGGCTGGACAACTATCTGCTGAAGTTCAATCTGACGCTGGACGAAGAGGACTACCAGCGAAATCTCCGCCTGCCTGTGGAGTCGTTTGTCGAACTCTATGCTTCGGGCGGAGTGGCCGTGAACTGGCTGGCCAGTTCCGGTCAGCGGTTGTTTTCGGGAGAAGGGGAGGACTGGAAGGCTCTGCGTCTGGTGGGCGAGGGGGATGTGGAACTCGAGCGAGTGGAACCGGCCTGGAGTTCGCGGCCGGGAATGCGCCTGAAGAGTCAGTCCAGTGGCAAGCTGGCGCTTCAGTCTTCGCGCACTTTCACTACCCCTGGGAAGGGACTGCTGGTTCTGACCTGGGCGCGGACGGGACGGGCCAGTCCGTCGCTATACCAGGTGGTGGAAGAAGAAAAGGGTACGGAGTATCTGCCGCTGCAAATGTTCTGCACGAATTACCCGGTGGAAGCACGGGGGGCGGATGGAAAGATCTGGTATCTGGAGGCGTTCACACTGCCGGTGCAGGAGGGAGATCGCTTTGGCGTGTACATCATGGCATGGGATGTTGAGTCGCTGCATATCGCAGAGATTAGCTGTTTTTTCTTTCCGTACGCGCGCTGAGATTCGGGGCGGATGGGAGCGGCAGTGGCGGTCCACACCCTTGCCAGCCGGTCGAGCCGGCGATTATATTGAAAGAAACCTCCCGAAGCCAGGAACATGCAGATGCAGGATATAGCGGAATCCCTGAAGGTGCTGGCCGATCCGGCGCGCCTGCAGATCCTCAGGGAACTCACCAGAAATCAGAATGAGAAGAATCTCAGCGTGTGCGATCTGGCCAAGCGGCTCGAGATCTCACAGCCGAATGTATCCCATCATCTGAAGGTGCTGAAGACCGCCGGTTTCATATCGTGCCAGAAGGATCAGCGGTTCTGCTATTATTCGGTCAATCTCAGCTCTATCGGAGGCACTCTGAATCAGGTCATGGAGGAGATCGCTCCCTCTTGAGGTCGTTTTTTTTTGAGTTGACATATTGATCTGTGTTTATATATCGATATGAGAAAAGCCGGCCGCATCGGTGGTGAACTGAAGAGACGGCTGGATCAACAGCTTGTCAAAGCGAGGAGGTCGATCATGGAAAAACGCCCCTACGGAAGCAGCGGGGACATGCTGTCGATCATCGGTTTCGGCGGTATCGTGGTGAGTCAGACCGAACCGGACGAGGCCAGCCGGCTGGTGGCCGAAGCGGTGGATCGCGGCATCAATTACTTCGACGTGGCGCCGACTTACGGCAATGCCGAAGAGCGCCTGGGGCCAGCGCTGGAGCCCTATCGCAAGGATATCTTCCTCGCCTGCAAGACGACTCAGCGCAGCAAGCAGGGGGCGGCGGATGAACTGCACAGCTCGCTCAAACAGCTGCGCACCGATCACTTCGACGTCTACCAGATGCACTCGCTCAACACGGCTGAAGACTTTGAACAGGCGACCGGTCCGAACGGGGCGCTAGAGACGTTTGTGGAGGCTCGCGAAAAGGGGCTGGTGCGCCACATCGGCTTTTCGAGCCACTCGGTGGAGACGGCGCTCAGGCTGCTCGACTACTATCCCTTTGACTCGGTGCTCTTTCCGATCAACTGGACCGAATATTTGCGGGCCGGATTTGGTCCCCAGGTAGTCGCCAAAGCCGAGGAGAAGGGGGTGACGCGGCTGGCGCTGAAGGGAATGGCCTTCGGCAAGTTTCCCGAAGGGAAGGAGAAGGTCTACAAGAAGTGCTGGTACGAGCCGATCGACGATATGGAGATGGCATCGTTGGCGCTACGCTTCACTCTGTCGCAGCCGATCACCGCGGCGCTGCCGCCCGGTGAGGCCGAGCTTTTCCGCATGGCGCTGGAGATCGGCGAGAAGTTCACGCCGATTACAGAGGAAGAGACCGAGGAACTGCGCCGACGGTCGGCGGAGGCCGAGCCGTTTTTCGAGCTGGAACCGGCCGCCTGAGGAGAGGAACAGAACTATTTGGATTTGGGGCGTTCCCGACAGTTGTCGCGAACGCCTTTTTTGATTTTTCGACGAGGATTGCGGCTGTGATGACGTCGCGATCTCGGTCTCTAAGCGACGGTCAGGAAACGCGGCGCACGTAGAGGTAGTACGCGGATCGGTAGTCGCCCTGCGCGCTGGACAGGAGGGCGCGCACGTGGCGCGGGCCTGGTTGGAGGTCGACGCGTATCACTGCTCCCCGGTCGTCGGCGGAGATGGGAACGGAGGCGCGTATGCCGCCGCTGATCATCAGCGTTGCCGTGTCGAAATCGAGAGCGGTGCCGCCGCTGTAGAAGCCGGCTGCGCCGGGGGCGATACCGTCTCGATCGAACTCGACATCATCTCCTTCGATAGCCGCTGTGAGGCGGTATCCAGCCTCTTTGGGCCAGCGCCGCAGCTCGAACTCGTAGGTGCCTTCTCGTTCGACATCGATCTCCCACCAACCGAGGCAGCGGATACCGGAGCGGACCTGTCCCTGGTTCCACACGACCGCATGGTCCTCTTCGTTGCGCAGGTCGTGCGAGCGGAGAACGGCTTCTTCTTGAACATCGGCGCCTAGCGAAACGGGCACTTCTTCGTCTATGCCCTCAGAGCAGAGGCGCCACCACGCTTCGTATCCCTCCCGCAGTTCGGCGGCGATTTCGGGATATTGGTCGGCTACGTCGCGCTCCTGTCCGGGATCGGACTCGAGGTCGTAGAGTTCAACTCCATTGATCAGACGCCACCTGTTTTTCATGACGCAGCTCATGCGCCATTTGAGCGGGTTGGCCACGCGCTGCGTGTCGGTGGCGGTGAGGCGCTCCCGCCAGCGCCCGTCGCTTTCGCCGCGCATGAGCGGGGCCAGGCTCTCGCCGTGGAAACTCCGTCTGGCGGGAATTTCGGCGCCGCACAGATCGAGGACTGTGGGCATGAAGTCGACGTAGCTGGCGAGTTCGGAAACGGTTGCCGCATCGGCGAACCCTCCGTTTGGCCAGCGGATGAAAAACGGCACCCGATGTCCGCCTTCGTAGGGGCTGCCCTTGAAACCGCGCATGCCGGCGTTGAACATATCGGGGACCTGCTCGCCCACACCGGTCTGGCCGTTGTCGCTCATGAAGACAAGAATGGTGTCGTCCTCCAGTTCCAGGTCTTGCAACTGCTGACAGAGCCGACCGAAGTTGTCGTCGATATTGGTGATCATGCCGAGAAAGCGGGCGTACTGCTCACTCGGGGTTTTGTCCATGTACAGATCCCGGTACCGGGGTTCCACGTTGAAAGGGCCGTGCGGGGCGTTGGTGGAGATGTAGCAGAAGAACGGGCGGTCCCGATTCTCGGCGATGAATTTCATGCCTTCGTCGAAGAAGACATCGGTGCAGTAGCCGTCGAAGGTCTGCGGTTCGCCGTCGACCATGTAGGTGTCGTCGAAGTAGTCGTTGCCCCACCAGTCGGGCTGCTGGCTGATCCCACCGCCGCCGTGGCAGACGACCCGGTCGAAGCCGCGGTCCTGCGGTCGATAGGGGTATTCGTCACCCAGGTGCCACTTGCCGAACATGCCGGTTCGATAGCCGGCCTCGCTCATGGCGGTGGGCAGGGACCACTCCTCCCGGCGCAGCAGAGATCTTCCACCTATAGTGTGCCAGACTCCGGTCGAGTTGCAGTGATGGCCGGTCATCAGGCCGGCGCGGGTCGGGGCGCAGGTGGTGCCGGTGTGGAACTGGTCGAAGCGGATGGACTGTGCGTGAAAGGTGTCGATGTTCGGGGTCTGGATGAACGGGTGGCCGTGGCAGCCGAGGGGCGGGTAGCCCTGATCGTCGGTTATCACGAATACGACGTTTGGTTTTCGGTTCATGGGGTCCTTCCGTTTATTGGGTCGGTAGATCTTCTTCGTCTCCCCCCAGACGCCGCTACGGCATCATGTGAGACACTTACCATTGGATGATCTGTAGCACCTCATCTCCGCTACAGTTGCTTGCCGATGGAGAAGGGATCGCCGATTGGCGCGCCCAGAGCGCGATATTGACCGCCGAGGAAGGCGAACGGCGCTGCTTTGTCCACATCCAGCGACCCGTCCTCGAGCTGTGCCTCCTCGTCTATCTTGGTATCGATCACCTGCCCGACAAACATCGTGTGCAGCCCGAGTTCCACGGTCTGGAGCAGTTTGCACTCCATGACCACGGGACATTCCGACACGTAGGGTGCATCCACGATCGAACTGCCCACCGCTGTCAGTCCCGGCTGAGCGAACTTGTCCACATCGCGGCCGGAGACTATACCGGCATAGTCTGCCTCTTTCACCTGCGCCACAGTGGGCACGCTGACCGTGTACGCCTGCCGCGCCACGATACAATCGTAGGTATAGGTGGCCTTGCGCAGGGAGACGGTTATGCACGGTGGTTTGGAGCAACATACTCCGGCCCATGAAGCGGTCATGATATTGGCCTTGTCGTCGCTGTCGTACGTGCCCACGAGCCAGACGGGTGCCGGCATGGGTTGGGGCTTGGGCCCTATCGTTTTTTTCATTGCGTGTCTCCTCAGGGAGTCATGGTGTACGGAATTCGGCATATGCGGAGAAGGGCTGTGTCTGGCCGCGTTCGTCAATGTATAGGAATTTCAAATCTCAGTGTCAACGCCAGTCGGAAACCGAACGGACGATTAGCGGGGCTGGCTGTAGCCGTTCCGAGCCGGCAAACCGGGATTGACACTATAGGGTTGATGTGCGGATGTTATGGGTCGCGAGTGGATCGTCATTAAAAGGGAGGAAGATCATGAAATTGGAAGGCAAAGTGGCCCTGGTCACCGGGGGAGCGCGGGGACTGGGGAGGGCGTTCGTGCTGCATCTGGCGAAGCTGGGGGCGGATGTGGTGGTCAATGACATCGACCTGGAGGCGGCGAAGGAGTACGACGAGGAACTGACCGCAGATACGGTCATGGCCGAGGTGGAGGAGATGGGGCGCCGGTCGCTGGGAGTCGAGGCAGATGTAGCCGATCAGGGGGCGGTGGATGCCATGTTCGAGGAGATCCTGAGGAAGTTCGGCAGGCTGGACATTCTGGTCACCAGCGCCGGGGGAAATCTGCGGTCGCACGAGGAGCAGTCGGCCGTGGGAGCCTCGGAGAGTCACTACAAGTACATCATGGACATCAACCTGACCGGCACCATCCTGTGCTGTCAGGCGGCCAGCAAACCGATGATCGAGGCGGAGTCGGGCAAGATCGTCACCATGTCGTCGCAGGCCGGTCTGTGGACCGGGGGGAGCGGGGGGGTGATGCCCTACAAGGTGGCCAAAGCCGGTGTGGCTCATTACACCCGAATTCTGGCGGCGGAACTGGGGCCGCACGGGATTTGTGCGAACAGCATTGCGCCGGGATTCATTCTGTCGTCGCGGGCAATCGCGCAGGGGCGCGACAAGGGAGAGGCGCGGCGGCAGCTCGAGGAACAGATTCCGCTGGGGCGGCTGGGTATGCCCGAGGACTGCGCCAAGGTGGTGGAGTTTCTGGTCACGGATCTGTCGGACTACGTGACCGGACAGGTCATTCCGATCTGCGGAGGGCTGGTCTGTTTTTAGAAGGCGCCGCGTGGTAAATATAGATCTCCAGAATTCGAGAGGATCGGGATTCTGGCAGTCATCGTGAGATTGTTCATAGAGAGGGAGAATTTAGTGAAATTGATCGACATGCTGAATCGGGCGCAGCCGCCCGTTCCCTGGGACGAAGGCTATACCATCCCCTGGAACGACCCCGGCTTCAGCGAGAGGATGCTGGCCTTCCACCTGAGCCAGGAGACCGATGCGGCCAGTCGCAGGACGGAGAAAGTGGAGAAGGGGGTGGCGTGGATCCACGAGAGATTCCTCGAGGGACGACCGACCCGGATACTGGACCTGGGCTGCGGCCCGGGGCTGTACGCCGTGCGCTTTGCCAGGCTGGGACACGAGTGCCGTGGGATCGACTTCGGCCCGGCTTCGGTCGCCTACGCGAGGGAGCAGTCCGAGAAGGAGGGACTCGAATGCGCCTTTGTGGAGGAAGATCTCCGGACGGCGGACTTCGGCTCCGGGTTCGGACTGGCCATGCTGATCTTCGGGGAGTTCAACGTATTCACCCCAGAGGATGCGAGGAAGATTCTGCGGAAGGCATTCGCCGCGCTGGACGAAGGCGGCGTGCTCGTCCTGGAACCCCACTACCTCGCGGCGCTCCGGGATGAGAGAGGAGGGAGCGTCTCTTCCTGGTACACGGCGACCGAGGGGTTGTTCATGGACGGCCCCCACCTCTGCCTGGAGGAGAACTTCTGGCACGAAGAGAGCAAAGCGGCAACGACGCGCTTCTTCATCGTCGATGCACAGACGGGGGAGGTGCAGCGGCACGCGGCCAGCTATCAGGCCTACACCGACGAGGAGTACCGAACAGTGGTGGAGGAATGCGGTTTCGAAGAGGTGGAATTTTTCCCCTCACTGACTGGGGAGGAGGACGAACAGCAGGAGGAGTTTTTCGTCCTGGTGGCGCGCAAGCCGGCTGGCGGCTGATTTGTCGATTTAAGCTGGAAAGACAGAGGGGCTGCGAGGATTCTCTCGCAGCCCCTCTACTCATTGGCGGAGTTCGTTTTGGAGGAAACCTACACCGCCAGATCGATCTGCTGCACGCTTCCGGCGGTGCCATCCTCGTTCAGGTAGAGGCCGGAGGTGCGGACAGCGGCCTGGAGCTGGTTGTTCTCGTCTTTGACCTCGAAGGGCGTGGCAGTGTGCCCCAGGTAGATGGCGCCGATGCCGCGCTGTCCCAGGGCCTGGAGCTGGCTGTTGCCAGTCTGGTCGCGGGACCAGACGCGCAGTTGGGAATAGATCGAATCGCTCTCGTCGATCCACTGGTTCTGGTCCTCGTCGTAGGCGGCCAGTTCGGCGAAGCCGTCGCCGGTGGTCGGGCCGAACAGCTCGCGGCCGTCGTCCACCGCGCCGTTGCCGTTTTTGTCGAGGGCGAGGAAGGCGCCGTTGGGGCCGGCGAAGTGGATCTGTTCTTCCTGGCCGTCGGCGTCCAGATCGAACTGGTACTTGGTCTGACTCAGTTCGGCGGCGGTGCCTTCGAAGTTGACCACCAGCGGATCCTGGAGGGCGGCACCCATGCGGACATCTAGCTGTTTTTCGCTGGCGAACTGCCGGCTCATGGTCAGGTCGACCTCCACGGCGATCTCGCGGCCGTCCTGGGTTTTGACCTGGGCTGCGGCGTGGAATTCGGTGGTTTCGGCTTCGTAGTGTGATTCGCTGTACTGATAATGCAGACCCCAGGCCGGCTGCGGGGGGGCTTCGAGAACTTCTTCGGTATGGGGTTTGTCTATCTGTTCGGGGGGGATCGGCTCGGTGCTGGAAGGTTCGAGTTCGGACGGCTCGAAAAGGTCGAACTTCTTCCCGCTCAGCTGTTCCAGGGTGGTCATGAGCAGCTGCATTTTGATCCGATCCTGGGAGGTGGTCTCAATGTCGAAGGGAGTGGTCGCCTCTTTCAGCATGGAGTTTTCTTTGCGACCGAACAGGGCGGCAAAAGGTTCAGTCGCCTTTTGGACGAGCAGTTCCAGGTCGTTGAAGAAGCTGTTGGGCGAAGTCGTCTGGGGGGACCGGGCAGTCACCCTGGCCTGTTCCTTGGCGGCCAGTTCTTCCTGGCTGCGGCCGGCGAGACGGCGATCGAGAAGAGAGGTGGTTTCGGCGAAGGCTGCGACCTGCCGTTCCTCGCGGACGGCGGTCTTTTTTTGGGACAGCTGCGACGGATCCCAGGCGCCGTTTTGCGATACCCCTTCGACCAGGGATTCGCGGCGTTCGTGTTTCTGCACGAGGGAATGGTGTGCGGAGAAGGCGATCTCCGCAGAGTTGATTTTCATGATTGGCTCCTCTGAGTGCTGCGAACCGGCCGGGTGGCCAGTTCTTGTTACCCGCTGTTGTCTTTATCGGCAAATTTCGCAAAATCTTTTGCCGCTTTGCGATAGCAGGCTACATCCTCCGTTTATGAGGAGCTGTCCGGGTGCGCGGAGGGGGGAGTTGTGGATAGCGCACTGTGGTTTTGGCAGGTGCTGGGTGGACGGGAAAGAGCGGTCTTGAGAGGGAGTGGGCACTGCGTTGTGGGATCAGTTCTCCGGTTTCGCCACTCTGGCGAAGAGGCGCATGATGGCGAGACGTTCCAGATCTCGAGGGTCGGTAGAGCGTATGCGGAAGACACCTTCCACCGGAAGGATTTCGCGAGAGGATAGGCGCACAGGTTGGCCGAAGGGAATGAAGGCGTCGACCAGGAAGTCCTCGCGGTCGTAAAAGCGCAGGTCGTAGCGGACCTGCAGGTCCTGTTCGGTCAGGTTTATGAAAAGGGCGGAGAATGTACCTTCGGTGGCCTGGATCTCGTCCTCGAAGCCCAACTGTGGAGGAAAGGGGCGCCAGACCAGGCTGTCGATGCGCACCGCTTTCTCCAGCCCTTCATCGGATTCCAGAAGGATTTCGGTTCGGCGCTCGATATCGCCCGGGCCAGTCGGATCGCCGGTCAGGCCGCAGCCGGTGGTCCAGACCAGCAGCGCCGCCAGCATCAGTAGTTTGAGGTCCATTTCATCTTTCTGCTCGAAAAGCGGATCGCCGCGCACAAACTAACAGTTGTCTTCGGCCTTCTGTCAATGGTCGGGATGAGGGTGCCAACCCTTGCCCCGGGCCTTTCTTTTTGATATAAACACCCATGTGTAACGGACCGCAACGGCTCGCACCGGAGGCCAGCGGCTCGGCAAAATTGACTATCAGAGGAGGAGGAACATTTATCGTGGAGAGCAATGCGCTGTGGCTCACGCCCCTGATTCTGCTGCCCGGGGTAGCTCTGCTGATCATGTCCACGTCCACCCGATACGGCCAGGTCCACGCCGATTTTCAGGGCCTGTCCGATTTGCCCGAAGAGGTGAAGGAACTGGCTCGGGAACTGCTGTTCAAACGCTCGGCTCTGTTTCGCAATACGCTGATCAGTCTGTATATCAGCGTCGGCCTGCTCGCCTGCTCCAGTCTGCTGGGAGGGTTGGTCAATCTATGGCTATTAGACTACGCCTGGGCGGTTGCGGGACTGACCTGTCTGGGGATTGCCAGTCTGGTGTTTGCCGCTATCGAACTGATCCGCGAGTCCCTCCTGTCGATGGTGCTGATGGAGGAGCAGGGGCGACAGCTGGAAAACGACGGGCAGGGAGTGGGAAAATAGGTTAGGAGGTGTAAAGATGACGAGTGAACTGCGAGGAAAGATAGCCCTGGTGACCGGCGCAGGGCGGGGAATAGGGAGGGCGATCGGATTGCTGTTGGGACAGCGCGGAGTGACTGTAGTAGCGACGGCACGCACGGCGAGCGAGGTCGAGACGGTGGTCGGCGAGATCGAGGCGGCGGGTGGGAAAGGGAGGGCGGTCGCCGGGGATATCACCGAGGAGAAGTTCGTCGAGCGGCTGTTCGACATTATTCGCGAGGAATTCGGTCGGCTCGATGCGCTGGTCAACAATGCCGGAATTGGCGAATTTGCGCCGATCGAGGATATGCCGGTGGAACGGCTGCGCGCCAGTCTGGAGGTAAACGTCGTCGGTCCCTTCATGTGCATGCAGCAGGCGATCCGGCTGATGATGGAGAACGGCGGCAGGGGCAAGATCGTCAACGTCGGTTCGGTGCGCTCGCACTGGACCGAGGCGGGAGACGCCGGGGCGTACAATGCCAGCAAGTACGCGCTGCGCGGGTTGACTGAATCGGTCGCGCGCCAGCTGCACGGAACGGGATGCCGGATCGGTGTGGGGCTGGTCTGCCCGGGGGTGGTGGATACGACGCTGACCAACCCAAAGGGGGAACCGCGGCCGGAATGGCTGGAGCCGGAGACGGTAGCCCGGGCGGTGCTCCACGCCCTGGAGGCACCGGAGGACGTCAACGTATTCGACACGATCCTCTTCCCGACTTTTCAGAAGCCGTGGTGAAGGGAGATAAATCATGGGCGAGCTGAAGAAGGTGCTGGTGACCGGAGCCGCCGGCCACCTGGGTTCACATTTGGTATCGGCATTGATGGAAGAGGGCTTCGAGGTGACGGGGGTGGATCGGGTCGAATTTCCGGAGGGAAAAACCGCGCCGCACCGGTTTCTGGTGGCGGATCTGAGCGATCGGAAGGGGGTAGATGAAGCGCTCGAAGGAGCGGAGTTGATCGCGCACTGCGCCTCTATTCATCCCTGGAAGGAGTACGCAGACGAGCAGTATCTGGACGCCAATATCAAGGGGACCTGGCAGCTGTACGCGGCGGCGGCGGAACGGTCGATCGAGCGGGTGGTGCTGACCAGCAGCATCGCTGCAGTGGGCTATCGGGTGGCGCCGGAGCTGTGGCCGGTGAGAGAGGATTACCAGGGGGTTCCGGAAGATCTGTACAGCATCACCAAGCACGCGCAGGAGACGATCGCCCGACAATTTGCACTGCAGGGAAAGGTGCAAACGATCGCGCTGCGGCCTCCAGCATTCATGCCGAAGGGGGAGCTGGAGACCGGGTTTGGGCTGCTGGGAGCGTTCGCTCTGGTGGAGGATATGGTGAGTGCCCACGCGGCTGCGGTGCGCGTCCTGGCCGGATTGCAGACGTCGCCCGATCCACTGGAATCATTCGAGGCGTTCTTCTGCACGCTCTCCCTACCCTATACTGCAGCCGATTTCGAGGAGGGTGCCGTTAGCATCGATTCGGAACTGGTGCGCAGGCACTGGCCCCGGGCGGCCGACTGGTTGGCGGAACGGGGATTCGGGGGAGCCTGGCTGCCGGCGGTGTACGACATCGGCAAGGCGCGGCGCATGTTGGGCTGGGAGCCCCGTTTCGACTTCGACTGGTGGTTCGCCCGGCAGAACGGTGTGGGAGGATCCGGTAAATAACTCTGATATTTTGGGGATTCGTTTTCAGGAGCGGTTGCGCGACCGGTCGATGGTGCTGTCGAGCTTGCGCAGTTTGCAGATGAAGAATCCCTCCATCAGGCCGTCCGGGAGGATGCGGGCGGCCTTTTTCAGTTCTGGATGGAGATCCTTTCCATCCCACTCCGCCAGGCCTTCCTGGAAATCGACGAGAGGCAGATCGATGGTTTCGATGCTCAGGGCATCGGGGAATTGCTGCAGGGCGCGCTGCACGATCAGCTCGTTCTCTTCGGGGGCGAAGGTGCAGGTGGAGTAGACGAGGATGCCGCCCGGCTTCAGCGACTGCACGGCCGAGTAGAACAGGCGCTTCTGTTTGCGACTCATCTCGGCGATCTTCTTTTTGCTCCAGTAGGCGAAGGACTTTGGATCTTCGGTGTAGAAGCGCCCCTCGGAGGAGCAGGGGGCGTCGAGGAGGACTCTATCGAACTGTTCGGGGCAGCTGCGCCAGACGCGGCTGCCGTCTTTGAGATAGGTCTGCACGTTGGTGGCGCCGCCCAGGGTCAGGTTGTCGCGGAGGCGGAAGAAGCGGGAGCGGACCAGTTCGACGGCGGAGATCTTTCCCCGATTGCCCATCATGGCGGCCAACTGCAGAGTCTTGCTGCCCGGGGCGGCGGTCAGATCCAGGATCCACTCGTCCGGAGCCGGGTCGAGGACCAGGGGGGGGACCATGCTGGAGGGGTTCTGGATGTAGAGCCGGCCCTGGCGACAGGCATCGGTTTCGGTCAGAGAACGGCGCTGGGCGTCGGGGACGGTGAAGGCTTCGGGATTCCAGGGGAGAGGGGATGGGGTGAGGCCGGCGGCATGCAGTTCGGGGATGAGGGATTCCGCGTCGGTTTTGAGAAGGTTAACGCGGAAGACGGTGGCCGGCGGTCGGTAGAAAGTCCGCCAGCAGGGATCGAAGCGATCGGAGGGAAGGATCGATTCGAGGCGCTGGCGGAAGGGAGTGGGAAGGACGTTATGGAGTGGAGATTCCATGAGAGGACAGAGATCGAGCTATGGCCGCTTGCCCAGGCAGATCGCCGGACAGGATCTATGGCGTTATTGCTTGAGGCCGAGTTTCCGGCACAGGCGGCCGAGGGTTTCCTGCTCCTCGGGAGTCAGGATCTCCAACTCGTCGGAGATGAGAGTGGCGTGGCGCGGGAAGACTTCGACGATCAACTGGCGGCCTTTGGGGGTCAGGTGGACGGTTACCACACGGCGATCGTTGCCCTCGCGGCGGCGCTCGACCAGGTCTCTCTTCTCCAGATTGTCGACGACCATGGTGATATTGCCGCTGCTCTTGAGCAGTTTGGTGCCCAGATCGCGCTGGGACATCGGTCCCAGATGCAGCAGCGCCTCCAGCGCTCCGAACTGGCTGACGGTCAGCCCATTTTCGTCTCTGAGCTGGTGGCTCAGGCGTGCGACCACCGATTCGGTGGCGCGCAGGAGTTTGATGTAGGCATCCAGCGCCCGGACTTCCCGCTCTGTGCCGTTGAAATGTGTTCCCATGTTTAATATTTTAATATGAAAAAATTCAATGTCAAGTTAAATTCTCAATTGCAGAATCAGCCACGCCCCTCTTCTGGATGGCAGTGAGTTAAATAAAAATAGACAAAAAAGGGGCGACCCTCAACCTTCCCACAGCGGGATGAGTCGATAGCCGCCCCTGTTCGGTTTTGCCAACATCAGGCGACGTGTCGCAGATCGACGAACACGGAGTTGCCGTCGATGGTGCATCTCTCCCTCTGGAGCCGTTCGTCGGCCTCCAGTTCCAGACAGAGGGTTTCGGTCTGGATATAGGCGGCGTGCCTGTCCAGGGCCCTGCTGACGGATACGGGAGCGCGGTAAGTCACGGCGATGCGATCGGTTACGTCCAGACCGCGCTTTTTGCGAAGTTGCTGAACGTGGCGGACGAACTCGCGCGCCCATCCTTCGGCGAGCAGTTCGGGATCCAGTTCCAGATCGAGGGCGACGGTGAGGGGACCTTCGGTCTCCAGGGCCAGGCCGTCCCGCGTGCGGGTTACGACCTCGACCTCGTCTCGATCCAGGACCAGGTTTTCACCTTCTACCGACAGCGTCAGAGCATTTCCGGATTCGAGCCGGGCGATGGCTGCAGCGGAGTCCACTTCGGCCAGCCCCTGCTGGATCCGGGGCAGCAGGCGACCGTAGCGGCGGCCGAGAAGGCGGAAGTTGGGTTTGAGTGCGCAGTCGATCATCTCGCTGTCGTCGTCGAGGAGCACCAGCGATTTGACGTTGAGCTCCCGCAGGGCCAGGTCGCCCAGGTATTCGAGGGCGCGATGGGTCTCCGGATCACCGGCGACCAGGAGGCGACGCAGGGGTTGACGGACCTTCAGGCCGCGGGCGGTGCGGACGGAGCGACCGAGACTGACGACCTGCTTGAGTCGCTCGACATCGGTCATGAGCTGTGCGTCGATCCATTCCTCCTGTACACTGGGGTAGGAGCAGAGGTGGACGCTCTGCGGAGCATCCGGATCGACGGAACGAACCAGATTCTGGTAGAGTTCCTCGGATAGAAAGGGGAGGAACGGTGCGAGTAGACGGCTGAGCGCGACCAGGGCGCGATGCAGGGTCAAGTGGGCCGCCGCTTTGTCGGCATCGCCGCGGCTCTTCCAGAAACGCCGCCGGTTGAGACGCACGTACCAGTTCGACAGGTCGTCCAGGAATTCCTCCACGGCGCGCACGATTGGAGGTAGATCGCACGCCTCCAGTTTTGTCTCCAGCGTGCGGGTTAGCAGCTGCAGGCGCGACATCAGCCACCTGTCCATGTCGGTGAATTCCGCAGTCTCCTCGAGCACGTTCGGGTCGAGTTGGTCGAGTTCGGCGTATTGGATGTAGAAGCGATAGCTGTTCCACAGAGTCAACAGGCGGCGCTTGACCTCTGCCGCAGGCCCGTAGCCGAACGGGATGTTGAGCGACAGACTCTGGCCGGCAAAGAGCCAGCGCATCGGCTCGGCTCCCATCTCCTCGACCGCTTTGTCGAACCAGACGGCGTTGCCGGCGCTTTTGTGCATGGGGTCGCCGTTTTCGTCGTGCATCTTCTCATAGGTCATCACCATCCGATAAGGAGGACGGTCTTCCAGAGCGACGCTCATAAAGAGCTGGGCGTAGAACCAGAGCCGGGTCTGTTCCCGCATTTCGACCACGAAGTCGGCGGGGAACCATTCATCCCAGAGCCGGCGATTCCCGTCGAGATAGCCGAGGGTGGAGAAGGGGACGATGCCGGCATCGAGCCAGCAGTCGCCCACTTCGGGCACTCTCCTGACCACCTGCCCCGAAGGGGTGCGAATTTCGACGTCGTCGATCCAGGGGCGGTGTAGCTCGGGCAGGCGATCGACCTGATGAGGATCGACGGCCATGGTCCGCAGCTCTTCTCTGGAGCCGACGACTACCAGTTCGCCGTCTTCACTTTCGTAAAACGGCAGGGGGAGCCCCCAGAAGCGCTTGCGGGAGATGCACCAGTCGCCCATGTTGCGCAGCCAGTCCTCCATGCGCTTGCCCGCGTGCTCGGGCACCCAGTGGACCTGGCGGGTCGCCGCGAGCATGCGGGGCCGCAGTTCGTCGCAGGCGATGAACCACTCGTCGGCCAGGCGGAAGGCGAGCTGGTCGCTGCAGCGCCAGCAGTGGGGATAGCGGTGGGCGTATTCTTCGACCCGATGGAGGAGGTCGCTTTCCTGGAGGTGGGCGAATACCCCATCGGCCACTGCGGAAAATCGCTCTCCGGTGAAGGGACCGTATCCGTCGAGGTAGAATCCGCTTTCGTCGAGGGGGGCGAGAACGGGCAAGTCGTGCTCCGCCCCCAACTCGTAATCTTCGGCGCCGCAGCCAGGAGCGATGTGGACCACGCCGCTGCCCTCCTCTTCGCCGACCTGATCCCAGGGGAGGATGCGGTGGACTACGTCCTGCTGGACGGGGAGGTGGTCGAAGGGACCGGTGTACGCGAGGCCGACCAGCTCGGCGCCGCGGACGGTGCGGAGGACGGGAGCATTGGGGAGGAGGCGTTCTCTGACGCTGCTCGACAGGTAGAGGACTCGACCGTTGTGGCGCACTCCGGCGTACTCCAACTCCGGATGGACGGCCAGCGCGACGTTGGCCGGGAGGGTCCAGGGGGTGGTGGTCCAGACGAGGACGCGCTCATCCGTCCGCTCCAGCAGCGGGAGTTCGAGATACACCGCTCGATGGGGCACTTCTGCATACGCGTCGGCGAGTTCGTGCTGGGAGAGGGAGGTGCCGCAACGGGCACACCAGGGCATCACACGGTGCCCTTTGTAGAGCCAGTCGCGCTCGCGGCACTTTTTCAGGAAATGCCAGATGTGCTCGATATTCGCATCGGCGTAGGTGTAGTAGGAATTGCTCCAATCCATCCACTGCCCGAGACGCTGGCTGGTGGTGACGATGGCGGCCGCCGCAGTGTCGACCCGCTGTCGACACTGGCGGGCGAAGCGATCGAGGCCGTAGGCGTGGATTTCGCCCTTGGATTTAAATCCGAGTTCTTTTTCGACCTCGACTTCTACCCATAGCCCCTGGCAGTCGAAACCGTTCTGGTAGCGTTGGTCGAAACCGCGCATCGATTTGTAGCGCTGGAAGATGTCTTTGTAGGTGCGGCCCCAGGCGTGGTGCACGCCGATGCCGCGCGCGTTGTTGGCGGTGATCGGCCCGTCCATAAAGGAGTAGCGAGGGCCGCCGCGGTTCTGCTCGCGGAGTACATCGAATACGCGGTTCTCTTCCCAGAACCGGAGGGTGCGGCGCTCCAGTTCCGGGAAGTCGAGATCGTTCACTTTTTTGAACATGTTGTTTTCTCCCGCTGAGAGTGGCAAACAAAAAAGGCCCGCTGTCGATTCAGTTCGACGGCGGGCCGGGGTTTTGTGAGCTGTGCGTTCAGTTCATGGCGCACCCCGCCGTCGATGGCCGATTATGGATATAATGGCGATGATGGGGCGGATGGAGATGTCTGTGAAAACGCGGAAAACCGAGGTGTTCATTGGTCGATTATTGCCTTTTGAATGAAAAAGAAAAACCCGCCGTCGATTTGGGTCGACGGCGGGTTTTTATGAATGTCTGTCTTATTTGCGTTACAGCACAGACCGCCGTCGACACGGATGGGTGTCTATAATTATCCCCTGGATAATGGCGATTGGGGCTATGAGACGGTGGACGGTATAGTTTTTCATAGCGAATTTCCGTTGTTGGCTCTAATAATAGCCGGGGCACGGGAGAAAGTCAAGTTCGCGAGAGGTCGCGGGCGTAGATCTCCGTCCAGGCGGGCCAGTAGCCCAGGTGAATGGCGACGTTGTTGGAAGCCAGGTTGTCGACGTGGGTGGAATAGTAGGGGATCTTGCCTCTGGCGAGGATCGCCCGGGTCAGTTCGTGGACGACTTCGCGGGCGATTCCCCTGCCGCGAAATTCGGGCAGGACAGAGATGCCGATCTGCCAGAAATCGTCGCTGTCGGCGCTGGTTCCGGCTAGGGCGATCAGCTGGTTTTCCTTGCGGGCGACGCAGGCCAGCACATCGGGCCGATCGGGCTGAGGGGTGGAGCTCAGGCCGTGCTGGAATTCGGTGTGCTGGCGGAGTTCGTCGATTCGATCTTCCTCGTAGAGTTCGAGCTGCAGCCAATTGGTATAGGGAACGGGTCGGAGGCGATCCTTCGAGCAGACGAACTTGAGATCCGGGCCGGCGATGAACTGGCCGTCAGGAGCGACGAACTCCTGGAGCAGGGCGAGAGTTCCTGCGGAGAAGAGTTGGTCGCGGTCCAGATTTCCCAGGTTTTTCTCGGCCCATTCGAGGCGTTGAGAGTCGCAGGTGACGACTACGCCGCTGCCCATGGTGACGATTTTCAGGGATTTTTCCAGCCAGGGGAAGCGGCGCCTTCCAGGGAGTTCCCCGGCTTCGACGATGGATACGCCTTCTTCGGCGAGAGAGGATTCCCGGCAGTTGAAGTCGGCGGCCAGCTGTGGAGGAATTCTGTCCATCACGGCGCGGTGGTCGGCTACCTGCGGGCCCAGATCGAGGTCGATCTTGCCCTCCTGCGCCAGCCAGCCGGCGATGTCGACGATCTTGTTCTGTTTACCGGCGATCTCCTCTTTCGAATAGCCGGTGTGGTCGACGGCGTCGAACTCTTCGGTCATATAAAGGCGCACTCGTTGCGACATAACGCGCAGAAAACCGTCTCTCACTTCCGGATCGGTCTCCCGGAAAGATTCGAGCAGATCGCGCTGATCGACGTGGCGGAGCAACATCACCATATCTTCCTTGGGCAGCCGGGACAGCCCGGGGAAATGCGGCGCTTCGAGGTGGATCCAGCAGCGATCCCGGTAGCGCCAGCTGAGCCAGTCCCGCAGGTCGCCCTCTCCCTGGCCCGCCTCTTCGAAGAGAGGCAGGGCTTCTCGCCATTTCTTCTCCTTGAAGAGTGTCAGCCCCTGGTTGAAAAGAGAAATAGTTCGCTGCTGTCCTCCGGTCAGTGCTCCCCGCGGACAGAGGAGTTCGCCGGCGGTCACCGAGTCAGCGGCGCCCGGAAAGGTGATGCGGTCCAGTTCCCTCACCTCCATCGCCTCCTTTACCTGCTCACAGACTTGTTCGTCGATGGCGATGGAGAGGCGGAAGCGGCTACACAGCTTTTGCAGGCGGTCGGCCAGGTGCACGGGGTCACCGGCGACGGTATAGTCGGCGCGATGTCTGGAGCCCATATCGCCGACCAGGGCATGGCCGGAACTCAGACCGCATCTGAGCTCTACTTCCGGCTTGCCGCTCTCCGGCCAGGTCGCCAATTTCTCGCGCATCTCCAGAACTGCGGTGCAGGCCTGCATGGCGTGATTTTCACAGGTGATCGGGGCACCAAAGAAGGCGGTGAAACCGCTGCCATCGCAGCGATCCAGGGTGCCGCCGTGCGTCTGAACGATGTCGCCCATTTCCCCGTGGTAGTCGAAGAGCAACTCCGCCACTTTTACGGCATCTATATCTTGGGTTCTCAAAGCGAATCCTCCCAGATCGGCGCACAGCACCGTGAGCTGGGTCTGTCTGAAGCGGTCGGTGAATTCGGGACCGGGTCCTTTTTGCTTCAAGGTTTCTTCCACCATTTCTAAAGCCTCCTGTTGCAGACGTCGGCGGGCCCGATGCAGGCGCATCTTGGCCGCCGCTCCGCTGATTCCCAATACGGTTCCCACCTGCTCCGCGGTGCGCCCCCCCATGTAGTGGAGGATGAGCGGCAGGCGATTTTCTTCCGGCAGTTTATCGATGGCTTCGATGGCCGCCCGTTCGAGAAGCTGTCTGCGCTCTTCATGCTCTTGGAGAGCGGCTTGTTGTTCGACAGAGGGGGCCAGGTCGGGTTCCTCTGCGAGAGAATGGGCTGCGAGCCGTGCGCGCTGGCGCAGATAAGAGCGGGCCTGGTTGGCGGCGATGATGCGCAGCCAGTTGCCGAAGCGGGTCGGTTGGTCGAGCGTGCGCAGGTGGAGATATGCCTTGAGGAAAGCTTCCTGGGCGATATCCTCGGCCGCGTCGAAATCGGACACCAGGTTCAGCGCCACGCCGTAGACGGCGTCTTTGTAGCGGTCGATGAGAGCGGTGAAGGCATGCATTTCGCCTGCGAGCGCCTGTCGGACCAATGTATCGTCGCCTTGTTGCACCTCTGTGCACCCTCCGGGTTCGCGTTTGAAAGATTCACAGTGGAGACGCGGAATTGATCAAAGGTAACGCAGTTTTTTTTGATAAAGGGTTTTTTTACTTTGTCGTATCGATGACATTCTCCAGAGAAGGTGTCGGTACAGCGGATTTTTGCGTCGATCACTATCTCCTGAAAAAGGGCCTGGCAGATGGCGGAAGCAAAAGAGAAATCCAAGAGGGGCGCGACCCAGATCCTGGGGGGGCTGCTGAATGCGGTGGGGTCGCACATGGCATCCACTTCGCCGCGCCGACTACTCCGGCAGATCGTTGCAGCGCTGGTGGCGGGGCAGGGGGGATTCCTGGTCTTCGGCCTGTCCGCACATTCGGCGATTGTGGCAGTGGCGTTTTTGCTGTTGGGAATGGGGGCCGGGGTGGCGGCGGTGAGCGTGGGCAGCGGCATCGTCGGCTGGATGTTGCTATGGATGCTCAACGGTCTGGGATACGGTCTGGGATTGGGCAGCTGGGAGGGGGCGTTCTACGCGCTGGTGTGGAGCATTCCCGGCATTTTCCTGAGTCTGTTCTGGGCGCTGTTTCTGTGGACGCGCATCGAGCGGTTACACGAGGCGAATGCTCAGCGCCTGGTCAATGGGTTCCTCGGCATGGCCATCACGCCGGTACTGTTCGCGCTGCCATTGGGGATCATGGGCCTGCTCGATCTGGGATGGTCGGACGACGTGATCGGGGTGATGGCGATGGGGGGGATTGCGGGATGCCTCTTCGGACTGATCGCGGGGCTGGGCTCGGTGGATGTCGGGGAGGTGGGCTGTCCCAGCTGTGGCGCCGACAATCGGGTGTCGGTCGGCAGAAAGCTGGAGAGGTCGACCTGTCGTATATGCCACGATTTTCTGGAAAATCCGGCGTCGGCCGCGAAAGAGCTCAGGGGAGAGGAGGGGGTAGAACAGGAGGTCAAACCGCCTACGCTGCGCCGGTCGATTGCGGGTCTGCTGTGGGGTATGATCGTCGGTGCCGTTGTCCAGACGATCATTTGTATCCCCTGTGGAGTGCTGTTCGGGTGGTTCAAGGGAGAATTGTTTGCCCGGATCGCGGGCTTCCCCGTGTGGCCGGGAGCGGTGGATGGGGCGATCCAGGGGGGGATTATAGGAGGCGTTATAGGAGCGATCTCTGGAATGCTGAGTGCCGCTCTGGACAGAGGAACCTCCTATCTGCGCATTTTGCCGTCGCGGCGTGCGGTCGGCTGTTCCACATGTGGAGTGGAGAACCGGGTGGATCGGGGACAGGAGGTGGAGGGGATTCACTGCCGCTCGTGCGGGAATCCACTGTCCCTCGGCAGACAGTGGCCGCGCTGGATCTGGGGTCTGGGGCTCACCTTTGTCTCGCTGCTGGTGCTGCTGGCGAAGGATATAAGCGACAGGGATCGCGAACTGTTCACGCTGCGTGGACACGATTACTGGGTGGAGAGTCTGGCGTTTTCTCCCGATGGGAAGCACCTGGCCTCGGGTGGCGACGACGAGATGGTTCTGATATGGGATCTGGATACAGGGGAAGAGGTGGACCGCTTTCATGCGTATTACGATGTCCATCAGGTGGCATTTTCTGCGGACGGCCGCCATCTGGCCTGGGGGCTGGGAGACCCGTACACCTCCTGGCAGGAGGACAACAACAAGATCGGGCTGTACGAGGTAGAGGCCGGCGAGATCATAGAGCGGTTGGAAGGGCACCGGAGTGCGGTGACAGGGGTGGCGTTTTCCGCGGACGGGCGGAGACTGGTTTCGGCGGGTGCCGACAGCACGGTGCGCATCTGGGATGCGGAGTCGTGGCAGCGAGAAAAGGTGATCGATGTCGAGGACAGCGCGTGGCGAATGGCGCTTGCTGCGAACGGGCGAACGCTGGCGATCGACGGTCCGGAGAACAGCGTGGAGATTCGCGACCTCGAATCCGGTCGGGTGATTCACGTGCTGAAAGGGCATTCTGGAGGGACGAAGTGTCTGGCGTTTTCCCCGGACGGCCGTTATCTGGCCTCGGGAGGATTGGACTACAAGGTGAAGATGTGGGAGGTGGAGAGCGGAGGGTTGAAATGGGAGGCGGGAGGGCTTCGGTATTCCTGGAGTACGGAAGAGCGGGAAGGGCATCGAGGGTACGTGCTGGCGCTGGTATTTTCTTCAGACGGCCGCTATCTGGCCTCGGGGGGAGAGTATCGCACCGTGCGACTATGGGAGGCGGAGACGGGAACACAGGTTCGGGTTTTTGGAGGAGCAGAGCCTCCCTTTACTCTCATACGAGGGGGGCACCCCGATGGGGTCCAGGCCCTGGCGTTTTCCCCGGACGGTCGCTACCTGGCTTCGGCGGATGAGGATGGGCTGATCAAGTTCTGGCGGATGGAATAGGATCTGGTATTTTTCGAGACATGCGGCGCAGACCAGACGACCTCGACGCATCCCCTGAAGGATTTGTCGGGCACGTTGTCAACGTGCCGCGCCGCATGTCTAAAGAAAGATACGGACTTTCCGAATCTTATCCGAATTACTCTTCGGCTTCTCCGAACCGCGCGATCGATATCAACTGGTGGCCCGACCGCGCCACCAGCGGCGGAGGCGCTGCAGAGCCCAGATCAGCAGAGCGAGGAAAATGGCCACCGGGATGGTGGAAATCACAAAAGTAATCAGGCTCTGCAGCACATCGGCAAACCCCTCAAATCCGCGTTCGAAACCCTCGGCGATTTTGTCCCAGAGGGTTTTTCCCTGGCTGCCGCCTCCCAGCGGATAGGGCTCGTGCCAGTCGACGTCGATGGTCGACAGACTGACGCGGTCCTGCAGGAAGCGGCGGCGTCCCTCCATGCGTTCGATCTGCTCGCGGACCCGCGACAGCTCGCGTTCGACCGCCAGGATATCTTCGACTGTCTTGGCCGATTTGAGGATTTCCTGGAAGCGCTTTTCGGTGCGCTTCTGGTTGGCCAGCCGGGCTTCCAGGTCGAAAAACTCCTCGCTCACATCCCGACCACTGATATTTTCGCCGCTCACTTTGACGGCCGACGCTTTGAGCACTTCCAGCAGTTCTTCGAAGCGGGGCTGGGGCACGCGGAGGGTCAGTTTTCCCCGCCTGGCGTTTTTGTAAACTTGGCGGGTGGAGGAGCTGATGATGAAGCCGTCGAAATGCTCGACCCGCTCCTTGACCAGGGTCATCCACGGATCGTAGCTCTCGATCTCGAGCGCCAGATTGGCGGTCTTGATGATCATGCGCCGCTGGGCGGGGGCTGTAGGGGGAGGGGCGGTTTCGGCGGCGGCATCGCTGGCCAGCATGCCGGCGGCTTTGGCCGCTCGCGGAGAGGCGTTTTCCTGCGGATAGTCCTCCTGAAAATCGGCGGTGCGCTCGGAAGAGGAGTCGAACATGCCGCAGCCGGCGAGCAGACAGATGGTCAGGATCAGGGTGAGTAAGGGAAAACTCTTCATAAAAATCTCCTGTAAAATTGACTCTTCCTAATCCAGGAAGCGGGCCTGCAGTTCGGGTGTCGGCATCCTGCAAGTCTCCCTCCGGCCGAACCAGCGATAGCGATTGCGGGCGATCAGATCGTAGAAGAAGTCGCGCAGCGGAGCCGGCAGGATGAAGAAGACGGAGAACAGGGGCCAGGGAAAGGGAAGGCGGTGGGCAATGCGCAGGGCCGCGGTCGAGCGGATGTAAACCCGCTCTTCTTCGATCAGAACGACGGAATCCATAGTCTCGGGCGCGAGATCGTGCCGACGGAGGAGATCGCGGCCGGTTTCTTCCTGCAGGGAGGCAAAGCGGAAGCGGGCCTCCGGATCGCGGTCGATGACGAAATCGACGCTGGAATTGCAGAGATTGCAGACGCCGTCGAAGAGGATGACAGGGTGAGCCACGGGATTATTCAGGTGGGGTGTAGATCAGCATGGTGAAGTGGTCGAAGTTTTTGTTTCCGTGGCTTTCGATCTCGACGCCGTTTTTCTCGAGTTCGGCGATCAGCGAACGCAGGTTGTTGTTGGTCCCAACGGATTCGAAGCTCACCGACTCGGTCGTGTCCTGGCCGGCGACGATGAATTGCTCCCAGGCACGCAGCTGGATTTTCCGCGTGGTGTCGGCGGGAAAAGCATAGGTTACCTCGATTGCAGACTCGATATTTTCGATGTGCCCGTCTGTGCCATCTTCGCTGTACGACTTGGTCAGCATGCTAATCTTCACAGCGCCGATTTTTTGCGATGATATTGATTTGATGGCCTCTTCTACGCCGGCGGTTCCTATATCTTTATCTCCATCGTCGGATAGGAGGGGCTTGGAATAACTTTGAATCTGGGAGCCCAACAGCTGGGAGAGTTCACCCAGGGCTCGAGTCAATGCTTCCGGTCCGCCCGTGCCCATACCGAGTGTCACCAGTTTGCCCTTGGGTTGGGGTGGATTGAGATACCACAGGGGATAGTCGGTTTCCGCTGCGGCGAATCCGTTCCAGACGAACAGCAGGCCGCACAGTAGTGCTCCTCGCGTTTTCATCGCTACATCCTCCTGACGCTCGAAAAGCATCGATTTTCAGCGCATAAAAGGAGAGCCGTTCCCCGGAGAGAACGGCTCAAAGTGAGATTGGGTTGGTGCGAGTACCTCCCGATTTTACAGATCCTTGAAGGGATCGTCGTCGCCCATGTCGAGTTCTTCGTCGAGCTGTTGCTCCTGCTCGCGAATGCGCTCTCCGGAACTCTGCTGGATGACGGTGCCGTCGTCGACGAGGATGCGGCGGGTGAAGATATCGATCTGCAGCGCCCGTTCTTTGCCGCCCATGTCGAATTCGAAGTTGATCTGCTGCTCTGGGCCGAAGTCGATGTCGGGCATGGCCATCAGGCGAAGCACGTGGGGGCCACGGGGGACCAGAGGAATGCGCAGCTGGGTCGGCGTCTGCTTCACCGTCTGTCCCCACGCCGAATTTTCGGTATCGACTATGTCCAGCGAGGTCGTGCCCACGTAGGTGCCGTCGAGGAAGACCACGGCGCCGTGGGGGCGGGAGGCGACCCAGAGGTCGAAGCCCAGGTCGTCTTCGCGCGCGTCGACCAGGGTGCGATAGCCGGACTGAGCGGGGGCGCTGCAGTTCCAGGTGCCGCGGTCGAAGACGACTTCCAGGGGATAATCACCGGGAGGCACGTTGTCGATTTTGAGCGGCGTGCGGCCAATTGATTCGCCGGCGAAGCGGACCTGGCGGCCCGACGGTAGAGAGCGGATGGCATAGGCGCCGGTCTGTGGCTTCTGAGCGGCGAAGTTCTGGTAGTAGTTGAGCAACACCTTCTGATAGAGGTTGCTCAGACTGTTAGGATTGCCGGTCAGCTCCATGGTGCCGCCGGTCGCCTGAGTCAGCGCGGCCAGGGCATCCCCGTCGACGCCACCCAGGCCGATGCCGTAGATGAAGATACCCTCAGAGAGTCCCAGGCTGGCGATATCCTGCAGACTGTACTGGCTGCCGGTATCGGAGCCGTCGGTCAAGAAGACGACGATGCGGGGGCCATCCTGGGCGAGAACCAGGCCGGCAGCGCGCACGATGGCATCGTACAGGGCAGTGGCTCCACCGCTGGTGATCCCGCCGATGGTGGAATGAAGAGAAAGGCGATCGGTGGTCATGTCCGCCAGGACCGAAACCCTGTTATCGAAGGCGATGACGGCAGCCCTATCGCCGGAGCGAAGCTGGCCGACGAAGTGCTGCGCGCCGGCGATAGCCTGTTGCAGGGGCACGCCGTCCATGCTGCCGCTGCGATCGATGACGAGGACGAAGTTGTGAGTCAGCGGCTCGGGGCGAAGAGTGTAGCAGTTCTGTGCCTCGACCGCGCTGGCCTGCAGAGTCAGCAGACCGAGAACCATGGCGAGTAGGGATAGGCGAAAGGACACGTTCAATACTCCTGTTAGAAGACCCTGGAAATGCCTATGCCCAGGCCCAGGGTGGCGTAGTTTTCGCGGTCGTCGTCGCGGGGCAGGTGGATCGCCTTGAAGCCATCGACCATGCCGTGCACCCGCCAGAAGTTTTCACCCAGCTGGCGCTCGTAGCCGACCGACCAGGAGATGCCTGCCTGCCAGCCGGCGACGTGGTCGAGCATGGCCTTTTCGAGGATGCGCCGACGCTGTCCTTCGAGATCACCCTCTTCCACGGAATCGAGGCTTCCCTTGCGTCCGTAGAGCAGGTCGAGGCCGCCGCGCAGGACGATATTGCGCGTCTGGTCGAGGCCGAGGGGGACCAGGGCCAGTTCCAGGTGATAGCCGGCGCGGAATAGGGAAAAGTCGGCCTCCAATCCCTCCTCCAGATCCCAGTCGATCGAGCCCTTGTAATAGCCTATGTCGTAGAGCTGGCGGAACCAGGTTTTGAGGGGCTTGCCGAGCTGGATCTCCATACCGATGAGATCGGCGTCGATCTGGCCGTTCAGCGTGGCGGACTCCTCCTGGGTGGAGGTCAGATCGCCGACATCGCCGAGGATGTCTCCGGCCACCTCACCGAGCGTTTCGTCGACCAACTGCTCGGTACTCGGAGTCTCGATGCCGCGGGTGAAGGCGTAGACGTCGTAGATTACGGTGCGCGCGCTGAGATAGGTGTTGGAGAGGGTGGAGGGGACTTCCTGCTGCGCTTCGATGGTCTGAGCAGGGGTTACCTGTTGATTTTCCTCGGTCGCCGGAGCGGTTCCCTGCTGTGTCCGGAGCCACTCGTAGAACTCGTCCTTCTCCTTTTTGCCCCAGGTCTTCTGCTTGGTCATATCCGGTTTGTCGGCAGCCAGCAGGCAGATGGGCAGGAGGAGGAGGAGCAGGGAAGCGGTGAAGATTTGACGGGGCCGATTCATCGCACACTCTCTTCGGTCTTCGGGTCTTTTTTTGCTGCGGTTGTCGTCAAGTATACGCTTTTTTGCGTCGGGGAGCCAAAATGTCAGCGAATCCGAAAAGATATCGCCTATGCCGCTGTCGACGCGAAATTCGGGAAGTGCGACACCTTCCTAAAAAAATGATACAGAGAGGGGGACGGTGCAACTGCGCGCCGTCCCCCTCTCCGAGAAAAATTATTGTACCGTAATCGTCGTTCCCTCCGTCCGGATCGAAATAGGACTGTTGTCCGGGTCGCGCAGGGCGGTGTCGGCGCTCAGCGATATCTCGGCGACTCCGGAGCGCTTGGCCCGGAAGGTCAGACGCGCCAGGATGCCGGTGCCGTCGACGCCGGGGCGAGAACCGCCGGCGACGCCGATGGACAGATCGAGGCGACCGCCGGCGTTGTCGATCTCGGGCTCGGGAGCGACCAGAGAACCGCCGTTTTGTCCCAGGAAGCTGTCGATCGCCTCGACTTTCTGCAGCTCGAGTTCGGCTGCATCGAAGTCGAGGACGACGCGAGCGGCCAGGATGTTTTCGACTTCTTCGGCGACGATGTCGATTTCGATGGTCTGGCCGGTGCTGGTGGCGATTGCCTTGGGCGAGAGGCGCAGAGCCGGGCCCTGGATGGCGTCGACTTCGAAGGTGCGCACCAGCGCTTCGGATTCACCGGCGTCGGAGCGCACGCGCACCTGGAAGAGGTGTGGGCCAATCAGAGAGCTCTCTTCCAGGTATTCGTAGGCGACGGTTGTCGTTTCACTCCAGTCGGTCCACTCCTCGGCGTCGAGCCGGGTGGAGAAACTGGTCGGACCATAGGCGTTCAGGGCGCGGAAGCTGAAGGTGGCGGCGGCGGAAGTCAGCAGCTCGCCTTCGGCGGGTCCCTGGGTGATCTCGATTGTGGGCAGGGGGACTTCCATGACCAGGGGCAGATCCAGGCTGCCGCCGTCGGAATCGACGCGGATGACCACATCGTACTGTCCCGCGGTCATGCCGGTGCGGTCGATGGTGCCGGTGATCGTCCGCGGAATTGTGATCGTCTCTCCAAAAGTCGGATCGAGTTCGAGCCACGCTGCGGTTTCGGTTATCTGCCAGTTCAGGCTGCCGCTGCCGGCATTGATAATGCTGAAGTTGGCGGTCTCTTCGGCGCCCACGTCGAGAGATTCATCGGAGAGAGAGAGCACCGGTTCGTCGGCCACGCGCATGGCGACGGTGACTTCGGTCGCCCCTCCGGCCCAGCGGAAGACGAGGCTGCCCTGGTAGGCGGCGGGATCGAGGTTTTCGCGCTTGACTTCGATGAAGATGGTCCGCGCTTCGCCGATCAGCAGGGAGCCGCTGGTCGTCTTCGGGTCGATCCAGGCATCGCTGGCCTCCACGGTCCACTCCATGGTGCCGGAGCCGCCGATACGGCGGATCTCGAGGGTTTCGCGGGCGTTGCGCGTGCCGAAGTCGAGGGTGGTCGGCGAGGCGGAGAGAGAGCCGAAGGCGCTCCCCGTGGCGAGCACGGTGACGCTGGTCGAGCCGCCGCCGGAGGTGAAGTCGACGGCCCCCTGGTTGGAGCCGGAGCCGAGTTTGGTGCGGTCGATGGTGACGGTGACCGCCTGCTGGTCGCCGGCCGCCAGAGAGCCGCTGGCCGGGGCGATGGAGAGCCATTCCTGGGGCGAGGTGGCGCTCCAGCTCAGGCTCTCGCCACCGTCGTTGCGCAGGGTGACCTGCTGCTGGCTTGAGGTCTCACCGAAGTTCAGGCTGAGGGGGGACAGGGAGAGCTGGGCGACGCGGCGGATGTTGGCGCGAACGATCACCTCCCTGCGGCCTCCCTGCTCGGCGGTGATCACCACGATCACTTCCTGCTGGCCGACAGGGGCTTTTTCGCGATCGATGCGCACGTCGATGCCGACCGGCTCATTGGTGATGTTCCCCTCGCGCTGGCTGACGCTGATCCAGCCCTCGGAGGGCACCTCGATGGAGAAATGGAGGGTGCCGCTGCCGGAGTTGCTGATGGTCAGGAACTGGCTGGTATTGGTCTCGCCGAAATCGAGGATGTTCTTATCCACGTCGAGGACGGGATTGCTGTCGCCGCCCGTGGGGCCGCCGCAGCCGATCCACGCCATGGCGACGAGGGCGAGGAGTGCCAGACCCAGTGGACGATGGTATTGCGACTTTTTCATCTGCTTCTCGCTCTTCTCACTTGATATCGTATTTGAGGACCAGGAGTGCACCCCCCTCGGATCGGGGTTGCAGATCCCAATCGACTTTGCTCAACAGTAGCTGATAGGTGGGCGGAACGCTGGTGATGCCGTCGATCCAATTGTAGAGATAAGTCGCTCCGGCCAGAGTGCCGAAAGTTACGCTACCCCAGTAGAAGCGGTTGGCCCAATCATTGTAGTAGTCGTAATCGACAGCTGCTGCTCGGTCACGTCGATCTTCATAGTCTTTCTGCAGGATAGCAAAAGTGGCCAATCCGACTACGCCGACTCCTTCGGCGGCCACGATGCGCCACCCCTTGCTCTTCTGTCCCTTGGTGAACTGTGCCCAGCCGGGGACGATGGAGCGCAGGCGGGCGGAGCCCAGGCGGGAATCGCGCAGCTCCTGGATGCGTCGCTCCTTGCCCGGCTTTTCGGCGACGGCGAAGGACCACCAGCTGCCGCTGTCGGCTTTCCAGCGCTCGGCGATGTAGCTGCCCGCGGGAAGGGTGCCGGAGACGCGCTGTACTCCTTCGCTGGTCATGACTTCGAAGATCAGTTCGTCGCCGTTTTTCGAGAAGGATTGGATCTTGTCCTCGGTCATCGATTCGACGGCGATGCCCTGCTGGTAGCCGACCAGGGCGATCTGGGCGTTGCGGTCGGCCCGGTCGCTGCTACTGCCGACGCCGGTCCCCTGGTCGTAGTAGTCGGAGACGCCGTCGAGGAAGCCGCCCTGCCAGGGCGGAGGGGCAGAGGCGCAGCCGGCCAGGCCGACGGCGAGTAGCAGAATAAAGAAACGAAGCATATTGGACTCCTGTTTTCGACGTATTCGTGCGACGCTCAGCGGAGCAGCAGCATGCGTCGCGTATAGGTGAACGACTCCTCGCCGGTGAGGGAACGGGCCCGCAGGCGATAGAGATAGACGCCGGAGCCGACTGCGCGGCCGGAGGCGTCGCGACTATCCCAGATGACGCGATAGTAGCCGCTCGCATGCGGCGTTGGAGGCACGGGCTGGGCGACCTGACGTCCCAGCACATCGTAGACCGCCAGATCGACGACCGCCTCTGCGGCCAGGCCGTAGGGAATGATCGTTTCCGGATTGAACGGGTTTGGATGGTTGGCGTTCAGGAAGAAGCGCTCGGGCACCGGTCGCAACTGCTGGTCGAGGCGTCCGCTCGCGTAGCGATTCCCCGCGCCGTCGCGGAGATCGTAGCTCAGGCGGAGACCGTCGGCTCCCGGGGTACGCGGCGCAAAGTGAAAGCGCAGCAGTGATCCGGTCGTCGTGGCCGGGCCGTTCAGGCTGCCGAGTTGCACGACGAGCTGTCCGGGCACCGCCTCCTGGCGGAGGAGAATCAGATCGCCCGGATCGGCGAAGATGTCGCCGGGGGCGATATCGACCAGTTCCCAGGCTTCGGGATCGTAGTCGAGGGCGAACCCGGCGCTCAGCAGCGATCCGGCGGTCAGCCGGAGATCGAGTTCCACCTGATTGCCGCGCTCGAGAGATTCCAGTTCGAGCGCCTGAGGGCCGGACTGTCCGGCGGCCAGCTTGGCTACCGGGTAGACCTTGGCGGACCAGTTCCACATCTGGATGAGGACGACCACGTCTTCAAAGTCCAGACGCCCGTCGCCAACGGGAACCAGGTCGGGCAGACTGCCGGTGGCCGGGCCGATGTCGGCGGAGGCGTCTTTGGGCAGCTTGTTCCAGGCGACGAGGAAGAGGGTCAGATCGTCCAGGTCGATGAGCTGGCTGCCGTCGTAGTCGGCGACCAGGTGGGAGATCTGGAGATCCGCTTCGCCGGGCGTGCCGGGATCGTTGTCACCGGGTGTCAGGCGGAAGCGAGCTGTGAAACGGCCGTAGCCGAGATCGGCGAAGGCGTCCCAGAGAACGCTGCTGGCGTAGCGGTTGATATCGGTGGTCTCGCTGACGACGGTGGCCGGTTGCCAGGAGGCGCCGCTGTCGGTCGAATATTCGCCGGTCAACGACAGCAGGTCGGTCTCGGCATCGGTGAGTTCGAATGGGATCTCGACGACGCGGCCTACCGGATCGGCCGGAGCGGTGAGCTGAGCGGCCGGGGGCAGGTTGTTGTCGACGCGGAAGTCGGCGGTGATCGCCTGCTTGCCGGCCGTATGGTCGGCGTCGCTGACGGTGATGACGAAGCGGACGACCTCGTCCTGCTGGGCGAGATTGGCGTCGGTGTCCCAGATCGCGGTCAGAGTCACGCCCTTGTACTGGGCGGAATTCAGCTCGGAGCCGATACCGGTGACAGTCGCCAGTCGGCGGGTGCCGCCCACTTCGTAGGCGAAGCCGATGGTGACGGGGCTGTCGTCGTCGTCGGTGATGGTGAAGTCGATGGATACCTGGCCGGACTGTTCGTCCACAGGCGTGATGACGGTGGCCACGGGCACGCCGAACTCCACTCCTTCGCCGGAGAGGGATATGTCGGTTTCGCGCCGGTTCGGGTCGTTGGCGCGGATGTGCAGATTGCCGGCGATCGTCCCTTCCTCAGCCGGTTCGAAGGTGACGGTGACGGCCTGCTCGCCGCCAGGCGGTACGTCGAAGGTGGCCGGTGAAACGGCGAACGGCGCCTCAGTGGTCATTTCGAGCACGCGCAGGGAGTCGACGCCTTCGTTGGAGACGACGAGCGGCCATTCGCCGACGCTGCCGATGCGCACGGCGCCGAAGTCGTGGTCATCGGTCGGTGTGGAAAGGACCATCTGCGGCTGCTCGGGCACGGCCTGACCGGTCAGCTGGATCTCCAGACGCGGGTTTTCGACGTCGTTGGAGCGAACGGTCAGGTTCTGGGTGAAGGTCCCCTCTGCGGTGGGAAAGAAGGTGACGGTCACCCGCTGGCTGCGTCCGGGCGCCAGTTCGAAGGCTTCGATGGAGGCGGTGAATGGTTCGGCCACCTCGACGGCGCGCACCTTGAGGGTATCTTCGGCACCTGCGCCGTTACTGACGGTGAAGGTCCACTCGACGCTGGTGTCGATCTTGAGGGTGCCGAAGTCGTGTGGTCCGATGTCGTCGACGACCATCTCGGGCTTTTCGGGCGGCGGCGGATCGACGGTGAACTGGACGGTGCGCGAGCGGCCCCACAGACCGTTCTGGTCCTGCATGCGGACGGAAACGGTGTGCGTGCCGACGCTCAGATCGGCGCTCTCGATCTTGCCGGCGACTTCTTCAAAGCCGCCTCCCCAATTGCCGTCAGCCGGTTCCATGGGGGTGGCGTTGCCCTCGCCGGGATCTTTGTCGATGAAGTATTCGGCGGCGGTGATCTGGAATTCGGCATCGCCGGTGTCTTCTACTGTTTTGCGGATGTTGAAGAACTTGCCGCGTGGGCGACCCCAGTTGCCGTCGGCATCCTGGAAACGGGTGTAGACAACGTGGCGGCCGACCTCCAATCCTTCGACGGAAATGTCGACGGTGCCGGCCTCGGTGTCGCCGTCGAACGAGCCGTCTTCGGGCTGCAGCGGGGTGGCGTTGCCCTCGCCGGGATCTTTGTCGATGAAGTATTCGGCGGCGGCGATGGCCGGGGCCGCGTCGGCGGTTTCGGAAGTGACGACGAGGGTGGAGGATTTGGGCCTCCCCCAGTTGCCCTCCTCATCCTGGAAACGGGTATAGGCGACGTGCGTGCCGGGATCCATGTTCTGGGTGTCGACTTCGTATTCCAGTTCGACGGTATCGCCTCCGAAGTCGCCGGAGATGGAGGTAGCGCTGCCCTCACCGGGATCTTCGTCGACGAAATACTCTGCGGCGACGATGGCCGGGAAGGCCATGTCCTCCTGCAATGTGACCTGAATTTTTGCAGATTTGGGTCGCCCCCAGACGCCGTTTTCGTCCTGGAAGCGGAGATAGGCGACGTGCGAACCGGATTCGATGTCGGCGGTGTTCAGTTCCAGCGAGATGTCGGCAGTGTCGTCGCCGAAATTGCCAGAAACGGAGGTTGCGTTGCCTTCGCCGGGATCCTTGTCGACGAAGTATTCGGCGGCGGTTAGTGCGGGGAAGGTCATCTCCTGCAGCGTGGTGACCTGCACCTTGGCGGACCTGGGTCTTCCCCAGACACCGTTTTCGTCGCGCAGGCGGACGTAGACGACGTGTGACCCGAAGGGCAGATCGGCGGTTTCGATATCGAAGGCGAGTTCGGCGGTATCGGCGCCGAAGCTGCCGGAAATGGATGTAGCATCACCTTCGCCCGGATCTCTGTCGATGAAGTATTCGGCGGCGGTGACGGGGGGGAATTCGAACTGAGTCGGATTGGTAACCTGGATGGCGCAGGACTTGGGTCTTCCCCAAACGCCGTTTTCATCCTGAAAGCGGAGGTAGACGACGTGTGACCCGGCCGCCAGATCGATGGAATCCAGGTTGAAGGAGACGTCGGCGGTGGCGCCGTTGAAATCGCCGGAGATGGATGTGCCATCACCTTCGCCCGGATCTCTATCGATGAAGTACTCGGCTGCGACTACGGCCGGAGGGACGTCGGCGTCGGCGACCACGACCTTGATGGCGGATGACCGGGGTCGTCCCCACTGGCCGTTCTGGTCCTGGAGGCGGATGTAGACGACGTGCGATCCGGCAGTCAGATCGGCGGTCTCCACCTGAAATTGGATTTCTTCGCTGCTGCTGTCGAAGCCGCCGTCCAGAGGGCTGAGCGGTGTGGCGTTGCCGAGACCTGGATCGAGGTCGACGAAGTACTCGGCGCCGGCGACGATCTCATCCTGAGCGCCGACAGGAAACGGCGCGGCGGTCAGGACCAGGGCTATCAGCAACAGCAGCGAGTTGCGAACAGATAGTCGATTCATAGAAGGACTCTCAAACTCGTGGCTTTTGATAGATTCCCTGGATTATTCCTCGCGCACGGTGGTGCCGGTGGCGCGGATGCTGATGGTGCCGCCCTGCTGCACGCTGGCCGGGTTGACCTCGACGCCGGTGACGACCGGACCGTTGTACGGCTCGATCCAGAGAGATGCGAGGGGACCGCCGTACATACCCATGTCGTTGCGGCTGCCGTCCGGATCGACGTGGGCAGCGCCGGTCAAACCGGTGTCGATGCAGGGAGATCCTTCCTGAAGATGGTAGTCGCCCTTGGATGGGTTGACGAATTCGGGATCATCCTCGATTCCGCCCACGTCCTGGGAGACTCCATCGCCGTAGTCCCCACCAACGTTGTCGAAGACGCAGTTGTAGGTAATAACCGGGGTAGCATTACTGCGGGTATAGAGTCCAAAACTCTGATTGTTGGCGACGATATTACTGGTGATCAAGGGGGCCGAAAGCTGCACGTTCAGGCCGTGAAAATAGATGCCGCCCCCGGTGTTCTCGACGCTCACGTTGTTTTTGAGCGTGGCGCTGGAACCCCACAGCATTATTCCGTTGCCGTTGTTGCCCTTGATCAGGTTGTTGGCGACGACGGTGTTGGCTCCTTGATCCCTCAGGAATAAACAGCCGGGAATGCGCCAGCTGTCCTGGGGGCCTCCGAGATTGCCCATGATGACGTTGTTGCTGATGATCGAGCCCTGGTCATTCTGAGCATACAAGGAGCCATTGGTATTTTCGATGATCTGGTTATTGCGGATGACCGAAGCGGAGCCGTGCAGGTTTATTCCCTGTTGGCCGGAACGCGACAGAACGCAATTGAGAACGGTGATGCTGCCGCCGCTGGTACAGTCGATGCCGACACCTCCCTTGGCGGTGATGGTCATTCCTTCGATGTGGGCAGACGTGTCCACATTGGCGCCGATGTTGATGGCATTGCCCGCCTGGGCATAGCTGAGGAGCACCTTGTCGGCTCCTTCGCCGATGAGGCTGACATTCTTTTCGAGGGAGATAGTCTCCGAATAGAAGCCTTCGGAGATGAAAATCGCATCGCCGTCATCGGCGCGTTTGACCGCTTCGGCTATGGTGGCATAGCCCTCGGGGTTGTTCACGTCCACGAAGAGATTGTCGCCGAGGGCGGGAACGGCGATGAAGAGCAGAAGAGCCAGGATGCGCCGCATGGCAATAGTCCTCCTGAAAATCAGATTGGGTGATGTGGAATTTTCAAATTCTGTGGAAAGAGCCTAAAAATCTAAAAAATATAATAAGATAATCAAGTCCGAATGTGATGTAGATCACCTTTCAACGGGTATTCCCGATGTCGACAATACTCGGATTACTGCCCGCCGCCCAGGGCGGGATGGCGGCGGATGCCCTGCAGGCGCTGGCGGTAGTAGTTGGAATTCAGGTTGTCGATGATGATGCCGCGCGAGAAGGAGGCGTGGGCGAAGTAGCCGGCGTCCAGGTAGATGCCGACATGGTCGACCTTCTTTTTGGAACTGAGTTTCATGTTGAAGAAGACCAGGTCGCCACGCCGCACCTGGTCGGGTTCCAGGTAGCGGGTGAAGGCGAATTGGTCGGCGGATACTCGAGGCAGATCCAGGCCGGCCCATCGATATATGGTCAGGGCGAAACCGGAGCAGTCGAGGCCGCTGTTGGGGTTGGTGCCGCCCCACACATAGGGGATGCCCAGCGGGTCCATGGCCCGGCGGACGATCTTGCTGCGCACTTCGCCGACGGTTTCGGCGGCGGCCAGCTGCGCGCCGGCCAGCAGGCCGATCAGAAGCCACAGGTTCAGTCTGCGCATCGCGGTTCCCTCACTTAGGATCACGGGTCTTGCTGCACCAATTATATGTATACCGGGATTTCTGGCAATTCACTTGCCCAGCAGCACGGCGACCTGACAGTCGGCCAGGAAACCGCCGTCGGCGGCCCGGATGAGAGCGGCGTCGGCGTCGCTGACGATCATGCGGCCGCCGCGTTTAACTGTATCTATTTTTATTTTAAGGGGGTTGTCGCCTATTTTTTTAGAATTTTTGACGGCGGTTTCGGCGCGCAACCAGTCGGCCATGCCGTGGATCGCCTTCTCTTTATTCACCTTGGCCGGGCCGTAGACCAGGCTGCCGTCGCGGGCGCGGACGGTGGGCACCAGACTGGGTTTTGCCTTTTTCACGCCCGAAGCGTCGAGGAGCAGACCGGTAAACGGGCCCTGTTTGCGCACGATATCGATGGCGGACGGAGGGGGCGGAGCGGCCTTTTCCGGTTTTTCTTCGGCCTTCTCTTCAGCGGCGGCCAGAGCCATCGAGGTCAGGCCATTTTCGCCGGTGAGGGATTGTTCGAGGGAAACGCGGGCCTCGACCTGGCCGTCGGGCAACTGGGTGCTCGTTTTTTTGGTTTCGTCGTAGGTCTTTTGCAACGCCTCGGTCTGCTGTGCCGACGTGCCGGCATCGGTGGCCTGTTGTTCCAGGGTCTGGTCGTCTGCGGCCGGCACCTGGGCAGTGGCCTGCTGGAGTTTCTGACGCGCCAGCTCTTCCGCCTTCTGGCGGGCTTCGGCGGCGGATGAGGCGACCACGACTGCCTCGACTTTGACCTTTCCGGCCTCGAAGTCGATCTGGCTCTGGGCGACCTGGCTGTCGTCGGCATCTGTTGCGACGGTTTTCAGCGGGTTATCCTTTGCCTCTTTCTCCACCTCGCCGTAGGAAGCGAGCAGCGTTTTGCGCTCCTCTTTCCAGGCGCGCGCCAGCTCCCGGTCACGGCTTTCCCAACTGAGGCGCGCTCCTTCCTCCATTTTGGTGAAGGCGGCAAACGCCTGCTTCTCCATCTCGCGGAAGGCGGCGAATTCGTCGTCCTCCGCCCCGAGGGGAGTGTTCCACGCCGTCAGGAGAGCTGCGGCGACCACGATCCATCCGATTTTCATTTTCACGGAATGCCCCCTTTTCAATCTTCGACCAGACAGACGCGTCCGCCATCGACGAACAGGCGCTGGTAGTAGCGCTTCTGGAAATTGCTGATGACGACGCCCTTGCTGCAGCAGGAGTGGGCGAATTTGCCGTCACCTACGTACATGCCGACGTGGGTGATACGGCCCTTGCCGTTCTTGTTGAAAAAAACCAGATCGCCGCGGGCCAGTTTCTTCTGCTCACCCGGGCCGCCCACCAGGGCACGGGATTTCTGCAGGTGCTTGTGCTGGTCGCGGCTGACGCGGGGGATGCGCACCCCCTGCTCTCCGTAGACGGTCTGGGTGAAGCCGGAGCAGTCGGCCCCCTGGCGGGTCTCACCCCCCCACAGGTAGGGGACGCCGAGAAAGGAGTCGATGCTGCGGCGGATGCTCTGCCAGTCGGCCGCTTTGGCAGTGGCAACCGGGGTCGAAGGAGATGGTGGGGGTGGCGGCTTTTTGATCGGTGGTTCCGGAATTTTTAGAGACTGACGGACAAAAGCGATTTCTTCGCGGATCATGCGGTCGATGGGAACGGTGTCGCCGTCCTGCTCGATGCGAACGACCAAGGCGAGGGCGAGCTGTTCGCCGGGCAAGCCGGTTTCGATTCCCCGCTGTACCCCTTTCAGGACATTTTCGGTCCGCGTTGTAGACCAGCCTTCGAGCAGGGCGTGCTCGTAGAGGCCGTAGGCGACGTTCCAGGGGACACCCGCGTCGACGGCGGCGCGCATGGATGCGTAGATCGCTTCGCGGCGCTGGAGTTCGGCGGCGTCGGCCGAATCGGTGAGGAAGTCGATGGACGACTGGACGATTTGGGCGGGCGTCTGGTCCTCTTCGGCCTGGGCCACGGTCACGCTCAGGGCGAGGGCCATCTGCGCCGGGTCTTCTCCGAGCTGTACGGCGCGGACGATTCCCTCCCCCGCCGCGTCAATCATGGCGGCGGACCAGCCCTCGTCTTCACCAGCATCCAGGATGTAGCCGAGCCAGGAGCGGCTGTCGGCGGTGGACATGCCAATTCTGTCCAGGCGGTCCAGGGTGCGCACGGAGGCCTGGAAGATGCCGTCGGTGAGATCGAAGCCGAGGGCGGCCTGGGCGATCTCTTCGACTTTGGCTGGTGGCAGTCCCGCAGCCAGGGCCCGATAGGAGAGGGCGGCGACCTGGCCGATGCGGGTCAGGGCCGAGGGGGTCAGGTCATCCCCCTCGCTCTCTTCCTGAAACTCGAAGATGCCGGCGCTGACGATGCCGTTCAGGGTGCGTGCCTGTTCGGCGCTCAACGCCTGCGTGGCTACAGCGCCCAGATCGCGCTGGATACGGGTGGCCAGCAGATCCCGCTGCTCCGCGAGCAAGCCGACCAGATCGTCGAGAAAACCGAAGCCGGTGGCCCGAACTGTGGAGGCGGAGAGCGAGAGAATCAGAATCGCAAAAAAAAGTCGGGTAAGCTTTGTAGTAAGCACCGCCACAATCTCCACCCGTTTCGAGTCTGTTCAATCGGTTCGGACAGACTCTCAGTCGATTTTCGATATGGCGCGGGAATGCGCCGGGAAATCTCTAAGAAGGCTTTCTAGTGGACCGCGCCTTTGCCCAGAAAAGAGGTGAGTCCGGAGGCCTGAACGCCGACCAGGACGTAGACGTGTTTTTTGTCGCGCCAGCGTTTGAGGACGCGCAGTCCGCGCAGTCCGACGTCCGTTTCCAGCATCTGCGCCTCGGAAACGATGCCATTGGCTTCGGTTCTCCTCGTGCCTATGCGCCCGAAGGAAAAGGCCAGATCCACGAGGGCGCGGTAGGTCGCCGTTTCCCAACTGCCCGCCTCGTTCACATAGGAAGCTTCCATCTGGCCCCGGCCGTAGTGCCAGCCCTGCTCATCGGGCGTTTTGCGGATCCATCCGGGGCGCTTTTTGGGGAAGGATCTGACTCCGCCCCAATCGGCCCCTCCTCCAGACGCGGCCAGTATCCAGCCGTGATCGTCCACCTCGAAACTATCCAGCCGACACTGTTCGGGAGAGATGGTCGGTAGATCGATCATGTCGACTTTTTGTCCTATGGCGCCGAAGCTCTCTCCCGATAGCTGCGAGCCCCTAACGCGCACGTAGGTGGACCAGGCCAGGTGCGTGCAGGCCATCTGCGCCGCCTGGGCGTAGGCGGCATCGCTGGTAAAAGCGCCGAGGGGGCTGAAACCGATGCCGGCCAGCCCCCTCGAAGGCTTACAAAATGCAGAGGGATACTGCTTGTTCAGACGCGAATGGACCTGGGCATCAAGCCGGGCGGGCTTGCTCCCACTACAGGAAGTCAGGAGCAATGCCAGCCCGGTGAAGCCGATCCAGGTAGCCGCGCTTCTCATTGAGCTTTATCGAACGCTTCGAGTTCCTTTTCCAGATCCGCATGGGCCTGCGAGGCGCGGAAGCGATTGTAGAGGACTTCCTTGGCCTTGACATCCGCCATCATCTGCTGGGCGACATCCGCCTTGGGCAGGAGCATCAGCACGTAGGCGGTGTAGGAGCCGTTCTTCTTCTGGAGGGTAAAGACCTCCTTGGTCTTTGCACCGCGCAGCGTCGTTTTGGTCACGGTTTTGGTCACCGAGGTGAACGATTCCAGCAGCTCGGAATTCTCTCCGGTGCCGACTTCTTCCTGGAACATCTTGGTCAGGTTCCCGAGCCTGGTTTCGATCTGCTGGGAAATGTCGGTCTGAGCCAGGGTCTTGGCCTTCTGGATGGCCATCTGTTCGCGCATCGATTCGCCGCTAGAGGAAGCGACGTAGAAGGCCGGATCGTCGGGCGGACTCAGAAACCAGGCCGGCTTCTTGGGCGCCGAGGAGCAGCCTACCATGGCGATGAGGGTCAAACCCAGAGCCAGGCGGCCCAGCGAGGATAAGGTGCGCATAGTCTCTCTCCTTTGTGAGTTTTTCGAAAACATCAACATCAGGTTTTTTTGCTTCGCGAGGTGGTTAAAAGATATAAAATTTAACTGCCATCTTCAATTTGCTTTTTTTTCCTGCGAAAAATGTGATTTAGATCACATTTTTTGAATGTTTACAGTCGGTCCAACGCTTCTGCCAGGATGCCTTCCTCAAAATTTCGGGCCGCCTTGGAGAACGCTTTGACGCCGGCTTGCTGAAAGTCGGCGCCGAAGCCCTTGACGCCTGTCAGAGAGGTTTTGAAGATCTCGGTGCCATCCGCCTGCCTCTTCAGGGAGAGAGTCAAATCGAGCAGGGAGTTGTAGATTTTCTGGAAGCGGTTCCCCTGGCGTGTTTCGGCGTCGATGAGGACCACCACGTCCGCCCGTTCGGCACTGTCGGCAAACTCGACGCCGCGATCGGTGAGCAGACGCTTGACGACCGGTTCGAGCACCGGCACCTGGAGCGGTTGCCCCAGATTCTTTTCGCTGCTCTGGATGTAGATTCGTTGCCGGGAGACGGTCAGCTCGACGTCGATGAAGGGTGCGGTAAAACGGTCGAGGGGCAGGTCGGCAGCGTCGGCGGGGAGCAGGGCGGCCAGGTCGACCCGGGCCCGGATGGTTTGGACCGGTTCGGCTCCCTCGATGCGGGTGAGGCGGGAGACTGCGAGGCCATCGGCCGCAGAGCGCACCTGTTCGACGAGTTGACCACTGCCTCTGGTGAAGGCGAGTGCGAGGGGCAGATCGGCGACCGGGAGAGAATCTCCAGGTGGGCCGTAGACCGCTCGAATTTCGACCGGGACGTCGATTTCGGTGCCTCGCTTGAGATCGCCAGCGATGGGGGCGGGCCGCAGCGCGATGGCGGCGAGAAGGTCGCGAATGCGCGCCGGTATGGCGGTGTCCAGATTTAATTTTTCACCCTGGTAGTCGACCGCGAGCGGATCGCCCAATCCCTCGGCCAAGGGGCGCAGGGCCTGGAGGTAGAGGGGCAGGGCTGCGGCGATCTGTCCGGGCATTTTTTTCTCCGCCTGGACGAACAGCTCGAAGGTGCGGCGGCGTGCGTCGTCGATTTTCTGCTGCCGCAGCTGGGCGAATTTCAGCTCGGAGAGCCGGGTGTAGACCCAGAATTCCTTTTTGCCTTTCCAGGTATCGACGATTTCGACGCCGGCCAGGTCGGCCGAGACCATGGTCTGGATCTGCGCTGAGTACGCCTGGCGGATGCCGAAGTTGTCTTCGATCTCCTTCGATTCGACGGCGCTGGATATGCTCACCTCGATCTGGGTGGCGATATCGTTCAGGGCGTTCTGGGTCGCGGTCTCCCGGTCGGCGGCCAGATCGCCGCTCCTGGTGGCGACGCCGATGCCGATGTAGTGCCCCGCGACGGCAGGCCTGTTGCGAACCCATTTGGGCGCTTTGGCGGCGTCCAGACCGGTTCCAATCAGCAGCACCAGGATCGCGATATGAGCTCTCGACAGCACGGCATTCCTCCTGGATTGCACTATGGACCGACCTGGACGTTGTATGCCTCCCAGGCGGCGATATCCCCTTTGACGCGCTCCAGGGCTTTTTTCTGCTTCTCGGCCGGCTCCTTGATACGCAGCTTCAGCGCCTCTGTATAACACTCGCGCGCGCGCGCAGTGTCACCTTTTAGTTCTGCGATCAGGCCGAGGTTGTAATAGAGCGCGGCGTATTTCTTGTCTTTGGCCAGGTATTTTTTGCGATTTTTTACGTTCTGGACCGCCTTTTTCACTTTGTCGTCCAGGATCTGCGTCGCCTCGTCGAACATGCCCAACTCGAGGAAGCTGAAGGCCTGGTCGCAGTCCTCTCCGGAGCACTGTCCGTCCCAGCGAACCTCTTCTTCAACCCGATAGGGGGCGACGTAGCGACAGACGGCGTCCAGGGCGTCGTCGATCAGCTGTTTTTCAATTTCACCCTTGCCCGGCAGTTTCGTTTGTGAGGCCTGGGCATGATTGATTTTGGTTTTCTCGAAGGTCTGTCGCTGGTTTTGCTGGGCGACGATCAGTCCGGATTCGACGGAGACGATCTTGACGGTCAGATCCAACTCTCCCCGGCGGATCGTACCCGGTGCCATGATGTCGGCGTATACCGACCGGGTCTTTTTCTTTCCCTTTTTGTCGGTATAGGTCTCTTCGCCGGTTTTGATTTTGAGCTTTTCGCGCGTGCCTTCGTCGTACACCCGAAAGACGTTGACCGAGCCGTAGACCAGCGCTTCGACGCCCAGGATCTGGCCCATCTCGACCGCCGACGATTCGTCCACCATGCCCGAGATGGAGAAGTTGTGTTCGGCCAGCAGGGCGTCCAGCTGCGAGCGCTCGAGGATCTCGAACTGTCCGGTCGCCTGGAGACGGGCACCGAGGGTGTTGGTGATGCGGCCGCGGGGATCGCTGCTCAGGGGAGTTACGGCGATCCGCTTGACGTTGCTCAGGTTCACCTCCGAGGGGATCGTCCGGGCCAGTTTCACCTCTTTGGCCGCTTCTGCGGGCGAGAGGAAGGAAGAGAGAAGCAGACTGGCGACAGCGATAAAACTCGGAGAAGAGAATTTTCTGAAGCGCATGTATCAAATACCTCCCTTTAGAGGGTGGCAGCCTTTTCCATATTTAAACCATATATAGGTAAGAGACGCAGGAGTCTCCGTCAAGGAGAAAGGTCAGGCGGCCGAATCAGCCACTCAGGCCGTCGTCGCCGATGGCATAGCAGCGGCCGCCGACGCGCAGCAGGATCAGATCGTCGCCGCGCAGGTTTTCACACTCTATGGAGCCCCCCTGGTTGACCAGGATCAAATCGTCGTCGATGCGGGCGACTTCGGCCTGGCCGATGCGTTCGGTCTGCACCCGGGCGCGCCGCAGATGGGCGTGACCGGGACAGAGTATCACGCCGAGGTTGCGGCGTTCGATCAGGCCGGAGGGAGTGAAACGCAGATGATACTGTTGGTGCCACTGAGAATTCTCCTTCCCCTTCATGGGGGGTGGATCCCAGCCATCGCCGAGGGAGAAGAAGGCATTGTGCTGGTACAGGAAATGCGTTTCGAGGGAGCTCCCGTCCCGCTCGAGCAGGAAACTCCGCTGCTCTTCGTCGACGGCAAACTCGTTCCAGGAGTGGATGTTCCACTGCAGAGCGGAGACGATGCCCGGCCGGGCGACGAACTCGTCGACCAGGAGGATGCAGGTGTGCTCTTTGAGATAGAGGACGTGGCGCCGGCAGCGGGTAGCGCGGTCGGCGTAGCTGGCGTCGGCGGTGCCGCGGAAATAGGCCAAATGCTCGTCTTCGAATGGGTGGTCGATGTAGCCGGCCGAGTCGTGTGAGCGCATCAACTGCGGCGCATCGGAGAGGGTGAGGCAGTTGTGCGATTTGGTGTGCCAGACCCAGTGGGCGTGATGGTCGGAGCCGTAACCGCTGTAATAGCCGCTGGGCATGGCGAGAACGCGTCCGCCGACGTGGAGGATGAAGTCGTTGTTGTTGGCATGCGAGTGGCTGTAGGAGCCAAAGCGGGAGGAGCGGAAGATGAAGGCCACATCGCGGGCGGGATCGCGGAGGTCGGTGCGCAGAGCGGCCCAGCCGGCAACGGGAAAGGTGCGCAGCACGGTGGAAGTCGAAGCGGCCGGCTGCGCGGCAGGGGGCGGAGGGGCCAGGAAGAGCTGGGCGTTGACGCCGGGCATCTGCCGCTCCGCAGGGGTGTCGAGCTGTTCCGCCTCGCGGCGAAAGGCTGCAACGTAGGCGTTGAATTCGCCGGTGTCGGTCTCCCTGCCGATCAGGTCGACCAGGTCGGCGTTGCTGTGCCAGCCGCTGGCCCAGCGTTCGGAGTGGTCGCCGAAACCCATCCACTCGGCATAGGGAGGCAGACACCACTGGCGCCAACGGGCGTGATTGCCCCAAAAGGGGCGGCGGTAGAGGTCGATGCCGGTGGCGCGCTTGCAGGAGGAGGCGAACATGGTCATGATGGTGATGTAGGCCAGGCCGTAGGAAGGGCCTTCGGACCAGGCACCGTCGTCGCCGGCCCAGATCGGCCAGATGCCGCAGAGCACCGGGCGCAGCCATTCGAGCCAGCGGTTCGCGGCGGGAATGTGTTCGTGGAAGACCATGGCGATGTGGGCGAGGAAGACGATCTCGCGGCCGGCGTGCGAGTCGAATCGGGTGATGCCGTAGCAGCCGAGGTCGTGCATGTGCTCGAAGGTGATCTCGCCGCGCCGACGGTACTGGTCGATGACGACGGTCCGTTCCTCTTGGGTGAACTGGTCCCAGACCCAGTCACAGGCGTTGGCGCCGTGCCAGATGACCGACATATGGGCCTCGTCGTTGTGGCCGAGAAAACTGGATCCCTCCGGGTTCCAGCGGGAGATGGAGGCGAGGCGCTGGCAGGCGGCCCGGGCATAGGCTTTTTCGCCGCTGACCAGATAGGCGAGGGCGAGTGCTTCCGCTCCTTTGACGAAGGCGCGCGAGCCCCACATGGTGGGGTACCATATCTTCCAGAAGGCGGCGTAGTCGGTGTTGCGATCGGGCAGGAATTCGGGTTCGGGTATTTCGTGCGATTTGGGGAGTAGAGCGTCGGCGCTCGCTTTGAGCTGGTCCCAGCCATCGGGAGGAGCATTTCTGAGCTGCTGTACTTGCTCTGGGCGGAGATAGATGCGAGGATGTCCCTCGGGCAGGCGGCGCAGCCACTCCGCGGCCGGAGGGATTTCGAGTTCGGCGGCGTCGGCCGATATGTGGAACTCGAAGATTTCAGACGCGCGGTCGGCGGCGGACCATTTCCAGAAGTAGCGACCGGGCGGGAGGGGCTGTTCCGGCAGATAGAGAGGGTCTTCGAGATGGTCGACGTCGAGGATCTGGTCGGTGAAGTCGGGATCGCGTGCGACCTGGAGGTGGAAGTCGGCGGCTTTGTCGACCGGTTTCCAGGCGAAGACGGGTGGGTTGGTGCCGGGGTTCGATTGGTGGCAGGGCTGGCGAGGGTCGACGTGGGGATGGGGGTGTCGGGTTTCTTTCATCTGTTTGCACTCCGATCTATCGCAGTGGTTGCCCCGGCAGAGAGGCGAGGATATAATGGGTATCGGTAGCACTTTGTTCGATGTCGACAATTCACAAAAGTAAGAGTACCGCACATGTTGAGTAAAATCTCGGGGATGAAAGAAAAAAATGGAGTGGAATAATTTCCGTGTGACCTCATGGGTCGTCGTGGCGTTGATCCTCGCGGCGACCGTCGGATGCAAGGAGAGAAAGATGTTCGTTCTGAGTGCAGATGAGCTGGCTTCCTTTCAGATTGTCGTTCCGGTGCAGGGGAGCGCGGCGGAGAAGCGCGCCGCCGAGGTGCTGCAGCAGTATCTGGAAAGAGTTACCGGTTTCGAGCTCGCCGTTGTGGGAGACGATCAGCCAAAGAAGGAGAGAGAAATTCTGCTGGGGGACAACGCCCGTCTGCGGGAGTTGGGGATTGAGATAGATTTCCCCGCTCTGAAGGCGGATGGTTTTGCGATCAAGACGGTCGACGGCAGACTGGTCATCGCCGGCGGCTCGGAAAAGGGAACTCTATACGGAGTGTACGCTTTTTTGGAGGAATATCTGGGCTGTCGCAAATACAGTCCGGAGGTGGAGGTGGTGCCGGCGCTGGAGCGGATCGAGTTAGCGGCGATCGACACCACGCAGGTGCCGGTGATCGAATTCAGGGAGGCATACTACCGATTGGCGGGAGATCCGGGCTACGCCGAGTGGCACAAGCTGGACAGCCACCGGGAGGACTGGGGACTGTGGGTTCACACCTTTGCCCCCTTGCTGTCGCCGGAGGAGTATTTTGAGGAGCATCCGGAGTACTTCTCGCTGGTCAAGGGGAAGCGGGTGCCGAACGGGCAGCTCTGTCTGACCAACGAGGAGGTGTTTGCGATCGTGGTGGCGGGTTTGCGCGAGCAGATGGCGGAGAAGCCGGAGGCGCACTACTGGTCGGTGAGTCAGAACGATACCTTCAGCAACTGCCAGTGCGACGCCTGCCGGGCGATCGACGAGCGGGAGGGGTCGCCGTCCGGGACGATGCTGACGTTCGTCAACCGGGTGGCGGCCGAATTTCCGGACAAGACGATTTCGACGCTGGCGTATCAGTACACGCGTGCGGCGCCAAAGACGGTGCGGCCTGCGGAGAACGTCAACATCGTACTGTGCAGCATCGAGTGCAATCGCAGCCTGCCGATCGCCGATGATCCGAGCAGCGCTTCGTTCCGAAAGGACACGGAGGACTGGGCGAAAATCTGCGACAACATCCTGGTCTGGGACTACGTGATCCAGTTTGCCAATCTGGTGAGTCCTTTCCCCAATCTGCGCGTGCTGCAGCCGAATATCCGCTACTTCGTGGAAAATCACAGCGTGGCGATGTTTCAGCAGGGGAATCGGGAGATCGGTGGGGAGTTCGCGGAACTGCGGACCTATCTGATCGCCAAGTTGCTGTGGAATCCGGAGGCGGACGTGGAAGCGCTGATGGACGATTTCCTGCAGGGTTACTACGGGGAGGCGAGAGTGCACATCCGCCTATACATCGACAGGATGCACGACGCGCTGGAGGCGTCGGGTCAGCATCTGAACATCTTCGGCAATCCAAACGGGCCGGTGGAGGGGTATCTGTCGCCGGCGCTGATCAAGGAGTACAACGGGTTATTCGACAAAGCGGAAGCTGCAGTGAAGGATCGCCCGGAACTGCTCCAGAGGGTCGAAGCCGGGCGATTGCCGCTGCACTACGCCATGCTGGAGCAGGCGAAGCAGCGGGGGACGGGTGAGGGAGGAATGTTCGTGCGCGGAGCGGAGGGACAGTGGGAGGTGCCGGCGGGGATACGGGAGAGGCTGGAACTGTTCACCCGGCTGTGTAACCGGCAGGGGGTGACGCGGGTGACGGAGTGGCACACCACCCCGGACGAGTATCAGGAGGGGTATCTGAAGCTGTTGGAGCGGCCCCCGCTGGAGCATCTGGCCCGGGGAAAAAAGGTGGCGCTGAATCCGCCGTTCGATTCGAAGTATCCGGCGGATGGGGAGGAGACGCTGACCGACGGGCTCCGAGGGGCGCTGGACCACAGCTACGCCTGGCTGGGGTTCGAGGGGGTGGACATGGAGGGGGTGGTCGATCTGGAGGAGGTCACGTCGGTGCATCGGGTGAGTGCCGACTTTCTACAGGCATCGGGGAGCTGGATCTTTCAGCCGGAGCGGGTGCGCTTTGCCGTTTCGGAGGACGGGCGGGAATTTGTGGATGTGGGGGTTGCGGAGAGCCGGGTCGATGAGCGGAAAGGGGGGATCTTCGTAGAGAGTTTCACCGCGGAGTTCGAAGCGGTCGAGGCGCGCTTCGTGCGGGTGCGGGTCGAGAGCAGGAAGAGCTGCCCGAATTGGCACATTGGGGCGGGCAGCCCCTGCTGGATTTTCGTCGACGAGCTGATCGTGGAGTGATGTTGGGAGGAAGCTGAGCGTCGATCAGAAGATTGAATCGGAGTTCTTATGTCGACTTTGGCGATCGCCGACACAAGAGCTCCGAAAAAACGGCTGTCAGAGAGAGGTTTTGGCGGCGTCGAGAGATAAGCCAGTTGCCCAAGGGGATGCGGTTCGAAAGCCGGTGGTTCGGGTCCGGAGGGTGTAGATCTCGTCACCGTAGGAGACGTAGAGGGTGGAGAGATCGGGGCCGCCAAAGACGCAGCTTTGAGGTCGTTTGGGATTCCAGCTCAGAAGGACGTCGGGGAAATTGACGACGCCCAGCAGTTCGCCACTCGGAGAGAACAGCTGGACGCCGAAGCGGGTGGCGACATAGAGCCGGCCCGAGTCGTCGGTGGTCATGCCTTCGGCCTGGCTTCCGGTCGTTTTTTCCGGGGGACGACCGTAGCGTCCGTTGCCCAGAAAGAGTTCGGCAAAGCGGCGGCGGTCGCCCAGGCTGCCGTCGGTGAGGACGGTGGACGCCCAGATATGATTGTCTTCCGGATTGACCAGGAAGAGCGTGGAGCCGTCGGCGGCGAGGGCCATGGACGTCTGATCTGGAAGCTCTTCTTTGACTGTGGTTAAAGATCGGTCCTCCGGAGAGAAATAGTATATCGCATTCTCCTCACTCCCCTCTACCTTCGCAGTGAAGTAGATTCCCCCCCTGATATCCCCCACGAGACGCCCGGGCAGGCCAATGGAGCTGGAACTGTCGACCAAGGTGGTCAATATCCGCCCTTCCACATCCAGCTCGACGATGCGTTTTCCCTGTATATCGACAGCGGCCAGATGGCCGTTGGCCAGAGGGATCAGATCGCCCAGTTCGAGTTCGGGATCGAGCAGGATTTCGGAGCCGTCGGGCATGAGGGCCCGCAGGCCTCCCGGCCGGTACGCGGAATAGAACACGCCGTCCTGCCAGGAGAGTCTGGCGACTGGAGTGGCGCGAGAACGACCGTCGAGCTGATCGATCTGTGCCGCGTTCAGGCGTTCTGGTCGGGAATCTTTGGGAACGACGGCGTGGAGCGCGTCACTGCGTTCGAGCAGCAGATGCGAATAGGAGGAGCGCGGCAGGCCGACGACGCACAGAGCAATATGCAGACCGATCAAGCCGACGGTGGCGGTGCGTCTGAAGGGGCGGATGAGATACTGGCTGAGGAGGTAGCTGACCAGGCCGGAGAGCAGCAGGACGATGGAGAATTTGAGGAAGACGGGTCCGTCCCAGGTCAGCAGCATGAGGCGAAAGACCAGGATCAGAGGGTAGTGGACCAGGTAGATGAGGTAGGAGTTGGCCGCCAGTTTTGCGTTGATCTCCGAGGGACGATTCATGTAGCGATGGGTCAATCCGATAAAGGCGACCAGGAACCAGATGACGAGGAGAGACTCGAAAAAGGAGCCGAGGGGGATCAGGAGATACATAGGGGGAGTCGCTCCCCCGAGTTTGTAGATGCCGAAGCCGACCAGGCCGGTGAGAACCAGACTACCGAGCAGCGCGAAGAAGGTGCGCAGGCCGGGTACGCGTCCGTCGACGAACCAGCGGTGTCCGTGTACATAGATGCCCAGCACGAAAAAACCGCCGTAGACGAAGATGCTGGTGAGGGGGCTGTGGAGGAGGAAGGCGAAGAGCCCGCCGGGGAGTCCGAGGGCGTTGCCGACGCTTTTGAGCGCGCCGATCAGCAGGGCGGCGACGAGCAGCACCTTGGTGAAAGAGGTCGTTTCCGTCGTCGGGTTCGCGGAGACGGGAAGGCGGTGTCCCCATTTCTTCCAGGCGGCGTGTCCCAGCGCGAAGAGGAGGAAGAATTGCAGCAGGACCGACAGGAACCAGTAGTGCATCTGGTGGAACTGGGGGTTGGTGGTGAAGACTACGGGTGTGAATCCGGCTGTGAAGCCGCTTTTTAGAAAGGATGCCCAGAAATCCCAATAGCTGGCGCTGGAGAGGCCGTTGAACGACTGGCTGTAGTAGCCCAGATAGGGCATGAGCGGTCCGAGGAAGAGGATGCAGAGGAGGAGGGGGATGCCCAGGCGTTTGAATTTGTTGGCGAGGAACTGGCCGTAGCTCCTGCCGCGCAATGACGGCAGGGCGAAATAGCCGGCCACGAAGAACATGGCCTGCATGATCGGGAGGTTGGCCAGGAGATTGCGGAGCGTGAGAAAAAACCCACCGCTGTCGGCCTCTATATAGAATTCGTTCAGTCCCGAATAGCCGGCCGAAACGTGGAAGGCCACGATCAGCAGCACCATGATATAGCGGGCATTATCGAGGCACAGCACGCGAGTTGCAGAGGGAGAACGCGAGAGATCCATACTGCTTTTCTCCTGGAGGTGTGACCGGGGTTAGGCGTTATTGCCGTCTCCAGGGGCAACTTGCGTGCCAGGATCAATCTATTGTTCTTAATATATTGTTTTTACTTAAAATATAAAAAATAGAAAAAAATCGGGAAGCAGTATTCTGGCGGTCTGTACCGATTGCGAATGGCGAAATTGGCCATTGTGCTGGAAAGACCCGTTCACGGTACTTCCGCCTCTCTCAATAAGCGGTGAATCTCCTCTGTCTGGCGTTCGTCCCCGGCAGCGGACTGCAGGTAGCGCCGGGCGTGCAGGATGGTCTGTTCGCGCGCTTCCCGACGGGCGTAGATATGCGCCAGTTTGTAGTGGGCCATGGCGTAGTCGGCGTCGAGTGCCAGCGCTGCTCTGTAGGCTTTCTCGGCTCCATCTCCATCCTTCCGGAGTTCGTACAGCAGACCGAGGTTGAAGTGAATATCCGGCTGTCGATCGTCCAGCGCCAGCGCTCGTTCGAACGCTTCGATCGCCTCGTCCAGGCGTCCCACGAGGGCATGGGCGTTGCCCAGATTGTACCACACATCCGCCTGGTAGGGGTCGATTTTAAGGGAGCTGGCGTGGGCGGCCGCGCTCTCCTGGTGGCGCCCCAGCTGTCTGTACAGCGTCCCCAATAGATTCCAGACATCGAGCGCTCGCGGCTTGAGTTCCAGAACTTTTTCGTATGCCTCTGTCGCCGGGGACAGGCGTCCGAGGTGGCGATTATTTTCGGCTATGGCCATCCAGTAACGCCAGTTTTGCGGGCTGGCCGCCGCTGCCCGGCCGTAGGCGTTCAGCGCCTGCTCCCGCTCACCGCGATTCCGGTGATGCGCTCCCAATCCCTCCCAGCCGTACGCCCTTGCATTTTGGGAAAGAGATGCCGTTTCCAGCAGGCGGGTGTAGCGCTGTACGGCGCTGTGAGCGTCGGCGTTGAGGGCGACCCAGGCCAGGGTATGGAGCGCTGCGGCTCCGCAGACGAGGAGGGAGGAAACAGTCAGCAGAGGGGGAGGTAGCCTCTCGATGAAGGCGAGAGCGGCCCAGAGCACCAGGGGTAGAGCGGGCAGGGAGAGGATGTCCCAGTCGCGAAAGAAGCCGATCTCCGGATTGGCGAGGAAGGAGAATGCCAGTGGGAAAAGGGATGCACCGGCCAGGAAGAGGCGGTCCCCGTTCCAGGGATTCCGCGCATTGCCGCCGATGGCGAGCAGGATGAGAAGGGCGGCCGGGGCGACCAGCAGCTGCTGGTTGAGGAAATCCCACCAGTGTCCTGGTGCCACCAGGGAGTACGCCTGCGAGGGGTCCGGTTCTCCCCATAGGGGCAGCAGGTGACTGTCGCGCAGGTTGCCCAGGTAGCTACTTACGTCGAAGCCGATGCCGGTCAGGATGCCGGTCAGGACGAGCGGGAAAAGGGCCAGGGAGATGAGGGCACGCCAGTGATTTTCAGGTTTGCGGTCGCGCTCCAACTGTATCCGCGCTGCGAGTCTTGCGGGGATTCCGAGCCGGATCAGCGCCAGAAGGACCAGGGAGGGGACCAGCATCGATAGGAAGAAGTGGCCGGCTACCAGCGCGGCCAGCAGGCATGAACAGAGCCACAGGGGGGAACTGCCGCGCAGATAGCGCAAACCGCTCAGCAGGTAGAGGAGCATGCCGGGCAGGAGCAGGGGATAGTTTTCGACGTAGCCGAAGAAGAATTGTACGAAGCCGGGAGTGACCAGAAAGGAGAGGATGATCAGGCGCTGCAGGCGAGAATGGGTGAGAATGCGGGCAACGGGAAACGTCAACAGCAAGTAGCATACACCCGATGTGTAGCTGATCAGGCGATAGGTCGTTGCGGGGGAGAGAGATGCCGTGCTCATCCCGAGATCGTAGCTCCGGCGAATCAGCCACAGGAGAAACGGCTCGTTGTCGAAACGGTCGCTCTGGAAGGAGAGATTGCGCAGCGTCAGGTAGCCATCGCCCAGCAGGTGGGTCGCCGTATCGAGCCACGTGAAGAGGAACAGGGCGAACAGCGCTATGCCGGTCCGCAGCGACCAGGCGAGCGCACCGCCGCTCCACGGGTCGATGTTCTCCGGCAGCCCGTGGAGGGATGAACTCCAGGTCGGTTTCCAGGCGAGGAGTAGAAGGGAAGCGCTGCAGAGGGTGAATCCGATTCGGAACCAGGTGGGAAGGTAGATCAGCTGGTCCAATCCCCAGACTCGGGTATACTGCCCAAAGCCGACCAGGAGGTGGGCCGCCAGGAAGAGTGCGGTCACCGGAAACAGGCGTTGCCGGTAGTTTGCGGATGACATTGGGGCTTCTCTAAGCGGATGGAGGCTGTGCGCGCCAGGTTTTTGGCAAAGCGCCTTGGGAACAGCGAATGAGAATGTTCGAGCAGGGGATCATTTGATGAGCCGTGGGATTGTTTCTAATTTACCAGCACGTGCGCTGTTCATTATAAGGATATGAATGTCCAAAAGAGGAGGAAAGGCCATGGCCAAGTGCGTCGGCATTCTGACCGCCGGGGGGGATAGTCCCGGTCTGAACGCAGCCATCCGGGGGATCGGCAAGGCGGGGGAGGAATCCTACGGCATGCAGGTCATAGGTTTCAGGGATGGGTTCCGCGGTTTGATGGAGAATCGCACGGTGCGGCTGGAGGGGAAGTCGCTGTCGGGTATTTTGACGTTGGGGGGCACGATTCTGGGGACCAGCCGGGACAAACCGCATCGGATGCCGGTGGGTAGCAAGGTGCTGGATATGACCGAGGCGATGGTCGAGACGTATCACAAGAATCATCTGGACGCCCTGGTCTGCCTGGGGGGTGGGGGCACGCAGAAGAATGCGCACCGGCTGATGGAGAAGGGGCTCAACGTCATCACTTTGCCAAAGACGATAGACAACGACGTGGCGATGACGGACGCCACCTTCGGCTTCGATACGGCGCTGGGAATCGCCACCGAGGCGATCGACCGGTTGCACAGCACGGCACACAGCCATCATCGGATCGTCGTGGTGGAGATCATGGGGCACAATACCGGCTGGCTGGCGCTGGGAGCGGGGATGGCCGGAGGGGCGGACGTCATCCTGATTCCGGAGATTCCCTACGATCCCAAGGTGGTAGTGGAGGCGATTCGCCGCCGCAGTCGCGAAGGGAAGAACTTCAGCATCGTGGCCGTTGCGGAAGGGGCGCTGGATAAGAAGGAGGCGGCCGCGTTTAAGAGGGCGGAAAAGGGGAGGGAAAAAGCGAAGAGTAAGGTGGAAAAACAGAAGGCCAAAGCGCGCCTGGAGAAGCTGGAAAAACAGCGGATCGGACATACTTTGCGTCTGTCGGATCAGCTGGAGAAACTGACCGGTTTGGAGTCGCGGCTGACCATTCTGGGGTACTTGCAGCGAGGTGGAACCCCTTCGGCCGCCGATCGACTGCTGGCCACTCGCCTGGGGACGGCCTGTGCGCAGTTGATTGAAGAGGGGGTGTACGGGGTTATGGTGGCATCGGTTGGGGACAAAGCGGTGCCTGTGCCGCTGGCGGAGGTGATGGGCAAGCGGAAGTGCGTGCCGCAGGATCATCCGTGGCTGGAGAGTGCGCGGAGTATTGGAGCTTGTTTGGGAGAGTAAACCCACGAAGGGACGAGGGATGATGAGTGATATTCAGCGGGAGATCGAAGCGCGCAAGGAGCGGTGGCGGCGGTTCCTGACCCCCGGGGATCCGGAGGCGCCAGCGCACATGTTTCTGGTCCGCGTGGCGGGAGACGGCCCGGCCCGGCCGCCGCTGTGGCCGGAACGGAAGGAAGAGCGGATCGAGTGGGCCTGGCAGACATACGAAAAGCAGCTGGAACGGGCGGAGTGGCTGTGCGACGATGCGGTTCCCTGTTTGCAGGTGTCGACGGGGACCGAGATTTTCGCCGAGGCGTTCGGCTGCCCGGTGCATCGGGCGGAGGACAACATGCCGTTTGCCCTGCCGAAGATCGGTGCGGCGGCGGAGGTGACTGCTCTCCGCGTGCCCGAGCTGAGCAGTTCGTCACTCGACTATCTGTTCGAGATCGGCGACGAACTGCGGCGGCGGGCGGGGGACGAGGCGGTCATGCGTCTGATCGACGTGCAGAGCCCGATGGATATCGCGGCGCTGATTTGGGAGAAGGTCGGGTTTATGGTGGCGATGGTCGAAGCGCCCGAAGCGGTGAAGGAACTGGCCGCCAAGGTGGGAGAGTTGCTCAAGGGGTTTCTGGATGAGTGGTTCCGGCGCTACGGCACGCAGTACGTGGCCCATTATCCGGACTACTTCATGGAGGGGGGGATCACGGTGTCAGAGGACGAGGTGGGGGCAGTGAGCAGCGAGATGTTCGCCGAGTTCTTTCGCGACGAACTGGTGGCGCTTTCGGAGCGGTATGGCGGGATTGGGGTCCATTGCTGTGCCCACGCCCAGCATCAGTGGGATCATTTCAAGAGTCTGCCCGGTCTGCGCCTGCTCAATCTCAACCAGCCGCACGCAGTGGTGGCCGAGGCGTATGATTTTTTCGACACCGGGATTGCGCAGATGCACTACGGGTACGAGCGGCGGGGGGGAGTCGAGGAATGGCCAGGGCAGCATCCGACCGGGCGGCGGATCGTATTTGAGACGACGGTGGAGGGTCGGGAGCAGGGGATGGCGGCGGCCGAGAGTTTTGCGGCCATGCGCGCTGTGGGATAGCGCTTTCTCTCCCGGATTGGATGGGGGGAAGGCAGATACCATCGCCGAATTCCGGTATTTTATGCATCTTTACGTCGGCGTTCCATGCCATTTTTCATCGGGAACGGCAAACGGCATCCACATATGTGATATATCTGTCACAGTAGTCGCGGCAAACTGGGACACGGGATGCCCATTGGGGGAGTCGGAAGGGTGGAGAATGGGGTTTTGGGACAGCGGCAGGTGCGGGTCGGGCGGAAGATTGGGTAGATGATCGGGTAAGTTCACCATCCTCTGCGGGCGGGTGCGTGAGAATCGGATAAAATGAAAGAATGAGAGGGGAGCGGTACTGTTTTTGCTAACAAACGGAAACGTGTGAGAGACACTGCCCGGAGCAGTGGTTTACAGCCATCCAGTGAGGAGGTTAAGGGAAATGCCGCATGTCATTTGCCAGCCGTGCGTCGACGTAGTCGACAAGGCCTGCATCGAGGTTTGCCCCTGTGAAGCGATCCATCTGGCCGAAGATACCAGCTTGGCCGAGGGGGACCGCAAGAATATGGCCTATATCAACCCGGACGAGTGTTCGGACTGCGGCGCCTGCGCCGACGAGTGCCCGGTCGAGGCGATCTTCGCCGAAGAGGACGTGCCGGACGAGTGGGAGTCGTTCATCGAGATCAACGCCAAGGCTTTTGCCTGAGATCGATTGACAACCACTATCCCTTCGATAGTGTGGAGGGTGATAGAGAAGAGTATTAAAGAATCTCCGCTGGATTGACATTCAGCGGGGATTCTTTTTGGGTCGTCGGAGAGTCGGGGGCGGACCCGGTATCAGTCTTTGAGCAGATGAAACGGATCGGCGAGAGCGTATTCTGCCACTGGCTGGCCGCCGATCAGGTGCTCCTGGATGATGCGCTCCAGCTTTTCCGGGGTCAGGTCGCCGTAGTAGATTCCCTCGGGATGGATTACGGCGACCGGGCCGTTCTGGCAGACGCGCAGGCAGTCGGCCTTGGTGCGGTGGATGCCCTTGCGCGGGCTGCCGTAGCCCAGTTCGGACAGACGCTTTTTCAAATAATCCCAGCACTGTGCTCCGACTTCGCCTTTGTCGCACTTGGCCTTGGTCGGGGTGGCGCAGAGAAAGATATGGCGCTGGATTCCGGTGCTCATCTTTTTCCCTCGCGATTGCTCAATCCGGCCAGATAGTATCCAGCCGGCGGTGGGTGAATGGACGATGCTCCGGGCCGTCGTAGGTATCGACGATCTGGCCGTCTCCCTCCAGAATGTATTTGTAGATGGTCAACCCTTCCAGGCCGACCGGTCCGCGGCTGTGCAGGCGGTTGGTGCTGACTCCAACCTCGGCCCCCAGACCGTATTTGAAGCCGTCGGCAAAGCGGGTGGAGGCGTTGTGCATGACCGAAGAAGAGTCGACGGTGCGCAGGAATTGGAGGGCGGCCTGCCGATCTTCGGTGAGTATGGCGTCGGTGTGGTGGCTGCCGTAGTGGTTGATGTGGGCGACCGCCTCTTCCAGGTTGTCGACTATTTTGATCGAATAAATCAGGTCCAGATACTCGGTGTGCCAATCCTCTTCGGTCGCCGGCTGCAGATCGCCGCCAGCCAGTTCCCGGACTCGCTCGTCGCCGCGCAGCTCCACGTTTTGCGTCTGCAGAGCCGGAATCGCTGCGGCCAGGAAGGGTGCGGCGATGTCGGCGTGGACGAGCAGACTTTCGGCGGCGTTGCACACGGCTACGTACTGGGTCTTGGAATCGACGGCGACGCGCACGGCTTTGTCGATGTCGGCACCGCTGTCGACGTAGACGTGGCAGATGCCGTCGGCGTGGCCCATGACCGGGATGCGGGTGTTGTTCATGATGTACTGCACGAACTCGTTGGAGCCGCGCGGGATGATCAGGTCGACATCCTGGTCGAGGTCGAGGAGGGCGCGCACTTCTTCGCGGCCCTCGAGGAGGGCGATCCAGCCGGAAGGGATGCCCTCCATCCCGTCGGTGGCGGCGGCGATCAGGTCGGCGAGTACCCGGTTGCTGCGCGACGCCTCGCTGCCCCCCTTGAGGAGGATGGCGTTGCCGGATTTTAGGCAGAGGGTGGCGATTTGAACCAGGGCATCGGGACGGGACTCGAAGATGACGCCGATAACGCCGATCGGCACGGAGATGCAGAAGAGGTTCAGGTCTTTGTCCAGTTCGACGGCGGACTGGGTGGCGCCCAGGGGATCGGGCTGAGAGGCGACGCTCTCGACCATATCGATGACGCCGATGAATTTGGAGCCACCCAGGCTCAGGCGTTTGAGCAGGGGTTCGCCGAGTTCGCCGCTGGCCACGAGCTTTTCGGCCTCGGCGATGTCCTGCGCGTTGGCTGTCACGATGCGTTCCTCGTTCTCCTGGAGGGCGCGGGAGATGGCAGCCAGGGCGTTGTCGCGCTGCTCCTCTGTCGCGGAGGACAGCTGCTGCGACGCCTGGCGCGCGGCAGCGGCGAGGGCGCGAATGTCGGCAGACATGGCTATTCCTTCTGCGTGAGATGCTCGGTGGCGACGTTCATGATCGACTGCAGGGTAGAAGTGATGCGCTGGGGGTTCTCCACGGTCCCCTCTCCCAGGAGCACGTAGTCGATGAGGAAATGGGCCCATTCCTTGAGCTGCTCCGAATCGCGGTCCTTTTTGAGAACTTCGCCCATGTTGCGGATGATCGGGTGTCGGGGGTTGATCTCCAGGGCGCGTTTGGTGGGCGTGAACTCGCGGTCCGACATTCTCATCATGCGCTCCATGTTCTGGCTGAGGCCACCCTGCGGGGTGACCAGGACGCACGGGCTGTCGGTGAGGCGGTTCGACTCTGTGACGTCGGAGACCCGCTCTTCGAGCTGTTTTTTGAGGAAGCTGACCAGTTCGATGGTTTGCTCTTTGTCCTCCTCGACGCCTTCGAGCTTGACTTCGTTTGCATCCGGCCCCAGATCGAGATCGGCGGCATCGATCGCCTGGAACTGCTTGTCGGCGAACTCCTGCAGGCCGTTGACCACCCACTCGTCTACCGGTTCGTCCATGTAGAGGACTTCCAGACCGCGCTTGCGGAAGGTCTCGAGCAGCGGGGATTGGGTGATCGCCTCTTTGTTGTCACCGGTGAGGTAGAAGATCTTCTCCTGGTCGCTCTGCACGCGGTCGACGTAGGTCTGCAGTGAGACCAGCGTTTCGGGATCGTCTTCCAGTGAGGAGCGGAAGCGCATCAGGGGGGCGATTTTGTCCTTGTTCTCGTAGTCCATGCCGGCCCCCTCCTTGAGCACGGTGCCGTAGGCGCGCCAGAAGGTCTGATATTTCTCCTCGTCCTTCTTGGCCATATTCTCGAGCATGCCCAGGACGCGGCGGACAAGGGTGCCGCGGATCTTGCCGATGACCGGGTTGTGCTGCAGGTTTTCGCGCGAGACGTTGAGCGGCAGGTCGTCGCAGTCGACGACGCCGCGCACGAAACGCATGTACAGCGGCAGAAGCTCCTTGCAGTCGTCCTGAATAAAAACGCGTCGGACGTGGAGATTGAGAGAGACTTTGGGCTCCTGGGAGAAGAGCCACTGCAGCGGCGCCTGCTTGGGGATGTAGAGGATGCTGTAGAACTGGATGGGCACGTCGACTACCACGTGCTCGCGGGCCAGCGGCTCTTCGGAGTCATTGGTGAGGTGGGTGAAGAACTCGTTGTACTGCTCGTCGGTGATTTCGTTGCGGGGCCGGGTCCACAGGGCGGAGGTGTTGTTGGTCTGCTTGCCGGAGACCTTGATCGGATAGGCGACGAAGTCGGAGTGCTTGCGTATGACCGCTTCGAGGTGATGGGCGTCGAGATACTCCTCGCAGTCGGTGCGCACGTAGATCTTGATCTCGGTGCCGCGGTCCTTCTTGTCGGTCGGTGAGACGGTATAGGTGCCGTCGCCGGTCGATTCCCACATGACTGCCTGAGCGTCGGGATCGGCGCTGCGGGTGGTGAGCACGACGCGCTCGGCGGCCATGAAAACGGAGTAGAAGCCGACGCCGAACTGGCCGATCAGCTTGAGCCGCTCCTGCTCGTCTTCATCCTTGGCCTCGGCCAGTTTTTTGACGAAGTCGGCCGAGCCGGAGTGGGCGATGGTGCCGATGTTGGCGTCGACCTCTTCGCGGGTCATGCCGATGCCGGCGTCTTTGATGGTGATGACCTTGCTGCTCTTCTGGATATCGATGTCGATTTCCAACTCGGCGTCCGCATCGACGATGTTCTTGTCGGTCAGGGAACGATGGTGGACTTTGTCGAGAGCGTCGGAGGCGTTGGAGATCAGCTCGCGCAGAAAGATCTCCGAATGGGTGTAGAGGGAGTGAATGAGCAGATGTAGCAGCTGCTGCACCTCGGTCTGGAACGGACGCTCTTCCACAGACTGATCGCCGCTTTTGGTCTCCTCAGTCATCGCTTTGCAACTCCTTGATTTTGATTGTATTAAAGTTATTGTGTTAAATTGTCGGGGATAAAAAATCCCCTATTTGAAACGAACATCAAAATGTAGGCAAAATCCACAGTCAGGCAAGGTTTGGGCGAGTGACGACTGCTTGTGGCCGGCGGATGGGAGCGTATCTTATCCGGAAGCAAAGCGAAGCCGAAAAAAGGGGCAAAGAGTGGAAGATTTTGATCTGATCGTCGTTGGGGGAGGTCCTGCCGGAGCGGCCGCCGCGCTCTACGCACAGCGCAGGGGATTGAGCTGTCTGCTGCTGGACAAGGCGCGCTTTCCGCGCGACAAAATCTGCGGGGATGCGCTTTCGGGGAAGAGCGTGGCGGTGCTTCACGAGCTGGGGCTGTACGAACGAGTGAGCCAACTGCCCGGGGCGGCGATTCGGCGGATCATCTTCGGCAGTCCAGATCAGACGCAGATCGATATCGATCTGACTACGCACCAGCTGCACAGCGGCCTGACCGGGCAGACGCTGCCGATGGAGGGGTTCGTGATCCGGCGGGAGCATTTCGACCGGTTCCTCTTTGACGAGGCGCGGCAGGCGGCGGATCGCTGCGTTGAAGGGATGGCGGTGCGCGATCTGATCCGGGAGGATGGAAGGGCTTGCGGTGTGCGGGGTTCGGGGCCGGATGGTGAGGAGGTGGAATTTCGCGGCCGATTGGTGCTGGGTTGCGACGGGTTCAGTTCGACGGTGGCGCGCCGGGCGGGGCTGTACGCGCACGACGATCGGCACTCGATGGTGGCGCTGCGCTGCTACTATGAGAATGTGGCCGGGCTCACCGATCAGATCGAGCTGCATTTCGTCGACGAGGTAAAGCCCGGCTACTTCTGGATCTTCCCGGTGGAAGAGGGATACGCCAATGTGGGGATCGGCATGGATCATCGGGATATCAAGAAGCGGGGGGTGGATCTGAAGAAGGCGCTGCAGGCGGCGATCGATAGCCAGGCATTTCGGGATCGCTTTGCCGACGCCCGATTGACGGGGAAAGTGGTGGGTTGGAATCTGCCGGTGGGTAGCAAGCGGAGGAGGATGTACGGGGAGGGGTTGCTGCTGCTGGGGGACGCCGCCGGGTTGATCGATCCGTTTACGGGAGAGGGGATCGGCAATGCCCTGTATTCGGCGCGTTTCGCGGTTGAGACGGCGGTGGAAGCGAAGGAGGCGGATGACTTCAGCGCCGATTTTCTGAAGCGATACGAGGAGCGTTTGTGGGCGGGATTGGGGGATGAGCTGAAGACCAGCACCCGGCTGCACGAGCTGAGTCGCTGGGACTGGTTGATGAACTGGGTGATCCGCAAGGGGGCGCGCAGCCCCGAACTGAGGGACCTGATCTGTGGGATGATGGCGAACGCGGTGCCCCGAGAGCAGATGACCAGTCCGCTGTTTTATCTGAAGCTGATGTTCAAGTAGAAGCGGAAGCTCCGCATTCCAGTCATTCCCTTCAGATGGTCGTCGACAGGAAACCGCCATCGACGCGCAGATCGGAGCCAGTGACGAAGGAGCTGGCCTTTGCAGAGGCGAGGAAGACGGCGGCGCCGATCAGTTCGTCGGGATCGCCGAAGCGGGCCATGGGGGTGTGACCCAGGATCTGGCTGGCGCGGAGCGTGGGAGAGCCATCCTCCTCAAAGAGCAGGCGGCGGTTTTGTTCGCCCGGGAAGAAGCCGGGGGTGATGGAGTTGACGCGCACTCCGTTCGGTGCCCATTCGCGAGCGAGAAATTGGGTCAGGCTGAGCAGAGCGGCTTTGGCGGCGGAGTAGGCGACGACGTTGGAGAGGGGGATGTGGGAGGCGATCGAGGCGATGTTGACGATGCTGCCGCGGCCGTTGGTGACCATGGCGGGTCCGAATTCCTGACAGGGAAGGAGGGCGCCGCCGACCAGGTTGAGGTCGAAGCTGGCAGCCCAATCGTCGCGGGTTATCGCCTGGAAGGGGTGGTCCGGTGAGAGAGTGACGCTGGGGTGGTTGCCGCCGGCGGCGTTGACCAGCACGGAGACGGAGCCGAACTGGTCGCAGACGGTGCGATGGGCTGCGGCGAGGGAGTCGGAATCGGTGGCGTCGCAGGGGACGAAGATGGAGGTTCCGCCGGCGGATTCTATCTCTTCGACGCGCTGTGCACCGCGCTCTTCGTTGCGTCCCAGAACGGCCAGTTTGGAGCCGGCGGCCGCCAGGCCGCGGGCGATGGCGCCGCCGAGGACGCCGGTGCCGCCGATGACGACGGATATCTCATCGCTCAGATCGAAGATGTTCATGAGAACTCCCGGATTCTATATCGGTGGATTCTGCGGTTGTGGCATCTTCGGAGTCCGTCTACGGACGGCTCCTGATCAATAGCCGAGGGCTTTGGCCAGGAGCCCGATACTGCCGCCGAAGAGGTTGCCCCAGACGATCAGCCAGCCGAGGTGCTCGCGGATGACGTCTTCCATCATCTGTTTGACGGTTTCGGGTGTCAGTTCCTCGAGTTTGGCGGCGAGCAACTGATCGACCTGGTCGCGGAGAGCGGCGACGTCGGTACTGCCGGCGAGTTCGGCGGCCAGTCTGGGGGCGATCTCCTGGCCGACGCCGGCAATGAACTGCTGGACGATCGGCTTGATCTTTTCGGGGCCGACCATCTGCAGCATCATGCCGATGGGAGACTGCACCAATTCGGCGAACTTGCGATCGATGGCCGCGTCCACTTCCTCGGATTCCAGGATAGCGGCGATTTTTTCTGCCAGCTGACCGTTGTCGGAGAGGGCGTCGGTTTGAGCGAAAAAGAAGCGCTGCAGGTACTCCTCGGCGAAGAAATGGCGCATGATCAGGTCCCTGATCGTCTCCCTGATTTCGCGAAAACGGCTGGGAATGACGCCGGAGCCGTAGAGCAGGGGAACCCGGTCGAAGAGCATCTTGACGGCCAGCCAGTTGGTGACGCCGCCGGCAAAGCCGAAGAGACCGGCGGCCAGGATCCAGTCGCTTCCGGGGACGACGACCGAGCGGCCGGCCAGACCGATGAGGAGCAGGGTGAATGAGACGAGGTTGCTGACGTTGCCTTTTTCGAATAAGCGCTTCTTCAAGTATCCTCCTCCTTAAAGTGCGGTGCGCGTCTTCTGCTTGTCCCTGTGGCGTTCCAGGGCCAGCTGGATCAGGCGATCGATGAGTTCTCCGTAGGAGATGCCGCTGGCGGCCCAGAGCTTGGGGTACATGCTGATGGGGGTGAAGCCGGGGATGGTGTTGATCTCGTTGACGTAGATCGATTCGTCTTTTCTGGAGACGAAGAAGTCGACGCGCGAGAGACCGGCGGATTCGACGACGCGGAAGACGTCGAGGGCCATCTGGCGGATCTTTTCGGTAGTCTCGGGGGAGATGCGCGCCGGGATGATCAGCTCGGAATCCTCGTCGACGTATTTGGCGTCGTAGTCGTAGAACTCGTTGCAGGGGACGATCTCGCCGACGACCGAGGCCTGCGGCTCTTCGTTGCCCAGGACGGCGACCTCGACTTCGCGGCAGCCGACCGCCTCGGCCTCGACCATGACCTTGTAGTCGAAGGAGGCAGCGTCGTCCACCCCCTTGCGGAATTCGTCGGGATCGTGCGCCTTGGTGACGCCGACCGAGGAGCCGAGGTTGACCGGTTTGATGAAGACCGGATAGGGGAAGCGGGATTCGATTTCGCGCTGCACTACCTCGGGCTCGCGCTCCCAGCGAGAGCGGCGGATCACGGCGTAGTCTACTTGGGGTAGTCCTTCGGCGCGAAAGATGCGCCGGGTCATCTCCTTGTCCATGCCCACGGCCGAGCCGACTACGCCGGCGCCGACGTAGGGGATGCCGGCCAGTTCGAGCAGACCCTGGACCGTGCCATCTTCGCCGTAAGGGCCGTGGAGGATGGGGAAGATGACGTCGACCGTCTGGTTGGCGGCCTGCAGGCCGCTGCCTCCCTGAGCGACCAGTTGGCGACTGCCTGGATAGTCGAGGAGCACGGGAAGCAGGTCGTCTCCTTCGACCACGCCGGTCCCCAGGAGGTGCTGCGCGTCGTCGGCGACCAGCCAGCGCCCCTCCTTGGAGATGCCGATCAGGGTCACCTCGTATTTATCTGTGTCGATCGCCTCCATGAAGGAACGGGCGGAGGTGACGGAGACTTCGTGTTCGCAGGAGCGTCCTCCGAAGAGCACGCCGACGCGGGTTTTTGCGCTCATTTCTGCTCCTCCGGATGCAGGCCTTCCTTTTCCAGTGTGGCGATCAGGCTTTCGGCGTGCTCTCGTCCGCGGGTCTCCAGGGTGAACATCACCACGGTGGTGCCGACCGGTCCTTCGGGGAAGGAGTGCTCGTGGTAGACCGCCAGGATGTTGGCACCGCAGCTGGCGATGATCGACGAGACCCGGGACAGGCTGCCTGGTTTGTCGGGCACGGCCACGGCCATGCGGATGCGGCGACCGTCCTTGACCAGGCCGTGCTCAATGATCTTGGAGAGCATATTGACGTCGATATTGCCGCCGCTGACTAGAATGGCTACCCGACGCTCCTTGATCCAGAACTTCTTTTCGAGGGCGGCGGCCAGGGCCACGGCGCCGGCTCCTTCGGCCACGGTTTTCTCCTGTTCGAGGAGGATGAGGATGGCAGCGGCGATCTCCTCCTCGTCGACGGTGACCATCTGATCGACGTACTCGCGCATGACCTCGAAGGGGATTTCGCCCACCTGCTTGACGGCAATGCCGTCGGCCAGGGAGGCAGCGTCGCCGCAGGGAACGATGCAATCCTGCTCCAGGGAGCGCTTGGCGGTTGGATAGGAGGCGGTCTCGACGCCGATGAGTTTGAGTTTCGGCTTCTGCTCCTTGAGGGCGACCGCCATGCCGGCGATCAGACCGCCGCCGCCGACCGGCACGACCACCGCTTCGAGATCGGGGTGCTGTTCGAGCAGTTCCAGGCCGATGGTTCCCTGTCCGGCGGCCACGCGCTCGTCGTCGTAGGGGTGGATGAAGGTGGCGCCGCGCTCCTCCTGCTCCTGCAGGGCACGGGCATAGGCTTCGGCGTAGGTCTGACCGGTGAGGATGACTTCGGCGCCGTAAGACCGGGTATTGCTGACTTTGGTCAGGGGGGCGTTCTCGGGCATGACGATGGCGGCGTTGAACTCCAGGCGCTGGGCCAGGTAGGCGACCGCCTGGGCGTGGTTGCCGGCGGAGGAGGCGACGACGCCACAGCGCTTTTCGTCGTCGCTGAGCTGGAGCATGCGGTTGAGGGCGCCGCGCTCCTTGAAAGAACCGGTCATCTGCAGGTTCTCGAGCTTGAGGAAGAGTTCCTTGCCGGTTCGCTGGCTCAAGGTCTGGGAGCGGGCCAGGGGGGAGAGATAGACGTATTCGCCGATCCGCTCGCGCGCCTGCTGGATGTCTTTCAGAGTGATCATGATCGTCTTACCACAGGAGAACCTCTTTGATATTTGAGAAATAAGCGTTGGACGGAGCCAAAAAATAAGTCGAATTTTCAAGTATAAAGGGTGGGCTCGAAATCGGCAAACTGGCTCCGATCGGCCTTGATGTCGTTTATTCTATATGATACTATTGTCAAAACATCGAGAGGGAGGCAGAGATATGGATCCGAGTTTGCGCACGCCCGAGGTGAACTGTTCACCGGGGCCGGAGTACGGTGATGAGAAGCGCATGTTTCAGGGGATACCGGGTATCGAACGGGCGGCGAACGGGCGTTTGTGGGCACTGTGGTACAGCGGGGGGACGACCGAGGGAGACGACAATTTTGTCTTGCTGGTCACCAGCGATGACGACGGGGCGACCTGGTCGGGGCCGAAGGTGGTGATCGATCCACCGGGCGCGGTGCGGGCTTACGACGCCTGCCTGTGGTGCGACCCGCTGGGTCGCCTGTGGGTGTTCTGGGCCCAGTCGTATCACCTGTGGGACGGACGGTCCGGGGTGTGGGCGATCGCGAGCGAGGATGCGGACCGGCCCGAGCCTACCTGGTCGGCGCCGCGGCGGCTGGGCAACGGCATTGCGCTGAACAAACCGACGGTGCTGACAAATGGCGAGTGGCTGCTGCCGGCGTCGGTGTGGGAGCGGCCGGCCGGAGATTTTCCGGAGAGGGAGTACCGCTGCGATCTGGGGGAGGAAGCGGGAGCGAACGTGTTCGTTTCGGCGGATGAAGGGGCGACGTGGGAGATGCGGGGGCAGGCGCTGGTGCCGAATCGGGTCTTCGACGAGCACATGATCGTGGAACGGCGAGACTGCAGTCTGTGGATGCTGGTGCGCACGATGGATGGAATGGGCGAGAGTTTCTCGGAGGATGGAGGGAAGAGGTGGAGCGGGGGAAGGAAGGCGGCGATCTCTCACGTCAACTCCCGGTTTTTTATCCGTCGTCTGCTGTCGGGACATTTGTTGCTGGTGAAGCACTCGCCTCCCGAGGGGGCTGCGCGCTCTCATTTGAGCGCCTATCTGTCGGAGGATGACGGGGAGACCTGGTCCGGGGGGTTGATGCTCGACGAGCGACTGGGCGTTTCCTATCCGGACGGAGTGCAGGCTCCGGATGGCAGGATTTACATCATTTACGACTATCAGCGCCACGCGGATAAACAGATTTTGATGGCGGTGGTGACCGAGGAGGATATTGTGGGCGGGGCGTGTGTTGCGGAGACTGCGCGGCTGCGCGTGCTGGTCAATCAGGCGACGGGGGAAAACCCGAATCCGAAGTGAGGGAGCAGAGATGGCGACGACGATGATCAAGAAGAGGGAGCAGATGCACCGGGGCCCGTTGGCCGAGTGCCACGGTGGGGAGGGGGCGCTGGACTGGGCGAATGTGCTGGAGGGGAAGGATCTGGAGGGACGACGACTGAACTTTTTCCACGACGACGTGCTGGCCCCCGGGGTATCGATCGGCGTGCATCGGCACGAGGGAGATGAAGAGTATTACTACATCGTCTCCGGGAAGGGGAGTATGACGCTGGATGGAGAGACGTTTTCCGTGGAGGCAGGTGATATCACGGGGGTGTACCCCGGTGGTGAACACGGACTGGTGAACGACGGCGACGGGGATTTGCGCATCATCGTGGTGAGTGTGTCCTAAAATGAAGAGGAGATCGAAAATGGACAGGAGATGGTCACTGGCCGTTTTGTTCGCGTCGATGATGGTCTTACAGCCGGCGATGGGAGAAGAGTTCAACTGGTCTTTCGATCAGTTGGAGAATGGGGGATTCAGTGCGGAGAATGGGGTTCGGCTGGAGGCGTTGAGGGGGGTGGAAGAGGTAGAAGGGATTGAGGGGAAGGGAGTAAGACTGTCGCGGCTGGACGCGCTGCGGTGCGAAGGATTCGGGGATGTGGTGGCAGACGGGGTGTTCGCGATCGGTTTCTGGGTGAAGGTGGAGTGGGCGTCGCGGCGGCACGGGCACGGGGACGTGCTCAATCTGGTCACCGCCGATGCGGAGCAGTCGTGGAACTGGCGGATCGGCTTTCCGACGACCGGGGCACAGGTGATGCCGGCGGCGCCGTGGCCGCTGGCGCTGCGGATCGGGGAGAAATTTTCGACGGAGGAACTGCCGATTGATATCGAGCCGTGGCAGTGGGCCCACGCCGCCTTTGTCGGGGATGGAGAGAAGGTGGGTGTGTATCGGAACGGAGGGCTTATCGGGTATGTCGGATATCCCAAAGAGGGATTGCCCGAAATGGAGAGGAGCGGGAATCTGCAGGTGAACGGCTCGAACAACTTCGACCTGAAGGCGGAGGAGGGGCGCCAGGGGGTGTGGGAATGCGATCTGCGGATCGACGACTTGCGGCTGGCGGATGAGGCGATTGCACCCGAGGTGAATTATCCCGATAAGTTGCAGAGTGCTCCTTCTTTACTGCCGGTGAGGAGCAGGCTGACTGAACTTTCTTCAGATGTAGAGGATGAGGATCGGTTCATCGTCGAATCACTGCTGGGGAGGGCGGAGCAGATCGACAGTGGGGCGGATACGCGCGCCATGCGGGCGAAGCTGTTGGCGCGGGTATCCGCGGCGATCGGGGTGATGGAGAAGGGGAGACGACCCCTGAGTATGCAGCGAGGGCATTTCAGGTTGAAGTACCTGAGCAAGGTCGATCGGTCGGTGCAGCCGTACGAGGTGTATGTGCCGCGTTCGTGGAAGGGGAAGGAGCCGACGGCGCTGGTGGTGGCTCTGCACGGCAGCACTGAGGACGAGACGGTGTACTTCGAGCGATATACGATCGAGGAGCAGGCGGAGGAACGCGGCTGGATCGTGGTGACTCCCTATGGCCGCGGGCAGCGGGCGTACCGGGATGCAGGGGGAAAGGATGTGGTCGACGTGATCGAACAGGTCGGGCGACAGTGGAAGGTGGACGAGAGCCGGATCTACGTCACCGGTCATTCGATGGGCGGTATGGGGGCGATCGGCCTGCCGATGGAGTATCCGGGACTGTTCGCCGCATCGGCGCCGGTCGCCGGGTGGGCGGATTCGGAGTGGGCGGAGCAGTTGCAAGAGATTCCCTTCCTGTGGGTGGTGGGAGATGGGGATGGGGAGTGGGCAACCGGCACCGTGGAGCGACTGATGGTGGAGGCGGAAAAGCTGGGGTCTCCACACGAAGCGCTGATCCTGGAGGGGTTCGACCACGGTGGCTTTCTGGGGCTGACCTGGCCGACGGTGGTGGAGGTTTCGCTGCCGGAAATATTCGAGTTCTTCGCGCAACATCAGCGAGACTGAGAGGGAAAATCATGAAAATCACCGAGGTGGAAAGTTTTCGCGTGGAAGTGCCGCTCACCGAGGATCAGCAGGGGACGGCGGGTTATTACCATTCGACGGGGATCACGCGGGTTCGCACGGACGCGGGGATCGCCGGGTACGGCTTCGCCGTCTGTGATGCAGAGGCGGCGGCGGGGATTCTGGTGGGTGGGGATCCGCTGGCGGTGGAGCGACATATCGAGGCGGGATTGGATCGGTGGTACGGGGCGGAGAATGCGCTGTGGGATATCGTCGGTAAGTCAGCCGGGTTGCCTTTGTGCAGGCTGTGGGGATGTTATCGAGAGCGGATGATTCTGTATTTGACCTGCGTCTGGCCGGGTGCGGCGGATCAGAGTGACGTGACACCGCGCCAGCAGGCAGAACAGATCGCCCGCTACGCCGAACAGGGGTACCGGGCGGTCAAGATCCGCGTCTGGCGTCCGGATTTGATAGAAGATGTGGAGACGGTGCGGTTGGTGCGGGAACTGGTGGGAGGGCCGGAGCGGATGGAGGTGATGCTGGATCGGACGGGGGAGCACGCTCCGGAGACCTGGGATTACGACGCGGCGTTGAAGGCGGCGCGGGCGCTGGAAGAGGTGCAGGCGACCTGGCTGGAAGAGCCGTTTGAGCGGGGGAACGTCGAGCTGCCGGCGCGGCTCAGGGGAGAGGTCGATATCGACATCACCGGCGGAGAGCACCAGCCTTATTCGGTATATCCGGGGTACATCGGCGGTGGTTCGTTCGATATCGTGCAGCCGCACTGTGCCAACGTGCTGCGGCATTTGAAGTCGGTGGCCGACATGGCCGAAGCGTTCGGCCAGAAGTGCGTCTTTCACGGATCGCACGGGATGGACCTGATCGGTTCGCTGCAGGTGGGAGCGACGATCCGCAGCTGCGATCGGCAGGAATTGGTCTACACCACGCCGCCGATGATGCCGGAGGACGCCTGGTCGCCGCTCAACGCGCTGGTCAAGGGGGAGAAACTGTATACAGTGAAGGACGGGTATATCCAGATTCCGCAGGCGCCGGGGTTGGGGGTGGAGCTGGACGAGGAGGCGATCGAGAAGTTCCGCGTCGAGTGAAACTGCAGGAGTGTGGTACCATTTTGCGTGGCGAGCAGGAGAATGACGGGCATTTATGACCAAGAAGATCCCTCTACTGCAGGATAGCGCGGGATTCTGGACAGCCTACGCCCTGGTGTTAGTCGTGCTCGCCGCCGTCTGTTTCGGTAGACTCGCGGATCATCCGTTCGACGTCGACGACGAGCTCTATCTGCAGGACTGCGCGGCGGTCAGCGCGGATTTTTTCCGGCTCTTCTCCGCGGAAAAGCTGTTTCCCGGCCGCCCGCTCGTCGAGTTCGTGCTGTGGGGCGGATACGTCTTCTGGGGAGAGGATGCCGGGAAGTTCCACCTGCTCGTGGTCTTTCTGCACGTGCTGGCCAGTTTCTTTCTGGCCGTTCTGGGAAGGCGGCTGGGAGGGAGTCTCGAAGCCATTTTTTTGGGTGGCGCGCTGTTCCTTATCAACGTCGCCCACTTCAGGGCGGTCTACTGGATATCCGCCGTAGCCTATCCGCTCGCATTGCTCTTCGTTCTGGCCGGTCTGCTCTGCCATGAATTCTATGTGGAAACGGGGAAGAAACCGTTTCTGGCAGGACTTTACGCCGCTCTGCTTGCAGGCGTTCTGGCGCATGCGAGCGCTGCCTTCGCATGGTTCGTGTGCATATTTATCTGGTGGCGCAAGGGGCGAGATAAGCGGCATTTCAGATGGCTGTTGCCGCTCGGGCTGTTGTTGGCAGTCGAGGCGGCAGGATTGGCCTATCTGTTTCCACAGGTCTCGCAGATTCGGCAAATGGGACTGCCCGTCATCGGGGAGGGATTGCAACTGGCGCTCTGGTTCTGGAGTCGCCTGGTCACGACGGCGCACTGGTTGCCCGTGGTTTTGCACGGGCTGAAGTTATGGGAACTGGCGGTGGGGTTTCTCGCGTTGCTGGCGTTTTTGTTCGTCGTCCGCTCTCGCTCTCTTGCTCTGTCGGTCTGGGGCGTCTGGACGTTGGTTATGGTGCTGCCCTTTCTCGTACATCCCCTTTCTTTTTTTAAAGAGGCGGGTTCCGATCCTTCCACCGTTTCCCGGTATATCTATCTGGGAAGTGCCGGATCGTCGATGTTGGCGGCCTGGGCACTGCATCGCTTTTGCACGCGCATCGGCGGAAACCGCACGCTTCCATTCGATAAAATCGGGATGCTGGCTTCGATCCTGGTTTTGACTGCTTCGAGCGTGGCGGCTTTTGAGAAGGTGGAGTCGCTATCTTTTTACACCGCCGGAAGGAATCACTATTTCAAGCAGACTTCTACCAAACTCGGGATCGATCTGCTCAAGCGAGCGGTAGATGGGGATGGGGCTGTCGTGCCTCTTGCAGATGCCTATTATTTTCTCGGCAATTTTCTTTTACAGGAGGGAGAGGATGTCGCTTCCGTCGTTGCGGAAGGGTTGCACCTATTCCCAGATGAGCGCCTATTGCTGCTGCAGAATGGGGTCGTGCAGGCCACGGCGAGGGATGAGGAGGTTCGCAAGCGAGGGGTCGACCAGGTCGATCTGCTGGTGCAAGGAGAGGATGGGAGAAGAATCGATATCGAACTGCAGCAGATGGCGGCGAATATATACGCGCGGGCGGCAAAGGGATACGTGCGCAAAGGGGCATACGAGCGCTGCATTCTGGCGCTTCGGCAGGCTTTGAGATACGCTCCGCAACGGGTTTCTCTTGTCCATTTTCTTGCCACAATTTTGGAAAACACCGGTCGCCATAAAGAGGCCATCGCAGCATTTGAGCGGTGTGTGGAGCTGGAGAAGGATCCTGCGAAGAATTTTACGAACTACATGCGGTTGGCCGTCAATCGGCATGAGCAGGGAGATCTGTCGGGGGCGGTCGACGCGATGGAGAACTCACTGCGGATCGATAGCGGCAGTGCGGATGTTCATTTCGGGTTGGGGAATCTACGCTACCAGAACGGACAGCGGGAACTGGCGGTCGCGGCGTACAGGGAGGCGATTCGGATTCGTCCCGATTCCAGAGTGTACACCCAACTCGCGGCGGCTCTGGAGGAGCTAGGGGAGACTGAGGAAGCAGAGGAGATGCGCAGAAAAGGAGCGGAAGGGGTCCGTTAGTGCGCAGATTCCCAAGAGCAAGTCGAAGGTGGAGTGGGCAATTCCAGCGGCTAACAATTCGTGATGCCGCGGCACTCATCGAAGCGAAAAAAAGGTGAGGAGATCGGATGAATAGCTCTCCCGGTATTATCCGTCGCACGCTCTACTTCATGTGGCGGGTGGTGGATGTCACGCGGCGGCTGGTGTTCAATCTGCTGTTTCTGTTTTTCCTGATGATCTTCCTAATGGTGTTGCTGGTGGGGGAAGAGGAGGAAGTGCCGGAGGGGGCGGCGCTGGTGCTGGCGCCGGAGGGGGAGATAGTGGAGCAGCTTTCGTATGTGCCGCCAGCGGTGCTGCTGCTGCGGGAGGGGGTGGAGGAGGAGGTGAAGGAGGAGACGCTGCTGAGGGATCTGATCGACGCAATCGAGCTGGCGCGGGAGGATGAGCGGATCGGGGCGCTGGTGCTGGATCTCGATCAACTGACTCGGGCGGGTCTGAGCAAGCTGCAGGAGATCGGGGCGGCGCTGGAGCGATTCAGGGAGAGCGGCAAGCCGGTGGTGGCCAGTGGGGATTTCTTCACCCAGGGGCAGTACTATCTGGCGGCGCACGCGAGCGAAGTCTATCTGCATCCGATGGGGGGTGTCCTGCTCTATGGGTACGGGACCTATCCGACGTATATGAAGAGCGCGTTGGAGCGGCTGCTGGTGCGGGTGCACGCCTTCAAGGTAGGGAGCTACAAGACGGCACTGGAGCCGTTTTTGCGGGACGACATGTCGGACGAGGCGCGCGAAGCGAATCTGGCCTGGCTCGAGGTGCTATGGGCGGCGTATCGGAAAGATGTGACGATCCAGCGCGCATTGCCCGAAGGGGTGGTCGACGGGTATGTGAACGATATGGTCGAGCATCTGGACCAGGCGGAGGGAGACGTCGGGCAGATGGCGTTGGATCTGGGTTTGGTGGACGATCTGAAGACGCGCTCTCAGGTGAGACGGCGGTTGGTGGAGCTGGTGGGTGCAGGCAGGGATGGTTTTCGGCAGATTCGCCACGATCGATATCTGGAGCTGGCGCGTCCGGCTTCGGAACTCGCCAGCCTGATGAGGAGCAAGGTGGGTGTGGTGGTGGGTAGGGGAATGATAGTGGACGGCAAGCGGCGGGCCGGGCAGATCGGCGGGGATACGCTGGCCGGGCTGCTGAAGAGGGCGCGGGAGGACGGAACGATCAGGGCGGTGGTGCTGCGCATCGACAGCGGCGGCGGCAGCGCCTTCGCCTCGGAGGTGATTCGGCAGGAGGTCCTGCTGATGCGCGAGGCGGGAAAGCCGGTGGTGGCGTCGATGAGTTCGGTGGCCGCTTCGGGCGGTTACTGGATGGCGGCACCGGCCGACGAGATTTGGGCGGCGCCGACTACGATCACCGGATCGATCGGCATCTTCGGGGCGATGGCGACTTTCGAGCGGAGCCTGGATGCCATAGGAGTCCACGCCGACGGGGTGGGGACTACAGATCTGGCCGGATCATTCGATCCGCGGCGGCCGCTGAATCCGCTGGTAGCGGGGGTGATGCAGCGGGTGGTGGAGCGGGGATACGGGCGGTTTCTTGAGATTGTCGCCGAGGGGCGGGGGATGAGCATGGAAGAGGTGGCAGAGGTCGCCGAGGGAAGAGTGTGGGCGGGTGAGACGGCGCAGCGGTTGGGTTTGGTCGATGGATTGGGAGGGTTGGAGGAAGCGATCGCGGCGGCGGCGCAACGGGCCGGGTTGGAGGATTACGATGTCACGTATGTGGAGCGGGAGCCGACGCCGAGGGAACAGCTGATCACGATGCTGGCGAGTCAGGCGAGAGGGCTGTTCGGCGAAACGGGATACGCGGCGCTGAAAGCGTTCGACGGCATCGTCGGGGAACTGGATATCATCGGTTTGATGAACGATCCGCAGGGGGCGTACGCCTGGTGTTTGGCCTGTGGTGTGGAGTAGCGATATGACCGCGAGTTCGATCTATTCCGCGGCGCATTCAGCGTTTTCAAAGGAACGTTTTTTTTTGGAAATGATGCCTATGTCGATGGCATTTTTCGAGATTTTTTTTTACGGATTCAGTGGGATTGAAATTCACGTCAATGAGGGAGGTGTAATATGGCGCTGAAGCTGGCATTCGCCGGGTTTCGGCACGGGCATATTCTCGATCTGTACGGGATGGGAAAGGAGTCGGACGAGGTGGAGGTGGTGGCCGCCTGCGAGGAACATGCGGAGACGCGGGAGCAGCTACAGGCCAAAGGAACGGTGGCGGTGACGCACGACGACGTGGGCCGGATGCTGGATGAGGTGGAGTGGGATGCGCTGGCGATCGGCGACTACTTCGCCCGGCGCGGCAGCCTGGTGCTCGAGGCGCTGATGCGCGGCAAGCACGCGATCGCCGACAAACCGCTGTGCACGCAGTTGAGCGAAGTGGTGGAGATGGAGCGGCTGACGCGGGAGAAGGGGTTGAAGGTGGGGTGCATGTTGACCATGCGCAATTCGGCGCCGATGGTCGGCGCGCGCAATTTGATCAGGGCGGGAGCGATCGGAGAGATTCACGCCATCAGCTTCGGCGGCCAGCACCCGCTGATGCTGGGGTCGCGGGCGGGATGGTATTTTGAGCCGGGCAAGCACGGGGGGACGATTACCGATATCGGCATTCATGCAATCGACGCTCTGCCGTGGATCACGGGACTGGAATTTGCGACGATTAATGCGGCGCGCAGCTGGAACGCATTTGCCCCGGAGTTTCCGCACTTCGAGGATGCGGCGCAGATGATGCTGACCATGGAGAACGGCTGCGGCGTGCTGGGGGATGTGTCGTATTTTGTGCCGGATGGGATTGGCTATGCGATGCCGCTCTACTGGCGGACGACCTTCTGGGGACGGGAGGGGGTGATCGAAATCGCGACGACGAAGAAGGAGATTACGGTGATCGGGGCACAGGACAAGGAGATGCGGCAGGAGGAGCTGCCGGCGGTCGAGAAGGGGGGGTATCTGCGCTCCTTCCTCGACGATATCGCGGGAAAGAAACCGGCCAACGATCTGGACACGGCGGCGGTGCTCGGGTCGATCAAGAATGCGATCAAGATTCAGGAGGCGGCCAACTGTGCGACGCGGGAGGTGTCGTTCGCGTAGCAGGGGAACGAGTCGGCGAGCCTTTTCTGGAGAATGGACAGATATAGAGAGCGGGCGGTCCCGGCAATTGGGATCGCCCGTTTTTTTGGCGCTGGGGATTCATGTCGGTCTAATCCTCGGATTTCCGGTTATCTATAGAATTTCCGATGATATCCGGACATCCGTTCTGGATGATGTCAGCCGGCCGCCTCGGAAACGGGATGAAAGCTGTGGGCCGAAGCGGCGTGGAAATCCCGTTCCAGCGAAGGCGGCGGTGCATCGGCGAGCAGGCAGCCGGTTTCCGGATAGGGATAGATCTCGTCGTAGCGGCTGGTGGCGTTCATGCTGACGCGGCGGAAGATGTGGGAGCGGTTCAGGGCCTGGATGCCTTCGAGGCCAGCTGCCGTAAGCAGCTCGGTGACGGTTTCGACGGTGGCACTGTGGAAGTGGGCGACGCGCTGACGCTTATCGGCCACGACCAATCCCTTTGTCAAACCGGGATTTTGAGTGGCAATTCCGGTGGGGCAGACATTTTTATTGCACTCAAGGGCCTGTATGCAGCCGAGGGCGAGCATCATGCCGCGGGCGCTGTTGACCATATCGGCGCCCAGAGCCAGGGCTCTGATGGCGTGGAAGCCGGTGAAGATCTTGCCACTGGCGATGACGCGGATATCGCGTTTCAGGTCGAAGCCGAGGAGGACATCGACGACGAAGGCGAGGCCGTCGCGCAGCGGGGTGCCAACCGAGTTGGAATACTCCACGGGAGCGGCGCCGGTGCCCCCTTCGCCGCCATCCACGGTGATGAAGTCCGGTTTGATGCCGGTCTCGAGCATCGCCTTGCAAAGGGCGATAAATTCGCTGCGGACGCCAACGCAGAGTTTGAAGCCGACCGGTTTTCCATCCGCAAGCTCGCGGAGTTTCTGGATGAATTCCATCATTTCGAGCGGGGTCGAGAAGGCGGTGTGGGCAGGGGGAGAGATGACATCGGTGTGCGGTTCGACGTCGCGGATGCGGGCGATTTCGGGGGTGTTTTTGCCGGCGGGAAGGATGCCGCCATGGCCGGGCTTGGCGCCCTGGGAAAGCTTGATCTCGATCATCTTGACGGACGGTAGCGCCGCCTTTTCAGCGAAATGTTCTTCGCTGAAACCACCTTCCGGGGTGCGACAGCCAAAGTAGGCGGTGCCAATCTGCCAGATCAGGTCGCCGCCGGGTTCGAGGTGAAACGGGCTGATGCTGCCCTCGCCGGTGTTGTGGCCGAAGTTGCCCTGTGCGGCACCACCGTTGAGCGCCAGGATGGCGTTTTTGCTCAGCGCTCCGTAACTCATGGCGGAGATGTTGAAAATGCTGGCGCGATACGGCTGACGGCAGTCCGGCCCGCCGACCGTCACTCGCGGGTCGGCATCGCTCTCCTGGAGATTTCTGGCTGCCAGGGAGTGGTTCATCCACTCGTAACCGACGCGATAGACGTCGAATTCGGTGCCGAATGGGGTGGTGTCGAGATCTCCCTTAGCGCGCTGATAGATGACGGAGCGGAAAACCCTGTTGATGGGGGTGCCGTCCACATCGGATTCGATGAAGTACTGGTAGATTTTGGGGCGGAGAAACTCCATGAGAAAGCGCCCTCGGCCGAAGATCGGGAAGTTGCGCACGATGGTGTGATGATGCTGGAGCATGTCGTAGAAGCCGAGAAGGATCATGGGACCGATGACCAGCAGCGACCACCAGATCGGCGGCCAGAGGAGGGAGACGGCGGCTATGGCCAGGAGGATGAGAAAGGAGATGGCAATGAACTGTTTGCGCATGGTGGCTCTCCGGGTCTGTCGCTGCGGTGGAGATGCGGAGGATGACGGTGTTAGTTCTATCCCCAATAGATACGCCGTCGGAGGTGTCTAGGCAAGCACTGGAGCTTGCCTAGAGGTAGAGGCCATCGATGGCGGGAGTGCCGATCTGGGCCTCATAGACTGGTACGAAGCCAATAGGAGGGAAATTGAGAGCCGAGTGCTTGACATTATTAATCCTGCCCACGAGTGTTGGTCTGTAGATGGGAACAACGGAAAGTTTTAGGTCGCGTAGATTGGGAGAACGAGAAACCATGGAGAGGAGCGACCTGTATATCATCTTCGGCCCTTCGGGTGCTGGCAAGTCCATCCTGGCGAAGTGCATTCCAACGAGCGCGATCCGAACCGGTGACTGGGGGTATGGTGAATTACAGGCGAAGGGCGTCTTCACACCCGCGACACGACCCACCAGACGGTTGATGAGACGGCCACAAGTGTATTCGAGTGGCTTGCCAGATTCCAGTGCGTTTCATCCCCCACTCCATCATCCATGTGAAACTCGGCCGAGTGCCTTTAATCCACTGATAGCAAAGCTTGGAGACCGTCCTTATGAGCACATCACGCTCGCATTCCGTGGACCGTTATTCTCGGACACCCTGGCATATATCACCGTATCGAGCAGACTGGCAGACGAAGTTTAGGGCCGAAAAGGAAAGACTCGAGGCTGTCTTCGGTGACGCCGCTCTGGAGATTGAGCATATTGGCAGCACGGCCGTTGAAGGTTTGGCAGCAAAGCCCATCATCGATATCGCGGTAATGGTGAAGAGTCACAAAGACGCGGACGGCTTCATCGAGCCACTCGCTCAGATAGGGTATGATTTCGATCAACTCAGTACGGAGAGACATTTCTACGCCAAAGGCGATCCCATCGATTACCATCTCTCCATCGCATACATGGACCGTGGCGGCTTCTGGGACCGACAGATCCTGTTCCGAGATTACCTGCGGGCAAATCCGGACGCAAGAGATGAATACGCCGCGCTCAAAAAGCAGCTTCTCCAGGCAGATCCGTCGGGAAATAGGTACGACAAGACAGAATTCGTCAACCGCATACTCAGACAGGCAGAAGGGGCGGAGAGAATTCGATGATCAGTGACAGAGACATGGCCGAGGAGTTGGCGAAGTGGGGCAGAGATGACGAGAACATCCGGGTGGTGAATCTCTACTCCAGCCGAGCGAATCCTCATGCGAAAGTCGACCTCCTCTCGGACTACGACGTAGAGGTTTTCGTGAATGATCTGGAACCCTTCAAGAGAGGCGAGGCCTGGCTTGACTACTTCGGCGAGGTCATGGTCAGAGAGCCGTACAGCTCCAGTGTCTGGGAGGACGATCATGTTGGTCCCATGGTCATGTTCAGCGATGGACGCAGGATTGACTTCAACATCAGGGTGCTCGTGGAACTGAAGGACGAGATCAAGTCAGGAGAAGCAGGAAGTTGGAACATTGTATTGGTTGACAAGGAGGGGGTCTCTGAGGATATCAAGTCCCTGGAGTCACATGACGAATCGGAGTTCTACACAAGGAGACCCACTGAGGCCGAGTACAACAAGCTAGCGCACCACTTCTGGTGGAACATAACCTATGTCGCCAAGTACCTATACAGAGACGAATTTATGTTCGCTAAGCGAATGCTGGATGTCTCTCTACACCACAGCTACCTGCTGACAGTTCTCTCTTGGCATCTCGGCGTCGAGACGAACTGGACGAACAATCCTGGTCCACATGGTAGATGGATCAAGATGCAGCTGGAGCCTTCGACCTGGAGGCAGGTTGAGTCGACGTTCGCAGGACCATCGATTGAGGATAACTGGCGAGCCATGTTCAGGACTGGAGAGGTCTTTGGGCGAATCGCTTCTCGAGTTGGAGATGCTCTTGGATATGTGTATCCCATTCGCGTAGAGGAGCAAGTGACCGAGTACCTGAAGGAGGTCCAGCGTCTCGCGCAACGCCGAGAGCGAGGCTAGCTGAGCTCCTTTCTATCAAGGAATGAGAAGTACCCACCAAAACGGGTCAACTCCAGTTAGTGATAACGAATTCAGCATTGACATTGTTCAATGAAAGCGTACGTTATACCGTACGCTTTCATGACTAAAATGAAGGAATAAAAGATGACGACGATCAATGCGACTCAAGCTCGCACCGAGCTTTACAAACTCCTGGAGCAGGTGGCCGAGACTCGGGAACCCGTTCATATTACGGGTCGGCGGGGCTCTGCCGTGCTCGTTTCTGAGGATGACTGGCGCTCGATTCAGGAGACCCTCCACCTGCTCTCCATACCGGGGATGCGCGAGTCTATCATCGATGGTATGAAGACGTCTGTAGAGGCATGCGCCGAGGAACTCGATTGGTGAGTTGGAAACTGGTCTATACCCGCCAGGCGCAGAAGGATGCCAAGAAAATCACTGCCTCTGGTCTACGCCCTCGGGCAGAGAAACTGCTGGGCTTGCTGAGAGAAGATCCCATGCAAACGTCGCCCCCTTTTGAGAAACTGGTAGGTGATTTAAGCGGTGCATATTCTCGACGGATCAATATTCAACACAGGTTAGTTTACCAGATTTTGGAGAAAGAGAGAGTCGTCAAAGTCCTCCGCATGTGGACCCACTACGAATAGAGTTTTCGAACCTTCTATTTTTTTCCCTGCTCGATGGGTTGTCCAGTGGGGATTTCTGTTTGTAGCAGTACCCGTGTAATTCCGCTTCGATCGCCTGATGCTCGGTACCTCAGAAAACTCGGCGTATCCGTGTGTCAGCAAAGCTAACTCGGACGTATAATAGAGGGCTTGTGCCTCCGGTCGCTTCGCTCCCTAGCAACGGGCGGCGGCCAGGACGGCGGCGATATCGGTGGGGAATTCGGAGGTAAAGGTGAGTTCGGCGTCGGTGCGGGGGTGGCAGAAGCTGAGCTGGCGGGCGTGCAGGGCCTGTCTGGCGATCAGGTCGAGCAGTTGTTCGGCGCGGCGGCGGTACTCGGGGCGGATGCCGTGGGTGCGATTGCGGCCGCCGTAGGTCGGGTCGCCGAAGATGGGATGGTGGAGGTGCTGCATATGCACGCGGATCTGGTGGGTGCGGCCGGTCTCCAGCTTGAGGTCGAGAAGGGTGAGGAAGGGGAAGCGTTCGACGACGGCGTAGTGGGTGACGGCGCGGCGGCCGTTAGCGACGATGCCCATCTTTTTGCGGTCGTGCGGGTGGCGGGCGATCGGGGCATCGACGGTGCCGTTTGCTTCCGAGAGATCGCCCCAGACCAGGGCGGTGTAGCGGCGGGTGATGCGGCGGGCTTCGAGCTGGGCAGCCAGATGGCGATGGGCGATGTCGTTCTTGGCGACGACGAGCAGACCGGTGGTCTCCTTGTCGAGGCGATGGACTATACCGGGGCGCAGGACGCCGTTGATGCCGGAGAGGTCGCTGCAGTGGTGGAGCAGGGCGTTGACCAGGGTGCCGGTCCAGGAGCCGGGTGCCGGATGGACGGTCATGCCGGCGGCTTTGTCGACGACCAGCAGATCGGCGTCTTCGTAGCGGATGTCGAGAGGGATATCTTCGGGGGTGACTGCGAGCGGTTCGGGCTCGGGGACTTCCAGCTCGATCCGGTCGCCGGGTTGGACCTGATAGCTGGGACGGACGGTCTGGCCGTTGACGCACGCCGCCCCTTGTTTGATCAGGGCCTGGACGCGGGTGCGGGAGAGATCGGGGCAGCGCTCGTGCAGGAAGAGGTCGAGACGCTGAGACGGATCCTGCGGAGAGACCTGGATCTGCATGGCGAAGTCCGGGCGAGGGGAGGCCGGGCTGGAGGTTTCAGCCCTGGGCGATTCGCTCTTCGGGAGAGGAGGCCTCTTCTGGAGAAGAGGTTTCCGAATCGGCGGCTTCGGCTTCGGCCTGATCGTGGCGCGAAAAGGCGTAGATGAGCAGAAAGATGCCGACGGTGACGAAGGAGTCGGCGAAGTTGAAGACCGGCCAGCGCAGACTGCCGATACCGAAGTCGAAGAAGTCGACCACCTCGTGCAGGTGAATGCGGTCGACGATATTGCCCAGCGCGCCGCCCAGAATCAGGCTGAGGGAGAAACGCATGAGCCGGTTATCGCGCGGCACGGTCCAGAACAGCCAGAGCAGAGCGCCGAGGGCGACGATGGAGACCAGGGTGTGGAGCAACGGGCTGCCCAGGTTGAGACCGAACGCGGCGCCGGCGTTGTGGATGTAGGTGAGGCGAAAAAAGTCGCCCAGCACCGGAATCGACTCGTGCAGGATCATCGAATGCATGACGATCTGTTTGGAGGTCTGGTCGATCGCGAGCGCGGCGGGGACCAACCACAGGACTTTCACTGTTCCTGCGCTTCCCCGTCCTGCTTGGACTTGCAGGCGATACACTGGGTGGCGGTGGGCACGGCCTCCAGGCGGGCCTTGCCGATCTCACCGCTGCAGACGCGGCAGGTGCCGAAGGTTCCCTCGGCAACGCGCTGCAGCGCCTCGTTGAGATATTCGAGGTAGTCGTCGCTGCGCTGGGCGAAGAGCAGGTTCTTCTCGCGCTCCATGGCGTCGGTGCCCCGATCGGCCATGTGCAGTGAATAGGCGGACCGGTCTTCGGAAGCTTCCTGAGCGGTATCGGTGCGCGAAACGCGCTCGAATTCCTCCAGTTCCTGCGTGGTTTGCGACAGTTTGTCCAGGATCAGTTTCCTGAAGTGCTCCAGGTTTTCTTTGTTCATCCTACAGCTTTTCTCCGGGTTTAGGGAGCAGGCCTTGCAAAGATCTATAATAAAATTTCAGGTTTTGGCAATGCCTATAGTGGCGTCGTGGCCGTTGACTTTCCATTCCTGCTGCTGAAGGCAGTCGTCGGGGAGCTGTTCGGTTTGTAGACTTGTCGCCAGAGTTTCGGCGGCGATATAGTCTTCATGTTTCTGCACCGCCTGCAGCAGCTCAGGTTGACCGAGGACGCCGATGGCGATGCGGTCGGAGACCTCGAGATCGGCCTCTTTGCGCATGTTCTGCACGCGGTTGACGAACTCGCGGGCGGTGCACTCCATGATCAGATCGTCGTCCAGTTGGATGTCGAGACCGACGCCCAGATTGTTTTCGATGGCGACGACCATTCCCTCTTTCTCCTGGCGCTGGATCTCGATATCGTCGACGGCGATCTCTCCGTCGGCTACGGCGATTTTTTCACCGGTCTGCAGACTGGCCATCTCCTCGGCGGTCAGCTGGGCGATGCGGGGGGCTACTTCTTTCATGCGCTTGCCGAAGCGCGGCCCCAGGGCGCGGAAATTGGGTTTGTAGGAGATTTCGCTGAATTCGGTCTCGTCTTCGACCAGGACGATCTCTTTGATGTTGAGTTCGTCGGCGATCAGATCGACCATGCCGGCCAGTTCGCGGCGGCTGCGCTCGTCGGGAGGCAGCAGGGAGAGCCGGCGGAGGGGCTGGCGGGTTTTCAGGTCGTGCTTGCTGCGCAGGGAACGACCGAGGACCACGGCGAGGGTGGCCAGGCGCATCTGGTCTTCCAATTTGGTATCGCGCACGCTTTCGTCCGCCTGGGGCATGGTGCACAGGTGGATGCTGGCCGGTGCCTGGGCATCGAAGGTGCGCACCAGGTTCTGGTAGAGGGTCTCGGTGATGAAGGGGAGCACCGGGGCCAGGGTTTTGGCGAAGGTGACCAGGACCTGATAGAGGGTGGCGTAGGCGGAGGACTTGTCGGCGTCGTCTTCGGATTTCCAGAAGCGGCGGCGGCTGCGGCGGATATACCAGTTGGTCAGCTTTTCGACGAAGTCGACCATGGCCGGTACGGTGCGGTAGAGCCGGTACGCCTCCATCTCCACGTTGATGTCGTGGATCAGGGTCTGCAACTCGGAGAGGATCCAGCGGTCGAGCTGGTTCGAGGGTTTGACCTCGGCGGCGCGATCGGGCGTCCAGCCGTCGGTATTGGCGTAGGTGATGAAGAAGCTGTACGCGTTCCAGAGCGGGATGATGACCGCGCGCAGACTCTCCTTGATGCCGTTTTCGGTGAGGCGCATCTCCTCGGACCGGAGCGCCGGAGAGTTGAGCAGGTAGAGGCGCAGGGCGTCGGCGCCGTAGGTGTCGAGCATCTCGGTCGGCTCGGGGTAGTTCTTGAGCCGCTTGCTCATCTTGCGGCCGTCCTCGGCCAGGAGCATGCCGGTGACGATGCAGTTTTCAAACGCCGGTTTGTCGAAGAGGGCGGCGGCGAGCACGGTCAGGGTGTAGAACCAGCCGCGAGTCTGGTCGAGGCCCTCGGAAATGAACTTGGCCGGGAAGTTGGCCTCGAAACAGTCCTTGCCCTCGAACGGATAGTGGTTCTGGGCGTAGGGCATGGAGCCGGATTCGAACCAGCAGTCGAGAACTTCGGGAATGCGCCGGAGCGTTCCCTCGCCGGAGGGACTGGGGATCTCAATCGGGTCGATGATATGTTTGTGGAGATCGTCGACCTTGGTGCCGCTCAAATTTTCGAGTTCTTCGCGGCTGCCGATGCAGACCAGTTCGCCCGTCTCCTCGTTGCGCCAGATCGGCAGCGGGGTGCCCCAATAGCGATTGCGGCTGATGGCCCAGTCGCGAGCCCCTTCGAGCCACTTGCCAAAGCGGCCGTCTTTGATGTGCTCGGGGATCCACCAGATCTGCTGGTTGGCGGCCAGCATCTGCTCTTTGATTTTTTCGACGTTGACGAACCAGGTGGAGATGGTGCGGTAGATCAGCGGGGTGTCGCAGCGCCAGCAGAAGGGGTAGCTGTGGACCAGGCTGCCCTCGGAGAAGAGCTGACCATTGTCGCGCAGGCGCCGGAGGATTTCGCGATCGGTCTCCTTGACGAACTGGCCCTGATAATCGGCCACTTCATCGGTGAAGCAGCAGTCTTCATCGATCGGGCAGACCACGGGCAGCCCTTCGCGCTGGCCCAGCTGGTAGTCGTCCTCGCCGAAGCCGGGGGCGATGTGGACGATGCCGGTGCCATCTTCGGTGGAGACGAAGTCGGCGGCGACGACGCGGAAGGCGCCCTCCTCGCGTTTATCGGCGAAGTAGTCGAAGAGGGGCTCGTAGCTCATCTGCAGCAGATCGGCGAACGGCTGCGGCTCGACGCTGGCGATCTGATCCTCCTGCTTGCGGAAGATCGATTTGAGCAGCGGTTCGGCGAGGATGAGCTGTTCGCCGTCCTGTAGCGTCACCCGCACGTAGGGGATGTCGGCACCGACGGCCAGGCCCATGTTTGAGGGGAGGGTCCAGGGGGTGGTGGTCCAGGCCAGGATCGACAGGTTCTCCTCGCCGCGGATCTTGAAGCGGACGGTGAGGGAGGGGTCCTGGGCCTCCTGATACCCCTGGTTGACCTCGAAGTTGGACAGGGGGGTGGAGCAGCGCGGGCAGTAGGCCAGCGACTTGTACCCCTCGTATATCAGGCCGCGATCCCATAGCGCCTTGAAGGCCCACCACACCGACTCCATGAATTCCAGATCCATGGTGCGATACTGGTGCGACCAGTCGACCCAGCGACCGACGCGCTTGATGAAGTGCTCCCATTCGCCGGTATAGCGCAGCACCAGGCCGCGACAGGCTTCGTTGAACTTGTCGACGCCGTAGTCGAGGATGTCGCGTCGGGAGGTGAGCCCCAGCTGTTGTTCCGCCTCGTTTTCGACCGGCAGGCCGTGGCAGTCCCAGCCGAAACGGCGTTCGACCCGGTAGCCGCGCATGGTCCAATAGCGGGGCACTACATCCTTGACGATCGAGGCGAGGAGATGGCCGTAGTGCGGCATGCCGGTGGCGAAGGGGGGGCCGTCGTAGAAGGTGAAGGTGCGATCGGTGGAATGCTGTTCGACAGAGCTGGCAAAGGCACCGATCTCATCCCAGAAGGTGAGGATCTGTTCTTCCTGGTGGGGAAAGCTGACCTGAGTGGGCACTTCGGCGAAACGGGATGAAGATGTAGTCGCTGTTTTATCCATTATCAGATTTCAGAGTGCTCTGGCAAGTGTGGGCTGATTTCAAAAGTGCAAGTTGTTCAGGAAGATAACTATGAGCAGGAGCAAGATGCTCAGGATGAGCGGCGTAAAATCGAGACCGCTCGACCAGCAGAAACGGGGCAACACCCGCCTGAACGCATCGACGACCGGGTCGGTGATGCCGCGCAGAAACTGGACGATCGGATTGTACTGATCTATGTTCGTCCAGGAGATCGCCACGCGGATAAAGAGGATCCATATGTAGACCCAGATCAGGTGCCGGATCAGGCCGAAGACATCGTTGAAAAAGCCGCCAAAATCGAACAAAACTTCTTTTGCTCCCTGGCTCGGGTGTCTGACGAGGCGCTGCATACGAAGATAGCGCCCGCGAAAAATCAGGTATTGCGAGGGCCGAAGAGCACGCTTCCCAGGCGCAGCATGCTAGCTCCCTCGGCGATGGCCCATTCGAAGTCGTTGCTCATGCCCATGGAAAGGCAGTCCAACTCGATGCCGTCGATACCGAGGTTTGCGAGCCGGTCGCGCGCCTGGCGCAGTTGGCTGAAGCTGGCTCGCACTATCGCCTCCTCGTCGCTATGCGCGCCGATCGTCATCAGGCCGCATAGACGCAGATGGGGAAGAGGAGCGATCAGGGCGATCAGAGACTCGAGATCGTCCGGAGAGACGCCGGATTGCTGGGCGGCTCCGGAGGTATTGACCTGTACCAGGATGTCCAGGCGGCGTTCGGCAAGACCGGCGTGTCGATCGAGGGCAGTGGCCAACTTCAGGTTATCGACCGACTGCACCATGTCGAAAAGCGCGACCGCTTTTGCCGCTTTGTTGGTCTGCAGGTGACCGATCAGGTGCCAGCAGCCGGAAAGGTCCACCTGAGGTTTTTTGGACTCGACCTCCTGAACCCGGTTCTCACCGACGCTATGGAGGCCGCTCTGCAGGGCTGCTTCCACTTCCTGCGGGGTGCGGGTCTTGGTGACGGCGACGACGGTGACGTCACCCGGATCGCGACCGGCCCGTTCGGCCGAACGGGCGATCCGTTCCTGGAGAGCTTCCCATTTGTGTTGGAACGTTTGCATGTCGGAATCCAAAAAATATATAGACTATTAAATATAGAAATTGGACTGCATAAACACAATTACTCCGCCTGGGAGAGATCTAGGGAGCCGGAGGCGCTTCAGATTCTGCCGGCGGTGTGGCGGGGGCAGCCGGGGGGAAGAGGTGCTGGATGATCCCGGCCAGAGTGGAGAAGATCAGGATGTGAATCAGGATGTCGGCCAGGGCGACCTGATGCAGCAGGCGGGCGGGGTGGTCGCCCAGCAGAGGGAGCAGGCCGCCTTGCCGATGGTAGATCAGTTCGAAGAGCAGCGCCCCTCTGGGCAGGAGCAGCCAACCCAGGCGCCTCCGGGCCTGAGGATCGGGAGCCGGCAGAGGATAGTAGATGGCCGGGCCGATGCCGCGAACGATCACCAAAACCAGGAGTTGGGTGAGGAGGATGGCGAGCAGTCCGGGCGCGGGTGGCCAGAGAATCGCCAGGTCGATAGTGGCGCCGGCGAGGGCGAAAAAGAGCATGAAGGCCACGGGGGACAGGGAGCGGAGAAGAAAACGCATGCGCTTGGCCGGCACCCGCTGCTGGACCAGCACCAGGCCGGCGCCGAAACCACAGGGCAGAGCGTAGAGCTGCAGCTGATGCAGAAAGAGGGCGGTAAAGAAGAAGGCGGCGAAGAGGCCGGCAGCCAGGGTAGAGGCGCGCGCCGAAAACAGGCCGAAGCGCTGTAACAGTTCGGCGCCGATGGCACCGGCCAGGAACGAAAACCAGAGGCGGCCGACCAGGAGCAGAGCGGTGTCGGGGAGCAGGCCGCGCGCCTGAAGCAGGCCGAGGATGGCGCTGAGGAAGAGCAGGCTGAAGCCGGTACCCAGAACGCCCAGGAGCAGGGCGCCGCGGCGGGCGGGGGTGGGCAGAACGGCGAAGGGTCCCCACAGACTGGCAACGGCGCCGAGGAGGATGGCGATCCACCAGGGTGGCTCGGCGACCAGGGAGATACCGACGGTGACCAGCACCAGGGTGGCCAGGGTGACCAGACCGATCAGCAGTGGCCCCCGCCAGTCGAGGGTGCGTGGCCAGGAGAAATGGATGCCCACCTGGAAACCGACCCAGACAGCCGCCAGCGTGCGCACCAGACTCAGAGTTTCTAAGGCCGCGGGTTGCACCAGTTGCAGGCCGCTGGCGCCCAGCAGCAGACCGGCGGTCAGCCAGCCGACCAGAGGGGGCAGTTTCAGCCTGCGGGCGAACTGTTGCAGAACGTAGGCGACCAGGGCGAGGGCGCCGAGAGACCAGAGGGCGTCGAAAGGGCTGCGGTGGTCCTGCTGCGGACCGAGAACTCCGAGCAGCAGGACGATGCCACAGACTACCAGGTTTTTCATGAGCATCCTGAAGGAAAAAGAGGGGCAGTCCCGCCGGACTACCCCTCCCCCAATACGTCCGCTCGCAGCGGTCGCTGTCTTCCGCGGGTGTGACCGCGTCTATTTTTGTGCCGCCTGCCGCTCCGCCTTTTCGGCGCGCTGCTGACCGATGAAGAGGGTGGGGCTGGCGACAAAGACCGATGAATAAGTACCGATGATGATGCCGATCATCAGAGTTACGGTGAAGTCGCGATTCACCTCCCCGCCCCAGATCATCAGCACCAGGACCGCCACCAGGGTGGTCAACGAGGTGACCAGGGTGCGGCTCAGGCACTCGTTGATGCTGGTGTTGATGATACCGGCGAATTCCGGCCGTCGCGATGAGTGCAGGTTTTCGCGGATGCGGTCGAAGACGACGATGGTGTCGTTGAGCGAGTAGCCGACGATGGCCAGCAGGCCGGCGACGACGGCCAGCGATATCTCGATGTCGAGCAGGGAGAGCAACCCCAGGGTGATGAGCACGTCGTGGAAGAGGGCGACTACCGCGGCGATGCCGTAGAGCACGCGGTGGAAACGCCAGGCCATGTAGAGCAGGATCAACCCCAGGGAGACGAGCACGGCGCGCACGGCCGCCCCTTTCAACTCGCTGCCGATCTTGGGCCCGACCTTCTCCTGGCGGCGGATCCAGTCCTGTTGTTCGATGGAGCCGGAGAAGCCGGCCTGGAGCGCCTCTCTGATGCCGTCGGCGACCCCGGTACCCGTCCCGCTCTCGGTAACGCGGATCAGGATATCGTTGGGGGAGCCGAACTGTTTGATCTCGCTGCCGCTCAAGTCCTGGACCTGGTCGCCGACGCTCACCTGACCGAGCTGACTGCGGATGTCCTGCACCTGGACGGGCGGGTCGAAGTGGAGTTCGAGCAGAGTGCCGCCGGCGAAGTCGATACCCGGGGTCAGGCCGTTGATGCCGACTACCGAGATCAGACCCAGGACGAGGATGCCGCTCGAGACGCCGAAGCCTATGGTGCGCTTGCCCAGGAAGTCGATGGCGCTTTGGGCGAGCAGATCGAGGGGGCCGATGCTCAGCTTGTTGGCCTCGCTGCGACGGGAGAGCAGATCGAAGATGGTGCGCGTCACGAAGAAGGCGGTGAAGAGGCTGGAGATGATACCGATGCACAGGGTCAGAGCGAAGCCGCGAATCGGCCCGGTGCCGAACTGGTAGAGGACAATGCCGACCAGCAGGGTAGTGACGTTGGCGTCGATGATTGCCGACAGGGCGTTGTCGTAGCCGCTGTCGATGGCGGCGCGCACGGTCTTGCCGGCACGCAGTTCCTCGCGGATGCGCTCGAAGATGAGGACGTTGGCGTCGACTGCCATACCGATGGTCAGGATGATACCGGCGATACCTGGCAGGGTGAGAGTGGCGTGGAAACCGGCCAGGACCGCCATGATGAACACCATGTTGAGCAGCAGGGCGAAGTCGGCGATGATGCCGGCCGCCCGATAGTAGGTGATCATGAAGAGGGCGATCAGGATGAGGCTGAGAATGGCTGCGGTCTGCCCTTTCTCAATCGAGTCGCGTCCCAGCGACGGGCCGACGGTGCGGTCTTCGATGATCTCGACCTCGGCGGGTAGGGCGCCGGCGCGCAGGACGATGGCCAGGTCCTTGGCCTCCTCCTGGCTCCTGGAACCGGTGATGATGGAGCGCCCGTCACGGATCTGGGTCTGAATGACCGGAGCGGAATACACGGCGCCGTCGAGGATAATGGCCAGGCGCTCGTTGACGTGTGCCCTGGTGACGCGCGAAAATTCGCGCACCCCGTCGTCGGTGGTGACGAAGTTGACGATCGGCTGGCCTATGTACTCGACCTGCTGGCCGACCGATACGTAAGCATCCTGGACGACGCCACCGGTCATCTCCGACTTGGCGCGAACCAGGTGGAGGCGGTAGAACTGGTTGCCGTCCGTGCCGTCGGGTTTGCTGGTGAAGACGAACTCGACGTCGTCGGGGATCGATCCCTGAACGGCCGGATCCGCAATCATCGCCTTGACGGCGGGCAGATCCCGAGCGGCGATGACGATGTCGTCGCCGTAGACGCCCAGGAAGGAGGAGAGGGTTTTGCTGCCGCTTTCCTCCTCGACCGCTTCGGACTCGTCGAAGAGGCTCTCTTCGGTATCAGCAGCGGCTGTGTCGGCTGCGGCGCTGTCGCTTCCGTCGCGCCTGCCGAGAACGGTATCGAGGCGCTGGAGGATGCGGTTGCGATCCTCGGGCGGCTCGACCAGCTTGAACTCGAGCATGGCGGTGCGGCCGACCAGGTCCTTGGCGCGCTGCACGTCCTGGACGCCGGGCAACTCGACGATGATGCGGTTGGTGCCCTGGCGCTGAATGGTGGGCTCGGCCACACCGAACTGATCGACGCGGTTGCGGATGACCTCTTGAGCTTGATCGACCGCCCACTGGGCATCCTCTGGGGTCCGACCCTCTATATCTACTTCCATGACCAGGTGAATGCCGCCCTGGAGATCCAGACCCAGGTTGAACGAGTTCTTGTGGATATCGGCCAGGAGGGCGGGTTCGCTCTGTTCCATGGCCACCTTCTCCTCGTCGGAGAGGCCGTAGAATCGGATAGAGGGATACAGGTAGTAAACAGCGGCGGCGATAAACGCCAGGATCAGCAGTAACTTCCAATTTCGTTTCATAGGTTAAGCCCTTTTACTTGTTCCCCGCCGCGTGGCGAGGGGCGCTGCAGGTCGTGCTGCACGTGTTGAGGTGTGTGAAGATTCGAACCGATTGCAAACTCACAATAATAATCATTTATCGATTTCCGGAAAGGTAAAACGACCCTCCACGCCGCTGGAAGCGCGATGATGCAGCTGGTCGTCCACAAAAAAGAAGACCAGACCCTCCGCGTCGGGCAGCGTTTCGACCCAGTCCAGCCCCCGCTCCGGCCCCAGGATAAAGAGGGCGGTGGAGAGGATATCGGCGTCCAGCGCACTGCCGGCCCAGGCGGTGGCACTGATCGCTTTGGTGGCCGGGTACCCGGTGATCGGATCGAGTATATGGTGGTACCGTTCACCTGCGTAATCAAAATACTGTTCGTAGTCGCCCGAGGTGGCGATGGCAGTCAATCCCAGGTCTTCCACCTCGATATATCGATTCCGGTCCCGCGGGTGTTGAATGCCAAAGCGCCAGTCTCTTCCATCCGGCTTCTGTCCCCAGTAGCGGATATCCCCTCCCGCTTCGATCAGACCGCACTCGACACCCCGCTCACGGAGAAGTTCGACTGCCTGGTCGACGGCGAAGCCCTTGGCCGAGCCGCCCAGGTCGAGCCGGACGCCCGGGCGGGACAGGGTGACCTGGCGTCCCTCCAGTTGCAGCGTCCGGTAACCGATCAGGGCCAGAGCGGAGTCGATGCTGGCGGCGGCTGGCGGCGCCTCGACGTCGGGGAAGTTCCACAGCCGGGTCAGGGCGCCGATGGTGACGTCGAAGGCACCGTCGGAACTGTGGGCGAACTTCTGTGAACGCGCCAGTACCCGGATCATTTCCAGAGAGCAGGTCACCGGTCCGTTGGTGGCCAGGCGCTCCAGCCGATTCGCCTCACTCGTCTCTATGTGGCGACTCATGAGTGAGTCCACCCGGTCGATCTCGGCAAACACCTCCTGCGCCAGTTCCCTGGCTAACCCCTCCTCCTCATAGAGCTTGACGGTGACCAGGGTGCCCAGGGCCAGGCGGTCGACGCGGACGGGCACGGCGCCCTGCGGAGGGCGCATGAAAAGCAGGACGAGGGCCAGACCAAGAGTGGCCAGGAGAATCTTTTTCATGCTCTATCGGCTGGCGGCGGGATGCACGTCGACGCGCCGCTCAGTTTTGTCGCTCCACCACCAGCTTCACCGCCAGTTCGAGGGCGGTGCGGGCGGGAGAGGGAGACAGGATCTCCAGACACTGCTGCGCCCTGGCTGCGTATTCGCGCGCTGTCTTGCTGGCGGCGGCTACGCCGTCGTAGCGCGCGACGAACTCGACGATCTGTTCCCGCTCCGCCTCTCCCTTATCGGTCTGGCGCAGCAGCGTTTCCACGGCCTGGCGATCCGCGCTCGGTGCCGCCTGGAGGGCGCGGATCAGCGGCAGAGTGATTTTGCCCTCGAGCAGATCGTGGCCAACCGGTTTGCCCATGGTATCGGCGTCGCCGGTGAAGTCGAGGATATCGTCGGCGATCTGGAAGGCTCTGCCCAGGTGCTCTCCGTACTCACCCAGTCCGTCGATGAGCGACTGTTCGACGTCCATCAGAATGGGACCGATTCGCGTGGTGGCCGAGATCAGCGAGGCGGTTTTGTCGGCGACCATACCGAAGTAGGAGGCTTCACTGGTGTCGCACTGCTGTCCGATCTGAATTTCGTAGATCTCGCCGATACTCAGTCGTTCGGTGGCTCGCGATACGACCTGGAGAGCTTTGATGTTGCCCAGATCGACCAGGAGGCACAGGGCCCGGGCCAGGAGGAAGTCGCCGACCAGGACGGCTATCTGGCCGTTCCACACCGAATTGATCGAAGCTTTGCCGCGGCGCATGGTGGCCGAATCGACCACGTCGTCGTGGACCATGGTGGCGGCGTGGAGCATCTCCACGGCCACGGCCGCGTCGATTATGCGCTCGTCCCAGGAGCCGACTGCTCTGGTACTGAGCAGGGCAAGAGCAGGTCGCAGACGTTTCCCCTTGAGGGTGGACATATAGCGGGCGATCTGATGCACCAGTTCGACATCGGCGTGCAAAACCGCGTCCAGCCGCTCCTCAAACAGGCCCAGCTCTTTGTCGATCAGGCCGGTAAAGGGATTCATAAAGGGCCGCTCTTGAAAAAAGCCCGCTGTGAGGGCGATAGACTGCGGACAGTCGAACCGGGTCCAGGAGGCGTCCACCGGCGGTGGCCACCGCTGGTGGACAAGGTATTGTGCAGGTGTGAGTGGCGTTATTTGTAAATGACTGAAATTTCTAAAACTAAGTAATAAAATTTGGCCTGTCAAACCTGCTTTTTTGCGGATGGACGCGGCGGCCGATCGGCGTCGGTTGCGGCGAGGGGACGACCGGGCAAGCCTCCTGGAACGGGCCGTCCGGTGAGCTGGAGGATGGTGGGGAAGAGATCGACGGTGCGCGCCGGTCGGGCAGGGTCGAGGGGGTGGTTGATGAGCAAGGGGACGTGCATATGCTCCCGGTGCAGGGAGCCGTGGGAGCCGCGGTGCTCGGGGTGCTCGTGGCGGTCTCGAAGGTCGAAACCGGGGTGGGCGCTGAGGATCAGATCGCCGCAGCGGGACGACTGGAAGAGCTGGAGGAGCTGGACCGGCCCATCGGGGCAGTCGGTCGCGAAGGTGTGAGCCAGGATTTCGTCCGGCGTCGCCAGAGCGGGCAGGTCGCCGCAGCCGAGGGGGTCGGTTCCTTCGGGATGGTATTCGATCTGTTCGCCGATCTGGCGGATGGTGGCCTCACCGTCCGGGCCGATGACGCGCACGCCGTCGGGATGATGGCGGTGGGCGACGAAGTGAATGGCCGGAGAGGTGACCAGCTGGTGCATCAGTTCGGGTGAGGGATGATCCGGGTGAAAGAAATAGAGGTGGGCCATACCGTTGCCCGAGACCATACAGGCGGAGTCGGCTCGTCGACGGATAATCCAGGGGTAGTACAGGGGGCGAAAGCCGCGCTCTTCCAGAAAGGGGATCGGATCGAAGTGGGTGTGAGTGGGAGTGAGGCCGTGGTCGCTGACGATGATGAAGAGGGTGTCATCGAGGCGGCCGCTGCGGCGCAGCTGGTCGGCGGTGGCGCCGACTGCCCGGTCGAGGCGACGGTAGGCGGCGATCGCCTCGGGGGCGCGTGGGGAGATCAGGTGGCCGTATTCGTCGGCGCCGGGGAAGACGGCGAAGAGAAGATCGGGATCGCGGTGCAGGGCGCGTTCGAGGAGCCAGGCGGCGACGCGGTCGGCGCGGTCCCAGCGGTCGGTGCAGTGGGCGTAGAGATAGGTCGGGCCGTGGAGCAGCTTGCTGCGGTTACCGGAGAAACCGGCGCCGCGCCGGATGGGGTTGAAGATGCTGGCCGGCCGGTCGAAGCAGTCGAAGAGAGTGGCATCCGCTCGGAAATCGCGATCCATCAGGAAGCCGGCCGGGCCGACGTAGCTGCGGCAGCTGTCGAGTGCTAGCACACCTCGACGGTCGTACAGCCGGCGATCGAGCCAGCGGATGCCGGGCAGGTCGGCCGGGCCGGGGAAGCGACCGGTGAGGATCGGCAGGTAGGCCGGGCCGGTGGTCGAGGGGAAGGCGGTGACGGCGCAGGTGCTGGTGCCGGGCACGACCAGATGGTCGCGGATGGCGGGGAGCTGGCCGGCTTCCAGTAGTTCCGCGAAGATGTCGGGTCGGGTGCCGTCGGCCAGGAGGACGATGCAGCGGCGGTAGGGGGGCATAGGCGAGTTTCGGGAGACGGGAGAGGGGGAGAAGATACCGGCCGGGTCTCCAGGTGTCAAACTGGAGCGGAGGGTGGAGATTGGTTATACTGTGCGGCGTTCGAATTTTTATATCCGCCAAAGGAGAGTTGAGATGAAGATCAAGGAGATCGAGACCTTTTTGATGCACGCGGCCCCGCCGGAGGCCGGGGGCTGGTCGGCGCGCAACTGGCTGTTTGTGAGGATCAGTACCGACGAGGGGATCTACGGGGTAGGCGAGGCGAGTGGCTGGCCGCGGGTGGTGGAGACGGCGATTGAGGATTTGACGCCGATTTTGATCGACGAGGATCCGTTCCACATCGAGAAGCTGTGGCAGAAGATGATGGTGGCGATGATGGGCCACGGGATGACCGGGATCGTCGGCTCGGGGGCGATGACCGGGATCGAGATGGCGCTGTGGGACATCAAGGGGAAGGCGCTGGGGGTGCCGGTGTGGAACCTGCTGGGCGGCAAGATGCGCGACCGGGTGAAGCTCTACGCCCACGCCCACAAGGCGGAGCGGGCGCGGGAGCTGGTCGACCGGGGTTTTTCGGCGCTAAAGACTGGCGGTATCAAAAACTGCGTCGAGTCGGTGGAGTCGATCCGCAAGGAGGTGGGGCTGGAGGTGGATCTGATGGTCGACGTGCACGGGCCGCCGTGGATGACCACGAGGGACGCAATCGCCCTGGGTCACGCTCTGGAGGATTTCGGTCTGCTGTTCTACGAGGATCCGGTCGCCCCTGAAAACGTGGAGGCGCTGGCCCGGGTGGCCGAGTCGGTCGACATTCCGATCGCCGCGGGGGAGCGGCACGCGTCGATCTGGGGAGTGCGGGAGCTGATCGAGCGGGAGATCATCGATGTGGTGCAGCCGGATACGGGGCGGGCGGGCGGTCTGATGCAGATGAAGAAGATGGCGGCTATGGCCGAGGCGCACTATGTGACAATGGCGCCGCACGACGGGTCACTGGGGCCGGTGGCGGAGATGGCGGCGGTGCATTTGATGGCGACATTGCCGAATTTCCTGATTCTGGAGCATTTGGAGGACGATGTGCCGCAGCGGTACGAGGTGATGACCGGGCAGCCGGATATCGTCGAGGGGCATATCGAGGTGCCGGACACGCCGGGTCTGGGAGTGGATATCGTCGAGGCGGCGATCGCCAAGTATCCGTCGACGGGGAATATCGGGATGCCGGACGGGACGTACGACTATCAATACTTTTATCCGCGCGCGGGACGGGCGCTGTGGCTTAGCGAGCAGGAGACGGCGCGACCGGACTACCGACCGGGGCAGGTTTTTTGATGTATTAAAAGTGTAAGATATTGTTTTTAAATTACTAATAGTTTATAGTCGGACTTCGGAGCATCTTCGGAGTCCGGCTTTTTTAGGTAAATCTCAGAGAATTCTTCAATGAGTGCAGTCGTCGGCAGTTTTAATTCTATAAAATTATGTAAAATTGAAACGACAGGAACCGCGCTCCTTTAGGTAGAGGGTATTGCCCGCCGCATCCGCACCCCCAGGGAGAGTGATCCGCAAAAAAGGCCGCGAGCGTAAACTCGCGGCCTTCGTACTGGCGCACCCAGAGGGATTCGCTCCGCACCCCCAGGGAGGCTGGTCCAGAAAGAAAGGCCGCAAGCGTGAACTTGCGGCCTTTGTACTGGCGCACCCAGAGGGATTCGAACCCCCAACCGTCTGGTCCGAAGCCAGGTGCTCTATCCGTTGAGCTATGGGTGCAATTATGAAAAAAGGTTGCGAGCGAAGCGCCGCTCGCAACCCCGAAAAATGGTGCACCCAGAGGGATTCGAACCCCCAACCTCCTAATCCGTAGTCAGGTGCTCTATCCAATTGAGCCATGGGTGCACACATTCCAAATAGCGGCTATACAAAATATGGGGCGAGGTGCATTTCGTCAAGAGAAAGGGGGTAGTTCAGGAAGTGATCGGAGAGGCGCCGTAGAGCCTCCGAGCGCGGATATAGGCTTCCACACTTTCGGGAAGGAGATAGCGGACGGGGAGGTCGTCGGCCAGGCGCTGGCGGATCTCGGTGGAGGAGATCTGGAAGAGAGGACTGTCGAGGGCGACGATGTGACGGGCGAGGGCGGAATCGGCGTCCAGGTCGGCGGTGACGCGGGAGCCGGCCACCACTGTGCACAGATCGAGGATCCCCTGAGGGTCGTACCAGGTCGATAGCTGGGAGACGTTGTCCTCGCCGATGATCAGGTGGAGATCGCAGTCGGGATGGTCGGCGCGGAGCTGGCGCAGGGTGTCGACGGTGTAGGATTTCCCGGGGCGGTCGAGCTCGACACGGGAGGCCTGGAAGTGCGGGAGAGCTTCTATGGCCAGCCGGACCATGGCCCAGCGATCCTCGACAGGAGCGGTGTCGGGGCGGGATTCTTTGTGGGGGGGATAGGCGGCGGGCACGAAGAGCACCCGATCCAGGGGGAGCCGTTCGAGAGCGAAGAGTGCCAGCAGCACGTGGCCGATGTGGATCGGATCAAAGGTGCCGCCCACGATGCCCAGGCGCTGCATCTTTTACTGCTCCCCGGCTACCTGCAGCTTTTCCAGTTTCTCGCGGGCCTTCTCTTGCAGCTTCTCCTCATCGCTATCGCTCAGCACCTCCTCCCAGTAGCCGCGCGCTCCGCTCAGGTCGTCACGCATCTGGGCTATCTCTCCCAACTGCAGCAGGGTATGGTAGTACCAGGGGGTGTCCGGATAGGTGCGAACTACGTCTTCGTAGGTGAGGACGGCCGCATCCAGGTGGCCCTGGCGCTGATAGAGCTGGCCGTTGATGTAGTGCTTTTGGGCCAGGCGGGTGCGGCAGTCGACGATGCGCTGGCGCGCCGTTTCGGCCAGAGGGCTGGCGGGGTTGTCCTCGATGAAATAGCGGAAGTAGTTGAGCGCCTCGTAGGTCTCCTTCTGGTCTAGCTCGGGGCGGCGGAGCTGCTGGAAGTAGGACTCACCGATCTTGAACTGAGCGTCGTCCAGCCACTGGCTGGACGGATAGGTATCGAGCAGACGCTGGTACTCGAAGACGGCGTTGACGAAGTCCTCGCTGCAGAAGTAGGCCTCCGCCAGATAGTACTGGGCATCGGGGGCCAGGCGGGAGCCGGGGAAGTTGTTGACCAGGCGCTGGAACTTTTCGATCGCCTGCACGCAGCGCTTTTTGTCCAGGGCTTTTTGCCCTTCTTCAAAGTACGCCTCCGCTCCTTTGAGGCGGGGAGCAGAAGAACTGCAGCCGACGATCGTCAGGGATGTGGCGATGGGGATGAGACAGGAGAAAAACCGGCGAAAAATAGTCGTTGGCGTCATTGAGTTAGCGGGAATCCGGTGAAGTGTCAACGGTTGGAGAAGAACAGGTAGATCAGTCCTCCCAGGACGGTGGAGATGATGATCGGCTCGACGAACTTGCCCCAGCTCTGGCTCTCGATTTCGGTCTTGGCAAAGCTGTATGTGGGGTGCTCGAGCAGGTCGAGTCGCCTTTTGGGAACGCGGTCGGTCTGCTGTGCCGGGAACTCTCCCTGCCAGCGGAGAATGCCGTCCTGGCTCAGGTTGAAGGCCAGGGCGACGCGGCTCTGGCGCTCGATGGAGCCACCCAGCAGGCCTGCCCGGCCGTGGACACCCAGATCGAGGATGCGGAAGGCGAGGCGCATACTGCCCGGCTGTACGGTGGTGGAATCCAGAGTGACGGCAAAGCCGCGGGCCAGCAGTTGCTCGACCAGGATGTGGTCGAGCAGCCAGTTGGCCGCGTGTTTGGTCTGCGATTGGACGAGGAGCGTGCCCGCGCTCAACTGTTCGGGAGCATCTATCTCGGTCAGCGCGCTCTCGACCGCTCGCTCCACGGTTTCGGTGATGAGATCCATATTGGTGGGCAGCGGTGCCGCACCGACAGCCGTGGTCAGGACGAGAAAGGAGATCAGGACACAGCGAAAGAGACGGTTGAAAGGCACGATAGGTTCCTCGACCAGCGGTTGGAGAAGCGCAAAAGGAGCTCCCTGCGTCCGGTTACCGGACAGAAAGAAAGGCCGAACTGGGAGCCGGAAGAAAAAGAAAGCGGTTCAGGGGGAAAATTTCAAGGCCCCTGCAGATACTTCATCTCTTTGCGGGCAACGTTGAGATACTCGCTCTTGGGGTATTCGTCCAGCAGCTTCTGGAAAGCGCCCAGAGCTTTGTCTTTTTCGCCCATGGCCATATAGCAGCGGGCGATCTTCAGCTGGGCGTCGTCCGCTTTTTCGGTCTTCTGGTAGGCGAACAATTTGGTAAACTCGGTGAGCGCCTGGGAGAATTTTCCCATTCCGTAAAAGCATTCCCCTTTCCAGTACTGGGCATTGTCGGCCAGCTCGCTGTAGGGGGCCGAGGTGAGCAGTTCGGCGAACTGGTCCAGGGCGGCCTGGTACTGGCGGTTGTGATACTGGGCATAGGCGGCCTGGTAGGTAGCGGTCACGTCGAGCTCTCCGGCGAAGGGGATCGCGCGGGACCCGCCCGGCGCCGCTGGCAGTTCCTGCAGGCTGTCGATATAGGAGCGGGTGGCGTTGCTCTCTTCGCGCACTTGCTGCACTTCCTGGCGCAGCTGGGTGTTCACATCTTCGGCCTGGCGCAGCCGCTCGGCAAGGGCCCGTTCGCGGTCGTAGGACGCCTCTACCGCCCGCTTCAACGCCTCCACGTCCTCGCGGGTCTCGCTCTCCCACTGCTCCATGCGCTGGGTTACCTGCGGATCGGTGGTAGCGCAGGCGACCAGTCCCAGGATCGGTAGGAGGCACCATATCGTCCGTAATCTAGGCATTTTCATGAGGTCCTTCATCTGTCGATGGATCGGGGAGGCGTGGGGATCCAGAAATATATCGAATTTGGGAGAATTCGCATATATCGATATTTCTCGCGGTGGCTCCAGAGATGGACACGACGGCGCTCACTTGGATTCGGCCCGGAAAACCAGATCATCAGGCGGGTTTTCGGCGAAATCCTCGCAGCGGTCGGCGTACAGGGCGGAGGGGCCGTCCTCGGGATCGATCTCCATGGCCTGCTCGAAGATCTGCTGGGCTTCGGCGAATTTGAACTCGTTGAAGAGTTCAAGACCCCGATTGTAGAGCTCCAGAACCTGTTGTTTTTCCGGGCTCAGCGCCCCCTTGCGGCCGAGAACCTCGTAGGCGACGACCGGCTCCTCCTTACCCACCACCTGGATCTCGTCGAGCTTGCGCCCCTCGATCTGGTCCTTCACTGCTTCGTAGATCAGGTCGTTGATCATGATGCCGATTTTGTAGATCTTCTGACCACTCTCGAAGCGGGCGGCCAGATTGACGGTGTCGCCCATCATGGTGTAGTCTGTGCGGCTCTTGGAACCCATGTTGCCGACGATCATCGGTCCGGTAGCCACACCCATGCGCACGTGGCAGAAGGAGCGCCCCTGCGCAGCCCAGCGCTGGCGCAGATCGTCCAGGGGGGGAGGAATGGCGCCCTCCTGGCTCCAGCGCTGGCGCAGTTCTATCAGCTTGTGCTGCTGGTCGATACACGCCATGACGGCGCGCAGACCGTGGTCTTCGTAGTAGAGCGGAGCGCCAAAGAAGGCGACGATGGCATCCCCTTCGAACTTGTCGATAGTGCCGCCATATTGCTCGATGATGTCGCACATCTCGGTCAGATATTGGTTGATGAATTCGACCAGTTCGCCGGGGGTGAGACATTCGGAGATGGTGGAGAAGCTTTCGATGTCCGAAAAGAAGGCGGTCATCACCCGCTCTTCGCCGCCCAGCTGGTTGACCATGTCCGGGTTGTCCATGATCTGGCTGACGACTGCCGGCGACAGATAGTGGCCGAAGGCGCCCTGGACAAAGTCCTTTTCCTTCTCCTTGATGATGTAGCCGTAGATGGTCAGGACCAGATAGCCGACGACGAGGATGGCCAGGGGGCCGACCATCTCCAGCCAGGTGCCCAGATGGGTGAAGGCGAAAAGCGCGAGCACTGCGTAGAGGAGGACGATGGCGGCGACGATCAGCGCTCCCTGCAGCACCTTGAGACGGGGAACGGTCAGCGAGAGGAGCGCGCCCAGGAGGATGATCAGCAGGCCGTCCAGCCAGGCTGGAATGCGGGTGATGAAATTGCCGTTGAGGATGGTGTTGAAGACGTTGGAGTAGATGCCGACCATCGGGTAGTTCCCCTGAAAGGGGGTGACGCTCAGATCGGTGCTGCCGGTAGAGGTCTGGCCGTAGAACAGGATCTTGTCTTTGACGTCGTCCGGGGTGAGGAGGCGACCCTGATAGATCTTGTAGGGGTAGAAGAGAAGGGGACGCGCCTCCGAGGCCAGGCGTCTATCGGTCATCTGGGAGCGCACGAAGTAGTGGCTCTGGCGGATACTCTCGGGAGGTTCGTCGGGCAGAGCGGTGAGCAACTCGGCGATGTCGATATCTGGATTTTCGGCGAGCAGATCGGCAACGTGGTTGGTGCGCTTTATCGAGTTGAACAGATCGAGCTGCTCCTGGGCGGGGTTGGCGACTTTACCCGCCCAGAATTTTTCGGCGGTGAGCTGGGGATCTTTTTTGATCGTCCGCTCGATGAAGAGTGCCTGGCTTACGGTGTTCACCACTCTCTTGTTGTTCTTCTGGTCTGTGAAGCCGGCGGCGGCAAGGGTTTCGGGCAGCTTGCGAGGGTTGCTGCGGATAGCGGGGTCGACGATGAGCTTTTTGATTTCATCGAGCAGCTTTTGCTGCTGGTCGCGCTGGAACGCCCGGCGCAGGGCGATGTGCGGGTAGCGGACGAAGGTCTCTTCCCATTTCCCTGCCCAGTTGACGTGCATGTTGCCGCGGGCATCGATGGGGATTTCGATATCTTCGACGGTGCCGTCGGCGAAGCGGGCGCCGGGTAGCTTGATCTGGTCGCCGGGCCACACCTCCACAGTCTCGAGCGGAATCTGCAGGTGATCGCAGACCATGGCCAGGGCGATCGAAGGGAAGAGAACGTCTTCGTATTGGTAGACTAGAGGATAGCGTCGCCGGGCGCCGTCGACGTCGGTTTCGGTCTGGGCATAGGCGAAGCCGCGGGCGGCGTCGCGCAGCATCTTGAGGGGCGGTTCAAAGTAGAAGGCACGGGTCAGCGTGCTCGTCTCCGCATCGACCATCAGGCGCGGAGAGCGGCTGCGGATATCTTCCAGGGCGACCTTTTCGTCCGGGGAAAGTGGCGTCGTCTTGGCGCGGATTTCCTCCAGGCTGAGATCGTCGGCGGCTCTGCCCAGATAGAGGGCCAGATAGACGTTGTCGGAGGCGGTGATCGCCTGGCGGAACATCTCATCGTAGTCGGACTGAGCGAGCAGTGCGTGGACGGCATCGGGGTTGATCTGCTCGAGTCCGAGGAGCCGATCTTCGGAGATGAGTTTGGTGCTGGGCTCGATGTAATAGATATCGAAGCCGACCAGGCGGGCGCCGTAGTTGCTGAGTTGGCGGATGACCTCGGAGTACTTGTCCCGGGTCCAGTCCTGCCAGCGCCCCTCCATCTCTATGCTCTGGTCGTCGATCTCGATCGTGCCCAGGCGGGGGTCCATGGGGGGCAGGCCGAAGAGACTGTTGCGGAGATTGAAACGCCAGTCGTAGGAGACCAGCTCGGCGCGCTCGTAGAATTCGGTCAGCGAAAAGAGGAAGACTAGAAGACCGACCAGGGGGCCCAGGTAGAATTGGAGCCGGGGTTCGCTTTTGGATTTTTCTGCCGCCATGCCGCCCTCGCTGAAGAGAGGATTCTTTGCGATTACACCAATTGATACAATAATAATAAAAAAAAGGAAGGCCGTCGGTTTTTTGCCGTCGGGCCTTCCTTTTTTTGCGATTTATGCGGCTGGAATCTCTACTTGGTGGTGGCCGCCGTCATCTGGGTCAGGCGCTCCTGTGCCTTGGTCGCCAGGGGTGACTTGGGGTGGTCTTTGGCAACCAGGCCGTAATAGTTCTTGGCCTCGGCGGTCTGACCGAGTTTTTCGTAGCACTGGGCGACAAAATACTTCTGCTTGGGCGCCGCTGCGGATTTGGGATCCTTGGCCAGGGCTTTTTTGAGGGTTTCGATCGCCTTGGTCAGCTTGTCCTGGCTGGGATAGCGCTTGCCGCCCTTGTAGTAGAGCTTGTCGAGGACGCTGTCCTCGGCTTCGGCGCCGCGCACACCGGCCACGGTGACCGTCTCCTGGAGTTTGAACTCCTCCTCCTTGACCATGTCGTCGACCTGGGTCCAGACGGTATTGAGCCAGTCGTCGTCTCCGGCTTTGGCGGCAGTATCGGCCTTTGCCTCGGTCGTTGGCTGGGCGTCCGCCTTTTTCTCTTCGGCGGCGACCGCCTGAGCCGAACCGGCCACGAAGGCGGCCAAGATCAGCAAAAAGAGCCATTTAGCTTTCATCATCCGTATCTCCTATTGATAGGTTAGGCGAAAAATTGGGAATCTTTTTTTATGCAATCAAATTTCTCTTACAGCTAGATAATCGTCATTCCCATCCGCCCGCAACATGATCTGGGTCACATCGTCCCTTTTTTTTTTGGATAGCCGATTTGATGCTAACTGGTTGGACGCCTGGTTGTTAGCGGGGTTCCAGGCGATTATTCCCCGGCCTCTAGAAACTGCAGAAAGCCCTCGTAGCGGTCGTCTATCTCAATGACCTGCTGGTAGAGAACGGCCGCCTCGTTGCGGCGCCCCTCGAGGAAGCGGACGATCGCCATGTTGAGGCGCACCCCCGGGTTGGAGGGCATGAGCGCGTCCGCCTTTTCGAACATGGAGAAGGCCTCGTCATAGCGCCCCTTGTGGGTCAGGACGACGCCCCGCGCATTGTACGCGTCCCCCATTTCGGGATCGGTGTCGAGGGCTCTATCCAGGCGCTCCAGCGCTTTGTCGAACTCCTGCTGCTGCAGGTAGGCGGCGGCGATGCGGTAATTCTCCCCGGCTGATTCGACGTCGGCCAGGAAGTCGAGCAGTCCCTCGTAGGAGTCGTCCTGGGCAATGACCTGCCGGTAGAGCACGTCCGCCTTTTTCGGGTCACCCTTCAGGTAGTGGATCAGGGCGACGTTGAGGCGGAATCCGAGCTGCCCGGGCTCCAGGGTCGCCGCTTTTTCGTAGAGTTCCAGGGCTTCTTCATACTGTCCCTTGTGGGTCAGCACCACCCCCTTGGCGTTGATCGCCTCGGCGAATTTCGGGTCGGCGGCCAGCGCCTGCTCGAAATTTTCCAGGGCCTGATCGAGACGCTTCTGACGCAGATAACTGACGCCGATATCGTAGGCTTCCTGGGCGTTGCCGACACCGGAGAGGAAGTCGAACAGCTCCAGATAGGAGTCGTCGCGGGCGGCCACTTCCTCGAAGAGGCGGTCGGCGGTGTCGCGCTCTCCCTTGAGGTAATAGGTCAGGGCGACGTTCATGCGGATGCCGTTGTCGTCCTGGCGCAGCAACGCCTGGCGATAGAGCTCCAGGGCGTCGTCGTACGCTCCCTGGCGGGTGAGGGCGACTCCCTTGCCGTTGAGCGCGTCGGAGTGGTCTGGATCCATCTGCAGGGCGCGATCGAACATGTCGATCGCCTTTTCGAGGTGATTGACGCGCAGATACGCGGCCCCGGCTTCGTACGCTCCTCCCGGATTGTCGACGGAGGTGACGGTGCCCAGGGCGATCCGGTCGACCCGATCCTCGAAGAGCTTGAGATCGCGGGCCAGCAGGCTGTCGAACATGGCGTTGGCCGGCATCTCCGCCTGGGCGGGCGGCAGCACTGCCGGCTTGTAGGTGGACAGCCACTGCTGCACGTAGACTTCGTCGATCAGCTTGCGGATCTTGAGTTTTTTGTACTCGCCGACGCCGACGCGCCAGGCGTCGGTGAAGGTGAAGCCGAACATAGTGGTCTCTACCGGGATCCAGACGCGCCCCTGCCATTCGACGTATTCGGAGGAGCTGACGAAGTGATCCTCGGCCCGGTCGACAGGGATGCCGCTGTCGAACATCATGTAGATGTGCCCCTTGCCCGGGTCGTTGGCTTCCAGAAAGGCGGTATCGATGCTCAGGTTTTCGAGCAGCGATACGTAGAGCACGGTCAGATCGTCGCAGTCGCCGACTTTGGTGTCGACTCCTTCCTGTTTGGCCAGCAGTTCCGAGGGGTACTGCACGGTGTCGAAGATGGTGCGGTCGTCGGAGATGCTGGCGAACGGGGTCTTCTGGTCGGCGTTGTAGCGGATTTTGTACGCCCCCATGGCGTCGTAGAGGAGGGCGGCTTTGCCGATGTTGGAGCGATTGAACTTGGCGGTCAGCAGCTCGTCGTGGCGCTGCACCAGGCCGCGAGCCAGGCCGGCGACGGCCAGATCTTCGGGGGTGACGAAGGTGGCGGCCATCCCCTCCATGTTCCAGCTGAGTTTCCCCTTGCCGGCGACGTAGACGCGTTCCAGCTGTTTGGTCGCCTCCTGCTGTTTGCGGTTGCGCGAATAGGTGACCTTGATCTCCGGGGTGACGAAGTTGTCGAAGTACGCCTCGGCCCGGTTGAACAGATCGGTGTCGAAGGTGACGCTGAAGGTGTATTTTTCGGTGCTCTGCGGCGGCAGGATGATCTGTTCCTGATGGGGAACACTCATCACCTTGGGGAGCATGAGACTGACGGTGGCCTCGATCGGCTCGGTGGCCGAGTTGCCGATCACTACGTCGAAGAACTCTTTCTCCTGGTAGTGGCGATAGAGAGAGCGGAAGATCGGATTGGGCCGGATGGTGGCGTCCTTGACGGTGACCACCCTCGGATTGTAGGCGAGGGAGAGGGCGGTGTAGTGGGTCGGTGCCAGCACCGGGTGGCGCTCGTACGCGTAGTCGAGCTGGGCGAAGCGGTACTTGATGCCCAGGCCAAAGCTGGCGGTGGTGGCATCGCCAAAGCTCTCGGGGCTGTCCAACTCGGTGTGCATGCCGGCGCGCACGGCCAGCTGGCCGCGGAACCAGTACTCGCCACCCAGGCGGAGCTCGTCGTCCAGATCGGCGGCCAGGAGCATCCCTTCGAGCGGTTTGTAGGCCAGACCGAATCTATAGTGGGCGTCGAATACGGTCTCGCTGAGGCCGTTTTCGTGCTCCAGGGCGGTGCCGCCCAGGTCCTGAGCGACAAAGCCCAGACGCAGACCCCAGGGCAGCGGCACCAGCAGTCCCAGGTCCAGGCCCCAGCCCGAAGCGGTCATCAGGTTGCGGCCGTCCAGGTCGGTCTCCTGGGAAAGGTACTTGGCGCTCAGACCGATCGCCGCGTTGCCCAGGTAGGGGCGCAGGCGGGCAATGCCATTGCGATAGCCGTAGGCGAAGCCGAATTTGCTCTGGCGGTAGCCGAGTTCGGCATCGTCGAAGCCGCGATAGAACCAGTCCAACCCCATGGCGTGGTTATCGCGCAGGGGCAGGGAATAGCCCAGGTAGGAGTGGTTCAGCCCCAGGCCGTAGCGATCGGCGTAGGTGAAGGTGAGTTCCTGGCGCTGCAGCGAGGCGAGGGCCGCCGGGTTCCAGTGCGCGGCGCTGGCGTCGCTGCCGACGGCCGTGAAAGCACCTCCCATGGAGATCGCCCTGGCGCCGATCAGCGGCTGCTTGGGGGTGGCTGCTCCCGCCGCACTAGAGGCGCACAGGAGGACCAGAGCTAGTAGTCCACCAGATTGAATGCGAGTCTTTAGATTGGCCATTATTACTCGTATTCGTTGAAGCACAGCGGGAATGAACCCCTCCAAATTTATTTGGAGGGGCGCTAGCAGCGATATGCGGTAGTATGGATGATGAATGCGCACGTCTGTAATCCTGACTCCTAGGGTTGACGATCTCGTAAAAGAGTGAACGCGCCTTCATCGGTCTACAAGATACAAGTCTTAGATAGAGATCTGTATACCGGATGGGGTAGACGAGATCGTTTAAAAGGATTTTTTACGATGGCATCAAGGTTCCGGTTCTGCGATCGTAACCTCGTCGCCGCCGTTGACGTTGCTGACGATCACGGGCGCGACGCGGCCTGGGAAACGAACTTCTACGTTGTAGGGACCGGCCGGTCCACCGAAGATCAGGCCGGTGGCGTTGTCGCCGGGAAGGATCTGGCGGAAGGCGCGTAGCTCGCCGGTGGCGCCGTCGACCAGGCGGACCCTGGCGCCGATGGCGTCGCGGTTGCCGCCTCCCTGCTGTGGGCCCAGACCGCGCACGCGCACGCGGATGAAGTTGCTGCCGGGCGTCTGGTTCTCGAAGAAGCGGTTGCCCTGGTTGAAGGGATCAAGGCCGTTGGTGAGATAGAGATCCGGGGCGCCGTTGCCGTCGTAGTCGCCCCAGACGGCGGCGGTGTGCCCCGAGTTGCCGCTCGACAGGCTGGCGTCGGCGGTGGCCTCGCGGAAGGTGCCGTCGCCGCGATTGGCGAAGAGGACGTCCGCCTGCGGCTGGCGGTCGCCGCCGTTGGCCAGATAGAGATCGAGATCGCCGTCGCCGTCGTAATCGGTCCAGGCGGCAGTCGCGGTGATCCAGCCGACTGATCCCTGGGCGACTCCCGCAGCTTCGCCGACCTCGGTGAAGCGGTCGTTCTGGTCGTTGCGGTAGAGGCGGTTGGCGCCGACGTTGGCCAGATAGAGATCGAGATCACCGTCGGCATCGTAGTCACCCCAGGCGGCGGACTGGCCGATCTCCTTGTCATCCAGGCCGGTGGCGTGGCCGACGTCGGCAAAGCTGCCGCGCTCGCTCAGATCGTTGCGGTAGAGGGCGTTTTCCTGTTCGCGGTTGGACAGGTAGAGGTCGAGGTCGCCATCGTTGTCGTAGTCGACCCAGACGACTCCCTGAGTGTCGCGGCGGTCGCCCAGTCCCAGGTCGAGGACCTGGAGAAAGGTGCCGTCGCCGCTATTGTGGTAGAGCTCGTTGTCGTAGAAGAGTTTGCCCAGGTAGAGATCGAGAAAGCCGTCGTTGTCGTAATCGGCCCAGGCGACTGCGGTGACCGAGCCCTGGCGGACCAGGTTGATCGTCTTGCGGGATCTCCCCACTTCGGTGAACGCTCCATCCTGGTTTGCGTAGAGGAAATCCTGGTCGAAGAAATCGCCGACGTAGAGATCGAGGTCGCCGTCGTTGTCGTAGTCGGCCCAGGCGGGAGCGAGGCTGTTCCCCTTGTTGTCGACGCCGCGGTCGGCGGCGACATCGAGAAAACTGCCGTCGCCGCCGTTTTCGTAGAGCGCGTTGGCCGGCACGGTGACCGCCGTCCCCCAGTTGGTGACGTAGAGGTCGAGGTCGCCGTCGCCGTCGTAATCTCCCCAGGCCGCTCCGGTGCTGTAGAGCCCCGGATTCTGGGTGCCGCTGACGGCGGTCAGGTTCTGGAAGGTCTGAGCCGCGCTCAGACCGGGCAGGGCGATCAGGACCGCCCACGCAAAGAGCTTTAGCTTCATAAGGTTCATCTCACTACTGACACTACTTTTTCCCGGCGATTGTCGCCGGCGTTAACCACGACGATGTAGAGGCCGCTGGCCACCATCTCTCGATCCTCGTCCAGGCCGTCCCAGCTCAGGGAAATGCGACCGGGTGCCATCGGTTCGTCCCTGGCGATGATGCGCTCCAGGCGCCCCGAGGCGTTGTATACGCGCACAGTGATATCGGCTGCTCCGGTGAGTTCGAAGGAGATGTCGGTTTCGGATTTATCTCCACCGGTCGGAGCGAAGGCGCGGGGTTGGCAGTCGAGGGCGCGAATCGCCAGGCCGCCGACCGGAGTGGCGAGGTCCTCGAAAAGGGCGAAGACGCCCAGTTCCTCCACGGCGGTGCGCACGGCAAAGTCACCGGCCAGGCCGCTGCCGCCGACCCGCTGCCACTGGTCGCCCTGGTGGCGGAAGACGCCCAGGGTGGAAGGATCGCTATTGCCGAGCTCCGTTTCGGTGTAGCTCAGGGTGAGAGTGACCGGTTTGCGCAGTTCGCCGGCGGCGCTGATCTGGTAGGCGCTGGAGACGCGTGTCAGGCCGGTCTGCTGAACCGCGAACTTGCCGGGAATCTCGGACTCGGGCAGGCGGCGGATCAAAACTTCTCTGGCGCCGCTCGCCAGGGCATTGGGCGGGAAGTAGAGTTCGACGCTGCTGCTGGCGTTGGTCACGGTGCCGCCGCTGACTGCATCTGCTAGCAGGCCGGCGGTGCGGAAGGTCCAGCCGAAACCGGAGGTGGCGAGGTCGCCCAGGACCTCGCGGGCGACGGTGACTTCGTATTCGGTGAACGGCTGCAGGCCGGTTTCGGCTGCGAAATTGAGGACGACGACATCGCCGCTGTCCCGGGTGGTCGGGCTGGTGATGGCCACCAGTTCGGGCGCGCCGCTGGTATCACCCAGGGAACGGGCCAGCAGCTGGAAGGCGGAGGCGTTCTGGCTGGCCACCGGCTCGGAGAAGACCACCTGGAGGGTCGGGGCGCTGGTCGATACGCCGTCGGCACCGTCGTCCGGCCAGGTGGAGACGACCTGGGGTACCTGGGTGCGGAAGGTCCACTCCAGGTCGGGTCTGTCGCCGCCCAGCGGTCCGCTCACTCGGGAGCTGACCGCCGCCTGGTACTCGCTACCCGGCTGCAGATCGACGCTCGGAAAGGAGACGGTGTAGGTGTCGCCGTCGTAGACGAACTCGCGCTGATCTAGTTCGACAGAGACGCCGCTGCGGCTCAGGCGGAAATTCTGGAGGGTGATCAGGTCGCTGTCGAGGTCGCCGGAAAAGGTCACCTGCAGGCGTCGAGCGCCGGAGCGGATGGAACCGCCATCGGCAGGATCGACGGCGACCGGGACAGGTACGTGGGTGCGGAAGGTCCACTCCAGGTCGGGTCTGTCGCCGCCCAGCGGTCCGCTCACTCGGGAGCTAACCGCCGCTTGATACTCGCTACCCGGTTGCAGATCGACGCTCGGAAAGGAGACGGTGTAGGTCTCTGCATCGTAGTCGAACTCGCGCAGATCCAGGTCGAGGGGGACGCCGCTGCGGCTCAGGCGGAAGTTCTGGAGGGTGATCAGGTCGCTGTCGAGCGGGCCGGTGAAGGTCACCTGCAGGCGTCGAACGCCGGAGCCGGTGGAATCACCGTCGGCAGGATCGACGGAGCCCGGTGAGGGTATGCGGGTGCTGAAGTCCCAGAGGAAATCTCCCTGCTCCTGGCGCAGGGGGCCGCCGACGGCGGCGGCGATGCGGGCCTGATACCTGGTGCCGGCGCGCAGCCCGCCCTGGGGAACGATAGTGACGGTGCGACTGTCGGCATCGTAGCGCGTCTCTTCGATTTCGAGAGTGCGTCCCTCCTGGAACAGCTGGATGTTGCCGGCGACGTCCAGGGTCGCCGCGTCTATGGGATTGTCGAAGGTGGCGATGATGGTTCCGGTCAGCGATGAGACGGCGCTGTCTCCGGTAGCCGGCGATACTGTGACGGTGTCGGGCACGCCGGTCGAAAAGCTCCAGCCGAGCTGCTGGCCGGTGCCGAGGGGGCCGCTGACTGTCGGCGAGATCTGCACGCTGTAGCGGCTGCCGACCTGCCAGTCGGCTGCCGGTGCCAGGGCGTAGCGTCCATCGCTCAAGGGCAGGGGATCGTCGGCGCGCAGCTCTACCGCCTGACCCTCGCGCAGGAGGAGGAAGTTGGCGGCGGTGACCTGGTTCGCATCGAGCGGGACGCTGAAGCTGACCACGGCCTGATCGAGGGTGATCTCGACATTGGCGGCGTCGGCGTCGGGAAGCACTGTCGTGACTTGGGGCACGGCGGTCTGGAAGGACCACGAATAAGCTTCCTGGCGCAGCGGTCCCCCGACGGTGCGGGCGATGCGAACCTGATAGGATGTGCCGGCGCGCAGTCCTTCGGCTACGGAGAAGCGAGCGGTCTTTGTGTCGGGATTGTAGTCCAGGTCGGAGATCGCCACCTCGGCGCCGCTCTTCAGGACGCTGACATTGTCGGCGACGAGCAGGTCGGCGTCGATCGGGTTGTCGAAGGTGGCGGTCAGCGCGGCGCTGGCAGTGCCCAGATCGGCCGCATCTCGTTCGGGAGAGGTGGAGGCCAAATGGGGCACAGGCATCTGGAACTGCCAGGTGAAGTCTCCAGCGCCGACGACCTGAAGCGGTCCGGCAAGGGATCCGTCGATGGCGACTTCGTAGCGGGAACCGGGTTTGAGTCCACGCTCGAGTTCAAAGCCGAGGATGCCGGTTTCGGCGTCGAAGCGGAGGGAGCCGTCGGCGATGATTTCGGTTTCACTCTCGCGGGCGATGCGGACGGTTTCGGCGTTGAGCAGGTCGATGTCGATGTCTGCCGAGAAGGTCGCTTCGATGCGCTCTGGTGCGACGTCGACTTCCCCTTCGGGGCTGTTACTCAGAAGTTGGGGAATGATGGTCTGGAATTGCCAGGTGAAGTCCCCTGCGCCGACGACCTGGAGAGGACCGGCCAGAGAGCCGTCGATGACGACTTCGTAGCGGGAACCGGGTTTGAGTCCGCGCTCGAGTTCAAAGCTGAGAATATCGGTTTCGGCGTCGAAGCGGAGGGAGCCGTCGGCGATGGTTTCGGTTTCACCTTCGCGGGCGACGCGGACGGTTTCGGCGCTGAGCAGATCGGCGTCGATGGGAGCCGAAAAGGTCGCTTCGATGCGCGCGGTGCCGGCGTCGACGGCCACTCCTTCGGGACTCTTGCTCAGCAGTTCGGGGGTGACGGTCTGGAACTGCCAGATGAAGCCCCCTCCCTCCCGGATACGCAGAGGGCCTGCGAGTCTGGCGTCGAGGATCACCTCATAGCGAGATCCTGGCTTGAGCCCCTCCTCCAGTTCGAAGCTGAGAACGTTGGTCTCCTCGTCGAAGTCCAGGGTACCCGCGTTCAGAGGCTGCGGTTTGCCCTCGCGCAGGATGCGGACGGCGCGGACGGTTTCGTCGTTGAGCAGATCGGCGTCGATGGGAGCCGAGAACGTCGCCTCGATCCGCTCCTGGCCGAGGGCGACTTCTCCTTCCGGGCTCTTGCCGAGAAGTTGGGGAACGACGGTCTGGAATTGCCAGGTGAAGTCCCCTGCGCCGACGACCTGGAGCGGTCCGGCCAGGGATCCGTCGATGACGACTTCATATCGCGATCCGGGTTTGAGCCCGCGCTCGAGTTCGAATCCGAGGATGCCGGTTTCGGCGTCGAAGTCGAGAGAGCCGTCGGCGATAGTTTCGGGTTCTCCTTCGCGGGATATGCGGACGGTTTCGGTGCTGAGCAGGTCGACATCGATGGGAGCCGAGAACGTCGCTTCGACCTGTGCGGTGCCGGCATCGGCAGCCGTTCCTTCGGGGCTCATACTCAGAAGTTCGGGGGTGACGGTCCGGAAGGACCAGTGGAAGTCGCCTCCTTCCTGCACTCTGAGTGGACCGGCGAGGTTGCCGGCGAGAATCACCTCATAACGGGAGCCGGGACGCAGACCGGCGGCTGGTTCGAAGATGAGTTCCCCGGTCGCCGCGCTGAAGCGAGGCTGGTCGCGCAGTCGCTCCGCCTGGTTCTCGCGCAGGAGTTGCACCGCCTGGGCGTCGTCGAGAGCGGCGGCGAACAGAGGAGCATCGAAGGTGGCGACGAGCGGCGTCTGTCCGGATGGGACCAGGCTGTCGCCGTCGACCGGGAAGAGATCTAGTAGCTGCGGGATCCGGGTGTCGAAGGAAAGGGCTACGGCGTTGTCCGGGCGATTGCCGGCCAGGTCCTGAATGGCGGCGGAAATTTCGATCTTGTACTGGGATCCGGAGACCATTACGCCGGTGAGGGGGAAGAAGCGCACCGTGTTGGTTGCGGCATCGTAGGTGGGTTCGGGAATCTGTTCCAGAATCTGGCTGCCCAGTTCGATCTCGAAATTGTCTGCAGTGACCGTTGCGGGATCCAGAGGCTCGGAGAAGGTAATGGTCACTTCATCCAGATCGACGGAGATGTCGGTGGCTCCGGCCGCCGGCGAACTGGATGAGACGGTCGGCAGATCGGTGTCGGCGGTAAAGGCATTTTCCTCCACGAAGGGGACCAGGAGATTCCCCTTGCCGTCGATCGCGCCGGAGACGGAAACCGCCGCCGTTCCGGAGGGCATATCCGCGGAGATGGTCAGGGCGCCGCTCCAGGTGGAGCCGGTGAACTGCAGGCTCTCGAAGGGATAGGTCTGGTCGTCGATGGTGGCGGTAACCTGGGGTTCGACGGTGGCGTTGACGCCGGAGTGCTGGTCGAGGAAGGTGAGGGCGAGATTGACGGTCTGGCCGATGCCCAGCTCCTGGCCGCTGAGGTTGAAGGCGGTCACCTGCGGCTGCACCGTGTCGATGATGAAGCTACTCGCGACGCTCCAGGGTGAACGGGCGAAGCCGTCGTCGACGCTCTGCACCGACCAGTAGTAGGTGTCGCTGGCCAATCCTCCGAGGCGGTGGGAGAGATTGTGTCCGGCGTTGCCCGGACCGAGCGGGATGTTGCCGGAGAGCACGTCGCCGTTGCCGGGAAGGGTGCCGACGCGCAGGTTGTAGGTGAGGCTGGCGGGGGTGGCGTCGAATTCGTCTTCGGCCTGCTGCCAGCTGAGCTGCACCGAGTCGCCCGCATCGACGGCGCTGTCGATGCTCGGTTTTTCCGGAGGGCGGTTCGGGTTGAACTGGGACTCCAGATTGTCGTTGACTACCGCCTGGGTCAGGAGGGAGGCGTCCCGGCCGGTCGAAATCAGGTCGAGATCGCCGTCCCCTTCGATATCGGCGAAGGATACGGCGCTGAAATCCAGTCCCTGGAGGATGGGGATGTTGTCGAGAACCAGGCCGCCATCCCTGTACTCGTAGATGCGCATGAAGGGATTCTGACCGTCGTTGCCGGCAATGATCAGGTCGAGATCCTGATCGTTGTCGTAGTCTCCCCAGGCCAGGTCACCGCCGCGGATGCCGGGCAGGTCGAGGCCGGCGAGCGGCTCCAGGTTGCCATTGCCGTCGTTGACGTAGAGGGTGGTGCGCACGCCGCCGTCGCCGATGCCGCCGGCGACCAGGTCGGCATCTCCATCGCCGTCGAAATCGCCCCAGGCCAGATCGCTCGACTCCAGCCCGGCCAGGCCCAGCTCTGCGTCGATCAGACTGCCGGCGTCGTTGCGGTAAACGCGCAACTCGCGGCTGCCGGTGGCGCTCGAGCCGGTCACCGCCAGATCGAGGTCGCCGTCGTTGTCGAAATCGGCCCAGGCCAGATCGCCGTTGTTGAGGCCGATCAAATCCTGGTCGCCGCGCGTGAAGGAACCGAGACCGTCGTTGACGAAGATCCAGGTATAGGATTGCTGCGCGCCGTCGAGCACGTCGTCGCTCTGGCCAGTGAGCGCCAGGTCGAGATCGCCGTCGTTGTCGTAGTCTCCCCAGGCCGCTCCACTCTTCGACAGATCGGGGAACTGGCCGATCAACTCCAGTGAGTATCCGGTAGCGGCCGGGACTGCGGCGTAGAGCAAGGTGCGGCGGTTTTCAAAGATGTCCTCGCCGGTCAGCAGCAGGTCGAGGTCGCCGTCGTTGTCGTAGTCCCCCCAGGCCGCTCCGCCGTTGCGTAGCGGCGACAGGGCGACGTCGACTGCGGGAGTCAGGAGGCCGCCGACGTTGTCATAGAGCAGGGATTGGGCTTCGCCGCTGCGGTTCTGGCCGAGAACAACCAGGTCGAGGTCGCCATCGTCGTCGTAGTCTCCCCAGGACATGGCAGCTTCCTTGAACGCCCGCAGGCGCTGCTCGGAAGAGACGAACTGCTGGATGTTGAGCACATCTTCCTGCGACCAGGCGGAGCGGGCGAAGGAGCCGTCCACCGTCTGAACGCTCCAGTGGTATCTATCCGGAGGGAGTGCCACTTCCAGGCTCTTGTTCGTCTTGAAGCCGGCGTTGCCCGGCCCCGGAGGGATCGTCCCGGAGAAGACGTCGCCGCTGCCCGATTCGGTGCCGACGCGCAAATTGTAGGTCAGCGAACCGCTTTCGGTGTCGGCGCCGGGGGCCCAGCTGAAGATTACGCGACCGCTGGTCACTTTAACCGGGTTGAGGCTGGCGGGAGGGGTCGGCGGGCGATTGGCGCTGAGTGTGCCCTGATTGTTGTAGAGCAGAGTGCGGTGCTCGCCGTCGGCATCGACGCCGCTGATCAGCAGATCGGTGCGGCCATCGCCGTCGTAGTCTCCCCACGCGGTCGAGCCGCCGGCCAGGCCTTCGAGCTGGGTCTCGGCGGAGACGCCGCTCAGCTGTCCGGCCTCGTTTTTGAAGACGAAGGCCTGATACGAAGAGAGGATGGTGCGTCCCGAGGCGGCCAGATCGGGATCGCCGTCGTTGTCGTAGTCGATCCAGGCCAGGTCGCCGGTGATCCGCCGAGTGGTGCTGAGGCGAAAGGTTTCATCCTGGGTCAGGACGCCGATAGGGCGATTGCGGTAGAGAAGGAAGGAACTGTTCCAGGAGGCCATCCAGTCGGTGACGCGGCCGTTGACCGCCAGATCGAGATTGCCGTCGCCGTCGTAATCCTCCCAGGCCAGGCCTCCTCCTTTGACCTTGGCGGACAGGCTCAGAGTGTTGTCGAGAGTGAGGTTGCCGGGCGGGTCGTTGAGATAGAATTCGGTGACCGCTCCAAGTCCGCCGGTGGTGGTCACGTTTTCGCCGGAGACGGCCAGGTCGATGTCGCCATCGCCGTCATAGTCGGCCCAGGCCAGGTCGCCGTTGTGCAGATTTACCAGACTCTCGCTGTTCGTATCGTCGATCTGGAGCACGCCCTCTTCATTGCGGTAGAGGAGGGTAAGGGAGGTGCCGTTCTCCTCCATTCCGGAGACGATCAGGTCGAGATCGCCATCGTTGTCGTAGTCGGCCCAGGCCAGAGCGGCATAGCGCACGCCCTTGAGCGCGGAGAGGCCGCTGGTATCGATCTGGCGTCGATCCAGATCGAGGAAGCGCTCAGAGGGGTCGAGAGTCCCTTCTTCATTAGTATAGAGCTGCAGGCTCTCTCGATTTTCGGCGTTCCACCCGGCAATGGCCAGGTCGAGGTCTCCGTCGCCGTCGTAGTCGGCCCAGGATAGGTCGCCGAAGTAGACCCCGGCGAGCTGCTGGTCGGCGGTTCGGTACTCGGAGAAGATGCCGCCGGCGTCATTGCCGTATATGCGGGCAATGCGCAGGGGCTGGCCGTCGTCGTCGACTGTTTCGCCGATGAGACTCAGGTCGAGGTCTCCGTCGCCGTCGTAGTCGACCCAGGCGGCCCGGCCGGCCCACAATCCGGGCAGTTCCTGGCCGGAATCGATCAGGCTCTGGGCGCGGGCGGTCACCTGCAGGGCAAAAAGCTGGGCGACGACGAGGCCGAACAGGGTGGAGCGCATATGTCTGGCCATGAGGATATTCTGAGGATAGAAGTCGAATGCGATAGCGAGAGAGGAACAATGGTGAATTGTCGATTGGCCGCCTCTCTGGAGGGGGCCATCGACTTAAGATAGTAAGTGCGCGGTCTTTCTCCAAACAGGTTTTTCCCGTTCGGAAAGGGGAGGAAATCGGAAGATTACGTCAGCAGTTCGACCTGGTCCATATCGACCTCGGCGCCTACGGCCGTGCCCAGGATGGAGACGTTGAGCACCAGGCGCAGGCTCTCCTTGCGGATCGATATGCGGCCGGTGATGCCCTCGAGCGGCCCGGCGATGACGCGCACCCGGCGACCTTTTTTTAGCTGCGGGTAGAGGTTTATCTCAACTTCGCCGCTGGTGGCCAGGTAGATGTTGTAGAGTTCCTCGAGCAGCAACTGCTGATCGGTCACTTCGATGGTGCGCACCAGGTAGTTGGAGCGCATGATATCGTAGCGCTCCTGGAGGTCGCAGCAGCCGAACATGTAGCCCGGGAAGAGGGGAACATCGAAGCTGTAGCGGCGCTGCCCCTTGCGGGGACGAGGGCGGCTTTTGTGGAGCGGGAGATAGTGGCGGATCTCCATATCCAGGCAGACTTTAGCCGCTTTTTTCTCGCACCGGGGTCGGATGTGGAAGACGTACCAACTGCGGCTGTCTCCTCCCGATTGGAAGAGGCGGGTGGCCTGTTCTTCGAGAGCGGGACGGGGGTTGTCGACGGTGTCGGTCATAGGGGAAGCTGACGGATTTTGTGAATCAGGGTCGAGGTTGAGCTATCGCGCCACAGGGACAGGGTTTTCACCTGACCACCAGCCTTTTCGACAGACTCGCGGCCGACGATCTGGTCGAGGCGGTAGTCGCCCCCTTTGACGAGCACATCGGGGAGCAAGTCGGCTACCAGGCTTTCGACGCTCTCCTCGTCGAAGAGGCAAAGATAGTCGACCGAGCGCAGGGCGACCAGGAGGGCAGCCCGATCTTCCTGGGGGACGAGCGGTCGGCCGCTTCCCTTGAGAGTGCGAACGCTGACGTCGCTGTTGAGGCCGACGATCAGCAGGTCGCCCAACTGCCGCGCTTCCCACAGATACTCGACATGGGCCCGGTGCAGCAGGTCGAAACAGCCGTTGGTGAAGACGACCTTGTGTCCCTGCTGGCGCAGCTGCCGCCGGCGTTCGATGAGCACCGGTCGGGAGAGGATCCTGTCGTCGGGGCGAATGACCGTCATGGGCGAGAGGAGAAATGACAGGGCCCCCCGCGGCCGAGATGATCGCCGCGGGAGGCCTGTTTAAAATGGGGTGAGTGACGGGAGTTGAACCCGCGGCCTCCAGGGCCACAACCTGGCGCTCTAACCAACTGAGCTACACCCACCACACGATCGGATATGCAGTTCGCTTTTCAGACAATTCTGAAGGGGATAATATAGAGCGGTCTCAGAACATTGGCAAGAGTTTGGGGAGGGGGAGGAAGATTGCCGCTGTCGCGGATTGAGGCCGATGTCCGGAGGTCGGAAGCAGACGAGACTTGCTGCAGATAGGGGGAAGTTCGTACCATCATGCGGAACGCACAATTAAATGGAAAGGAAACCGGTATGGCAAACGATAGTCCCAAATTGAAAAAGGGGGAGCCGGCGGAAGTGGGTATGTCGGCCGAAGGGCTCGAATTGGCCTCGGATCTGCTCACTGAGGCGGTGGATGCAGGCAGTATCAGCGCAGCTTCTCTGCTGGTGGCTCGCTGTGGTAGCATCATTTTCTCCAGGGGACACGGACGGCTGCACCCCGAGGCTGGCGCGCCATCGGTGGAGGGGGGCTCGGTCTTCCTGCTGGCGTCGATCACCAAGCCGGTGACGGCCTGCGCCCTGATGCTGCTGGTCGATAGGGGGATGATCTCCCTGGACGATCCGGCCTCTGCCTATCTGCCGGAATTCACCGGGGATGACCGGTTTCAGATACGGGTCCGGGATCTGCTGTCGCATATTTCGGGGATGCCGGATATGCTGCCCGAGAACGAGGATCTGCGTCGGGTGCACGCCCCACTGAGCGAGTTTGTGCAGCGGGCGTTGCGGACCCCTCTGCTGTTTGCGCCGCGCACCGATTTCAGCTACCAGAGTAAGGGGATTCTGCTGGCCGCCGAGATCGTCGAGCGAGTCTCGGGTAAGCGACTGCGCGACTTCGAGCGGGAGGAGATTTTCCTGCCTCTGGGGATGGAGCGGAGCGCACTGGGATTGGGAGACCTGGAACTCGAGGAGACGGTCTGGTGCGGCACCATCGTCGAGGAGACGGAGGAGCAGAAGAGCTGGGGATGGAACACGCCGTATTGGCGCGACCTGGGGGCGCCGTGGGGCGGCATGCACAGCAACGGTCCGGATCTGGCCATTCTGCTGCAGACCATGCTCAACGGTGGGGCGTATGGCGACTGCCGCGTGCTGAGCAGGGCGACGGTCGAGGCGATGACGCGGGATCAGAACGGTGCTCTGAACGCCCCCTGGGGGCTGGGCTGGGGGCTGGCGGAATCGCCGGTGTGGAATTTTTTCGGCGAGATCGTGGCTCCTTCGACATTTGGACACACGGGCGCCACGGGAACGGTGGCGTGGGCGGATCCCGAGCGGCAGCTGATCTGCGTCGTGCTGACCAATCAGATGGTCGCCAACGGCAGCCTGCTGCGGCGGGTTTCCAATGCGGTGGCCGCCGCCGTGGTGGATGGATAGTCGTGAAATGCTCTAACTATATCAAGCGGCCGTAGTGCGCACGGGGGAGTATATTCTATGAGGTTCGACGAATCATTGAGGCCGAAAAAAGTCCTTCTGGTGCTCCTGGGCCTGCTGTGGGCGACGCAGGGATGGGGTCAGATCGCGGACCGCGCCGAACAGGAGCTGGAGCGGGTGGCCTCGGATCTGGCGGACAGCGTGAAGGGAAAGGGACGCGTCCTGGCGCTGGTCAAGGTCTACCGGGCGGAGAGCAACAAGGAGGATCGGGAGTGTTTGCGCATTCGTCGTCGCTTTGAGGACTTCTGGGAGAAGGCGGCCCTCGCCCGGGGGCTGACGGTGATTCCGCGGGACGACGTGACGCGGATGGCCCGGTACGAGGAAATTCGGTCGAGTTGGGGAGATATGATCGATGCCCAATCCCGCTTGGAAGCCGGTAAGGAGTTGGGGGCGGATGTGCTGCTGGTGGGGCGGTACGAGCCGGAGACAGAGCAGCTCTTTCTGCGCGCGGTCGACGCCGAAACCGGGAGGGTTCTGGCCCGTGAGGAGTGCTACGTCCTGAATTTGGGACAGATGCCGATTTCCAAGGGGGAGGCGATTTTTCGAGTGGTGGGTCTGGCGGTGCTACTGACGCTGTTCTGGGGCGTTTGGCGCCGATTTCCCACGGAGTTCAATCGATACAGCGGGCGCGGGCGCTGGAGGGGGTTGAAGCCCGTCGGCTGGGTCTTCCTGATGCTGGCTACGGGGAGTTGGCTGGTCGCCGCCTGGTACGGACTGGGCCGGCATCTGTGGTGAGTTTGGAAGCGGTGCATTCACGAGGAGAATGAGATGGCGACCTTTATCGACATGCGCGCGCAGGCTCGGCGCTGCCGGGAGCGAAAGGCGTATGCCGAGGGGGTGCTGGCGATTGCCGATGGGCTGAAGAACCACGCCGCAAACTGGCTTTTCAACGACACCAGCGACTTTGCCGGCATGCTGTCGACCTATGCGGCCGACGCCGAGAAATACTACCGGAAACGAGCCGGCAAAGCGATTTTGGAAGAGGTGGAGATCTGGGTCAAGCAGGTCCATCGTGCGCGCCTCCTGATCGCCGAGATCCCGGCCGAGAAAAGAGGGGGCAAGGTCTATCCGGAGATGCTGGACGGACTGGTGGGGATTCTGGAGGGGATGCAGGAGAGTTTGCAGGTCTATGTGAAGGGTTTGGAGTTGTACGACCAGCGGTTGCTGGACCAGGCTGCCCGTCTGCTGCGCCGCAGCCAGCATCCCAAGGCCGCCTCTTTGCTGGAACGGGTAGAGGCGGATCGGAAGGTTGCAGATGAAAAGCATCGGCAGGCCCTGGAGTATATCTGGGATCGGGAATTCGGCGCCGCTCGGGCAGCCGAAGTGGAAGCGCAGGCGCTTTTTTCTCGGCCGGATGAAAGGGTGGCCTTCGAAGCGGTGTGCGGGCAGGCTCAGGAGGCGGATGAGCGCATTCGGGAAGGTCGCCAGTGGCTGGACCGGCATGGCGAGGGGCGCGACGATGCTCTGGACCGCGCGGCCGAGGAGGTGGAGAAGGGGCTGAGTATTCTGCGTCAGCAGGCGGTTATGTCCGAGTTAATCGGGGGGATTCGGGAGGATGCCGAGGAACTGCATCGACAGGTGCAGCAGCAGCAGACCGCCCGCCGGTTGGAAAGGGTGAAGGGATTGCTGGAGCAGGGGAAATTCGCCGGTGCCGTCGTTCTTCTGCGTCCGGTATTGGAACGGGAGGAAAGAAATCCAGAGGGAGTGGAACTGGCGGGAGAGATTGTGGCAGGGGGACGGCGGAAGGCGTGGGAGCTGGACGGGGACGGGCATCCTCGGAAGGGGCTCTCATTGCTGGAGAAAATGGAGCAAACACTGGCCAGAATTCCGGCGCTACAGACCTTGGTTACCGAGTTGCGAGGGGAAAGGGAGCCGTTGCGGCAGCACGTAGAGGTGGCGCGCCGGGCCTGGGAAGAGGGAACGGCTTTTCTGGGCCGACGCGCCTTCGGCAAAGCGAGGGCTGCCTTTGAGCGAGCGGTGCGCACGGATGCGGATCTGGAGGAGGCGCATCGCTCGCTGCGGGCGCTACCCGAGCAGATGCTCGCCTGGAAGGAATACAGACGGGGAGAGGCGGCGCGAAAGGAAAAGGATTTCGAGGGGGCGTTCGGCAGCTATGTCGATGCTCTGAAAGGGTTACCCGGGGATGCGGAAATTCGCGCTGCCCGCGATCGGGTCGCCGTCCAGTTGGGAATCAGGGAATCGTTCCGGCTGGTGGGCGAGTCGGTCGTCTGCACGGTGTTGATCGGAGATTCCTTCGATATCGGTCGGAATTTCCCCGGTAGCCGTGTGAATCAGATCACCTTCCTTTCCGATGGGATTTCGCGCACCCACGGAACGGTGAGGCGGGGAGGGGATGGATGCTGGGTGCTGGAGGATCTGCAGCACGGGGTGACCGATGCCAACGGGAAGCGGGTAGAAAGGCATCCCCTGCGGCACGGCGACCGGCTGGCTATCTGGCCGCTGGAACGGCAGCCTAGAGCGATCGTCGAGATCGATGTGAGGACAGCGGATGAAGAGAGAGGGATGAGCGCGACGTTATTCTGTAGAGAAGCGCCCACTGCGAAGCGACGGGGACAGATCGAGTTCTCGAGCGGAGCGGTCGGAGTGAGCGTGTACGCATTGATCGGAGAGAAGATCTCATTCGGCGGTGGAGCGGAGGCACTGGTGCAGATTGAGGGAGCGGCTCCGGGCGAGATTCTGTGGGATGAGAAGTGCGCGCTGGTGCGGGATGGGGGTGAGGGAAAGGTCGCCGTCAACGGCGAACTGGTGGAAGGAGAGCGTCCGCTGCGCCACGGCGACCGGGTGGCGTTGGGAGGGGTGGAGTTGTGTGTGGAGAGTTTACAGACCTGAAGGAGATATTTGATGGATCTGGAAGTCGGCACAAATGTAGGGAAGTACGTCTTGATGGAATTCCTGGGCCAGGGGAGCTACGGCCAGGTGTGGAAGGCGCAGCACAGCATAATGCGCAATCATCAGGCGGCTTTGAAGGTTTTGCATCCGGAGAAGGGGCTCCAGCCGGAGAGCGTGGAGCGCTTCCTGCGCGAGGCGGATATCCTGGCGTCGCTGGGTGACCATCCGAACATCGTGCACGTCTTCGACGTGGATCAGCATCAGGACCGGTATTTCATCGTCATGGAATACGTGCGCTACAGTCTGTCGCGGGTGCTGGGGGAGCAGACGCTGGCGGAGGGAGAGACGATGGGAGCCAGCAGGCAGGGGAGCAGGCGGCTGTCCTTACTTGCGGTCTTGCGCCTGATGCAGCAGATCTGTCTGGGTCTGGAGGCGGCGCACGAGAAGGGGATGGTCCATCGGGATCTGAAACCGGCCAACGTGCTGCTGACCGAAAAGGGGAAGGTGCGTCTGTGCGATTTTGGCATTGCCCACCTGCAGGATAACAGCGGCATGACCGGCACGGGGATGGGGATGGGAACGCTCGGGTACAGCGCACCCGAGGTGCTGATGGGGGGCGCAAAGGAGGCGGATCCGCGGGCGGATATCTACAGCGCGGGGGCGCTGTTGTACCGGATGCTGACCGGAGAGATGGTTATGGGGCTGGACCGCCCCAGTGAGCTGAATCCGGAGATCCCGACCTGGCTGGATGAGGTGATCGTGCGCTGTATGCGCAGAAATATGGAGGACCGGTACAGGGATGTGCGGGAGCTGAAGGAGGAGCTGAAAGAGCGAGAGGTGAAACCGGTGCTTTCCGAAGAGGAGATGACGGCGCTTCTGGGCAGGAACTCCGATGAGATCACAGGGAGCAAAGGGGTTGGAGAAGATGCCGACAGAGATGGGTCTGGAAAAGAGCCCGGGGAGGCCAAGGAGGAGGGTATGACAGAGGAAGATTTTGAAGACCTGGCGGCTCTTCTGGGAGCGGATCTCGAAGAAGAGGGAGACGGATAGATCTCTCGGGAAAACTGCGATGGAAGATCGTCTTGAGGTTGCCGGCATTGCGCTCACCCATCAGGGCAAGGTGCGCGAAAACAATGAAGATGTTGCTCTCGTGCGGAAAGGTGTCTGCGGGATGCTGTGCGTCGTCGCCGACGGCATGGGGGGACACGTGGGTGGAGAGCGCGCCAGCCGACTGGCATGTGAGGCGGTGGAGCGCGCGTGGGAAGCGGGGGATCTGTCCGTAGAGTTGGTTGCGGCAGTGGAGCGGATGGTGCTGGATGCCGATAGGGCGATTTGTGAAAGCGCTCGGTTAGAGCCACAGTACTACGGTATGGGCACCACGCTGACTCTGGGAGTAATCCAGGGGGCCGGACTGTATTTCGCCCATGTGGGGGACAGCCGGCTCTATTTGCTGCGGCGTGGAGTGCTGACGCAGTTGACGGAAGATCACACTCAGATTCAACAACTGGTGAATCTGGGGCATTTGACCGCAGAGGAGGCCCGTCACAGCCCGTATCGACACCAGTTGAACCAGGCGTTGGGATTGAGCATGGATCTGGAAATCTGTTCGGGCGAGAAAAGGCTGCACTCGGGAGACCGCCTGCTGTTTTGCTCAGATGGATTGTACGAGATGGTCGGGGGAGAAGAACTCGCGCGTTTGCTGGGCGATGCGGCTTCTCCTGGAGAGGCGGGTGAGCGGCTGGTGGGTGCGGCAAATTATGAAGGAGGAAGGGATAATATCTCAGTGGTGGCGGTTTTTGCCGAGAGGGAAGAGTTGAATGGCTGATCCGCGGTCCGGCATGCAGTTGGAGCAGCCAGCGTCACATCAATTTCTCACTCTGTGCGGAAGATCCGGATGGTCGCAGTTGGTCACATCCAACCCCCAGCTCAATCGTTCGGCAACGAATTCTTCATCCGAGTCGACAGAGGCGGCAACCGGAAGACCGGCATCGTGAGCCTCCTCGATCAACTCCGGAGACACCAGGTATCGATATGGATGCAAGAAATCGAGACGCGCATCCCGTGCTTCTTTGAGCACGCGGTCGGGATCTTCTCGATAAAGTATCCCGATGGATATTCCGGGGCATGATTCCCGCAATACACAGAGGGGATCCATCTTCCAGCAGATCGCGAGAGTTTCCTTTGCCAGTCCGTGTTCGATGACCAGTTTGCCGATGGTACAGAGATCTGTCGGCACAAGGCCCGCACCCAGATCGAGGCAAATGCCGATGCCGGCTGATGATGCCCAGGAGAGCAACTCTTCCAGCAGTGGAATGTTTGTGCCGGCGTATTCTGCCCCGAACCAGGCTCCTGCGTCCAGTCCACGGATTTTTTCGAGCGACAGCTCGGCGACTTTGCCGGTGCCATCCGTCGTCCGATCGACCGTTTGATCGTGCATGAGCACGAACTGTCCATCCGCTGTCTTTTTTACGTCGGCCTCTACCCATATGGCACCCAGTTCCCGACCTCGGTGGAAGGCGGGCATGGTATTCTCGGGGGCATGGCCGCACGCACCGCGATGGCCGATGACGGCGACTTTTGCTCCAGGTGCTCGAATTTCAATCGACATGATTTATTCCTTTCGCAGAAGCATCTGACGATACGGGGAGCTTGGCCTTTCTGCCATATCAAAGATACTGTGGAGAATTGTTATATGGAAACTACAGGAGTGACGATACGCGATCATATCAACGGCAAGCTCTTTCCTGCAACCTGTCTGGCATGGGTTTTTATTTTGTTGTTGCTGATTTTATTGTGGGGGGAACACGGCCGACACGTCTTAAGTTGGGTGGTTTTCCTGCCCTTTCTGGGATTTGCTGGCTGTATGCTGTATACGATCTTCGGGATTCGCTGTTCGGTCTGTAGGGGGAGAATTTCCCAGCTTGTGTATCTTCCTGGAGGAGGCATTTTTCGGCTTTCCAGGAAGATCAAGTTCTGTCCCTTCTGTGGCGTGGATCTGGACCGGGAGGTTGGGGCTTCGGAAGAGGAGAGAAAGCACAGGGAGGGAGGGGAAGATGTATTACCTGCGTAGGTTTCTGGCACAGGGGGTCGATGCTATAATCGTCACGCTGATCGGCGTGGTAATCTTTTTCTTCTCGGAACACTCGCCGGTGCTCAGGGGAGAGGAACAGTGGAGTATTACATTCCGTCCGGGATAGAAGCATGTAGGCCCAGGAGTCAGGTGAATGAGGTGTAGCCGAGACGGACGATACATCTATGGCTCTTTGTCTGGCTACCAGCCTAGTCGAGAAGAATGGTTTCGATGCCGAAGATCAGATGCAGCGCTACTGCCGGTGGGAGGGAGAAGGTTATCTCAGCAGCAATGGCCGATGTTTTGATATTGGCAATGCGACGTCATCGGCTTTGCGCCGATACCAGCGGAATGGGGATTCTCTGGCGGGGTCTGACGATCCGCGTTCAGCGGGGAATGGCTCTATTATGCGTCTTGCGCCAGTGCCGATGTTCTTCTTTCCTGATGAAGAGGCCGTGAGCAAGTATTCGGTGGAGAGCTCACGCACCACGCACGGGGCGGAAGAGTGCCTGGATGCATTTCATTGCAACAATCTCTCCTTGAAATCAGTAGACCATTCTTTAGAATCGGGAAGATAAGCTGTGATAATCGCCAGGTAATCTTCTTTGGGGGCACATACGACATGAATGGGGCGTTCGATATTTCTTTCCCCAAGCACCAGACAGCTGTGCCCTCGGCATCCTCGGGATAGTCTTCAATTATTTCGCCATGTTCAACGGCCTTGAGAGCAAATGACAGCTCTCAAGGCCGTTGAACATGGCGTGCCCAGCAGGACTCGAACCTGCGACCGTCTGCTTAGAAGGCAGATGCTCTATCCAACTGAGCTATGGGCACAAATTGCAATGGTGTCTCAGAGCCCGGGCGTGGTCCCCTCGGGCGAAGATCCAATTTGTCGAGTCGGAATGGTTAAAAAATTAAGGTGTTCCGGTGCGAAAATGCAAGGGTTGCCCGGGGAGAGAGGGGAGCCGTTATGCTGACTCCGGAAAGGGACAGCCGGACAATATTTCAAGTATATAAAGATAGCGATAGTGCAGGACCGGCATAAATAGTTTGTATCGAGATAGCTCTGACTTGGCCCCCGGGCTGGTTTTCCAGGTGGGTATGAATTTACTGTATTAGTGAATCGATACAGTGATACAGTCTTTATTTTTTTGCCTGGGCAAAGGCGACTTCGATTCCTTCGTTGCAGGTACCCTGAAATGTGACCAGGCCGTCCTTTTTGCGATAACGCAGAGAGTGTCCGTTTTGGGTAATCCCGGCGACTGCTTTGGTGCGCGGATACAGCGTCACCGTGGTCTCGCCTCCTTCGGCTCCTTTGATGCTGAAGCGGAGTTTCTTCTGGCGGGCGTTCCAGCGCTCTTCTTCGATGTCGTCGCTGTAGGTTGCCCAGAGGATCTGGGGGTGGTTTTTCGCGGGCATAGCGAAGACCAGCAGCGGCTCCCAGGCTTTCAGGTCGGCGGATAGATTCTTCAGCTTTGCATAGGGGACCGGTTTTTCCGAAAGTAGGCGGCCGGCGTCCGGGCGGTAGAGGAAGTAGCTCTTTCCGGGGCGCAGACTCAGGCGGGATGGTTTGTCGATGCGGATGCACTTGCGGCCGGCTCGTTCCACGGTGTCGACGCCGACGATCAGGGCACCGCGCTCGTTGCGGTACCAGTAGGTGACCATTCCCTTCGGTGTGGCCGATAGGCTGCCATCCTCCTCCCAGGCGCCCAGGGAGCGGGAGCGAGATATGCCGAAGCTGCGCAGGATGTCGGCGTATTTCATGAACAGCTTCCGCTCCTTCGGCCCCCGTCGCCAGCCGGTCATCGGGCTCTGGCAGCGCAGGGAGAGGGAGACCGAGCGCAGGGTGAATTCGGGGATGCTGCCGCCCAGGAGCAGGGAGTTGCAGCCGAGGCGCCGGGAGTTGAGGTAGCCGCGCACTACTTCGGGAGGGGTTTCCTCGATATTGCCCCACTCGCCGGGTAGGCGGATATCGACCAGGTTGTTGATCATGGCACCGGCGCACATGTTGGTGTTGGAGAGGATGAAATGGTCGGGGCTGTGCTCCTTGACGCGCTGGAAGGCGTGCAGGGCCATCTCCCTGAGACCGGGGAGGGTGTAGCGGCTGTAGCGGCTGTCGCAGCCGTGGCGCGGGTTGTTGCAGGCCATCTTGCCGACCCAGAAGTCGATGTAGAGGCCGTCGAAGTCGAAGCGGTCGAGGACGGTGTCTACCTCCTTCTTCCAGTGCTCCCGCCAGCCCTCGGCGCCGTAGCACATCAGGTTGGTCAGATGCTTGAACTCGGCGACTGGCTCGATCTGCCAGTCCTGGCCGTGGCGCTGGAAAGCGGGGGTCTGGTGGTTGAGATCGGTGAAGGTGAGGTAGGGGATGATCTTCAAGTTGTGGCGGTGGCAGGCGCGGATGACCCGCCGAGTCTCTCGCGGCTCCAGGGGTTTCGAATACTCGCCGGAGCGCCAGTGGGCGCAGCCGAGGAGGATGTTGATTCCCTGGCGGGCGAACTCGGCGATTTCATCGTCGGTCGGATAGACGAAGTTCGGGTTTATCTGGTGAGGGCCGATCCAGTGGATGCGGATGTCGCCCAGGGTGGGGTTGTACGGTTTGGCCGGTACGGCGGACAGGAAGAAGCGGTTTTTGCGCTTCCATCCGGCGCGCAATGGAGTGTAGAGGTTGCGGATGGAGTAGTAGTCCCAGGAGATCCGGTTGCCGGTGCGCGCTATCTCGCAGGTGGCGCCCATATTGCCGAGACCGTCGTAGTAGGGCATGGAGTCGGTGGCGCCGTAGGAGATTTCGTCGGCGCTGTCCATGGTCAGATCCAGGCAGGCCGCGTCGTTGCCGAACTGCAGCCAGGGGTAGAACTGACCGGATAGCACAGTGCCGTCTTCCGAGGGGATTGGGACGGAGGTATAGCCGCCGGTGCGCGCTTCGACGCGGGCCAGGTCCTCGGAGTGGTTGATGAAGTCCACCCGGGATGTTGGCAGCACGCCTTTTGAGAATACCAACCAGCGCAGAGCGCCGCGGCCGGTGCCCCGGTTTTCGACTTCGACCCGGATCACGCCATCGGCGTCGATGGTGTACTCCAGGTGGTATTCGAGGGGGAAGGCAGCGGCGGATCGATTCAGATAGCGGCCCCGTGCTTTGATGGTGACCTGCTCAGGGGAGGTGTGGGTCAGGGCGACGGTGGCCTCGGTTTCGCGGGCGGCTTCGTATTCCCGGCCCTGAGGATGCACTGCGTCGGCGGTCCACAGGTCGGGGAGGGGGCGGCGATTGGCCAGCCACTCGCGGCCGAGGAGGCGGACGCTGATCAGGAGTCCGTGCTGTTTACCGAAGGTGTAGCGGAAGGTGGAGCCCTGAACTGTGATTTGCGTCTCCGTCTGATCTATCTGCAGAGGGGCGAAGGTGCCCCATATGGGCGCGCTCATAGTGGTCTTCCTTTCAGCCCTTTTCCGGGTTGAATTCCAATCCCAGTTCTTCGCTGTACGCGAATAGTGCCGGGGTGCCGCCGGTGTGGATGAAGAGGATGGTGTCGTCCTGTTTCCACCAGCCGCGGCGGATGTGGGCGATGAGCCCGGCCATCGCCTTGCCGGTGTAGCAGGGGTCTAGGAAGAGGCCCTCGTTGCGGGCCAGGAGTTGGATCGCCTCGCGGCTGCCGTCGGTGACGATGCCGTAGTTGGGGCCGACAAATTCGGCATAGCTCTCGAAGTCCTCCGGGGTGAAGTGGAGGTCCAGGTCGAGGATGGCGGCGCTCTGAGCCGCCTGGTCGGCCAGTTTTTGGGCGGTCTTCTCGTCATCTCGCGGACTGGGGCTGACGCCGACGATGCGCAGCTCCAGGCCCAGCGCTTTTGCTGCTACTACCAGGCCGATGTGGGTGTACGCGCCGGAGCAGAGGTAGATGGCATTCGGGCGGATGTCGCGCTTCTGGATCTGGTCGAACAGTTCCAGGAAGCCGTCTACGTAGCCGAAGCTGCGGTAGATGGCGGCGTCGGTGCTGGTGTGGAAGGGGGTGTGGCCCTGGGCGCGCAGCTCTTCCATTTTGGCATCGACCTGCTGCGATTGCTGGTCGGGTGGAGGGAGATGGACTTCGGCGCCGCAGAGGTGGGTGAGCAGGAGATTGCCCTGGGGCTGGGCGTGGGCGTCGGCGCGTCCCACCATTACCGCCTTGAGGCCGAGTTTGGCCGCCACGGCTGCGGTCTGGCGGGACTGGTTGGACTGGGCCGCGGCCGAGTGGACGAGAACGTCGCAGTCGGTTTCGACCGCCTGGGCGATCTGGTACTCGAACTCGCGGATCTTGTTGCCGCCGAAAGCCAGGCCGGTCAGATCTTCGCGTTTAATAAGGATACGGGGACCTCCGAGGAATTCGCTGAAGCGGGGCAGATCGTCGAGGGGGGTGGGCAGGGCCGCCAACTGCAGGCGCGGGAGACGGGAGAGGCGCTGGCGCAACTGGTCGGCTGTGAGTGGGGTGGCCATAGGGATTTTCCTGTCGTTGGCGTTGAAAAAGATAGGGAATTACGGTGTTCCGAGAGACAGTCGTGAAGGTTATTTCGACGTTGCTATTGGACGGTGAGGATCAGGGGCGCCAGCGGTATCGGGGTGACCAGCCGAGGATATCCTGGGCGCGCTGGCAATCGACCAGGCTTCTGTAGGGATCTGCGTCGTATTCGGGGCCGCCGCGCCACTCGACCTCGGGGAGGAGTTTGTCTACCAGCTCGCGGCTGGTCAATGCGGCGGAGGTAATATCGGCGGCGGTGACCAGCAGGGGGATATGGCCGGGATCGGGACAGGTGAGGGCGCAGAGGGTGGCGTGCGCCAGGTCTTCGACGTGGATGAAGCAGCCGTACTCCCAGAATGGGGTCCACTCGAATTCAGGTTTTTGGGCGCGTGCCTCTTTGATGTGCTGGATGTCTTTTTCGGTCCAGACCGCCGGAGGGCGGAAGCAGACAGTGGCTATGCCGGTGCGCTGGGTGAAGAGTCGGCAGGTATGCTCCGACAGGTATTTGGAGGTGCCGTAGGCGCGGCCGGGGCGGCAGGGGTGAGTTTCGTCGATGGGGAGGAAGTCCGGTTTGTCTTCACCCTGGAAGAGGCCCATGGCGTTGACGCTGCTGTAGTAGACTACGCGGCGAACCTGATGTTTCTCGGCCGCCTGAAGCACGTACCAGGTGCCGATTACCCCGCTGGTCAATTTTAGATCGTTCGGCTGGTCGTGGCCCAGAAGGGTGGCCAGGTGGATGACACTGTCACAGTCGGCCATGGCTCGCTCCACGGCGTTGGCGTCGAGGATGTCGTTGCCATCGAGGATATCGAAACCGACGATTTCGTGGCCCTCTTTCAGGAGGAGGCGGTGGATGGAGGTGCCGATTTTGCCTTTGTGGCCGGTTAGAAAGACGCGCATTGAAGAAGATTGGAGCTGATCCATCATAAATCCTCTCTCGTCATCAGATCTCTATGATCGTCGAATTAGCTATCGGATTCTGTCAGGTCGATGTCTGCTTGCCGCTGGGGAATATATTACAAACTGCTGCGCCGGAAAAACCGACTTTTGCTTCCTCGGAAAAATCAGCTCCCGAGTTTGGTGGACACCCGGGTTTCCCTTTCGTATCCTCCTTATGGAATGCGACACCGTCGATGAAATTTTCTGCTCGTGTTTATCGGAGAATAAGCGACAAAATTGGGGAAGGGGATGGCCCTTCTCGAGGAACTGGATACTGAGAACAATCTGCGAGAGGAGAGTGCATTTTGACTTCACGCGAACGGGTGCGCAAGATATTAAATTTCGAAGAAGCAGATCGGCCCGCCATCGATCTGGGGGCGACGCGGATGACGGGGACGTCCGCCTGGACATACGTGGCGCTCAAGCGGGCGCTGGGGATCGAGGGAGGGGAGACCCGGGTCTACGATCTGTTCCAGATGCTGGCGGAGGTGGAGGAGGAGGTACTGGACGGGTTGGGCTGCGATTTCGCCATGGTGCCGGACGAGCAGATGCCGTACGGGCTCGAGCGCAACGGCTGGAAGGAATACACGTTTTGGGATGGACAGACCTTTCAGGTGCCGGCGGATTTCCAGCCGCAGGTGACTGGAGAGGGGGATCTGCTGGTGGGCAACGGGCCGGGCTGGACCGAGCCGGTGGCGCGGATGCCCAGCGGGGGACGGTATTTCGACGCCATTAACGTGGCGAATTTGACGGACACCTTCGAGGTGCCGCACGTGGACGAGAAGGATTGGCCGGTGCCGGGGGAGATAGAGGGGGAGTATCTGGAGCGGGAACGGGAGAGGATCGGGGCGCTGTACGAATCGACGGAGCGGGCGCTGGTGGTCACTCCTCCGTTCAATCTGTCG